>Ga0209495_1000003_pt1 | contig 467744 bp, 438 predicted proteins | sample EN1Hudsemesocosm_FD_184629 | JGI IMG/M metagenome (GOLD analysis project Ga0209495, IMG submission 184629) | Methane-oxidizing microbial communities from mesocosms in the Hudson Canyon - EN1E Hudson Canyon (SPAdes) (version 2) | ecosystem: Environmental > Aquatic > Marine > Cold seeps | place...
CTGTTGAGAAAGACCATTGCATGTTCAAATCAGCAACATTATCTTTGTTGATTTGAGCTAGTTTGCTATAACGTTGGTTGTTATAGTTACCGGCTGCAGATACCCAGTTATTTTCATTTTCTTGCATAGTACCGATTTCATCAGCAACAGCTACACCTGTAGCAGCTAATGACATCATGACTAATGATAAAGTTTTCAGCTTCATAAATATTTCCTCTAATTGGCTTTATTTATAGTATGTATACGACACGAATATGTCCAAAATTGAACCTCATGCGTTTGCAAACATTAATCGCACTAAAACTGATAGTCAAGCCTAATTCTTGGTTTTTTTGTGACTTTTTTCATATTTTTTTTGGGAAGTTTTTCCCGAACCGCTAAACCATTGAAAATAAACGCTTCTTATGGCAAAACTAACAATCTCTTATGCTCAATCAAGATCGCTGCTCTTAGCTTTGATCCAATCAATCGCATAACGAATCGCGCTCAATGTGCGCTCTCTACCGAGTAATTCTAGAGTAAGATCTAGTGGTGGCGAGATAGTATTTCCCGTTATAGCAACTCGGATAGGTTGAGCCACTTTACCCATGCCAATTTCCCTATCTACTGAACAATTTTTAACTTCTTTATGAATCGGTTCTGCTTGCCACAATTCAAGTTCAGATAATCGTTGTAACATTTCTTCTAATATTTCTTGGCTTTTAGTCGTTAGGTTTTTACGGGCTGCTTTTTCATCAAACTCTTCAACCTCTTTATAAAAGAAACAACTATTATCAGCCATCTCAACTAAAGTCTTGGCTCGTTCTTGTTGCAACTCAACTACAGCAGCTAGATTTGGACCAGTAACCGGATCAATGCCTCTTTCGCCCATATGCCAACTTAAATGATGAGCGACATGTTCAGCAGTGCTACTTTTTATGTATTGCTGATTCAACCATAGTAGTTTTTCAGTATTAAAACTGGACGCTGATTTATTAACACTATCAATATCAAATAACGCGATCATTTCATCTACTGAAAATATTTCTTGATCACCATGTGACCAACCTAATCTCACTAAATAATTCAATAAAGCTTCAGGTAAATACCCTTCATCACGGTAACTCATCACACTAACCGCACCATGACGCTTTGATAACCGAGCGCCATCATCACCTAAAATCATTGGCACATGTGCAAACACAGGCGGCTCTGCTTTTAATGCCGTGAAGATGTTGATTTGTCTTGGCGAATTATTTAAATGGTCATCACCACGGATAACGTGAGTTAAGCCCATATCTAAATCATCAACAACAACCGTTAAATTGTATGTAGGCGAGCCATCAGGGCGAGCAATAACAAGATCATCTAGCTCACTATTTTTGAACTCAACATCACCACGAACTTCATCTTTAACAATCACAGTCCCCGTCGTAGGATTTTTAAACCGAATAACCGGTTCTACACCTGGTTTAGCAGAAGTTAAGTGGCGACAACGGCCATCATAGCGAGGTTTTTCTTTATTAGCTCGCTGTTGCTCACGCATATCATTCAATTCATCTTTTGAGCAATAACAAGGATAAGCATCCCCTTGCTCGATTAATTGCTTAATTACTTCTTTATAACGATCAAAACGGTGAGTTTGGTAGAAAGGTCCTTCATCATATTCCAAACCTAACCAAGTCATACCTTCTAATATCGCATTCACCGATTCAGCTGTTGAACGCTCTAAATCAGTATCTTCAATTCGTAAAATAAACTGACCACCATGTTTTCGTGCATAAAGCCACGAAAATAAGGCTGTACGTGCACCACCGACATGTAAATAACCGGTTGGGCTAGGGGCAAATCGAGTACGAATGGTCATATCTTTATCTCTCAGGCTGGATATTTTGTTATAAAAGTACGATATTGTACCAGCATGTAATCTATATATAAGGTGTAAACAATGAAGTTGTTTTATTTAACATTGCTGGCATTATCATCATTACTACTCACTCCAATCTCAAGTAGTGCTAGTGAAGTAAATATTGATTATTCTGTGCAAGAAGTATCTGCAGGTATCTATTATCATCAGGGCTTGCACCAAGATGCCAATCAACAAAATATCGGTGCTATTGCCAATGTCAGTTTTGTAGTTGGTGAGCGCTGCGTAGCTGTTATTGATAGCGGAGGCAGTTTTCTTGAAGGCCAATTATTACGAAAAGCTATAAAGCTCAAAACAGAGCTTCCCGTATGTTACGTCATCAATAGTCATGTCCACCCAGATCACACTTTTGGCAACGCAGCATTCAAAGCAGACAATCCTATATATATAGGTCATGAAAAACTCGCGGCGGCGATGCAAGCAAGACAAGAATATTTTGCACGAACATTTGAGCCGTTATTAGGAGCCGCTTATCAAGGCACCGAGTTTATCTATCCGAGTCAAACCGTATCCGTTAATAAGCCGCTCACTTTAGACCTAGGAAATAGAACGGTTACTATTACTGCTTATCCAACCTCTCACACCGACCATGATATAACCGTGTTTGACGATAGCAGCAAGACCTTATGGACTGGCGACCTGCTTTTTAGCGAACGTACGCCAGTCATTGATGGCAGCATTAATGGTTGGATAAAAATCACTAAACAATTACTTTCCATGGATATAGATACTGTTATTCCCGGCCATGGGCCTGCAACAACTCATTGGCAGCAAGCGTTTAATAATCAGTTACGTTATTTAACTGTTATTAGAGAGGGCGTTCGCGCTATCATTGCTGATCTAGGCACTATTGAACAAGCCTCTGCGATTGTGGGACTTGAAGAACAGAGCCAGTGGGAACTTTACGATGACTACCACCGTCGTAATGTTACTGCATCATTCGTAGAGCTCGAATGGGAATAATTAGAATTACTTGTCGGAGTAGCAAATATGTTTAGCCAAACCATCAAATTCATCATTCTGAGTATCACTCTCAGCTTCCTTTCTGCAGGAGTAAAAGCTGAAACACCTAAGGAACCTTTATGGCCAATCCTTAAAGAAATTCACTTCGAAGGTAAAACCATTCGAGAAGAAGCTAACGATTTATTAGTAATTGAAGCACCTAAACGAGCAGAAGATGCAGCCATTGTTCCGATCTCAGTTAAATCATTAGTTGCTCAAAGTCCTGATAAATATATTAAAAATATTCATATTATTATTGATAATAACCCTGAACCTTACTCGGCAAATTTTCACTTATCGCCGGAGTTAGGAATGATTGAAATTTCAACTCGTATGCGCGTAGATCAATACACCTTTGTTCGTGCTATTGCCGAAATGAATGATGGTTCATTACACATGGTGTCACGCTTTGTTAAAGCATCTGGTGGCTGTAGCGCTCCAGCCGGTAAAGATGCAGCGGCAGCGCTAGCACGACTTGGAAAAATGCAAATACGGATGCGTAAACCAACTGTAGGTGAACCTGTTCAAGCCCAAGTTATTGTCAGCCACCCTAATTATAATGGCCTGCAGTTTGATCAGAAATCACGTCGCTACATAGATGCTCATTATGTGAAAAACATAAATATCAGCTACAACGATACTTCACTGATTAAAGTTGATACCGGTATTTCTATAAGTGAAGATCCTAGTATCCGCTTTACATTTACTCCTACTGTCTCAGGAACATTACAAGCAGATGTACTAGATAGTCGAGAGCAGTCATTTAGTCTGAATAAAAATATCTAATTAAACTATTACTTCCAATAAAAAAGCCGCATATATGCGGCTTTTTTATTATATCTATATTTGTCTAAGCTCTAGCGACGAATTCGACAAGCTTCATAAGCTTTAATATGTGTCTTTTTAAACAGACTTATACCATCCATAACGTTGTCATCATCTTTAAACACTCCACCGCGATCACCAGGCATATTTTTCAATTGGAAGCCTGTATTTGCATCTTCAAACTCTCGCTGGCTAAATACTTCTGCTAATTTGTCTACAACACACGAACACTTATGGGTTCCTTCATAAAGGTTCATTTTGCCTTCATTGAGATCTAGACAATCCTGCACGTATTGCACACGAGTCACGGTTGAAAAGTCATTGGCTGCACTGATGCCAGGCACAAGTAATAAACCAGCTACAATCAACGATAGTTGAGGGTGTTTCATCAAACTGCTCCTAAGTTTCTTTAGAGGGGAACCAACAAGACTCATAACAACCGCCTGAAGTTCCAGAGATATTTTTACCTGAACCGAATAATACCTGAACTTTGCACTGGCGTGACAATGAATCTCAATTAAACTAATTAATACATTTTCACCAACAGCTGCCAAGTTCAGGTAGAATCTAAGTGTATAGTTACTTACCATCATATCTGTAGGAGATATTCCATGAAAAAATTGTTACTTCACCTTGATACAGATCCTGTAGCAAGCGCTTTTGACCAAGCAGTAGCCTATGATGCAGGCGTTGATAACGTTATTGCATATGGTGGTGCAACTCGTGACAATGTGACTCCACATGTTCACGGAATGATTTTTACTCGTGGTGGTAAAAACCTAAAAAATAGTGCTATTTTTATTGGTGGTTCAAATGTTCCGGCTAGTGAATTAGTTGGTAAAGCGGTTAAAAAAGCATTTTTTGGCCCTGTTCGTGTATCCGTTATGCTGGATCCAAATGGTTCAAATACAACCGCTGCTGCCATCGCTCGTAAAGTACTAACGGGTTACGATATCACCGGTAAAAAAGTAGTTATTATTGGCTCAGGTCCCGTTGGTCAACGTACAGCACTCTACTTATTAAAAGAAGGTGCGGCAGAAGTAGTACTTACCTCACGCAGCCTAGAACGTACCAAAGTGATCACTGAAAACATGAAGGAAACCTACGGTGTTGATGTAACGCCAGGTGAAACTCGTAGTGATGAAGCTGTACAAGCATTATTGAAAGACGCACATGTCGCCATTGCAAGTGGTCCAGCAGGTGTTTGTGTTGTACCAAAAGCCGCATGGCAAGCAAGCGAAACTTTAGAAGTTATTGCTGACGTTAATGCCGTTCCACCTATGGGTGTCGAAGGTATTGAAGTCATGGACGATAATACTGAAAAATCAGGGGTTCGCTTCAATGGTGCTATTGCGATCGGTAATTTCAAAATGAAAGTTCACCGTGGTGCAGTTGCTTCATTATTTGACTCTAACGATCAGTTTTTAGATGAAACCACTATCTACGATATAGCTTGTAAAATCGATAACGAATAGTGATTGCAGTTGAAAACAAGGACACTCACTCGACTACCTTAGTTCGAGTGAGTGCTCCAGCACGTCTACACCTTGGTTTTTTAGATCTGAATGGTAATTCTGGCCGCAAATTTGGCAGTGTCGGCATCGCTATAAATAGCTTTTCCACCACTATATCTGCTCAAGCAGATACTCAAATATCTGTTCATTCCGCAGATAACAATGAAAAGCTAACAACACGCACATTAGCCATTATCGACAACTTTTATCAATCTTTAGGCCAAAATATCGCCACAGAAGATAGAGGTGTTGCAATAAATTTAGAGCAGCTTATACCCGAACACTCTGGTTTTGGCTCGGGTACGCAGCTAAATTTAGCAATTGGTACAGCCTTATGTCGTCTACATAACATCGACAAGACTACGCAGGAGATCGCTGCTGCATTAGGGCGAGGCGCTCGTTCAGGTATTGGTATTGCTACGTTTGATCTCGGTGGTTTTATTGTTGATGGCGGTCTAGGCCCTAACTCATCGGTACCGCCGTTATTAGCTCATCACTCGCTACCAAAAGACTGGCGCATTGTATTGATCATGGATCCTCACCACCAAGGTGTTCATGGCCAACAAGAAAAACATGCATTTAAAACCTTACCAACATTTCCACAACAGCATGCCAACACTATATGTCACTTAACCTTAATGCAGTTATTACCTGCAATTATTGAGGAAGAATTAGAGCCATTCGGTGATGCAATTACTCAAATTCAGTCATTAATTGGTGACCATTTTTCTCCGGCACAGGGCGGACGATATACCAGCCCACTTATTGGCCAATTATTAGAAAAGGCCAGACAATTAGGTCATTCAGGAATAGCACAAAGCTCGTGGGGCCCAACAGGTTGTATATTTGTTGCCGACGATGAACAAGCACAGTCACTAATTTCGACACTAACCGTTGCATCACAGTCACTCGCTGATACAGCACAACAACCTAACTTTCAAATTGCTCAAGCTAATGAATTCGGAGCAAAAATTGAAATGACTCAGGTATAATACTTAACATTATTTAACCGCTGAATATATAAGGATTTCACATGTCAAAACGTTCTATCATGCACATGCTCAACCCAATGGTTCATAACAGTCCCTTTGATATCAATATGGCTGTCGATGCGGGCTATGACGTGGTCATTCCCTATACCCATGTAAAACTTGAAGAGGTTGCAGGCTTAACTCAAGATGCCATTTTTTCTCGTGGCCCTGCAGGCGTTAAAAGAACAGGTATGTTCATCGGTGGTCGTGATATCGGCCTTGCTATGGACATGCTTGATCAAGCAAAACAAGCGATGGTTCCGCCATTTGAAATCTCTGTATTTGCAGATCCTAGTGGTGCATTTACAACTGCCGCTGCATTAGTTGCCTGCGTTGAACGTGAATTGAAGAAAAACTTCAAGCAAGACTTATCTGGCACTCGCGCTATCGTATTCGGTGGTACAGGCCCTGTTGGCTTGGCAACTGCAGTCATCGCGGCTGAGCAAGGTGCTGACACCACTATCGTTGATCACTTTTCTATCGATACCGCTTTAGAATATGCTGAAGAAGCAAAGCGCCGCTACGGAGTTGAATTACGTGCAACAACTGCCGCTTCAGATGCCGATAAAGCTCGCTTAATTTCAAATGCTGACATTGTTTTCTGTACTGCAAAAGCGGGTGTTCAAGTATTAAGCGCTCCCGTTTTAGCTGATGCTAAACAGTTGAAAGTCGCTGGTGATGTTAATGCTGTACCACCACTAGGTATTGAAGGTGTTGGTCTCATGCATTCAGGTGAGCCATTAGAGCACGCAACAGCTTGTCCAAATGCTGTTGGTATTGGTGCTTTAGCAGTAGGTGACGTTAAATACCGTCTACAACACGAACTACTTGATCAAACATTGAATGCAGGTAAACCTGTGTACCTAGACTTCCGTAATGCTTTTGGTGATGCTCAAAAATTAGTTTAACTAATCTATAATCCACTTTGCTATGCAGGATGAAAAACTACCTGTATTAATTTTTGCACAAAGTGGCCGCTATTTAGCTGAATCAGCCACCCAAGCAGGTTACTCTGTTTGGGTGGCTGATTGCTTTGGCGATATTGAAACTCGAAAATTAGCAGACCGTTGGCAGCAATTACCTTTATTTGAGCAACTTGATAGTAGTCAGTTATTAACAATACTGACCAATATTGCTAATGGTGAACACTGCACTTTCATCTGCGGCAGTGGTATCGAAAAATATTATTCGCTACTGAGACAATTACCCGATAACTTTCACCTTGTCGGTAACACCGATAAAATCATCAACCAGATTAAATCACCCGAGTTATTTTTTAACTTATTAGCCCAGCATAAGCTTCCCTATCCTCAAAGCCAGTTTCAGCTACCGACATCCCCTCACGGCTGGCTATTTAAGCTCAATACAGGCTTAGGCGGCAGCCATGTTATTTCAGCAGATAAAGCTGATAATAATGAGGGGTATTTTCAACAGAAAATCACTGGTAGCTCTGGTTCCATCTTATTTTTAGCTAATGGTAATAAAACTAAAACACTCGCTATAAATAAACAATTTACCGCGACAACATCCCTTTTCCCTTACCAACTCAGCTCGATTGAAACCCCCTTGCGACTGACGGCAAGTAATCTACAGCTAGTCAGCAAGGCAATTAATTTAATTACTCAATCCACCGGCTTACTTGGCTTAAATAGTTTAGATTTCATTATTGATAACGATGATCAACTTTTTATCTTAGAAGTTAATCCTCGTCCATCAGCATCATGTGAATTAATCCACAATAAACATCTATTTGAATATCATCAGCAAGCATGCAACGGAATATTGCCAGAGTCTGTAGAGATGCCAACTAGCAACACCTCTCGCCTTTATTATCTATTTGCGCCTAATTCATTGGCCATACCAACTGATATGAACTGGCCAGCTCAATGCCATGACCTTCCATTGCCAGGAACTGAAGTCAAACAACACCAACCCATCTGTACCCTTATTATTCCAGGTTCGAGTTCCAAGCACTGCCAGCAACAATATCAACAAATACGTCGAAAAATATTTAGCCAACTTAACGTCGATATTTGAAAGTTAATGTAGGAATAAACATTGAAACACATTCTGCTGTTCTTGTTGACTTTAGTCACCTAGCGTATAGATGGGGGTCCGCTACTCGAACTACAGCAACGTTGGTTGGGCAATTGAACATGTAGGGTGTTCGATCACACAGACAAACAGATCAGGCTATATCTCAGTACTTAGAAATATAACTGCTTAGCAAGTTAATCAAGCTTCAGGCTAGCAACTTGTTATAAATCATCATCTTCAAAGTTGTAATCCAACTTATCTGACGGTTCATGAATATAATATCCTTGTGCGTAATCCACACCCAAACGCCACAGTAGAGCTAAACTATTTGCATCTGATACAAACTCAGCAATACAGCGTTTACCTGCCTGTTTAGTCATTTCGATAATGGCTTTAACCGCAGCTTGGTTTTCAGCATCTTTTGCCATGTTTTGTACAAAGTCACCGTTAATCTTAAGGTAATCAACATCTAAAACACTTAGGCTTTGCGAGAAATCGATACCAGAACCAAAATGCTCTAGGCCAAATTCACAGCCAATATTTTTTAGCTGAGCAATCATCATTTTTGCTTGCTCAATATGTTCTAAAGCAGCGGTTTCACTGATTTCAAATACCAATGATTTACCATCAAGGTTATGAGCATTTAATGTCGCACACAACCAATCAACATATTCGCGAGTACATAAGGTTTGCTTTGATAATTTAATAAAGAAGCGCGTTTTAGGAAATTTTTGTTGATGCTCAGCCAGTGCATCAATAGCCTGTCTAATCACCCACTTATCGATGTCTCCCATCATATCTAACTGGGTGGCGTGTTTTATAAAGCTCTCTGCTGACAGAATTGTGCCATCAGCTTGTCTATAACGTAACAACACTTCATAAATTTCTTGCTCTTCACCATGCAAAGCAACAATAGGTTGATAGTTCAAACAAAACTCATCATTTTGTAAGGCTTGTTCTAGCTTTGTTTGCCACTCTGTTGTCGAATCAATCGACTCAGCTTGTTTACCCTCAAGTGGGTGATAACGTTCAATGCGATCACCGCCGGCATGTTGTGCTTGAATACAGGCTCTATCGGCATTTTCTAATGCATTTTCTGCTGATGCTAAACTCTCATTAATATGGCTAATACCAATACTGCAGCGCAAATCCAGCGTATTACCATCCACATGAGAAACATAGTCCGCAACCACTTTGCGATAACTTTCTGCTCGCAGATCAACAACATCATTATCACTACTTGGAATAATCACCGTAAAGACACGATCTGAGTAATAACCTATGAGCTCATTTTCTAGTAAGTTTTTGCGTAATAAATCAGCAACACTTTTTAAGATGACATCACTAATTCCAAGCCCTACTTGCTCTTTAATTGATTGAAACTCATCAAGAACGATATATAGCAACTCGGCATCACCTTTGCCTTCTGCAGCGGCATGAATGACTTGTTCTAGCTCATCCATGAATCTCATTCGACTATACAAGCCAGTTAAAAAATCATGGTCACGCAACAGTAGTACTTGCTCATTTGAGCCGGTCAGCATTGCCTCATCACGAATAACGACTTGCGTACAGTTTTCACCTTCAACTCGAGCATGACTAAATTCAATGCTTGCTTTAAAGCTTTCACCATCAGCTTTAACACACTGCACAGTTACTGTTTCAGGTGCTGTTGTTTCCGCTTGCTCAGTAAATTGTCTAAACACCGATTTAAAACGACCATGATCATCAACTGAGATCATATCGAGAAACGGTAGGCCATCGATATCTTCAGCTTCTTCAAAGCCAAACAACGCTAAATAAGCACTGTTTACATAAATATGCATACCTTCATGCATATAAGCCACGGCATCACGTGAGCTTTCTAATAAAGCATGAGAACGCTTTTCACTTTCTCGCAATGCTCGTTCATTCCGGCGCGCTAAACGGCGATTAAATACATTGGTTAATTCACGCTCAACGGCAAACTGCAGACGTTTAATGTCTGCCTGTAAAATGACATCATGGGCACCACAGGTAAATAAATCCTCCTCACTCGCCTTATCTGTAGCTAATACTAAACAAGGGATATCTTTTGCTAAGCCATGAATTAGGTTGATAATTTCAGGAGGTTTAGGGCTGGTCATTGCATCACTACATATCAACAAATCCCAAGTATGATTTGCTAATGCATGCTCAATTTCAGTCAAGGTATGTTCACGAGATGCCCGTACAGCATGACCTGCAGTACGAATTGCATTGATAACCGTATCAGCGCCAGTGAGTGAATCATCGACGATGAGTAAGCGTAATATGCCTTCTGCTCTTGCCACGCTAGTGGTCCCCTTTTTTTCGCGACTGTATTAAAGGTTTAGCCCCTTCTAACACGGTCATCTCAGCTTCCATCCAATCAAAAACCACTTGGTTCAGTTCTGATGCAGTTTTACCTTCAGTCGATATCATATCGCCAATAGTTAATTTAATCACACCCGGCTGCTTAATGAAACCATGGCGAGGCCATGACTTGCCTGCATTATGCGCTACTGGAATGACTGGAACGGCAGCATCAACAGCTAATCGTGAACCACCAATACCAAATTTCCCCATAAAACCACTCGCAATTCGTGTGCCTTCAGGAAAAACAGCTACCCAAGTTCCTGATGATAAACGCTGCTTACCTTGGTCAATGACTTGTTGCAGTGCTTTACGGCCAGCACCACGATCAATGGCAATCGGATTAAGTGATGCTAAACCCCAACCAAAAAAAGGAATCCATAATAGCTCTCGCTTTAATACCCAGGCTTGGGCAGGAAAGACGGCTTGCAAGGCCAAGGTTTCCCATGCTGATTGATGCTTACATAAGATGATACAGGGATGATCTGGAATATTTTCTTGGCCTGTCACCTCATAGCGGATATTGCAGATAACCTTCAATAACCACAGGTTCAAGACCGCCCACTGACTCACAACCTTATAGCGACTATTAAATGGCAGCGGCCATAAGATAACTGCTAATATCGAAAATATAACTGCAGTAACAATCTGGAAACCAGCAAAAATCAACGAACGAATAAATAGCATTAACGCTTAGGCTCCAATAATGCATTGACCACTGCAGCTAAATCATCATAAACAGCAACGTCGTCTGCAATACCTTGTTGTAATGTACGTTCACCTTTACCTGTACGTACTAAGATAGGTTTAGCCCCTGCTGATTGAGCAGCCTGAATATCACGCAATGAATCACCCACCGCCACTACATCATCCAAATTAATACGTAACCGTTGAGCAAGTTCGATGAATAAGCCATCCTTAGGTTTACGGCAGACACAATCATCGTTGGGGCCATGAGGACAAAACAAAATCGCCTCGACCTTGCCGCCCACTTGCGCCAACATTCGCCGCATTTTACTGTGGATGCGGTTCAATGTTTCCACATCAAATAAACCGCGGGCGATACCGGATTGGTTAGTAATAACAACAACCCGGTAGCCAGCATAATTTAATCGAGCTATCGCTTCTAAACTACCTTCAATAGGTTCCCACTCAGTAGGAGACTTAATAAAGTCATCCGAATCATGATTGATGACTCCATCTCGATCCAGAATTATCAGCGACATATTAAATGCTCCGTTATGACTGCAAGCTAGAAATATCAGCCACACCGAGGAACAAGGCGCGAGTCTGATTCAACAACGCTAAACGATTCTTTCTAACCGCTTCATCGTCAGCCATTACCATGACTTGGTCAAAGAAACCATCCACTGTTTCACGCATAGAAGCTAATTGCGTCAATACAGCACTGTAATCAGCATTAGCAATTAATGGCTGCACTGTAATGCTAATTTCAGCTAACTTCGTTGCCAGTGCTTTTTCAGCATCCTCTTGCAACAAGCTATCATCAATAGCGCCGGCGTCACCTTCTGCATCATTCTTACGTAAAATATTACCAATACGCTTATTTCCTGCGGCTAAAGCTTCTGCTTGCTCCAACTCTCTAAATGCAGATACTGCTTTCAGACGCTGGATAAAGTCAGTTGGTTTAGTTGGTTTAACAGCTAGTACCGCTTCAAACACATCAGCTTTGAAACCTTGATCCGAGGTATACCCGCGTAAACGGTCATAGAAGTAACGCATTACTTGGTCAACAGTATCTTTTTCGGTCAATACATCTGTAAGACCGTTAGTCGCTTGAGTTAACAACTCAACCAAATCTAAGTTCAGATCATTTTCAACCACAATACGTAACACACCTAAGGCAGCACGACGTAAGGCAAAGGGGTCTTTAACACCAGTCGGTGGCTGGCCGATACCAAATAGGCCAACAAGCGTATCGAGCTTTTCAGCTAAGCTAACTGCTTGACCGCTTTTTGTTTGTGGCAAATTATCACCAGCAAAACGTGGCATATATTGCTCATCTAACGCTTCAGCAACTTCATCATCTTCACCATCGAGACGGGCATAATAACGGCCCATAATGCCTTGTAAGTCAGGAAACTCACCGACCATCTCTGTCACTAAGTCACATTTAGCTAATAACGCTGCACGCTCAGCTAAATCCGCATCACCGCCAATTTTAGGTGCAATAAATGCTGCCAATTGAGCAACACGTGCTGACTTATCAAACACCGAACCCAATTTATGTTGGAAGACGATTGTTTTTAGTTTGTCTTGGCGGTCTGCTAATGATTGCTTACGGTCAGTTTTCCAGAAAAAAGCGGAGTCACTCAAGCGAGGCAAAATAACGCGTTCATTACCAGCAATAACTTGTGCCGGGTCCTTACTTTCAATATTACAAATAGTAATAAAGTAAGGTAGTAAATCTCCGGCTTTATCGCGTACCGCAAAGTACTTCTGATGCTCTTCCATAGAAGAAATCAACGCTTCAGCAGGCAACTCTAAGAAGCTTTTATCATAAGAACCAGATAGCGCTACCGGCCATTCCACCAGCCCAGTCACTTCATCTAATAGTTCTTCATTGATAACCGCTTCGCCGCCTAACTTAACCGCTAGCTCTAATACTTGACCGTGAATCGCTTCACGACGGGCATTAATATCAACTAAGACACGACCTTCAGTTTGTAGCTGTGGAGCATAAGTTTGTGCAGATTGAATTCTAATTTCTTCAGGATGATGGAAGCGATGACCAAAGCTATCTCGACCCGAAGTCACACCCAATAATTCAACAGGCACAACGTCATCACCGAATAACACCACTAACCAATGTACTGGCCGAACAAATTCACCTGGCAAGTTACCCCAACGCATACGCTTAGGAATAGGCAGGTCAGCTAGCGACTTTTGCAAGATATCAGCAATTAAGTCAACTGTTTCAGCACCGGTTTGTTGTTGCTTAAATACTAACCAAGCCCCTTTTTCCGTTTCCATTTTTTCAAGATCATCAACACTAACACCACATGACTTAGCAAAGCCTTGCAAAGCGCGAGTTGGATTACCGTCATCATCAAAAGCAGATTTGATTGCTGGGCCTCGACGCTCAACCATGCGATCTTGCTGACGTACTTGCACATCACTAACCACAACTGCTAATCGTCTTGGTGCTGCATAGGCTTTAATCTCACTAAAACTTAATTCAGCCTTTGTTAAACCTTGTTTAATGCCAGCTTCAAACGCTTTCATTAATTTTTTCAGTGCTTTGGGTGGAAGTTCTTCGGTACCCAATTCTAATAATAAGTCTTTAACATCACTCATGATTGAGCCTCCGAGTTATCTTTTAACATCGGAAAGCCTAGTGATTCACGACGATTGTAATAAGCTTGTGCCACTGCTCGGGCGAGGGTGCGAACGCGTAAAATATATCGTTGACGCTCTGTTACCGAAATCGCTTTACGTGCATCCAGCAAGTTAAAGGTATGGGACGCTTTAAGTACTAATTCGTAAGCTGGTAACGGTAAGTCTTCTTCGATCATGCGCTGACTTTCACGCTCACAGGTATCAAATGTTGCAAATAAACTGTCTACATCTGCATGTTCAAAGTTATACGTCGACATTTCAACTTCATTTTGATGGAACACATCGCCATAAGTCACTTTACCCATCGGGCCATCAGACCAAACAAGATCGTAAACACTGCTTACGCCTTGCAAGTACATCGCAATACGTTCTAAACCGTAAGTAATTTCACCACTCACAGGGCTGCATTCTAGCCCCCCTACTTGCTGGAAGTAGGTAAACTGTGTGACCTCCATACCGTTCAACCAGATCTCCCAACCTAAGCCCCAAGCACCTAATGTTGGCGACTCCCAATTGTCTTCTACAAAACGGATATCATGAACAGAGGTATCCAAACCCAACATTTTTAATGAATCTAAATACAATTCTTGAATATTGATTGGTGACGGCTTTAATACCACTTGAAATTGGTAGTAATGCTGTAAACGGTTCGGATTTTCACCATAACGGCCATCTGTTGGGCGACGTGAAGGCTGAACATAAGCAGCACTCCAAGGCTCAGGACCGATAGCACGCAAGAAAGTCGCTGGGTGAAATGTACCCGCGCCCACTTCCATATCTAAGGGTTGTAACAATACACAGCCTTGTTCAGCCCAATATTGTTGTAGACGTAGGATAAGTTCCTGAAATGTTTTTGGTGTATCTGCCACCGGGACCGCTGTTGTCGTCATTTTCTAAAAGTCACAATCTATAATCAAAACTTCTTGATTATAGCGAATATCGAAGCGAGTTGTAGAGCGAACGATGATAATCAGATCGAAATATTTTCAACCGCTCGAGCTTGAACGACATATCGCAAATCACCGCCCGCTTGAATTGCATTAAATGGGTAACAAGTCACCAAGCTCAACTGATAGTCATCAACGTCTATATCTAGCCACGTTACATCAGTTTTATCGACCACATTCATCGCTGTCACTCGATAGTTTTTATGATTACCGTCTGCCGTTGTGACAGTAATTTTTTCTCCTTTTTGTAAATGCTGTAAAAAAGAGAAATGGGTATCTCGATGCGCAGCAATCACCGTCGTACCTTTCGCTAGCGGTGGCGATGAAGCAAAAACATAACCAGGACCAAAAGCCAGTGATTCACCACTGGTGCCAGCTAATACATATTGCTCAATATCATGTTCCGGCACCGTCAACTTTGCCACTGGCCACATATCAGCCCATGCCCAAGGCTTAACTTGATCTTGTTGTTCTTCGCTTTGTTGCCACGCTGAGGCAATTAAATATTGAGCCAATTGGGCTTTAACATGAATATAACTGCCCTGACCGAATTGCCAAGCCGCCAGCAACAGCAATAAAGGCGAAACATATTTTGATCGCAATAGTTTCATCCTACTCTCCGGCGTGAAATTAGACCTAATACCAACATCAACAGTCCAAGTAGCATATTCATCATTGCTGGCGTTGCCGTTTGTGGCAATGTTTTCATCGCCCAACCCGCAGGTTTATTTGTAGCAATCGCCTTGCTTTGTAATGACTCTTGTTGTGGTCTGACCGGTGTTTTATCCACAGCAACCAATGAAGTAAATTTACTCACCAAATGGTGTTGCAAAGCCAATTCCGTGATCTGTTGTTTAACCTGTTGTGGTCGCCCTTGGGTACGATAATCATCCATCAAACTTGCTATTTTCTGACGCGCCCACAAAGTGGCAACCGCTGATGATGCCGCACCACTAGTCAATGCCACGGTTTGTTGCCATTTCTCCGTTGCCGTTTCACCTTTGAACGTAATCTCAGCAGCTAAGGACTCACTCGCTCGTAATACAACCAACAACGGCTGATCTTGGTATAAGTCAGGAATCACTTGTGGCCATACTTCTAGCTGTTCTTTATCCGCAGTTTCCACCTTGATATCAGTGATAACCGGATGCGATAACTTATTAAATAACGCCTGCATTTTGTCAGTCACTTCTGCCAAATCACCAATATAATTATGCGTACCACGGCCAAAACGTGCTGCACGATTCATAAAATGACTATTGGGCGCAGAACCAATACCAACCGTAAATAAACGACTATTACCTAAGTTTTGTTTGATTTCACTAAACAACGCGTCTTCATTGCCAACACTGCCATCTGTTAAAAACACCACTTGGCGTAAACGAGACGAGTCTTGCTGATTTTTCAGTGCTAAAGTCAATGCAGGCAACATTTCAGTACCACCATCAGCATCTAAGCTTGAGACAAATCTATTAGCAATTTCTAACTGCTCAGTACTAGCAGCCATCGCAGTCGGAAACAGTTTCTCAACATCATGGCTAAAACGAATGATATTAAAACTATCTTGTGGCCGTAACAGTTGTAAACCATATAACAAAGCCTGTTTTGCCTGCTTTATTGACGTGCCATCCATTGAGCCAGAAGTATCAATCACAAACACCAACTCTCTTGCCGCAATATCATTACTTTGTTGACTCGGTGGTGTCAGCATTAATAAGGCATATTCATCGCCATTAAAACGTTGTTTAAACAAAGCCGCACGTGGTGAAGTTGATGCCTGTGCCTGCCATACCAGTTCAAAATCACGATTCGTTATTTCTGGATTAGCCAAACTAATCTGCATAACGTCATTCGACAATGGCTGCTGATCAACTTGATGATAAGTACTGTTCACCGTTGCAAGTGGAAAACCTGCTGCAAGACGAATTGTCATCGTGATTGGATTAATTTCTTGAGTAGTCACTGGCGGTGTAATAAATGAAGCATCCATCACTTGATCAGTATTACTTGCCCAACCTGTTCCAGAAAAACTAACGGTTTCTGTATCCATCATAATAGCCTTGCCCGGAATATAACGTGGTGCCACCACCATCGGATATCTCAAACTAAAATCACCATTATCATGCTGCACCGTTTGCTGATACTCAATCACAATGGTGATCTCATCATGCGGTGCAATATTTGCCACACTGCTGGTAAACATATTAGGACGTTGTTGCTCTAATAAGCTCGCTCGTTGGCCACTGCTTTTTGCTTGTTGATACGTCTTTTGGGCTTGTTTCTTCTCTTGAATCTCACCTTCAATAAACCGTTCACCAATTTTCATTGCTAAATGATCTACTGCCGCCGTTTCAGGTAAAGGAAACACATAAATGCCTTCCTGCCACTGATCACTATCATTAATAAAGGTTTGGCTGACTTTAACTCTAGCCAGCAAGCCACTCACTTCAATATCAACATCCGTTGCCACTTGTAAGCTAATGACGTAATCACCATCTTGCTGACGAAACACTAACTGAGAAGAGCCTAGTTCTGACAACTGGTTAATTCGGTTAAGACTTAACTCATCATGTTCTGCCGCCTGCAATGCTGATGTAGATAAAATCACCGCCGCTAAGCTAAGACTTAATAGCAAGCCGACAAAACCGCTGTAAATAAAACATGTCAGCAAACTGTGCAATAAATGATGTGATGTTTTTGTAGTCATAACCCTGTCCTTTTTATAAATATTAGGGTCATTACAACAATTAACTTGGGCGAGTCAGGCGATGAAAAAAGGAAAGTTGGTGATCAAATGTGGCCAAAAAATGGCAAAGCTGACGTAGAAGATCTAAATTCAGGTAAAATTCGTCCTATTCTTACCGAAACGAGACAACAGCATGAGTCGTAAAATCGGCATCGTGATGGATCCTATTTCAGTGATCAACATCAAAAAAGACAGTAGTTTTGCCATGTTATTAGCAGCGCAGGCCAAAGGTTGGTCGTTGTTTTATATGGAACAACACGACTTATTCCTACACCAAGGTCAGGTTTCAGCTGAAATGAAACCGCTAACAGTCGAAGAAAATGCTGATAATTGGTACAACTTGGGCGAAACACAAACCCAAGCACTCACCGAGCTTGATGCGATCTTAATGCGTAAAGATCCGCCGTTTGATATGGAATATATCTACAGCACCTACCTATTAGAACAAGCACAGGCTGCCGGTGTATTAATCGTTAACCATCCGCAAAGCCTGCGTGATGCCAATGAGAAACTGTATACCGCTTGGTTTCCACAATGTTGTCCAGATACCTTAGTCACCCGCCAAGCGCATTTGCTTCGTCAATTCCAAGCTGAACATGGCGACATCATTCTCAAACCATTAGATGGCATGGGTGGTGCGTCGATTTTCCGTGTTAAAGCCGATGATCCCAATACCAGCGTGATCATTGAAACCTTAACCGAGCATGGTAAAAAATCGATCATGGCACAACGGTATATTCCAGAAATCGTTGATGGCGACAAACGCATTTTAATGATTGATGGCGAACCAGTCCCTTATGCCTTAGCGCGCATTCCAGCTAAAGGTGAAACTCGCGGCAACTTAGCTGCCGGTGGTCGTGCTGAAGGTCGTCCACTCACCGAACATGATCGCTGGATCTGTGAACAAGTAGGACCAACCTTACGCGAAAAAGGCCTGTTATTTGTTGGTTTGGACGTGATTGGGAATTATCTAACCGAAATAAATGTCACAAGCCCCACTTGCATCCGTGAACTCGATAATCAATTTAACCTTAATATTGCTGCCGACTTAATGAACAGCATCGAACGCCATTTATCATGATTTTATTACGCCTTATTTTACTATCCTTAGTTATCACCCTTGCCGGTTGTAGTGATGATGACCGTGCTCGCCAAGCCAAGTTTTATGCCTTTGGTACTGAAATCGATGTCAGCTTGTTTGGTGTTGATGAAGCTACTGCTGGCAATACCGTTGAAACCCTAGAAACAGCGTTTAACCATACCAACGATACCTGGCATGCATGGCAACCCAGCGTATTAACTGATATCAACACCGCCATCGAAAATGGCGAAACCATCACCATCACGCCGGATGTCGAAACAGTGATTCTGCAAGCCACACAACTAGCAGAAAACAGCCAACATCTATTTAATCCAGCCGCAGGTAAACTGTTTGAACTATGGGGTTATCACGGTGATGCCTGGTTTGAGTCTCGTCCACCGCCGAGTAAAAATGTGCTTGAGCAGTGGTTAGCTGCAGCGCCAACCATGAATGATATTAAAATCACTGATGGCCAACTTAGCAGTAACAATCCACAGGTCAAACTCGGCTTTGGTGGTTTTGCTAAAGGTTATGCTGTCGACACGGCTATTGCTGCACTACAACAACAAGGTATTCAACACGCCATTGTTAATATTGGTGGTGACTTACGTGCCATCGGCTCCCATGGCAAGCGTCCATGGGTGATAGGTATTCGCCACCCACGCACTACAGGCATGCTGGCCTCAATCGCATTAAGAGGCGATGAAAGTGTCTTTACCTCGGGTGACTACGAACGTTTCTTTGAATATGAAGGTACTCGTTACCCACATATCTTAGATCCACGCACAGCTTATCCAGCTAAAGAGGCCACTTCAGTGACCGTGCTACATACCAATGCAGCTGAAGCAGATGCCGCTGCCACCGCCTTATTTGTTGCCGGTAATGACTGGCCACACGTCGCTGCTGCAATGGGGATCGACCATGTTATGCTGGCACGACCTGATGGCCAAATAGAGCTTAGCCCGAAGATGAAACAACGTGTCCACTTACTTGATACCAACAAGCCCGCCATTGTTCGTGAACTAAAAGAGCCGACATCACCGTAATGTTAGGAAGCACCACAGCCGTTGATCGGCTAATTTTTACATTATTATTTTCGGTCATCTTTCACCTAGTACTGGTGCTGGGTGTGACTTTTAGTGCCACCTCGCCGCCAACCAACGAACCGATTGCCAACTTAGAAATCACCCTAGTTAAACAACAAACCGATCTGGCTCCTGAACAAGCCGACTTTTTAGCACAAGCTAATAATGAAGGTGGTGGAGAAACCGATAAAAAAGCACCTGAACCTACGCCTGATGCACCCGTACCAGAAGCTAAGGAAGCGGCTGCAGCCGAAAATACACCACCACAACAAGTCATTGCTGAACCTACACCAATAGTGACGCCAACACCGTTACCACCGGTGATCGAAACTGAAGTGACACCACAAGTTATTGAAACACCACCGCCACCCAAAATTAAGCCTGCAAAACCGGCCAAAGTGATTACTCAAGCCAAAGCAGAACGCAAAATTGTGCAAGTAGAAGACGCACAACAAAAAGTAGAAAAAGTTGCTGAAATCATTCCTGAAACCAAACCACGGTTATCAGCCAGCGAACTGATGTTTCAAGCAAAAAATGAAATCATTCGCCTTGAGAAAAAATTTGAAGAATCAAGAAAAGTACTGAGCAAACGTCCGAAAAAACGCCGTTTATCGAGCCGTACCAAAGAGTATGCAGCCGCTGCTTATCATGAAGGTTGGCGTAAAAAAGTCGAACGCATCGGTAACTTAAACTACCCACAAGAAGCCAAGCGCAAACGCATCAATGGCAGCTTAATGTTATCGGTCGATATCAATCCAGATGGCAGTGTCGGTCCTGATGGCATCGTGGTATCACGCTCGTCAGGTCACAAAGTGCTTGATGATGCCGCCATCAAAATCGTTCGCCTCGCCGCACCCTATGCCGCCATTCCAGAAAATGTTTTACAAGGTTACGACATGATCACCATCATTCGTACTTGGAAGTTTGAAACTGATCGTGGACTGTTGTCACGGTAAACGGAAATGTACTGAAGTCATCTAATGCACTTAAGACAATATTTTTAATTTTTCTTATGATTTAAGCAAAATCATCATTGCTGCCAAAGAGTTAAATTTTAAATCTTTTAATTTTTGCAATAACGACGGTAAGTATTGATTATTATGAGCAATAAGTTTTTCATAACTTTGTATTAACTGTAAAACATGGGAAGTATCAATTTTTTGATGAAAACTAGCCATTCCAATTAACAAAGTTTGAATACTAGTGAAACACGAAATCAACTTTAGGTAGCTATCGAATAAATTTTGTTGACCAGCAATAGGAAAGTCAGAATAAAACAAGTGGGAAATTAGATAGTTTTCCAGCATATATTCACGTTCTTGCATAAAGGGCTGATAAAATTGTTTTTCAGCATGCTGATATTTTTCAAGTATTTTATCTAACTCAAATTTATTATAGTTTATATCTAGCCCCTTATTTAACCAATCTATGCACTCTGATAAACGAGGGTTTGCATTTGTTGGGCAATCAGTGAGTAACATTGTAAGAGCGTATTCTAGCTTTACACTTGGGGCTGATTTGAACTGTTGATATTGCGATAATAATTCATCTGTATTTTCAATAGTATCAATGAACTCAACGATGACTTGATTCATCAACGTGTAATTTTGATTTAGCGATACATCATTAAATTTATTTAAGAAAACCCCCAAAATAAATAGACGCTTATCTAAGCTAATCCCTCTCATTTGTAGAATATGAAATGAGACTGTCCGTATACCTTCATAGGTTTGCTGACCATCAGTCGATTCAGATGAATCTACTTTTGATGCTTCACTTGACCGTACTCGTTGGGAGTGTACTTTCGCCTCATCTATATCAACTAACTGTATAGGTGATTGGGGTAAAATGGCTAGGCGTGTAACTTCAGGACAAGCTAAACTCAAAGCTGATTCAGGCTGCTCAAAAAAATAACGTCGATTACGTGGAAATATGGTGCAGGCATCAGATAAATAACTTTCCCCCGAATGTTGATAAATATTACATAATTTACTTTCATTCAAAAAAGGGCAAGCTGCATCATTACGCAATTTGATCTCATACGTTCCACTCGATCCAACTCCTTTATCACGGCCAATATGAGTCAGAACTTCTTCCCTAAATGATAAATCAGGAATCTTCTTATACTTCCGATATGTTGCTTTATCTATAGCAACCTTCCAGCCTTGACAACAGGTATCCTCGCAATCAGAACCAATACACTCAAATTGTTCATAATAGTCCAAGACAATCATACTATTACCTTTTAAAGGGAAACGATGTTAACTATATATTACAAATCATTGCATAAAAACTAATTCTTATAGGCAGCTAAGCGACAGTTACGCATTACAACAGTTTGTCACTTTATCAAGAGTCAACTTCATCCTGTTCGGGGCGGTTTTCCTCGTTCTTAAGCTTTTTGGCGTTACTTCTATCTGTTTTTTCCACACGCTTTTGCTTCTTACGCTCATTTTTCTCAGTTACGATCTTAATTGCGTCAGCCTTAGTTAAGCTTGGGTGTTTAGCAAGTAACTTTTCGATTTTGTCTTCAGTTTTGGTCATGGGTAATTCTCATAATTTATAAATTCAGGTATTAGGTGTATTTGTCTGCAATCGGTCGAAAGCTGACAAATACCTAAGCTAGATGTAAGAAAGAATTTGCTCCCAGTTACATCTCTTTTCGAACCAATCGATATCCTCGATGTGCCTTACTTTCATCGTGATAATTGACGGCTACGTTTTGTACAAATAGCTCGGCGAATTGTTTTAACTCGTCGATTGAGCCCTGTTTTAACTCTAGCTCAATTTCATGAATGGCTTCTTCGGCTTGACCGGTATAAACACGACCGACATCGTAAGCGAGTTCCACCAACGTATTATTAGCTAATTCAAACACCACCTCTAAGCGATCAAAGTCGGTGATGAATACGGGTTGTATGCTTGCCCAAAGTGCAGCATCTGCAATTACCGATTTAACCGGTGTTTGTTTTAATCGCTCTAAATCAAACTGCTCAGACGACAACGGATGTTCCCACTCTTCACGTTGATGTAAACCATTTTTAACTTGGCCGGTACACTTTACTGTTTGCCACCAATCACCATTGTCATTACGCAAGCGAAGGCCAGTGCCTTGTTTGATGAGACTTAACTCAGGTGTATCGTAGTAGGTACTTACTAGTCGTTTTTTCTGTGAGCTGATTTGTTTAAAGTCTTTAAGCCACGTTAACTCTGCTAGCTCAATTGCTTGTTCACCGCTGACTTGCAGCTTAATTTCTTGTTCTAAACTCATCGTGCTAACAACGGTGCTAAGTAGTGACCCGTGTGAGAGTCTTTGTTAGCTGCCACTTGTTCTGGTGTGCCGGTTGCCACCACCATGCCGCCACCTGAACCACCTTCTGGCCCCATATCAATAACCCAATCGGCAGTTTTGATGACATCCAAGTTATGTTCGATAACGACAACCGTATTGCCACGATCTCGTAAGCGATGCAGCACTTTTAACAATTGTTCGATATCAAAGAAGTGCAAGCCAGTTGTTGGTTCATCCAAAATATACAATGTTTTACCTGTATCACGCTTGGATAACTCTTTAGCTAGCTTCACGCGCTGGGCTTCACCACCCGATAAGGTCGTCGCATTTTGGCCAAGCTTGATATAAGTCAGACCAACATCAATTAAGGTATCTAGTTTTTTGGCAATCACTGGAATATTGGTGAAAAAGCTGGCAGCTTCTTCAATAGTCATACTCAATACTTCAGAAATGGTTTTGCCTTTGTAGCGAATATCTAAGGTTTCCCGGTTATAGCGCTGACTTTTACAGACATCACAAGCGACATAGATATCAGGCAAGAAGTGCATTTCAACCTTAATCAGACCATCACCTTGGCAGGCTTCACAACGACCACCTTTCACATTAAAACTAAAGCGGCCGGCATTGTAGCCACGCGCTCTGGCTTCTGGTGTGCCTGCAAATAACTCACGAATTGGGGTAAACAAGCCGGTGTAAGTAGCTGGATTAGATCGTGGAGTTCGACCGATAGGACTTTGGTTAATGGCCACTACTTTGTCCATTTGTTCCAAGCCCAACATTTCTTTATGTGCTGCCGGTTCTTCGGAGGCACCATTTAATGTTTTGGAGGTTAACTTCAACAACGTATCGTTGATTAAGGTCGATTTACCCGAACCTGAAACACCGGTAACACAAGTCATCAAGCCAACAGGAATATCGATATCAACATCTTTTAAGTTATTGCCACAAGCACCACGTAAACCTAATACTCGGCCAGCATGAAACTGTTCACGTTTTTCTGGAACTGCAATCTTACGTTTACCCGATAAGTACTGACCAGTAAGTGAACGTTCACTTTTCATAATATCTTCTGGCGTTCCACGAGCAACAATCTCACCACCATGCACACCCGCACCCGGACCGATATCTAATACATAGTCGGCTGAGCGAATAGCATCTTCATCATGCTCAACTACGATAACAGTATTACCTAGATCACGTAATCGAGTCAGCGTTGCTAACAGTCGATCATTATCACGTTGATGCAAACCAATTGAAGGCTCATCAAGGATATACATCACGCCCACCAGCCCAGCACCAATCTGACTAGCAAGGCGAATTCGTTGTGCCTCACCACCTGATAAGGTATCTGCACTACGCGCTAAAGTCAGGTAGTCCAAACCAACATTGACCAAAAAGGTGATCCGTTCAGCAATTTCAGTCACAATTTTATCGGCAATTTCGCCTTGTTTGCCTGGTAAATTCAAGGTTTCAAAGAAGACTTTCACTTCACCAATTGGCATCGATGTGACTTCAGGCAAGGTCGTCTGATCAATGAATACATGACGAGCAGCTTCAGTTAACCGTGCTCCACCACAAGAAGGGCATGAGCGGACGGCATGAAACTTCGCTAATTCATCACGTACGCTATTTGATTCTGTTTCCAAATAACGACGCTGCATATTCGGAATAATGCCTTCAAAATTATGATTGCGAACCACTGATTTGCCACGGTCACTTACATAGCTAAAATCAATCTTCGTGCGACCGCTACCATGTAACACTACTTGGCGAACACTCTCTTTCAGCTCTTCAAATGGTGTATCTAAATCAAACTCATAATGCTTTGATAATGAAGTCATTAGCTGAAAATAATAGGCATTGCGGCGATCCCAACCTCGGATAGCACCGGCAGCTAAACTCATTTCCGGATGAGCGACAACACGTGCTGGATCAACAAACTGTTTAATGCCTAAACCATCACAAGTGCCACACGCACCAGCGGGGTTATTAAACGAGAACATGCGCGGTTCTAATTCAGCAATTGAATAACCACAGCTCGGACAGGAGAACTTAGCCGAAAATAAGGTTTCATCATCAGCGTCATCCATAGACACCACAAGTGCAATGCCATCTGATAAATGCAATGCGGTTTCAAATGATTCAGCTAGGCGTTGCTGGAGATCTGCTCGTACTTTAAAGCGATCCACCACCGCTTCGATGGTATGTTTTTTACGTAATTCTAACTCTGGCGGTGTCTCAAGTTCGATAACCTCACCATTAACACGTGCACGGACAAAACCTTGAGCACGTAATTCTTCTAAAACATCTTTATGCTCACCTTTACGATCTTGTACGACGGGTGCCAATAGCATCATCCGGTTACCTTCCGGCATCGCTAACACTAAGTCGACCATTTGACTTACTGTTTGTGCAGATAAAGCTTCATGATGGGTAGGACATTTTGGCACGCCAGCGCGCGCAAACAATAGCCGTAAATAATCATAAATTTCAGTAATGGTACCGACGGTTGAGCGCGGGTTATGTGAGGTCGACTTTTGCTCAATTGAAATAGCCGGTGACAAACCCTCTATATGATCGACATCAGGCTTCTCCATCATCGATAAAAATTGACGCGCATAAGCCGACAGCGATTCAACATAGCGTCGTTGACCTTCGGCGTATAAAGTATCAAAAGCCAACGACGACTTGCCCGATCCAGACAAGCCAGTAATCACTGTTAGTGAATCTCTCGGTAGATCTAAATCTATATTTTTAAGATTGTGAGTACGTGCCCCACGAATGCTTATGCTTTTCATCCCGCGTGTGTTCCGTTGAAGAATCAAACAGATCAATATACTCTTACCCGATATCATGACGCAAAAACAACAACACTCCTCTTCAATGACCTCACTGGAAAAGCGCAGTATTAGTGGCCTGTCCACGATCTTCGCTTTACGCATGTTGGGCCTGTTTATGATTTTGCCGGTATTTTCTTTAGCCGCAGATCAATATAGAGATGCCACACCGATGCTAATTGGCTTGGCAATTGGTGCTTATGGTTTAACGCAAGCACTGTTACAAATTCCGTTTGGTATGCTGTCCGATCGCATCGGTCGAAAAAAAGTCATCACCATTGGGTTATTACTGTTTGCTGCTGGTAGTGTCGTTGCCGCAACCGCCGATTCTATTTATATGGTGATCGCCGGTCGACTGTTACAAGGTAGTGGTGCTATCGCGGCCGCTATTATGGCTTTAACTGCCGATCTCACCCGAGATGAACACCGTACTAAGGCAATGGCCAGTATCGGCATCAGCATTGGCCTGTCCTTCTCTGTGGCACTGGCCTCAGGTGCCGCTTTAGAAAGTTGGTTAGGTTTATCCGGTATATTTTGGGCCACGGCCGCGCTTTCTCTGGTCGGCATCGCCGTATTGCATTTATGGGTGCCCAGCCCAGTTCGAAGTGTAAGCCATCGCGATATCGTGCCTGTGCCACAGCAATTCCGTAATGTATTGCACAATCCTGACATTATGCGAATGGTATTCAGCATCATGATTCTGCATTGCTTACTGACCACCAGCTTCTTTGCCCTACCCATTGCGATGCAAGATTACGCCGGACTGGCAGCCGATCAACATGCTCTGGTTTATTTGCCTATTCTAATTCTCGCCTTCATCAGCATGGTGCCGTTTATCATCATTGCTGAAAAACGTCGAAAAATGAAGCCTATCTTCCTAGGTGCAATTGTTATTTTGGCTATATCGCAGCTTAGTTGGGCATTATTTGCTGACTCATTAACCAGTTTATTAGTGAGTTTATGGTTATTTTTTACGGCCTTTAATATTTTAGAAGCAAGCCTGCCGTCGTTAATGTCTAAACTAAGTCCTTTAGCCAATAAAGGCACAGCGATGGGAGTCTATTCCACCGCTCAATTTCTTGGTGCTTTTATCGGCGGAACCTTAGGTGGACTAATGTTCAGCCAGTTCGGAATTAGTGGTGTATTTTATGCTGGTGCAGTGTTAACCATCATTTGGCTATTCGTTGTCTTGCCGATGACACCACCTAAACACTTAACCACTCGCATCATTCATATTGATGAGTTATCTGCCGACAATGCTGACAGCATCGGACTGCAACTGAATAAGATTGAAGGTGTCGTAGAAACAATTGTTGTAGTTGAAGAACAAGTTGCCTACGTCAAATTTGATTCTAAAAAAATCAACGCTGACGCACTCGATGCATTTGTCGTAGAATAACAACCCACTTTAATTAAAAACAAGCCCGAAAATAGGAGCACACCATGTCTGTAAACAAAGTCATACTCGTAGGAAGACTGGGCGCAGAGCCTGAAAGTCGCGCATTTCCTAATGGTGGCTCAATCTGTAACTTACGTTTAGCAACATCAGAAAGCTGGAAAGACAAGCAATCTGGCGAACGTAAAGAGCGCACAGAATGGCATCGCGTCGTATTACGCAACCGCCTAGGTGAGATTGCTCAGCAATACTTGCACAAAGGCTCACAAGTTTATATCGAAGGTCGTATCCAAACTCGTAAATGGCAAGATCAAAATGGCCAAGATCGTTATTCAACTGAAATCGTTGGTAATGAAATGACGATGTTAGATACACGTGGCGCAGGCGGTGGCGACAGTGCCCCAGCTTATGGCCAACCTGCATCAGCACCTCAACAACAACAGCAGCAACAACCCGCTGCAGCGCCACAACCTGCATCTCCATCAGCAGGCCCTGAGTACGGTGCTCCATCTGGCGGCGCTGATTACTATGATGATGATATCCCGTTCTAGGAAACTATTTAGAACGAATAGCATCAAAGAGAGGCCGCATTTATGTGGCCTCTTTTCGTTTACCCGCCAGGATAAATAATTCATTGTGAATTCAGTTACAACAAAGCGCTCTCATTTCGGCTTCATCATCGTCATGTCATTGATATCAATGATGGGCCCGTTCGCGATTGATACTTACTTACCCGCCTTTCCGGCAATCGAAGCCGAGTTTGATGCTTCTCGGTCACTGTTATCACAAACACTAGGCGCTTATTTAGCTGCCTTTGCTGTTGCCACTTTGTTTTGGGGACCGATTACGGATCGGTTTGGTCGAAAAAAAGTCATTATCAGTGGCATCAGCTTATTTATCATTTCATCTATAGGCTGTGCATTAGCAAAAGACTATTCACACTTTTTAAGTTTTAGGATGATTCAAGGTGCAGCTGCCAGTGGCGGCTTAGTTGCCGGTCGAGCAATGGTGCGTGATGTATTTGATTCTCAACAAGCACGGCAAGTCATGTCTTATGTGATGTTGTTTTTTGCCATTGCTCCAGCAGTTGCTCCGATCATTGGCGCCGGCTTACATGATGCTTTTGGTTGGCACAGTATTTTCTATTTCTTAGCTGCATTTGGTCTTGTAACCCTGCTATTAATTTTAGCGATTACGAAAGAAACCTTAACTCTAGAAAATCGGCAATCCATACATCCTCGGCATGTCACCAAAGTGTATTGCAATGTCTTGCTAGATCGCCGTTTTTTAATGATTGTATCTGCCGGTAGTGCCAGCTTCTGTGGCATGTTTTTATTCATTGCCGGCTCACCGACTATCTTTTTTGATTTTTTACAGCTAACCACTGGCGATTTTTGGAAACAATTTGTCTTAATGGTCGTCGGCTTAATGGCGGGTTCTTTGTTTTCAGCAAGGTTTGCTTATCGTAAAACAGCGACCAGAATGGTATCTATTGCGGTAACCATTATCGCTGTTACCACTCTAATCAATTTAATGATCGCTTATTTCTTTGCGCCGTCGTTATTAGGATTTGTATTGCCATTGTTATGTTATGCATTTGGCATAGGTATGGCCATACCGTCTTTAACGATATTGGCTTTAGATTGCTTTCCAAATAATAGAGGCACCGCTGCGGCTGTTCAGAGTTTTGTACAAATGATGGCAAATGCCATTGTAGCCAGTATTGTATTGCCGTTAGTCACTCAGAGCTATCTGGCTTTCGCCGTTGCTCAGCTGTGTTTTATTAGTTTGGCCGTTGTCTTATGGCTAAAAGTACCTAAAACGGCTTAATCACATGCAGACTTTCTACGTAAATAAGTTCGCATGCTTGGGCACCAGTGTCGTTACGAGTCAGTGAGCTTTGCCAATGCCAGCCATCATCGGCATCGACACGAATGAGGTAGCCGGTTAATTCAATGATTTGACCTTGTTTAGTAAGGTCTAACATCGACGCCACTAAGTCATTGGCAGGCACGATATGCATATTGGCACTTTGAGTTTCTATAGCTTTGCGAGGAATCGGGAAGTCTTCTACCCACCAACGGTACCAACGACCAGATTGAGAAATATCAATATTTTCCAATACCGCTTCATCTGACATCGGCCCCCAACCTAAAGCCAAATCAGTTGGTGATAATTCACTCTCACGACCAAACGAATAATCTTTACGTGATAGGATTTTTCCTGTTAATTGAAACTCGGCTAAAGGCGTAATTTGAAAGCCTTTATATTGAATTGTAGCGGCGTTATTTAGCTCAATTTGGATGGGTGCTTCAGCCACTTTAATACCGGGGCCTAAGACCACCATTTCATCTGCCCAGAAAAATTTCCAGCACATGACTACTGCAAGAAGAATGAACAGTTTTTTCATCTCATTATCTCAAATAAAGCTAATGCTCGATTTTAAAGTATTTATTCGCCCATAAAATCAGCACTAATACCGGTAAGCCCATTATTGCAGTCATTAAAAAGAACTGTTCATAGCCCATCGTTTCCACCATTGTTCCAGAATAACCACCTAATATCTTCGGTAATAGGGTCATTAACGAGCTAAAAATGGCATATTGGACGGCGGTAAATGAAATATTGGTTAGGCTTGATAAAAAGGCGATAAAGGCTGCACTGGCTATGCCTGCCGATAAATTATCTGCTGAAATAACCAGATACAACATGGTCATATCGTTGCCGATTTGAGCTAACGCCATAAACAATAAGTTGGTTAACGCTGACAATAATGCACCTAAAAATAGAATTTTCATCACGCCAAATCGCATGGCTAATAAACCGCCTAAAAAGCCGCCAACTAGGGTCATCGCTAAGCCAAAGCTTTTAACCACCGTGGCTATTTCAGGTTTAGTAAAACCTAAATCGAGATAAAATACATTGGCAATCACACCCAACACAATATCTGAAATTCGATATAAGCCCACCAAGGCCAATAATAACCACGCTAAAGACCAGCCATAGCGCTGAAAAAAGTCATGGACCGGCTCAATATAAGTATCGATAACCTGTTTGCCTTGAACCAATCCTGAGTACACCACTAATTTAGCCACCGCAGCAGCCATCATTAATGCAAAAGCCAAACGAATAAGCTCCACTAAAACTCCGGCTAAATTTGCATTGGCAACGATGCTGGTCAATGCTGACTTAGCGACTGTTGCAATCTCCGAACTAACATAAAAGCTACTAACAAAGGCGACGACAGCTAAAACAAACAGGAATAAAAAGCCTACATAATGCTGGTTGGATTGCTTATTTTGCAGTGCTTTCGACTCAGGTTCATCAACAATCAGTGTTGTTAAGATGCCAATCAACATTAATGCCGCCATCAATAAATAGGTGGTTTGCCAGGCTTGGTAGTCATAATGAAGCATTGTCGAGCCAAAATAAGTGGCTAATAACAAAGCTCCGGCACCCGCTAACAACATGCCGATACGATAACCCGCAATATAGGTTGATGACATTAAAGCCTGTAACTCTGTTTCAGCTGACTCAATACGGTAAGCGTCGATGACAATATCTTGTGTGGCAGATGAAAATCCCAGTAAAACCGCTGCCCATGCTAATAAACTAAGTGTTTGCGTTGCCGGATCTATCATTGCCATCGCCGCAATGGATAACATAATCATTGTTTGTGACAACAATAACCAGGCACGGCGACGACCAAAAAATCGAGTTAATAGCGGCACAGGCAGACTGTCTACCAGTGGTGCCCAAACAAACTTAAATGAATAACCTAAAGCAGCCCAACTAAAATAAGTCACTGCAGCCCGCTCAACACCAGCTTCACGTAACCACAAACTTAACGACGAAAAAATCAGCAACAAAGGCAAACCAGCTGAAATGCCAAAAAAGAACATTGTCACCACCCGAGGATGTTTAAATGTCTTAATCGTCTCCAACCAAGATTGTTGCTGAGTTAGCTGATTCATTAGCTGTTAATTTCGTAGTCGTAATCAATCGTTAGTGGTGAATGATCAGAAAAACGCTCATCTTTATAGATTTCTGTTTCTAATACTTTGCCTTTTAAACTCGGCGTTAATATATGGTAATCAATACGCCAACCGACATTATTAGTCCAAGATTGGCCTCGGTTCGACCACCAGGTATACGAATGCTCTTCTTGTTCTAATTCACGAAACGCGTCTACAAAACCTTTGTCATCAAACAAGGTATCTAACCACGCACGTTCTGCGGGTAAGAAGCCCGAGTTTTTCTGATTGCCTTTCCAGTTACGAATATCTTCATTTTTATGAGCAATATTCCAATCACCAGTGACAATATAATCCCGGCCTGATGCTTTCATCTCATCTAACTTCGCCATCATGTGATCCATGCAGCGGTATTTGGCAATTTGTCGTTCTTCTTTTGATGATCCTGATGGCATATATAAAGAGATAACGCTTAAGTTACCAAACTTGGCTTCAATATAACGACCTTCAGCATCAAACTCTTCATTGCCCATGCCGACAATGACTTCGTCCGGCTCATATTTGCAGTATAAAGCTACACCGCTATAGCCTTTTTTCACCGCATCATGATAAAAGCAGTGATAGCCTTCAGGGTTATATAGCGAATCAGTTAACTGATCTACTTGTGCTTTTGTTTCTTGAATACAAACAACATCTGCCTGCTTAACTGCCAACCAATCAAAGAAGCCCTTGCGTCCTGCTGCTCGGATCCCATTGACATTTGCCGTGATTATTCTCATAATTGCCGCCTGAAATAAATTATTCGACATCATAACAAGGAATATCCGATAAAGTTTGGATATATTCCTTTACAAACATTAAATAAATCAGGATAATGTTCTGTTCTGTATATTTATAGCTGATTTTTAGGAGAAGAACTTTGGCAAACTCGGCACAAGCAAAAAAACGCGCACGTCAAGCGGAAGATAGCCGCCAACGTAACGCCAGCCAGCGTTCAGCAATGCGTACAACTATTAAAGCGCTTAAGACTGCAATCGAAGCTGGTGATAAAGAAACTGCAACTACTGCTTACCAAGCAGCTGTTCCTGCTCTTGATCGCATGGCACGTAAAGGCATCATTCACAAAAATGCCGCAGCACGTAGCAAAAGTCGTTTGAACACAGCTGTTCGCGCACTATAATATAAAGCTTCACAGCTTTTAAAAAAACCGACCTCGAGTCGGTTTTTTTATGCCTGAAATTTAACACAGCAATAACCTTACTAGGAATTGGTGTAGAATCTTTGTGATTTTCTGCTTTATAAATGATTAAAGTCAGACTTGCCAAAAGCACTGCGCTGTTGACGATGGCGTTATGTTTCTAAAAAAAGAACAAGCTTAATTGAGAGGAATAATTTTTTGTCTAAACAAGAAGCAGACTACGGAACATTTGAAGCCACTGTAGCAAGAAGCCAAAAACTGGAAGCTGATTTAGCTGTTAACCCTGAAAAATACCGTGTATTAACTGGCGATAGACCTACCGGAAGATTACATATCGGCCATTTATTCGGTTCATTACAAAACCGAGTAAGGTTGCAACAACTGGGTGTTCCTTCGTTTATTGTTATTGCTGATTACCAAGTGTTAACTGACCGCGATACCTTTGAAAATATTTCAGAAAATGTACGACAGCTAACCCTCGATTACCTTGCCGTTGGCCTGGACCCAATAAACGAAAAGACTGCTATTTTTCCTCACAGTCATGTGCCAGAACTTAATCAGCTTGTATTACCATTTTTAACCTTGGTAACAAATGCTGAACTCGATAGAAACCCGACTGTTAAAGAAGAAATTGCGGCATCGGGATTAAAGAGAATTAATGCCGGAATGTATAACTACCCGGTTCATCAGGCAGCCGACATCTTGTTTTGTAAAGGCAACGTAGTTCCTGTAGGTAAAGATCAACTTCCTCATCTTGAGCTTACTCGAACCATTGCCCGTCGCTTCAATGACCGATTTGGCAAGAAGGAAATGGTATTTCCTGAACCGCAAGCGCTATTAAGTACTTCGCCAGTGATTCTAGGCCTTGATGGCTCACAAAAGATGAGTAAAAGCCGAAATAACGCAATCATGTTAAGCGCTACTGAAGATGAAACAGCCAAGCTGATTAAGCGTGCAAAGACAGATTCAGAAAGAAATATCTTCTTTGATGAAGCAAATAGACCTGAAGTAGCCAATTTATTACTTCTTCTTTCATTTATAGAAGAAACATCCCCAGAGAAAATCGGCGAAGAGATTGGTGATGGCGGTAGCGGTAAGTTAAAAGCACGATTGACTGAAGGACTTAATGAGTATTTACGTCCTATTAGAGAACGTCGTACAGATTTAGAGTCTAATATGGATCATGTAACTGACGTATTAAAATCAGGTGTTGAATCAGCGAGATCAGTAGCTCAAGATACGTTAGATGAAGTTCGTAAAGTAATGAATATGGAGCTATAGAGTTTCTAGCATCAGATGTTTAGGATGCAACTGACTCGCTCAACAATGGTACCGCTTAACTCTCTTACCCTAGAGAGTTAAGCGGTAACCACTAAATTATCACGATGAATCAGTTCTGGCTCGTCAACATAACCAAGTAGCTCTTCAATAGAGCTGCTAGCTTGGCCTTTAATTTTACTCGCTTCACTTGCAGAATAATTAACTAAGCCACGCGCTATTTCATATCCATTCATATCCAGGCAAATCACTAAGTCACCACGCTTGAACTCACCCTCTACTAGCTTGATTCCAACAGGTAAAACACTCCGGCCATCCTGCTTTATTACATCAACTGCACCATCATCTAAGATGATTTGACCTTGAGGATGTAAGTGACCAACTAACCATTGCTGGCGTGCTGTCATCGGCTCGTTATCTGGCCACAATAAGGTGCCAACACCTTCACCGGCTGCGAGTAATTGTAAATTATTGGGATTTTTACCTGACAAAATAACGGTAACGGCGCCAGATTGTGCTGCACGTCTAGCAGCTAATAACTTAGTTGCCATCCCGCCGCGACCTAATTGACCTGTTCCTTTCGTTGCCATGTTATCTAAAGCCGGATTGCTAGCAGCAGAAGCAGCAATTAACTTCGCATCTGGATTGTTACGTGGATCCGCATCAAATAAGCCATCTTGGTCAGTCAAAATAACTAAAACATCTGCTTCAACTAAATTGGCTGTCATCGCGGCTAAAGTATCATTATCACCAAAACGAATTTCATCGGTGGCAATAGTGTCATTTTCATTCACAACCGGTAAAACGTTAAGTTCTAATAAACTATGTAGCGCACTGCGCGCATTTAAGTAGCGGCCACGATCAGATAAATCTGAATGGGTCAGCAATATTTGCGCAGTATGAATACCATGCTTTTTGCCTTCTGAGGCATAAGCTTGTATTAAATCCATTTGGCCAACACTGGCTGCAGCTTGTAACAAATGAATTTCGTGAGGACGTTTGCGCCAACCTAACTGTTGCATACCAGCAGCTACCGAGCCTGAAGTCACTAATACAACTTCTTTACCTTGCACGCGCAGCTTAGCAATTTCTTCACTCAACCAGCTAATACGTTCAAGATCTAAACCTTCACCCACACGCGTAAGCAAGGCACTGCCAATTTTTATAACCCAACGTTTAGTAGTAATTATTTGCTGGTGTGGGGTGGTCACACAGTATTCCTCAGATCGTTATTATTCTTCTTGTTCTTTTTTTAGAAGTTCTTGTTCTTTTAAGTCATCCAAATAGTCCATGATTTGAGCACATAACTCATCACAACCTTCGCCTGACTGACCGCTGACTCGGAACACTTTTCCCTGCCAATTTAATCGATCGAGTACTTCCTGACAAAGTTCTTCACGAATATCTTCAGGTACTAAGTCCATTTTATTGAGAACTAGCCACTGATCTTGACTGCCTAAGGCATCACTGTAGTTTTCTAATTCGCGATTTATAGTTTCAACAGACTCAACTGGATCTTGTTTTACATCAGCGGGGGCCATATCCACCATATGCAATAACAGACGAGTACGTGTTAAGTGTCGTAAAAATTGAATACCTAGACCTGCGCCATCAGCCGCACCCTCAACCAGGCCAGGAACATCCGCAATCACAAAACTGCGCACATCCTTCATTGTCACTACACCCAAGTTTGGATACAAAGTAGTGAATGGATAATCGGCAACTTTAGGTTGAGCAGCTGAAACTTGGCTAATAAAAGTTGATTTCCCGGCATTAGGTAAACCTAGTAAACCGATATCAGCTAATAACTTCATTTCTAAGCGTAAAGTACGTGCTTCACCTGGCGTACCATCAGTAGTCTTTCTCGGCGCTCGGTTAATACTTGATTTATAACGAGTATTACCCAGTCCATGCCAGCCGCCTTTGGCTACCATCATACGATCACCGGTATTGGTTAAATCACCAAGCAACTCATCAGTATTTTCATCCCAAGCTTCTGTGCCCACGGGTACTTTGATAACTAAATCTTCACCACGCGCACCGCTACATAGTTTACTTCGACCATTTTCACCACGCTCAGCAGAAAAATTACGGGTATAACGGAAATCAATCAAGGTATTCACTTGATCATCGGCTTCTAAATAAATATCACCGCCATCACCACCGTCACCGCCATCGGGGCCACCAAACGGAATATATTTTTCACGGCGAAAACTCAGACAGCCGTTGCCGCCATTACCTGCATTAACTTTAATTTTCGCTTCATCAACAAATTTCATTGGCTTAACCGATTTTATTGCTCAATAGAGCAAACATAATTTTAAAAATATCTTTCAGACACAAAAAACCCCGCATCAGCGGGGCTTTTAGCTGTTAGCCCCAAAATGGGCCTACATGATTCTCTTAGTCAGCAACAACGCTTACGAACATGCGGTTGTTAGGACCTTTTTTCTCAAACAATACTTTGCCTTCAGCTTTTGCAAACAAGGTGTGATCTTTACCAATTCCTACGTTCAAACCAGCATGGTAACGAGTACCACGTTGACGAATAAGAATGTTACCACCTAGTACAGCTTCACCACCGTAGCGTTTAACACCAAGACGTTTCGATTCCGAATCACGTCCGTTTCTAGTACTACCACCCGCTTTCTTATGAGCCATTTCTTAAATCCTCTATCTGGTGTTGCTTAGGCTGTGATGCCTGTAATTTCGATTTCAGTGTAAGACTGACGGTGACCCATCTGCTTACGGTGATGTTTACGACGACGGAATTTAATGATCTTAACTTTATCAGCACGACCATTAGAAGCAACTGTTGCAGTTACTTTTGCGCCTTCTAGGTAAGGAGCGCCGACTTTAACGTCATCGCCTTCACCAACCATAAGAACTTTATCCAACTCAACTGTTTCACCAGCTTCAGCAGATAGTTTCTCAATACGGAGCGTTTCGCCCTCTTTAACTCGGTACTGTTTACCGCCAGTTGCGACAATAGCGTACATCGCTGTCTCCAAAAAAATTAGTTTATTGTGGTTAACCCATCAAAAGACCGGCAATTTTAATCTCTTTCGACAAAGAGATCAAATGCAAATTGAAATATTTGCGATCTATCGCTCTGCATGAGAGAGTACGCACTTTTAGAATCACTATTATATAGGTAGATCACAGCTCCGTGGATATTCAATCCATCTATACATTAATAAAAGAAGATATGTCTTCTGTCGACGTTATGATTCAAGCGCGTTTACAGTCTGATGTGGTATTAATTAACCAACTTGGTCATTACATAATCAATAGCGGTGGTAAGCGATTACGGCCTGCCCTTGCGATTTTATGCGCCCGAGCTTGTGGTTATCAAGAGCAGCAACATATCAATCTTGCGACTATTATCGAATTCATTCATACCGCAACCTTATTACACGATGATGTCGTTGATAATTCGGATATGCGTCGTGGTCGTGAAACGGCAAATAATTTATGGGGTAATGAAGCCAGCGTTTTAGTGGGCGACTTTCTTTACACTCGTTCATTTGAAATGATGGTTGAAATGGACTCAATGCGATTAATGAAAATTTTATCGCATACCACCAATGTCATTGCAGAAGGTGAAGTCCTACAATTGCTCAACTGTAACGATGCTGACACCACTGAGCAACGCTATTTAGAAGTCATTCACCATAAAACAGCCAAATTATTTGAAGCAGCAGGCCTATTAGGCGCCGTGATTAGTCAGTCTTCTCTAGAAATTGAAGATGCCATGGCCAAATATGCAATGCATTTAGGTAGCGCCTTCCAATTGGTAGATGACTTATTAGATTACAGTGCTTCTAGCGAATCAATTGGTAAAAATATTGGTGATGACTTAGCGGAAGGTAAACCAACCTTACCTCTCATCTATGCGATGCAGCATGGCACAGAGCAACAAGCACAAGTGATTCGTACTGCAATTGAACAAGGTCAGCGCGATAAAATTGATGACATTATTAGCATCATTAATGATACCGGTGCCATTGATTACACTTCACTAGCAGCAAAAAAAGAAGTGAATAACGCTAAAGCTGCACTAAGTATTATCGATGACTCTGAATATAAAGACGCCTTGTTAGCACTTGCTGATTTCTCAATAGAACGTACCTATTAAGTTAACTCTTTAAGGTTAAATTTATATGGCAGACTTTTATTCATTAATTCATCTAAAACGTGCCAAAACGGTAAAAAGACTTAAATAATGACACCGAATGAATATTGCCAAGATAAAGCAGCTAAAAGTGGTTCTAGCTTTTATTACAGTTTTCGCTTTTTACCCGCTCAACAACGACAAGCCATTATTGCTTTGTATGCCTTTTGTCGTGAAGTTGATGATGCGGTGGATGAGATTGACGATAAAGCCATTGCAGCGACAAAACTTGAGTGGTGGCGTGCCGAAATTATTCGTACTTTCAATAATGAAGCCAGTCATCCGGTAGGTAAGGCCTTACAAACATCACTGCAACATTTCGACTTACATGAAGAATACTTCATGGAAATCATTGATGGCATGGCTATGGACTTAGAACAGTTTAACTACTCATCATTTAAAAACCTTGCTCTTTATTGTCATCGCGCAGCAAGCGTAGTCGGACTCTTGTCCGTCGAAATATTTGGTTATCAAGACCGCGCGACTCTTAAATATGCTGAAAACTTAGGCATGGCTTTGCAGCTAACTAATATTATTCGTGATGTGCGCGAAGATGCAGAGCGTGGACGCATCTACCTGCCGCAAGATGAATTACAACGCTTTAATGTTAAAGCCGATGACTTACTCGATTTAAAATCTAGTCCAGAATTGATCGAGCTACTTAAGTTCCAAACCAAGCGTGCAAAAGACTATTACCAGAAAGCAATGCAGCTGTTACCAGCACAAGATCGTTATAGCCAGCGTACCGGCCTCATTATGGCTGCAATTTATGAAGCGACCTTAGACGAAATTGCCAACGATGGTTTTGGTGTAATGCAACGTCGAATATCTTTAACTCCGCTTCGTAAGTTATGGATTGCCTGGCAAACCGCTCGCAAAGAAAAGCGCTTGCATCGAAAACAGCAATGACAACTATCGTCATTGGTGGCGGTTGGAGTGGTCTAGCCGCCGCTATTAAGCTGTGTCAGCATGGCGAAACTGTTCATTTATTTGAATCTGCCAAGCAATTAGGTGGCCGAGCACGTAATGTACAGTGGCAAGACAAAACAATTGATAATGGCCAGCATTTAATGATCGGCGCTTATACCGAAATGTTAGCGCTTATGACCAGCATTGATATCGATACGACCCAGGTACTTGATCGACTAACTATCGACATATCAATCATTGATGATGTTTTTCCAGCTTTACACTTATCTGCAAACAATGCCCTTTCTTGGCCTTTATCTTTAGCGTGGAGCTTATTGAAAAGTACCGGACTCTCGGGTTTGTTGCACATCAAAAAACTACAATCAAGCATCAAGAAATTACGCAAAGCTGAAGATATAAGCGTAAAAACATGGCTGGTTAATACCAAGCAACCAGAGCGCTTGATTAAACAGTTATGGGAACCGTTGTGTTTAGCTACCTTAAACACCCCCATCGCGGAAGCATCAGCACACTTATTAGCTCAAGTGATTGATGATAGTTTAGGAAAAGGCAAAAAATCGGCAGATTTATTAATCCCTAAACTCGCTTTAGGTGATGTATTTCCTGCGACTGCAGCAGAGTTTTTAACTCGCAACGGTGCAGAAATATACTTACAAACACGGATTAGTGAATTAATCGTATCCGATAACAGCATTACCGGTGTAAAAACTCAAGATGGCCAGTCATTTTTAGCCGACAACGTCATCATTGCTACTGCGCCACATCATTGCGCTTCATTAGTCGCAGGCTATACAGCCATCACTATCCCTCAGAGCCACCCTATTATTACCGTTTATTTGCAATACCCTGAACACTGCCGTCTACCCTCTGCAATGCAAGGAATGACAGGTAGCATTAGTCAGTGGATATTTGACCGTAGCCAACAACATCCAGGCTTGATGGCTGTTGTGATTAGCGGGCCAGGCAAGCATATAAAAATGAGCAATGATAAGCTTATTAAGCTTGTCAGCGTTGAAGTGAGCCAATACTTTTCTTCCCTACCAGAGCAACCATTAGCAAGTTTAGTCATCCGAGAAAAGCGTGCTGGCTTTGCTGCAACAGTCGGTATTGAGCAAAACCGTCCTTCAGTAAATACTGAAATTGAAGGTTTGTGGTTGGCAGGTGATTATTGTACAAATGGATATCCGGCAACCTTGGAAGGAGCTATTCGTAATGGTACTTCCTGTGCCCGTGAAATCTTGAGTTATTGATAATAATTCTCATCAAATTATTGCTATACTATTTCTTTCTATTTAACTTAATTTTTAAGGTTCATTATGTCTAGTTATGCACGCCTAATTTTTGCAGCTTTAATCGTTAGCTCAACACTTGTTGCTTGTGGCGATAAAGATGCAGCAGCACCAACAACCTCTTCAGTAGCTGAAACATCAGCAGTAGCAACTACTGAAGTTGAAACTGGAATGTCTGAACAAGCAGCAGCTACATTACTCGGCGCACCAACATTCTCTGAAATCAGCAAACTGGATGACTTAACGATTACTCATTCAGAATGGACAGATGAAAAAGGCACAACTAGCGTTCAATTCCATAATGGTAATGCTGTTTTCAGTCAGTTCGTTGCTAAGTCTGTAGAGGACTAAAATGAGCTACCGCCCCGCTACCGACCTATTGAACAACAAAGTTATTCTCGTCACAGGTGCCGGTAGCGGTATTGGTGCAACGGTTGCCAAAGCTTATGCTGCACATGGTGCCACCGTAGTCATGCTCGACAAAAACATTGCTAAGTTAGAGCAAGTTTATGATGAGATTGTTGCAGCACAACATCCTGCCCCAGCGCTGTATCCTCTAGACTTAAAGGGTGCATCAATTACAGATTATGATGACCTTGTGGTCAAAGTGACTGAAAACTTCGGTCGCCTTGATGGTTTAGTTCATTGTGCAGCTAGCCTTGGTCAGCTAGCACCAGTCCAGAACCACGATACAAAAATCTGGTTAGAAACGCTGCATATTAATTTAACGGCAGCTTATTTACTGACTTGTGCCTGCCTGCCGTCATTACAAAAACAAGATAACGCAGCTATTATCTTCACCACTGATAGTCATAAAGATAAAGCCTATTGGGCTGGTTATGGTGTCAGTAAAGCGGCAATTGAGACCTTCAGCAAACAGCTTTCTGATGAACTTGAATCTGAAAGCCGCATTCGAGTTAATACTATCGATCCCGGTCAAGTTCAAACAAAACTTCATTCTCAAGCCTTCCCAGCAATCGATCCTTCATCATTAGCCAAACCTGATGATATCGTTGGCGATTACCTATATCTTATGGGTGACGATAGTTTGGCTATCACTGGCGCCCTTATTCATAGCCAATAATCATCACTGTCAATCAACTGACGCAATATCCTAATTAACTGATAAATAACACCTTTTAGCCATTGGCATACATTTCGCTTACACCTAGTTGTCACGAACAAACTAGATTAAAAGGCGAGCACAATGGCAAATCAAACTGAAACAGCAAAATTATCACTGGTTGGCGAACATGGTCATGCCGTGGCTTTTACTGAACCGCAACAAGATCTCGAACTCAACCGGGTCGAAGATGTTATTGCTCGTTTGCCTGCTGTGTTACAAACCTCTATCGAATTAGATGAAGTCGTTTACTTATTTCATAATGAAATAAGTAAAGTTTTGCCATACGACAGCCTACATTATCAACATCAAGCCGTGCAGTGTGACATTAGCACTGGCAGTCGTAGCCATCATTCATGTAACTATCGTTTAGAAATGAATTCAGTTTGGTTAGGAGAATTAACGCTTACTCGTCGTAAAAAATTCAGTGATACTGATACTCAATTAGTTGAAGATTTATTATGCAAATTGATTTATCCATTACGTAATAGTTTGCTATATCGCCAAGCACAGGCTGCAGCATTGCAAGATCAACTCACCGGTTTAAATAATCGCGGTGCTTTTGATAGCAGCTTAAAACGTGAAATTGATTTAGCACAGCGTCAACGTTCACCGTTATCACTTATCGTTTTAGATATCGACCATTTCAAAGCGGTTAATGATACCTATGGCCATAGCAGTGGTGATTCAGCTTTAAAAGCCTTAGCCAAGGCCATTACAGATACTATGCGTAGAAGTGATATTGCGTTTCGTTATGGTGGCGAAGAATTTACATTAATACTCAGCAACACTGACATTGATGCTGCTCGTATTGTGGCTGAACGAGTTCGCGTTGCGGTATCGCAACTTAGCTGTAGTGATGGTAAACGTACTTTTGGCTACACCATCAGTGTTGGTGTTTCTCAACTTGGCCAGGGCGAAGATGGCGCTAGCTTATTTGACCGCGCAGATCAGGCCTTATACCAAGCAAAGAAAACCGGTCGTAATCAAACTATCTGTGCCAATCAAACAATTAGCAAAGATCACTAGCAATAAAAAAGGGCTTTTTAAAGCCCTTTTTTATCTTTCTTTTTAGCGGTTTCGACCTCTGACTCTTGGGCCACCACGTTTAGCCTTGCCACCTTTGGCTACTGCTTCTTTTTTACGTGATTTAGTTTTAGGTGCAGTCTGTTGCTTTAAAGGTCGTAACTTTTTCTCTCTTTGCGCGCGACCTAATTGATGTTCGACATGTGATTTTAAGCCAACATCTTCATATAAGGTTTCTAGCTCATAACCTTCGATCATCATCCACTGACCCATTTTGAGTTTTGATGGAATAATAACCGGCCCGTAACGTACTCGCATCAAGCGACTAACTTGTACTCCTTGGCTTTCCCACAAGCGACGAACTTCGCGATTACGGCCTTCTTGAATAACAACATGAAACCAACTATTAGCACCTTCACCACCTGCGCGCTGTACGTCAGTGAAGCTTGCCTTACCATCTTCTAGCTCTACGCCATCTCGCAAGTTTTGCAGCATATCGCCAGTCACTTCACCTAAGATTCGAACCGCATATTCACGATCCATTTCATTAGATGGGTGCATCAAGGTATTGGCTAACTCGCCATCTGTGGTCAAGATAATCAAACCACTGGTATTAATATCCAAACGACCGACACTTACCCAACGGCCTTGCTCAGGAGCAGGTAAAGATTGATAGATCGTTCTCCGACCTTCTGGATCTTTACGTGTACATACTTCGCCAACAGGTTTGTTATATAACAATACTTGTTGTGGTTGCTGCCATAAACGCTTGGCAGCTAAAGGCTTACCATCCAACTTCATATTATCGCCAATTGAAACTTGATCACCTAAGCTGGCAGTTTCACCATTACGCGTGACTTTACCTTCTTTTATCCAAACTTCTATTTGGCGACGTGAACCATAACCGGCTCGTGCTAATACTTTCTGAATTCTTTCAGCCATATCTATTGTCTCCCGACATTGTTTAATTTAACTTTCTGCTAAGCTTATCTAAGCTATTAACAAATTTATTTATAACCTAAGCCCATTGCGGCTCTAACTTCGATTAATGTTTCTTGTGCCACAGCCCGTGCTGCTTCATTACCATCTTCAATTATGCGCCGTACATCTTCTGGATGCTGACTTAACTCTTCTGCTCGTGCACGAATGGGCCTTAACTCAAGTGACACAGCGTCAATCAAAGGTCCCTTACAATCTAAGCAGCCAATACCAGCAGTACGACAGCCTTCTTGCACCCACGCTTTTTGATCTTCTGTTGCATAGACTTCATGCAGCTGCCAAACAGGACAACGATCAGGATCACCTGGATCAGTTCTACGAACACGATTTGTATCCGTTGGCATTTTCTTGATTTTCTCAGCTAAACTATCATCTGGTTCGCGTAAAGCGATGGTATTACCATACGATTTTGACATCTTTTGGCCATCTAAACCTGGCATTTTCGCTGCAGGCGTTAGCATTGCTTGTGGTTCAGGCAAAATAACTTTACCGCCGCCTTCCAAATAACCAAATAAGCGCTCACTATCACCCAACGCTAAATTTTGCTGTGTTTTTAGTAGCTCACGAGCCGTTGCTAAAGCCTCGCCATCACCTTGTTGCTGGTAAGCAGTACGTAACTTGGTATAAAGCTTCGCGTTTTTCTTTCCCATTTTTTTAACTGCTGCTTCCGCTTTTTCTTCAAAGTCTTTTTCTCGACCATAAATATGGTTAAAGCGGCGGGCTACTTCACGAGTTAATTCAACATGGACCACTTGATCTTCACCCACAGGTACTTGGCCTGCACGGTAAATTAAGATATCAGCACTTTGTAATAACGGATAACCTAAAAAGCCATAGGTTGATAAATCTTTTTCTTTTAACTTTTCTTGTTGATCTTTGTAGGTTGGAACGCGTTCTAACCATGACATTGGTGTCATCATTGATAACAATAAATGCAATTCAGCATGCTCAGGTACTTTTGATTGCAAAAATAAAGAAACTGCTGACGGCTCAATCCCTGCTGCAATCCAGTCAATGACCATATCCCAGACACTGTCTTCAATAACATGGCTATCTTCATAATGAGTCGTTAATGCATGCCAATCTGCCACAAAGAAGAAGCAATCAAATTCATGTTGTAAGGTAATCCAGTTTTTTAATACCCCATGATAATGTCCTAGGTGAAGTCGTCCAGTTGGACGCATGCCTGAGACAATACGACGAGATTGTAATGCTACCGTATCCAAAGTGCTCCTCTGAATCTTGTATTAAACAAAATTCACTTTTAAATAATTGAAAATATTTGTGGCGGCAAATTAAAAATCATTGCCAACAAACTAATAAAACCACCAATAAATGGCCAAAGAATTAAACTCAAAATACCAAAATAAATTAAGCCTAATAAAATAAAGAAGCCATAAGGCTCTAATCGACTCACCTGCCACGCAAGTGGACCAGGCAATATACTGGTCAAAATCCTACCGCCATCTAACGGCGGTAACGGTAATAAATTTAATACCATTAACATAGTATTAATTAATACCCCGGCAATGCCCATATACAACATCGGCTCGGCCATCGTGATACCAGACTGCAAAGCAACTAATGCTAGTTTTGCAACCAAGGCCCAGATTAATGCCATGATTAAATTAGACATTGGTCCAGCTAAAGCGACCCAAGCCATATCTGATTTTGGCTTACGTAAATTCTGATAGGTTACCGGTACAGGCTTCGCCCAACCAAACACAAAACCGCCAAAAACCAACAATAAGCCAGGCACTAATAAAGTACCTACAGGATCAATATGTTTAAGTGGGTTTAAAGTTAAACGGCCCATCATTTGTGCCGTGCGATCACCTAGCTTTAGTGCAACCCAGCCATGAGCGACTTCATGTGCGGTAATGGCAAACAAAACCGGTAAAGCCCATATAATGATCTTTTGGATCAGGCTGAAATCAGCCACCGATCACTTCCTGGCCACCCATATAAGGACGCAAGGCCTCTGGAATATGGATTCGACCTTGTTCGTCTTGGTGGTTTTCCATCACTGCTAATAAGGTACGACCAACCGCTAGACCAGAACCGTTTAAGGTATGAACTAATTCAGGCTTACCTGTTTCTGGGTTACGCCAGCGAGCTTGCATGCGACGCGCTTGGAAATCATGGAAATTACTACATGAAGAAATTTCACGATAAGTTTGCTGACTTGGCAACCACACTTCTAAGTCATAGGTTTTGCTAGATGAAAAACCTAAATCGCCAGTACATAAAATAACTTTTCGGTACGGCAATTCTAATTGTTGCAAAATTGCTTCTGCATTTTCAGTTAAAGCTTCATGTGCAGCCGCTGAATCCGCTGGGCGTACAATTTGTACCAGTTCTACTTTTTCAAACTGATGTTGGCGAATTAAACCACGCACATCACGACCATGTGATCCCGCTTCACTACGGAAACATGGGGTATGAGCCACAAATTTCAATGGTAATTGTTCATCAGTACTAATCGTATCCCGCACCATATTAGTCACAGGTACTTCTGCTGTTGGGATCAAATACAAACCGGCATCATCAACGGCAAATAAATCTTCTGAAAACTTTGGTAACTGGCCTGTGCCACGTAATGAATCGGCATTCACTAAATAAGGTACGTAGGCTTCAGTATACCCATGCTGTTCAGTATGCGTATCTAGCATGAACTGAGTCAATGCACGTTGTAATTTTGCTAGTGGACCCGTTAAGGTAACAAACCGTGCTTGGCTAATTTTGGCAGCCATTTCAAAGTCCATACCATTTAATCTAGCGCCTAAGTCAACGTGGTCTTTAGCTTCGAAATCAAACTGCTTTGGTTCGCCCCAACGTAATACTTCCTGATTATCATCTTCACTAGCACCTTGCGGCACATCATCTTGGACAATATTCGGCATTTCCATCGCCAAGCTATTTATTTGCTCTAACACCTCAGCAAGCTTCGCTTCTGCAGCCTTATGTTTACCGCCTAAATCTTCTATTTCAGCCAATAAAGGGGCAATATCCTCACCCGATGCTTTTGCTTTACCGATCATTTTTGAACGGCTATTACGCTCAGTCTGTAATGCTTGAGCATCTAACTGCGCTTGTTTACGCTGTTGCTCTAATTGATTAATCGCATCGACATCCAGTGTATAACCACGACGTGCTAATAATGCTGCAATTTGTTCAGGTTCGTTTCTTAATAATTTTGGGTCTAACATGCTAACTTCCAGATTTTGCTGACCAAGTAACAATATGATCAGGCTTAACCAAACTCCGTAATTGTTCTAATAATTCTGTAGTACGTTCGGGGGCATCAAAAAATTCAATCACTATTGGTAACTCTACTGCTAAATCCAATAATGACGCTTTATATACTGTACCGTGGTTGCCAAGGCCTTCTACACCACGAAAAATGGTGAAACCACGCACATTTGCTGTCGTTTCAAACCACTTTATAACTTTATTTACATCGGCATGACCTTCCGTCAGGTAAATACGAACCATAGTAATATCAACCATGTTCATAATTGTCTCCCCAAACTAAGTCCTACCCATGTTGCCAGCAAGCAAATAAACACACTCAACATTATATTTACTAGTGCCTTTATAGGCTCACCATTTTCAAATAACGCCAAGGTTTCAAATGAAAAGGTAGAAAAAGTGGTAAATGAACCCAGTAAGCCGACTAATAAAGCCGCCCGCCATTCAGCCGACATAGCTAACCGTTCAACTAACACAACAAAGATGAAGCCCATCAATAAGGAGCCCAATACATTAACGGCCAAGGTGCCATAGGGAAAATCACGGCCTAATGCACGATAAACGGCAGTAGACATACCAAAGCGTAATACTGCTCCTAAAGCTCCTCCTCCTGCTATTGCGATTAACTGTTGCACAGTGCTATCTCATTCATTTCAATGAGTCATAGTTTACCGTATTAAGGACTTATACTCGCAACTGATTGTATCACTAACAAAAAAGGCGAATAAATTCGCCTTTTTTGTTAGATATGTAGTTCTAATTAACGTTATTTTACCATTAACTCTCAATCGGCATAACGTTTCACCATATTTTCCAATGAAATAGTCGTAATTTTACTCGCATGACCAGCACTACCAAAGGCTTCATAGCGAGCCTGACAAATAGCCTGCATAGCAGCAGTCGATGCTTTTAAAAACTTACGTGGATCAAAATTAGCGGCATTGTTTTCATCAGTTAAAAACTGTCTTATTGCCCCGGTTGATGCCATACGAAGATCTGTATCAATATTGACCTTACGAACGCCAAACTTTATACCTTCTACGATTTCTTCAACCGGCACACCATAAGTTTGGCCGATATCACCACCATGAGTATTAATAATCTCTAGCCAGTCTTGCGGCACTGAACTCGACCCATGCATCACAAAATGGGTATTGGGTAATTGTTGTTGTAACAGCTTTAACTGACTAATAGCTAACACATCACCAGTAGGTGGTTTTGAAAATTTATAAGCACCATGACTGGTACCAATAGCAACCGCTAGGGCATCAACCTGTGTTAATTTTACAAACTCAGCAGCTTCATCTGGATCGGTTAACAATTGGCTATGATCGAGCTTCTCATCACTACCATGGCCATCTTCTTCACCCATCATGCCTGTTTCTAATGAACCCAAACAACCAATCTCACCTTCCACCGAGACCCCACAAGCATGAGCCATATCCGTCACCGTTTTAGTAACATTGACGTTATAGTCAAAACTGGATGGCGTTTTCATATCTTCCAGTAAGGAACCATCCATCATCACCGAGCTAAAGCCAGATTGAATTGATCGTGCACATATGTGAGGGGCGGCACCGTGATCTTGATGCATGACAACAGGAATATGTGGATACTGCTCAATGGCAGCTAATATTAAATGTCTTAGGAAAGCTTCACCAGCATAGTTTCGTGCACCAGCAGAGCCTTGCATAATAACAGGGCTGTCCACTGCATCTGCCGCTTGCATAATAGCCTGAACTTGCTCCAGATTATTAACATTAAAAGCAGGTACTGCAAAATTATGTTCTGCAGCATGGTCAAGTAATTGTCGTAATGAAATGAGTGCCATCTTTACTCCCTCCAAAAATTTAATTGTTACTTAGTTGCAGCTTACACCTATGGCTCAACCATGTATCCAACTCGAACCAGCTTGAGGGCATTAGTACTGCCTTCAACTTCAAGATCACCTTTGGTAATAATAACGACGTCTCCCTCTCGAACCACACCGCGACGTTGGAGTTCATCAATAGCTTCTTTATTAAGTGTCGCATGGTCATCATGATCCACTGTAAAACTAACCGGATAAACACCTCTATATAAGGTAACTTTGCGCCGAGTTTCAACCGAAGCTGTCAGTGCAAAAATTGGAATACCAGAACTAATTCTCGACATCCATAATGGTGTTGCACCCGACTCAGTCAAAGCAGCGATGGCTTTCACTTCTAAGTGATTGGCCATATACATGGCAGCCATAGCAATAGCCTCATCCATACGCTCAAATTTTGAATCAATGCGATGACGAGAAACACGAATTTCACGTTGCTGCTCTGCTTGCAAACAAATACGATCCATCGCTTCTATCACTTTAACCGGATTTTTACCTACTGCTGTTTCGCCCGATAACATCACCGCATCAGTGCCATCCAAGACAGCATTTGCCACATCAAATACTTCAGCTCGAGTCGGAATAGCATTAGTAATCATCGACTCCATCATCTGAGTCGCCGTGATAACGGCTCGATTTAAAATACGAGCCCGATGAATAATATCTTTTTGAATAGGAGGTAAAGCAGCATCGCCCACTTCCACACCTAAATCACCACGTGCAACCATTATTGCATCCGAAGCTTCAATGATCTCATCAATCACATCAATCGCTTCAGCGCGTTCAATCTTGGCAATAATACCGCCATGGCCACCGGCATCACGTAATAACTGACGGGCATATTCAATATCTGATGCTGAACGAGGAAAGGAAATGGCGACATAGTCAGCCCGCATTTCTGCAGCAGTTAATATATCTGCTTTATCTTTATCGGTCAGCGCATCAGCTGATAAGCCACCGCCTTGACGGTTAATGCCTTTGTTATTAGACAGTTCGCCACCGACGACAACCCGACAAATAATCCGCGAGCCTTCTACGCTTTCTATCCATAAGACAATACGACCATCGTCAAGTAATAAGGTATCGCCTCGTGTTACATCTTGCGGTAAAGGTTTGTAATCAATACCAACCTGATGTTGATCACCTACATTTTCATCTAATGAAGCATCTAAAATAAATTGTGCATTTTCTTCTAGCTCAACTTTGCCATTTTTAAAGCGTGAGACACGTATCTTCGGTCCCTGTAAGTCAGCCAATACGCCAATTTGCCGGCCATACGCGCGAGCGCGGTTCCTAACTGTTTCAGCTAAGTCGAGGTGTTCTTGTGTGCTTCCATGAGAAAAGTTTAGACGGACAACATCAACTCCAGCCTCAATTAAGGCATCTAACACTTCCGGTGTATTCGTTGCTGGCCCTAAGGTAGCAACAATTTTTGTTCTTCTCTTCGCTGTCACAGCTCTGTCTCCGCTAGGTTAGTTAGCTCTTGACTCCAACATTGCTACGGCAGGTAACTCTTTACCTTCTAAAAACTCTAAAAAGGCACCACCACCGGTAGAAATATAAGAGACATCATCGCTAATTTTATATTTAGCTACTGCTGCCAGCGTATCACCGCCACCAGCAATCGAAAAGGCTTTAGACTCTGCAATAGCCATCGCTATTTCTTTAGTACCTTCACCAAATTGATTAATTTCAAAAACACCCACTGGACCATTCCAGACAATCGTACCGGCATTTTTAATAATTTCTGCTAAATCAGCTGCAGCCTTAGGACCGATATCAAAGATCATGTCGTCATCTTCAACATCAGAGGCCGATTTTAATGTCGCCTCTGCTGATTCAGAAAATTCTTTACCACAGACAACATCTGTAGGAACCGGAATGCTACTACCGCGAGATTCGGCATCGGCCGTTAATGTATTACAGGTATCAATCAAATCTGCTTCGTATAAAGAGTTACCTACATTATTACCTGCAGCGGCAATAAAGGTATTGGCAATACCACCACCGACAATTAGTTGATCAACTACTTTAGATAACGATTCTAATACTGTTAATTTAGTCGACACTTTTGAACCACCAACAATGGCTACCATTGGCCGCGCAGGATTATCTAAAGCAAGTGCTAATGCTTCTAGTTCACCCGCTAACAATGGACCAGCACAAGCTACTGGTGCATATTTACCGACACCGTGTGTTGATGCCTGAGCACGATGAGCAGTACCAAAGGCATCCATGACATAAATATCACATAAAGCAGCCATTTGTTGTGACAAGGCATCGTCATCAGCCTTTTCACCAATATTAAAACGAACGTTTTCACATAAGACTACTTCGCCTTCAGCAACATCAATAGCATCCGCTTCTAACCAATTTTGTTCTAACCTTACTGGCATATCTAATAATGCTGATAGGAAGTTTGCAACTGGCGCTAAAGAATAACGATGTTCATATTCACCTTCTGTTGGTCGACCAAGGTGAGACATAATCATCACCTTCGCTCCAGCTTCTACAGCCATTTTAATGGTTGGCAGAGATGCATGAATACGAGTGCCATCAGCGACGACACCATCTTTCAAAGGCACATTTAAATCCTGACGAATTAAAACGCGTTTACCAGCCAAGTCAAGATCCGTCATTTTTATTACAGACATGTGTTGTTCCTTATAACTATTAAATTATCTTAAGCTTCAGTATCTACTGAAAATATTCAAACCTGTATTTATTCAGGTTCAATATTATGTGCTTGCTTAGAGAAAAAAGGCTTCCTATGTTGAGGAAGCCTTTGTCTAAATCATTTCAATTGCTAGTTTATTTACCTACAAACTCAACTAAGCGCATCATATTACAGGTATAACCATATTCATTATCATACCAAGCAACCACTTTCACAAAGGTGCCATCTAGTGCAATACCAGCACCTGCATCAAAGTTTGATGGTGCAGTGTGACCACGAAAATCAGTAGAAACAACACTTTCATCGGTATAACCTAATACACCTTTAAGTGCACCTTCAGATGCTGATTTCATCACAGCACAGATATTTTCGTAGCTTGTTTCTTTGTCTAATTGCACTGTTAAATCAACAACAGACACATCTGATGTTGGTACCCGGAATGCCATACCTGTTAATTTGCCGTTTAATTCAGGCAATACTTTACCTACCGCTTTTGCCGCACCAGTAGATGAAGGAATGATATTTTCTAAAATACCACGACCACCACGCCAGTCTTTCATTGACGGGCCATCAACAGTTTTTTGTGTTGCAGTTGCCGCATGAACCGTTGTCATCAAGCCTTTAGCAATACCAAAGTTATCGTTCAATACCTTCGCTACTGGCGCTAATGCATTGGTAGTACATGATGCAGCTGAAACGATTGCTTCGCCAGCATATGAGTCATGGTTAACACCAAAAACAAACATCGGCGTGTGATCTTTCGATGGTGCAGATTGAACAACTTTCTTAGCACCGGCATCAATGTGAGCCTGGCAAGACTCTTCTGTTAGGAAGAAACCAGTACATTCGATGACTAAATCAGCACCGACTTCATCCCACTTAAGATCGGCAGGATTGCGTTCAGCAGTAATACGGATCGTTTTACCGTTAACAATTAAATTACCATCTTGAACTTCTACATCGCCATCAAAACGGCCATGTACCGAATCATATTTCAGCATATATGCTAAATATTCTGGATCAAGTAAATCATTAATTGCGACTACTTCAATATTTTGAAAGTCTTGGGCGGCAGCACGAAATGCCATACGACCGATACGGCCAAAACCATTAATACCAACTTTAATTGTCATACTATTTCCTTCGCACCTGCTAATAGGGCTAAAAGTTAAAATTCTTAATAACGTTCACATACTAAATGTAGTGAGATATTACTGTCCACAACCTAGATCAAGGTTGGGCTTAAAATATAATTAGGGTTGTTACACTGTTTTTGAAAAGTTTTAGCTATCGCTTTACGTTGTTCACGCAAATAATAATGTTTTAAGCATACTCGACGCAGTTTAGGTGATATCTACTATAAAGAGAACTCAAATATTTTGATTGCTTATATAAATAATCCTTATGTAGAGCTCAATACAAAAATGGCGAGCAAACTTACGTTCACTCGCCACCTCTGTTAATTATAAATGTTGCTAAAAGCTAAATTTATAATACTTCTTTTACAGTCTTAACTACATTTTCAACTGTGAAGCCGAAGTGTTCCATCAATACGCCACCTGGTGCAGACTCACCAAATGTATCGATACCAACAACGCCGCCTTCTAGGCCAACGTATTTACGCCAGAAGTCAGTTACACCCGCTTCAATCGCAACACGTTTAACACCTGGAGTTAAGATGCTATCTTTATATGCTTGATCTTGACGATCAAACACATTAGTAGATGGCATAGAAACAACACGTGCGTTAATGCCTTCAGCAGCTAAAGCTTCTTGAGATTTTGCAGCTAAATCAACTTCAGAACCTGTAGCAATCAACACTACATCAGCATCACCGTTTGCTTCTGATAATACGTATGCACCTTTGCGCATTGCATCAAAATCAGCAGCATCATGTTTACGACCAGGAATACCTTGACGGCTTAATACTAAGCTTGAAGGACCATCCAAACGCTCAACAGCAGCAGTCCACGCAACCGCAACTTCAACAGAATCAGCAGGACGCCATACATCCATGTTCGGGATGAAACGCATTGCAGATGTGTTTTCGATTGGTTGGTGAGTTGGACCATCTTCACCTTGACCGATAGAGTCATGAGTCAATACAGCGATTGAACGTACTTTCATCAATGCAGCCATACGTAATGCAGACTTAGCATAGTCAGAGAACATGTGGAATGTACCACCGAATGGTAATAAACCACCGTGTAATGACATACCGTTCATGATTGCGTACATACCAAACTCACGTACACCGTAAGAGATGTAGTTACCAGGCTCTTTACCAGATACGTGTTTGAAGCTTGGGCAGCTCGTTAAGTTTGAACCAGTTAAATCAGCAGAACCACCTAAGAATTCAGGTAATACAGGTGCTAATGCAGTAATTGAGTTTTGTGACGCTTTACGAGAAGCAACACTTTCTGCTTTTTCGTTTGTTTCAGCGATAAACGCATCAGTCGCTTCTTTCCAGTTTGCTGGTAAATCACCTGCCATACGACGTGTGAATTCAGCAGCTAATTCTGGGTATTCAGCAGCATAAGCGTCGAATTTAGCATTCCAAGCCGCTTCTTTATCAGAACCAGCAGCTTTAGCATCCCAACCTTCATAAACATCAGCAGGAATTTCGAATGGAGCCGCATCCCAACCTAATTGTTTACGAGTTAATGCAACTTCTTCTTCACCCAAAGCCGCACCATGACAGTCATGGCTAGCAGATTTGTTTGGAGAACCGAAACCGATGATTGTTTTACAGCAGATTAAAGACGGTTTGTCTTTAACTGATTTAGCTAAAACAATAGCCGCATCAATTGCTGCAGCATCGTGACCATCTACAGAAATAACCTGCCAGCCGTATGATTCAAAACGACGAACTGTGTCATCTGTGTACCAACCGTCAATGTGACCGTCGATAGAAATGTTGTTGTCATCCCAGAATGCGATCAAGTTACCAAGACCCCATGTACCCGCTAGAGAACATGCTTCGTGAGAAATACCTTCCATCAAACAACCATCACCCATGAATACATAAGTGTTGTGATCAACGATATCGTGACCTGGTTTATTGAATTGGTCAGCCATTAACTTCTCAGCCATCGCAAAACCAACACCGTTGGTGATACCTTGGCCTAAAGGACCCGTTGTTGTTTCAATACCTGGCGCATAACCGTATTCAGGGTGACCCGCACATTGTGAATGTAATTGACGGAATGACTTCAATGAATCCATTGGCAAGTCATAACCAGACAAATGCAACAATGAGTAAATAAGCATTGAACCATGACCGTTAGACAAAACAAAACGATCGCGGTCAGCCCATTCAGGGTTCGTTGGATTGTGATCCATATGATTGTTCCACAATACTTCGGCGATGTCCGCCATTCCCATAGGTGCACCAGGGTGACCAGAGTTTGCCTTTTGTACTGCATCCATGCTCAAAGCACGGATTGCGTTAGCTAAATGTCTACGTGTAGCCATCTACATTCTCCTATTTAAAAAAATTAAGCTTCTCGCCATTTGATCGAGCAGCCCATACTAGGTATTTGCTGTTCCGGACCACGACCCGTCTCGGCAACGTGTTTCATTGCCTCGAATAAATCTCGTCGTGCATCCGCTGCTGCCGCTTCTTTTCTACTTGCATCTAAGCGACCGCGATACTGCAATTGAAGATCTTTGTTATAACCAAAGAAATCTGGAGTACACACTGCACCGTACTTCTGGGCAGTTTGCTGTGTTTCGTCATACAAATATGGGAAGGTAAATCCTTGCTCTTCAGCAACACGTTGCATGTTGTCAAATGAGTCTTCCTCATAATCAGCCACATCATTTGACATGATTGCGACTGTATTTATACCAAGCTGTTTTAATTCGTTGGTATCCCGAACTAAGCGATCTAATATCGCTTTAACATAGGGACAATGGTTACAGATGAACATAATCAATAAACCATTGTCACCACGACAATCATCTAAAGTCCAAATTTTGCCATCGGTACCAGGCAAAGAAAAATCTAATGCTGGCAGGTCAAAATCGCAGACTGGTGTTTCCAAACTAACCATAGGCTCTCTTTTAGCTATTCTCATATTTTCATGCGCTTTAGCACACAAAATTTAAGTATGAATTATATTGGGATGCAAAATACTACCAGAGATAAGTTAATAAAGCGAGATCGCAGGCCCTTGGTACAAGCCTGAAAATGCTGCTTATTTTAGTTGAACAGCTTCTTTTTGATAAGGATCAATAAAACTTACAAATTAACAACAAGTCACTAAGATAGTTAATTTTATTATTCACCATCTCTTAAGCCTCTAACTCTGCTTGCAAACTCTGTTGTAAAGTAAAAAACGCTTCCAACATAAAGCGAATGCCTTCAATATCAAAGGCATCAATTTTTATCAGTAATTGTTCGCCATATTCTGCAAGCGGGCTAAAACGATGTTCATCTGCAATATTAATTAATGAATGGGCAAACAGTTTGATTGCGGAGATATTATTCTCCTCTAATAACATTTTCCATTCATTGCTTTTTTGACTTAAGCAGGCGATCACATCAGGCAGAACTCGACGCTCGGCAGGTAATAACGTCATTGCTTCTGGCTGGCCCTGACTTTGCTTAGTAACGTTACAGTGTAAAAATTGACTCAACATAATAAATAACTCTGATCGTAATACCGGCTTTCTTAAATAGCCATCAAAGTCTTTTGTTATTACTCGCTCATATTCATCTTTCATCACTGACGCGGTTAAAGCAACAATAGGGAGCGATGAAAATGATTTAATTTGTTGTGCCGCTTGATAGCCATCCATCACCGGCATCCTAATATCCATTAAAATCAGGTCTATATGGCTCTCTTTTACTAAGTCGACTGCTTGTAGACCATTTTCTGCTTCCAACACCCTCAACTCAGTGCTTTCAAAATTGGCTTTAACTAATTGACGGTTATCTTCAATATCATCCACCACTAGAATTACAGCCGGGGAGAAGTCAAGTCTATCCACATCAGGAGCAGCCGTTATTACAACGGATTCATCTTGAATTGAAGCAACATCGACGCCCTTTAACCTAACAGTAAAGTTAGAACCTATACCCACTTTACTTTCAACCTGAATCTCACCGCCCATAAGCTGGGTAAGCCGCTGGCTAATCGACAGGCCCAAGCCGGTACCGCCAAACTTAGCAGCATCTTGGTTTTCAGTCTGTTCAAATTCACCAAATATTGTCGCCAACTGGTTCTCAGGAATTCCAATTCCAGAATCAGTGACTTCTATTGCTAGATCTAGCTTACTGAGAACCTCATCTTCATTTTCCGCTCTGGCAATTAACCTGACATGACCATGCTCAGTAAACTTCACGGCATTACCTATCAAGTTCAATAATACCTGCCGTAGTCGTGGCGTATCTAACATCAAACTTACAGGAATCGTCGAATCGATTTCTACAATGAAATCTAGGCCTTTCTTTTTCATATTCATCATGAATATATTGGCTAGCTCATCAAATAACTTATGCGGATTAGTCGCACGTTTTTTTATTTCTATTTTGCCTGCTTCAATTTTTGATAAATCTAAAATATCGTTAATTAATTGCAATAGAGCATTGCCAGCAGACTGAATGGTATTAGCAAACGCTTTAAGTTTTGGTTCTTTTATTTGTTCTTGTAATAGCTCAGTAAAGCCAATAATTGCATTCATTGGTGTGCGAATCTCATGGCTCATATTTGCCAAAAACTCGGATTTTGCATGGCTAGCTCGTTCAGCAAACTCTTTTGCTTCATTTAAAGCACTTTCCATTTCTAAGCGCTCCGTCATATCAACACCAATCGCCAAAAGCGACGGTTGATTGTGATAGACAATAGGCATAATCGAAATCATCATCGATCTTACTTCGCCATCTAAATGTTTAAATGGAACAATCTTTTGTTGCACCTGACCTTTACTCGCCAATTCAGCAAGCACCTCCTCCCGATCATGAGCGTGAAGGTAAAAGTCCATAATGCCAAATGTGGCTAACTGGCTTTTATCAATATTATAATCACGTAATGTCTGAGGATTAGCCTCTAAAATTTTTCCTTCTCGAGAAGAAACGACAATCTGTAATGGAATTTGATCGAGTAGCGTTTGAACTTGGGCTTCAGCTTGTTGCCGCAACCGAACTTCTTGAGCTAGCTTTCTATTCCAAAATACAATTCCTGAAATGATGATTAATAACAAAATAGCAATTTTAATCGCTAAGCCATAATCAACTTCGACTTGTTTAGTGAACTTGCCTTTACCCCAAGCATCCTGAATCTGTTGCTTCTGGGAACGACTTATCGAGTTTAATGCCCGATTAAATAAAGGCACTAAAGCTTCAAAGTCAGCTTGCATGCCAAAGGCTAACTCAGTAGTAAATTCCGTTTTACCCACAATACGGATATTGTTAATACCCATTTCTGAGATGTGGTAACTCGCTTGTGCCAATGTAGCCAATAATGCATCCACCTTACCGGTCGATACAGCAGTGAGCCCATCTTGAATAGAGTCAACAATTTCAAAATTAAGATTGGGGTAATTTTCAACTATCTCAGGTACATAGCCGTACTCTTTAATAACGGCTATTTTTTTCTGCTTGATTTGAGTAAGACTCTCTACGTAATTCTCATCATGATTCATCACAATCACAACGGGACTGGAAATATAAGGCTGAGTAAAACTCAACTGTGATGTTAGATTGGAATTGGTGGTTTCAGACAAAACATCTATTTCATTCCGCCTTACTTTTGCTACTGACTCACTCCACGTTACCGAAGGAATAATAGTCATTTTCACACCTAATTTTTGCTCAATAAGCTTCAGGTGCTCGGCAACAATTCCAATATAACTACCTTGCTGATCAAACCCTTCATATGGCAACCAATTAGGATCACCAGTAAAGCGTATTTCAGGATGTTCCGCCAACCACAATTGTTCTGAACTACTCAATATAAAAGGCTTTTCGACAAATTCAGTACCTAACCATTTTTGCCGCACCACCAACATTTCGCTTTCAGTAATTGTTGCCAATGCCTTATCTAAGATTGCAGGCAGTAATGGCCAATCTTTACGTATAGCGAACCGAAGACCTGCAACACCTAATCCAGAATCACTATTAATTTTTAAATTGGTTAAAGCATTTTCTCCAATCAGCCAATTAGCAACACCTTGATTACCGACATAAGCATAAGCATCGCCAAAAGAGACGGCTTTTAATGCATCCAATGTTGATGTCACTCGTATCAGCTTTATCTTTGGGAAGTCATTTTTTAATTTCTCATGTAAGTAATAACTATCTTCAATTGCAACCGTTTTTCCGGCCAAGCTATCAAGGCTTTTAATTGCTGGGCGATCATTGCGAGTATAAATTACACTTGGAGGAGAAAAATAGGCTTGGCTGAAATTTAAAAATACTCCTCGCTCAGGGGTTTGAACTGTACCGCTAAGCATATCAAGATCATATTTTTTTGCTTTGGCTAAAGCCTCTACCCAGCTACCATCAGAGCTAGAATCAAACCTAATTCCCAGCTTAGTTTCGATTAAACGTAGGATATCAATAGATAGACCCTGCATCTGACCATTTTGGCCCATAAATTCATAAGGGGCCCAATCTGCTTCACTGCGAATATCGATCACCGGATGCGCATCTAACCATTGCTGTTCTTGCTCAGTTAAATTTAACTTATTAGCTTGGCTAGATTGACCCAGCCACTTTTCAAATATCAGCCGCCTCTCTGCTGCAGTAATCGCAGTAAGCCCTTTTTGAATAATTGCGGCTAATTCAGGTTTATCTTTCCGAGTGACTATATGAATAGGGTTTGTTCCTATATATCGTGTCGACTTAAAAGGGACAATAGTATTTATCCCTTGCTTTTCGAGACTGTAAATTAGCGAACCATAAGAGTCATACAGCAGCTCGGCTTTACCTTCTAATACAGTATCAATGGCTTCACCAAAGGTATTAACAGTGATAATTTCAATTGCTGGAAAGTGCTTTTCTAGTAAAGCAATATGAGCATAACCTTTCGGTATTGCTAGCCGAAGGCCACGCAGGTCCTCAAAACTATTGACATCCAAATCATTGCGAATAAAAAAGTAGTCTAATACTTCAAAATAAGGTTTGGAGTATGTTAAAAACTGAGTTCGCTCATCGGTATAATAAACCGCGCCCAATACATCAAGCTGCTTAGCTTGAATTTTTTGTAAGCTGTTATGCCATGAATCAATACTTACAGAAAAATTTAGGCCTGTTTTGTTGGCGATAAGTTGCAAATATTCATTTGCAATACCAGCATATTGGCCATGTTCATCAACAAAATTAAAGGGCGTCCAATCAGGGCTCCCACCGACAAATATCGTTGGATTATTTTTAACCCATTGCTGTTCTTGTTCCGTTAAATCTACAGCGTCAGTTGTAACTTGAGCAGCACAAAGCTGACAAAAAAATAATAAGAACAGTAAAAAACAGCTCTTTAATTGCGAGCCAGCCTCCATAACTGTCTGTTTATTTTCAGGCATCGGTCAGTTCTATTTGCTCAGCCAGCAAGGTTAAATTTTAACTATCGCTTCAAACTCAGCTTGATAGTTAACTAATATATCAACTAGCTCAGGATCAAATTGGCTACCCTTATGATCGAGAATGTAATTCATCGCATCTTCAATTGACCATGCTTCTTTATAGCAACGTGCATGGGTTAAAGCATCAAATACATCAGCAAGTGACACTATGCGTCCATATAGATGAATAGCTTCACCCTTTAAGCCTTGTGGATAACCATTTCCATCCCATTTTTCATGATGTTCATGAGCTATAATGGCTGCGGCTTTTGCTAATTTTCGATCCGAATTTTTGAGTAAAGTATAGGCATTCGTAGTATGACTCTTCATGATCTCAAACTCTTCTTCCGTATATCGACCTGGCTTATGAAGAATGTCATGAGGAATGGTCATTTTGCCGATATCGTGCATAGGAGAAGCATGATAAAGAATATCGGCGTCATCGTTATTTAAACTAGGGTGATAATAGGCTAATAACGATGAAAGCTCAGCCACTCGACGAATGTGCTGACCCGTTTCATCAGATGTTGATTCCATCAGCTCAGTTAGAATATAAATCATATCTTTCTGATTATCTTCTAACTCGGACAGTAACCGTTGCTCGGTATAACGGTTTTTTACTTCTAACTCGTTATTTTGCCGCTGCAGGAGTTTTTTAGCATGGTAAAGCTGGATATGGTTACGCACTCGAGCTAATAGCTCAGCGGCATGGAATGGCTTGGTTACGTAATCGGCACCGCCAACGTCAAAACCTTTTGCTACCGATTCAACATCGACTCTTGCAGTTAAAAAGATAACAGGGACATCTTGCCAACGTGGCATATTTTTCAGGAATGTACAGACATCATACCCATCCATATGGGGCATCATGATATCTAATAGGATTAAGTCAAAATCAATCGATGTGTCTTGTAATATTTTAACCGCTGACTCGCCAGTGCCAGCAAAAGAAAAATCATAATTGTCTTCTTGCAAAATATTCATCGCGACCTGAATATTATCAGCGACATCATCCACAATCAGAATATGTTTTCGAGCCATAAGTCACTTAATCCATAAAGACTATAATTTAGCGGTCGATTATAACGATATAATTCTAAAGAAGTAAACGTTAAAACATCCCTGTTTTAACCATATTTTTGATATAGCTCAAATTAGGCTTTTAATCTCGTAAACTTAATACATCCTGCATATCAAATAAACCAGACTGCTGCGCCATCAGCCAGCTTGAAGCTCGCATTGCACCTAAAGCAAAAGTCATTCGACTTGATGCCTTATGGGTAATCTCTACTCGCTCACCTTCATCAGCGAACATGACCGTGTGATCACCAACAATATCACCAGCACGAACGGTGGCAAAACCAATCGTATTTCTATCACGCTCACCAGTACGACCTTCACGGCCATATACCGCACAGTTTTTTAAGTCACGACCCAAGGCATCCGCGACCACTTCCCCCATCCGTAATGCTGTACCAGATGGTGCATCCACTTTATGACGATGATGAGCTTCAACAATTTCAATATCGACATCATTACCTAATACTCGGGCGGCGATATCTAATAATTTCAATGATAAGTTCACACCCACACTCATATTAGGTGCCAATACCATCGAAACCTGCTCAGCGGCTTTTTCGATGTCCGCTTTTTGCTCATCACTAAAACCAGTTGTGCCGATAACTAAACGACATTTATTGGCTACACAATGAGGAATTAGCGCCATTGCCACTTCTGGCAAGGTGAAATCAATAATGACATCAGATAGTTTCGTTGCAGCTTCAACATCTGAAGTAATCGCCACATCAAGCTTACCAACACCAGCAAGTTCTCCCGCATCGGCACCTAACAATGTTGAATCAGCGCGATCAATTGCCGCACTTAATTCCAAACCATCAGTTTGCTCAACTGCTTGAATTAAGCAGCGCCCCATTCGACCTGCTGCACCATTAATTGCTATACGTGTTGCCATGGTTATCACCTTCTCTAACTTAAGTTTTTTCGTTTAATCGAAGAATTTTTTCACGGCATCTAACCATGAACTATGTTTTGGGCTATGTTTGCTGCCACTACCTTGAATGCTGGCATCAAACTCTTGCAAAAACTCTTTTTGTTTCTTCGATAATTTAACCGGCGTCTCAATAATGACGCGGCACATTAAATCACCCACAGCGCCACCACGTACTGACTTCACACCTTTGCTTCGCAAGCGGAATTGTTGACCCGTTTGGGTTCCATCAGGAATTTTGAGACTGGCCTTGCCTTCTAAAGTAGGCACTTCTTGATCGCCACCTAATGCTGCGGTAACAAAACTAATTGGCACATCGCAATATAAGTTAGTGCCATCTCGAGTAAATACCGCATGACTTTTAACTTGTACTTCAACATATAAGTCACCAGGTCCAGCACCACCGGTACCCGCTTCGCCTTCACCAGCTAAACGAATTCTATCGCCAGTATCAACACCTGCCGGCACTTTAACTGATAAGGTTTTATGCTCTTGCACATGACCTTCACCATGACAATCATTACATGGCTCTTTGATCATTTGGCCGGTGCCACGACAATGTGGACACGGTTGCTGGACAGAGAAAAAGCCTTGCTGCATACGAACTTGACCATGACCTGCACAGGTAGAACATGAAACAGGTTGTGTGCCCTTTTTAGCACCGCTGCCGTCACAGGTATTACATTCAACACTAACAGGAATACGAATCTTAGCGGTCGTACCGGCAACAGCCTCCTCTAATGATAAATCTAAGTGATAACGTAAATCGGCGCCACGGTAATTTTGTCTACCACCACCGCCAGAAGCACCAAAGATATCATTAAAAACATCACCGAATACATCACTGAAACCACCAGCACCTTGACCGCCACCAGCAGACTGATCAACACCCGCGTGACCAAATTGATCATAAGCGGCACGCTTTTGACTATTTGATAACATTTCATAAGCTTCTTTAGCTTCTTTGAAATGCTCTTCGGCTTCAGCATTATCAGGGTTACGATCAGGATGATATTTCATTGCCATACGACGGTAGGCTTTTTTAATCTCAGCCTCTGTCGCCGTCCGTGAAACACCCAATGTTTCGTAATAATCTTGTTTGGCCATTTATGTACCCTAGCTACCTTCAAATACAACAAAACAGGCGCAGAAAAATTCTGCGCCTGTTTTGAAAAAGAACAATCTTAAATTAAAGATTATTTTTTGTCGTCATCAACTTCTTCAAACTCAGCGTCAACAACATCATCAGCTGCTTCTGCAGTTTCTTCTGTTGCTGCACCCGCTTCTGCATTTTCAGCATAAGCTTGTTCAGAAATTTTCGCTGATGCTTCAGTTAATGCAGTAGTTTTAGCTTCGATATCATCTTTATCTTCGCCTTTTACTGCTTCACGTAATGCTTCGATAGCTGCTTCAATTGCAGTTTTCTCAGCAGCATCAACCTTATCACCCAACTCAGTTAACGATTTTTCAGTTGCATGAATTAAGGCATCAGCTTGGTTGCGTGCACCGACTAATTCTTGGAACTTACGATCTTCATCAGCATGCGCTTCAGCATCTTGAACCATTTGTTCAACTTCTTCGTCAGACAAACCACTTGATGCTTTAATCACGATAGATTGTTCTTTACCAGTCACTTTATCTTTCGCAGATACATTCAAAATACCGTTTGCATCGATATCGAATGTTACTTCGATTTGTGGCTGACCACGTGGTGCAGCTGGGATATCAGACAAGTCAAAACGACCTAATGATTTATTCGCTGATGCAACTTCACGTTCACCTTGTAATACGTGAATCGTTACTGCAGGTTGATTATCATCTGCTGTTGAGAAGGTTTGGTTTGCTTTAGTTGGAATCGTTGTATTTTTCTCAACCAACTTAGTCATTACACCACCCATAGTTTCAATACCTAGGCTTAATGGTGTTACGTCTAATAGCAATACATCTTTAACATCACCAGCTAATACCGCAGCTTGAATAGATGCACCTGCTGCAACCGCTTCATCAGGGTTCACGTCTTTACGTGGCTCTTTGCCAAACATTTCTTCAACCGCTGCTTGTACCATCGGCATACGAGTTTGACCACCGACCAAGATAACGTCATCAATTTCAGATAAAGATAAACCAGCATCTTTTAATGCTTTCTTACATGGTTCCATGCTGCGTTTAACTAAGTCTTCTACCAAAGATTCAAGTTTGGCACGTGTTAAACGAACTTCCATGTGCTTAGGACCGGTTGCATCTGCAGTCACATAAGGAAGGTTAATGTCTGTTTGTGCGCTTGAAGACAGTTCGATTTTTGCTTTTTCAGCTGCATCTTTCAAACGTTGTAAAGCAAGTGGATCATTTGATAAATCGATACCTTGATCTTTCTTGAACTCAGCAACTAAAAATTCAATGATACGTTGGTCGAAATCTTCACCACCAAGGAATGTATCACCGTTCGTTGCTAATACTTCAAACTGATGCTCGCCTTCAATGTCAGCAATTTCGATAACCGAGATATCAAAAGTACCACCACCTAAGTCATAAACAACAATCGTAGAATCACCACGTTTTTTGTCCATTCCATAAGCTAATGCCGCTGCAGTTGGCTCATTGATAATACGTTTAACATCAAGACCTGCAATTTTACCGGCATCTTTTGTTGCTTGGCGTTGTGAGTCATTAAAATACGCAGGAACAGTAACAACGGCTTCCGTTACTTCTTCACCCAAAAATTCTTCTGCTGTTTTTTTCATTTTCATCAAAACACGAGCAGAAATTTCAGGTGGCGCCATTTTGTTATCATTGGTCTCAACCCATGCATCACCGTTATCGGCTTCAGCAATGCTGTAAGGCACCATATCGATATCACGTTGAACGACATCATCTTTAAATTTACGACCAATCAAACGTTTGATCGCAAATAATGTGTTTTTAGGATTAGTCACGGCTTGACGTTTTGCTGACTGGCCAACTAATACTTCATCATCTTTGGTAAATGCAACAATTGATGGCGTTGTACGATCGCCTTCACTGTTTTCAATTACGCGAGGCTTACCATCTTCTAAAACTGACACACAGGAATTCGTTGTTCCTAAGTCAATACCAATAATTTTACCCATAATTCATCTCCATCTTTCTTAATTTGTTGCTGGTTACACCAGCCCTTGAGAGTTATGTGGGGGAGCGAAATTGAATTTCAAGCCCTTAGCCCCACATTCTTGATTTATTTAGTGTTCTTTTCTATTGAGAAACAACAACCATTGCTGGACGTAATAAACGACCGTTAAATTGGTAACCTTTTTGAGCAACCGTAATGACTTGGTTAGCTTCTACACCTTCAACTTCTTGCATTGCCATCGCTTGATGCAATTCAGGATCAAAGGCTTCATTTTCAGGGTTTACCTGTTCTAGACCAAACTTACTGATCGAAGAAAGAAACATCTTCATCGTCATCTCTAGACCATCACGCACTGCTTCTAATGATGCTTCTTCACCTGTCGCAGCATTCATACCGAACTCCATGCTGTCATAAATCGGCAATAACTCTGCTACAAACTTATCTAATGCATGTTTATGGGCATTTTCTAAGTCACGAGCTTGACGGCGGCGTAGGTTTTCCATTTCTGCTTTGGCACGCAGTAACTCATTCCAATGCTCGTCAGCTTTATTACGTGCATCTTCAAGTAATGCTGCAGGATCTTCGGTAATTTCTACTTCAGGTTCTAGGTCTTCAACTTCAGTGTTGTCGATTTCTTCGTTGCTCATATCCAAGTTCCAGGTTTGCTAATGATTGATACTCGGTTATTTGGGGGTTAAAAAATCAATTTCAAGCCTCCATCAACATTTTATTTATTTCATGCTAACTCGATCTACCCAACCAAGTTAATTAACCTTGAGTACCGTATTTAAGGTTGTTAATAATTTGCTAAAGTCGATGGGCTTGGTCAAATAATCATCAAAGCCAGCATCATGACCGCGTTCAACTTCTGACACAAGCGCATTAGCAGATAAGGCCACTACTTTTATTTGCTCGGTTAAGCCTTCTTTTTTTAGTATCGACAGCGCTTCAAAACCATCCATTTCTGGTAAGTTGATATCCATTAATATCAATTTTGGCATTTCAGCACGCACCAACTCTAACCCTGCCTCGGCCGATTCAGCTTCTAATAATTGATAACCTGGATAGCGAGCAAAGAATTGTCGAACTAAAGTCATATTTGCAGGATTATCTTCTATATAGAGTATCTTGGTTTGCTGCTGCGGCTCTTGCTGTTGCTGTTCGCTCTCAGACAGTAACAACGGCTCTTCATCAACGCTCGGCTCATCATAACTTTGTTCCACAAAAGGTAGTTCAACCCAAAAAGTACTGCCTATGCCCAAAATGCTATTCAGCCCTAATGTCCCATTCATTAATTTAACCAACTCATGGCTAATCACTAAACCGATACCGGTACCTTGAATCTCAGAATCTTCTTTATCAAGACGGTTAAATGGTTCAAATAATGTCTGCTGCAACTCAGACTCAATACCATCGCCACCATCTTTAACTGAAACTCTAATGATGTCATTGCCTTTACGACGAACATCGATGACAATAAAACCTTTCGGTCTATTGTATTTAACCGCGTTAGAAAGCAAGTTCAATAATACTTGTTTCAACCTTAAATAATCGGCTTGAACCCAAACATCCTGCTCCGAAAAACTCTCTAGGGTTAACCTAAGATTTAGGTTTGTTAGTTGCGTCTCAATAACAGGTACAATTTCAGCAATTAAATCTGTCACATTGACGCTTTCTAAAGACACCGTCATTTTGCCACTTTCAATTCTAGCTAGGTCCAGTACGTCATTAATCAAATTGAGTAAATGCTTACCCGCATCATTAATTAAGATCACTGAGTCAGCTTGATCTTCAGTTAACGGTTCAATCCTTAATAATTGTGAAAACCCTAAAATCGCATTTAATGGTGTCCGTAACTCATGACTCATTTTAGATAGAAATTCACTTTTTGCTCGATTGGCATTTTCTGCAAACTCTTTTGCATTTTCAGCTTCAATTTTGGCCGAAATCAAATCTTGTTGATGCTGGTACCGCTCGGTTACGTCACGTAAGACACCAACATAATATTTACCGTCATCCAACAGCATGGGCGAAACGGTTAACTCCAGTGGAAAGTGGCTGCCATCTTGACGACAACCACGCAATTCACGAGATTTATTCAGAATCACCGGTTCATGCAAAGTAGAGTTTTTTAAATAACCATCATGTTCAAAACGTTCATGCTCGGGCATCAGCATCGAGACATTTTGCCCAATAAGCTCCCCTTTCTCATAGCCAAAAATTTCTGTTATCGCCGGGTTAGCGAGAATAATTTGGCCTTGGGCATCAATGGTAATAATTCCATCTAATGTCTGATTAAACACTGCATCACGTTGTTGTTGAACTTGCTGAGTATTTCGCGTGGTGCGTATATAAAAGAAGGTAGCTACAAAAATAACAATTATGATACTAATAACACCAGCAAAGACTATTTTTACAATGTTATTAAATAAATAAAAGGCTTCCTCTTTATCTACTTCCGTGACGATAGCCATTTGTAGCTCATCATCCCAGCGCCAAGCACCAATTACCGGTACACCTCGATAATCTCTATAACCACTAACATTACTACCATCAATGCCTTGCTGTATTGCTTGTGCCATATAAGTTAATGGCTGATCAACAGCAACCCTATCAGTGGAGTTTGCTAAAAGGTTAATACCGGGATCGGTCATCGTTAACTGTAAAGCGGAATGAGCAGATGGCCCTTCATTTAATAAGCCAATTTGTTGTAATTGCTCGCTATGCTCCAAATGAGTCAGTAACAGCCCATCACGGTCGATGCCATAAGTACTCCCTCTAGAGCCAGCCCATGAATGATGAAAAAGTGGGTTGAAGATTTCATCTGGATCAAATTCAAATGCCAACAAAGCAATCGTATCGCCCTTATTATCTACGATAGCGGCAAAGGACATCATGGAAGGCAGTGTATCTATGATCCACCCATCTATATCTTTCCACGCTCTTGTCGCCGCAATCGAGCGACTCACTTGTGGAATGCCACGCCAAGCCAAGCTGACATTATGCTCAAGCTCTACAGGTAAACTATCACCTCGGTCATGACCAGAACCTGATGCCAAAATAACACCCTGTTGACTGATAATTTTGTAGTCGCGATAGTTAAGTTGCTCTAATGATGCCGCCAACAACTCTTCTAAAAGATTAATGCTATCGGCACGATGAGTTCTAGGTCTATTTTTCAGTTGAATAACGGCTGCAGTGAGTAAATCAGCCGAGTCGGCCCAATAACGTACGATTGCCTTTTGTTTGTTGAGCTCTTGTTTTACTTGAATAATTGCAGAATCAGTAGATGCATGTAAACGCTGATCTAATTCAGCTTTCGTCGTCTGTAACATCTGCCAAACAAGTAGCGAGGCAGACACCACCACTACCATCGTTAACACTGTCGCTAACAATAATGCTTTTATTTTTAATGTCAGGTTATGGAACATGGTGCCGACTTCCTATACATTATTTTTGAATACTGGTTATAGCCATATAGATGCACTGTTATCATGCACCTGAAAACAAGTGATGACAATCAAGATACAGCTCTTGTTACCTTATCATTAACCTTGAAATTTCTACTCTGCCAACCATACACATTCACCACCACTGGCTTTTTGCAATTGTTGTAGCTTTTCTTCATGGGCAACCAATTCAGCTTCATTCGCTTTAATCACCCGTAATGGCTGCCGATCTTTTTTCACCACGACATGATCACTATTTTCCGTTGACTTAAGCTGCTTAGGTTCTTCTGCAGTTAAGGTCAAACTAACTTGGCCACCCGTCATCGCCAAATAAACATCAGCCAAAATCTCAGAATCGAGTAAAGCCCCATGCAGCTCACGATTCGAGTTGTCGATATCATAACGACGACATAAAGCATCTAGATTATTTTTTTGGCCAGGATGTTTGTCTCGGGCCAATTTAAGCGTATCAAGAACCGATGCAACATCTTGCACACGGTCTGCTTTTTGGCTTAATTTAGCTAACTCATGATTTAAGAAACCAACATCAAACGCTGCGTTATGAATGATCAATTCCGCACCAGCAATAAACTGCATAAAATCGGCAGCCACTTCAGCAAACTTAGGTTTATCTGCCAGAAACTCACTCGAAATACCATGTACTTCTTGAGCACCCGCATCAATGTCACGTTGTGGATTTATATATTGATGAAAGGTTTCGCCAGTTGCTCGGCGATTAATCAGCTCTACACAACCAATTTCAATAATGCGGTGATCATCAGCCGTACTTAAACCCGTTGTTTCAGTATCGAGTACGACTTGACGTTTTACTTGTTGCTCAGCCATTTTATATCAACCTTTTGCTGCTATTTTCTCGCGAGCAGTTACTGCTAACTGATCGGCACGTTCATTTTCAGGGTGACCCTGATGACCTCGCACCCATTCCCACTTCAAAGTATGTGTTTGTGCTGCTGCATCCATACGCTGCCAAAGATCGACATTTTTAACTGGCTTTCTACTTGCTGTCTGCCAATTTTTTTTCTTCCAACCTGCCAACCATTCAGTCATGCCTTTTAAAACGTATTGCGAATCGGTGGTAATGGTTACTTTACAAGGTCGAGTTAAGGCTTCTAACGCCGCAATCACCGCCATCATTTCCATCCGATTATTGGTGGTATCTTTATCACCGCCAGATAACTCTTTTTCAGTGTCTTTCGAACGCAAAATAGCGCCCCAGCCACCCGGCCCAGGATTACCACTACAAGCACCATCAGTGTAAATTTCTACATCAGCCATTTTATAACTCTCAAAAATATCGGCTTATTATGAATGAATGCAGTGTTAATCAAAACCATACTTCGTTAATCATTCAGATTTTGACGACCACCGGCTGACGGTTTTTTTAATAAACCGACCAGAAGGGAAGAACTGTTTATAACGCCAATGCAAGCGAACCGGTGTAAGAGGGATAGTGCGCTTAGTTGCCACTAACACAGTTATGCCACCAAAAAATGGCCAAAATCGTTTACCCCAACGCTCCATAATTGAAAATCGTGCCAACCATTTATCCGTACGAACTGGCGGTCTAAACATTATTTTCTTAACATCAATAACTTCAAAATTTAACAACCGCAGCCAATCTTTAACTCTTACTTGTGAAAAATAATGACCTTGCCATGGCAAAGTATCTTGATAAGAAAATAATCGACGTAAGCCCCACATACTAAGCGGATTAAAACAGCATAAAACCACTGTGCCATCGGCAACTAATACGCGGTCGACTTCACGTAATACTTGATGAGGATCCGTTGAAAACTCTAGAACATGAGGCAGTAACACATTATCAATACTATGACTTTTAAAAGGTAGGCTTTCGGCTTGGCCATCTAAAGAAAATGCTGGGTCCATCACTATTTTATTGCTTGCATCAGTCAGCTGAGGCAGCAATACGGTAGAACCATAAACTTGCAATTGAAAATGGCCATAAAAGTGTGGTCTTAGGCACTGTAATAAGTCCTTCTCTTCCAACAATACAAGTTGACCTAAAGGACTTTGCCACCACTGAGCCATCATCTTAGTTTCAACTGACATATAATCAACCTCAAACTATCCACTATCAAAGATGTCTATGCTATCTATTCAAGCTGTCCCAGCCCTTACAGATAATTATATATGGCTTATTAAATCAGAAGATACTGATGACGTCATTATTATTGATCCCGGTGAATCAGCGCCCGTTATCTCGGTTTTAAATGAGCAACAACTCACTCCTGTTGCCATCCTTAATACCCACTATCACTATGATCATATTGATGGCATTGCCGCCCTGGTTGAGCGCTACCAGCTGCCAGTTTACGGGCCTAAAAACAGTTTTATTCCAAAGTTAACCCACCCACTGGAAGAATGTCAGCAACTTACTATTCATCCCAGCTTCCCTGACTTTCAGATCCTGAACATCCCCGGTCACACCGCACAACATACCGGCTATTTACTTGATGACATGTTGTTTTGTGGTGATACGCTATTTGCAGCAGGTTGTGGTCGTTTATTAGGCGGTACAGCAGAACAACTGTTTCATTCCTTGCAACAAATCTGTCAGTTACCTAGTACCACCAAAGTATTTTGTAGCCATGAATACACCCTCGCTAATTTAAAATTTGCATTAGCCGTTGAGCCCGATAATGATGCAATCAAACAACGGCTCATCACCACTGAGAAACAGCGGCACTTAGAACAAGTAACGCTGCCGACAACATTGGATTTAGAGTTTGCCACCAACCCTTTTTTACGTTGTGAACATTCCAATGTTATCCATGCGGCCAGTAACTTCTCTTCACAAAAGCTCAACAGCCCCCTTGAAGTGTTCACCGTACTTAGATCATGGAAAGATCACTATCAACCTTAATTGCAAATAAGAATCAATTGTATTACTATTTATAAATAGCAAGCTTATCCTTACACGCTTACATCTAAGTTTGTCGATAAATAGCATCGCACTTTTCTTGGCCAACGCCTGTGCAAGCACTAGCGCAATAAGTTGGCAATTAAACAAGAGAGGCATTTCATGAATAAAGGACTATCAGCTAACATCCAGCGTCTGATAATTGGTTTAGCAGCGACATTACTTTCAAGTAATGTCGCTGCTGTTAGTATTACTTTTGACTACCGGTTTGATACTAGTGGCTTTTTTACAGATATTAATACTGGTGTGGCTATCACTGAACGGCGGCAAGCACTTGATCTAGCCGCGTCATACTACGAAGGGTTTACTGATAGCTTAACAACAATCCAATCACAAAATAGTAATACTTGGACCGTTTCTTTTACTAATCCAGGCAATGTATCTCAACAAGTTACTTTAGTTGATGAAACCATCAACCAAGACACTATCAAGATTTTTGTGGGTGGCTCCAACTCTTATCCAGGTGTACTTGGTTTTGCCGGCTCAGGTGCTATTACAGCCTCGGGCACAGCAGAGTTTACTAACTCAGTACTCAACCGAGGACAAGCTAGTGATGACTATGGCGTTTGGGGAGGTTTCGCTTGGTTTAATGCCGTCCATGATTGGTCATTCTCTTCCGATGTAAACGACCTTACAGCAAGCACTCCCGATTTTTTAACCACCGCAATTCATGAAATTGGCCATATTTTAGGTTTTGGTACCGCCGACAGTTGGTTCTCAAATATTGAAAATGGCTTCTTTACCGGATCCAACTCAATAGCCAGTTTTGGTGAGGCAGTTCCAGTCGATCCTTTCTCATCTCACTGGGCTGAGGGGACGATGAGTACCCTTGATGGTTTAATGCAAGAAACATTGATGGATCCATCTACCTCATATGGAAGCAGACAATTGCTGACTGACCTTGACTATGCAGGCTTTGCTGATATCGGTTGGCAACTAACAGCGGTTCCTTTACCTGCCTCAATATGGCTATTTTCAGCTGTAATTCCTCTGCTTCGTTTGCGTTATAACAATTTAACGCTACAAAACGATAAGCAGTAGCTGCAGCCTTTTAGCTTCAAATTAAACGCGAAGAAATTTCGTAAGTCATTAAAAAACCTAACAAACCATTGTAAATCTAAATACGATCGATTATCATTTACATTGAGTGGGGCGAAGTGCGCAAATGTCACGTTAAAAGGGTGCGCAAATTTTGTAAAACTTTCTCAAGGATTTAACAATGAAAAAATCATTATTATTGGGTTTATCGCTGTCAGCTATGTTAGCTTTTAGTGCACAAGCATTTTCTGCATCAACCTCTTTTGAAGACCCTAGCACAGCATCTTGGGGCAACTGGGATCGCGGCGATGCCGACACGATTTATGCTCAATGGGAAACTATTGATGGCGCACCTTATGATGGATCGCCTGATGTTGCGGGCAGCCAAGGTTATACCGCTGCAGGCCTGGTAACTAACAATGCCGGTGGTTTTATTACTGGTGGCGGTCTAGGCGGTAATATTTATTCTATAGATACCGGTGACTTCACCGCCTATGTAGGTGCAGCTTCAGCAATTACAGGCCCAGTTACTGTCGCCTTGCAAATTGCTACTCTTGGTACAGCATTAGATACCGCTTCTGTCATGTTAAATGATATTGTTGCTGACTCAATCACTACTTTATTTTCAGGCGCATCTGGTAGTAGTTGGGGCGGTGACGCAACTGAAAGTCTTTTCATCTGGGAATTAACCTCAGGTTTAACAAGCTATGTTTTTGACTTCTTAGCAACAGGTGGTCATATGTCACTAGATGCAGTGTCTATTGATATTGGTGCTGCTGCGATACCTACAACGCCAAGCGCTGTACCTGTTCCAGCTGCGGCATTATTGTTTGGCCCAGCTCTTTTAGGTATGGTTGGATTTAGACGTAAATTAAAAGCGTAATAAGGGATTCTTCTCTCAACAAAAAGCCGCCTCATGTTTGAGGCGGCTTTTTTATTTGTAAATTAAAGTCATGTAGAGCTTATTTATTAAGAGCTACCATCTAGTTTTTTTAATTACGGATCGTAGAAAAGCTCTACCTTGCTTCCAAGTCTTAGGTATAAACATTCCCAACTATGTTTGGCACGAAAACACTGTAACCAGATGCTCTATTCAACACTGCAGCATCTCCAATCCTCGCTCACAGTTGGCAATTATTATCAGCAATTGATCGCTATATAACGCCCATTCATCAACTAAAAGCTTTGCTCAAAAGATACTCTGATATCACGGCCAGCAGCTAATAAGCCCGTGCTGCCACCAGAGCCCTGAGTGTTGTATTCCTTATTGGTTAAATTAGTCACCGTCAGGCCAATACTTGTATCTTTAAAGGGCAACCACGTCATGAAAATACTATGTGTCGCATAGCCCGGTTGCTTTTCAATTACTTGGCAAGCAGGAACCGTCGTAAAACTCCCGACATTGCTACAGCCAGCACGGCTATTATCAACACCATTGACTGCACTTCTTGAGCTCACCGCTTTTAAACGATAGCCAAATTCCAATGATTGCTTAGGTAAACGATGACCTACCGTCAAACTTAAGGAATCACCCGGCACATTAAATAAATCAATTTTACTCTCGACCCCAGCTTGCAATGGCTTCACACGCGTATCAATATTATTATCGTAATAGTTATAGTCAACGTAACCATCAAGGATTGAAATAGAAACACTCGCAAACCACCGTAGACTATCGTAGCTGGCTTCTAACTCCCAGCCTTCTCGAAATTCTTCACCATCTTGGCTAATATCGCCTGTCACAGAGTTTTGATAAATAGATTCAATTAAGTTTTCGGTACGGATCTGGAAGTAAGTAACTTTAGTAGTAAGGTCAATATCCAAAGAATCTAACCATTGAGTAGAAAAACCAATTTCATGAGTCGTGGCCGTTTCAGGCTCAAATAGGCCAGCGCATGATGAATTTCCAGAATTAAGAGGATTTGTCCCCCAACTGTTAAGTGCATTAATATAATCATTGAACACGGCATAATCTGCTTGAACTGGTTGCTGAGCAAAAATATTAAATGCGCTGCAATAACTAAAGCTACCTAACCCGTAAAACTCATTGATCAAAGGCGCTCGAAATGATTCATTGTAATTATAAAATAGTGTCACCGGACCTTGCTTAGGTTGATAATTTAACCCTGCAGAAAAACCGACTCGATCAAAATCACTTTCTTTAAGCTGCTCCCTATCCTGCTCAATTAATGCTTGCTCGGTAGCACCACCAGCACTAATGGCATAATCATCATAACGAACACCGCTCGTGACCGACCAATCTTGCCAATTTAATTCTGTTTGCAGATAAGCACCATAAGACTCTTTTTCACCTGGCGGTTGAGTTTCATTAAATCCGGCAACGCCAGCTTGTGATATTCGAATATATTCACGCCGTTCACGACTGGCTTGCAGACCAAATTCTATTTGTCCATCGACCTCTGCCAAGTAAAAGTCACTGGTATTCCTCAATTCAAAATTAGTAATTTTATAACTAACGATGTCTGTGCCGCCGGCAGCAATAGCGCTATCCTCATCCATAACAAACTGATCGTTATATGCCAGAGAAGCATTAACATTGAGCCAGTCTGAGTCTGGATTCCAATTCAAATTAGCCGTGGGGGATTTTGTTCTTCTCGTTCTAACAACATAGCCGCCCACACCAATACCAGCAACCGCATCAAAAGGTTCTAACCCTGTTTCATCTGACCAACGAAAACCTAGGTCTAGCTCGTAATCATCACCAAATAACCCAATTTTAGTTAATACACTCTTTTGCCTATTAGCTGAATTATCTTCATTGTCACCATTTGCCAGAGTAATATCATTACTATCGTTGTAGACGGCATTCACTAATACATCGGCAAACTCTAAGGGTTGACCATAAAACGAGGTTGACGTTTTATTTTGATCATTATTGCTTCTATGGCCGTAGTGAAGTCGTGCCCCCCAGTCCTCACCCGGAGCTAACATGTCACGAGCATTTTTAGTGGTCATGATCACTGCGCCACCAATTGTGCCCGATCCAGCAGTACGGATATTACTTCCTCGAATCACCTCTACTTGCTTTAACAATGCTGGATCGATATCTAAACCACTTCCATAGCGATAACGTTCAAAGTTCTGCCGTGCACCATCGACTACTTTCAAAATATCTTCATTATTAGAAAAGCCTCTAATGTTGAAGTTCATCCCATTCGAGCGAACACCACCTTCTATGGTTACTCCTGCAACATCATCAACCAACTCCATGATTGTGCCAGCCTGGCGACGTTTAATTTCATCTTCACCTAAGATAGTAGATGACTTAGCTCGATCAATAATTATCGAACTTAAACTATCTTTAACACCTAATACTTCTATATCGGGTAAGAACTCGACATCTTGGTCAAGTGTGATTGACTCATCATCGACAGCTACATTTTGTGCCTGCTCACTCAGCTCAATAACGTCTTCAGAATAAACTGGAAAACTACACAATAACGGCAGTAACAGCCGTAAAATTATTTTATACATGGCATATATTTTTGTGATGCTATTCACATTACGTAAATACATTAAATGATAATCATTATCATTAAGTTTTGCAACAACTCAAGTTTTCTATGTTATTAAATTCACTAAATTTTATGCAAAAAAAAGCCCGCATTGCACAATACGGGCTTAATTCTTTGTACTGAATTAAACTTTATTTATCAGTATGTACATCCATTTGTGGGTAAGGAATTGAAATACCTTTCTCATCAAATGCTAATTTAATTTTCTCAATGATGTCAGAGCGAACACCCCAGTAATCAGCACTGTTTACCCATGGGCGAACGTTAAAGTTAACGCTGCTATCAGCTAACTCTGCAACAGCAACTGCTGGAGCAGGATCAGCTAGAACTAAATCATGTGTTTGTAAAATATCTTCCATGATTTGTTTTGCAACCAACATATCGTCGTCATAACCAATGCCAAACACCATATCGATACGGCGAGTATCACGTGCAGAGTAGTTAGTGATTGCACCTGAGTAAATTTGACCATTCGGAATAATAACTTCGCGGTTATCGCCTGTTTTTAAGGTAGAGCTGAAAATCGCAATATGCTCAACAACACCTGTCACACCACCCGCTTCAATAAAGTCACCTAATTTGAATGGGCGGAAAACAATCATCATTACACCTGCAGCGAAGTTTTGTAATGAACCTTGTAATGCCAAACCAACAGCTAAACCCGCGGCACCTAAAAGTGCAATCAATGATGTTGTATCAACACCTAATTGATCTAAGGCTGCGATAAAGACAAACAATAACAATGCAGCATTGGCTATCGAACTGGCAAAATTTACCAAGATCGGATCTAGCTCAGCACGCACCATTAATTTACGAATTAATTTCACAATCCATTTCACTGCTATACGACCGACAACCACAATCGCAATAGCGAATAAAATATTTATCAACCAATAACTCACTACGCCACCTTCCATTTTAAATCCTCTTATTTAATGGTTTTAACTATCTCGTTAATTAATGCTGGGCCTTTATAAATAAAGCCACTATAAATTTGTACCAAACTTGCACCCGCATCCATCTTCTGCTGTGCATCGTCAGCCGACATAATCCCACCTGCAGCTATTATCGGCAAGCTTTCCGGCAATACAGCCTTGAATTGGCGAACAATATCCGTCGATTTAGCCATCACCGGACGCCCACTTAATCCACCCGCTTCATCACCATTTTTCATATTTTCCACGCCTTCACGAGACATGGTGGTATTGGTAGTAATAATCGCATCAATTTCAAACTTAGCAAAAGACTCCGCTAACTGCTCTACTTCATCACCCTCTAAATCTGGTGCTACTTTCACAGCCATCGGAACATAGCGTTGATGTTGTTGCTGTAGCTTCACCTGCTCTTCTTTAAGCTCTTGTAATAGCTCATTTAAGCTATCACCAAACTGCAATGTACGTAAACCAGGCGTATTGGGGGATGAAATATTAATCGTGACGTAATCAGCATGGCTATACACTTTATTTAAGCCAATAAGATAGTCATCAACTGCTTTCTCTACCGGCGTATCAAAGTTTTTACCGATATTAATCCCTAAAACGGCATCTGTTTGCGCGACTTTTACTTGCTCAATAAGGTGGTCGACACCAAAGTTATTAAATCCCATACGGTTAATAATCGCTTCAGCTTCTTCGATACGGAATAAACGTGGCTTTGGGTTACCAGGTTGAGGCCGTGGCGTAACAGTGCCAATTTCAACAAAGCCAAAGCCTAGTCCAGCCAATGCTTCAATATAATCACCGTTTTTATCCAAACCAGCAGCCAAGCCCACCGCATTAGGAAAGTTTAAGCCCATCACTTTCACCGGTGTGGCAGGAGCTTTTGGATAAAGCAGTGAAGATAAGCCACTCATTTCTAATAAGTTCAAACCTTGTAAACCAAGGTGATGCGCTTTTTCAGCATCCATTTTAAACATGAGTGTTCGCATTAAGTCGTACAACATTTAAGCCACCATTTTTATTTGATATCCGCTGAACTTGCGAATATTAAGTACGCCCGTATCTAAAATAAGATATTGGCCTTTTATACCTTGTAAGACGCCTGAAATTTCAGGTGTTTTATCAAAATTAAGTGATTTCACTTTTTCTGGGTAATTGGCAACCGGATAATCAATTGCCAATACCTCTTCATCTGGCAACGCAAGAATGGCCTGCTCACCAAATTGCTGTTGTAAATCTGCAATCTCTGCACTGCATGCCGCCATCAATTGATCACGCACCGCCAGCATATCTACAGACTCGGCCTTACCTTTGAGCATCTTGCGCCAATCAGTACGATCTGAGACATGATTTTTAAATATCACTTCCACTAAACCAGATTGATAACGCGTTTTCACTCTAAATATCGCCAATGCCTGTGATGCACCTTGGTCTATCCAGCGGGTGGGTACTTGGCCTAAACGAGTAATCCCCACTTTAATGCCAGAACTATTTGCTAAATAAACAATATGATCCTGCATACATACCGACTCAGCCCATTCTGGTTCACGGCATGTGCCAGCTTCAAAGTGACACGTTTCCGGTTTCATCATGCACAAATCACATTGTGCTAATTTTTGAGAGCATGGATAGCAAAAACCACCGCTATAACTCTTTTTTGTTAACCGATTACATGCTTGGCAATGAATCTCGCCAGCAAACTCTAATTGAATTGGCTGCCCGATAAATGGGTTCATCGGCACTCGCTGCTCATCCAACACCATTTGATATTCGGCTGTTACTGAATGCGCAGACAATTCCACAGACATTTTGGCCAACAAGCCTTCAAATTCACTCACTATTTACCCCTGCTAGCTAAATTTCAACATAGTCTAGCTTATTCTGTTCTTAAACAAACAATCCCTTTACGCTAAGCCAGCTTACTTTAGAAGAAACAGACAGTATTTATAAACTTCTTTATAATTAGAGTTTATGTTGTTACCCAAATATTTACTTAAAAAGCTGAGCTTATCAGCTTCGATGTTGTTACTCGTCACTGCCTGTAATAATCCCTTCCTCACAGCTAAAAAAGTGGCTGAGCCTATTCCTGATCCTGTGCAAACGGCATCAGTAGAAACAGAGTCTAACTGGCAACAAGCTTATGGTGAGGCACAGCAGACTCAGCAAAATGAGCTGTCAGAAACCGTTAGCAGTGAACCTGTCATCGCACAGCCTGAAATCACTGAAAAACCAATAACGGATCTATGGCAGCGGATTCGCAATGGTTATGCTATTCCCTATCCATCAATGCATGCCAAGACCCAAAAGCAATTAGCATGGTTTGTAAAGCATCCTGAATATATTGATCGTGTTGTTGAACGTGCCCGGCCTTATCTTCATCATATAGTTGATGAAATAGAACGTCGTAATATGCCGCTTGAAATTGCCTTATTACCTGTTGTTGAAAGCGCCTTTCAACCCTTTGCTTATTCTCATGGTCGCGCTGCAGGTTTATGGCAGTTTATTCCAGGCACGGGCAAGGTTTATGGTCTAGAGCAAAACTGGTGGTATGACGGCCGACGTGATGTCATTGAGTCAACTAGAGCGGCATTAGACTATTTAGAAAAACTACACCGTGACTTTGGTGATTGGCAGCTAGCTTTAGCCGCCTATAACTGTGGCGAAGGTACTGTTGGCCGAGCAATCAAACGTAATAAAAAAGCCGGCAAAGCAACAGATTTCTGGTCATTATCATTACCAAAAGAAACCTCTGCTTATGTACCTAAGTTGATGGCCATTGCCCAACTAATCAAACAGCCTGAGCAATACAATATTACTCTGAGTCCTATTGATAACTCGCCGTTTTTAACTGTTGTTGAAGTTGGCTCGCAGATTGATTTGGCACTGGCAGCTAAGCTTGCTCAAATTACCCCCGATGAAATGTATCAACTCAACCCGGGCTTTAACCGTTGGGCAACTCGGCCGACAGGCCCACATCGCTTAGTGGTGCCGGTTGAAAAAGCAGATATTTTCCAACAAGCTTTAGCCGAATTACCCGCTGATGATCGCGTGCAATGGAAGCGTCACAAAATACAGTCAGGTGAGTCGATCGGAGTCATTGCTCAACATTACAAAACAACCACCGCCATTATTAAAAAGGCGAACGGACTAACAGGTAATACCATTCGAGCTGGCCGTCACTTACTTATTCCTGTCGCCTCAGGCAAACCAGCTGACTATCCTTTATCAGCGAGTCAACGACTTGCCACACAACAAAGTAGTAACCGAAAAGGCAATAAAAAAGTTCACACCGTCAAAGCGGGCGATACCTGGTGGGATTTAGCTAATGCTTATAACGTTAGCGTGAGAAAACTTGCCGCATGGAATGGTAAAGCGCCTGGAGATACCTTACATTTAGGTCAAAAGTTAGTTATCTGGACCAAAGGTAAATCAACTGCCTCCAAAAATGTTCGCACGGTTAACTATAAAATTCGCAGTGGCGACTCGTTATGGAAAATTTCACAAAAATTTAATGTCAGTATCGCCGAAGTCCGAGAATGGAATGGTCTTAGCGACCGTACCTTATTAAAGCCCGGTCAAAACCTCACTTTATATGTTGATGTCACTCGTCAACATGGCAGCATCTAATATGTTACATATCGCTTTATTCGAACCTGAAATCCCGCCTAATACCGGCAACATTATTCGTCTTTGTGCCAATGCCGGTGCCCAGCTTCACTTAATCGAGCCAATGGGATTTGAATTAGATGATAAACGCTTACGCCGTGCCGGCTTGGATTATCATGAGTTCGCTGATGTTAAAATTCATGCCGATTTCGAAGCGTTTAAAGCTTGGGCTGAGCAACGTCGAATCTTTGCTTGCACCACCAAAACGACCCAAAACCATCACCAAGCTAATTACCTTGATGATGATGTTTTATTGTTTGGTCCGGAATCACGAGGCTTACCTACAGAAATATTAGACTCATTAGCTAGTGAGCAAAAAATTCGCATTCCGATGCAAGAAAATAGTCGCAGCCTTAACTTATCTAATGCAACTGCGATTATTTTGTATGAAGCTTGGCGTCAACTGGGCTACCCCAATGCTAGCTAAGCTAGCCTAGTTACTAAAAACTTCAATACGATTACGGCCACTTTCTTTAGCTTGATACAAAGCCTTATCGGCATTTTTTATTGTTCGCTCATAGTCAGGGTGACCATCGTGCAGTGCCGCACCAATGCTTACTGTAACGGGAATAACTTTCCCACTTAACAACCGAAATTCACAGCCCTCAACCGCTTTTCTCACTTTTTCAGCAATCATCGGTAGTCGATCCCCTTCAATATCGGCAATGACCATCAAAAATTCTTCGCCACCATAGCGGAAAACAAAATCACCAGCACGGGCATTTTGAGCCAAGATATCTGAAAACTGTCTAAGAATAGTATCGCCATTATCATGACCATATTGATCATTTAATGTTTTAAATAAATCGATATCAGCATATAAAATCCCAAACCGCATGCCCGTTTTAATACTACACTCAGTTTCATGTCGTAACACCGTAGGCACATAACGACGATTAAATAAATTGGTCAAAGAATCCCGACCATTATCTAGATCCATCATTTCTTTTGATATCGCGCTAAGCAACCAAGTAACTTGATTAATCTGATCGTTCAACTTTGAAATCAAGTCATTAATAGCTTCAGCGTCATCAGCACTTAGTGATATTAATTGATTAACCATTGCTTCTGCTGTCGATAAAAAGCTAAGCAACTCGGGTAGCTCCGAACGGCCAATCAAAATCAATTCACCTTTATGTACCAACCATAAACCAAAATCTGACTGACGAATTGAAGGTACGCTGGCTCGATCCATGTCAGGATTACAAAGCACACTTAATACTTCACGCATCCAGTCCAGCAAAGACGCTCGCAATCGCTCACAATCAAAAGCTAATGCTTTAGATGTCACATGCATACGAAATGCTTGAGCATTTTTTTCACTAATAACGATATCGTTGACATAACTTTCATTAATCAATGCCACCATGGTATCGACTAATTGATTAAGTAAGACCACTGCACTGTTTTTTTGCTGCTCGCTGATAGTTGATTCATTGAGGTACTGCGTCATGTTGCGCTTTAAAACACGTGAGCCAAAGTTCACTAAATTCATCGGCAAATCTATGCGAGCATGAATATGACCAACCTGTATCTGCTGTTGAATCATTTGCGCGAAGTCATTCACTCCATCAGGAATAACAAACAATTGCTTCATCCACATAGCCATTGTCGCGGTCAATCTCATTTGCACTAACTCGTTACTAAGAAATATCTCTGTTTTCTCATTCGTTAACATGACCCGATAAAACTCTGCCGCAATAGATTCAACATGCGGGCTGATTAACTCTGAGAGTATAGAAATACTGGGATGATTTTTTTCAGCGTACAGAGATTCTAGTTCAGAAATATAAATAGATTCTAGTGGTAAAGATTGCATCTTTTGCCTTAATTTAAGTGAAGCTTGAAGCTTCTATTTTATTAAAAATAAGCGGTTAAGTCTTCATTTGCCTAAGAATTATAAAAAGTGAGACACATTTAGTCGGAAAAAACCGAGTACTGTTATATGATTAGCTTATTCAAAGCGAATGGTTTCAAGAACGATGAGCTTCCAACTTCCAGATAATATGCCTGAACTTAACCTGCGTGCGCCCTCTGAACGAGGAAAGAGCTCAGGTATCGAGCTTAATGATAGTTTACTCAGTCATTGGATAAAGCGCCTACCTCAGCACGACTTGCTCGCCTACACTGAAACCTATCTTGAAACCATTAAACGATTCAATCGTAATGCTATCAACCATAAGCTACGCTTACACATGCTTGATCTTTATCGGCAGCCGCTCAATTCACTATTGTTTAGCTTAACCATCCCTAAATTAGCAGCGAGTGTTGCTAGTTCGAAAACACGTTTACAGATCATTACCAACCTAGCTGAACTTATGGATGAATTGGCTATGGGCTACAAGATAGTGATTAATGATGCCAATGATAACAGTGCTAATTTAAAGCTGAATATCATGGCTCAATTAGCCATTAATCGAGCGAGCGAGCAACTAAGTTATATGGCATTGCACGCCTATAAGTTCTATCAAGTAGTACCTATTCGTGTCTTTAAAGAGTTACACCAGCTATATCAGCTCGCGCTTCACGCCAATGTAGTAGATAAAATACCCAGTATGAATAAGCAGCAACGAGCACTGTTCTCATTGCATCATCGCTATTCACAAATATTACTGGTCAGTATCTGTAATCCTTATGGATTAGAGAGTGGTAAAGTCCTAGAAGCCTACTTCATGATGGATAAGTTAGTGTCGACTGCTGACATTTGGCCATTACCTGACAATCACCAAGCGACTTCTGGTCACTTTTTTATTAACTGCTTAAGTGACAGAACACCGACACCAACCGTCTTGCCCACGATCGAAAACCAAATTCAACCACCTACACTTATTTTTGATACTAAACCGGTTTTAAACCTAGCTGATACCCTATTTCAGCAGTCTGAGAGCAGCAATGTATCCATCAACCTGGAGCTTTTCAAACAGCTCGTTCCCTTTCTCAATACGTCCTATCAACGCAAGCAGGAACGTCTTCCTCTTAGTGGCGATGAGCACGCTTTTCTCGCTTTTGGTTTGGCCGATATCCATCATTGTTTACACCATATCCATCAACCTAATAATGATAATAACAATGCAACTTGGCAAATCTTGAATAAAAATAACTACGGTTACTTAATTAAACGACAACATGTTTCTGCTTGCCATGATTTAAAAATAGGTGATTTTGTTGGTATTTTTGAGCAACAAAGCAATCAGCAAAAGTCACCACCCAAACTAGCATCAATAAAATGGTTACGCACCGATCACAATAACGTTACTAAAATAGGTTTAGAAACCCTTGATCGTGAAGTCATTGCCCTGCACTTTTCATTACAAGAAAATGGTCCAATATACCCAGCTTTACTATTACCTGAAGTAGGTCAACAGTTACATGCTGCCAGTATAATTACCGCGCCAGGCCGTGTTAAACCACAACAAACACTCTATATCAAGACCAAAAAGAAAAGGTTTAACTTTACTATTCAAGCCAGCCAGTTAATTGATAATAACGAAAATTTTGAACGTTTTACCTTCATTGATATCCTTGATTAAGACAGGAGTTGAGGCAATTGATACAAGTTAATAGCCCTTACCATCATATCCAGCTACCATAGCTATTTACTTAATTAACAATGCTCGCTAATTTATACCGTGGATTCAGTAAATGACTAAAACTAAAGGACTCTGTTTTATGTATCAACCCCACTATTATTTTTGTCGCCAAGGTCGAAAATAAAACGTAGCCTTATGATCAAACAAATATTCAAGTCACTCTGCCTACTCCCGCTGATGTTGCTGTCTAGTTTTAGTATCGCTGACGAACAACCATCTCCTTCACTAGAGCCTGTCACCCTGCAACTTAAGTGGCTACATCAGTTTCAATTTGCAGGTTATTACGCTGCCTTAGAGCAAGGTTTTTACCAACAAGAGGGCTTGGATGTCACCATCACACCTCTCACCGTTGACCGTGATATTGTTGATGAAGTTACTTCTGGCAATATTGACTATGCTATCGGCGATGCCGGAATTTTAGCCGACTATGCTAATGGTGCTGAAATTAAAGCCCTCGCAGCAATATTCCAGCATAACGCGCTCATTTTCATTACCAAACAATCCTCAGGCATTATCAGTCCTTTTGAAATGGCCGGCAAACGTATCATGTTTGCCAATAAATCCAGTGATAATGCTCCTTTGATTGCAAGCTTGGCCGAGGCTAATCTCAGCTCTAAAGATTATCACCTCATTACTCGTGACTTTAGTAATCAGGCATTAATCAATGATGATGTCGACGTTATTTCAGCCTACAGCACGACTCAACCCTATGAGTTACAACAAAAAAACATCGCCATCAACATTATTCACCCACAGAATTATGGCTTTGATTTTTATGGAGATATTTTATATACCAGCCAAGCTGAACTTGATAACAATCCAGGTAGAGCTAAGCGTTTTCGTCGCGCGTCATTGAAAGGTTGGCGTTATGCCCTCGACCACCCCGATGAGCTTATTCAACTAATAAAAAATAAATACCATAGCGCTTTATCACTTGAAAGCTTACAAAATGAAGCGCGAGAAGTTCGCAAACTAATCCTGCCTGATGTCATTCCTTTAGGTAATATTGAAAGTGCCCACTTACGCCGCCTTGCTGATGTTTACACTAAAATAAATTTAGCTGAATCATTAGATAGCAGTCAATTAGACAACTTTATCTTTAATAACCCTTCCTCATTATTACTGTCTGCTGAGGAGCAGACTTGGCTTGATAACCACCCAGTTATTCGCCTAGGTGTCGATCGGGACTTTGCTCCCTATGAATGGATAAGTCAACATGGTGACTATCTCGGTTTAGCTGCAGACTATATGCAGATATTAGAGTCACGTTTAGGCATTCAATTTGAGGTTATCAAGGATAAATCTTGGCCTGAAATTTTATTGATGGCACGACGTGGTGAACTAGATATGATCGCGTTCTTGAATAGCTCGCCCGAACGAACTGGCTTTCTTGATTTCACTCCGCCATACGTAAGCAACCCTATTGTTATTTTCACTGCGAATAAAGATAGAGCCAATATTGATTTAAGCGCACTCGCAGGTAAAACCATTGCCATAGAAAAAGGTTACGTGGTTCATGAAAACCTTAGAACTAATCATCCAGAAATAAAGTTACTGCTAACTAACACAACTAACGAAGCCTTATCCAAGGTAAATAACGGTGAGGCTGACGCCTATATCGGCGATGCTGCTTATGCAAACTACACCATTAATCAAGCTGAACTTTTAAATGTCCATTTTTCTGGGCAGACAGATATGTCTAGTGATTATCGTATCGGTGTCCATAAGTCGAAACCTGAATTACATGCCATTATTAACCGAGCATTGAATAGTATCGACAATAAAGAACGTCAAACAATTGAAAATACTTGGTTAGGTCTAAAGCTAACCACAGGCGTTCAAGTTCAAACCATCATCACAGTGTCTATTGCCATTGCCTTATTATTTTTACTCTTTTCACACTGGATCTACCGATTACGCCAATCGAAAGATGCCTTACAGCAAAGTCAGGCCAAGCTGCAATCAATCATAGATGCATCACCTATTCCACATGTATTAAATGATAACCACAGTAATATTACCTACCTTAACCAAGCCTTTATCGATACCTTTGGTTACGATCTTGATGACATTCCTAATTTAAATGCTTGGCAAATACAAGCCTACCCCGACCCTGATTACCGGGCATGGGTCACTAACACTTGGCGACAACATGTTAGAAAAACTAAATCTGCCAATCAAAAATTCGAGCCGATTGAGCTTGAAGTTAAATGTAAGAATAGTTCACGCCGTTATGCCCTTGCGAGCGAAACAGCAATCACCGAAGCCAGTGATGATACCCATGTCGTTATTTTTTATGACATTACCGAACGTAAGCAGGTCGAAGAACAGTTACGATTATCTGGTCGCGTATTTAGTGAGGCCCATGAAGGCATTATTATCACTGATACTCGGATCCGCATCATTGATGTTAACCCCGCTTTTTGTGCTATTTCAGGCTATGAACGTAATGAAGTCATTAATCAAGATCCAAGCATCTTAAAGTCGGGTAAGCATGATGCTAAGTTCTATGAAGATATGCTCGCCAGCTTAAAAAGCCAAGGTCATTGGCAAGGTGAAGTCTGGAACCGGAAGAAAAATGGTGAGCTTTACGCAGCCTTACTGAGTGTCTCTATTTTAACGGACAAACAAGGCAATGCCCTGCATTACCTAGCTTTGTTTTCAGATATCACTCAAAGCAAGCAACAGCAGCAAACCTTAGAGTTAATGGCTCATTATGATGTATTAACACAACTACCCAATCGTACTTTATTTGCAGACCGGTTTAACCTAGCCATTGCTCATAGTAAACGGACGAATAACCTGCTCGCGGTGGTATTCCTTGATCTTGATAACTTCAAACCTGTTAATGATAATTATGGCCATGAAGTCGGCGATCAACTGTTAGTTGAAGTTGCTCACCGCATCAAAAGTAATATTAGAGAAGAAGATACCGCCTCACGTCTCGGCGGCGATGAGTTTGTTTTATTATTAAACGATATTCAGTCATCCCAACATGGCGAAGAACTGATCTACCGTGTACATAAAGCTATCGCAGAACCCTATGAAATCGAGGGTAACAGCATTACGATCAGTGCCAGTAGTGGTATCACCTTATTCCCTCTCGATGATGCTGATGCTGACACATTATTACGTCATGCAGATCAATCCATGTACCAAGCCAAGCTAGCGGGCCGTAACCGCTACCATATGTTTGATGCCTTGCATGATCAGCAGCTCAGCCTACAACATAACCAATTACAATCAATTGAAGTCGGTTTTAAAGCCGAACAATTTGCCTTGTATTACCAACCTAAAATCAACATGCGTACTGGTATAGTGCATGGTGCAGAAGCACTATTACGTTGGATTCATCCTGAGCGGGGGTTGATTCCGCCGTTATCTTTCTTGCCAATAATAGAAGAGACTCCGCTTGAAATTGAAGTGGGTAATTGGGTTATAAATCAAGCTTTGAAACAGCTAGATCAATGGCAACAGCAAGATATTCACTTAGAAGTCAGCGTCAATATTTCATCTCACCATTTGCAATGGGATGGCTTTTATCAAGAACTAGAAACTGCCTTAGCGAAGTATCCACAAGTCAATTCAGATTGCTTGCAGCTGGAAATATTAGAATCCAGTATTTTAAGTGATATCACACTTATATCTGGCACTCTAAAAGCCTGTCGAAACAGCTTGGGTGTCCGTATATCTTTAGATGACTTTGGTACCGGCTACTCATCACTTGTCCATTTAAGACATTTGCCAGTTAATGTCGTTAAAATCGATCAAACCTTTGTTCGTGATTTGATTGACGATCCAAATGACTACACGATTGTGGATGGCATTATCGGCTTAACTCAATCCTTCCACCGCGAAGTTATCGCAGAAGGCGTAGAGACAACGACACACGGCTTAATGCTGATGTTAATCGGCTGTGATCATGCCCAAGGTTATGGCATTGCTCGTCCGATGCCTGCTGATGATATTCCACAATGGCTAAATGACTACCAGCCTAATAAAGAATGGTTAAATTTAGCTCACTTAACGCTACAACCAAGGCAAAAGTTACTCACCCTGCTTACTATCGAAAGTGAACAATGGTTAGCACGCTTAATCACCACACTTAATACGCCGTCAGAAGACTTACACCCATGGCCAACCATCAATCATGAAAAGTCGTTATATGCATTATGGTTAGGTCAGGCTCGTAAACAACAACTGTTTGACCCAGCATGGATTGAACAACTCGAAATTGCATTCAAGAACCTTCACCAAATTGGCGGTGATTTAAAAGCAGAGTTCCTACTCGGTCAAATTGAGCAAGCGCAAACAGGTATCGCAAAGCTGCAACAAGCCTATGTTATTGTCGATGAACTACTCGAACATGCTGATTAGTACCTGTAAATACTCACAGGTTCCTCAACACTATTGAGGCCTCATTGCTGCTCAGAATAAAGCCAGTATGACCATAGAACTGTTCTACATAGTGGCTAACAAACAGAGTAAACTACAGCCATAAAAAAGCCGAAAACTGATAACAGTCTTCGGCTTTTTTACTGCAAGAGAATTGCTAGCGCTTATAGCGCAAGTAATACCGTTACTAAAATTGCAGTTAATACCAAGCTGCTCACAATTACACCGCGGACAGTTGTCATAGGACCTTGCTTACCTACAATTGCGTTCACTTCTAGTGCCACAATAATAGCTAAAACAGCCCACATAGCAGTAGAACCAACTTCTGCGCCGTAGCCAGTCATATGAGGGCTAGCTAACATTGCAAATGCCATTGGGCCTGATAACAATGTATTGGTACGTGAAGCTAATAACGCTTTAGCACCTGCAGATGGTCCATCACCTTCAACCATGCCTAAGGCAATTTTTTGATTTGGCCAAATGATCAACCAAACATTCAAGAACATTAAGGTACCCATTGCTGCACCAGCAGCGATGAATGAATTCATGCCACCTGATTTATGAAGACCAAACAACAATACCAGGCCCGTTATAAAAGTAAACATCGCGGCCCAACGGAACCACCATAAAGCACTGGGTGCTAATTTAGCCTTAGCATCTGCTAAGCCTTCAGGTGTTGCCGCTTTGAAATATCCACCTTGGATAAAGTTGAAGTAGTAAAGAATTCCGATCCAAGTGATGCCAAATAATAAATGGCCCCAACGAGTGACCATATTGAGAAGAAGTTCAAGTTCCATAGTTTTTTCCTATATCGATAGCTGATTTTGCGTTTTTAAAGTTGGCTTTCGCGCTGATATAGTCACTCATTAAAGACTATAAAGTCAATTAAAGGACTTAGATTTAATTCTGGATACAATTGAAGAAAATAAAAAGCTAACCAATAAAGTCATTTAGGGAATAAAACCTTACTCTTCATAGGTTTATTTGTTTTTTGGTTATTAAATCGCTTGCGGAAGATCATCAACTGAAGTCTATTCAGTCGAGAACGATCCCAAGGTTTAACTACGGTAACTATATGAAATTGCAGTAAGGCAGAAACAAGAAACCCCGCACTAGGCGGGGCTTATAAGTCTTCTTGGGATGTTTTGAGATCTTCACGTGGTGGCTATGGGTGGATTCGAACCACCGACCCCATCATTATGAGTGATGTGCTCTAACCAACTGAGCTACATAGCCATCGTGAAGCAGCGCATTTTACGTTGATGGATAATAAATATCAAGCAATAGAATGCTATTTTGTAATAATTTTTAAATCTAGACTCAAACTGCATTACAGTTTGGGCAATTTGGTTCCGTTCTGAGCAGTTTAAACGTTAAAGCGGAAGTGCATTACATCACCATCAGAGATAATATAATCTTTACCTTCTAGTCGCCACTTACCTGCATCTTTAGCTCCCAGCTCGCCTTTAAATGAGACAAAGTCATCATAGGCAACGACTTCTGCACGGATAAAGCCTTTTTGAAAGTCAGTATGAATTACACCAGCGCCTTCTGGAGCTGTTGCACCAATTTTAACGGTCCAAGCACGTACTTCTTGCACACCAGCAGTAAAATAAGTCTGCAAGTCTAATAAAGCGTAGCCACTGCGAATCACTCGGTTTAAACCAGGCTCGTGTTGACCTATCTCTTCTAAGAATTCAATTTTTTCTGCATCATCAAGCTCTGCTATTTCTGACTCAATGGAGGCACAGATGGCAACAACGACTGCATTTTCTTGTTCGGCTAGTTCTTTAACTACATCTAATGCCGAGTTATTTTCAAAACCATCTTCTGCAACATTAGCAATGTACATAGTTGGTTTAATGGTCAATAAATGTAATTCAGTTAATAATGCTAGCTGTTCTTCGTCTAAGCCCATACTACGAACGGGGCCGCCTTGATCCAAGTGGTCACGCATTTCAATCAGCAGTGCTAATCGTGCTTTTGCGACTTTATCGCCGCCCTTAGCATCACGCGTAGTTTTGGTGATCGCTTTTTCTACACTTTCCAAGTCAGCTAATGCTAATTCAGTATTAATAACTTCAATATCATCTAGAGGTGATATTTTACCGGCCACATGCACGACATTTTCATCTTCAAAACAACGAACAACATGAGCTATGGCATCTGTCTCACGAATATTTGCTAAGAATTTATTACCTAGGCCTTCACCTTTTGATGCGCCAGCAACTAAACCGGCAATATCAACAAACTCCATCGTGGTTGGTAATATACGTTCAGGACTAACAATTTCAGCCAGTGCATCCATACGTGGATCAGGGACAGGTACTATGCCGACATTAGGTTCAATCGTACAAAATGGATAGTTTTGCGCTTCAATGCCAGCTTGTGTCAACGCATTAAATAAGGTTGATTTGCCTACATTGGGTAGACCGACGATTCCGCATTTAAATCCCATGATTGTTCCTATTGTGAATGTAGCCAGTGCATGGCTTTTTCTAAATCTTCAGATACTATTTCAGGTAATACTCTAATCGAGTCATCTATTGCTGAGTTAATTAACTGGCGATCTGCTTGTGATGGTTTGCTCAACACATAATCGGCGACTTTTCGACTATCACCAGGATGAGCTATACCGAGTCGGCATCTGAGAAAATCTTTGCCGCTTAAATGGGCAATAATATCGCGCAAACCATTATGACCGCCATGACCACCGCCACGCTTTAAACGTGCAGTGCCAGCAGGCAAATCTAATTCATCATGAATAATAAGAATATTGCTTTGAGGAATTTTATAGAATTTGGCAAGCGCCGCTACAGACTGTCCACTACGATTCATAAATACCAGTGGTTTTAACAGAAAGAGCTTATGTTCAGCATGATGTGCTGAAGCCAATTGACCATGAAATTTATTCTCAACAGCAAATGTTGTTCCTAAATCACTAGCCAATTGGTCCAGCCACCAAAACCCGACATTATGACGGGTGTGTTCGTATTGAGGACCTGGATTACCCAATCCGGCGATTAACCAGTTAGCCATGCTGCGCCCTCAACAAGCAGACTTAGTCTTCAGTCGCTTCTTCTTCCGCGTCAGCTTCAACTGCTGTGTCATCTTCTTCAACTACCGCACGTGGTGCGTGAATGCTAACAAATGCTTGGTCATAAGCAGAACGTTCGCCTTCAGTTAGGTCTTCTTTTTGACCATGAGATAAAGCTGTTAACTCAACGCCTGCTGGTAATACGATTTCTGACAAGTGTAAGCTTGCATCCATATCCAAGGCTGAGACATCAACTTCAATAAACTCAGGTAAATCTTGTGGAAGACAAGATACTTCAATATCAGAAAACAGGTGGTTAACTTTACCGCCTTCTTTAACACCAGGAGCTTCATCTTCACCGATAAAGTGCAACGGTACAGTCATGATTACTGCATGGTTAGCATCAACACGTAAGAAATCAGCATGCATAATTCTTACATCACTTGCAGGGTGACGTTGCAAGTCTTTCAATACAACTTGTTGCTCTTCACCACCAACATTCAATGTCAAAATATGAGCATAGAATGATTCTTCAGCCAAGTGGCGGAGGAATTTGTTATGGTCCAATGTAAGTGCAACAGGTGCATTTTCACCACCATAAACAATAGCTGGAAGTTTTCCCGCATGACGTAGGCGGCGGCTCGCACCTTTCCCCTCGTCAGTGCGTAGTTCAGCTTGAACTTCAAATAAATTTTTCATGTTTTTCTCCAATGATGAACATTTTAAAATGCCCATTAAAAATGCCGCTTTATGCGGCGCTCTGTCTACCCCGCGACCAGGAGAGACAACTAAATCAGCTTACAAAATAAAAATTAAGTTGTACGCTTGATTAATCCATATATAAGGAGCTGACAGACTCCTCATTACTAATTCTATACATCGCCTCAGCTAGCATTTCAGCAATGCTTAATGGGCGAATTTTACTACATGCTTGTGCTTCAGCTTGGAGAGGAATGGTATCAGTAACTACCAACTCGTCTATCACTGAGTTTGCTATATTCTCTACGGCAGGGCCAGACAAAATAGCATGAGTGCAGTATGCAACAACACGGGTTGCACCTTGCTCTTTCAAGGCTGCAGCAGCGGCACATAATGTACCGGCAGTATCAACCATATCGTCTACTAGGACACAAACACGGCCTTCAATTTCACCAATGATATTCATTACCTTGGCAACATTAGCGCGAGGACGGCGCTTATCAATAATAGCTAATTCAACATCCAAGTGTTTTGCTAGAGCTCTAGCACGTACTACACCACCAACATCAGGTGAGACCACCACTAAATCTTGATATTTATGCTTCCAAATATCACCAAGCAATACTGGTGAAGCATAAACATTATCTACAGGACAATCGAAGAAGCCCTGGATTTGATCTGCGTGAAGGTCAACGGTCAACACACGGTCAGCACCAACACCGGTCAGCATATTAGCAACCACTTTGGCAGTGATAGCAACACGAGCTGAGCGTGGACGTCGATCTTGGCGTGAATAACCAAAATAAGGGATAACTAGGGTGATACGTTTAGCTGATGCACGACGAATAGCATCCGTCATTACCATCAATTCCATTAAGTTATCATTGGTGGGCATACAGGTCGGCTGAACTATAAATACGTCTTTACCGCGGACGTTATCTAAAATTTCGACCATGATCTCGCCATCACTGAATTTTTCAACAGTGGCTTTACCAAGAGGAACATTAAGGAAGTGTGCGATATCTTTAGATAGTGTGCGATTGGCATTGCCAGTGAACACCATCATGCTGCTATCAGCAGTGCGTTTTTGTAACTGAAGGAATCGGTTTTTAGTCACTGTATTTGGCGCCGAGGGTCTTAATAAAAATAATTAAAAGAAGAGTGGCTGGGGTACCAGGATTCGAACCTGGGGATGCAAGGATCAAAACCTTGTGCCTTACCGCTTGGCGATACCCCAACAATTTACTCTTTATCTATCATCGTACAGCTATGTCGATTTCACATTATACTGAAATCTTCCGCAGTGAGTGGCGATATATTACACGATTTTGCCACAAAGCCTTGCCATTTTTTTGGCAAACCATTTACTACCTGCTGCGCTTGCTGCTGACTATCAAAATCAGCGAATACACATGCGCCTGTCCCTGTCATCCTGGCCTGTCCAAATTGCGCCAACCAGTCTAAAGCTTCCGAAACAGCTTGATAGCGATTTCTCACTACATCTTCACAGACATTTCTGCCTTCCCCCGAAAGGAAGCGCGATATTGTTATCGATTCACAGTCACGTGTCAATTCATTTGCTGAAAATATTTCAGCGGTAGCGACGTGACAATCGGGTACAAGAACCACATACCAAGCTTCTCGTGGTGAAATAGGTGTTAACTTTTCACCGACACCTTCTGCCCATGAAGCCGTGCCATGAATAAAGATAGGAACATCTGCGCCTAATTTCAAGCCTAAACCAGCTAATTCCTGCTTTGTTAATTGGCACTGCCACAGCTCATTTAACGCGACTAAAGTCGTAGCAGCATTTGAACTGCCGCCACCTAAGCCGCCTCCCATTGGCAATTGTTTTGTTAATTTAATTTTTACGCCGCGTTCGATCCCAGCATGTTGTTGCAGCATTTTTGCGGCACGAACAATTAAATTATCTTCATTATTGACGCCGTTAATTGGGGTTAATAACTTTATTTCCGGAGCCGCAGTCACTTCAAACTGTAAATTATCGCAATAATCTAGAAACTGAAACGCGGTTTGCAACTCATGGTAACCATCTTCACGTTGGCCAGTAATATGCAAAAACAGGTTTATTTTGGCAGGAGAAGGCCATGACTTCACTTAGCTCTCTCCCAATCTCTAATAACTAGTTTCAAATTAATATCTGGATGTTTAATAAATATTTTTGCTGGCATGTAGTAGCCCTCAAAAGGCACATAACGCAAAATTTCAATTTGCCAGTCCTTTTGCTTTAGCTGAGTAATGCGTCCTTCAATATCCAACTGCATGCTATCCACTGGATATTTTTGATAAGGCAAACCTCGTACCCAATCACGTAATGCACTTACCGGCATATGAATACCGAGATTATCTTTTAGTAATGCTTCTGGTGTTGCAGCTGAAACAGTCGCTCCATCCGCCATCGTTAATACAACCTGCTTGTTATCGCCAGTTAATACCGCACCACCTTGAGCAAAGGGACCCGTTAACGCAATTTGATATCTCTCGGGTAAATCCTGCCAATTTAAACCAGCATTCCAACCTTCGGTGCCCTGAGTAATTGCTGTACGGCCTTTTATCGACCAGTTATCTAATGCTGCTAATTTAACCGAACGTTGCTGCCACAAGGTCTCTGCTGAATCGGCAGGTTTATACCAAATAGGTTTACACGCACTCATCATCACTACAACTGCAATCAGCAGTACTCTATTCAATAGTTTAGTTATCATGTTACAAGCCAAAACGACGCATGGTATCTAATAACAAGGGATTACCTTTATCCTGTTGCATTCCTTGCAGCCATACTTTCTTAGCTTCGGCATGTTTGCCTAGTTGCCACAACACTTCACCAAGATGAGCGACAAACTCAGGGTCAGGTTGAATTTCTGCAGCCTGCCTCAAATAGCGCTCTGCTACCTGCAAATTACCCAAGCGATAATAAACCCAGCCTAAACTATCTAAATAGAAAGGATCATTAGGTTTTAACTCCACTGCTTGTTTGATTAACAACAATGCTTCTTGATGCCGATCAGTACGATCCGTCAAGGTATAACCCAAGGCATTCAGCGCCTGGGTATTGTTTGGGTCATTAGCTAATATAAGGCGCAAATCTTGTTCTAAAATTGCAAGACGATTAAGTGGTTCAGCCACCATTGCTCGCCCATACAATAATTCCGTATCTCCCGGAAATTGCGCCAATGCTTCACTATATAAATCAAAAGCCGCTTGGTCTTGACCTTGCTCTCGTAAAAAACCGGCTTCAAACGAGAAATATTGAATCGCTCGATCCGGGTTTTCTTTTCGCAACAATTTCAAGTGTAAACGTGCTTTATCAATCTCGCCCTGCTCTGCCAGCAAACTAATATAGCGAGTCTGAGCAGCTTGATAACGCGAGCTCTCGGCAGGCACTGAAGCAAACCAGATTAAGGCTTGTTCATTTTGCTCATTAATTTCTTCTGTTAAGCCCATAAAATAAGCAGCCTGTTTACCGCGGTCTCCTTGTTTTATTAGCTGGCTAAAATATTTTTTAGCCCTATCACCGTCTTTATCTTCTAATGCTAATAAACCTAAGGCAAAAATAACCTCATCATTATTTGGTTTTAACTCATGTAGCTGCTCAAACACTTGTCGTGATTGCGACGTTTTACCATTTTCACCTAAGGCTTTAGCGTAAGCAAAACGTAGATCATCTTTCGCTTCTGCGTCTTGCACTGCATTCGCCAACAACTTTAATGCAGCGCTGCCATTGCCTGTGCGTTGTAATATTTCTGCTTTTAAAATTAAAGCATTGCTGCGTGTAGGCTGAAGAACAAGCACCTTATCTACTGTTACTAACGCTTCACCATACTGCTTATAAAAAGCAGATAACCGCGCATAAACGAACAGCACCTCAATATTTTCTGCTTGATAATGTTCTAACTGTTTAATAAGCGTTAATGCTTTATTTGCTGTTGTTAGCTCAGTTAATTGCTCAGCAACTCGAGCTAAAAAGCCAGCCGCATTATCAGGAGCAAGTGTTAGTGCTGAATCAATCGCTTGCCGAGCTGCCTCGTGATCTCCTTGCGTTAACAACAGTGGGACTTGCATCGAATAAACATCGGCATCTGTCGGATCAACTTCTGCCCATCGTTTTAAGGCTCGACTAATACGTTGCTGATCTCGAGTATAAACAGAAACTTGAGCGCTTCGGCCTGCTAAGGCAGGTGAGTCAACAATACCGGCAGCCTTATTATATAAGTCTACAGCTACGCCCATTTCACCTCGTTGGCCAGCAACCTCAGCCATTAAAATGTAATAGACCAGTTCAGCTGTTAATGGCAAAGACTCGACTTCCGGCTCTGTTGTTTCAGCCTCCGCAACCGGTTGTTGTTGTTCTTCAACCGGAATAACCACTGATTCATCAGCAACTACTGCCGGAGAAACTTCTGCTTGTTGCTCAACTACAGAAGCACAAGAAGTAACAGATAATGCCAGTACTAAGGCACTACTTGTTCGCGCAATAAGCTTTAATTTCTTCCATTGCAATGGCAATAAATCCATAATTGAACGACCTGCCCCGTTGATTTTGATAGAATGACCGCTTAGTTTCGGCAATCAAGTAACAATATATTAATAATGGCTGTAGAGTTTACCAGCATTTAACGACAACAAATCACCAAAACATATGCAATTTGTCACCTACGGCATCAATCATAATACGGCACCGGTTAACATCCGAGAAAACATCGCTTTCAATGCTGATGTATTGCCGGCTGCATTAGATTCGTTAACACGGCATCCCAATGTTAATGAAGCCGTTATTATCTCCACCTGTAACCGTACCGAAATTTACTGCCATCTTAATGATGACTCTGACAACACGATCAGTGAGTGGTTGCATCAATTTCATCAACAGCCTGAAAATGCTTTAGCCGATTATTTCTATCAGCATAAGGGCAACGATGCCATTCGTCATTTGCTGCGAGTCGCCTGCGGACTTGATTCAATGGTGTTAGGCGAGCCACAAATCCTCGGCCAAATAAAAACAGCTTATAGCCAAGCATTAAATAACAAAACTATTGGCAAACTACTCGGCCGTTTATTCCAGCACTCTTTTACCGTTGCCAAACAAGTTCGTACTGATACAGCGATTGGTAACAGTCCCGTGTCTGTCGCCTTTGCAGCAGTCAGTTTAGCCAAACAGATTTTCAGTAAAATGGCTGATTCCACCGCCCTGTTAATTGGTGCTGGTGAAACAATTGAATTAGCGGCACGTCACCTTAAAGATAATGGCATCGGTCAGATTATCATTGCCAACCGTACTATTGAAAAAGCTCATAACCTAGCCTTACAAGTCGAAGGTTATGCCATCAGCTTGAGTGAAATGCCAGCCCATTTAGCCAAAGCAGATATCGTGATTAGCTCCACAGCCAGTCAACTGCCTATATTAGGCAAAGGTTCGGTTGAGCGCGCCTTAAAACAACGTAAACGTCGTCCTATCTTTATGGTGGATATTGCCGTGCCACGCGATATCGAACCCGAAGTGGGCAATATGGAAGATATTTATCTCTATTGTGTTGATGACTTACATGACATCATAGAAGAAAACCTACAGTCTCGACGTGATGCAGCCCAACAAGCTGAAGAAATTATCGATACTCAAATTGAGCACTTTGTCAGTTGGCTGCGTAGCCAGGATGCCGTTCCAGTCATCCAATCAATACGCGACCATGCCGAACAAGAAAAACAACACTTATTGCAAAAAGCCCTTAAACAACTTGAACAAGGCATCGCTGCCGAACAAGTAATGCAGGACTTTGCCAGAAGTTTTACTAATAAATTATTGCACGAGCCAAGCCGACAACTACGTCAATCTGGCTTCGACTCTGACAATAATCTCGTCGATGCAACTCGACGACTTTTTAATATCAAGGATTAAGCAGTGAAAGAATCCATCCAGCACAAACTCGAAACCCTAGTTGATCGCCACGAAGAAATTAGTGGTTTATTAGCCGAACCAGAAACCATGGCTGACCAGAATAAGTTTCGTTCTTTATCACAAGAGTATGCTCAATTAGAGCCTGTTGTGACTAATTTCACCGCGTATAAAGCTAGCGTCGAGGCCATTGCTGATGCCAAAGTCATGATGAATGACGATGATGCTGATATGCGTGAAATGGCCAAAGAAGAACTGGCCGAGGCTAAGGCTAACGAAGAAGAGTTAGAACTGACTCTGCAAAAATTATTATTGCCGAAAGATCCAAACGATAAACGTAATATCTTCCTCGAAGTGCGTGCCGGCACCGGTGGCGATGAAGCCGCTATTTTTGCTGGCGATTTATATCGCATGTTTAGCCGATATGCCGAAGGCCGTCGTTGGGGCGTAGAGCTTATTAACTCCCAAGAAGGTGAGCATGGCGGTTACAAAGAAGTCGTTATTAAAATCATTGGTGAAGGTGCTTATTCACGGTTGAAATTCGAAGCGGGTGGTCATCGAGTTCAACGTGTGCCAGAAACCGAATCACAAGGCCGTGTCCATACTTCCGCCTGTACCGTCGCGGTCATGCCTGAAGTAGATGAGCTGGATCAAGTTCAAATCAACCCTGCTGATCTGCGAGTAGATACCTTCCGTGCATCAGGTGCCGGTGGTCAGCATGTTAATAAAACTGACTCAGCTATTCGTATTACCCATTTACCAACCGGTATTGTGGTTGAATGTCAGGATCAGCGTTCACAGCATAAAAACCGTGCTCAAGCTATGTCAGTATTACAATCGCGCATCATGTCTGAACAACAAGACAAGATAGACAGCGAGCAAGCTGAAACACGTAAATTAATGGTCGGTAGTGGTGATCGTAGCGAACGTATCCGTACCTATAACTATCCACAAGGTCGTATTTCCGATCATCGTATAAACCTAACTTTGTACAAACTAGCCGAAATCATGCAAGGCGATCTTGATCAAGTGATTGAACCATTGATCAATGAATACCAAGCAGATCAGTTGGCTTCATTAGCCAGTGCTGAATAGTTATTTCCGTTAACTTAATATACATATACTTTGAGAAGCCATAAACATGACATGGACTGATGCTGAAATTGACAAATATATAGACAGCTCTTTCAAGCTAGTAGAAACAACCCAAAATAAATTAGAAAAAGAGTTTAATTTAGGTCATTTTGAACAGTGGAGTTTGAACCAAGAAAAAGCAGAACTGACTTTTTCAAGTCCATCAAAACCACAAGTAAGCTGCAAGGTATTTGCTCTTGGTACCTATGCTAGTGGTTACTGGCAGTGGGCCTGGGCTAGTGCATCATTAGATGAAACCTTTGTAAGTAAAAGCAAAATCATGCAAAAACTAGGTACATCGAGCGGCTTAAACCTATTTGAGTCACCCGCTTTTAAAGCAGATGAATCTATGCCATGGGAATTGGCAGGTATGGCTTTAAAAGAAATTGGCGGCATTGGTGTGTACCGTTGCTCATCAACTTCATCGGACTTATTTGTCATCATTGAGAGCATAGCTTCTCAATAAAGCTTTGACGGTTAACTTAGCTTAACCACTCCCGCGGTTTAAGAAACTTCTCATATAGCTCAGCTTCAGCAGTCCCCTCTTCAGGCGACCAGTTATACCGCCATTTAACCAATGGCGGCAGCGACATCAAAATCGACTCCGTACGGCCGCCAGACTGCAAACCAAACAAGGTGCCACGGTCATAGACCAAGTTAAATTCGACATAGCGGCCACGACGATACAGTTGGAAGTCTCGTTCTTTTTCGCCAAAGGGCGTGTCTTTGCGACGGTTTACGATCGGTAAGTAAGCTTTAGTATAGCTATCACCTACCGCTTGTAGAAACTTAAAGCACTGCTCAAAACTACCTTCATTTAAGTCATCAAAAAACAAGCCGCCGACACCACGTGTTTCCCCACGGTGCTTAAGGAAGAAATAATCATCACACCACTTTTTATAACGTGGATACACATCGTCGCCAAAAGGGTCACAAGCTGATTTTGCCGTTTGATGCCATTCAATGGCATCTTCTTCAGAACCATAATACGGCGTTAAATCATAACCACCACCAAACCACCAGATAGGCTCTTCACCTTCTTTTTCAGCGATAAAAAATCGTACATTGGCATGTGAGGTTGGCACATAAGGATTATGAGGGTGAATCACTAATGATACGCCCATTGCTTTAAAGCTACGGCCTGCTAACTCAGGACGACTCGCAGTTGCTGATACTGGTAAATCATTGCCGCTGACTTCAGAAAAGTTAACACCACCTTGTTCAAACACTGCACCATCGGTCAATACTCGCGTTCGACCACCGCCACCACCTGAACCATCACGTTGCCAATCATCTTGTATAAATGCAGCTTGGCCATCTGCAGCCTCTATTGCTGCACATATATTATCTTGTAATGATTGTAAGTAATTGCGTACTGCATTGATGTCAGGCTGGCTCATCGAATTTTCTTTCCTGTGAGTGCATCTCTAATTTCTGAAGGCGTATCAGCGCCGGAACATAAGCCGGGCAAGATATAATCAAGGTCGGGAAGCGCCCAGCGCACATCTTGCGTTGTCTTAGCTGCTGGCAAGCCTGCTAAGTTAGCACTGGTTGAAACGATGGCCCCGCCAAAAGCGCGACATAAATCAGCCGTTTGTTGATGAGCGGTGACTCGCACAGCGATGGTGTGATGTTGGCCATTTAAATAGGCTGGCACCCCTTTTTTGGCTGGCAATAACCACGTTACCGGCCCCGGCCAAGTTTGCTCTAGTTGCGCTAATACTTCAGCAGATAAGGGTTCGATAAAGTCTTGCAGTTGATTAAAGTCAGCCGCAATGAGGATTAAACCTTTTTCCCAAGCTCGCTGCTTAACGCTCAGTAACTTCATTACCGCGACTTCATCCCAAGGATCGCAGCCTAAGCCAAATACCGATTCGGTTGGGTAAGCTATGACTCCACCTTGTTCAAGTGACTTTACTGCTTGTCTGATCCGCCATTTATCCATGACTTTTCCTTATCTCAAAAACAAATATACCGCCTGTAGGCGGTATATTATGCTAAATCAACGCACTTGGTTAACCGCGTTGGCTTTTTTTCACCATCATTTGTTCAATAAACGGTGTCAAAATTACTTCCATCGCTAAGCCCATTTTAACTGCTGGCACCACCAAGTTATTTGGTCGAGACATAAATGAGTCTTTCAACATGCTTAAGTAGTATGGGAAGTCTGCTTTTTTCGGTTCTTTAAAACGAATCACGATTAAGCTTTCATCCGGCGTCGGAATTTCACGCATCACAAATGGATTTGATGTATCAATCAGTGGCACACGCTGGAAGTTTATATCCGTACGTGAAAATTGCGGTGTGATGTGATGAATATAATCAGGCATCCGCTTCAAAATAATATCAACTACCGCGTCTTGTGAATAACCTCGGTTGGAACAGTCACGTTTAATTTTTTGAATCCACTCAAGGTTAATGACCGGCACTACACCAATTAATAAATCAGTATAACGAGCAATATTAACTTCATCGGTCACTACACCACCGTGTAAGCCTTCATAAAACAATAAGTCATTATCACCATCAATTTCTTCCCAAGGTGTAAATGTACCTGCTTCCTGATTGTGAATTTTGCCTTCATTGTCATCATGAATATATAAACGCTTTTCGCCTTTACCTGTTTCCGAGTATGTTTGGAAAAGCTTTTCCAGCATATCTAAACGGTTAGCTTCTGGACCAAAATGAGTGAGTGTATTGCCTAACTCTTCTTGCTTAGCAACAGCTGCCCGCATTTCCATTCGATCAAAACGGTGGAAGCTATCGCCTTCCACAACAACAGGCTTGATGCCGCTCCGTCGAAAAATATCTTCGAACGCATGTTTAACTGTTGATGTTCCGGCTCCAGACGAACCGGTAACAGCAATAATAGGATGGGATACAGACATTGAGCTATACTCCTTTTAGAGTTTTATTAAGTACTTTTTATTATTATTATTTACTGCTCTCTCGCAACGGCGCGATAAGCAATATCAGTACGATAAAACATATCCTGCCAATCAATTTTAGCGACCACTTGATATGCTTTCGCTTGTGCTTCTGCCACTGAATTCCCTAATGCAGTTGCACACAATACGCGACCACCAGAAGTGACCACATTTCCTTCTTTCATCGCTGTTCCAGCATGGAACACTTTTGCATCATCACTATCAGCAGTCTCAAGACCATTGATGATATCTGCTTTACGATATGCTTCAGGATAACCTCCAGCGGCTAAGACTACGCCTACTGCAGCTCTCTCATCCCACTCAACGTCAGTGTTATCAAGCTGACCATCTAAGGCCGCTAAACATAGGCTGACCAAGTCAGACTTCAAACGCATCATAATAGGTTGTGTTTCTGGGTCACCAAAACGACAGTTATATTCAACCACTCGCGGTGCGCCTTGCTCGTCGATCATTAGGCCGGCATATAAAAAGCCTGTATAAGGTCGACCATCATCAGCCATACCTTTTACAGTAGGCTCGATCACTTCAGCCATAATACGGTTATGCACTTCATCAGTAACAACTGGCGCAGGCGAATATGCGCCCATACCTCCGGTATTAGGACCTAAATCACCATTATCACGTGCTTTATGATCTTGAGATGTCGCTAACGGCAAAATGTTTTTACCATCAACCATCACAATAAAGCTGGCTTCTTCGCCAGTCATAAACTCTTCAACAACAACACGGTGGCCAGCTTCACCAAAGGCATTGCCAGATAACATATCTTCAACTGCAGCAATCGCTTCAGCTTCTGTTTGAGCAACAATGACACCTTTACCTGCCGCTAAGCCATCAGCTTTAACAACAATCGGTGCGCCTTGTTCCTTAATATATGTAATCGCAGGAGCAGTTTCAGTGAATACTTGATAATCAGCAGTCGGGATCTTGTGACGCGCTAAAAAGTCTTTAGTGAAACTTTTTGAAGCTTCTAATTGTGCCGCAGCCTGATTAGGCCCAAAACAACGCAAACCAGCAGCTTCGAAGGCATCAACAACGCCCAAAACTAATGGCACTTCCGGGCCAACGACGGTTAATTCAATACCTTCTTGTTGTGCAAAGGCGACTAGAGCCGCACTATCTTCAACAGCAATGTCCACATTGTGAATATTTTCTTCACGTGCAGATCCAGGGTTACCTGGTGCAACAAATACTTGTGAACAACGAGGTGATTGAATCAATTTCCATGCTAAAGCATGTTCACGACCGCCACCACCAATGACTAAAACCTTCATATCTGCCTGCCAAACGAATCAAGAAAACCGCCAATTCTACCTCATATTGACTATCAACCTATAATTAGCCCGTCTGCAAACTCTGGGCCCACTGCGTTGCCAAAAGTTGTTTTTTATTGACCTCAGCCAGTGTCAAACCTAGCTTTTCTGCTAGTGGCTGGATGTCTGACATTGCCGATTTTTCACAAGCAATAGCCAATAATAAAACATCGTAAAAGCGGCCTTTTTTTTGCAATAATGCGGCTACGGCATCTTGTGGTAGCTGTAGGTTTGCGATAGCTTTTTCAAGTGACATTCCTAACATAGTATCTAATAAGGAAAACATCCCGGTCATGAACAATGCATCCTGTTCTTTTTCACTGAAATTATTACCCAGCAGTTCCATTAATCGTCCTCTGATAGTAGCCACTTCAAATATAGCTTCATGAGCATCATGTTTTATATCTTCACTGGCCGCTAACAATACCGCTAACCAGCGAGCCATTTTTTCATAACCTAAAAATAGTAAGGCAGATTTGATCGAGCTCACTTCGTTACGAATCCCAAATCCCGCTGAGTTGATGTAACGCAATAAGTTAAATGTCAGTACCGTATCGACTTTAAATGCTTGCTCAATAACATCTGCAGACGCTTGTGAACTCACGAGATTGAATAACTGCATGACCTGCTCTACTTGCGGGCCAATGCTCGTATTATCTAAAGTCTCCGGCTCGGAAAAGTAATAACCCTGGTAGGCATTTACACCCAATGTTTGGATACGTTCAAACTGTGTCTGCTTGTGTACGTGACTGACAATAATTCGTAAACGCTTTCCTCTTGCTTTAGCAATCCAAACAGGTAAGTGCTTACTATCACCTCTATCATCAATAACAACAAAGTCTGAAAATTCAACAAGAGGATGTTCAAGCGTGGATTTATTTTTGATCAACACAGCAAAATGATAGCCTTGCTGGTGCAATCGTTTACAAGCCTCCAAAGGAAATGACTGGGTATTTGTTACGTCAACCATAAACACGGTTTCATTGGCTGGAAACAGAGCAATATCAGCATTTTCCAGAACCTCGGCAGACACTTTTAGATAGGCTTTTTTATCACTCGCTAACTCAGAAAAGTCATAGTGGCTAATCATTGCAACCAGGGCATTGAAGTGGCCAGCTTGTGTCGTTATCGATTCAATCGTTGAATTGACAATGAGTTGATAGCCAATCACTTTCTGTTGATTATTTAATATTGGTAAACGCTGCACAAACAACGATGGATCGTCGTCGGTCACATCCTCTATTGGCTCAGTATCAAGCTTCGGTTGCTCTAAACTATTGTTATCTGTAACTCTTATTAGCCAAATAATTACCGTTGCTAATAGCACAACAACCATTATCAGAATCACGTTCATCATCATGTTGTAGCCCTCATTTGCAAAGCAGGCACTATTTCTTTATCTTCGTACTTAGGACTAGTTTATTCCTAATAAGGATTAATCTCATCAACAGGAGAGGGAAAAATGGAAGATTTAAAAACCTCGGAAGCATGGCGCGTATTTCGTATCCAAGCTGAGCTTATCGATGGCATTGAAACACTCAGTGATTTAGGGCCTGCAATTTCTATTTTTGGTAGCGCTCGCTTGCCCGAGTCTTCACAGTATTACCAAGATGCAGTGACCGTCGCACGCAACTTATCTCAGGCACAATTTTCAGTGATCAGCGGTGGCGGTCCAAGTATTATGGAAGCTGCTAACAAAGGTGCATATCAACAAGGCGGCCATTCTGTCGGCCTGAATATCGCGCTTCCTCATGAGCAGTCACCTAATAGCACGCAGGATATTAGTCTGACCTTTCGCTACTTCTTTGTTCGAAAACTAATGTTTGTTAAATCATCGATGGGCTATGTGGTTTTCCCTGGTGGCTTTGGTACCTTAGATGAATTTTTTGAAGCACTAACGCTCATTCAGACTCAAAAGATTCGTCAGTTTCCAGTCATTCTTTATGGCTCATCCTTCTGGAAAGGCTTAATTGATTGGCTAAAAGCAGAAGTGCTGAAGATTGACTGTATTGATGAAGATGACCTTGATTTATTTCATATCGTCGACACTCCGGAAGAAGTCTTGCCGATCATGCAGGAACACTTTCATAAGCTGAGTCAGCATCCTGAAAGTGATCACCGTCATTCTGTTTGATCTTGATCAATAAATGGCCATAAGCTGAAAAGCATGCAGAATATAGCCAGTATAATTCTGGCTATATTCTTAACCTGGCTGTTAACTTGCAACAATCTGTTTTTTTTGACCTTGATCTTATCCGCCGCTATGACAAAGCCGGTCCTCGCTATACCTCATATCCCACTGCGGTAGAGTTTGATCCAGCATTTACTGCTGAACGTTATCGTGAGCAGGTTACTTTATCTAATTTACGTGGCGGACCACTGTCACTGTATTTCCACCTACCTTTTTGTGACACGGTCTGTTTTTACTGTGCTTGCAATAAAATCATTACCAAAAACCGTAATCATGCTCAGCCCTACCTAGATAATTTACATAAAGAAATGGCGTTGCAAGCTGAGTTATTTGATAGCGCTCGAGTTGTAGAACAACTCCATTGGGGTGGCGGCACACCTACTTTTATCAGTCATCAACAAATGCGTGAACTAATGGCTGTTACCCGCCAGCACTTTAATTTGGCTGATGACGAACACGGTGAGTTTTCTATAGAAATCGATCCACGTGAAGCAGATGCTGAAACAATCGCTGTATTAAGAGATATTGGCTTTAACCGCATTAGTCTTGGGGTGCAAGACTTCAATCCTAAAGTACAAAAAGCCGTTAATCGTATTCAGTCAGAACAAGAAACCTTTGCTGTAATTGAAGCTGCTCGTGATAATAACTTTCGCTCTATTAGCTTAGATTTAATCTATGGTTTGCCGCATCAAACAGTAAGCAGTTTTGCTGAAACCTTAGACAAAGTGATCGCTGTTAACCCTGATCGCTTATCTGTATTCAATTATGCTCACATGCCTGAACGCTTTAAAACTCAACGGCAGATTAACAACGACGATATCCCTTCAGCAGAAGTGAAACTAGAGATTTTGCAGCAATCAATTAACCAGCTCACTGAAGCAGGCTATGTCTATATAGGTATGGACCACTTTGCCAAACCAGATGATGAATTGGCTATTGCCCAGCGTGAGAACAAACTCTATCGAAATTTTCAGGGGTATTCGACTCATTCAGAATGCGATTTGATTGGCCTAGGTATTACCTCGATTGGCAGTGTAGGAGACTCATACTCCCAAAATCATCGCACCCTAGCTGAATATGATGAATCCTTAGCCAACAATAAGCTTCCTGTTTTCCGTGGCATTGAGCTTAATGACGACGACAAAATTCGCCGTACCGTTATCACTCGACTCATTTGCCATTTCTCACTTGATATTCAAGCAATAGAGATTGAACTAGGTATCAACTTTTTCCAATATTTCGCGGCTGAGTTGATTGAGTTAAAGCAATTTATTGCCGATGAGCTAGTCACACTAACGCCAACTCATATCGAAGTACTACCAGCAGGCCATTTACTAATTCGTAATATCTGCATGGTTTTTGACCGTTACTTGCAACAAAAAACGAATAGCAACTTTTCTAAAGTTATCTAGTAGCGGAAATATTGAATTCAACCCATGTCTTTTGGCAGCCTTTGGTTAAATTTCTGTCTTACCATTTCATCTATTAAAGACAGGGTAGCTGAAACTTAGCTGGATGAATTCGACAATACTCCAATGTCGATGACTCACAGTACAAGCTATACTTTCTAGTCACGCCACCGCACTTGCCCCAAATACAGTAACTCTGCTCACAACTCGGTAAATATCAGAAGTATCGGTAAAATAACGTAGCAAAAATTTACTGCAATAGATGAAATAACCAACCTTGAATTAGCCAAACAAGCGCTACAACTCAATCCAGGTTGGATTATTATCTAAAAAAATAGCCCATCAACTACATAATTACCAACAGCCGAACTTGCTCACGTAGTTGAAGATGGGCTCGATTATGAGCTGATTAATCTATTAGAGATACCATCAACAAGAAAGCAATGTATCAAAGTATCCTTACACAATAACTTTCGGTAATCATTAGATATTTCAAAAAATAGTAATGCCTATTCATTCTATATTTAACGGATAACAGTATCGGCTTTTGATCATATTTATAGCGTTATAACTCGACAAGATATTGACCACTCTTACCTGCGCCCCAAACAGTAATCTAATTTTTTTTAAAAATCGGTAACCACAATTAAAAATTTTATGTATAATGGCTGGATGCCTGGGTGGTGAAATTGGTAGACACAAGGGACTTAAAATCCCTCGCCTTCACGGGCGTGCCGGTTCGATTCCGGCCCTAGGTACCAATATAAATGAGCCTCAGCACTTCACGGTGTTGGGGCTTTTTTATACTCCGCAATTGTCGATTCCCGCTCCATACCAATACGACTTACTCCACTCTAAGTTAGCTAGATTAACCGGACAGCTTCTACATACATGTCAGATATAAAAAATACCTTCTCTTTAACATCCATCAAAGTTGAAGCTGTAGAAGATATTCCACGCCGTCACCATGACAGGCGACGTACAACTCGCCGCTCCTGCTCGAAACCCAGAATGCTCGGCCCCGATCGTATCTTAATATTACGAAAACAAGAGAGTGGTGCTCCATTTATCTATAGAGAGTCTGACAGGCGGAAAGCTAACAGACGTAAATCTAAACCTTCCTTATTAAGGACAGATGAAATCGTACTATTACGTAAAAAATAATCTAAATAAGCCTCAGCAAATATCATGAGCGCCACATTCACTAACAAACTCATCAGCTTATTGATTTAGATCAGTGTCTTAGCTCTCGTTTAATGGCATTATTTCACGCTCCTAATTTCAACTCTTAAATAAATGGAGTTAAGCGTGATAGCTTCTACAGATACAAAAAATAAAACCATTACAAACGATGTAAATCAACAAGAACGATTTGGCAGAAAGCCTCGCTTTATGTCAGGTAAACCCACAATACTATCAAACGCTAAATCAGATACAGACATCACTGAAGACTTAGCCCCAAAAAATAATAAACAGCCCGCAAAATAAACTGATCTTCCCAGTAGATAATCACAGGCTATACGATCGCTTAAATATTAAGTCGCTAACCTTTTATGAAATTGAGAAATTTCCTGACGACAAATTAAGTAAACTATCCAAAGTAAGTTAAACAACTAATAAACTTAGGCTAAGCACCAAAAGGAGCCTAGCTACTATGGATAAAGCGATGATGAAACCACAAGCCAGCATTAAACAGCAGCAGACTGAACAGCAAAGTTATTTCACTGTTAGCGTAGAGAGCAATGGCAGCACTAAAGACATTGAAGCCCAGTTTACTAGCTTTCAACAAGCCCTAGATTTCGTGATGGAAAATGACTGGCAAGTGAAACGTGAACCAGTGAACTCGTCTCATGTTGAAATGCGATTTTTAAAGCCTTAACGCTACTTTCAGTCGCTTCACAATGACTATTACGCCAAATTAAACTCCCAATATAAATACGTCCCAACACGTCATCTATTCCCCCCCCTTCATAGCTATTACTTTCAAATAAGCATTGCTAATCAGTCAAGTAATTCATTAACATGAATGATTCTCATTATTAATAATGTAAATCTATTATGGCTTCTCTCGCTTCAAAAGCACACATTCTGATCATTGAAGACGATCAAATATTAAATGATCAAATTGCTGAGCAATTGCTCAATAAAGGTTACAGCATTGAGCAATGTTTCTGTGGTGACCAAGGCCTAACTACAGCTGTCAGTAAATTCTTTGACTTGATCCTGTTAGACGTATTATTACCAGTAAGGGATGGATTCTCTGTGCTTAATAATTTACGTAAAACACGCGATACGCCAGTAGTGATGCTCACCGCCTGTGGTGCCGAAGAAGATCGCATTAAAGGGTTTAGCAAAGGGGCTGATGACTATTTACCCAAACCATTTAATTTTACTGAGTTAGGTTTACGGATAGATGCCCTACTTCGTCGTACCAAACAGCTTAGTGATAGCACAACGGATCTAAATGAAATCACAAATGGCTTATTAACACTTAACAAAACTACTCAGCAGATTATCTACGATGAACAACCGCTCTCGATGACGCCCATTCAATTTAAGTTGTTTTGGGTATTAGTTAGTCACCAACATGAAACATTAAGTAAGCCGTATTTATATCAACTGGTATTAGAGCGTGAGTTTAGTGCTTATGATCGCAGCTTAGATATGCACTTAAGTCGTGTCCGTCGTAAATTAATTAGCGCTGGAATGCCAGCAGATAGATTACAAACAGTACATGGTTTAGGTTACCTCTTCACATGAAAAAACAGTTACTTTGGAAGCTTTTCCTGATCATGGTCACTGGTATTGTCGCTTTATTTTGGGCGATTGGTTTGGCCACCAGCCATACTGAAGAAGGTATGAGTTTCATCGATATTGAACATCGTGAACAAATGAAAGTATGGGCTGAAGAAGTCGAGCAGATATATCACTCTGGCGATAAACAGGCCCTGACCGAATGGTTAGAAAATATACGAGATACAGAACAAACTTGGGTTTCACTTGCTAAAGATAATATTGAACACATCGCCGGCGAACCGCTGTTAGATGGTTATAACCATGGCAATACCTTAGGAAGAAGTGTCGACTGGAAGATACACCTTTATTTTGAAGAAAATCCAGTTATGGAAGTGCCATTCGCACAAGGTCAAATCAGCTTCCTAATTCAATTGCCTGATCGGATGAGGCCAGGCTCTTATGTAGATTACACTTTGTTTTTTCTAAAAATAATATTGCCTATGATTTTATTGGCTTTATTAGCTTTTGTTTTATATCAACATATCATGAACCCGTTACAACAGTTAAAACGAGCCACTCGCAGCTTCAGCCAAGGGAACTTTGATGTCCGTGTTCGTCAGCTACTGGGAAATAGAAATGATGAATTGAGCGACCTTGCTGATACTTTCGATCAAATGGCTACCCGTATCGGTGAACAAATTATCACTCAACGACAACTCATTTCAGACTTATCACATGAATTACGTACGCCGTTAACCCGGCTAGATATTTCAATTCAAAGCTTACAAGAATCTCAAGATACACAAGTGCATATAGACCGTATCGAACGTGAATCTAAATGTATCCGCAAGCTTGTTGATGATAGTTTGACTCTCGCTTGGTTAGAAAATGAACGGCCTGAGTTACAACAAGAGTCCCTAGATCTCACTGACTTATTGGATGTATTAATCGATGATGGAAAATTTGAATTTAATGATCGAAATTTAGCTACCGACTTACCTAGCAGTGCCGAGATTCATCGCAGTAACCATCGCTCATTAGGGCAAGCCCTCGAAAATATCATTCGTAATGCATTGCGTTATACACCGGCTGAACAAACCGTCTCCGTCAGCATGACTGAGCAAGATAAGCATTATCAAATTAGCATTTGTGATCAAGGACCTGGTGTACCCGAGCAATATTTAGAAGCTATTTTCCAACCCTTTTTCAGAGTTGATTCTTCTCGCCAATCCTCCAGCAAGGGCTTCGGTCTTGGCCTTGCCTTAGCTCGCCGTCAAATTATGGCGGTTGGCGGCTTCGTGCATGCTAGCAATATTGCTAACGGTGGACTGGCAATGAACATTACACTACCCAAAAACTAACAATAGCACTGTACCGAAAACTAGCTACTCGAAGTATTCGCTTTAGTAGCTAAATGTAACAAATGTAAATTTACTTTCTTTTTAGAATGCAAATGAGAATAATTATCGTTTCGAATTCTCTTTTGGAGTGATATATGTCCTTGCCTTTTACAAAGAAAGGTTCAGCAACACTGGCCTTGGCTATGGCCGCCACAACCATGCTTGGCAGTCATCAAGTATTTGCTGATACAACCACACAAGTTCCTAATTCTGTCTCACAGCAAGCAACTACGGAGTTAGATGCTATTACTGTTGAAGGAGAAGGCAATAATACAGACGCTATCATCCGCTCCGAACAAATAGAAAAACTACAAGCCGATGATCTTGCCGATTTATTTAATAACAATGCCTCGATCAGCGTTGGTGGTGGTGTCGATGTAGCACAAAGAATTTACATGCGCGGCATAGAAGATACATTTCTAAATGTAACCATTGATGGTGCCAGCCAAGTAGGTCAAACATTCCACCATACTGGTCGTATTGCTATCGAACCTGAGTTATTAAAACAAGTTGAAATAAGCTCTGGTGCAGGTGAAGCAACCAATGGTCCTGGTGCATTGGGCGGTTCTGTTCGCTTTGTAACTAAAGATCCTGAAGACCTTTTAAAGCCTGGTGAAAACTTTGGTGCTTTATTAAAAGCGGGCTACTTCACCAACAATGATGCTTATAAAGCAAGTACTACACTCTTTGGTCGTGCCAACGACAGTTTGAGCGCCATGGCGAGCTTTGTTAAAAGTGAAGGTAACAACTTCGAAGACGGCGATGGCGACGATATTGAAGGTTCTGAGACAGACTCTACATTAGCTTTTGTTAAGCTTGTAGGCCAACTCACTGATAATCAAAAACTAAGCTTCAGCTTTAACAAAGATACGGATGAAGGTGAGCGTTCTCAACGACCACAATGGATTCCAGCATCGTTTAACCTGTTATACCCTCTGCAGGTAGTCCGTAAAACTCATGCTTTCAATTATGAGTTTAAACCTGCAAATAATGACTTCATCGACTTACAAATTTCATTAAATAAAAATGAGACCGACTTAAGGCAAGATGGACGTTTTGGTCTATTTTATGGTGCTTTAAATAGCTATGGTTTAGACATCCGTAATACCAGTCAAATTGCTAATCATGAAATCACTTACGGTTTTGACTACCGTGACGATGAAGCAGCATTAGGTCCACTTGGAAATAAAAAAGAGGATACAGAAACGGGCAATGTTAAAGGGGTTTATGTTCAAGACCATATCGCTTTAACTGATCAATGGGAACTTAGCTTAGGTGCTCGCTATGACAACTATGAGCTAGACGATAGATCTGGAGATACCATTGATGCCGATGGATTCAGCCCAAATATTGGTCTAACTTTCCAAGCTACCGAAGCCTTAAGCTTTAATGCTCGTTATGCTGAAGCTCTGAAAGGTCCTGAAATTAATGGCGCATTTAAACTATATGGCGTCGAAGTAGCTCATGATATTGATGCTGAAGAATCTAAAAACTTCGAAGTGGGTTTCGACTACAACAAAAACAATTTCAATTTTGCTGCTAACGTTTATGTTTCTGAAATTACAGATGCCATAACTGATATCAGTAACCTTTATCAAAACATTGGTGATGTTGAAAGCAAAGGCTTATTAGCCAGCGTAGGTTATAACTGGCAACGTGTCAGTGCCAACTTAAGCTACCACTATAACGATATTGAAGTTGATTCTGATATTACCAGTAAAGATGTCGATGCCAATATGTACGACCATAACGGTATCGCCACTACGATTGGTGACACTCTAACAGCAGAAGTACTATTCCAAGTTAATCAAGATGTTGAATTAGGTTGGAACGGTCGTTTTGTTAAGGGTGTTGATAATATTGAAACGTCTTTAGGCGAAATCAACAAAGCTGGTTTTGCTGTTCATGACATCTATGGCCAATGGCTTCCTACAGGCAAAGATGATCTTAAAGTAACGTTAACGGTTAGAAACTTATTTGATAAGCGCTACCTAGATCATGCAAGTAATGGTGACTATGAAGAATACTTCGACATCAAAGGTGCTTATGATCCAGGCCGTGATATCAGACTGTCTGTATCTTGGGAAATCTAGTTGCCTTCATTACTACAAGGCAACTAAGTTAAGCCTGTAGTCACTGTTAGTCATAACAAACTGATAGGCCGTATCTTAAATAGATGCGGCCTATAATACTTAGACAGCCATCAATAAATGAAAGCAAATCTACGACTATTTTGGATGAAATTGCACGCTTATCTAGCCTGCTTTTTCTTACCTTTCACCCTTCTTTACCTCTCCACCGGTGTATTACATTTATTTGATATCCACGGCGGAAATAAAAACCACTATGAGTATCAAATCCCCCTTGATAATGGCTGGCCTGAACAAGAACTGGTCGCTAAAGAGCTAGTCGTGAAGTTAATGACTGAACATGGTCATTTACCTATTCCAGATCAGTACTACACTGAGGAAGCAATGCATGATTGGTATGATCTAAAAAAAGAAATTCGGTTTATACCTGCAACGATGCCTAATCACGCTAAAGTCATTATTAATGAGCACGATCTGTGGAAACAGCTACTCTTTATACATAAAGGCATTGCTGGCGATATCTTTTGGATTTTAGGCGTATTTTTTGGTCTGCACTTACTGATCAGTGCTCTCAGTGGCGTGATATTAGTGCTAAAAATGCCGGGGCTTAAATCGACCTCTATTTTGTCACTTTCTGTCGGCCTGATATCACTCGTTTTATTATTATCACTTTAAATTTGTAACAATCGGTAAGGAATATCAACACCGTTACATGTATATGCCGAGTAATTATTAAACAAAAAGCGAGTTTTTAACATTTCGTTGTCATGCTTTAGATATACTGAAGCTCAAGTTCTTGCCAATTAAGAATTTGAGCCTCATTTCTACGATGCGAACCGCTATGCAAACACATACTAAGGGACTGCTTTTAGCAATCTCCGCCTATACTATCTGGGGATTTTTTCCACTTTACTTCAACCTTTTAGTCAGCGTATTGCCTCTAGAAGTCGTGTCTCAACGTGTGATTTGGTCTCTAGTCTGTACGCTTGGTATCGGGCTAGCCTTAGGCCATGCCGGCCGACTTAAAACTGCCTTATCGAATAAACATTTAACCGGTTGGTTATTATTGTCCGCGGTCTTAATAAGCATTAACTGGTTAGTCTATATCTGGGCGGTAGGCCAGCACCGAGTCATAGAAACCAGCTTAGGTTATTTTATGACGCCGGTAGTGAGCTTGATACTGGCACGGTTGTTTTTTAAAGAGCGACTACACCCGCTGCAAGTGTGGGCAGGCATCATCGCTATGTCTGCTATTGGCTGGGAATTATTCAGCTTAGGACAACTACCTTGGGTCAGTCTCGTATTAGCCGTTGCCTTTGCTTTATACGGTGTCGTCAGAAAACACTGTGAAATTGATAGCATCAGCGGCATGACTATTGAAGCAGCCTGGTTATTACCATTTGCACTAGCTTGGATTGCTTGGCAATCTCAAACAGAAGTGAATACTCTCGCCTTTGCTACAGAGCAATCAATTACACTGCTATTAATCGGTGTTGGTTTTATATCTGTATTACCATTGATTCTATTTTCTATGGCAACACGTCGAGCCGACTTGTCTGTGGTTGGTTTTATTATGTACATCAACCCAACTATGCAGTTTTTGATCGGTGTATTTGTTTTAGAAGAAAGTTATCCACCTGAACGCATGGTAACTTTTGGCTTAATTTGGCTGGCCTTATTATTATTTAGTGTCGGCATTTGGCTTCGTTCAAACTCAAACAAAATCAATAGGTTGACATAAAAATGTATTTATATTAACTTTTATTGCAAGCGATAATATTGCTTACCTGTCATTTAACCTTGCCAACCTTGATGCGAATCAAGCACGGAAAGCTACAGACCTTAACCATAAATCTAACAAGGTGGCTGAGCTGCGTTTTTTCTCAAGGAAAACGTTATGCATAAATCTATTCTTTTTTCGACGGCATTACTACTTGCTTCACAGGCCGTACAATCTCAAACTATTATTGTTAACTACACCGGTGCAGTTACCAGTATCGGCTCATATCTTCAAGGTGACGGCGTTACAGTAGGCTCAACGCTTAATGCCTCTTTTTCATATGATACCGCGACGAGTGGTTCTGCCACATCCTTTTCACTTAGCTTTGATAATGGGTTTACCTCAGCTAGTTCAAACCCATCACTCTATGTACAAAATGATACTCAGAATGGTTCCGCCACATTACACGCTGATGGGCTAATTATCGGCTCTGGTGCAACATCAAGTTCATCACTTAATGGTTATAGCAACCCATATATGCAATTTGGCTTACTCAAAGATAATGTAGCGGGTCAACTTTGGTCCAGTACTTTGCCTCCCACTCTTACTGATTGGTCTAATGTCACACTTGCAGATATTAATAAGCCAGACTGGCACTGGATGGACTTTGGCTTGATCACATCGAACTTCTGGGATGATCAAATTAGATGGGACGTCACCAGCTTTGATGTTTCAGTTTCAGAAGTACCTGTTCCTGCAGCGATTATAATGTTTACACCTGCTTTGTTAGGTTTTTTAGGCCTTCGCCGAAAACCCAAGAAGACAACTCTTTAGCTTCACTGCATATTTGAAGATAAATTAACAAAAAAAGTCCCAACGCCAATGGTGTTGGGACTTTTTAACCACAGAACAGAACTCATTGCCAAAGGCCAAGAAAAAAACAATATTATTTCAAACAGAATTTTTATTCTTCTCTGCAATCCACTGCGACATATATTTAGTACTGGCCATGGTGTGATGCTTAAGCATGGCACCACTGAAGTTATTTAAGCGATGGTCATCTAATGATTGCTCAACCTTGGTAATCTTGCTAATTAACTGTTCTGCCAACTGCTGACCGTCATAGCGTGACTTTAATAAAGGTTGAGCTTGCTGCTGGCTAAGCAGCCATTGAGCTTCATCCTTATATAAAGACACGGCAGCAGTAACAAAGTCATCGGCACTGTCTACAACAACACCCGGCCAAGCTTCATCATCGATCATGCCTTCACTACCAATAGAGGTCGTGATACTCGGAGTTTGCATCAACATAGCATCTAATAACTTACCTTTAATACCAGCGCCAAAACGTAATGGTGCTAAACACAATCGAGATTGCTGCATGACTTCATAAGCATCTGCAGCCCAGCCTTTAATCAAAAATCCTGTTTTAGCATTATGTAAGGCGGTCGCTTTAGGCGGTGGATAAGCACCATAGATATGTAACTCTGCTTTGGGAAGCTGCTTTCTAATCATTGGCCATAAGGTCTGCAGGTATAACACTGCATCCCAGTTCGGCGCATGGCGAAAGTTGCCAATAGAAATAAAGTGCTGACGTTGCTCAAAACTTGGCGTGTTTTCAACACCCTCATCCAGTTCGACCATGAAAGGTAAGTAATGCAATAAGCTGGCATCGACCTTAAAGGTATCCACCAGCAACTTCATTTCAAAACTAGAAATAATCAATGACAAATCACAGCGTAAAATCGCGGCAATTTCTCGTTTGGCTAAGTCACTAAATAAATCAGTTTGAGTCAATTCACGATTTGCTTTGTGTGCTTGGTGGCGAGCATTACGTAAACATTGTAAATCTTCGGTATCTAATATTTTCAGAGCTGATGGACATGCTTGCTCTACTCGCCAACCAAACTGCTCTTCCATCATAAAACGGTCAAACATGACGATATCTGGCTGATATTCAGCAATATAGTGGTCAAAACTATCGCAGTTGAGTTTAATTTCCTTGCTGCTAATGCCTTCAGCAGCCAAGTCGACCATATGATCAGTCTGCTGAGATGGTGTAGCAAATTCAACCTGCCAATTTTGCTGCTTAAAGCAGCGCATAATCGACATCATATGCCGGCCAGCAGCAGAGGAGTTGGGTTCCGGCCACACATAGCCTATTACTAACACTTTCTTCATCTTCACATTTCCATCATGAAAGAAATACTTTCAGTCTTTTTTGTTGTCGCTGATACACAATTAACCTTGTTTGCCAGCAACTTAAAGCTGAAGAATAGGTGTATATTGACAAATTAAGCTACAAAAACATTTATCATCAGCTGCTATCTGTTCACTCTTTATAGGAGAACAGCAATGAACTATTTATTACTCATCTCTCTCATTATAAGTGCTGCTCTCATTTTCGCGTGGCGAGTTCATCGCTCACACATCGAGAACAAAAAGCATCAGCAACAAATAGCCACACCCAAGCAAAGTACAAAATATCACGGCATTACTATTCACGCCTGCTCGGAGCCTTGTCAGCATGTGCAAGCATTCACAGGCAAACGTCTGTTAGCTACTGAAGCCCCAGAACTACCCATCTTAGGTTGTTCAAATCAACAGTGCACCTGTAACTATGTTCACCATCAAGATCGGCGCAGTGGTGAAGATCGGCGTTATCCCAGCATTGCTATGCAAGATGTTTTCTCGAAAAATGAACATCGCTTTACCAAGAGCGACCGACGTAAACATCACTTTGCTTAAGCAGTCACTATTTTAGATGTGGCTACTGCTCTCTGCTTGTCGAATAGGAATAATCGCACAGCTGCATGCCAATATCAGGTATGCCAACATGACTAATAATATCGCTTGAAAACGAATACCTTCATCCAATAACTGGCCTAATAGTGCCGGTGTAATGCCGGTGGATAACACCAGAAATGAAGATTTCAGCGAGCGTACTTTCCCTAAATGTTCTCGTCCCCATAACTTGACTAATAGGCTGTCTCCTACCGGTGACGAAACACTCATCGCTAAACCAGCACCTAACATTAATACCCAAACGCCGATATTGCCACCAATGAGTACTGCCGCTAGCAAAGCAACGGCATAAGGCAGCAAATACCATCTGGCGAGCAAACTAATGCCTAAATCATCAATCCAACTGCCACCGATTAAGGCAACCGGAAACCTTACAATGCCCATCACCATCAATGCTAAAGCATAGGTTGTTGAACTAGCTCCTAAATCAGCAGTTAACTGTGCCTGATAAATAAATATCCCAGTCAACGTCATTGGTAATACCAATAACATTGGTATCAAGAGCCAGAATCGTAATTCTCCTAGTGGGCTTGGACTATGATCATTTGATAGCTTTCGTGTTGCTTTAGTTTGCGGTGCATCTGGCCATTCTACAACTAGGAATACAACTATCCACAGTATTAGGATAATCGTTAATAAACTCCACCAAACTTGTTGCCAACTCAACCAAGCTAATAATATCGCGATAAGAGCCGGTAGAATAATCTCACCACTAGGCATCGCCAAGCCCATCAAGCCTAATGCACGACCACGATTAGAGCTGAATTCTCGACCTATAAGCGTCAAACCAAAGTGCGTCATCAATCCTTGGCCAGATAAACGTAATAAGCCTAAACCAACGATAGCTAAGCCCCACCATGATGATAATGTCAGGCCGAGTACGCCAAAAACTAATGCCGTCAGCACAGCTAGTGCGTAGCGTTTAGGTGACACCCAATCAATTTTAGGGCCCAAATATAAGATTAAAAAGCCACCAGCAATGGTTATTAAAGCGTAAATCTTGCCGAACTCGCCAGCGGTTAAGCCAAGCTGGTCACTGATTGAGACTTGAAACAAGCCAATGAAAAAACTCTGGCCTAAATTACCTGTAAACACAGCTAAAAAGCCGATCGCTAATAAACCAGTATGTTGTTGAAGTAGTTGAAGATAACTTTGTGGAGGGGAGATCGACATGCTTATATCAGCTTGATTATAGTGAAAGACCTAGCTTACACAGCAACGTTAAAAACTTAAATAAAATCAAACTCTATGAACTTACATCTAACCAATTAAAAAATCTAAATACCTTTAATTTCGTTTTAGATTAGTATTGCTTGGCTTGTAATAGACATGTACATTAGCTCATCGATCAAGCAAAAGTCTACGGCCACAGCAAGAAATAACGTTAATGATGCAAAAGATACTCAAACAGACCCCAACAACTTACTTCAGTTTTGGGTTAGCAGTGATGCTTGTCATAGTAGCCATCTTTCAAATGTCAGCATCTGACGAGCGACAAAAACGCTTATCTGTTCAAAATATTGCCAGCTCTCATGTCAACTTAATCAGCAACAGCTTACATCAAGCTATTTCATCCACTTATCCCCTTGCAGCGATGGTCAGAAAACAGCAGGGACAGGTGACAGGTTTTAGAGATCTGGCTATAGAAATGTTGCCCTATTACCCCAGCGTTTCATCACTGCAATTAGCGCCTGATGGCATATTGCAATATATCGAGCCCATCACCAATAATACCGGCGCTATCGGTCATGACTTATTTTCAGATCCCTCACGTCGCAAAGAGGCTCATATTGCTCGAGACACGGGCATTCTGGCTGTCGCAGGCCCCTTTAACTTAGTTCAAGGTGGCGTCGGCATTGCTGCTCGTCTACCCATTTTTATTAACAAAAATAATACTGAATCCTTTTGGGGGTTCTCAATAGCATTAATTCGACTGCCGCAACTCCTCAAAACTGCAGATCTAGATACGCTCGTAGAACAAGGGATTGACTATGAATTATCGCGTATTAATCCTGATAATGGCGCTATCGATATTTTCGCTAGTTCTGCAGGCGCATTAGCGGATGATTCCGAAGTATTCTTTATTGATTTACCCAATGGCCTGTGGAAGTTCAAAGCCTCCCCTCAAGCTGGCTGGATAAATTATCAAACGATCTTGCTCAATGCGATTGTTGGCATTCTCATTCTGGTTTTATTTAGCTCATTGCTGATACTTGTCACCTACCTCCGTACTAATGAAAAAAGACTCAATCTAGCACTTAAAGCAGCTAAACAAGGCTGGTATGAGATTAACCTACATAATGGTGAAATCATTATTGATGATAATGAAAGAGCCTCATTAGGCTTTGCTGCCAATGACTCCTATGCCGACCTCAGAAGCTGGCAGAAGCATATTCATCCTGACGACTATGAACAAACTGTCGAAAACTATAAGCAATGTCTAAAAACGGGCGAAACAACCCAAGTTGAATATCGCCGCCAAACAGCAAATGGTAGCTGGGTTTGGATGCACGCAGTGGGTGAAGTGGTCGAATGGGATAGGAAGCAACAGCCAAAGAAAATAGTTGGCGTATACAATAATATAACGCGAAAAAAACAAGTGGTAGGTCGAGATAAATTAAGATCCCTAGTACTTGAACAGCTAGTTGCCGGTAAACAATTAACGACGATTTTAACCACTATCGTCACCCATATTGAAGAGCTTTCTCCTTTCTCGCTATGCAGTATTTTACTTATGGATCGAGAGGGTAAACATTTATTAACCGCTGCAGCGCCGAGTCTGCCTGACTTTTATAACGATGCTGTAAATGGCTTTGCTATAGGGCCTGAGGCTGGAAGTTGTGGTTCCTCTGCCTATAATAAATCAAGAAGCATTGCAGAAGATATTCAAACTCATCCCCATTGGCGCCCTTTTGCTCAATTAGCCGAACAAGCCAACTTACGTGCTTGTTGGTCCGATGCCATTTTAGGCAGCAATGACAAAGTCCTGGGTACCTTTGCTATCTATCATGCCAAGCCATGCCTGCCGTCTGATGATGACCTTGAGTTAATATCAGCCGCCTCTAAACTTGCAGCCATCGTGATTGAACGAACTAAATTTAACGAACAAATTCAGCTGTTATCTCGCGCCTTTAAGCAAACTCATGATGGCATTATGATTACTGATGCAGATCAAATCATTGTTGATATCAATCCTGCGTTTTGTGAAATTACGGGGTTCAGCCGTGATGATGCTATCGGTCAATCACCTAATATCCTTAACTCGGGCAAGCAAACGCCACAGTTTTATGAAAATGTCTGGCAGACTGTTAATGAGCAGCACCATTGGCAAGGTGAGATCTGGAACAGGAAAAAAGATGGCAGTATTTATGCTGAATTACTGACAATATCGACACTACTTGATGAACAAGGTTTGATTCAAAACTACGTCGGTATTTTTTCTGATATTACACAGAGCAAGCAACAACAAGAAAAGCTCAACTTAATGGCACATTATGATGTGCTCACTGAATTGCCTAACCGAGCTTTATTTAACGACCGCTTTAACCAAGCGATTGCTCATAGTCAGCGAACAAAGCAGCAGTTAGCGATTTGCTTCCTAGATTTAGATGACTTTAAAACCATCAATGATCAATTTGGCCATACTATTGGTGACCAAGTGTTAATTGAAGTCGCGCAACGAACAAAAGCACAAATTAGAGCAGAAGATACCGTCTCACGCCAAGGCGGCGATGAGTTTGCCTTATTATTAAGTGATATTGAGTCTTATGAACAGTGTGAACTCACCTTAGAGCGCATCCTAAAGTCACTTTCCAAACCTTATTTGATTGAACAACAACAAATCAACATTTCCGCGTCCATCGGTGTTTCTCTCTATCCAGCAGATCATGGTGATATTGATACTTTATTACGTCATGCTGATCAGGCAATGTACCAAGCAAAATTAGCAGGCAAAAATCGTTATCATCTTTTTGATCATCAATATGATCAACAAATCGTGCAAAAAAATCACCGCTTATCGGAAGTAGAACAAGCACTCACGAATAATGAACTACAGCTCTATTATCAACCTAAAGTGAATATGGTGACGGGGGAAATATTTGGTGCAGAAGCGCTTATTCGGTGGATTCATCCTGAAAAAGGGCTTATTCCGCCCAATGATTTCTTACCGCTTATTGATGGCACTGAGCTTGAATGCCAAGTGGGGGACTGGGTTATACATCAAGCACTTCAGCAACTAGATAGTTGGCAGAAGCAAGGGATCAAGCTAGAAGTGAGCGTTAATATCTCTTCGTACCATTTACAGTCTGAGCAGTTCCTAGCCCAACTTAATGACGCCTTGGCCATGCACCCATCTGTTAACTCCCAAGATTTACAGCTAGAAATACTAGAAAGTAGTGCCTTAGGCGATCTCAATACCATCAGTAGAATCATTCAGATATGTCAGGGTGCACTTGGCGTCAATATGGCACTTGATGACTTTGGTACCGGCTATTCATCATTAACTCATTTAAGAAACCTACCGGTTAATACCATTAAGATTGATCAAACCTTTATTCGCGACTTACTGGATGATCCCGGTGATTTTGCCATTGTCGATGGTGTCATTGGACTGGCGGATTCATTTCACCGTAATGTCATTGCTGAAGGTGTGGAAACAACCCAGCATGGCCTGATGTTACTTATTTTAGGCTGTGAACAAGCACAAGGTTACGGCATAGCAAAACCAATGCCCGCCACTGACATTCCAACTTGGCTTGCTCGTTATAGCCCTAACCAACAATGGATAGATTTTGCTAAAACCGCACAGTCCGTAACTGAAAGTAAACAGACTTTGTTCACACTGATTACTGAGCAATGGAACGATAAATTTATAGCGAATATTCAAGCCACTCCAGATCAAATCCAACATTGGCCGGTAATGGATCACAGCCACTGCCATTGCTCTAACTGGCTAAGCCGAGCAGAACAAGAAAAAAACTATGAACCAACATGGCGTAAAACGCTCTATAGAATTCATGAGAGCTATCACTCCTTAGCTGACACCATTCAACACCACTATTTAGATGGTGAACTGGCTACCGCTCGTCAAAAGCTACCTGAGCTAAATACGCTCTTTGATGAAATGAAATCAATGTTCACTACTCACTAAATAACGTTAAACTCTATATCAGTGCAACTGAGCCACTTAAAGTGATCATTCCAGTGCATCAATATGCATTATGCTTTAAACAAATCAAACCTAATTGTTAAATTTCAACAACTTAAAATGTTGGCACAATATTTGTTATTAAATTACTTATCATTGCAACGACGCAATAATTTTAACTACAAATTCGACTCATTTTGATGGTAATGAAGCCATACTCAATTTTATATTGGGTATGGCTTTTTTTTTAAGGAAAAATAATGAAATTTAATAGAAAACCTCTTGTTCTTGCACTTCTAGCTGCAGGAGTCACCAGCATGACAACAGCTGTACAGGCTGAAGATTCTTTCTACAAAGCTTTATCAGACGGTAAAGTCAGTTTTTCAGCTCGTGCACGCTATGAAGCTGTTGATCAAGATAATGCCTTAAAAGATGCTGATGCATTAACGCTTCGCACAACATTGGGCTACAAAACAGGTTCATTCCACGGTTTTAGTGCCTTTGGTGAATTTGAAGATGTTTCAGATCTAAGCTCCGATGATTACAACAGTACGACTAATGGTGAAGGCGCCTACTCTGTCATTGCTGATCCAGAAGGTACAGAAGTTAACCAAGCATATTTACAATATAACGGTTTCGACACCGAGTTTAAATTTGGTCGTCAAGAACTAACTTACCGTGGCGCACCATTCCATCGTTTTATTGGTAACGTATTATGGCGTCAAAACCACCAATCTTTTGATGCACTTACTATTCAGAACACATCATTTGCTGATACAACTTTAAGCTACGCATACATTGATGAAGTTCATACTATTTTTGGTGATGATCGCAACGCAGGTCTAATCCAAGATGGTGATATCGATATGGATAGTCACTTATTCAATGTTAAGTACAGCGGTTTATCAATGGGTAAATTAGAAGCTTATGCCTACTTATTAGATTATGAAGATGCTGCCGACGACAATGCTAACTCAACGGCTACATACGGTGCTCGTTTGACTGGTGCACAACCTTTAAATGATGACTGGAAAGTGATCTACACTGCTGAGTACGCAACTCAAGATGATTATGCTGACGGTGAAATGGATGATCAAGGTTACTACTTAGGTGAGTTAGGCTTTAAATATAAAGGTTGGTTAGCAAAAGTTTCTTATGAACTACAAGAAGGTGACGGAACTTATAGCTTCAAAACACCACTAGGTACTAACCACGCTTATCAAGGTTGGGCTGATCAATACTTATCAACACCAGCAGCTGGTTTAGAAGATATCTATGCTACTGTCGTGGGTAAAGTATTAGGTGCGAAATTAATTGTTTCTTACCATGACTTTGAAACTGACGAAGGCAGTGTTGATGCGGGTGATGAGTTAGATATTTTATTAGCGAAGAAATTTGCTAAGCACTACACAGTGGGGTTGAAATACTCTGACTTTGATGCGGGTCATGCTTCACTAGGTAAAGTGGATACTGAGAAATTATGGGTTTGGGGTCAAGTTAACTTCTAACCAACCATTGTTCATCAAAAAAGCCAGGCAACTTGAAGTTGCCTGGCTTTTTTGATCACGAAATTTACACTTAATCTCATTTGCACTATTGATGAATCTATACAAGACAAACTGTTTCAATTCAGTGCAAAATCAACAGTAAACCATCTGGATTCAATGAGTTATAGGTAGGCATACAATTTGCAAGGTTAATATTGTACTTACTTAAAGGAGAATCACATGGGTGTCATTATTGATTTACTCTACTTCATTCGTGAAATCATAAAACTTAGTTTTGTGGTTGCCATTTCCCCTCCTGGACTTTTAGCTGCATACATCTATAACTGGTAAACAAAAATGAACTCATTTTTACTCCCAACAACGTTGTTAATAACAGCCACACTTGTCATCATCGTATATGCAATAAGCAAAATTAAGGCTGTGCGAGCTCAACAGGGCTCAGAGGTAACACATGGTTTTTTATTAGCTAAAAACCTGCAAAAACTGATTATGCTTATCCAACAACATCGGGGGATTAAGCAATGCCGTGTATCAAGGTAACCAAAAGTTAAAAGGCCAACAGTTATCAGTACAAAGTGACATTAACATGCTGCTACAAGATGCAGAGCTACAAGTTTTTAGTCAATTTGAGCAATGGCACTCCTTTACTGATCATTGGCCTAGACTTAAGCAATACTTAACTGATAACAGCTTGGACTCGACAAAAATTTTACGTCAACACGCATTAATGGTTGATGGCTTATTATCTTTACTTGATGACATGGCACAAAAATATGAATTACATCTGTTAATCATTGATGGTTCAATTCGTGTCTCAGATCTACTGAGCGATATTTTACGTACCACCGAAGTAATAGCCCAAACACGTGGGGTTGGCTCTGGTTTATGTGCTGCTGGCCAATGCATTGGTAGTGACTTTATTCAACTAAAGTTCTTAAAAACAAATATTGAAAAAGAAACCCAACATTTAGTCACTGAGATCAACTCCATTAACAACCCTGATCTAAACGGCTACCTAGACGGAATAACACTCAATAATAACGTAACAGCCCTAGCGCAAAGCATTGAGGAAAACATTCTTAATACCAAACAAATAAAACTTGAAGCTGAAAACTTCTTCAGAATGGCAACCAAGCCTATTGATGAGTTAGCTCAGCTTTTTGAACAAATCATTTTATATAGCTCAAAAGAATTTATTCAGGATAGAAAATAAACATGGTCACCCAAACCGTTATCATCTGTGACTCAGAAGCTTCAAACACGATAATTACTAAGGCACTCAATCATAATGATTTTGAAATTGCGTTCAACAGTACATCCGTAGATCAACTGCTCATTAACTGTGAACTACAACGACCAGATCTTATCGTCATTAGCCTGACAACTACTTATCCAGGTTTACTCGACCAATTAAAGGTCATTAACCAGCAATACCCATTGCCTATTGTTATTTTTAGTCAAGATGAACGCGATGACACTATTGAAAACGCCATAAAGGCAGGTGTCAGTGCCTATGTTGTTGATGGCCTCCGTGAAAACCGGATCATGCCAATACTTCGCACCGCCATTGCACGATTTGAGTATCACCACGCTGTACAACAAGAACTGACTGATCTCAAAGCGACGTTATCTGAGCGTAAAGTGATCGACCGAGCCAAAGGCTTAATAATGGAGCAACGCCGATGTAGCGAACAAGAGGCTTATACACTCTTACGTTCGACAGCAATGAGCCAAAATGTACGCATTGCAGAACTTGCTCAAAACATTATTAATGCAGCGCAGCTTCTTAATCCAGCACAGTAAGGGTTAACACCAAATATATCGCACTATATAAGTGCACTCATTAAAACTAACAAACCGTTTAAATCGTAAATACAAAGCAACAACCACTAATTTAACACTAACAATCAACAAGTTAAATTAAAAAAGAAAACATGGCATACCTTATGCTTTAATGATAATAGTTATTTTCAATCCAATGGCGGATTGTAAGTTTATTACCCAATTGTATGGGAAAGAGATAAAGGCGTCTTCCGAGGTTTATACCTTGGACGACGCCTTTTTTTTTGGAAAAAATTTACTTTTTTGGAGAAAAAGCATGAAGCGTTCTACACCTCTTTTTTCACGTAGAAAAATTGTTAAAACAGTAGCAGCAGCGACCTTGGCACTATCAACAGGGTTGTTAGGTGCCAACTATGCTCTTGCTGCACCAGGTGAGCTGGAGAAAGAAGATCTCAAATTTGGCTTTATCAAACTGACTGATATGGCACCGTTGGCTGTTGCCTATGAAAAAGGCTTTTTTGAAGATGAAGGGCTTTATGTCACCTTAGAGGCACAAGCCAACTGGAAAGTATTATTAGATGGCGTTATCGGTGGTGAACTCGATGGTGCTCACATGCTAGCGGGGCAACCGTTAGGTGCAACCATTGGTTTCGGTACTAAAGCCGATATTATCACGGCATTTAGTATGGATTTAAACGGTAATGCAATTACCGTATCTAATGATATTTGGCAGCAAATGAAGCCCAATATCCCAACTAAAGACGGCAAGCCTGTTCATCCAATCAGTGCATCATCTTTAAAACCGGTTATCGAGAAATACCAAGATGAAGGCAAGCCTTTCAATATGGGTATGGTATTCCCCGTTTCTACCCATAACTATGAATTACGTTATTGGCTAGCGGCAGGTGGTGTTCACCCTGGTTACTACGCACCTCATAAAGGTGATGTGAGCGGTATGATTGATGCCGAGGCATTATTATCTGTTACCCCGCCGCCACAAATGCCATCAACGATGGAAGCAGGCACTATCTACGGCTACTGCGTAGGTGAACCTTGGAACCAACAAGCCGTATTCAAAGGCATTGGTGTCCCCGTTATTACTGACTACGAAATCTGGAAAGATAATCCAGAGAAAGTATTTGGTGTAAGCAAAGCTTGGGCTGATGAAAATCCAAACACACATATCGCTGTTGTGAAAGCAATGATTCGTGCTGCTGAGTGGTTAGATGCAAACGATCTAGCAAACCGTCCAGAAGCGGTTAAAATCTTGTCACAAAGCAACTATGTTGGTGCTGATTATGACGTTATCGCAAATAGTATGACGGGTACATTTGAATACGAAAAAGACGACAAACGTGAAGTGCCTGACTTCAACGTGTTCTTTAAGAAAAATGCAACATACCCATACTACAGTGATGCGATTTGGTACTTAAGTCAAATGCGTCGTTGGGGTCAAATTGCTGAGCCGAAAACAGATGAATGGTTCATGGATATCGCGAAAAAAGTCTATCGTCCAGACATCTATGCAGTCGCTGCAAAAGAGTTAATTTCTGAAGGTAAATTAGATGCGAAAGACTTCCCTGATTTTGCAACCGAAACAGGGTTTAAGCCAGCTCAAACAGAGTTTATCGATAGCATTACGTTTGATGGAACAAAACCTAATGATTATCTAAACCAATTCCCAATCGGCTTAAAAGGTGATGACGTAATTAAATAATTACGCATTACATTCAACCACTCCTTATTCAAGCCCTTGCTTGGATAAGGAGTGATTATTATCGGTAACAAAATAAAGAATTATCATGAAAGATAAAATTATCGCTTTTTTTGAGGTGACAGGATTAACATGGTTTATCCCCATGGTGAAACTGCTCACTAATGACAACCCACAACTGCAAGCACAAACCTTATTAAAGATGGTGGGTGTGCCCATGTTAGCCATTATCATCTTCCTTGGCTTGTGGCATGTCGGCGCAGCAAAAGTTGTCACTAGCCTAGGACAAGTTCCGGGCCCTACACAAGTATGGCAACAAGCACAGGTCCTGGTTGACGAGCATTATGCTGAACGTGAAAAAGAAGTTAAATTTTACCAACGTCAGGAAATAAGAAATGCTGCAAAATTAGCAAAAAATCCTGATGCTAAAGTTAAAATTCGTCCATACACCGGTAAATCAACCTTCTTTGATCAAATATTAACCAGCTTATGGACTGTCTTTATTGGCTTTGTACTCGCCAGTATCATCGCTATTCCTATCGGCATAATCAGTGGCTTAAGTGATACGTTATATTCGGCGATCAATCCATTGGTACAAGTCTTTAAACCTATTTCACCACTCGCCTGGTTGCCCATTGTGACCATGGTGGTCAGTGCGGCCTATGTATCTCAAGATCCGATGTTTTCTAAGGCCTTTGTCACATCAGCCATCACCGTGACCTTATGTTCTTTATGGCCAACACTGCTAAATACAGCGGTCGGTGTGTCATCTATTGATAAAGACTTAATCAATGTAGGTCGTGTATTACGCCTTAATTACGCAACTACCGTATTTAAAATTGTCATTCCATCATCCATTCCAATGATCTTTACTGGTTTACGAATTTCATTAGGTATCGGCTGGATGGTACTTATCGCCGCTGAAATGTTGGCTCAAAACCCAGGCCTAGGAAAGTTTGTTTGGGATGAGTTCCAAAACGGTAGTTCAACCTCTTTAAGCCGAATTATGGTTGCTGTTGTCACCATCGGCATTATTGGTTTCTTGCTTGATCGCATCATGTTATCAATGCAAAAAGCCTTCTCTTATGACAAAAACGCAGTTATTCGTTAGGACATCCCCATGGAAAGTTATTTAAATATTGATCATGTCAGCATTGAGTTTCCAACACCCAATGGCCCATTTAAAGCATTAGACAATGTAAATCTAAAGATTAACCAAGGTGAATTTGTCAGCATCATCGGTCACTCTGGTTGTGGTAAGTCGACTGTGATGAACATTGTAGGTGGCTTATATCAAGCCACCACAGGTGGTGTAGTACTGGAAGGAAAAGAGGTGAATGAACCCGGCCCCGATCGTGCCATTGTGTTTCAAAACCATTCATTATTCCCATGGTTAAGCTGCTATGAAAATGTCGAACTGGCCGTTAAGTCGGTATTTAATGGCAAGAAAAGCAAAGCTGAAGTTAAGGAGTGGGTCGAACACAACATTGATTTGGTACATATGACTCATGCCAAAGATAAGTTACCTGCTGAAATTTCTGGTGGTATGAAGCAACGTATTGGTATTGCTAGAGCATTAGCGATGGAACCCAAAGTACTGTTAATGGATGAACCTTTTGGTGCCTTGGATGCATTAACACGGGCCCATTTACAAGACTCCTTAATGGAAATCCAAACAGACCTTAATAACACCGTGATCATGATCACGCATGATGTCGATGAAGCGGTATTGCTCTCAGACAAAATCGTCATGATGACCAATGGTCCAGCAGCGACGATTGGTGACGTACTTAATGTTGACTTGCCTAGACCTCGCCACCGTTTAGATCTGTCTGATGACCCACAGTACAACCATTTCCGTTCTGAAGTCATTCACTTCTTGCATGAACGACATGCTCGTAAAGTCGCTTAATGACAATCAAAAATTACCAAAGGTTTAACAATGAGTTATGAATTTAAACTAGATCTTGATCATGATCTTCTTGAATGTGTCTATACCGGCACCGTTATTTTTACTGAACGTATGCAGGCAATAAAACTCGGCATAGAGATTCTTAAAGATCGTGATTACCCTCGAATCATCATCAATTTGCTAGCAGCAAAGATCCATATGACTCAAGATGAAAAACTACAATTAGCAGAATATATTTCTGAACAGCATGCACTTGAAAATGTAAAAACTGCGTTTCTGATTCGCTGCGAACAAACAGAGCGAGAAGAAGTTGATAGTGCAATAACACGGCCTGATGAGTTCGACTCTCAAGTCTTTTTCAGCCGTTCCAAAGCTATTGAGTGGTTGACGGCCAAATAAGTCATGATTGAAAGTCAGCAATTACAAGAAAGAAGACCGGTTGTGACGCCACCAAATACAGCAACATTTGGAATGTTCACTTTGAGTAGTGCATTTCAACCGATCATCAGCATACCCCACCGTCGTGCGGTGGGGTATGAGGCGCTAATCAGGCCTAAAGATGAACAAGGAAAGTCGTGTTCTCCTGAAGCCTTGTTTCAACAAGCAAAAGACAACGAGCTATCGCTATCACTTGATCGTAGCTGTAGAGCGTTACATATAGAGAACTTTTCACGCTTTGATATTAATAATAAATGGTTGTTTTTAAATATCGATTCGCAAAGCCTGACCGATGAAAAGCCAACATTTGAGTGTATGACAAATGTATTGAAAGAAAGTCAGGTTAATGCCGATCAACTTGTTATTGAAATTTTAGAGCATGAAATATTAGATCGCAGCTATTTGAAAGAAATGATTAATCATTTTCGTTCACTTGGTTGTTTAATTGCTATTGATGACTTTGGTGCTGGCCATTCTAACTTTGAACGCATCTGGGAGTTAGAACCGGATATTGTCAAATTAGATAGAAACCTCGTTACACAAGCAGCCAAGTCTCCCAAGTTAAAACGTATCTTAAAAGGTATTATCTCGCTTATTCATAGCACCGGTTGCTTAGTAGTATTAGAAGGTATCGAAACTAAAGACGAGGCAGTGCTTGCCATTGAAGTTAATGCCGATATGGTGCAAGGGTTTTACTTTGCAACACCCGATGCACACATTTCACTTGATCCAACATTAGATCAAACCTTATCTCAGTTACTGCAAATACAATCTACAAACCTAAATCAAGATCATAACGTTGCTAGTCAGCGCTTCAAACTATTAAGTCAGCGTTTCTTACATGCCATTGAGTTATTCATCGCCAACCTAGACCTACAAAAAAGTACTACACCCATCTTTAAAGATCCGCGTGCTGCACGCTGCTTTTTATTGGATGAGGAAGGCTATCAAATTGGTACCAGTATTCATTCGCCAAACTATGAGCAACAACTCAACAACCGTTTTGGACCACTACTAGAGAGTAATAATGCTAAATGGAGCCAAAAGCACTATCACTATCGAGCCATTCGCTCGCCAGAACAGTTACAAGTATCTCGTCCCTACCTTTCTGCAACTGACCTACGCTTATGTATTACGGTATCCATTGCTATCAAAGTAAATCGCGCAGTTTATGTCTATTGTTGTGACTTAAATTGGCAGGAAAATGAGCCACTATAAATAACTCGCTAACACTTTGATCTTTACTCAATAAGGTAATATAGTCATATGCAAGGATAAAATGTGAATTCATAATAAAGCTAGCCCCAAAAAAAGGTAAGGCTGATGAGTCAATTTACAATACTTATTGTTGACGATGACCCCATCATGTTGTCATTGATTAGTGAGATATTATCTCCCTCCTATAAGGTCCGCATTGCCAACTCAGGCCAGCGAGCCATTGAAATAGCAAGCTCAGAGCCACGTCCTAATCTAATCCTGCTCGATGTATTGATGGCCGGCATTAGTGGTCACACTGTATTAGCAAAACTACAACAGGACAAAGCAACCAGTGGCATTCCCGTTATTTTTGTCACCTCCAAAGAAGCAATGGCTGATGAAGAGAAAGGCTTAGCACTCGGCGCTGTCGACTATATTACCAAACCTATTCGACCGGCCATATTACTAGCGAGAGTCAAAACACATATTCTTCTCCAGCAGGCCTATACCTTTCTGCAAGATAAAAACGTCTATCTAGAGCAAGAAATTAGCCGACGGATGGCAGAAAACCAAAACATTCAAGATATCAGCATTCGCGCGCTTGCCCACCTCGCTGAAGTACGTGATCCTGAAACCGGTGCTCATATTCTCAGAACCCAGTCCTACGTCAACAGACTAGCTAAGGAATTAAAAAATCACCCTCGCTTCAGTAATACCATCACTGACAATTATATTGACTCTGTTACCAAATCAGCACCACTCCATGACATTGGCAAGGTTGGTATTCCTGACAATGTATTACTCAAGCCCGGCAAATTAGATGCCGATGAGTGGATCATAATGAAAACACATGCAGCCATTGGTGCCCTCGCAATAGAGCGAGCAGAAGCCGATGTTGAGCTTACAGTTAAATTCCTCACCCTTGCCAAAGAAATAGCTCACTGGCATCACGAACGTTGGGATGGTGGTGGTTACCCCGACAGCCTTGCTGGCGATGACATTCCAATTTCTGCTCGATTAATGGCCATTGCCGATGTGTTTGATGCACTCATCTCAAAACGTGTTTATAAAGATGCATTTTCCTTTGAACAAGCAAAAAACATCATTGTAGAAGGTAAAGGCAATCACTTTGATCCCGATATTGTAGAAGCTTTTATTAATTGCTTTGATGACTTTGTCAAAATTGCACTTAAATACCAAAGCTCTGCCACACCCAATTAAACCTTAACAATGCACTACATGGTAGGTCGTCATATGAAAACACTACTATCAAACACACTGCTTATACTGCTCACTAGCTTTTTTCTTGTTTTACCCATAGCGACCTATAGTGAGGGGCTTCGTTTTGGAATTGTCGGCAAAAGCACCACCGATGGCAACTTCATTGATACTTGGAAAGGTTGTAATGAGGTGGCTTTACTGTCAGGTGATGAATGCTTCTTACTTGGTCACTTCGGTTCAGCTGATGCTCGGCAACAATTATCGGCAATAAACCACGCTTTGAATAATAAGCCTTTAGATGCCATTGCCCTTTCAGTCACCAATTCCAATTACCTTGCCCAAGGCTTGGCAGATCTCGACATTCCACTTATCACTTTCGACTCACCTTTTGCTGAGGCAGATAATCACTTAAGTAAAGCCTATATCGGTATTGATAATGTTGAATTTGGAAGACAGTTAGCAGCGCTAGTAAAGAAACTCAAACCAAATGGCGGCCGAGTCTGCATTTTTAGTACGCTTCACGATACCAATATTGCACAGCGTGTGTGGGGAGTACGCCAAGTTCTAAGTGGCTATGATCAACTGCCGAGAGACAGTCGTCTACAAGGTCAAACTGCTTGGACTGAATCTGACCGTTGCCCATTAAACACTGCTGATAATATTCCACGGGCTTTGAACCAACTGCAAGCAACACTACAAGCAGACCTGGCCGATATTTATATCGCTGTAGGCTGGTGGCCGATTGTTGATAGTCAAGCTTATCGACAAACCATCGCCAATTACCAACAAAAATTTCGTAACCATGAAGTAATAATGGTCGCTGGTGTCGGTAAGGCTGAAGCTGAATACGATGAGTTATTAAAACAGCATCTATTACATGGCTATGTCAGCATCAACTTTCCTGAAATTGGCCGCTTATCTGCAAAAGTCATGGCCGATCTAGCACAAGGTAAAACACTCTCTGACAACACTATTTTTGTAGCCAATATAGTGCGAATAGTGGAGGAGGTAGCGGAGCAATAGGACGTTAAAATGAGTCTGTTAGAATGAAAGTTACTATTTATATTCAATTGTTCAAAAAACTATTTAAATGAAAATAGAGGAATGAGTTGATGCTGAATCTAGTCCAGGTGATAAAAAACTCCTATCTATCACGCCGGGTTTTCTTTTTCACCCTTGCTCTAAGCACGATTGTCATCGTTATGCTCACCAGCGTACAACTCTATTATTCCCATCAAAATGAGTTAAAAACAATCAATCGCACCATGGCTCTGATCCAAAATACCTATGCTCCCAGTATCGCATCCAGTGTTTACTCTATCGATGAAAAACTATTAGAAATTCAATTAGAAAGCATTTTAAATGCCGGTGATATTAGTTATGTTGAAGTAGTAGAAACACGGGGAAATAAGAACTTTATCAGTAGCGCAGGTAAAAAAGATCATCACGACAGTATTAGCAAAACCTTTCCCCTGCAGCACCGCAATCCTACTGGTGACTACCAAACCTATGGCAAGTTAACCGTTATAGCCAGTTTAGTCGGAGTTAATGAGCGACTCAAACAAATTGCAAAGCGATATGTGATCTCCGGCATTATTGTCACCGCACTCATCACCATCGGACTTTTTTTATTTATTCACTTTATTTTGACTCGACATTTGATTGCCTTAGCAGACTTTACTGATCATTTAAGCCTAGAAGACCTCGATCAAGCATTAAACATTAATTACCCAACTACAAAAAACAAAAATGATGAGCTAAGTTCACTCATTAACGCCATTACTAAAATGCGTGATCGTATTCAACTCAGCTTAAAAAAACGTGAAAAGTTAGAGCAGGAAATACATGACAATCAACTATTCACATCAAACCTCATCACCAATATTCCTGGTGTTGTTTATCGCTCAACCTCCGATCCTAAAAAAAGAGTCATGGTTTTTGTCAGTGATGGCATCACCTCAGTAACAGGTTACAAACCCAGTGATTTAGAAAAAGATGCCACCCAATCTTATACTGCTCTAATCCATGATGACGATCGGCCACTCGTTGCCAATCAGATCAACTTAGCCATTAGAGATATTGGCGCATTTGAAGTCACTTACCGAATCAATCATGCCTCCGGCAATACCATTTGGGTTCTAGACAAAGGCAGGATGGTCAACGATGAACAAGATAATTCACTATGTATCGAGGGCATCATCACTGATATATCTGAGCAAAAACAAGCGCAAGAAGATGTGCACAAACTAGCAATGGCGGTCGAACAAAGCCCTGAAAGTATTGTTATCACGTCAGCCAACTCAGAAATTGAATATGTAAATAAAGCCTACGAGCAAACCACCGGCTATAGCCGTCAAGAAGTGATGCACAGGCATTTTTTAGACTTACAATCTAGTTTAATAGCTGACTCTGATTCTAACTATGAGCAGATTTGGCAAACATTAGGCATTGATGACCAAGGCTGGAAAGGTGAAGTCATTAGCAAGAAAAAGAACCGTAACAGCTATACCGAGATGGTGGCCATCACCCCGATTCGTCAAGATGATGGCTCTATCGCTCATTATTTAATCGTTAAAGAAGACATCACTGAAAAGAAAAAATTAGCTCAAGAGCTAGATGATTATCGCCACCTTTTAGAAGAGCTGGTTGAGAAGCGAACTCAAGCTTTAGCCGACTCCCAGCAACAAGCAGAGTCTGCTAACCAAGCAAAATCTAGTTTTTTGGCCAATATGAGTCATGAAATTCGCACCCCGATGAATGCCATTGTCGGCCTTGCTCACCTACTCAGAAATACCAATTTAAATGCTGAACAACTATTGCGTCTAGAAAAGATAGAGCAAGCTGGTAAACACTTATTAGCCATCATCAATGACATTCTCGATATCTCAAAAATTGAAGCGGACAAGCTGGTTCTGGAAGATGCTGATTTCCATTTATCGATTATTTTTGACTACGTCTATTCCTTATTAAGCGAACAAGCAAAAAGCAAAGGCATTGAGTTAGTTACCGATCAAAATTCAGTTCCACATTGGTTAAAAGGCGATTACACCCGACTTAGACAAGCTTTATTAAACTACGCAGGCAATGCGATAAAGTTTACCGAAAACGGCACTATCTATATTAGAAGTAAAAAATTAGAAGAGCATGGCGATGATGTTTTCGTACGATTTGAAGTTGAAGACACTGGCCCAGGCATGACAGAACAAGATATGGCTCACTTATTTAACGCATTTGAGCAGGCAGATATATCTACTACCCGCAAATATGGGGGTACAGGTTTAGGTCTCACCATCACCAAACGGCTAGTTCAACTAATGGGCGGTGAAGTGGGTGTTGAAAGTGAACTCGGCAAAGGTAGTAAATTCTGGTTTACCGCTTGGCTGAAAAAAGGCAAAGGTACCCTCAAATCCCTGCCATCAACAGAGAGGACAGAGCAAGAGCAACTACTGCGAAATCACTGCGAAGATGCACGTATTTTACTTGTTGAAGATAATGAAATTAATCGTGAAGTTGCCCTAGAATTACTGCACGGCGTTGGTTTACATTCTGATACCGCTGAAAATGGCCAAATAGCGGTCGAAAAAGTCTGTAACAACCATTACGACCTTGTCCTGATGGATATTCAAATGCCAGTAATGGATGGCATGCAAGCAACTAAAACCATTCGCTCGATGAGCAATAAACAAGATCTAGCCATTTTAGCGATGACGGCTAATGCCTTCCAGGAAGACAAACTTGCCTGCATCGAAGCAGGCATGAATGACTTTATTGCCAAACCCGTTGATCCAGACATCCTCTTCAATATGCTAGCAAAATGGTTGCCTCAGAAAGATAAACAAGCTGAAGCCATAACTCATTCTGAACCTGAACGTCTGGTAGAAACAGTCGCCAGTGATGATTTGGAGTTACTTAATAAGTTGAAAGACATTGAAGGATTGGAGGCCGAACAAGGTGTCAGAAGAACCAATGGTAAAGCAGATCGTTACTTACGATTACTGCAACAATTTACTGACACCTATGACGATCGAATCCTTCAGTTCAAGCAGGATATTGAACTTGAAAATATTGAAGCTATTCGACGTTTTGCCCATACTCTAAAAGGCACTGCCGCGACATTAAGTTTCACCAGCCTGCACCAAACAGCCATAACTTTTGAAGCAAGCTTAACCAGTGATGATATCTGCTTAGATAAACAGCATAGTGACATCTTTATTAACATCTGCAATCAGCAAACACATCAACTCCGTCAAAGTATAGAAAAACTCACTTCGGCAACCATAGCCATTCAACCTAGCCAACAAGATATCGAGCAGGCTCATCAAACCTTAAATCAGTTAATGGCTTTAATAGTCGAAGATGATGCCTCCGCTAACATACTGTTCACGCAAAATGAACAACTGCTAAAACGCTGTTTTGGCGATAATATTGATTCATTAAGTCGACATATAAAGAGCTTTGACTATCCTCTGGCTTTAACTATTATTAAATCAATGTCTCTCACCAAGCAGACCTAGAGTCGGCATAATTTCGCTTAGCGACAGTTCATTCAATATTAGAAGCATAAAATATATAGCCTTAACTATTCGCGCCCTCAATTTTGGTGATATTTTGTGTATTCAAAGATTAAATTATGTTCTGTCGACTCAAAAAACCACACCTTTTATACAGGTAAATACTAATCAAATTTAGCATAAGAATTCTATCCTCCCATTCACAACATTCATTCTTTATTTCAATTAGTTAGATCAAGTAAAGCAGAAATTATTACTAGAAAATAATTAACAATCAGCCAATCTCTCTCAATCTTTCAATAAGATTTGCTTATGCAATTCATAAATATATGTTAGTTTCATTTATGGATAAATTTATCTACACTGATTGCACTCAGTAAGTTTGCCCGTTCATAAATGACCGGGTTAATAACAGAAATTGTTAGCCAAATGCTGATGTCTTATCGATGACTTTTTTGCTCATCACAGCTATTTGGCCACTCATAATCTAGTTAATTTAAGGTGGAAATATGGCTTTAGTATCAATGCGACAACTTTTAGACTATGCAGCTGAACATGATTTTGCTATTCCAGCATTTAATGTCAGTAACATGGAGCAAGTTCAAGCGATCATGCAAGCTGCCGACGCCGTCGACAGTCCCGTTATTTTACAAGGCTCAGCTGGCTCACGAAAATATGCCGGTGAAGCTTTCCTACGTCACCTTATCTTAGCGGCTATAGAAGAATATCCTCATATCCCAGTGGTGATGCATCAAGATCACGGCTCTGAACCTGCGGTCTGTACTCGATCAATTCAGTCTGGATTCAGCTCTGTCATGATGGATGGCTCATTGTTAGCAGATATGAAAACACCCTCTTCTTTCGGCTATAACGTAAATGTTACCCGTACTGTTGCTGATATTGCTCATGCGTGTGGTGTCTCTGTTGAAGGTGAACTTGGTTGCTTAGGTTCACTAGAAACCGGCATGATGGGAGAAGAAGATGGTCATGGCAGTGATGAAAAGCTCGATCACAGTCAATTATTAACTGATCCTGATGAAGCAGTAGAGTTTGTTCGTCAAACACAGGTTGATGCGTTAGCAGTCGCTATTGGCACCAGCCATGGTGCATACAAGTTTACTAAACCGCCTACAGGTGATGTATTAGCGATTAGCCATTTAAAAACCTTACAGCAACGTTTACCGAATACACACTTTGTTATGCACGGCTCAAGCTCAGTGCCACAAGATTGGTTAAAAGTGATTAATAGCTATGGGGGTGATCTTGGTCAAACCTATGGCGTACCCGTTGATGAAATCGTTGCAGGTATTAAATATGGTGTGCGAAAAGTCAATATCGATACTGATTTACGTATGGCTTCCACTGGATCAATTCGTCAATATTTAGCTCAAGAAGAAAATGCAGCTGACTTTGATCCTCGTAAGTTTTATAAAGTGGCCACCGCAGCGATGCAGGCTATTTGTGAATCACGCTATCAATCATTTGGTAGTGCCGGCCATGCCAGCAAAATTAAAGCGATTCCACTAGGTCAAATGGTTGAACGCTATGCCAGTGGTGAATTAAACACAGTAACAAGCTAAATAGCTGTTAAAAACAATAAAATTCAAATCATGCACTTTGTTTCGATAAGTGCATTGGAGCACTAAAGCTATGAGTACACAAACAACGTTAACCCAATTTATCATTGAGCAACAACGTAATACAGCAGAAGCATCGGGTGACTTTACCTTATTATTAAATGATATCGCTGCCGCCTGTAAACGCATTTCACACACGGTAAATAGAGGTGCAATGACCGGCATGTTAGGCAGTGCTGAATCTGAAAATGTGCAAGGTGAAACTCAAAAAGAGCTCGATATTATTACTAACGATATCATGGTTGATGCTCTTAATTGGACCGGCCATTTAGCCGGCATGGTATCGGAAGAAATTGATGATCCGATTGCCATCCCATCTGAATACCCAAAGGGTAAATACTTGGCCTTATTTGATCCCTTAGATGGTTCATCAAATATTGATGTCAATCTAACTGTCGGCACAATTTTCTCAATTTTGACTAGCACCGAAGGTGTTGATGCAAAATTAAGTGATTTCCTGAAAAAAGGAACCGAACAAGTCTGTGCTGGCTTTGTTTTATATGGGCCATCCACCATGATGATTTTAACCACAGGCCAAGGCGTTAATGGTTTTACCTTAGATCAAGATGTCGGTGAATTTGTATTAACCCATCCGAATATGACCATCCCTGAAGACTCGAGAGAGTTTTCAATCAATATGTCGAACCAACGTTTTTGGGAGCCGGCAGTCCAGCAGTATGTTGAAGAATGCATCCAAGGTGAAGAGGGTCCTCGCGGAGAAAACTTTAATATGCGCTGGGTAGCCTCAATGGTTGCAGAGGTTTACCGCATTCTGACCCGCGGTGGAATTTTCATGTACCCGTTTGATAATCGCGATCCGAGCAAACCAGGCAAGCTACGTTTAATGTACGAGGCAAACCCTATGGCCTTTATCGTTGAACAAGCAGGTGGCGTATGTACAACTGGTCGTCAACGCATGCTTGAAGTTCAACCAACCGATATTCATCAACGAGTACCCGTTATCTTAGGATCAAAAAACGAAGTAAACAGAGTTGTTTCTTATCATCAGGAATAAACAGTTAAAACATTATGGACTCAATCTCTATCGAGGCCATATATAAGAAAAAGGTAAAATTTATGCGTAAGCCACTCGTTGCCGGTAATTGGAAAATGAACAATCCGGATGAGAGCTCTAAAGTTCTTCTTGAGAATATTTTAGAGCACGCCGAGCTACTAGAAACACAGTTGCTTCAGAAAGATAATTCATCTGCGATTGATATCGCTGTTTTTCCACCGTCCGTGTATCTCAAAGATACTCAAGAAATTTTAACAGGCAGCCAACTTCATTGGGGTACACAAAATGTTTCAGCCTATGATGAAGGCCCATATACAGGTGAAATATCAGCTTCAATGATTAAAGGCTTTGGTTGTGACTATGTATTAATTGGTCACTCTGAACGTCGCTGTTTATATGAAAAACTAGAGCTAGATCAATTTGTTTTAGATCAAATTGTTGCTCAAAAATATGAGATGGCGATTGAACATGATCTTATCCCTGTTATCTGTATAGGTGAAACAGCTGAGGATTATGCTTCAGGTAAAACAGAAGAAGTGATTGCTCGCTTACTTGATGTTCTTATTGCTCATAAAGGCGTTAAGACTCTAGCCAAAACAGTGCTAGCCTATGAACCTGTTTGGGCAATTGGTACAGGTAAATCAGCGACTCCTGAGTGGGCACAAGATATTCATGCCTTTATGCGAAAACGTATTGCTGAGCACGATGTTGATACAGCAGACTCAATTCGCATTATTTATGGAGGCAGTGTTAAACCTGACAATGCAAAAGCCATTTTCGCTAAACCGGATGTTGATGGCGGCCTGATTGGTGGCGCCTCATTAGATGTCGAAGAGTTTAGTCAGATTTGTCTCGCTGCAGCGATTAAATAACGATACAAATTTCAACGATCTCGTAGCCGAATACAGTATCAGCCAGTAATCTATGTAAACTGGTTGATATTGTATTTTTCTAATTAGCTACGCTTTTCAGCATACATTTCACTATCTGAGACCCGTAATAACTTATCTATAGCCTGACCATCTTCAGGGTAAATCCCTAAACCAATACTTACCGTGATCTGAAGCATCTCAGCTTCGAAGGCTACCGGCAGCTCAATTTGCTGTTTAATTTTAGCCACCCATGCTTCGGCTTCACTCCTTGAGCTAATATCCGGCAGAATTAATACAAACTCATCGCCACCTAATCTCGCCACTATATCGGACTTCCTTGTTTGTTCAACAAGGGTATTCGCTAACTGTTTCAATGCTTGATCACCAAAATAATGACCATAATTATCATTAAATACTTTAAAGTCATTCACATCGATATAACAAAAAGCAATGAGACTTTTATTGCGAGCAGCATTCTTTAAAGCTTGCGAAGCTAATGTATAAAACTGATGTCTGTTTGCTAGGCCGGTTAGAGCATCGGTATAAGCCAACTGCTTTAACTCTTCTTCTGCTAGCTTCCTTAAACCAATCTCTTTTTTTGTTCTTTGGTAAGCACAAGACAAGATAATTAACATTACTATGGCAATCACACTAATCAGTGCTGTTAGCTTGCCTACTTGTGTCCATTTTTCCTGATGGTTTTGCTGTAACGCTAGATAATCAAAGCCTGTTAGCTTGTTGGCATTATCCACCATGCCAGCATCAATAAAGGTATCAGCCATATGCTGCCAACGCCATGGGTTCATATGACCAAGATCAACGACATCAGGAAGAATAAGCTGTTGCAATGTCGTCGCTTCATATTTCAGGTGAGCTCGACTTTTATCCACCAGGTATTTCGACATCAATAACTCAATAATTTCATCTTGATGCTTTAAGGCATACCGCCAACCTTTCATGCTCGCCTGACGAAATGCTTTAACACGTTCAGGATTATCATCTAACTCTTGTTCAGTGGTAAATAAAATATCACTATAAAAATCAACACTGTAAAGGCTTGGATTTATAACTGTATGTTCAATGCCACGCTCATGTAAATAGAACGGTTCATTGGATAAATACGAATTAAAAACATCAACTTTACCGTCAACTAAGTCTTGAATTTTATAGCTACTCGGCGTTAAGTCGATCTGGGTATAGTCGATATTTTCATTGTGAAACATCGCCACAAAATCAGCATCAACCTGCTCGCCCATAATCATCACTTTTTTACCAATTAGATCATGTGGTGTTGCTATATTCGATGACTTAGTTGCAATCAATACCGAAGGGGAATGTTGCAATACTGCTGCAAGTGCAACTAGAGGTGCTCCTTGCAAGCGAGTGAGTAAGACCTCACTATTTCCTACGCCATAGTTTGCAATCCCATCCAAAACTTGTGCTACCGGCTTTTTATCTGGCTGACCTTCAGTAATGACTACATCTAAGCCAGCATCTTTATAAAACCCTTTTTCAAGTGCCGCGTAATAACCAGCAAATTGAAACTGAGCATGCCATCTTAGCTGTAGCTCAATAGTCTCAGCTGCTGATGCAATGGGAGATAAAGCGCCCAATACAAGTATTACTGTCAGTACTCTTATTCCAGAAAAAAAACTCGACATAACATCCTATTTATAAATCTGTTGTGATAATTAAGTATTCAACTTGTTATAGCTAACCTTGGCTAGAGCTTCCCCATCACTGCACCATTTTAACTAATTAAATAAGCTTTCCCAATAGCTTTTAATTTAGACCGCAAAAACAACGGAAATAAGTTTGTCGAATACAAAAAATCTCGTTGAATTAATGCAAGGGTCATAGCAATGTCTCCAGCATACTCGGTAAAGGCAGCTGTTTTCGATTGATTTACCGAATATTATTAACCTTATACTCCCGAGTAATTTACCTAGTAAAGAATAAGTATTAACAATACAGTTTATTGAATTTAAAAAGTTTTATTGCTATAAATAGTGACAAGTATAGATATTTCACAGCAAGGATGATGCTCATGAAAATACTTATCGCCGACGACTCACCGCCAGATCAGGCCTTACTCTCGATGCTCGTTAAAGAGCTAGGTCACGAGATTATCGTTGTAGGCAATGGCGCTGAAGCAGTTACTGCTGTAGAAAATCAGCATCCTGATTTAGTCCTGATGGACATTCTAATGCCCATCGAAGATGGCTTAAGTGCTACCGCAAGAATTAGAAAAATAGAGCTGGATTATTGGTTGCCTATTATTCTTTTAAGCGCACTAGACCAGCCACAAAATATTATTAAAGGCTTAGATGCCGGCGCAGACGATTATTTAACTCGTCCTATTCACCCCAAAATAATTCAAGCTAAAATTAGAGCCATGGCTCGCATCAAAATCCTGCAAGCAGGCTACAACCAAGCTATTGAGCAAAAAAACCAACACTTATCCCATCTTCAACACGAAAATCACTTACACGATCAACTGCGAAGAGCCATGGATGAAGCAGCAATCGTAGTTGAAACAGATGCCGAAGGTAGTATTACTTATGCCAATGACAAATTCAGTGAAATCTCAGGGTATAGCAAAGAAGAACTTGCCGGAAAAAATCACCGTATTCTACATTCAGGCATGCATTCCCGAGATTTTTTCCACGATCTTTGGCACACCATTTCTAATGGCAACATCTGGCATGGCGATATTTGTAATAAATCAAAATCAGGCAAATTATTTTGGGTACGCACCACTATTATTCCGTTTCTAGATACTGAAACGGGTAAGCCCATTAGTTATAAAGCCATTCGCTTTGATATTACTGAGCGTAAAAACCTTGAAACGAAGCTTCAGTTAGAAAAAGAACGTGCTGAAATAACACTGGCATCTATCGCTGATGGCATCATCAAAGTAGATCGCTTAGGTGAAATAGAGTTTATGAATAGAGTGGCCGAAGAGATGACCGGCTGGTCTATGGAAGATGCCTATCAAAATAATATTGAAGATACGTTCATTGCCACCCTCCCTACAGATACTAACGATACTGATAACTACCTTACGGATCATGTAACACAGCAGCATCGAGTACTGGAGCCTGGCACATTATTGCACTCCAGACAAAACCACCAATACCATATCGAAGGCTCTATTTCTCCCATTTTCGAACATGAAGTGTTTGTCGGCTGCATCTTTGTTTTTCAAAATACCACCGATAAAAACCGCCTAAAAACAGAAGTGGAATGGCAGGCCTGGCACGATGCGTTAACCAGTCTCCCTAACCGCACTTTGCTTAAAGATCGATTTAATATCGCCATTGCTAATGCTAACCGTACCGAGACAATGGTCGCAATCTGCCTGTTAGATTTAGATGACTTTAAAGACATTAATGATCAATTTGGTCATAGTACCGGCGACCAAATTTTAGTCGAGATTGCAGAGCGGTTAAATGCAGTTATTCGCGATGATGATACTGCTGCCAGACTGGGTGGTGATGAGTTTGTTCTACTGTTAAATGGTTTTAACTCATCAGAGGAAATAGATCATGCCGTGCAACGAATTTATAAAGCCTTATCGTTACCAATAACATTAAATGGCCATACTTTTAAAATATCACAAAGCATTGGTGTTGCCGCCTACCCGACAGATAATGTCGATCCAGACACCTTACTACGCCATGCAGATCAGGCCATGTTCCAAGCGAAACGCTTAGGCAGAAACCGGTTTAGCTATTTTGACCAAGCCAGTGAGCAACTCTCACACCATCGTTTGCAAGAAATAAACCGAGTCAGGCAAGCAATTTTTGACAATGAAATGGTGCTTTACTACCAGCCTAAAGTAAATATGCGGACCGGAAATATTATCGGTGCAGAAGCACTCATTCGCTGGCAGCATCCTGAAAAAGGCATACTCAATCCTATTGATTTTCTTCCACAAATAGAATCAACAGATGTAGAAATTGTCTTAGGAAACTGGGTAATTGAACACGCCTTATCTCAACTTAAGCAATGGCGAGAGCAAGGTAAAAAATGGACTATCAGCGTCAATATTGCAGGTCATCACTTTACTCAAACTGATTTCACCGAAAAATTAAAGCAAGCATTAGCACGCCACCCTGATATACCCAGTAATTATCTAGAGCTAGAAATTTTGGAAACGACCGCATTGGATGATATTGCTCATGTATCAGACTTGATCTGCGAATGTCAGGCTTTAGGAGTAAAATTTTCGCTTGATGATTTTGGCACAGGCTACTCATCCCTATCCTACTTAAAACAACTGCCCGCTAACTGGTTAAAAATTGATCAATCTTTTGTACGCGACATGTTGGATGACCGAGGCGATATGGCTTTGGTCGAAGGTATTATTTCTTTATCTCACGTTTTTCAACGACAAGTCATTGCCGAAGGTGTCGAAACTGCTGAGCACGGCGTATTATTGATGCGCTTAGGCTGCCAATATGCACAAGGTTACGGCATAGCGAGGCCTATGCCAGCTGAAAATATCATCGCTTGGTCAGAAGCCTACCAACCTGAAGAAGCATGGTCTATTTGGTCTGGTTCTGAATGGGAGTTAAGCGATCTACCTCTGCTCGTTGCCCAACATGATCATGTGAGATGGATACAAAAAATTCTCAATGGTTTTGATACTGGCGTAGTCAGTCTTTCTGATAATGAAGTCATTAATCACTATGAATGTCGACTCGGTAATTGGTATTACGGCCATGGCAAACAACATTATGGTCACCTTGATAGCTTTAAATCTTTAGAAGAAATGCATGTTGAGATTCATCAGTTAGGTCATGATGTCGTCACCTTATTAAAATCAGGCCGAGCAGATGAAGCAAAAAAAGTGGCCAAAGACTTACTCTCCTTAAAAAACAAAATGCTCTCCAACCTCCATGAGCTTCAAAAACAAGTGAATTTTTCTGGCGAACAAGTAATAAATCAAGAACAACAAACAAATAGCTAAAGTAATTACATTGCTATAACTGTTCATTAAAAAATAACAGTGTGACTTGGCTATAAAAAGTATGGTAAAACAAGGTAAGACCTATAATAAAACTAAATAGTATTTGATGAGAAGGAAGTAGTAACCATGAAAACATCTGACCTCTTTGTAAAGGCACTCGAAAATGAAGGTGTCGAATACATCTTTGGTATACCGGGCGAAGAAAACCTAGACTTTCTTGACTCACTCCAAGGTTCAACAATCAAACTTATCTTAACTCGTCATGAACAGGGTGCCGGTTTTATGGCTGCTACCTATGGTCGCCTTACTGGCAAGCCCGGCGTATGTTTAGCAACCTTAGGTCCAGGTGCAACTAATTTGGTTACTCCTGCTGCTTATGCCCAATTAGGTGGCATGCCGATGTTGATGATTACTGGCCAGAAACCAATCAAAGCCAGCAAACAAGGGCAGTTTCAGATTGTTGATGTCGTCAATATGATGCGACCAATCACTAAGTACACTAAACAAGTAGTGCATGGCAACACTATCGCTTCAACTGTACGCGAAGCATTTAGGCTCGCGATGGAAGAACGCCCTGGTGCAGTCCATATCGAATTACCTGAAGATATTGCCGCTGAAGAAGCCGACGAAGCCTTATACACAGTAGCTACTACACGGCGGCCTGATGCAGATAGTGCAGCCATCAAGTCCGCTGTAGAAATGATTAAAAAGGCAAAAATGCCTTTATTGCTCGTCGGTGCTGGCGCAAATAGAAAACGTACTAGTCGGGCCTTAAAAACATTTATAGAAAAAACAGGTATCCCATTTTTTAATACTCAAATGGGTAAAGGCGTGATTGATGAACGCCATAAAAATTATATCGGTACAGCTGCCTTATCAGATCATGATTTCCTACATTGTGCTGTTGATCGCGCCGATCTTGTGATCAATGTTGGCCATGACGTCATTGAAAAACCACCTTTCTTCATGAAAGAGGGTGGCCCGAAAGTTATTCACATCAACTTTTCTCCAGCTCAAATTGATGCCGTTTATTTCCCTCAATTAGACGTAGTCGGAGACATCGCAGTCTCTGTTAGTCGTTTATCCACCCAGTTACCGCCGCAATCAAGCTGGGATTTTTCATATTTTTATCGTGTTAAAGAAGAAGTCAGTTCACGCTTATCGTTATATGCTGATGATGATCGCTTCCCTATCTTGCCACAGCGAGCTGTAAGTACTATTCGTGAGAAACTTGATGAAGATGGCATTCTCACTCTAGATAATGGCGTGTATAAAGTTTGGTTTGCTCGCAACTACCTGTGTTATCAAAACAACTCCTTATTGCTAGACAATGCCTTAGCGACAATGGGTGCCGGCTTACCTTCAGCAATGCTCGCCAAGTTAATTAATCCCGATCGCAAAGTCATAAGCGTCTGTGGTGACGGTGGATTTATGATGAATTCACAAGAGCTTGAAACAGCTGTTCGGCTTGATTTAAACCTTGTTGTTATTATTCTTAATGATAATGCTTACGGCATGATTAAATGGAAACAAGAAGGTATGGGCTTTGATAATTTTGGCCTAGATTACAACAACCCAGATTTTGTGAAATATGCTGAAAGCTATGGTGCAACAGGCCATAGACCAACCAGCTGTGATGAGTTCAGTCAAATTCTTGAACTCGCATTATCTGAGAAAGGCGTTCATATCATCGACTTAGCTATCGATTACTCTCTTAATCATTCAATTTTAAACGAAGGTTTAAAAGAGAAAATCTGCATATTGTAAGGAATACACCTATGTCTCTTCCTCAGCACTTCAGCCCATTAATTGCTAACTTACAACAAAAAGTTAGAGGCCAACGGGAAGTAAAAGCTCCCTATGATGAGCAAGTATTAGCTAGTTTCGATATGTCAGATAGCGATGATATCAATCAAGCACTAGTCACTGCTCATCGCTTGTTTGCTGATAAAAATAACTGGCTATCAGTGCCACAACGAATTGCCATACTTGAACGTGCCATTGAATTAATGCAATCACAGTTTGAGGACCTTGCCATTTCCTCTGCACAAGAGGGCGGTAAGCCACTCGTCGATTCGCGCGTTGAAATGGCTCGCTGCATAGATAGCATTCGTACTTGTGTTGATGGCCTACGAGACAATACATGTCACCCTGTTCCTATGGGTATCAATGCTGCTTCACAGCATCGATTTACCATTATGAATAAAGAGCCTATTGGGGTAGTGGTGGCCGTCAGTGCCTTTAACCACCCTTTGAACTTAATTGCTCATCAAGTAGGTCCAGCAATAGCTACAGGCTGCCCAGTAATAGTAAAGCCAGCGGAAGATACGCCCATTTCTTGCTTCCGTTTAGTCGAAATCTTTCATCGTGCAGGCCTACCTGTTGAATGGTGCCAAGCCGTTTTACCAGATAATCATCATGTGGCAGAAAAGTTAGTCACCGATCCTCGTGTTGCCTTTTTCAGCTTTATCGGTAGCGGTAAAGTTGGTTGGTACTTACGCTCTAAGCTTGCACCAGGTACTCGCTGTGCTCTAGAGCATGGCGGTGTCGCTCCAGTCATTCTTGCTAAAGATGCCGATCTTGATATTGCAATTCCAGGACTGGCCAAAGGTGGCTTCTACCATGCTGGCCAAGTCTGTGTTTCAGTACAACGCATTTATGCTCACGAATCTATTGCTCGCACATTAGCCGAACGATTAGCAGAGGCAGCTAAAAATCTAACCGTAGGCGATCCTACGTCAGGTGATACCGAAGTCGGTCCTCTTATTCGCAATGGCGAACTCATCCGAGTAACCTCATGGGTGCAGGAAGCTGTTGATATGGGCGCAGAACTACTCTGTGGTGGCCAAGCATTATTGAATAATTGCTATGCTCCCACCGTGTTATATAGCCCGTCTAAAGAGAGTAAAGTATCTACCTCAGAAGTATTTGGCCCCGTCGTTTGTATTTACCCTTTTAGTGATCTTGATCAGGCAATATCTGAAGCCAACTCATTAGAGGTGGCCTTTCAAGCATCGGTTTATAGTCAGGATATTGATACTGCTATGTATGTCAGTGACCGCCTAACAGCTTCCGCGGTCATGGTTAACGAACATACCGCTTTTCGTGTCGATTGGATGCCTTTTGCAGGCCTTAAGCAATCAGGCTTAGGTACTGGTGGTATTCCACACACCATGGAAGAGATGCAGATTGAAAAAATGATCGTGATTACTTCCAAAGGAATATCTTAACAACACAACAGTGTCACATGAAATGGCTAATAACGACTTAACTTAAGTTATTAGCTATTTTAATCCTCTTTAATGCAATGGCAAATCAAACCAGAAAGTAGATCCCTCACCTTCTACACTGTCAAAACCGATGCTGCCGCCAATCAAGCCTACTAACTCTTTTGTAACGACTAAACCAATTCCCGTTCCTTCAATATCAGAATTCTCCATGCCGAGTCGTGAAAACGCATTAAATATTAACTGATGCTTATCTTCTGGAATCCCTTGTCCGGTATCTCTAACTGCTACTCTCAGTTTTGATTTAGAGTCTGCTAATAAGTCACAACCAACGAAAACTAAGCCACCAGTTTTGTTATATTTAATCGCATTTGTGAGTAGGTTTAATAGAATCTGTTTTAGTTTGGTGCCATCTGTTACCAGCACGATATCAAAGCCAAGGCCCAGCTCAATGCTTATATTTTTCTTATGGGCTTGTTGTTGAACCATATTAATACATTCGTCAACAATACTTTTTAATTTCAGATGTTCAATATGACAATCTTGTTGGCCCGCTTCTATTTTAGCTAACTCTAGCACCTCATTAATTAATTCTAACAAATGGTTACCAGCCTGCAGTATTTCAACAACATTCTCCTGCTGGTCGCCGTTTAATGGCGCATCTTGATCGAATTGTAGTAGTTGTGAATAACCTATAATTGCATTCAGTGGAGTCCGGAGCTCATGACTCATCGATGATAAAAATACAGATTTGGCATGATTTGCAGCTTCAGCCTGATCTTTTGCCAGCATTAAATCTTTTGTCCGCTTTACCACCTTTTCTTCTAAATACTGTGATTCATCTACTAATTTCACATTCGCCTCATTCAGTGACTTAGTTCTTTTTGCTACGAGATCAATCACCATCGAATGCCGTTTCAGCATCATATGTACGCAGAAACTACTCAACAACGTCAAAATAATACCTAATGATATTATCGCTCTGTTTCGCCAATGCTCGGTGTAAAACACCGATTTATTTGCTTCAGCACTCACCTCCCAAGTGTGATCAGCTAATAGAATTGCTTCATTATAAAATAAACTTTTTTTATCAAACGTCTTTGTCTTAGCTATTAAAGCGTCCGGAAAGCCACCCAAAGATCGGCTATTTTCACTGACAGTGATTGCCACTGCTGCTGCAGGCAATGTTGATACCGCTTGCTTGATTAAGCCAGGTACATCTACAGCCATCAATACAAAGCCTTTCGCCTCAGCATTTAGTTCAGTAGTTACTTTAGGAAATATTGGTAAAAAGAAAAATACGGTTTTGTGTACTGACTCAGCTAATGGTAATGCCACGACCATCTTATCAATCTGCTTTTGCCGTTGAAAATAACTAGCTAGCCCGACATCAATATTATCTTCAACCCCAGCTTCATCACCATGGACATAGCTGTATTGACGTTGATATTTTGGTATGAGATCCGTTGAAGACTTACTTTTTTCTATCCATGCCAAATGCGTTATTGCAGCATTATTTTTTACTAAAATATTACTAAAATCATTAAAATCTGTTGCAGTTACATCATCTGAAGCATCAAAAAAAGCCTTTACGGCTCGTAATGTATCTAGGGTAGAAACAAGCTGTTTTTTAACGGACAGCACACGAACTTTTGCTGTTTCATTAAAGTCGTTTTGAGCTTCACTTTCAATTACTTCCGTACTCAAAGAGTAAATAAAGAATGTAGTAAAAACTCCTAAGGACAAGGTGATGACGAGTGCTAATCGATGAAGAGACAACAATTTCATATATGTTGGTACTTCTTTATAGAGTGAATTTCAGGATATAACATTCACTGCTAAAATGCCATTGAGTTAACTACAGTCAAAAAAAAGCCCCAACACTGAAACAGTGCTGAGGCTTTTTTATTTTAGTGGTGGGCCCACAGGGACTTGAACCCCGGACAAAGGGATTATGAGTCCCCTGCTCTAACCAACTGAGCTATAGGCCCGAAACTAGTTAATTGCCAGAGTCTAAGAAACTCTTCAATTGATCAGATCGAGTAGGATGACGTAATTTACGCAACGCCTTCGCTTCAATTTGACGAATACGCTCACGTGTTACATCAAATTGTTTACCAACTTCTTCTAAAGTATGGTCTGTATTCATATCAATACCAAAACGCATACGCAATACTTTTGCTTCACGCTCTGTCAAACCACCAAGAATACCTTGCGTTGCTTCTCGCAAGCCTTCAATCATTGCCGCATCTTGTGGTGACATAACATCTACATCTTCAACAAAATCACCTAAGTGAGAATCTTCATCATCACCAATAGGAGTTTCCATTGAGATTGGTTCTTTTGAAATCTTCAATACCTTACGCACTTTGTCTTCAGGCATTTCTACACGTTCAGATAATTCTTCTGGCGTAGGTTCGCGGCCCATTTCTTGTAACATCTGGCGCGCAATACGGTTCAGCTTGTTGATTGTTTCAATCATATGTACAGGAATACGAATCGTTCTTGCCTGATCAGCAATAGAACGTGTAATTGCCTGACGTATCCACCATGTAGCATAGGTTGAGAACTTGTAACCACGTTGGTATTCAAACTTATCAACCGCTTTCATCAAACCGATATTACCTTCCTGAATAAGATCCAAGAACTGTAAACCGCGGTTAGTATATTTTTTAGCAATCGAAATAACAAGACGTAAATTCGCCTCAACCATTTCTTTTTTAGCTCGACGCGCTTTTGCTTCTGAAATAGACATCTGACGATTGATTTCCTTCATTTCAGGAATCGTCATGCCACGTTCTTCAGATATTTCACCTAATGTTGTTTGTGCGCCAACAATTTCATCTAGATGTTTTTTAATTGTAGATGAGTAATGCTTTTTGGCACGAATATGCTTATCCGCCCACGATGTATTAACTTCATTACCAGAGAATGAGTCAATAAAGTCACGGCGTTCCATACGCGCTTGTTCAACAACAATATTGAGAATAATGCGATCCTGCTTACGAATTTCAGCAATCGTAGTAGACATCAAGCTATTTAAGTTAATGAGTGCTTTAGGGGTTAATTTAAACTCCATAAACAAACTAGATGCAGCTGCACGCGCATCTTTCAACTCGTCTTCACTGCAATCTATCGTTTTATCAAAAGCAACTTTTAGTGCTTGGAAGCGTTCACGAGCTTCTTCAGGATCAATAGCATTGCTATCTTCTTCCTCTTCATCATCGTCGTCGCTTTTGCCTTCAGTATTAGCGACAGGTGCAGGTGCTACTGGCTCTTCAGGTTCAGGTAAAATAAAACCTTTAATGAGATCATTAAGGCGCATTTCTCCAGCCTCAACAACTTCGTATTGAGCAAGAAAGGTATTAATACATGAAGGAAATGATGACAACATCAATAAGCTTTCACGTAGGCCAGCTTCAATTCGCTTGGCAATAACAATCTCACCTTCACGAGTCAGCAGTTCAACTGTACCCATTTCACGCATATACATACGTACAGGATCAGTCGTGCGGCCGAACTCACCGTCAGAACTTGCTAATACCGCAGCGGCTTCGTCAGCAGATACGTCATCGTTGGAGGAAGCAGCTTCTGCTAAACGCTCCATTTCATCGGTATCCATGCCATCCTCATGGACCATGATACCGAGATCGCTAAACATACCTACGATATCTTCTATCTGGTCAGCATCCACTAAATCTTCTGGAAGATGATCATTGATCTCACCATAAGTAAGGTAACCACGCTCTTTACCAAGAGTGATAAGCGCTTTGATACGTGATTGTTGATCTTTCATTAGACCCCTCTAATTCTTTACAATGATGCTGTAGGCGTGAACCGAACATTATAACAAAATGTTATTGTTTTAGTGTAAAAATTCACAACTAAACCATTTATTTAAATGATTTTACTTCTTCTTTTTCAGCATCTGTTAACTGACTAAACGGCTTACTCGTTAAATAACTTTGCCGCTCTTGTATCGCTTGCTTTTGTAGTTGCTGAACTATTCCCGCTAACTCATGCTTTAAGCCATCAATAGATAAATTCATCGGCTCTAAAGCCAAACGTTGCAAATGAGCACCACTTGGCTCATCACGCCAACGTTCTATTAATGCTGCTGTATTTAAATGGGGGTACTGATGTAATGTTTCAAGTAGCTGCAATAATAGTTTTATGCCAGGCAATGCTAATGTCTGAATTTCACTATATTTGTCAACATATTGGTGAAGACTTGGATGCTGCAATAAAATGGTTATCGCCATCCGCACAGGAGATATGACACCCGAAGCAGGTTTTATCTCTCGTTTTACTGGCTTGGCAGTAGGTTTATCTAAATGGCGATTTAACATCGAAGTATTGGTCTTAGTTAATTCCGCTAAGCGTTGCTGCAACATGTCTCGATACATACTTGCCGGTACATGTCGTAAAAATGGTTTTGTGATTTCAACCAGCCTCGCCCTGCCATCTAAGGAGCTGATATCAACTCGACTTTCTAATGTAGAGAAGAAATAATCAGAAAAACTCTGGGCAGTATCAACTCGCTTATTAAAGCTATCTGCACCTTCTTGTTTAACTAAACTGTCTGGGTCTTCGCCATCAGGTAAAAACATGAATTTCAGTTCATGGTTGCCACCTAACATTGGCAATGTATTCTCGGCGGCTCGCCAAGCAGCTTCACGGCCAGCACGATCCCCATCAAAACAAAACACTATTTCGGGGGCGCTACGAAGTAACTGTCTTAAGTGATCCGGGGTTGTTGCTGTGCCTAATGTAGCAACAGCATTATGTATGCCTTGATCAGCTAACGCTATTACATCCATATAGCCTTCAACAATTAATATCCGGCTTAATCGTCGGTTAGCTTTTCTAGCCTGATAAAGGCCATAAAGCTCACTTCCCTTGTGGAATATACTTGTTTCAGGTGAGTTGAGATATTTCGGTGTACTATCATCTAAAACACGTCCGCCAAAGCCGACCACGCGACCACGACGATCACGGATAGGAAACATAATCCGGTTCCGAAAACGATCATAGGTCCGACCTTTATCATTACTGCTTAATAAACCGGCATCATTTAACTGCGCTTGAGCTTGCGGAGAACCACCAAAGGTTCTTAATACGTTATCCCAGCCATCGGGTACCATACCGATATTAAACTGCTCGATTGTTTGAGCAGATAAGCCTCGATCTTTTAAATATTCAACAAAAACCTGTCGCTGTGGATGGGTTTGCAGTTGATGCACAAAGTATTGGCTTACTTTATCCAATAAATCATACAAATTTTGTTTGGCGGGGGTATTTGATACAGCCTGCGAAACAGGCACTTGCATACCGACCTGTTCTGCCAGTTCCTGAATCGACTCAGGAAAGCTCAGTTGATCGTATTCCATCAAAAAGCCAATCGCAGTACCATGCGCACCACAACCAAAACAGTGATAAAACTGCTTTTCAGGGCTTACGGTAAATGACGGTGTTTTTTCATTATGAAATGGACAGCAAGCCTGTAAATTTCTACCGGCTTTTTTGAGCGGAACTCGACTGTCTATAATATCGACAATATCTACTCTAGTAAGTAGATCATCGATGAATTGTGGAGGGATCTGACCGGCCATGACTAACGCCTATGGCCGTTGATCTGTATAGCATGCAACCCTGTCTGAAATAAGACTCGGCTCACTATACTTAGGCGGTGAGTGCTGCCTTAACTAGGCCACTCACTGCACCCATATCTGCACGCCCTTGAACTTTTGGTCGCAATACATTCATTACTGCGCCCATATCACGTGCACTGCTAGCACCAGACTCCGCTATAGCAGCTTTAATTTCTGCCGCTACTTCTTCATCTGATAAGGCAGTTGGCATGAACTCTTCAATAATGGCCAGTTCTGCTATTTCAATGGCAGCCAAGTCATCTCGACCCGCATCTTGAAATTGACTTAACGAATCACGACGTTGCTTACACATTTTAGTAAGCACGGTGATGATGTCATCATCATCCAAGTCGATACGCTTATCGATTTCAATTTGTTTAATTGCCGCAGTAATTTGTCGTAAAGTAGCTAGGCGCTCTTTTTCTTTTGCGCGCATCGCATTCTTAACATTATCTTGAAGAGTTACTTTTAACGGACTCGCTTCTGCAGGCATAGTAGTATCTCGACTTAGTACAAACGGATACGACTTGCGTTTTCACGCGACAATTTCTTTTGGTGACGTTTAACAGCTGCTGCTGCTGCACGTTTACGTACTGTAGTTGGTTTTTCGTAAGCTTCACGAGCGCGAGCTTCAGCTACTGTTCCTGCTTTTTCACAAGCACGTTTGAAACGACGTAATGCAATATCAAATGGTTCGTTTTCTTTTACGCGTACTGCTGGCATTTGTTGATTCCTAAATTATTTTCTATGGAAAAGCAGGTAATTGTACGAAATATCAACAAGAAAGAAAATAGTTGATTCAAATTTATTTGAAAAAGGCATAATACTTTCCCAATTACAGCGAGTCGGAAACACCAAAATGCGGGTTTTAGGAATTGAGTCATCCTGTGATGAAACAGGTATTGCACTCTATGATACAGACAAAGGTTTATTAGCTCATGCACTTTTTAGTCAAGTTGCAATGCATGCTGAATACGGTGGAGTTGTACCTGAATTGGCGTCTCGTGATCATGTGCGCAAAACGCTGCCCTTAATAGATCAAGTACTTGCAGATGCGCAATTACAACGTAATGACATAGATGCTGTTGCCTATACCGCGGGCCCCGGTTTAGTTGGCGCTTTATTAGTTGGTTGTGCCATTGGCCGTAGTCTCGCATGGGCACTTAATATTCCCGCCATTGCCATTAATCATATGGAAGGTCACCTACTGTCACCGCTATTGGAAGACAACGCACCTAACTTTCCATTTGTATCGTTGTTGGTGTCTGGTGGCCATACTTTATTGGTAGAAGTGCGCGGAATTGGCCAATATCAATTATTAGGCGAGTCAATTGATGATGCGGTAGGTGAGGCTTTTGATAAGACAGCTAAGATGCTTGGCTTAGACTATCCAGGTGGACCTGTTTTAGCAGCACTTGCGGAAAAAGGCATCGCAGATAGTTATAAATTCCCAAGACCAATGACTAATCGGCCAGGATTAGATTTTAGTTTTAGCGGCTTAAAAACCTTTGCCATGAATACTTGGCGGGACAGTGCGCAAACAGAGCAAGATAAAGCCAATATTGCCTTAGCCTTTCAAACTGCAGCAATTGAAACCTTAGCGATCAAATGTAAACGTGCTTTAAAAGAAACTCAGTTATCAACATTAGTGGTTGCCGGTGGCGTCAGTGCTAATAAAGCTTTACGTCTGCGCCTATCAGCAATGCCAACAATCGATGTTTATTATCCTCGGCCTGAATTTTGTAGTGATAACGGCGCAATGATTGCGTTTGCTGGCGCGATGCGCAGTGAAAACTTACAACATCAAAAAGCCAGCTTTTCTGCGAGACCGCGCTGGCCATTAGATGAACTTAGCCCACCTTAAACTATTTAATTACCACATTAAATCATCAGGAATTTGATAATCCGCATAAGGGTCATTCTCAACTGATTCGGCATTTTGAGTTGTACGAACAACCATTTCAGGTAAGCGCGCTTCTATTTTTTCAGCCACTTTACTTGGCACTAGTGTTGTTGCGCCCGATGTAATCACCAGTGCTAATTGGCCAAGTGCTAACTGACTTTGCTGCTCATTAGTGACATAGATTTTTTTCACTTTTTTGTCATGAGTAAAGTTATAAGCCAACTCTGCTTCTTTTGGAATAGTCACACCATGCTGCTGAACTATTTGTTTTACTTCGGCAAGCAAGGCTTTCTTAGCTTGCTCAGCATCACGTTGCTTATTTAATTCACGATCACGCTGCTGCTTATCTCGCTGTGCTTGAGCTATTTGTTGTTCTGCCTGATTCTGCGATTCAACTTTTTGACCTGACTTCACAGCTTGTCTGACTTTATTGCCATCTTTACGCTTTTGATGTTGTGACTTCTTGGCTTTTTTCTTATCAATCACGCCAATATTAAGTAGTTGATCTTGTAATGATCCGGCCATGGTACTTACTCTAAAATTTGTTTAATTAAAAAACTCATCAGCTAACACTGTAGCCTCTTTATTTGGACTTAGTTTCTTCACCAGCCAATAACCGCTGAATATTAGCTTTGTGGCGTATCAACAACATAATAGCCATCACTAGCACTATCCAACGGGCATTATAATCTTCAATCAACCACAAGCTAAATACCGGCGTCATTGCTGCGGCGCTAATCGCTGACAAGGATGAAATACGACTGACTAAAAATACGATTAACCAGGTTAATAACGCTGCGCCAGCCATTAATGGCGATAACGCTAAAAAGCCACCTAATGCCGTTGCCACACCTTTACCACCTTTAAAACCAAAGAAGACAGGGTAGAGATGACCTAAAAAGGCGAAGAATGCAGTCGCCGCCAACCAGACTTGCTCCATATCTAGAGCGCAGGCCACAACAACTGGCAAGACACCTTTTAATACATCAATTATTAATACTGTTGCGGCAAGCTTCTTACCACCAAAGCGCATTACATTGGTCGCGCCAGGGTTGCCAGAACCTTGTGAACGCGGATCCGGCAAGCCAGCTAACTTACATAATACGATTGCACTCGATAAAGAGCCGATCAAATAGGCGCCAATTAAAATAATCAACGGTAAAGTAAAAGTTTCAAGCATGATATTATGCTGCCTCGTTTGTTTTTGCCTCATTATAGGGCTGTTAGCAGTTATTTCCACCTTCAGACACAATAAATCATGGATAAAATTTTTCTAAACGATCTTCAAATCGATACCATCATTGGCATTTATGACTGGGAACGTGAAACCTTACAAACACTTAGTTTTGATTTAGAGATGGACTGGGATATTCGTGCCGCAGCAGCCAGCGACCATATTGATGACACGCTAGATTATGGTGCTATCGCGCAAACTATCGTCAGTTTTGTTGAGGCCAGTCGCTACCAACTCATTGAAACCTTAGCGGAAGACCTGTGTGCATTATTGCTAAAAGATTTCCCTATCCCAACCATCAAACTTACTTTAAGTAAACCTGTCGCATTGCATGGTCAAAATACAGCTCGAATCGTTATTGTCCGCAGTCGCCCGCAATGAAAACAGAGCAATCTGGCTTTTTATTAGGCATTGGCAGTAATATCAATCCTGATGAAAATTTCAAACAAATCATCGTACTACTGCTTAACAGCTTTCCATCATTAAGCCTTAGTAGAGTATTGCGGATTCCGCCGATTGGCATGAATAGTCATCGTGACTTTCTAAATACAGTGGTATTTATTGAAACTTCACAATCTGAGCAAGATTTAAAAGCCATTTGTAACGCCATAGAAATTAAGCTCGGTCGCGACAGAAATGATCCAGCAAGGAAAATGAAAGATCGCCCAGCGGATTTAGATATTCTCACTCACATATCTTTTCCTGATGATAAGCAACGTGAGCCTGCCGATATCACTGATGAATACTTTATTTATCCTTTGCTTGAAGAGTTGTTTGCCTTCTTAACTGGCTCTGACCAGCCAGCTCAACAACCAGGTGTAAGCCTTAGTACTGAAGGGCTAACGTTTGGACAAACGGCGACCACCATCCACCGGCACACTAGCACCAGTGATAAACGGGTTAGTTAATAAAGCCTTAATCGCTAAATAAACCGGCTCAGCACCACCTTCTTTTGCTAATAATGTCTCATCCAGCATTTGTTGCCTCACCTGCTCAGAATGCACCTCCGTAAATAAAACGGGCCCTGGAGCCACTGAATTTACCTTAATCTGCGGCGCAAATTTCTTTGCCAAAGCCATTGTCAGGTTATGCAAACCAGCTTTCGTCGTACCATAAACATCAAAGCGCGGCGTCGGGTTCTCCACATTGATATCGGTAATGTGAATAATGTCGGCTGGCTCATCATTTTCCCCTATCAATAATGACTGTAAGCCTTGATTAATAAGGTAGGGTGCCTTCATATGAACATTGAAGAATTGATCAAATTGATCCGCCGCAGTAGCTAAATCATCAGATGTTGCCTCAAATGACGAGGCGTTGTGAATTAACGCTCGAAACGACTTACAAACGGTTTGAATTTCAGTTACAAAATTTAAAATAGCGGCACTATTTGCAAAATCTGCTTGCAGGGTAGTTATGCCCATTTCAGCTAAAATTCGGATATCATCGGTATAAGTTCGATAATGAGCAATAACCGTATAACCATCTTCAAACAAACGTTGAGCAATATGAAAACCTATTCGGCGGCCACAGCCCGTCACTAAAATTGCATTTTCTAACATGACACCCTTTACCCAATGACGACACAAAATCAACTGGCTAAGCCAGACCAACTAGCACAACAGTATAGCGATGAATTATTAATATTAATCAAACAACGCATAGCAGAAGCTGGAGGAAAAATTAGCTTTGCTGATTATATGCAGCTTTGCTTGTACGAACCAGGTCTAGGTTATTACAGTGCCGGCAGTCATAAAATAGGCGAGGGCGGTGACTTTACTACCGCACCTGAAATATCCTCTCTTTTTTCACGCAGTCTAGCTCAGCATATTCATGATGTACTCCAACAACTAGATAATGCAGACTTGTTAGAGTTTGGCGCTGGCACCGGCAAGATGGCTGTGGATATATTACAAGAGTTAGAAGCTCTGAACTGTCTGCCACAACATTACTTTATTTGTGAAGCAAGTGCTGACTTACAGCAAAGGCAACAACAAACCATACAACAGGTCATTCCTCACTTAGTGGACCGTGTGATCTGGCTAGATCAAATACCGGAACAGTTCTCTGGTGTTATTGTGGCTAATGAAGTCTGTGATGCCATGCCTGTGCACCGCTTATCGTTTTCTGAAAACAGCGTTACAGAGCAATATATTGAACTTAGTGATGACGATGATCTGCAATGGTGTGAAGGCGATTTAAGCCAAGGTGACTTGATCGAGCGAGCCAGGCAAATCCAACAACAGATCGGTCAACAAAGCTACCAAACTGAAGTTAACCTACATGCCGAAGCATGGATAAAAAGTCTGGCTGACTCGTTGCAACAGGGCGCTATTTTTATCATTGATTATGGTTATGACTTTAATAGCTACTATCATCCAGAGCGCAGTCAAGGCAGCTTAATGTGCTATTTCCAGCAACAGGGTCATGACAACCCACTCATTCATCAAGGCATACAAGATATTACTTCCCATGTGGATTTCAGCGCACTAGCACACCGTGCTTTTGATAATGATCTTGATGTCGCCGCCTATCAAACCCAAGCAGACTTCCTAATTGCAGGCGGGATTACTGAATTAATGAGTCAGCAAACCAATGAGCTAATCATGATGCAACAAGCCGCTGAAGTAAAACGACTCACTTTACCCACTGAAATGGGTGAGAGCTTCAAAGTATTAACCTTAACTCGCCAGTTGGACCAGCTATTAATTCGAGCACAGTTGAGAGATCAACGACACAAACTGTAGCCACAAAAAAGGGAGCCGAAGCTCCCTTTAATTCTTAAACTTAAAACCTTATTCAGGTTGTGCTTTTAAGTCTTCGATTTCTTTCTTCAAGCGGTCAATTTCTGCGCTCATATCAAACAAAATTTCTTTCATGCCGCCAAGATCTTCACGCAAATTGCCAGTGTCTTGCTTGCTTCGTGCAACATCTTCTAATAGCTCAGGGCTCACACGACCATCATTTTCATTAGCTCGAGACTTAGCAGCAGCTAATACAGTGGCGATATCAATTACGACCCAGTCAGTACGTTCCTTACCAGTTTCAGGATCAAGGTATTGTGACTGACCTTCATCTAAAGCAATACGTGTAATCGGTTTCGAATCAAATTTACGCGTTCCAGGTAATAAAGGATTTATCCGTCGATCGATTGGCTGATTAGTAATTGGATCTTTTTCACGATAAATCTCATGAACTAAACCAAAGATAATATTTAAGCGACCACCACTAATAAACACACGACCGGTAGTAGTTTTACGTTCTTTTGCTATACCACCTTTATGTGAACCAATCGTAACAAAAGTAATATCTTCATCTGATCCCGCCTGAGATAAACCATTTGGCATTGCAGTACTTAGTACTTGAAGTTCCGTAGGAGAAAATACCGGGGCTTGCGTTTCCCCAAATAAACTTTTTTCACTGACATACAAGGAAGACAAGACTGTACGCAACTGCTCACTAGAAATTGAGTCTGGGTGCTCATTCGCTATTCCAGCCTTATCACGATCAACAATTTTTATGTACTGTAAGCGCGTCTCCCACAAAGTACGACCATCCTGGCCCAATAATATATCTTCTTCAGTTGGAGCTGCATCTGGCGTAAACATGCTACCACCGCCACAACCGGCTAATACCAAGCTAACTAACGCTACGCTGCTAAATTTAACTATGCGACGCATAATGTATCCTCTTTAATTAATCTGCTGTTGTTTGTTGTGCAGGGTGAGCATTTTCAGCTTTTTGTTCCCGACACAGTAATGTTTGAACGCTCTCACGTGGATCATTACCTTCAAACAATATTTTATAAACCTGCTCAACGATGGGCATTTCAACATCGATCTGCTGAGCACGCAGTAACACTTCTTTTGCTGCGTACATGCCTTCAACCGTTTTACCCACTTCAGCCACAGCTTGTTCTACAGTCAATCCTCGACCAATAGCTAGACCTAATTGACGGTTTCGGCTTTGGTTATCTGTACAAGTTAAAATCAAATCACCTATACCCGACAAGCCAAACATAGTTTCTGTCTGCGCGCCTAAACTCGCAGCAAAACGTAAAATTTCAGCCATGCCACGTGTAATCAAAGCCGCACGAGCATTAGCTCCGTAACCCAGTCCATCTGAGATTCCGGCACTAATGGCTAATACATTTTTAACGGTACCGCCAATCTGCACACCTAATACATCATGAGTTGTATAAACTCGTAATGTTGGGCTGTGCATAGCAGACGCCAAACCTTGGGCAAAAGTTTCATCTTCAGATGCAACCGTCACCGCCGTAGGTAAATCTTTTGCCACCTCAGCAGCAAAGGAGGGACCAGAAATCACAGCCAACGAGTGATATTCACCCAATATATCTGTAGCCGTATCGAACAAGAACCGTCCAGTATCAGGAGTCAATCCTTTCGTAGCCCAACTCAAAGGCGTTCCAGCCACCAGTTGAGGTTTAACTTTTTGTAATATTCCAGCAAAAGCAATGCTCGGCACTGACACTAAAATGTGTTTAGCCGAGCTGACAGCCTTATTAAAGTCAGGCTCTATCCTCAATGTTTCCGGCAACTCTAAGCCCGGAAGGTAACGTTCATTAGTACGCGTCTTCTGCATATCAGCAAGATGTTGTGCATCTCGCCCCCACAGGATGACTTCATTACCGTTTCTAGCAATGGCTATCGCTAAGGCGGTTCCCCATGCTCCCGCACCAATTACCGTGGTGGGGAAGAGTGACATTGATGATAAAGACAAGGTCGTTACCTTAACAATTAGTGTTTTTGTTCTGCTGCAGCGGCTGCTTGAGCTTTCGCTTGTTCCATTTGGTGCATGTACATTGCATCAAAGTTAACAGGTGAAAGAACTAATTGTGGGAAACCACCTTTAGTAACAACATCAGACACCACTTCACGAACGAATGGGAATAAAGTATTTGGGCAGTAGCTACCTACTAATGGACCCATTTCTTCATCGCTGTAACCTGTTAAAGAGAAAATACCTGCTTGCTTAACTTCAACCAAAAATGCTGTTTTATCTTCAACTTTGGCAGTCACTGTCACCGTTAAAGTGATTTCATGATTTTCATCATCAATACGACGGTATTCATTACCAAGCTGTAAATCTAACTTTGGTTTCCACTCATCACGGAAGATTTCTGGTGAGTTTGGACTCTCAAATGAAACATCTTTTGTATAGATTTTTTGAATTACAAAACGTGGTGCTTGTTTTTCTTCAGTTGATGCTACGTTTTCTTCAGCCATTATTTTTCCTTACTTATTAATTTAAGATTGAGCGAGTAACTCGTCCAATCGTTGCGATCTATCTATAGCCAATAGGTCGGTATAACCACCTATAGCTTCATTATTTATAAATATCTGCGGCACAGTTCGCTGCCGACTTTTTTTCATCATTTCTTGGCGCTTTGCAGGATCTAAATCGACACGAATCTCAGTGTACTTGACCCCTTTACGATCTAATAACTGTTTGGCCATTACACAATAAGGGCAATGAGCAGATGAATAAACTTCAATTTTAGCCACGTTATTCAATCCCAATTAACTAAATAGCGGTAGCTTGGCATCTTTCCATGTATTTAAGCCACCCTTTAATACATACACTTCTGTATAACCAGATTTACCTAATTGCTTAGCGGCTGTACGCGAACGTTGGCCACTGCTACAAATCAAAATAATCGGTTGCGCTGTATTTTTTAGCGAACCACTATCTTCGCCTAACTTTGCTAACGGAATATTCAATGAATCTGCAATATGCTCTTTCTCGAACGCTTCAGCCTCACGAATATCAACAAAAATACCTTTCTGTTGATTCACTAACTGGATAGCTTGCGCCGTGCCCACTGGAGAAATACCGCTTATTTTTTGATGGAGAGCCTCTGAAAGCACCACCCAAGACAACACGACAAATAACGTTACCAAAATCCAGTGACTTACAATAAATTCACTTAAATTTTCCATACTCAACCTTAACTATATCTTCTAAAATTATCATCTATTGAAACAAATCAGCGCTATAAATCACTACTTTGTTCAACCAGAGCAAGAACGTAAATCAACTATGCTCGCCCTTGCATTTTTCTGAATGACTGTTTTTCGCCACAAAAGGCCATATAATATACGGCATTTTCAATGATGTGCATGTTTTGCATATTACATTGCCACCAAAGAGCCTGTTTTGAGTAATAAAAGGATGATTGTATGAGCCAACCTCACCAACCACTAGCGCTAATCATATTAGACGGCTGGGGTTATAGTGAAGATCCAAAATACAATGCAATTCTTGCAGCAAATACACCTGTTTGGGATAAGTTATGGCTTAATTACCCGCATACTCTGATCAGCGCTTCCGGAGCAGGGGTCGGACTGCCAGGCAACCAAATGGGCAACTCTGAAGTCGGCCACCTTAATTTAGGTGCTGGCCGCGTTGTTTACCAAGAACTCACCCGAATTAGTCGCTCAATAAAAACCGGTTCATTTTTCACTAACCGCACCTTAACTGATGCGGTTGACGGCGCTTTAGAACAAGACAAAGCAGTCCATATCATAGGTTTATTGTCTCCTGGCGGTGTACACAGTCATGAAGAACATATTCATGCCATGGTTGAACTAGCAGTCAAACGTGGCGTTAAAAATGTCTACGTGCATGCCTTTCTTGATGGCCGTGATACCGCGCCTAAAAGTGCGCATGCATCATTAGCTGCTTTAGAAGAAAAAATGGCGCAAGTTGGCGGCGGTAAAATAGCATCTATCATTGGCCGTTTTTACGCACTCGACCGTGACCAACGTTGGGACCGAGTTGAAAAGGGCTACCAGTTAATTACCGAAGGTGCTGCTGAGTTTTCAGCTATTGATGCCACAACGGCACTCGACATGGCTTATCAGCGCGAAGAAACCGATGAGTTTGTCAGTGCAACCAGTATTGGAGAGCAAAACATTAAAGTAGAAGATGGTGATGCCATCGTTTTCATGAATTTTCGTTCTGATCGCGCTCGACAATTAACCAACACATTTATTGATGATGAGTTTGATGGTTTTTCATTACCGAGAAAAATTGAGTTGTCGTCCTTTGTGACGTTAACTGAATACAAAAAAGACTTTAATGCGCCCATCGCATTCCCATCAGAAAAATTAAACAATGTACTCGGTTCTTACATTTCATCATTAGGCTTACGTCAATTACGCATTGCCGAAACCGAAAAATATGCCCATGTCACCTTCTTCTTTAATGGTGGTCGCGATGAACCGTTTGACGGTGAAGATAGGATCTTAGTACCGTCGCCGAAAGTAGAAACCTATGATCTGCAACCCGAAATGAATGCCGCGGCACTGACTGATAAGTTCGTAGAGGCCATTGAAAGCGATCAATACGATGTCATTATTTGTAACTTTGCCAATGCTGACATGGTCGGCCATAGTGGTAATTACGACGCAGCGGTCAATGCAGTAGAGGCACTCGATGAATGTCTAGGTCGAGTCTGGTCAGCCTTAAAAAAACACGGTGGAGAAATGATCGTCACTGCCGATCACGGCAATGCTGAGTTGATGAAAAATGAGCAAACAGGTCAAGCTCACACTGCACATACCAGTAACCTAGTGCCGTTAATCTATGCAGGCCGTGAGGTAAGCAATATGAACACTGGTACCTTATCTGATGTTGCACCCACCATGCTGTCACTAATGGACTTAGCCATCCCTGCAGAAATGGGTCAAGACTCATTAATTAAATTGAAATAAGTCTCCCGTGTTTATGCGCTGTTATTTATTCATGTTCTTGTTAGCCTGCAGCCCATTAACTTGGGCGGCTGATTCTGAGCAACGACTTGAAAGCGTACAAACCGAGATTCAAGCACTCAACCAAGATCGCAACAAAAACAACGCTTCTAAAAAAGAGCTGTACGGTCAACTTAAACAACAAAGTCGGACAGTGTCTAAGCTACATCGCACGCTAGCCTCAATCGAAAAGTCTCTCAACAACAAAACAAAGCAATTGGCGCAATTAGAACAACAGCAATCAACACAGCAACAATCGCAACAACAACAACTTGATGCGCTATTTAGTCAAATTCGCACTGCTTATATGCAGTCACAACCGAGTTACCTTAAGGTTTTGTTAACTCAAAGCGATCCAGCAACCATAGCTAGAACTACCAGCTACTATCGCTACTTTCATCAAGCACGCCAGCAACAACTCACAGAACTAGAACACAGCCTGCAAAACCTAACCGAACAACAAAAAATACTGTTTGCAGCCCAAAAAGAATTACAAAACCTGCATCAACAACAAAAACAGAAACAACTCGCCCTGCAACAACAAACTAAACAGCGAAAAACAACATTGGCACTGCTTGAACAAAAAATTTCCGGCCAAGATGCCCAACTTGCGTCGTTGCATGAAGAAGAACAGTCATTACAAAAACTATTAAAGTCACTGATCGCACCCGCCGTTAAAACCACTCAACCACGGCCTATCATCAGCGGTAAATCTTTTGCCAAACGAAAAGGGGCACTCACTTGGCCAGTCAAAGGAAAACTTCTCGCTCGCTATGGTCGCTCTCGAAATCTTGGTAAACTCACCTGGAAAGGGATTATGATAGCGGCACCTACCGGTAAAGAGATTGTTGCCACTGCGCCCGGAAAAGTCGTGTTTGCGGACTGGATGAGAGGCTTTGGTTTATTAATGATTATTGATCATGGTGATAAATACATGACCTTATATGGCAACAATGAAGCGCTATTGAAACAAGCAGGCGAACAAGTCGATGATGGTGAACTAATCGCCCAAAGTGGTGTTCAAAGCATGCACAAACAAGCAGGTTTATATTTTGAAATTCGACACAAAGGAAGCCCAACCAATCCATTAAAATGGTTGAGCAAAAAAAGTTAGCGAGTTTTTATTTAAGGAAAACATATGAGTTTTTTCAAACGTGATCTTAGCCTCATCTCTACAGGTGTCGTGTTAGGAGCGAGTTTAGTATTCGGCCAAATGGTATTTGCTGATAAGAGCGAACAACGCCCAGACCTGCCATTAGATGAGCTACGTACTTTTTCTGAAGTATTTGGCCGCATCAAAAATAGTTATGTTGAGCCAGTAGAAGACAAACAACTACTGCAAAATGCCATTGAAGGCATGTTGTCAGGCCTTGATCCTCACTCAACCTATCTTGATCTTGATGACTTTAAAGATTTACGAGAAGGCACCTCAGGTGAGTTTGGCGGACTCGGTATCGAAGTCACCATGGAAGACGGCTTTGTTAAAGTAGTATCACCTATCGATGACACGCCAGCAGCACGCGGTGGCATTCAAGCAGGTGACTTAATTATTCGTCTTGATGACACGCCAGTTAAAGGCCTATCTCTAGGTGATGCTGTAGATATCATGCGAGGAAAACCTGATAGTAAGTTGTTACTAACTATTATTAGAGACGGTGAAGATAAACCACTGAAAATCGAATTAACGCGTGCCATTATTAAGGTCACTAGCGTTAAACAAAAAATGTTAGAACCTGGTTACGGCTATGTTCGCATCAGTACTTTCCAATCTCGTACTAGCGACAGTTTGAAAGAAGCTATTAGCGCTTTAAAACAAGAAAATGACGGCAGCCTAAATGGTTTAGTGCTTGATCTTCGTAACAACCCAGGTGGTTTGTTAGATGCTGCGGTTGATGTTTCAGATGCCTTCATTACTAAAGGCAAAATCGTCTATACCGAAGGTCGCATTAAAGATGCTGCCCAAGAATTTAATGCTAAACCTAACGACATCTTAAAAGGTGCACCTTTAGTGGTATTAGTGAATGGTGGTTCAGCATCAGCTTCAGAAATCGTAGCCGGTGCATTGCAAGATCATCATCGTGCGGTAATTCTAGGTAGCAAAACATTTGGTAAAGGTTCAGTACAAACGGTGATGCCATTAACCAATGAAACTGCCGTTAAGATGACAACAGCACGTTATTTCACACCTTCTGGCCGCTCTATCCAAGCTGAAGGAATCGTGCCTGATATTAAAATTGAAAACTTTAAAATCAGTCCCTTAGAAAATAATGACTTTAACCCATTACGTGAGCAAGATTTATCCGGTCACTTAGAAAATGGTAATGGTAATGCTGAAACTGAAGCTAAAGCTAAAGATGATAGTGCTGAAGCTGTTGAAGAAGAAAAGGTTGAAGCACCTTTAGCGGTTAGAGATTATCCGCTATCACAAGCATTAAACTTATTAAAAGGCATAAGCATACTTAAGCCTAAATAATAGGAGTGAAGACCATGCCACGAGTACTGATTCCACTCGCTAATGGCTGTGAAGAACTGGAAGCCGTCACCTTAATCGATTTATTAAGGCGGGCCGACATTACTGTAATCACTGTTAGTCTGACTTCACAGTTGCAAATAACAGCCAGTCGCGGCGTACAACTCGTCGCAGATACTAGCTTGGATGAAGTACTTAATGATGAGTTTGATTTATTGCTGTTACCGGGTGGCATGCCCGGCTCATCACACCTAAATGATGATGGTCGTATTCACACAAAAATCAAACAGCAACTTGCCAGCAACAAAGCCATCGGCGCTATCTGTGCAGCGCCGATGGTACTTGCTCATGCAGGTGTTTTAGCTGGCAAAACAGCCACCTGTTATCCAAGCGTACTCACTAGCGATGACTGGCCAACAATCAATTTAGTCAATCAACCGGTTGTCATTGATGGCAACATTCTGACATCGCAAGGCCCCGGCACAGCCATTGACTTTGCTTTGGCCATCATTGAATATCTAACTAATCCAGCGACTCGCAACAATGTTGAAGCCGGACTCGTTCGGCCCAACTAACCATCTTGAAACTCACCCGCGGAAGCCAATATGAATCCATCTAATCTCTCCATTTTGCTGATCGAACCTTCTTCTATGCAGCAAAAAGTGATTCTGTCTCATTTGAAACAAGCAGGCATAGAAACTATTGATACCGCCAGCAATGGCGAAGAGGCAATTGCCTTTATCGATAAATACCCACCCGATCTAATCATCAGTGCCATGTATCTACCTGATATGTCCGCGACTGAACTACTCATTACCTTACGCAAGAACAATAGCGACCAAGACATAAACTTTATGTTGGTCTCCAGTGAAACCAAATTCTCAGCGCTTGATCCTATTCGTCAGGCAGGTGTCATTGCCATCTTGCCAAAACCGTTTAGTTACGATGATTTAACACTCGCTTTAAATACCACGCTGGAATATATCGACCCGGAAGAAATCGCCCTTAAAAACTATGATGTTACTGATTTAAACGTCTTAGTTGTTGATGACAGCAATATGGCAAGAAAACATCTATCCCGGGTACTAACCAATATCGGTATCACCAAAATCACTACCGCTATAAATGGTTTAGAAGCGATTGATGAAATCAAAGCACAGACCTTTGATTTAATTGTTACCGACTTCAACATGCCAGAAATGGATGGTCAGCAACTGATTGAATATGTGCGCAACGAAATGGGTAATACCTTTGTACCAATCTTAATGGTGACTAGTGAAGAAAATGAAACTCGCTTAGGTAATGTGCAACAAGCTGGTGTTTCAGCTATTTGTGACAAACCGTTTGAACCACAATCAGTACGTGAAATCCTGTTCCGAATCCTCGACGATCACGCATAAGTCGGCGACACATGCTGCTTACCTAAGTCGATAAAGGTCTGCATATAATTAATATCTAAATCCTGTGTTCGCACAGCAGCAGATAAGGTTTTATGCAGACCCGACTTACCCAATCTCACCACTGACACAGCTAAGCTTTGACTTAACTCTTCTGCCAGCCAGTTAGGCAATACCGTCACTCCTCGATTCAAACTCACCATTTGCACCATCAAATCGACTGATTCCATTGGCTTGGTTTTCGGCGTCACTGATGCCGGCAATAAAAACTGAGTAAAGACATCAAGACGATCATGACTAATAGGGAAGGTGAACAATACTTCATCAGCCAACATCTCCGGAGTAACACTTGTTTTCACTGCTAATGGATGCACGTTCGCGACTAATAACACCAACTCATAATCAAACATCGGCTCATAATGCACGCCTTTCTTTTTGACCATATCAGGCGTAACCAGCAAATCAATATGATGATTTAACAAGCCTTCCAAGCCTGAAAACTGAAACTTGGACACAATATCGACATCCATTTCTGGCATGGCGATTAAATAATCAGCCAAAATTCCTTTCAACCATTGATAACAGGGGTGACATTCCACACCGACCCGTAAGATCCCTTGCCGACCTTCGCCATAGGCTTTAACTGTTTTCTCTGTTTGCTCCAACACCGGCAAGACTTGTCTGGCCACCTGCAATATCAACTCACCGGCCTGCGTTAAGCGGATCTGGCGACCGTCCTTCTGCCACAAGCTCACCTCCAGCTTTCTCTCCAAATACCGTATTTGATGCGATAAGGCTGATTGCGTTAAAAATAGGGCGTTGGCAGCGGCAGTTAAAGTGCCGTTATCAGCCAAGGCTTTAATAATCTTTAAATGAGATCGCTCAATCATCTATGAATATTTCTCATAAAACAGTTAAAAACCATCATTATTCCTCATAAATAATCCTCTCTACAATAGCTATTTTTAAACATGACAAAGGAAAGACGATGGCTATTACCCATAATCTTGGGTTTCCACGTATTGGGAAAAACCGAGAACTCAAATTTGCACTAGAATCATTTTGGCGACAACACACCACCAGCGACGATCTACAAAACACCGCCCAACAGTTGAGAAAAGACCATTGGCAACTGCAACAACAGCTTGATTTGCTACCAGTTGGTGATTTCTCACTGTATGACCATGTATTGGATACCAGTGCCCTTGTTGGCAACTTACCGTCACGGGTTGATCGCGACCAAGATGAACTCACACAATACTTCCAAGTTGCTCGAGGCCAAGCACACAGTCATTGTCAGCAAACGGCTGCTGCTGAGATGACAAAATGGTTTGATACCAACTATCACTACATCGTGCCTGAGTTTGATGCCAATACCAGCTTCAGCCTGCATGCCGACAAGCTCATAGCCCAAGTTGAAGAGGCCAAAGCACTGGGATACAACATCAAGCCGGTATTATTAGGCCCCGTTACCTACTTATGGTTAGGTAAAAGCAAAGACAATAGCAATAAGCTCAATCACTTAGATAACTTACTCGCAACTTATGAACAGCTATTAATCAGCTTAGAACAAGCAGGGGTCGAATGGCTGCAAATTGATGAACCTATCCTCATCACCGAACTCGATGCATCATGGCAACATGCACTCAAACAAGCGTATTTGGCATTAAACAAATCGTCTATCAAACTATTACTAACCAGCTACTTTGGAGAACTCAAAGAAAACCTGCACTTTGCGTGCGAGTTACCCGTGGCAGGCCTACATATCGATGCTATCAATGGCTTTGAAGAAGTAAGTAAAGTCATCGATTGGTTGCCAACTCACAAAGTATTATCACTAGGCGTAATCAATGGTCGCAATATTTGGATCAACGATCTCAATAAAACCTTAGCTTGGTTAACGCCCATCCAACAACGGCTGCAAGATAGGCTGTGGCTAGCACCTTCTTGCTCACTATTACATGTGCCGGTTGATCTCGATAGCGAACAAAACCTCGATCACGACATCAGTTCATGGCTTGCTTTTGCAGTACAAAAGTTGGATGAACTCAACATTTTGGCCACCGCATTAAACCAAGGCAAAGAGACCGTTGCCGAAGAACTGATCATTAATGAGTTTGCTATCAAGTCTCGCCAACAATCCAACCGTGTGCATAACCCACTGGTTAAAACTCGCGTAGCTGGAATCAGCGATGATCTCGCATCACGTAATAGCCCTTATCCACAACGTGCTGTCATTCAACAACAACGTTTTAACCTACCGTTATACCCAACCACCACCATAGGTTCGTTCCCACAAACAGACGAGATCAGACAAGCACGCAAGCAATACCGGCTAGGCAAACTTGATGAAGACCAATATCAACAGTTCATCAAACAAGAAATCAGCTACGCCATCGAACAACAAGAGTCTATTGGCCTAGATGTATTAGTTCATGGTGAAGCCGAACGTAACGACATGGTTGAATACTTTGGTGAACAACTCGATGGCTATGCCTTTAGCCAATTTGGTTGGGTGCAATCTTACGGTTCACGTTGTGTAAAACCGCCGATTATCTTTGGTGATATCTCACGACCACAAGCCATGACGGTCGACTGGGCGACTTATGCACAATCATTAAGTGATAAACCGGTTAAAGGCATGCTGACCGGCCCAGTGACGCTCTTAAACTGGTCGTTTGTTCGTGATGATCAACCGCGTGCAGACACCTGCTTGCAACTCGCCTTAGCGATACGCGATGAAGTATTAGACCTCGAACAAGCCGGCATCAACATCATTCAAATTGATGAAGCAGCATTGCGTGAAGGCTTGCCATTACGACAATCACAGTGGCAACAGTATTTAGACTGGGCAATAAAAAGCTTCAAGATCACTGCCAATGGCGTCAAAGACCAAACTCAAATCCACACCCACATGTGTTATTCCGAGTTTAATGACATTATCCAAGCCATCGCTGAAATGGATGCTGACGTAATCACCATCGAAACCTCACGTTCCGATATGGAACTACTTGATGTCTTTAACGAGTTTAACTACCCCAATGAAATAGGGCCGGGTGTCTACGATATCCACAGCCCCAATATTCCATCGGTAGAAGAAATCGTCAGTCTGATTAACAAAGCAGCACAACGTATTCCTGCTGAAAGGTTGTGGATAAATCCAGATTGCGGGTTAAAAACCCGTCGCTGGCAAGAAGTAAAACCAGCACTTGCCGCCATGGTCAGTGCCAGTGAAGTGCTGCGCTCAAATACGGTTGCCGCCTAAATCAACCTGCCTGTACCTGATAGGATGTTGGGTGCAGGCTTTATGATGACAAGATCTTTAAAAACACCTATAGTCACAACTCACTTCATCATTAAGAAAAGGAATTCAAACAATGAAAAGTCATGCCTCCGCACATTTAGTTCTTTTGGCCACTTTACACGCTTAAACCAAAAAAACTTGGCCACATAAAACACACTGTTAGGCAGTCTACCGGCAAAGAAAGGAGTTCTAAATATGTCACAAAACCCTTTTGAAGACTTTATCAACTCTTTATCCAACAAGCACGGAGATGAACTCTGGGTCACAGTCTATAAGCGCGAACCGATCAATAATACGGATCATGATGGCGGGATGTATTGCGCTCTTGTTAAGAAAGAAAAATCAGAACGTGCAATGGAAAAGCCTGGCTGGGACTTGATGATAGGTAGTGGAGGGCCAGGCTTTTCTATGTCATACGAAGATGATGAAGAAGTTACTACTTACTACACTAATTCAGATGATGATTTTTTGAGGCCAATTCTGGTTCGTGACTTTCAGGGTAGGAAAGAAGATTACATTGAAATTCTTGAAGAATTCCGCCTGTTTCATAACTTATACCATGACAATGAAAGTGGTTCATTTATTAGTTTTGACGAAGTGGGTGATGTAGTTGAAGTGATAAAAATCAATCCCAATGAAGTAAAAATTAGACGACGATACTTACGCTCTTTTATGGCGGCCCGTCAAATGAACCTACTCCTATACTTTGAGCTTACTCGGCACTATAAGGAAAACATTAGCTTTTCTGATGACATAAAAAATGAGTCACTTACATATACGATCTATTCGGGTGACTCTTATTCGGATGGATACACATCTTTTTCTAGGATATTAGGGAAAAAGCTAATTCGATGCGAGGCAGTGGAAAAGTGTGGCGTATGGCCATTTGAGCAAGAAAAAGAATATCAGAGTTTCATTCTTGGTGGTGATACTGATGAACCTGAAGTATTTTCTTGTAACCCCGATGAATTAGCTAATTATTTCGGTGCCAATCCTGATTCTCCTCATTACTTAACGCCTGTATTCTTTCGAAAAGAAGTTATGCAGAAATACTATAGTTCCTCTGACTATGAAATTACAGATGGGCATCTAAATAGAACAGGCGCGTGGAGTTTGAGGTTTGACAATAATTCACCAAATCATGTGTCAGTATTTTTGGGGGATCTAGGTCAGGACCTGCCTAGCAAAGAGCAGGTTTATTGGAAGAGCTTTAATTTAATACCCGACGAAAGAAAAATAAGTAGAACAAATTTTGAGCGGAGCTTTCTGGGTAATTTCTACGATGCAGAAAACCCGGAGCACAGATTCAAGCAGAAATTTAGAGATATTCAGGAATACTGGAATAAAAAATACGGGTGGCATCTTTTCTTGCCTCTTTCCATTAAAGATGAGCATTTTTATGAGTCTATACGATCAATGCTAACCAACGAGCAGTCGGAGTTTGACGCGCAAGTGCTTGCCCTTACGAAGGTAACTATAGACTCAATAAATATTAAGTCTCTTAGAAACCACCTCGAAGTAACAGATAAGTCGATCAGAGCAATATCATTAATGGAAACTCTGCTTGAAAAGTTAAAATCTTCAAACTTACCAGCTCTATCCAGTCTGTTGAAAGGCACTCAGTCGGTTAGATCAACTGGCGTGGCACATAGGAAAGGTACAGATTATGAAAAGACGATGTCAAAGTTAAAAATTAATGATGGGGATTACGCTTCTGAATTCGATCAGATTTTATTGGGAATGCTCTTTCTTTTTGAAGAGATCATGCAGTTAGATTCAGAACTCAAAAATCAGCAACATGCCTAACAAAGCACTGCTACGAAGTGCTTTCTCTATACGTCTGCAGCTTGGATAGTGGTTGAGTTAGTCGTTATCAGCTACCTGTTTAAATTTAACACTATTCCAACTAAAAAGGGACGCAACCCTTTAATGTAAACAAGCCTTCAATATGAACCAGAAATTTAATGAATTTAAAGAAAAGTCTTTAAACACTGACTACCCTCTGTGGAGGAAGGTCGTATCAACCTTTTTCCTCGTATTCATGTGCCTGGGTGTCGTTGGCAGCTTTTGGTATTTCTACTGGTCTACTGAAAATATGCAATGCTATGAAGGCTTTCTCTATACGTCTGCAGCTTGGATAGTGGTTGAGTTAGTCGTTATCAGCTACCTATTTAAATTTAACACTATTCCAATGTTTGCTAGAGATTCCATCGGTGCGCTTATCGCTTTTTCAAATATCTGGTTTGGCCTATTCATCTTCAGCTTAAGACCTTGCGGTGCATAACACTGCTACTATTAGCAGCTAATCCCGTCGTGGAATCACTAAGAGTTCAACATGAATAAAAAACTACAAGATTTATCAGAGAGGGTTGCTAGGGCGAACGATGTGTTCTATAGCAAATTTGATACTGTGGATACATTGATGGGGATTATGGATAAGACCTTACGCAAGCAGGGGATGAAAGCGGATGCAATCACTATTGATTGCATCGCTCTCGATAAGAAGATCGTTATCCTACTCCACGATGAAAAGCCTGATTTTGTCGACATTGCTTTGGGCAATAAAGAAGGTGATATTTACTCATCTTCAGAATACGAACTTGCCACGCTATCGGAAACGGCTTTGGTGGAGATAATGGAAACTAACTTTATTTCTTAACACCTTTGATGCGGCTAATGACAATTTTCAACTGACAGAAGAAGCATTTAACAAAGTTACCGCTGGTGTGTTTAAAGTGCTTTTTAAGTGGTTTTTTCACTTCCCACGTACCTTTAAAGCCATTTGGAAACACGACTAAATCACCGGCTTTGAATGTAACTGCTGGACTACCATCTTCTGGTGTCATCACACATTCGCCTTCTAAGATATAGGCATTTTCAGTCGTGACGAATTCCCAAGGGAATACAGACACTTCTTTTTGCCAGGTCGGCCAGTAAGCCACGCCTAATTGTTTTAGACGTTCTTCGCTTAGGTTACTTTCAACGGTAATTTGTTTCATGTTTCTATTTTATTCCTAAAGGTTAGATTTATGCTCAAAGTCAGCTGACATTTCATGGTGACATAGTATGTTTTTCAGCCTGTTTTGACTACATTTTAAAGGATAATAATTATCATTTCGTTGAAATGTAAGATCTTGTTAAGAAAGCGTCGACGACTATCAAATCTAGTTTAAACTTAGACTGCTAATAATGATCACGACGATTCATGCTTTAAATGGTATTGGCTGGTAACTATAAAACAGCCAAAACCTCACAGCATAAAAGCCAGTAAGTGCAGTGTTCACATTCTTTCCACTGCCACCAGCGAACCAATCTGTCGCGATTTTAAACGAATAGCTGTTGCCCGCTTTAGTTAGCCATCAACAGCTATTTTCATTAATTTTGTGTCTAGGATTACGCTAATAATTATGTTGCCTCGTTATCAAAGCCCGCTTTTTATTCTGTGTTTAACACTGTTTATCTCTGCCTTTTCATCTGCACAGGCTGCACCGCCCATCAGTAAAGTAGAAGTCGTTAAACCTATGATTGCGTCTAATTCGCAAACACTGCGACTCTCAGGTTCGTTAACCGCTGAAAGGCACAGTCTGTTATCACCTCGTGTCGATGGCTTGGTTATTAACGTTAATGTTGATGCTGGCAGCAAGGTAAAAAAGGGCGATGTATTACTCAAGCTTGATCCGGCACTCAGCCAACATCAACTAGCTCAGGCCAAAGCGAACGTGGCCAAAGTCATTGTTGATCGTGAAGAAGCACAACGTTTAATCACTGAGGCAGAACGGTTACGTGCCAAGAACCATATTTCAGCCAGTGAATTATCTAAACGTAAATCCGTATTGGCTTTAAACAAGTCCGAATTATTAGCCGTTAAAGCAACGCAAGCCAATATTGAAGAAACGCTGCGTCGACATACACTGCCAGCGCCTTATTCGGGTGTTATCAGTAATAAGATGACCGAGGCGGGTGAGTGGATCAGCCGAGGTGATGCAGTATTAGAGTTAGTTAACTTAGATGTGGTCAGACTTGATCTGTATGTGCCACAAGAACGATTTGCTGATATCACCCAACAAACCCATGTGACGGTGATTCCTGATAGCTACCCTGATCAACAGTTAACAGGCCATATTCAAGCTATTGTGCCGGTGAGTGATGCCAAAGTTCGTGCTTTTTTAGTAAGAGTTCAACTTGATAATAAAGTCCACGCTTTGCTTCCTGGCACCTCTGCCACCGCCGAGTTTCATATAAACCCTGAACAACAAAGCCTGATTCTGCCTAGAGATGCTTTATTGCATCACCCTGATGGCCATGTCAGTGTTTTTGTTATCGAAGAGGGCAAGGCATTACGTCGTCAGGTTGTAACTGGCAAGTTAACAGATACTGGCGTCAGCATTCTTTCAGGAATTAATGCTGATCACTTGGTCGTCATTCGCGGCAATGAAATGCTGCAAGACCAACAAATCGTCGACATAATTAACGCAGATAAATAACATGCTTTCAGCCCCAATTCATCACGGAAAACTGCTCACGGTAATCGTCCTAATTATCGTGGTTCTGGGCCTTAGTGCCGCCTCTCGCATCCCTGTACAAATGATTCCTGATCTTGATGTTCGCACTATTAGTGTTGTAACTAAGTGGCCGGGCGCGACACCACAGGATATTGAAAAAGAAATCCTGCTTGAACAAGAACGTTACCTTCGTAATGTGCCCAATTTAGTGCGGATGACTTCGTTTGCTGAAACAGCAGAAGCTTCTATCGAGCTCGAGTTTCCTTTTGGTACTGATATTAATGAAAGCTTAATTGAAGTCACTAATGCCTTAAGCCAAGTTCAACGCTATCCTGAAAACGTAAACCAGCCTCGTTTAATGAGTAGTTCATTCTCTGAAAATGCGTTTATGCATTTCGCCGTCATCACTTTACCTGGCAACCCACTTAAGCTTGATATGCACATGGCAACTGACTTTGTTGATGATGAAGTTAGGCCACGCATGGAAAGAATTGAAGGCGTATCTAGTGTATCAATAGGTGGTGGGGCAGAACGTCAAATTCAAATTCACATTGATCCAGCCAAACTCGCCCAACGCGGCCTCACATTGACTGATGTTCGCAACGCTATTCGTGCTCGAAACCGTGATACATCTGCAGGTGATTTAAATGATGGTAAACGACGGTATCTAATAAGAACCACTGGTCGTTTCAATGATCTTGAAGATCTAAAACAACTGATCATTCGTCATGAAAATAATACCAACATCAAACTACATGAAATTGCCGACGTTAAACTGGATCATTACGAAACGTGGGGGCTTTCTATCGTCAATGATGAACCCGCATTAACACTTTCTGTAAGACGAGAGTCTGGCGCCAATGTCATCAACATTAAAAAGGCCATGGTAGAGGTTGTTGAAGACCTTCGTGTCAACCTGCTGGAACCGAATGGTTTAACAGTTAACTTAGTCGGTGATGATGTTCGTTATGTGCAGGCTTCTGTGGATAACGTCACCCGTAACCTGGCTCTCGGTGCTGTACTCGCCACGCTAGTTTTGTTTCTATTTCTACGCTCAGGCCGTGCAACAACCATTGGTTTGATAGGCATGCCTATTTGTACCATTGCAGCCTTTATCGGCTTGTACCTATTCGACCGCACCATCAATGTCATCTCTACAGCAGGTATCGCCTTTGCCATTGGTATGACCCTCGATAACACCATTGTTGTATTAGAAAGCATTGAGCAAGCACGTCGACGTGGATTAGAACGATTTGAAGCTGCTGTTGCCGGCGTTAGAGATGTCTGGACTGCCGTATTAGCCTCTACTTTAACGACTATCTTGGTGTTTGCTCCCATTTTATTTGTACAGGAAGAAGCAGGCCAACTTTACTCTGATATCGCTATCGCTATCTCAACCGCTATTTTTGCTTCCATGTTATTTGCTATTGCGATCGTTCCCGCAGCAAGTGCTTACTTTGGCTTTTCATCTAATGTTAAAAACAAAACAAGAAAACCTAGCCTCATCCTTAAACTAGTGAACTGGTTAAATATCTCTGTCCCTATCAGGTTAATTTCAATGGGCTTGATTGCAGTAAGTACACTCGGAACGGCATGGTACTGGCTGCCTGCTGCTGAATATTTACCTGAAGGTGAAGAACCCAAAGCATTTAGCATTATGATCTCACCGCCTGGCTATAATTTCATTGAAATGAAAAAAATTGGTGATGAAGTTAGCCAACACTTATCAGCCGCGTTACAAGCTAATCCAGAAAAGTTTGCTCGCGAAGAAATAACGTTGCCATCACTAAAGTATTATTTTCAACGCATCAGTCCTGGAAGCCAATGGGTCTTAGCTGAACCGACTCGTGCAGAAGACTTAGAGCCAATGATGCAGACTTTTACAGAGCTATTTAAAAGCTATCCCGGCATGCGAGCCTTCTCAAATAGAGGCTCTATTATTTCTAGTAATGACGGTGGCTCACGAGCGGTAAACTTAGATATTGCTGGTGCAGATCAAATCGCTTTATACCAAACAGCTGAGCATGCTTTACATAATGCCGAACTGCTTTTTGAAAATGCCCAAATCAGCTCCGAGCCTAGATCACTGTCTCTTGACCAACCATTAATTGAGATTCGACCTCGTTGGGATCGCTTGGCAGAACTAGGCATCAGTGCTGATGAATTTGGCTATACCGTAGCCGCTTTGAGTGACGGCGCTTATGTTGATGAGTTTTTCTTTAATGATGACAAAATCGATATTTTCTTATTCAGCAGTGCCGGCCAAAATCAAACCTTGGCACAACTCGTAAATCAACCAGTAAGGGTAGCCAATACCGTACTACCTCTAAACGCATTAGCAGACATCATAGAAACGGTAGACAGTGATGAATTGCGTCGTATTGATGGTCGACGCACAGTAACATTATCAATTATTCCGCCACGTGATATCGCATTAGAAACGGCCGTTGACATGGTGCGTAATCAAATGATTCCAGCCATGCGAACTGCCGGTGAAGTAGGGAGCGGTGTCTCTATCTCTATCTCCGGTGCAGCGGATCAACTGGATGCTACGCGGCAGTCACTTTCCAGTAACTTTATAATCTCTGTCATTCTTATTTATTTATTACTGGTCGCAATATTCAAACATTGGGTCTACCCATTGCTTATTTTAATGACCGTTCCGTTAGGCATAGCCGGTGGTCTTGTCGGTTTAATTGCCGTCAATGCTTCGGGAGAGCTACTGACTAGCTTTGGCCTACCAGCCATTATCCAACCCTTCGACATGATCACCATGCTGGGTTTCATCGTTTTGCTAGGCACAGTCGTCAACAATCCTATTTTGATTGTTGAGCAAACACGAAAAAACCTCGCCGATAAAACAACCACTATTAGAGATGCGGTAAATCAAGCTGTAGCAACACGACTTCGGCCTATATTGATGTCTACAGCCACCACCTTATTTGGCTTAGCACCATTAGTCTTTATTCCTGGTGCAGGTACAGAACTTTACCGAGGTGTTGGTATTGTCGTGTTAAGCGGCATATTGGTCTCAACTGCCGTCACTCTATTCTTTTTACCAAGCTTTATCACCACGGTATTAAGTTTATTAGGTAAAAAAGGTCGACCATGAGTCACTTCGTTATTACTTAACTAGGTTGAAGCTGTGACACCTAAAGTAGCTGGCAAAGTAAACTTTAAATAGGCTCGTCATATTGTTCTCACCGATAGCTAGAAATTATAACTATTATCCTAAACAATAAAAAAGTCGTAATGATTTCTCACTACGACTTTTTGCTATTTTTTTATGAAATAATTGTAATTAAGCTACTGCGCTTTTAGCCTTGCGACGTAATCCCATAAACCCTAATAATGCAGGAGCTAACATAAATAGTGCAGCAGGGATTGGAACAGCATTAACACCGCCACTAAATTTGGCTATAAACTTATGATCTAGGCCTGTATATGAACTATCCCAAAGGCTGCTATAGAAAAGTGATTGACCTCCAGCATAACCATCAGTATAGCTAAATTTCGCCGTGTTACCACTGAAACCACCATAGTCAAATAGAGCGTAAATAGTGCTGCCAGCCAGTAAAGATGCCCCTACATTAATTGTATTTATTCCAGTACTAATCAATACCGATGTAGAGAAAAAAGTTGTCCCCCCTGTCAATGCGTCGCCAACTGTAAAGTTAAATGTTTTTCCATTAGATGCTGCATCAAAATAAAAACTAATACTATCAAGGGTATTATCAACCGCACCAACAGTTAAAGATTGACCACTACCATACCAGCCATTATTAATACTCCCATCCCAAGTGCCAGTAGTATCAATTGTTGTAGCTGCGCTTGCTGAACCTATTCCAACAAGTATGCTTGCAATTGCAAACAAGGTACTTTTAAACTTCATAACATTCTCCATTGTTAAAAACCTCAGTTCTCTTTAACAAAAGAGAACAGCCCCTAAGTGCTTTACCTTTGTTTTACAAGGTAATTTGTACTCTAATTGATGGGGTTTATTTTTCCTACCCCATTTATTGGGGGGGCTTAACAAAAAAGAGCCTATCTCTACATTTAATTTATCTTGTCATCACCTTTGCAAAGACAATCAGCTTGGTATTTTAGTGGCTCCTATATTTTCATCAATGCCGTTAGTTTCATCTAATACCGTTGTATATTTATTTTGCTCATCGGCATCTGATAAAAAAGTAACCCGTTGCTTATTTGTAACTTTGTTATATGCCCAAACACTGTCACGTTCAGCACCATAATACACACGCTTTCTAACTTGCCATGCGATATAAGCAAAGGAAAAAGCCATAACTAGGGCAGTGATATCCACAGCGAGTAATTCAGGCTGTAAGTGAAACCATAAGCCTGTTGCAGGTATTAACCAGCCTACAAACGAACTCAAAGGAATCGCTAAGGTAAATAATGCTGCCACAAACAATAACTCAAACATGGCACGTGCAGGACCTCGTAACCACGCCCAAGCAAGGGCCATGAAGAACACGGTGTAATACACTGTCTGGTGCCAGCTATATAACTCACTCACATACAAACTCAACAACTTACTTGAGGCAATCATTAATGAAATACCCGCCACACAACCTAAACTTATACCTACCGTTAACGTAGCTAGTACTTTGACATCTTTTCGTTGTTTTGGCTGTTTTTCATCTCTTTTTTGTCTTTTTCGACGATTTTCAACCCATAATAAGTTGCCAGTGAAAAATAACCATGCACCAGCCAGACCTAAAATAAAGTAAGCCCAACGCACAAGGTTGCCACCATAAGTCGCAAAGTGAAGTGCAAAGAAACTACTTAATGTGGTTGATGCTGCGCCTTGATGGCCAGGTAAATACAGTGTGCTTTGCACTTCACCGGTATAAGGGTTCATCGGAATAAAACCACCCGGTGCACGTGGTGCAATTGCACTGTCATCATGCCCCCACACACGGACTGTCGCTCGTGGCGTAGTGACATCCGAGTAATCCAAACGATAAGGCGTAAAGCTTGGCGATAGCGCTTGAGCAGTTTTAAGCAACTCACTCGGTAACACCATTAAGTCAGGGTTAGTTGGCTGATCTGCAGCCGGTTTTGGCATATCTGCCATAAAAGCGTGACGTAATTGACCTTGGTGAACAACTTTATCTTGCACGTCATAAATAATGTCGTGATATGCAAAGACAAATGCCGTCAGAGCCATCACCACATGCAGTGGCAAGCTAAATACACCCACCACATTATGTGCATCTAACCAAACACGTTTGGGCTTACGACCAATGCGAAAGGCGAATAGCTCTTTGACTAAGATCGGTAACAAAATAATCAACCCTGACATCAAGGCCAGAGAGTAAACAGCGGCTATCACCCCCATGATCCAACGGTTAGTCTCAGAATCTACCGGTAAACCTAATACCCGATGCAATACATCGATGAATTTACTTACCCGTATCGTAGATGTTTGCTCTATAACAGGAGCACCATCCGGTCCGGCTTTAATTGCATAACGTTTATTATTTGAACTATCGTCTTCATCACGCACCTTCCACGTCACTTGCTCAGTAAAGTGTTCATCAGGGTGAATATAAAGGCGCACACTCTCTGCTGCATGCTCATCCGTCTTGATAATATGAGATAGCAACTTTGCAGCGTCATCAATCGATGTTTCGCTGGCCTGCTCAATCACCGGCGGTGTCGCCCAGTACATGATAGGCTCTTTAAAGATCGTTAATGCGCCAGCATAAAATGCAATAAACAATGCTAAGGCGGAGACAATACCCGTCCAGGTATGAAGTGTCTTATAGACACGAATAATTTCTGATTTTATTTTCATGGCGTGTAGCTAGAAGAATCTCAACATCCCATACACAGTCACAATCAACACATTGGCAAAACCTAGCCATAACCATGCACGTTGTCCTGTCGGGAATAAAAAACATAGGCTTAAAACAAACAGCCAGATCGGTGCAACAGACCACATTGCAAGCTGCACTTTGACACTCATTGCGATCGTTAAAGGCAACTGCATAAACACAGCGCTGCAACCTAGGCTAAGAAACAGACCTAAAAATAAGCCCGCTAAGGTTTTGCTAAACCAATCTGCTTGGAAGGAAATATCCTTACTCGTCATTATTTATTACCTTTGGCAGTGGAATATAAAACGCCTAAGTAAGGGAATAATACAAATAACATCATTACCCAAATCAATAATGTAAAAACGGCTGCTATCACTTGCATAGCAACCGTCATCATAAACAGACTGAGTATGAGCAAGCCCACACCCGTCCATTTAGCCGCAGGAAGCGGCCCTTGCCTTGCTATCCACAACTGATGTCGCGATGACAAATAGATGCAAACACAAGCAACAAAGGCCATTAATAAGCCACCAAACACAAACATAGAGACTACTTCCTACAAATTTAAACTATGAAATTAAAATGAATATGTAGCTGAAACACCAAAGTGGCGAGGCTCAATCAAATCAGCATAACCCAATGGGTATCGACCACCTGCTGGTTCTTCAACTCTAACCGCTTCTTTATCCGTTACGTTATTTACATAAGCTGAAACTAACCAGTTCTCAACTTCGTAATTCGCATTAAAGTTGATAACGGTATAACCACCTACTTCCCGCTCATCTGTATTTTCGATATCACCATACGAACCACCGATATAGTTCAGGTCGGCACCGACATCAAACTCATCAGTCACGTAGTAAGTAGCGCCAATGGTTACGGTCTCTTTCGGCGCAGTGCTCAGCTCATTACCTTTAATACCGGTATAGTCATCACCACCGTCTTTGATTTCTGTGCTTAACAAACCAACACCAAAGTTAACTTCTAAGTCATCAGTCACTAACGCACTGACTTCTAATTCAGCACCATAAGTCACCGCTTCTTCAATATTAACAATACGGCGACGAGAATTTTGTCCTTGGTAGCCATCGTATTCATTGTAGAAAACGTTAGCGCGAACATTAACCTTGCCATCGAACAAGTCACTATGAACACTTAACTCGTACGCATTGACCTCTTCTTCATCGTAGTAGTAGTATTCTCCAGCCGCATAGTCTAATGCACCACCACCTGAGTTATAGCCTTTCTTAGCACTCAATGCGACTCGAGTTGCATCAGTCACATCATACTGCAGCACTAATTTTGGTAACAAAACTGTATTACTTTCATCCAATGACGTATCAATACCTGGTGCAGGATATACAAAGCGGCGCTCTTGAGTTTCATCTTGATAGCGTAAGCCACCCGTAATGGTAAAACGTTCGGTCACACCGTAGTTAAGTTCACCATAAACAGATTTAGTATCGGCTTCATCTTTAGCGCCATAGGTAGGAGAACCGGTACTGATTATGTCTTGATCACGTTCAAAATAAGCCAAACCGACAAAACCATTCAATGTTTTATTATCTTCACCAAAGTTAACTTTGGCATCAATATATTGATTCTCTTCTTCAAAGATTAGGTCTTGCTCTCCAGCAGCAGTTGAAGCATATGCATTAAAGCCCCATTTATAATCAGTGTCAGACATTAAAACATCGAACGAAATTGAGTTAGTTAACTGGTAATCCAACTTCAAGCTTGTTGTCTCACTGTCAGTCTCGATATTACGAATGTAAATCTTTTCATATGAGCTAGGATCATCAGCCCGAAAATAACGTCTACCGGTGTCACCTTTTTCTTCATTTTTAGAATAGGTAAGAAGCGCATCTAAATTATCAGTCGCTTTCCACAACAACTTAATACGACCTTTTTCGGTATCTATTTCATTGAGGTCATAACCAGCAGGGTTACCTGCGTATTCATCATTACTGGTGGTTGTTTGTGCATCTACCATCTGTCCAGAAATACGAAATGCTAACTTATCTTCAATAATCGGCCCAGATAACATCACCGCTTTATCAATGTAGTTTTCTTCGTTGCGATAACCTAAACGAACCGCACCTTCCCAATCAAAGCTAGGATCTTTTGTTTTAATGTAGATCGCACCACCGATACTGTTACGACCATTGGTTGTAGATTGTGGGCCACGAAAAACCTCGATTTGTTCCACATCCCACAGACCAGAATCACCGGTAAAGTCAGCAACGAAAGGTTCTGCAATACCATCAATAAGCACAGAAACACGAGGGTTAGCACCACCAGTGATCGAGTTAAAACCACCAGCAGAACCATTACCGGAAACACCACGAATATTCGGTACCACACCGGTTGGTGTAACAACATTCGGCACAGCAGAAATCGCTTCACGCACTGTTTGGTTGCGTGTTGTTCTCAATACATCATCACCAATAACAGTGACGGCCGACGTAGTATCTTTTAAAGACTTCTCAAGTTTTTCACCCTTAACGGTAAGGTCACCTAAAACTACGGTCGCGTTATCTTGTTCAGCCGCAAAGGCAACATTTGCTAGGCTCATCGACACTAGCAAAGAAAGTAATCGTTTGTTCATTTTGACTCCAAATCAAACTTTTTTCTGAAAGCCTTGCATCAATTTGCATCTCTATAAGCTATTCAAGGCATAAATGTTTACTATTTCCACAAAGCTAATTGCTAATGAAAATAATTCTCATTCATGATAAGTTATTCGAAAGACGCATGTTTAGAAACTACTATTCAAAATCGTCAAACCTTTATCCAAAACCATCTTTTGCTACTTTGAACTAAAAAATGAACCTTTCTGAAGAACAAATACAGTTTGCAGACATGAGAAGACTGTCGAATAACTACTCCCATGTTTCACAAAATAAAACTAACCACGTCGATGATGATGTCGTTATTCAGGGTAAGTTCAAACGTAACCAATATTCCGAAGGTTTATCGAGCCACGCCAGCGAAGCAACAGAAATGCAGGACTCGTTCAACATGGTCGAGCTACCAGCGGCATTGAGTTTTAACATCATTTTTGAAGGAAAGATCGACTTCACACTAGGCGGCAATCACTACCAAATAGGCCATCACCTAGAAAACCATGCTGAATGTTACGCCTTCAGCCTAAACCGGCCAGATACCTTCACCCGTTTTTTAAAAAAAGGCATGAAAGTCTGCAAGGTCAATATTTTTGTAGAACGTCACTGGTTAGAAACAAGATCAAACTCAGCAGAGAGCAGAGCAGAGCTAAAACGACTATTTCAAAATCACGCAGCACTACGTCACTGGAAAGCATCGCCGCAAACCATCAAACTCGCCCACGACTTATCCAGCGTAAGTAAAAAAACCACACTAGAAAACAAACTCGAAACTGAATATTTAACAATCAAGCTATTAAATCAATGCATTGCAGATTTTCAATCCGACCTTGCAGACAGCCCTGCAAGCCAAGCACAAACAACCACCGTGGTTGCCAAACGGGATAACGAACTCAAACAAAGCATCGACAAGTTATTACCGACAAGCCCCAGCTTAGATCAAATAGCCCAATCTCTGGGTTTAAGCATCAGCACCCTACAAAGAAAGTTCAAAGCCGAATTTGGCATCACCGTAAACAGCTATTGCCGTCAACGTCGCTTAGACATTGCCAAGAAAGCACTCGCCGTGGATGGTATCTCAATCGGCGAAGCGGCCTACATCGCAGGCTACAGCCACGCATCTAACTTCATGTCAGCATTCAAAAAACGCTTCAACCAAACCCCGTCCGAATTCATTAAATACCATCATCAGCGTTAAGCTTGTACTTAGTAACGAAAACAAAGTAAAACCTTACCCGATCACTAATAAAATCAAACGATTGCATAAAAAATATGTCTAAATTCTTACTTAATTGATGACAAGCCCAGTAAAAATACCCTATAGTCTTGGCTCACTTAATCATTAAGAAAAGGAATTCAAACAATGAAAAGTCACCACCCCACGCAGCTAAGATCTTTAACCTCACCATACAAACCGCTGTAATATAAGGAAATATTATGGACTTTTTAGAAATTATTGTTGGGGCAATAGCCCTATTGGTAGCAGCTAGAGCATTTACCCTTCAGAAATATGAAATAAGAAAAAATGGTCGAATAAGCGCCTTGGTACACTCCTCGAACCTCATACAACAAAAGATTGAATATCACGGAAAAATTATTGATGACATGAAGGTTAAAGGGAAATCACACCAAGAATGGAAAGGCCATACTCACCGTATTAACGATCAGTTCAGACCATTGAAAGGGAAAATAGATGCGGAATTACTCGAATTAATGGCAAAGCATGATGGTATTAGTTTGGCCGATGAAATTAAGTCCACTCTTAAAATAAGTAGTTAACGGTCCCGTACCTCTCTTTTGCTCATTAGCTGATTTAATATGGGAAGAGAAGCAAGGGGCAGCCAGCTTGATTTTAAAGACTATTCCCCCAATAAACCGTTGAAGTGTTCAGGGTAAAAGAATAAGGTTACGTTGTTACTTAACCTTATTCTCAACGCCGTATATGACTAACTCTTCAAAGAAGCCATATCCACAACAAAACGATAACGCACATCGCCGGCTTCTAATCGTTCAAACGCTTCATTCACTTGTTGGATATTAATTAGTTCAACCTCGGCTGAAATCTTGTGTTGTGCACAGAACTCCAACATTTCTTGCGTTTCGGCGATGCTGCCAATATTTGAGCCGGACACACTACGACGGCCAGTGACAATGCTAAAGGCATTCACTTCAATGGGTTCGGGCGGCAAACCTACCACTACTACACTGCCATCATGGCGAAGTAAGTTTAGATATACATTAATGTCATGTTTTGCTGACACGGTGTCTAAGATAAAGTGCAGTTTTCTCGCATAATTTTCCATTTGTGCTTGATCTGTGGATAACACCACTTCATCAGCACCTAAACGTTTGGCATCTTCAAGTTTTGATTCTGACCTTGTAAACACCACCACTTCCGCGCCCATGGCTTTAGCGATTTTAATTGCGACATGACCTAAGCCACCAATGCCTAAAATACCAATTTTCTTACCTGATACTTGCCAATGTTTCAGTGGCGAATAGACGGTTATGCCTGCACATAATAAAGGTGCGGCTGCCGCTAGGTTGTCAAAGCTTGGCATCTTTAAAACGTATTGTTCATTGCATACATAGCTTTCGGAAAAACCACCAAAGGTATTGCCGCCAGAAACTTTGTCGGGAGAGCCAAACGAGTAGGTGACACCTTCATCACAGAACTGTTCTAAATCATCTTCACAATATTCACAGCTATTACATGAATCAACGATACAACCTATGGCTGCAATATCACCGACTTTAAACTTAGTCACATGCTCACCAACCGAAGTGATTTTGCCAATGATTTCATGACCGGGAACAAGAGGGTAGTCAGTATTACCCCAATCATTTTTAACGGCATGCAAATCTGAGTGACAGATACCGCAATACAAGATGTCCATTTCCACATCGTGTGCCAATAAACTTCTGCGAGTAATTTCCAGTGCATGCATGGGATTGTCTGAACTATCAGCACCGAAAGCTTTGGTGATTTGTATTGTCATGTTTTGTTCCTCACATAAAGTTACATTCATTGTACTTTGTAAAAATACGGCCTTAAATGCATAGTAATATGACTTTCATGCCTATTCCTATTTAATGGTTAGGCAGCAGGTTCAGTTAGCTCCCAGCTTGATACTCAAGATAGCTAAAGTAGCGCGACGCCTTTTAACGAGTCATTCATTCAGGACAAAAAACAGTTGGCTTTTTCTCCTTCGTCGCTTATTTTGGTTCACTATTATTTGCCTCTTCGTGAGGCCTTAGGTGGTATGAGATCTAGATGAAAAATGAAATTAAATGGTTATTACCTATTTCAATAATTTCAGGCGTTATTGGCTGGTCGACTTACGGCTTTTTAACCGAAGAAATTCTACTTTGGACATTACCTGTGTACTGTTTTTCTGCGTTAGTTGTTACCGTCAATGGTGACAATATAATTGAAGCAGGCATTATACTTTTTATAACTGGGGTTTTAGCGCTGCTGTTGCACCCATTAATATCTGAACGATATGGGTTAGTCGGCATCATTCCCAGCGTATATATCACTTTGTTTGTTACCAAAATCACTTTTTCACTAGCGAAAATGGGTGCCTTTGGTAATGAAAAATTCACCTAACAAACAAGCAACAACTCATGCCAGCTCAACTACCAAAGATACATGCTAACTTTTTTATTCAATATAGTGATGTCAAAACGTTCTGTGCAGGAAGTTTGTGCCACGCCATAACAAACATGTAGTGGCAACAAATGCTCTTCTCTAGGGTGACAATATCGTGCGCCTTCTGCTTTATCCCATGCTGAAAGTAATGCAGTGCGTTGTTGATGTTGGTAGCCAGGGTTACAACATATATCACGCAACCAAGCTTCAAACTGACTGTTTAATCGAGTGGATTGTGCCGTATTGGCAGCAAAAAATGCATTCATATTATGAAATGTGAACCCCGAGCCAATGACTAAGACATTTTGCTCACTTAATGTTTGCAAGGCCTCACCGATGGCTATGTGCAGATCAGCATCCATAGTATTCACGAGTGATAGCTGAATACATGGAATATCTGCGTCGGGGTACATTATTTTCAAAGGAACAAATAAACCGTGATCAAAACCTCTTGCCTCATCGAGTTTAGATGCTATCCCGTTATCACCCAGCAACTGGTGCACTTGGCTTGCAAGCTCAGGTGCGCCATCACTGGGGTACTGGATTTGGTATGACTCTTTTGGAAAACCAAAGTAGTCGTAAATTAAGCTTGGTTTGGCTGCTGCTGTAATTGTGGCAACGGATTCTTCCCAGTGGGCGCTCACCACCACAATGGCATCCGGCTTTGTTATCTTGTTGGCGATCACCTTTAAGGTATCAACCATCTGTTGATGAGCCGGATCAGCCAACAAAGGTAAAGGCCCACCACCATGCGATATAAACAATGATTTATATGCTTGTTTCATCTGTGGATAACTCAGCCTATTTATTGCTAGTTAAACGTTTAGCTGCGTGCATCTGCAGCTAAGGCATACTTGCCGCTACCAAGAGTGACTTGTACAAAAGCAATCGCAACTAGAAATAATGGAAACTCCCAACCGCCACCAGCATTTGAAAATACCCAACCGTTTGCTGAGTGTGCCCATGTTGCACCGATTAATACAGGTATCACTAAGGCTGCAAATAAGCGTGTTTTAACACCTAAAATAATCGCAATACCACCAATGGCTTCTGCTAAGAATACAAAGTAAGCCAAGACACCCGGTAAACCGATTGATTCAAAGTAGCCTGCTGTGCCGGCAAGGGTAAAGACCATCAATTTCAAATAAACGCTATGAGCCAACAATACGCTACCTAATGACAGCCTTAATAACAGTGCTGCAACGTCTGGTTTTAATAATAAAGTCATGATTCTGTCTCTGTTTTGTGAAAGTAGCTACAGTATGCGTATTGCATAGATAGAAATAAATTGGCAATATCAACAAATCAATATTGCATAATTGCAAGCAAGGTCACTATGGATTGGAATTCATTAAAGATATTTATCGCCATCACTAACTCAGGATCGCTATCTGGTGCAGCCAAAGAACTCGGTGTAAATCACTCTACGATCTTTCGTCGCTTGAATAGTTTTGAAGATGAGTTGGGTGGCCGTTTATTTGAGCGGATTAATAATCGCTATGAATTGACGGCAATGGGAGAAGAGCTATTCGTTCAATCTCAAACGATTGCAGACTCATTTGATGATATTGATCGCCATATTGTCGGCAAAGACTTTCAACCGAAGGGTACGGTTAAAATCACTGCACCTAATAATATCGCTTATCGTTTTTTACCTCGCTATATTGCCGAGTTTAATAAAACGTATCCTGACATTCATATTGAGTTACTTGCTAGCAACCAAGCATTTAATATGAATAACCGTGAAGCTGATATTGCCGTTCGTGCTACTCGTAGCCCTCCTGATAACTTAATTGGTCGTAATGTGTGCACACTGAACTGGAGTGTTTTTGCCAGTAAGGCGTATAAAGATCGCTACGGTTATCCACAAACTATCGACGATTTAAAAGATCATGTTTTGATCGGTGCCGCCGGTGCCATGCAAAACTTGCCGGGCTTTATTTGGCTAGAAAAACACTTTGGCCAACAAATTAATACGCGTTGTGATGAGTTGATGGTGATGTCGTCGTTTGCTAAAGCCGGCCAAGGTTTGGCTTTTTTGCCTAGCGATCAAGTTCGCTCCGGCTTAAAAAACCTTTTCCCATTTCCTCCAGGTCAAGAGGGCGGCTTATGGTTACTCACTCATCCAGACTTAAGAAATGTTGAACGAATCAAGCTGGTTATGCAGCACCTGACCGAGTCATTTGCTAATGAAAGTAGATTACAAAACTAGATAAGTAGACTATTAAACCTAACTAATAACAAAAGTAAGCATTCACATTTATGAAAAACAATAAAACATTAGTCATTGGTGCCAACGGCCAAATTGGTAAAAAAACAGTTAAGTTATTAGCCGAGCAAGGCATGGCTGTTATCGCGATGATTCGAGATCAATCTCAGGCTGAAACTCTAAAATCACTGGGTGCTGAAGTTGTTATTGCCGATCTTGAAAGCGACTTTTACACAGCCTTTATTGGCTGTCAAAATGTTGTTTTCACAGCCGGTTCTGGAGCAAGTACAGGTTTAGATAAAACATTACTTATCGATCTCTGGGCGGCAATAAAAACCATCAATTATGCTACTGAAGCTAACATCCAACGTTTTATCATGGTCAGTGCTCGTGGTGCAGACAATCCTGATAATGGCCCAGAACGAATTAAACCTTATCTAGTCGCCAAGCATGCTGCCGACTTTGTATTAATGGAGAGTGAGCTTAATTACACCATTCTCCAGCCGGGCAGACTGTTAAATGATGCCGGTACGGCCTTGGTTAAAACGAACAGACCCACTGAGGCGAGTGAACAGATTATTAGCCGTGATGATGTGGCCGCAGCAATTGTTCACTGCTTGACCAGCTCTGTCACCGACAGACAAGTGTATGAACTTTTTAGTGGCACACAGACGATTGTTGACGCATTGTCATAACGCACTTTGCTACCGAAATTATTCGCAATATTGTTAATAATAATCCACTAGATAAGTGTTAGACTTTTACCAATTCAACATGGAGTCAGTTAATGTCTATCAACTTAAAACCAGTTAAGTATATTGCTGCTAGCTTTGCATTAATGCTGACCAGCACCAACCTGTGGGCAACAGATTGTTATGTGTTATCACCTGGCCTTGAAAGTCAGGGCGATGATTATTACAACATCGAACAGCAGCCAGCAGCTAGTCGCAGTGAACAACAGCAAATGAATCGGTTTTTTAATGGCTTAAAAGGTGATTGGAAGGGGAGATCGACACAGGTAGACTGCCGAGGGCCTGATAGCAAACCACGTAAGGTTGTTAAATCATTCGAAGTTAAGGCTGAGTTCACTCAACCGTCTCATGGCTTAAACCTTAAACTTCAACGTCGTAATGCTGAACAGAAAGTAACCAAACACGATCACTTTCCGCTTTATATAGCAGCAGACTTATACACAATTGAGTTTGAAGAGGACAGCCCCGTTGTTATCTCCCACAAAGCGAGACGAGCAATTCAGGTACAAAAAACGACTCAATTGAAAATTTTATATGAAGAGCATGAAAAGCTAGAGCAGGAAATTAAAAGGCTGAAAATAAAACTTAAGAAGCACGCTTCTGACTCAGAAGAATATAAAAAGATAAAACGGCAAATTATTCAAGCTAAACTGGAACTTGAAAGAGTAAAAAATGAAATCAAAAAACTGAAAGAAACACTTGGATACTTTGATTCTTCTTCAAATAATAAAAACATAATAAAATTTAGTCGTTTAGTAGAAAAAACGGCGGAGCTATCTCTCAATAATAACCAGCTAACACTCACTTTTTTACATTTTAATAACGGTATTTTTGTCGCCGAAGAAACAATCGAACTCTATCGTTAATACCTTAGGCGACTTTGGCAGGGCTAGTAGCAACGATTGCTTGTTGCACTCGCTTGACTCGTTCAATTGATAATGATGCTGTTCGCTGGCGTTGCTCACATAAGGCACTTCTAAAACCGAGGTAGTCAGCATTGATCAGCTTGAGTCTTTCGATATCATCGATACGAAGTGCACCAGCCAAACCACATAACAGATCATGCTGCTTTACCGAGCTTACGAATATATCTAATTCACTATTTTGCCAATGTTCGGTTAAATGTTGACCATTTTTAAAGGCCGTATCAACCATTATTCCTGCAAAACCAGCTTGCTTTAACAACGGTATGCAATCAATGATCGGCATATGATCTGCAAATAAAACAGCAATCACCGGTGTGGATAAGTTTTTGACTGTTTCAGCCAATGCTGACAGGCAATTCGTTAAATCATCATCAGGAAAAATACCGATTTTGACGTAATCAACACCAGACTCAGCCATGTTTGTTATCGCCACAGTTAATTGCTGGCTGTTCATTGGCAAGTCACCCACCGTGGCACTAGTTAAACAACGACCGTCAATGAGTCTTACAATATCAGTCACGGTAGCGACACTCAGTGCACCTAAAGCACCCTGTGATGGGTTTTTCATATCCAGAATATCTGGCAGTACAGGCAATAAAGTTTGTGCCTCTTGTAGCGATTGTACGCTGGCTAACCACTTAGACATTTATAACTCGATTCCTGCTGCTTTGATTTTATCCATCAACCACGACCATGCTTCTAGTTCTCGAGCTCCGGCTGTTTTTTCAATGGCAATCGTTAAATACCCGATCTCTTGTTTAACTTTGTCCGCTGGCAACATTGATAAACGACTGGTTAATACTGCCGCTTCAATCACTGCACTTTGTGCTCGGTTAAAACCTCGGAAAGGGGCGTGCATCACGTCATTAACAATCTTGCCGGTAAATTTTGTACGTGGATCACCATCAACAAAGTCGATGATCTCTAATTCAATATGCGTTAATGCTTGCTCTAAATAACGACCTTTTATTTTGTCACAAGGCAGTGTTGGCCAGTCGCGATGACCGGTTAAAGAGCCGGCAAATACCCGTACATCGTCTGTAAAGTTAATCGTACATTGGCGATGATTCTTTAAATTTTCATACGTTGCCGAGGGTTTGAATGGCTGAATAACGAAGTGACCATTCACTTCAGTTATTCCCATAGGAGCAGAGTGTGCTTCGCCATTGTCAGCTATCGTTGTCACGATGACTTCATGAATTTTACTATTCAGCTGTGCCACACTTTCTTCCTGTTGTTATGGTTGTACCTTCTGCTGTTTGCTCGGTTAAGTCTTCTTCCACTTGTGTGAGCGCACAACCCCATTCTAATTCTTCATCTTGGTTATATCGTTTCCCCATTTGCCAGGCAACTTGGGCTCGGGCCAATTCAACACCTAAATAAAAGGCATGTCCGGTATCACCTTCTTTGAGCTGTAGCTGTGGATAAAATGCAAACGGGTCAGTATCAAGCATTAAACCATCGCGGTTAAACATGTGGATACCTTGCTCAGCAATCTTAATTCGATAGTTAGGATCTTTGATGTTGCTGGCTAACTCGGCAATATCATCCGCACTATCAGGGAAGGGGCGACGCTCATGAGCGACCAGTAAATCACTGGTAAAGTCGCGCGGCAAACTACTGTCTTCACGAGCTGCAAACATCATTCTACGGGCAATATCTGCTTCTTTTATTGCTCGACGTGCGTGAGGACTCACTTCGGTTGCAAGTACGTTCGTTACACCCAGTTCAGAAATTATTCCAAACAACATCGCATTAATACCACTGGTATCAGCATCTGTTAATTCAGTTAAGTTACCCACACCCATCATCATCGGTGCATCAGGATATTTTCGACGTAACTCATGATAGCGAACAATAGAGTTAGTCAGTCCAAAATGAATAGGATCTAATATTGGATCGGCAATCCACGGTCGGTTGATTTTATCCATCAACTCCATCACCCGCTCTAAAGAAGCGAGTGAACCTGATTCTGCTGGCACTAAAATCGGTACCGAATCGACTTCCTCTGCTAGGTGGTAGGTTTTCTCAGTTAAGCTCAATAAGAAGTCTGCACCCGCGTTACCTGCACGTTTTAAATCTGCTAACTCTAAAGAATCAACACTGACTTTAAAACCTTCGTCATGCAATGCAGCAATGGCATCTTCTAGGTGAGGAAACTGTTCTTGTGGCAGACAACCGATATCAATAACGTCAGCGCCATTGTCACGATAATAGCGAGCACGCTCTAATATACCTTCAACATCACGTTCGGGAGCATCGACAATTTCAGCAAAGATATTGACATCATAACGACTCAAGTCCGGCTCTTTACGAGCATGGCCAAAGTATAAAGGTAGATCTTTCACTTCTTCCGGACCGCGTGATACCGGCAGGCCTAATTGCTGACTTAATGCTTCTAAGTCACCTCGACAACGCCCTGGCACCATGATTTCAGTGCAGTCAGCAATATGCTCAGGCTTTAACCGTCGAGCAATCATTTTGTCAGTCATTAAGGCGGCAACCGATACTCCTAGCTGATGGATCTGATAGTCAAAATCAATCTCACCCATCGAGTTAAGTACATTTCGAAGGCTAGGTTCAGCGAGTTTACCGGTTAAAAATAATAGCTTTTTTGCCATCAGTTCTTTAATTCATCCAATCTAATTTGCAAGGCAGCTAATAATTTTTCAGGGTTTTCAACGACTGTTGTTGCTTCGAAAGATCGTAATTTATGGGTATGTTCAAGATCAACCGTTCGCGGCCAAAGTCTAACAATACGATCTGGGGCAGGGGTATCCATTTCAGGTTCTGTATCACACGCTAATACAATACTTGGAATGCGACACTTTCCTGCCTGTGCATAAATATTGGTGACTAAGGTATCTGATAAACCTAAGACCATCTTTGCGACAGTATTCGATGTTGCAGGTGCAACTATCAAGGTATGGTAATCTCCTCGATAGAACAAGCCTACTGGTGGTGAACTAGCGGCACGATCTCGGTATACACGACCATCATTAATTGCCTTAGGATCATGACCGTACATCCGGACAACTTCTTCTCCAGCCTGACTATAAAACAAGTCAACATCATCCAAATCACGGACGATATCTAAGCACTCTTCTAAGTAATGACCTGAACCTGTTACCGCCCAAGCGATACGTGGTTTTTCGGGACGAGCTTGCATGAAAAAAACCTCAAAAACGTTATATAGTTGAAATTTTGACAGACTCTGTGCGGTTAGTAAAAATTAGATAGGATTAGCCTTGTTTTTTAAGTTAGAATTAACATCAACTATAAGAATTAAGATGGAGAGAGAATCATGGCAACAGCATCAACTACCCCCCCTAAAATTGTCGTCGTCGGTGGAGGTGCAGGTGGCCTTGAGCTTGTCACCAAACTAGGTAGAAAGTTAGGTCGCAAAGGAAAGGCCGACGTAACCCTAGTTGATAGCACTCATACTCATATCTGGAAACCCTTACTTCATGAAGTTGCTGCGGGAACGTTAGATTCACATGAAGATGAGATTGAATACTTAAGCCAAGCAAAATGTAGTGGCTTTCGCTTTCGTCTGGGTCGAATGGAATCACTTGATCGCACCAACAAACAAATCACAGTTGCGCCAACAAAAGATCAAGAAGGCGTAGAAATTATTCCCCAGCGAACGTTTGACTATGACTACTTAATTATCTCAGTAGGTAGTATCAGCCACGACTTTAATATCAAGGGTGTAAAAGATCATTGCTTGTTCTTAGATACCACCCGTCAAGCAGAAGCCTTCCAAAGAAAATTACTACAATCTTATGTAAGAGCACACACGCAAGGTAAACCTCTAGATCAAGGTCAACTTGATATTGCCATCGTGGGTGCAGGTGCAACCGGTATTGAGTTGAGCGCTCAATTACACGAAGTATCTCACCTATTGAATGCTTATGGCTTAGATGAAGTGGCACCAGCTGATGTTAATATCAGTATCATTGAAGCGGCTAAACGTGTCTTACCTGGTTTACCTGAAAACTTATCAGCATCAACTGAAAAAGAATTAGAAAAACTCGGGGTAAATCTACTTACTGATGAGCGGGTAGTAGAGGTCACTGAGACTGAAATAAAAACTGAAAGTGGTAAGGTTATTCCTGCTGCGATTAAAGTATGGGCTGCGGGAATTAAAGCGCCTGAGTTCTTGAAAGATATTGATGGTCTTGAAACCAATTGGATGAATCAGCTGGTTGTTAAGCAAACTCTGCAAACTACATTAGATGATGATATCTATGCCATCGGTGATTGCTGTGCTTGTAAATGGCAGGGACACGATGAAAACGTACCACCTCGTGCTCAAGCTGCTCATCAAATGGCATCGTTAGTATATAAATCCATAAAAAATCGTATGAATGATAAAGAAATACCTGATTATCACTATCATGACTATGGTTCTTTAGTATCCCTTGGTAAGTACAGTACTGTCGGAAATATGATGGGCAACTTAAGCAAGGGCAGCTTAATGATCGAAGGTTCAATGGCTAGATTGATGTATTTATCACTGTATAAAATGCACCAAGTTGCTTTGTTCGGCCCATTCCGTGTTGCCATGTTGACCTTGTCACACATCTTCCGTCGTAGTGTGCACCCAAATATTAAACTTCACTAATTGTGTAACTAATATTCACAAAATCTATGCAAATAAAAAAGGCCCTTACCGGGCCTTTTTTATTTAATCTTTTTCTAAGCTGTGACTTTATTTTAAGCTCATTCTTTCCATTAAGCTTACGCCAGCTAGTTTGTGTTTTATTAGTGCTGCGACATGTAGCACTATCAAGCCGATAAAGATAAAAGATAGATACTCATGAATGTCTGACATATTTTCACGCATCACTTTGTCAGCATCAGCAATACGTGGCATCACTAGCCCCCAGAACTTTGTATCATATTTGCTATACATTGATTGCATATAACCTGAAACAGGCATCGCAATCATAAAGGCATATAACAGACCATGTACCGCTCCAGCTGCTCGCTGTTGCCATTTACTGATGCTATCTGGCAATGAAGGCGCTTTATGCATTAAACGCCAGCCTAAACGCACTGCAATCAATATGGCAGCGGTAATGCCCAAAGATTTATGCAATAAAAAATAAAATGCCCTGACACTTTCTTCACCAGGTGGTAACTCATGCTTTTTGGGTAGCTCAACCATAAACAAGCCTAGACCAATCATTGCCAAAATCATTACTGCGATTAGCCAATGTAGGATCACTTGCACTCGGTCGTAACGTGCCTCAACCATCATTCTTTTCTCCATCAATATTGTTGTATAAAAAAAGGCCATAATAGACTGGCTATTATGACCTCATGACTAGATAAAAATTCCTTGTTAAATATCTAGGTTAGATGCTTGCAATGCGTGCTTTTCAATAAACTCACGTCGAGGCTCAACATTGTCACCCATTAGCGTATTAAATGTTTCATCAGCTGCGATGGCATCTTCAATTTTAACTTGTAACAAACGACGCTTACTTTTATCCATTGTCGTTTCCCACAACTGCTCTGGATTCATTTCACCCAGACCTTTATAACGCTGCACATGTTGACCGCGACGAGCTTCTGCTAACAACCATGTCACAGCTTGCGAAAAGTTCTCTATTGATTCTTTTCTATCACCACGTTGTACAAATGCATCTTCTTCAAATAAACCATTAATTTTATCTGCGAAGGTTAAGATGCGTTGATATTCCGTACTGGCAAAAAACTCACCAGGAATATGATAATCAGTGCTGATGCCATGACGTGAAAAGCTAATGTTAATTAGCGGTGTAGGATCATCACCATGAGGTTTAACAGCTAACTGATAGCTCGTTCCTGTTGGCAAGGTACTATTAAGGCGATCCTCTATTTGCTTCAACCATGCCGATGCCGTCGCTGTATCAGTCAAATCTGGAATGGCAGCTTGATAAATCAACTGCTCTAAGAAAGCAGGGTAGTAGTGACTCGACAGTCTAGTAATGATCGCTGATACCGTTTGAAACTCTTCAACTAATTGCGCTAAAGCATTTCCATTAATCGGTGTTGCTGCTTCACTTGGATACAGCACCGCATTGTTCAACGCTACTTCAGTTAAATAATGTTCCATCTCGGCATCATCTTTAACGTAACGCTCTTGCTTACCTTTTTTAATTTTATATAACGGTGGCTGTGCAATATAGATATGACCACGCTCAACCAGTTCAGGCATCTGACGATAGAAAAAGGTCAATAGCAATGTTCGAATATGAGAACCATCGACATCCGCATCAGTCATGATAATAATGTGATGATAACGAAGCTTACTTGGGTCGTACTCTTCACGACCAATACCACAACCCAACGCAGTAATTAAAGTACCGACTTCAGCAGAGCTAATCATCTTGTCAAAACGTGCACGCTCAACGTTAAGGATTTTCCCTTTCAACGGTAAGATAGCTTGGGTACGACGATCTCGCCCTTGTTTGGCTGAACCGCCCGCCGAATCTCCCTCTACTAAGAATAATTCTGATTGGGCAGGGTCACGTTCCTGACAATCGGCTAATTTACCCGGTAGGCCTGCAATATCTAACGCACCTTTACGACGAGTTAATTCACGCGCTTTACGAGCCGCATCACGAGCACGTGCAGCATCAACCATCTTACTTGCAATCAGTTTTGATTCTGCAGGGTTTTCAACTAGGAAGTCATTGAAGTGCTCATTCACTAGAGACTCCACTATGGTTCTTACTTCTGACGAAACCAACTTATCTTTAGTCTGTGATGAGAATTTTGGATCAGGTACTTTAACTGATAAAACAGCTGTCAAACCTTCTCGAGCGTCATCACCACTGGTCGTCACTTTTGATTTTTTAGCTAAACCTTCAGCTTCAATATATTGATTTAAAGTTCGAGTTAATGCAGCACGAAATCCTGCTAGGTGAGTACCACCATCTCGTTGTGGAATATTATTCGTAAAACAATAAATATTCTCTTGATAAGAATCATTCCACTGCATCGACAAATCAACAACCACATCATCTTTGCTACCAGTGATAGTAATTACATTGTCATTAATGGGTGTTTTATTCTTATTTAGATGTTCAACAAATGCGGTAATACCACCTTCATAATGGAAGGTTTCAGTTCTTTCATCACGCTCATCTGTTAATACAATTCGAACACCTGAATTTAAAAATGCTAGTTCACGAATCCGTTTTGCCAAGATGGTGTAATCAAACGTTATATCAGTGAAGGTTTGCTCACTCGGCCAAAACTGAATTTTAGTCCCAGTGTAGTCACTATCTTCGCCAGCTTGAATAGGTGAGTCTGGAACGCCATGTGTATAGTTCTGTGTATGAACTTTACCACTGCGGCGTATTTCCATAGTCAGCTTTTTCGACAAAGCATTTACAACTGAAACACCTACACCGTGAAGACCACCTGATACTTTATAAGAGTTATCATCGAACTTACCACCGGCATGCAGTACCGTCATAATAACTTCTGCTGCAGATACGCCTTCCTCTTCATGTACATCTACAGGAATACCTCGACCATTATCCGACACAGAGACCGAATCATCAGGATGGATGCGAACATTAATCTCACTACAATGGCCAGCTAACGCTTCATCGATCGAGTTATCTAAAACCTCAAACACCATATGATGTAAGCCGGTGCCGTCATCGGTATCACCGATATACATACCAGGACGTTTTCTTACTGCATCAAGACCTTTTAAAACTTTAATATTCGACGAATCGTAACTGTTGTCTTCTTCGGTTGTCATAATGTATCCATATCCACTGTCGGATGTTTAGCAATCCTCTATTCTACTATTTATATGACATAGTTGATAGCTAAGCATTTTCCGCTTTAATTGCACCTTGTTCCACGTGAAACACTTTGTCTTTTTCATCTTTAACAAGCTCACCAAGACTGACATCTGTACTACTAATAAATGCCTGTACTGGTAGTTTTTTTAACTCTATTAATACGTTCTGTTGATGGGCAATATCTAACTCAGAACTCAAGTCATCAATAAGGAGTATGCTTCTTTCGTTAGCATTTTTTATCGCTAGTTTTCCTTGCGCCATACTTAATGCTAGATAAAATAATTTTTGCTGGCCTCGCGATAACATCTCAGCAGGGTCGGCATCATTTAGCTTGAAAGACCAATCTGCTGCATGAGCACCTGTTCGAGTGTAGCCTAACTTTCTATCTCGTTCGAAACTGCTGTTCAAACTTGTCAGTAAATTTTGGTCCTTCAACCAGCCACTTTTATACCTCAAACTAAACTCAGCCAACTTAAAGTCAGTACACAGTCGAGTAAAGATAGGTACGAACTCATTAAGTAAGTTATTCAAATAACTTAAACGATAGTCATTAATCTGTTCACCATGTTCACTGAGATGAGTATTCCATAACGTTATTTCAGCTGTTGGCTTACGCTTTTTAAGTGCCGAATTGCGTTGTTGTAATACTTTTTTGTAAGACTGCCAGTGATAATTAAATCTATGTTCCACGTGAAACACTCCCCAATCGACAAGTTGTCGTCTGAAGCGTGGCCCCAATTCAAAGAACTGGTGGCAGTTGGCTGAGATATATTGCAAGGGGAGTTGAGAGGCAAGATCAGACAGTTTTTTTAATGGCGCACTATTCAGTCTAATCTGAATACCAGATGGGGGCGAGTACTGGAGTCCAACTGGAGTATCCGAATTTATTTTAGCAATCACTTGAAATTGTTGCTGACCAAATTGAATTGCATTTTTCAGTGCTCGAGTTCGAAATGAACGACCCAATGCAAGTAAATGGATCGCTTCAATGATGCTTGTTTTTCCTGAGCCATTATCACCAAGTAAAAAGTTTACCTCTTTGCTTGGTTGAATATTTATCGCTGAAATATTTCTTAATGATGAGATGGAAAGTTGACTAAGCACTTTTGAATAAATTTCCTGAAAATAATTTGCAACAACAACAATCGAAGGTGAAGAGCACTATCTAACCAACTTAGCACAAAGAGGCTAACTAATTTTTGTAAATTAACAGACCTTTAATAAAAGAAGGTGAGTGTAAAACACTCTACCTAAACTTAGCCTTAAACTTCCACCATTTCGAAATCTTCTTTCACAGCACCACAATCAGGGCACTCCCAACTATCAGGAATATCATCCCAGCGAGTGCCTGGCGGTATACCACTTTCCTCGTGGCCAAGTGCTTCATCATAAACAAAGCCGCATATAATACATTGCCATTTTTTCATCGCCATATCCTCCATCAAATAATTACTACTCTCATAAGGGTAGTAACTGTCTATAGCTATTATCGGACATATGTTTATATATGTCGCTACTTAACTTTAACTGTAAATAATTCAACTATTTAGCCGCAAAGCCTATTTTTCATATATATTGTCATTAAACCAACTATAAGTGGAAATTACGATTATGAATTTGCCCACACTCAGACAGTTACAGTATTTAATCGCCGTCATTGAATTAAAACATTTTGGCCATGCTGCAGAACGTTGCTTCGTCACTCAGTCAACCCTTAGTGCCGGCATCCAAGATCTAGAAAACCTACTAGGTATTACTTTGCTAGAGCGAACGAATAGAAAAGTATTGCCTACTGATATAGGCATTGAAATCGCACAGAAAGCACAGGCCATATTATCGTTAACTGCTGATTTAGTTGATCTCGCACAATCTGAAAAAAACCCTTTGTCAGGTCGAATTCGAATTGGTCTTATTCCTACTATTAGTCCATTTTTATTGCCGCAAGTATTACCTGAAGTTAGAAAGCAATTACCCTTACTGGATTTAGTTTTGATAGAAGACCAATCCGAGCGGTTATTAGACCAATTAGACGCTGGCACCATTGATATTGCAGTATTAGCTTTACCGTTTAACCTGAGAGGTTTTAAACATAAAATCTTTCTACAAGAACAATTTTATGTTGCCTTACCCAAGCAACATCCATTGATTGATCAGGCTTCAATTGCAGCTGAACAATTACCTATTGATGAGTTACTGTTGTTAAAAGAAGGTCATTGTTTACGTGATCATGTGCTAGCGGCATGTAATTTACCTGCTAATAGCAAAAGAACCAGTGTGCAAGGCACCAGCCTCTATACCTTAATTGAAATGGTCGCAGGTGGCTCAGGAATAACATTAGTCCCAGAAATAGCGTTAAAGTCCGAGATAGTCAGCCATAGTGAAATCAGCTTAAAGCCATTAACAAATTCAACGGATAAGCCAATGCGTGAATTAGCATTGATCTGGCGTAGTAGTTATCGTCGCCATGAAACACTGGAAAGGCTGAATACAATATTTCATGACTGTCTTAAATAAACAATTAACTTTCTGAGCGAGCATAGAAATAGCGCATTTTTAAAAATTTTGACTTTAACTCTGCCGCATCATCTAAGCTTCTAAACGTGGCATAAACACGGCCCTTAGGATCGACCACAAATATATGATGTTCTTGTTCAATCATATACTGGTCATTCGAAAATTTAGTTTTTAAAAAGAGGGCGATAAAACGACGAGCGATATCTTCGAGTAGATCTGGTGAATCCGTCGCTGCTACATCAAAATGAAACTGCTGTGAATTAAGTATCGTTGCCAAGTTTTCTGCAGTTTCATTTTCACCATCTATACCAATCACTAAAAACTGAAAGTCTTTGTTTGCAAACCCAGCTTGTAAGTCCTTCATTGCCGTTAAAGCAGGCTTGCAACTTGAATGACAGTTTCCATGAGTGAAATACACAAAACTCCATTTATCAATAAACCAATCCTGAGTAAGTTCTTGCTGCTCATTATTTAAAAGAGAAAAAGATGGTAATGGTCGTGGTGGCGACTCCAAGTACGACAACATATCACTAGGAATATCTCGCAAGTCTTCGTGCATTAGCGGTAATCGATTCATCAACAACACTAATAAAAAGCCGATAATTACAAGATATGTAAATAAAAAACGCTTAGAATTGAGGTCTTTGGAAATATCGACCATATTACGGTTTCCACAAGGATAAAAGTTGAAGTTAAATCCTACCATTAATCATGAGAACTCGAATGAGTGAAAAACTATTTAAGTCGACTGCCATAGTTAGCATGATGACTTTTTTATCCCGTATTTTGGGGTTTGTAAGAGACATAGTAATAGCAAGAATGTTTGGTGCAGGTGTAGGGGCTGATGTTTTTTTTGTCGCCTTTAAAATTCCTAATTTTTTAAGACGTTTATTTGCTGAAGGTGCATTTTCTCAAGCCTTTATTCCGGTATTGGCAGAGTATCGACAGCGCGGCGATAAAGATCTTAAAGAGTTGATAGCCAATACCAGCGGTACCTTAGCATTACTGTTGTTTGTAATTACCATCATTGGTGTTGTTCTCGCTCCAATCCTAGTAATGATCTTTGCACCTGGGTTTATAGAAAACAAACCCAAACTAGATCTTGCTGGTGATTTATTAATGATCACTTTTCCTTATCTATTTTTTATTTCGCTAACAGCACTAGCCGGATCAATATTAAATAGCTTTGGTAAGTTTGCCGCTCCAGCATTTACCCCAGTATTTTTAAACCTATCATTAATATCTTCGGCCTTATGGTTATCGGCACAGTTAGAACAACCGGTTATGGCGCTAGCTTGGGGAGTATTTATCGGCGGGGTAGTACAACTCGCATTTCAGATACCATTTCTAATTAGCATAAAACAATTGCCTAAGCCGAAATGGGGCTGGAAAAACAGCGGTGTACAAAAAATTCTTAAGTTGATGATACCTGCCATGTTTGGAGTTTCAGTTTCTCAAATCAACTTATTGCTCGATACCTTATTAGCCTCATTCCTTGTAACCGGTAGTATTTCATGGCTGTATTACTCTGATCGACTAGTAGAATTTCCATTAGGAATAGTAGGTATTGCCTTAGCGACAGTTATTCTGCCCAGCCTATCTAAAAAGCATGCTGCGGCATCAAAGGCTGAGTTTTCACATACTATCGATTGGGCACTACGCTGGGTATTTATCATTGGCACACCTGCAGCAATTGGCCTTATTGTACTTGCTGAACCTTTATTATTAACCTTATTTCAATATGGCGAATTTAAAGCTGAAGATGCCCACCAAGCATCGCTGAGTTTAATGGCTTATGGCTTAGGTTTATTACCCTTTATCTTTATTAAAGTCTTAGCGCCAGGTTATTTTGCACGTCAAGATATTAAAACCCCAGTCAAAATCGGCATTATTGCGATGGTAACCAATATGGTTCTAAACGTGATCCTTATGTTGCAATTCGCTCATGTTGGCTTAGCCTTAGCTACAGCTTTATCAGCCTGTTTAAATGCTGGATTATTATTTGTTGGCTTACGTAAACTTGCTGTCTATCAACCTGGTTCAGGTTGGCCTTTATTTTTAATAAAACTATTTCTCGTCAACGCAAGCTTATTAATCGCCTTGTTATGGTTAACACCAGATAGTAATGCTTGGATCGGTTGGGATGTATGGCAACGATTCAGTCAATTATTCATCCTGATTGCAGCAGCTATCGTTGTCTATTTTGCAAGCCTAATGATGGTTGGCATCAACGTGAAAAGTTTATTTAAATTAAACAAACAATAAAATTAGAATTATAAACAAAAAAAAGCCCTCATAATGAGGGCTTTTTTATCACGTATAGAACGTTTTTAGAATCGACGACCAATACCAATACCATATACAATTGGATTGATATCCGCTTTAATCTTAGCGTCAACAGTACCACCTAAAATATTTGAGAAGTGTGCTTCTGTATCTATATCAATATATTTGACGTCAAAGTTCACAAACCAGTCATCATTTAACGCAACATCAACACCTGCTTGTGCAGCAAAGCCCCAAGAACTGTCGAAATTGATGTTATCACCTGCTGTTTCAATAACGCCTGTTGTTTGTTCATCAAAGAAGTAAGTGTAGTTGATACCAGCACCGACATATGGACGAACTTTTGCATTAGGGCGGAAGTGGTATTGCAGTAATAATGTAGGAGGCAATACCTTAGTATCAATAACATCGCCTAAGCTGGCTGGTGTAGCTGATTTTTCACCTGTAACCGTATGTTCTGAATAACCTAAGATAAGTTCCACACCCCAGTTAGGAGTAATCATGTAGGTAATATCAAGCTCAGGAATAGTATCAGAGTCAACCTTTACACCTTCACCAGCATTTGCCCCATTAACAAATAAATCACCACTGCTGTCTTGAGGTGAAATATGAGCAATACGACCTCGAACTAACCAGTCGCCTGCTTCATATGCCATTACCGGTGTTGCTACAGCTGAAATACCTGTTGCTGCTAACAGTGCAATTGCAAGTTTTGTTGCTTTCATTGATCTTCCTCCTAGGAATTACTTTTATTTGATTTCTTAAACTTAATATTTAATGGTAAGAGATCATACGAGTCCTCTACCTTTATAGCCTATGATCCAGATCAAGAAACTATTCTTTAGAGGCTACTTCCATCCATCTTTTACAAAAAAAACACAACAGATTCAAGTTTTACTTTAACCACATATTTTTTTCAATTCATCCATCTCAATTAATGAGATAGATTTTCCGTTAATAACAATCAAACTCTCTTCCTGAAAACGAGAAAATAAACGGCTAATTGTTTCAACCGCCAAACCCAGATGATTGGCAATATCACCTCGAGACATACTCAACTGAAAATCTGTCGCTGAAAAGCCGCGTTCTTGGAAACGTTTAGATAAAGAAAGTAAAAAAGTAGCTAATTTTTCTTCCGCAGATTTTTTACCCAGCAACAACATTAAGCCTTTATCACCTGATAATTCTTTACTCAGACGGGTCAGCAATTGTAGTTGCAGTTGTGGCATTTGTTGACCTAATTCTTGCAACGTTTCGTAGGGCAACTCACAGACTGAACTTGTTTCTAAGGCTCTAGCATTCGATTGGTATAACGATTCATGTATCGCATCTAAACCAATGAACTCTCCTGGAAAATAAAAGCCGGTAACTTGTTCTCGACCATTACTGGCCGCCACCGTTGTTTTAAACGTGCCTGATCGCACTACAAATAGAGATTTAAACTCTGTTTCGGCAGCAAATAAAGAATGGCCGCGTTTAAAGTTCTGACTACGCTTAATAATTTTATCAAGCTGTTCTAGGTCATTACTATGTAAACCAAGTGGAAGGCACAGTCGATATAAAGAACAATCTTGGCAGACGACTCGGTGATCATTTTCAAGCTTTGCTAGATCATTAAATAACGGCGTTACATTATTCGAGGAAGCCATTCGTTCTCCTATATAAGATACGTAGAATATAATACCCCTTCAAACACGACTCTTAAACAGTTATTATGCTGTTTTATTTAAAAATTCAGGACAGACCATGACGGCTCGTACTGCTACGGTAGCCCGCGATACACTTGAAACTCAGATTAAGGTCAGCTTAAACCTTGATGGCACAGGTAAATTTAGCTCGCAAACAGGCGTACACTTCCTAGATCATATGATGGAACAAATTGCTCGCCATGGTTTATTTGATCTATCTGTCGTCGCAAATGGCGACTTACACATTGACGATCACCATACCGTTGAAGATATTGGTATCACTATCGGCCAAGCTTTAAAACAAGCGCTTGGCGATAAAAAAGGCATTATTCGATATGGTCATGCCTATGTTCCTTTAGATGAAGCTTTATCACGTGTCGTGTTAGATTTATCTGGTCGCCCTGGTATCGAATTTGATGTGACATTTACCCGTGACAAAATCGGTGAATTTGATGTTGATTTGTTCTATGAGTTTTTCCAAGGTTTAATAAATCACGCTGGCATTACTTTGCATATTGATTCAATTAAAGGTCGTAATGCGCACCATATTGCTGAAACAGTATTTAAAGCCTTTGGTAGAGCGCTTCGTATGGCAGTTACCTTAGATCAACGCGCTCTAGAGCAGCTACCATCAACGAAAGGTGCGCTATAGTCCGTATCTTATTCACGTATCTTTACGTAAAATGAACCCTTTATTCGTACACACAGGTTATATATGCAACGCGTAGCAGTAATTGATTATGGCATGGGTAATTTACGCTCAGTTTCCAAAGCATTAGAAAGTGTTGCAGGAAATAATACGTCTATTGAGGTCACTGCCGATCCTGCGAAAATTTTAGCGGCAAGTCATGTTGTTTTCCCTGGCGTAGGCGCAATTCGTGACTGCATAAGCGAATTACAACGATTACAGCTAGATAATGTCATCAAAGAAGTCGCTCAGAGCAAACCTTTATTAGGTGTGTGTCTTGGTATGCAAGCTTTGTTATCACATAGCGAAGAGAATAGCGGTGTTGATAGTTTAGATATTATTCCTGGCGATGTACGCCACTTTGATATTGAGCACAATGCTGATACAGAACGATTAAAAGTGCCACATATGGGTTGGAATAAAGTTAACCAAACTATTAGCCACCCTTTGTGGAAAGATATTGAACAAGACAGTCGCTTTTACTTTGTCCACAGCTATTTTGTTAGCCCAAGCGACGATAAAGTAACTGCGGCTACCACTGATTACCCAAATGAATTTACCTCTGCAATTTATAAAGACAACCTTTTTGCAGTGCAGTTTCATCCGGAAAAAAGCCAGCACGTTGGCCTACAATTACTTAAAAACTTTTTAACTTGGGACGGCCAGTCCTAAATTACTAACAAAATGGAGAAATCTTTATGTTGTTAATCCCTGCCATTGATCTAAAAGACGGTCACTGTGTTCGTTTGCGTCAGGGACGCATGGAAGATAACACTGTCTTTTCTGAAGATCCCTTAGCCGTAGCTGAAAAGTGGGTAGAAGCGGGCGCTAAACGTTTACATTTAGTCGACCTAGATGGTGCATTTGCTGGTAAACCCGTTAATGCTGAAATCATTCATCAAATTTGCCATAAATTTCCTGATCTTGATGTGCAAATTGGTGGCGGTATTCGTGATGAAGATACTATCCAAACCTACCTTGAAGCTGGCGTTCGATACGTAATTATCGGCACGAAAGCTATCAACGCCCCTCACTTTGTTGGTGATGTATGTGCCGAGTTCCCAGGCCATATTATTGTTGGCTTAGATGCTAAAGATGGCAAAGTAGCTATCGATGGTTGGTCAAAACTATCTCACCATGATGTCACTGATATTGCTAAGCAATTTGAAAATGATGGTGTTGAAGCCATTATTTACACTGATATTAGTCGTGACGGCATGATGCAAGGTGTCAACTTAGAATCAACACGTGACTTAGCTCGCGCTATCAATATTCCAGTTATCGCCTCTGGTGGTGTTACTAATTATGATGATGTTAAAGCCTTGTGCCACTACGAAAGTGAAGGTGTCACCGGAGCTATTGTTGGTCGAGCCATTTATGAAGGCACTATTGACTTGGCTGAAGGCCAGGCATTAGCTGATCGACTAAATCCACCTGTAAGCTACTAAATCTAAGGTTATTCATGTCTCTAGCTAAACGCATTATTCCTTGTCTTGATGTTGACGATGGACGCGTTGTAAAAGGTGTCCAGTTTGTTGATATTCGTGATGCTGGTGATCCCATTGAGGTTGCTAAGCGTTACGATCAACAAGGTGCTGATGAAATCACTTTCTTAGATATCACAGCCACTCATCATGATCGTGACACAATGATTCACGTCGTTGAAGCAGTCGCTAGCCAAGTATTTATCCCACTTACCGTGGGTGGTGGTATTCGTACTACTGATGATATTCGCCGCATGCTCAATGCTGGTGCCGATAAAGTTGGTATTAATTCAGCAGCAGTAAAAAATCCTGACTTTGTCCGTGAAGCAGCTGAAAAATTTGGCTCTCAATGTATTGTTGTGGCCATTGATGCCAAACGTGTTTCAGCTAAAGGTGAAGCTAATAAATGGGAAATTTTCACTCATGGCGGCCGAACATCTACTGGTTTAGATGCGGTTGAATGGGCGAAAAAAATGGTTGCCTATGGCGCTGGTGAAATATTACTTACTAGTATGGATCGAGATGGCACAAAGTCAGGGTTCGATTTAGAGCTTACTAAAGCGATTAGTGAAGCTGTTGCCGTTCCTGTTATTGCTTCAGGTGGTGTTGGCCAGTTACAAGATCTCACTGATGGCATCAAACTAGGTAAGGCTGATGCGGTATTAGCAGCTAGTATTTTCCACTTTGGTGAACATACCGTGCAAGAAGCTAAACAACAAATGGCTAGCCAAGGTATCGAGGTAAGATTGTAATGTCTACTTGGTTAGAGCAAGTTAAATGGAATGATGATGGTTTAGCGCCAGTCATAACCCAGGAATTTTCTAGCAAACAAGTACTTACTCTTGCCTGGATGAATAAAGAGTCATTAGCACTCACTGTCGAAACTGGCCATGCTGTATATTGGTCTCGATCACGAAAAAAGCTTTGGCACAAAGGTGAACAGTCCGGCAATCAACAAGTTATAAAATCTATACGCTTAGATTGTGATAATGATGCCATCTTAATTGAAGTTGAACAGAAGGGGGGGATAGCTTGTCATACCGGCCGTCACCATTGCTTCTATCAACAATTACAAGATGGTCAATGGGCAACAACTGAATCAGTATTAAAAGATCCTAAAGAGATATATAAATGAGTGACACATTAATTAAATTAGCTGAAGTATTGGAAGCTCGTAAAAATGCGGATCCAGATAGCTCTTATGTAGCAAGTTTATATCATGCTGGTACAGATAAAATATTAAAAAAACTAGGTGAAGAAGCCACTGAAACGGTAATTGCAGGTAAAGGTGGTAACCGTGAAGAAATCATCTATGAAACAGCAGATCTTTGGTTTCATAGCCTTGTTTTATTGTCACATAATGACATTTCACCACAAGAAATATTAACTGAACTGGATCGTCGCTTTGGTTTATCAGGTATTGAAGAAAAAGCGAGTAGGAGTAAATAATGACGGATTGTTTATTTTGTAAAATTATTGCTGGAGATATCCCATCAAATAAAGTTTATGAAGATGAACAACTCTATGTCTTTGACGATATCGCTCCTAAAGCACAAGTGCACATTTTAGTTATTCCAAAAATTCATATTACTAGTCTTGATGATGTCACAACAGAACACCAAGATTTAGTAGCTACTATGATGTTAAAACTACCAGAACTTGCTCAATTACAAGGTTTAAGTGATGGGTTTAGAACAATAATAAATACAGGACCCGGTGGTGGCCAAGAAGTTGGTCATTTACATATGCACATTTTAGGAGGCGAAGACCTCCCAGGCTTTAAATAGGAGAGAGTTATGGGCTTTGGTGGAATCAGTATCTGGCAATTACTTATCGTTTTAGTAATTATCATTTTATTATTCGGTACAAAAAAACTACGTTCACTCGGTGGCGATTTAGGTAGTGCCATAAAAAACTTCAAACAGTCTATGCAAGAAGGCGAGCAAACAGCTAACTCAGACCAAGAAAATACTATCGTTCACGACGATAACGATAGTTCAAAACAAGCTAACACTGAAAAAGATAAGCACACGAGTTAATCGCAGTGTTTGATATTGGTTTTTGGGAACTATCCCTCATCATTATTGTGGCTTTAGTTGTGGTTGGGCCTGAACGGCTACCTAAATTAATTCGCGTGACCGGATTATGGTTGGGTCGAGCTAATGCGTCCATCCAATCTATTCGTAGTGAAATATCACGAGAATTGCGTGCTGAAGAATTGCAGCAAGCATTGAAAAAATCGGTAGATCTACCTGATCTCAACGAAACTATTTCAGTGAAAGAAACGAAAGATAATAAGGAAAAAGATGGAAACGGATAATCAGCACTCGTTGATATCGCATTTAATAGAGTTACGTGACCGCTTATTACGAGGTGTGTTAACCATATTAGTGATCTCAGCAGTGTTATTACCTTTTTCTAACGACCTCTATCACTTTCTTGCTGAGCCACTTCTTCGGCATTTACCTGAAACTAGCACCATGATTGCAACGGAAGTTGCATCACCATTTCTAACCCCATTTAAACTAACCTTAAGCGCAGCTATTATGCTGGCAATACCGGTATTGTTATATCAACTATGGGCATTTGTAGCTCCTGGCTTATACGACAATGAGCGGAAGCTGGTAATGCCACTGCTCTTTGCCAGCACCACCTTATTCTTTTTAGGTGTCATTTTTGCTTACTTTATCGTCTTTCCACTCATTTTTGCATTTCTAACTCAAGCTGCTCCTGAAGGGGTTGCTGTAATGACTGATATTAGTAGTTATTTAGACTTTGTTTTAAAGTTATTTTTTGCATTTGGAGTGGCATTTGAAGTTCCTATTGCTACCTTACTTTTAATATGGACCGGTGTATCAACTAAGGAAAGTCTTATTGAGAAGCGGCCTTATATTATTGTCGGCGCTTTTGTCATTGGAATGTTACTCACACCGCCGGATATAATTTCGCAAACCTTACTAGCATTGCCGGTATGGCTCTTATTTGAATTAGGCTTGGTTTGTTCACGCTGGTTACCTAAAAAGGCAACAGCAGAAGAATAGCTTAAGCGTGGTAACGTAATCTAACGCCATGCTCTAAAGAAAGAACTAACTCTTCGGCACGAATTTCTTTTGGAAAATAAGCACCTGATATTTTTGCAGCATGAATACTAGCGCCTTCTAAGCTGTCACAATCAGAAAAATCAACACCACGCAGATCAGCTTGCCTAAAATAACTATCAGAAAAGTCTAACCCTTTAGTGATAATGCCTTGTAGATTTAAATGGCGAAAATCACACCCTGTAAGATCAACTTTTTCACCTGCTAAGATTCGTTGATTAAACTCATCTATTTTCCCTTCTCTTAATAACCGATAAATTGGATCGTCAGAAATGATAGGAGCCGCCATGCATTTATTTCCTTATGCTGTTAAATCGATGGTTCCACCTGGATTATCAGGGTTAAAAACAGCTCCATCGGTTTCATTTGCTTGAGTAACAACTTCAGTGCTATTCACAGTTGTTTCATCTTGTTCACTAACCGTTACTGTATTCTGAGTTTCACTGCCTTGCAAGGCTGCAGATTCTCGGCCAGTTAATAGCTCATTCTGTGATAAAGGGTTTGTTAATGTTGGTTGCCCACTAAAGGGTGCGATACCTGGAATTTCCATAACATATTCCCTCAAATTAGAGTTTAGAGTACTTAGCTTACAACTAGTTATAAACTAAGTAAATTATTACTTAACCCATTAAGCTATTTTGTGCGCTTGTTCACATTTTCTGTTAACAAAACCTCAATACGATCAAATTTAGCATCCATCGCAATCATCTTTTCTTTCATCCAATGAACTTCACCCGCTTCACCTTGACCTGTTTCCCTATAGTACTCCTCATGCTCTTGCTGCATAACATCTAAAATAACGCCAATCATCATATTTAAAAATACAAAGGCAGTAAGGAATATAAAGCTCAAATAGAATACCCAACTCAATGGATATTCCGTCATAGTTTCATACATCACATCAGTCCAATCTTCGAAGGTTGCAATCCTAAATAATGTCAGCATTGCAATTGAAATATTACCCCATAATTGGCTATTAATATGCTCAAACATAAAGCTGCCAATAGCAGCGTATATATAGAAAATAATGAACATCAATAACACCACGTAGCCCATTCGAGGCAATGCCTTGATTAAAGCACTGATTAAGATACGTAATTCCGGAATGATCGAAATTAACCGTAATACTCTAAATATACGTAATAAACGAGCTAACAAGACGGTTTCATTACCATCCATAGGAATCAAACTGACAGTAACAATTAAAAAGTCAAAGACATTCCATCCCTTCTTAAAAAAATCTAAGGTTTTAGGCTCCGCTATAAGTCTTATCATCACCTCAAATAAGAAGAAAATGGTAATAAACATATCTAACCACAGAACAATATTACCCATGGTTGAACCTATGTCATAGGTTTTAGCACCAGTAATTAAGGCCGAAAAAACGATAATGGCAATGACTGTTAATTCAAATATCTTATTGGTATGTAAAACAAATAAGGCAGATTTTATTTTCTCAATTGAGAGTGGCATAAGGCTAACGACTATTAAAATAAAACGGCACAATAGCAGAGACCAGCAAGAGTTTAAATAAACAATAGTTGGCTATTCAGGTCATTAATATGTGTATGATGATCTAGAAATTAACATTTGAGGAAAATCGATGACTATTAAACAAGAACTGATAGATGAGATTGAAGTGTTACTACGGTATAACCTTGAAACCACTCAAGAAGGTATTAAAGTGCATCACGACGCACGTGAAGGCTTAATTACTGCTACTCAACGTTTATTTGATAAAGGCCTTGTTAGCCAAGCTGATGGTGGTTATTTAACCGACCTCGGTAATGAAGCTGCTAAACATACCCAGTCAGCCTTAGGCTTACTCTCATCTAAAACCTGAGCTTCAAATACGTTCGTATACTGCAAAACTATAAGGGTATTGATTTTTATCATTGGCAGGAAAGTCCTCGCGGCTTACTTCTTGCCAATGGTTTTTATCCCACTCTGGAAACCACGTATCCCCCTCTAAAGAAGCATGAACATGTGTTAGATACAGCCTATCAGCTCTATCTAAGAACTGTTTATATAATGATGCTCCCCCCATCACCATTACCTCCTCAACATCATCACACTCCTGTATAGCTTCATCTAATGAATGTACAACAGTGCAACCTTCAGCTTGATAATTCAGGTCCGAAGTTAAAATAATATTTTTCCTGCCTGGTAATGGTCGGCCAATTGATTCATGAGTATTTCGGCCCATTACCAATGGTTTTCCCATCGTAATACTACGAAAGTATTTTAAATCAGCTGATAATTTCCACGGCAAATCATTATCTCGGCCAATTAATCCTTGCTCATCCATCGCTACAATAATTGCTAATTTCATTATCTAAACTCAAAAAAATATGCGCATAGCATAGCATTTAGTTCGAAAAAGGCAGGGACTCTAAAAAAATAATTGTGTATAACTTTTAGTCTTAGAAGTGATAAAAATACCATTAAAAATGGCTATATCCATAAATCTAAAATAACTATAAGTCATTGATCTATTAATTGAATAACTACGGTATAACCATATTGATAAAACAGATCATAAACTGTGGATAACTTTTCCTGTGGATAAGTCACATAGTTATACACAAGAGATCGTTAGCGCATTAATAAAGTTACCCACAGGCACTACTAACATTAACACTATGAAATACAATAGAAATAATGAATAATCCACCTATCCACAGGCAATAAACACTAACATAACTAATTCTTTCTATTTATATATATTTGTTTAATGAATTGCATTCTTCATATCGCTATACCTTGTCCGCTAAGACAAAGTTTTAGTTATCTAGCTACAGAATCTGAATATCCTTGGACTTCAGGACTTAGAGTAAAAGTTTCTTTTGGATCTCGAGAAGTTATCGGTATAGTTCTTCAGGCATCAACAAACAGCGAGATTGATACTAAAAAACTAAAACCTATTCTGGAACGAATAGATGACTATCCACTCTTAAATTCGGAGCTATTTAATTTAATTACATGGGTTAGCCATTATTATCACCATCCCATTGGCGATTGCTTTCAAGCAGCATTACCTAAAAAATTACGCTTAGGTGAATCCACAGATTTAATAAATGAAATTTTTTGGAAAAAAGAAAACACTACCAGCACAGAATCGTTAGGAAAAAAACAACAACTTCTACTCGAAAAACTAACTCAATCACCGTTTGGACTAAGTCAACGAGACTTAAAAGATCTTGTTGGAGAATGTAAATCATCATTACAAAGCTTAGAAAAAAAATTACTTGTCTCACATTTTAGACAACCAAAACAAACGTTAATAACACCAGAGTTAACAATAGGTTGTGAGTTAAATGAAGAACAAAAACTAGCAGTGGATACAGTCTGGGAAACAAGAAAAAAATTTTCCCCTTACTTACTACAAGGTATTACCGGTAGTGGTAAGACTGAAGTTTATATTCAACTTTGTGAAAGAATGTTGGCAGAAAAAAAACAAGTTTTGATATTAATTCCAGAAATTGGTTTAACCTCACAATTTGTTCAACGCTTTAAACAACAATTAACAGCAAAAATTGTTGTATTAAATTCATCCATCTCAGCTACCAATCGTAAACAAGCTTGGTTACTGGCTAAAAATAGCTTGGCAGATATTATTATTGGTACTCGATCAGCTATATTTACACCATTAACATCAGCTGGATTAATTATTCTCGATGAAGAACATGATGCTTCATATAAACAACAAGATGGCTTACGTTACCATGCTAGAAATGTAGCTCTAATCCGAGCTAAAAAGCTAGGTATTCCTATCGTCTTAGGTAGTGCTACACCCTCATTAGAAACCCTTCATCATATTAATCAACATAAATACCAACGTTTATCATTAACTAAACGAGCTGGAGGGGCTAAATTACCTAAAGTAAACGTTATTGATTGCAGCGATGGCAATACTCAAGATGGAATGAGCCACAAGCTAATCAGTGCTATTCGGCAACATATTGAAAATAACAATCAAGTCTTACTTTTTATCAATCGCAGAGGTTTTGCCCCTGTATTGATGTGTCATGACTGTAATTGGCAAGCAACATGTCAAAGTTGTGATGCCAGAATGGTTGTTCATCAACATCGAAATATTTTGTTTTGTCATCATTGCGGCTTAATTCAACGATTACCTAAAGATTGTCCTCAATGTAAGGCAAAAGAATTAAAAAATTACGGTGCTGGTACAGAGAAAGTAGAGCTCACATTACAAAAAATATTTCCTGAAACACCTGTTTTACGTATAGATCGTGATACCACTCAACGGGTTAATGCCTTTACTGACATGGTGGATGAAATTAAACAAGGTGGCGCTAAAATATTAGTAGGCACGCAGATGTTAGCTAAAGGTCATGACTTTCATGATGTGACCCTGGTAGGAGTTTTAGATGCAGATCAAGGACTTTATAGTGCCGATTACCGAGCTACAGAATCCTTAGCTCAATTAATCACCCAAGTAACGGGCCGAGCAGGTCGAGGTAAAAAATCAGGTGAAGTTTTAATCCAAACCGAACAACCGAGACATGACTTTTGGCAGAGTATTATTAAACAAGGTTATCAATTCACTGCTGATGAGTTATTAGAACAACGGGTTGAGATGGCAATGCCACCAGCTGGAGCTTTATGTATCATCAGAGCTGAAGAAAGAGACCAATCCTTAGCAATGCAATTCTTAACAGATGTATTAATGTTATGTAATCAAACTGCACAGCAAGACGTTATTATCATGGGGCCAGTACCTGCCATTATGGAAAGAAAAGCCGGTCGTTATCGAGCTCAATTATTATTTACTACACAAAATAGACGAGCATTACACCAGTTATTAGATCAACATATAACGGCTATCTCAGCATTGAAATTAGCTAGAAAAGTAAGGTGGTCGATCGATATTGATCCCATTGATTTACTATAATGAAATGAAATGATGTGATCAGTTGAATGGATCGGTTAAAATGCCACGATAAATTTTGTCTAAGGCTTTATCATCTTGAAAGACCAGCTTAAAAATAGTATTGAATTATCATTAAAGGCAGCAATCAGTCAGCAGCTTTTGCCTGAAATTGATTTACCTGAAATTCAAATTGAGCGCACAAAAGATAAAGCGCATGGAGATTTTGCCTGCAATATAGCCATGATGTTGGCTAAATCTGCCAAGATGAATCCTCGCCAAATAGCATCAACCATCGTAGATAACTTACCTGAGACGGATTTTATTACTGATGTCACGATCGCTGGCCCTGGCTTTATTAATTTCACTTTATCTACCGATTCAAGCATCCAAGTTGTTAAAGATGTTTTAGCTAAAAAAGCTGAATTTGGTTTAAGCCAAGCCGGTGCAGGTAAATCAGTTCAAGTTGAATTTGTATCAGCTAATCCAACTGGGCCATTGCACGTCGGTCATGGCCGTGGTGCTGCATATGGTTCTGTAGTGAGTAACTTATTAACTGCTGCCGGTTTTAAAGTTCATCGTGAATATTATGTTAATGATGCTGGCCGTCAGATGGATATTCTTGCTACCAGTGTCTGGTTACGGTACTTAGATGCCTGTGGTGAAAACTTAACTTTCCCTAGTAATGGCTACAAAGGCGATTACGTTTTAGATATAGCTGATTCTTTACGCACTGAACATGGCGATAAATTTCTTCATTCTGCAATGCAAGTATTTGAAGGTATCCCTGCTGACGAGCCACAAGGTGGTGATAAAGAACTGCATATTGATGGCTTAATTAATAATGCAAAAACCTTATTAGGTGACGCTAGTTATCGGCAAGTGTTTGATTCAGGGTTAAATTCAATCTTAACTGATATTCGTGAAGATCTTGCTGACTTTGGCAGTGACTACGATGAATGGTTCTCGGAGCGTTCTTTAGTTGAATCTGGTGATGTTGAAAAAGCGATTGAACACTTAAAATCTGAAAACGTTCTTTATGAAAAAGAGGGTGCTTGGTGGTTTAAGTCGACTGACTATGGCGATGAAAAAGATCGAGTAGTGGTACGTGATAACGGCCAAACAACCTACTTTGCATCCGATATTGCATATCACTTAAATAAGCTACAACGTGGTTTTGATGAAGTGATTGATATCTGGGGTTCAGATCATCATGGTTACATCCCTCGGGTAAAAGCATCATTAACCGCGATGAAGGAAGATGAAAACCGCTTAAAAGTTTTGTTAGTTCAATTTGCCGTGCTATATCGAGGTGAAGAGAAAGTTGCGATGTCGACACGTAGTGGTCAATTTGTAACGTTAAGACAATTACGTGATGAAGTCGGTAAAGATGCCGCCCGTTTTTTCTATGTAATGCGTGGCGCTGATCAACATATGGACTTTGATCTTGAGTTAGCTAAGTCGCAAAGCAATGATAACCCTGTTTATTATGTTCAATATGCATATGCACGTGTTTGCAGTGTATTCAGACAATTAGCTGAACGTGGCTTAACTTGGGATGAGCAGAAAGGCCTGAAAAACCTAACGAAATTGACAGAAGATCATGAGCAAGCAGTATTAACAATGTTAGCCCGTTATCCTGAAATAGTGGAATCAGCAGCCTTAAATCATACACCGCATATTTTGGCGCATTACTTGACTGATTTAGCTCGTGATTTCCATACTTATTACAATGCACATCACTTTATTATTGATGATCAAGAGCTTAGCCAAGCACGTTTATCTTTGATTGTTGCTGTGCGACAAGTCATTGCTAATGGTTTGAGTATCTTAGGTGTTTCGACACCTGAATCAATGTAACAAAGGGGAATTTCGTGGCAGAAAAACGCAACTCACGTAATGCACCGCCTAAAAAATCCTTACCTTGGGGGCCGATGCTACTCAGCTTCATGGTGGGGATTTTTGTTATGTTTTTATTGCATCTAAAAGATAATGTGCCTGCCGAACAAGGTAAAAAATCGACAGTAGCTAAAAAACAAGATAAAAAATCAAAAGCCATTGAACCAACATTTGATTTTTATACCTTACTACCTGAAATGGAAGTCGTGGTAAATGAAGGTAAGAACATTAAAAAGACAATTGTCACCTCACCACCGCAACCTAAAGTAACTAATAATAAAAAAGCGGTTGATAAGGTCAGTTATTTAATTCAAGTCGGTTCATTTAAAAAAGTAACTGATGCAGATGGTTTTCGAGCTCGGTTAGCTTTTTTAGGCATTGAATCAAAAGTGCAGACAGTCACGATTGATAACAAAGATACTTGGCATCGAGTTCAAGTAGGGCCTGTCACCGGTCGAGATAAAGCAGATTCTATTCAAAAACAATTACGTCAAAATGATATTGACTCATTGTTAATGCGTGCTAAGCATGGTTAGAAAGTTTATATTAGAGTATGCTCAAACAAGAGAATAAATAAAAAAATAAAGCAAAAACTCTATTCCGGAACTCAGGCTGTAAAGTTACTGATTTATAAATATTTTTTATAAATACACCTTCAGTGGCTACCCGGTGGTAATGGCATATATCAAAGTCATTAAAAAAATATTAAAAATATAATTAAGGACACCGACTATGACGGAAAGTAGCGAAGCTAAAATATGGCACGAAATAGCTAGCCCCTTTTGTGGGATTGCTTCTGATGATCTGACGATTAAAGTAGAAGGTAATACGGTCACTGTAGAAGAAAATGGTGATGCTGTTACTAAAAAAGGCTTTGAAACACCGATTACAGATTTGCAACCACGTATTAATGGCGAGCAAGTTTCATTAGAGCAAGCTGTTAATCATGCAGCAGAGTTATTAACTCAAAGTAAACAGCCAGTTATTGGTGGTTTAGCTACGGATGTTAATGGTCTTCGCGCCGCAATGGCATTAGCAGATAAATCTCGTGCTACGGTTGATAGCATGGATTCCGATTCTGCCTTCCGAAATATTCTAGTCTTACAAGACACCGGTTGGATGGTAACTACATTGACCGAAGTACGTAACCGTGTTGATTTACTCGTGGTTGTTGGTAGTGATATTGAAGTTGATTACCCACGATTTTTTGAACGAATGGTGTGGAATAAAGAAAGCATGTTCGATCAGGATATTGCCTCTCGACAAGTGGTTTACTTAGGTAAAGCACCTTCAGGTGATGCTTCGACCTCGCCAGCTGGCAAAAAAGCCCAAGTACTGGCTTGTGATGATGCTGATTTACCTGAAGTAGTTTCAGTATTACGTGCCTTGGTGAATGGTAAACAAATTCAAGCTGAACAAGTTGGTGGTATTGCGGTAGCTGATCTTGCTAAATTAGCTGAACAATTAAAACAAGCGGCATACTCAGTAATAACTTGGGCGTCTGGCAGTATGACATTTGATCATGCTGAAACCAGTATTCAAGTAGTGTGTGAAATGATTAAAGAGTTGAATGCTGAGACTCGCTCAAACGGTCTACCGTTAGGTGGTAAAGATGGTAGTACATCGGTTTACAACGTCTCATCTTGGCAGTCTGGTTTCCCAATGCGAACCAGCTTCAACCGCGGCTTTCCTGATTACGACCCATACTTATCAGACAGTAAAAAAATGTTAGCCAATGGTGAAGTGGATGTACTCGTTTGGGTTTCTAGCTTCAACGTAGGTAGGACACCACCGGAATCAACAACACCAACGGTCGTTGTCGGCCGTTCTGGTATGACATTTAACCAAGAACCTGAAGTATTTATACCGGTGGGGGTACCAGGTATTGATCATGCTGGTCGTACATTCCGTGGTGATAGTTCAGTTGCGGTTCCTTTAAGAAAATTACGTGATAGTGGTTTGCCAAGTACGTTTGATGTGCTTTCTGCCATTGAACTAGCCATGCCTAACTAATCGCTGCCACGGAGATAAAAAATGATAACTAAATTAACAGGCGGAAGAATTTACGATCCAGCTCATGGTATTGATGGTGAAATCCATGATATCTATGTTCGTGATGGTCGTATTGTAGATGCACCAGTAGATGGCAAAATCAATGAAGAAATTGATTTACGTGGCAAGGTAGTCATGGCAGGTGCGATTGATATGCATACCCATATCGGTGGCGGTAAAATCAATATTGCTCGTACCATGTTGCCAGAAGATCATGCTGCAGATGTCGTAGCGAGAACAGAGTTGATGCGTAGTGGTTGTGGTCATGCTGCACCAAGCACATTAACGGCTGGTTATCGCTATGCTGAGATGGGTTACACAGCAGGTTTTGAGCCAGCTATATTACCAATCAATGCTCGCCAAGCACATATGGAAATGGGCGATACCCCGATTATCGATAAAGGTGGTTATGCGATGTTAGGTAGTGATGACTACCTATTACGGATGATGGCTGCCAATAATGACCAAGAAGCAATCAATAACTATGTTGCTTGGATCATTAATCATACCCAAGCCATTGGTATTAAAGTCGTTAACCCTGGTGGTATTAACGCGTTTAAATTTAATCAACGTAAATTAGATTTAGATGAGAAAAACAAATACTACAACGTAAGCCCGCGTGAAATATTGATGCGATTAGCACGTGCTGTGAAAGAGTTAGGTGTACCTCATCCTTTGCATGTTCACGGTTGTAACTTGGGTGTACCGGGTAACTTAGGTACAACACTCGATACAATGGAAGGAATTGAAGGGCTGCCTATGCATATGACCCATATTCAATTCCACAGTTACGGTACTGAAGGTGACTTTAAGTTCTCTTCTGGTGCGGCTGAAATTGCTGAATCAATTAATCGTAATAAAAACATCACTGTCGATGTTGGCCAAATCTTATTTGGTCAAACAGTGACTGCCTCAGGCGACAACATGCGTCAATTCGCAGGTAGCCCACATGCTCACCCAAACAAATATGTATGTATGGATATCGAGTGTGATGCTGGTTGTGGTGTGGTGCCATTTAAGTATAAAGATCAAAGCTATGTAAACGCATTGCAGTGGATGATTGGTCTAGAAACTTTCTTAATGGTTGATGATCCTTGGCGTATATTCTTAACTACAGATCATCCAAACGGTGCACCATTTACAAGTTATCCACATTTAATTAAATTATTGATGGATAAGAGCTTCCGTAACGATACTTTATCAACCTTGCACCCAGAAGCTCAGAAAGCGAGCCATTTGGCGACATTAGATCGTGAATATACTTTATACGATATTGCGATTATGACCCGTGCCGGTGCGGCTAAATTAGTCGGTCTAGCTGATCGTGGTCACCTTGGTGTTGGCGGTGCTGCTGATATTACGGTTTATACCGATAACCCAGATCGCGAGAAAATGTTTAGCAAACCAGACTACGTGTTTAAAGATGGCACGATGGTCGTTAAAGATGGCGATTTGATTAACGTTACTTGGGGTACAACCCATGTTGTTAAGCCTGAATATGACAGCAGCGTAGAAGTAGAACTGAAGAAATACTTTGATCGTTACCACACACAAAAAATGGGTAACTTCAAAATGAGTGATGATGAAATTGTTGATGATGGTCGCGGTAGTCTTACCGTACAGCCGTTGCATAAAGGAGGCAAAGTATGATTATCAACGGCGTAACCATTGATGAGACCTTCGCTGAAGCGTTTCCAATGAAAGGTACACGATTAATTATTACCGCTTTAAATGCTAAATGGGCGATGATTTCTGCTCAAGCATTTACCGGTTTTGCTACCTCAGTCATTGCCTGTGGTTGTGAGGCGGGCATCGAACGTGAACTTGATGAAACTGAAACACCAGATGGTCGTCCCGGTGTATCGGTCTTAATCTTTGCAATGGGTGGTAAAGGCTTAGCTAAACAAGTTGAAACACGTGCCGGTCAATGTGTATTAACATCACCAACATCTGCTTTATTCTCAGGCTTAGATAGTGATGAAAAAGAAATACCATTAGGTCAAAACCTACGTTATTTCGGTGATGGTTTCCAAATCTCGAAAATGATTGATGGCAAACGTTACTGGCGTGTTCCAGTAATGGATGGTGAATTCTTAACACAAGAAAAAACCGGTGTTCAGAACTCTGTAGGTGGTGGTAACTTCTTAGTATTAGCTGAATCACAAGCCCAAGCATTAGCTGCCTGTGAAGCCGCCATTGAAGAAATGAAAAAAATCCCTAACGTCATCATGCCGTTCCCGGGTGGTGTAGTACGAAGTGGTTCAAAAGTAGGCTCTAAATTTAAAGCATTGAATGCCTCAACTAATGACGCGTTCTGCCCAACATTGAAAGGCCAAACTAAGAGTGAGTTATCACCTGAAGTTGAATCAGTGATGGAAATCGTAATTGATGGTTTAACTAAAGAAGATATTGATAAGGCGATGAAAGTGGGTATCCAAGCGGTATGTGACTTAGGTGCTGAAAATGGTATTCGTCGAATCAGTGCCGGTAACTACGGCGGTAAGCTTGGTCCATTCCACTTCCACCTGCAGGAGATTATGGCATGAGTGCATTAACATTCACTTTAAAACAAGCGCCTGCACAACGTGTGGACTGTTCAGCGTTAACACCCACTGCATTAGCTGATAAATCAGTAGCAGATATCGCTGCTATCGATTTAGTAATGGGTAATAGCACTGCTCGCGTAGATAGCTTATTTGATATTACGGGTGATGATATCTCTGATATCAATATCAACAACAGTACCAATAAACTCGATTTTATTGGCCATAGCATGGCTTCTGGCAAGATCACTGTTAATGGTGATGCGGGAGCTTATGTTGGTCAATTCCTAGAAGCGGGCGAGATAACTGTTGCTGGAAATACTGATGTTTACACGGCCTGTGAAATGAAAGGCGGCCAAATCAAAGTTAACGGCAACACCGGTGACTTTGTTGGCGGCGCACGCCCGGGTTATAAAAATGGCATGACCGGTGGCACAGTCATTATTGCTGGTAACAGTGGTGATAGAACGGGTGATCATATGCGTCGTGGCATGATCTTGATTGAAGGCAATGCCGGTGATTACTGTGGTACTCGCATGGTATCAGGCACGATTGCTGTCTTAGGCCAAGTGGGTGCTCATCTAGGTTATGCAATGAAGCGCGGTACCTTGTTATTACAACAAGCACCAGCGAAAGGCATCTCTGCTAACTTTAATGATTGTGGTTCACATACTTTAGCGTTTTTACCGTTGATGCTCGCGTCATTCAAAAAGCTAGATAGCAAGTTTGCTGAAATAGAAACATTCTCACGTGTACAACGTTATGCCGGCGACCTAGGCGGTATCGGGATGGGTGAGATTTTAGTAAAAATTTAAGTTTTGTAATCACCAGGTCATAGGCTCCAGTCCTATGACCAGTTCTAGAATATATAAAGCCTCAGTACTTTTAGTACTGGGGCTTTTTATTGGATCATGTTTGGATTAAAAAATAGAGTATTTATGCGGGAGGATCGACTCCAATAAAAAAATATTTATTGAATTTATTAATGTTAAATTTGGTTTAATTTGAATTGATACAGTATGTTATGGTTACTACTTAAATTTATTATTAAGTTTTTATTGCGGAAGATAATAAAACCATTTATCGTTTGTTTGACTGTCAAATACAGTGATACTTCAGAGGGAACTGAGTTATGAAAATTTGGGCTGTTGCAAATCAGAAAGGCGGCGTTGGTAAAACCACTACAACTGTAAGTTTAGGTGGCTTATTAGCTGAACAAGGACAGCGAGTATTATTAGTTGATATCGATCCTCAAGGTTCGCTTACTGCCTATTTTGCTTATGACCCAGAAAATATTCAAACAAGTAGTCTTAACTTGTTTAATGCCGATAAAATCACACGCACACAAGTTAATGGCCTAATACGTGAAACGAGTATGCCTGGCTTGTCGTTACTGCCCGCTAGTATTGGTTTGTCGACTATTGAACGAAAAGCATCCCAAGAAGGTATGGGCTTAAAGCTAAACAAGGCGCTCAATCAAGTATGGCAAGACTTTGATTATGTAATTATTGATAGTCCTCCAGTTCTAGGGGCATTGATGATTAACGCGCTAGCAGCCTGTGAACACTTATTAGTTCCTGTTCAGACAGAATTTTTAGCATTGAAAGGAATGGATCGCATGCTTAGAACTGTTGCGATGGTCACTAAATCGTTAAAAAAACAATTACCCCACACGGTGATCCCCACCATGTTTGATAAGCGGACAAAAGCCTCAGTGGTGTCATTAGAATCACTCCGCCAAGACCATCCGCAAAAAACTTGGTCGTCTGTTATTCCGGTAGACACTCGTTTTAGAGATGCGAGTCGACACTCAATGCCACCTTCACAATACGATAATCAGAGTCATGGTGTGCATGCATATAGAGAATTACTTAAATCACTGCTTGGTGATGCTCAGCAAAAAGAAGCGTTGCTTACACCAAATGAAAGTATTGTCAGAGTTGCAGCATATGGCTGAAACAGTGTTTTAGCCAATACTGACAAAGAGGAATAACAATGAATATAGCTTATCGTACCTACCACTCACGTCCAGGCAATGGACGAATTGCTCAGATACCGAGTAATTACTTTATGAAAGTTCTCAAAAGAGAACATGCTATGACCAGGTATCAAAATCAAAACATTCAACTCATTGAAGCACAGGTGGTTTCAGAGAAAGATGAAAGCGAAATTTTACGCAGCATAAAAATTTGGGATGTAACACTTGATGAGCAAGGTTTTGTTGAAGAGCAAAAGGTAAGCCACTTAAGCACTGTTGATATTAGAAATATCGAACAAGAAATGAAGTTGAAAAATAGTGATCAATTAGTACAAAGTTATATTAATTGCCTGCTTGGTGATGGCAATGTAAGCACGACAGAAGAACCAACCGAAACAATTACAAGCCGAATCTGGAGCGTTTTTAGATCACTAAATCCACCACAACAAGCGTCACGCTCCAGTTATACCTAATTTTGTAAATATTGGCTTATATGGTCAACAACTCAGATTTTAACTAAGATATTTTCTTGTCAGAGTGTCAAAGTATTCGATGCATTCCCAATGGCCTCCCTGTGTTTACTTCAAACTGATTTTCGAGATTCAGCTTCGCATTAGGGGGGGATCTATTATTGCTTATCTCCATACTCTGCTTTAACTTGTAAATTACAAACATAATATTTAATTAAGGAAGTTAGATATGATGGAATTTATCCTTGAAACGCTTTTAACACCAAACAGTGTTTGGTTAGGAACAATACTTGGTGTGATAGCTGCCATATGTTTTTGGCATTTTTTACCAGAAAGAATGGGAAGAGATGTTTTTGCTATGGGATCAGTTGTATTAGGTTTTTTAGCAGGATTAATTTTTTCATTTCCAAAAGATTATAAGTAAAAAAAAGAGGCATAATATGTCAGATATCGGTAAATCAATTGTACAATTCATTGTTGAAGAGCAGCGTACTCATCCTAATTCAACGGGTTCTTTAACTGGTTTGATGAGTGATATTGTCAGCTCGTGTAAGAAGATTGCTCATTTAGTAAACCGTAGTGGCATTATTGGCCTTGGTGGGGCCGCTGAGTCTGAAAATGTGCAGGGTGAAGTGCAAAAGAAGCTCGATATCATTACTAATGATGTGATGGTTGATCACCTGAACTGGACGGGGCATTTAGCTGCGATGGCTTCTGAAGAAATTGAAGAAGTGATTCAAATTCCTGAGCAATATCCAAAAGGTAAATACCTGATTACCTTTGATCCCTTAGATGGTTCATCGAATATTGATGTCAATATCTCGGTAGGTACGATCTTCTCGGTTTTGCGGTGTCCTGAAGGTGTGGATAACCCTACCGTTGAAGACTTTATGCAAAAGGGTACCGAGCAAGTGTGTGCTGGTTTTTGTGTTTATGGCCCCACGACGATGTTGATCTTAACGACGGGTAATGGAGTTAACGGTTTTACCTTAGATCGTGATGTCGGTGAGTTTATTCTTACCCACCCTAAAATGACTATTCCTGAAGACACAGCAGAGTTTGCTATTAATATGTCGAACCAACGCTTCTGGGAACAGCCTGTACAACGTTATATCGAAGAGTGTGTGCAAGGTGTAGAAGGCAGTCGAGATAAAGACTTTAATATGCGTTGGAATGCATCGATGGTGGCAGAGGTGTATAGAATTCTGACTCGTGGTGGCATCTTTATGTATCCGATGGATAGCAAAATTGCCAAACAAGGCGGTAAACTCCGTTTGATGTATGAAGCCAACCCGATGAGCTTTATTGTTGAGCAAGCAGGCGGCTTAAGCTCAACAGGCCATCAACGCATCATGGAAATTCAACCTACTGGCGTACATCAACGTGTACCTGTTATTTTAGGGTCTAAAAATGAAGTAGAGCGTGTAGTTTCGTATCATAAGTCTTAAATATAACTAGGTTATGAATTATATCTAAATTAAATTTGGTAGAACTGTAGTGAGAAATGTAAAAGGATTTACTTTAATAGAGCTGGTGATGGTGATAGTCATTTTAGGACTTCTATCGGCGGTTGCCTTGCCTAAGTTTGCAAATTTAAAAGGTGATGCAGAAAAAGTTTCAGCCAAAGCCTTTATGGCTTCTTATAAAACAGCTGTGAACTCCGCGCGTTTGTTGTGGCAAACCAGTGGTCAAGTTGACACAGTGACATTAGAAAGCAGTGTATTAGCTATGGGAACAGTAGGTTGGCCTAAAGCTCAACCGAACAGTACTACAGGCTGTATCAACTTGTGGAACAACGTTTTGCAATCACCACCTTCGATAACTACCTATTCGAATAATCTTAGTGATACTGCTGAAAGTTGGTCTACTATTGGATATGAAAAAATGTGTATTTATTATTATCAAAATGGAAAATCACTCAATTATAGTAAGACGCCATTTTTTGTTTATTACTCAACACAAATTGGCTCAATAGCAGCTGGAACATTTACAGAATATAATATGGATTAAAGTCATAATTAAATCACGTAAATAAATATCTCTCTAGCTGAAAGTGGCTCTACTTTTAAGTTCATTCAGTGTTTTGATAAGCGGAGTGAAAATGAACAAGCAACATGGCTTTACATTAATTGAGTTGATCATGGTGATCGTGATTCTTGGTGTATTAGCGGCAACGGCATTACCTAAGTTTGCTAACTTATCCACAGATGCAAATAAAGCGGTAGTGAGGGCAACAGCAGCTTCATTAAAACCGGTGTTAATGTCGTGCATTTAAAATGGTTAGCCGCGGGTAGCCCAGGTGCAACCTTAAATTTTATTGCTAGTGCCGATTCAGTTACTGGTCAATCATTATCGGTAAATACGAATGGCTGGCCTGCTGATACACGCGGTGTGAGCTTAACGTTGAACAGTACTGCTGATTGTATTGATGTCTGGAATGCAGTGTTAGAGTCAGGTGCACCTACGATAGATGGTAATACTAATACCGATTTAGAGTATCAAGCGTTGTATAACAACAATTTTGGTTGTACTTTTATTTATCAACAAGATACCAGCATGACGATTACTTATGATTCTAATTCTGGCGAAGTCTTGGTTAATATTTAGTAAGTTTTTTCAGGAACCCGAACCGTTAATTGTTTGCCTTGTTGAGTGAGTTCTAAATGTTTTAAGAACGACATGCCGAGTAATATTTCATCAAAATCCATTCCGCTGCTGATACTGGCAGGGACATTGGTCATGACAATGCCACCGAGAGTGAGTTTATCGATAGTGGTGGCATAAGAGGTACTCAAACCATTCGCGGTCTGTGATTTATAGGAACGGCCTTTTTTCAAGTTAAGTTGGCTGGCAATATGCTCTGGAACGGCGACTAAAGTGGCACCCGTATCTAATAAAAAATCTACAGACTGCTCATTGATTTGGCCAGTGGCTAAATAATGACCATAACGATTTCGCTCTAAAATTATTTGCTGTTCACCGTATTCATTGGTGGTAATAGATAGTTGTTGATTAGGGTTGTTGATATCTTTTAATACATGATTAAAAATCAGTGTAGTTAAGCCCAATAGCACTATCCAGATAACGGCAATACTGGTTTTATTAAACGCAGGTGGTGTCGGTTGTTCAGCCATGAAAACTCTCAAAAAGGGTGTTAACTATAAAGATAAGGGCATAAACACCTTAATTCAATGTATCTGGACTAGTAATGTGCAGCTGACCTGTTTACGATCATCGTTTGTTTCTAGGATACACAGCCTTGCAATCTTCCCCAACCACTTATGATGTCATTGTTCTTGGAGCTGGTGCTTCAGGATTAATGTGCGCTTTCACTGCTGCTCAGCAAGGTCGGCGAGTATTGGTATTAGAACGGGCAAATAAGATCGGCAAGAAGATCTTAATGTCCGGTGGTGGCAAGTGTAATTTCACCAATCACTTTGTTGAAGCATCCAACTTTATTTCAGCCAATCCTCACTTTTGCAAATCTGCATTAAATAGATATACACAATGGGATTTCATTGCAATGGTGGAGCGTTATGGCATTGACTATGAAGAACGTAAGCATAGCCAGTTGTTCTGCATTAAGTCAGCAAAAGAGATTTTGGCGATGTTATTAAGTGAGTGTGATCTAGCTGGCGTTGAGATAAAAACACATAGTGAATTAGAGTCTGTTGAGGCGATCGATTTAAAAGGTCACTCTGAAAAACATCAACATGAAGATAAACGTAGTCGTTATCAACTCACAGTGAATCATGAGCATCAATCACAAAAACTACAGTGCCAGTCTTTAGTAATAGCAACAGGTGCGCTGTCGATTCCGTCATTAGGTGGTAGCGGTGTTGGCTATGACATAGCACAACAATTTGGTTTAAACGTCACACAGCGGCGTGCAGGCTTGGTGCCGTTTATGTTTAGTGATGCGTTTAAGGCACGTTGTGAACGATTGTCCGGTTTAGCTTTAGAAGTAGAAGTAACGTGTAATAACCAGTCTTTCACTGAAAACATCCTGTTTACCCATCGTGGTTTAAGTGGCCCGGTTATTTTGCAGATTTCCAATTATTGGTATCCCGGTGATGAAATCAGTATCGACTTATTGCCTGGCTTAACGATGGCAGATTGGTTGCTGCAAGCCAAACATAAAGAAGCCAAGAGTTTATTAAGAACGGTGTTAACCAAGAAGCTAGCAAAAGGCTTGGTGGCTGAATTACAAAGCCTATTTTGGCCAGAGCAAGCAGATAAACCGTTAGCTGAATTTAGTGATAAACAGTTAATGTCGATTGGTGACACGCTTAATAATTGGACTTTAAAACCGTCAGCAACCGAAGGATATCGTACAGCTGAAGTAACGTTAGGTGGCATCAATACCGATGAGGTTAGCTCCAAAACAATGGAGTCTAGTAAGCAGAAAGGTCTTTATTTTACCGGTGAAGTATTAGATGTAAGTGGTCACTTAGGTGGTTTTAATTTTCAGTGGGCGTGGTCATCAGGCTACACCGCTGGTTTATTTGTTTAAGAGTAAAAGTGATGAGTGATTATTATCCACAACGCATTATATGCATGACCGAAGAAACTACCGAGCTATTATATTTGCTTGGAGAACAAGATCGGATCGTTGGCATCTCGGGCTTTACTGTTCGACCACCACAAGCACGTAAAGAAAAACCAAGAGTATCTGCGTTTACCTCAGCCAAGATCGATAAGATCTTAGAGTTAAAGCCTGATTTGGTGTTAGGGTTTTCAGATCTACAAGCAGATATCGCTGCTGATTTAATTCGCCAAGGAATTCCAGTGCACATCTTTAATCAACGTTCGATTAAAGAGATTTTCAGCATGATTTTAACTTTGGGGGCAATGGTCGGTTGTCAGCAACAAGCACAACAGTGGGTTGATGACATTGAGCAGAAAATTGCCGACATTAAACAATTAGTGGCAAGCAGAGACAGTAAACCGAAAGTCTATTTCGAAGAGTGGAATGATCCACTCATTACCGGCATACAATGGGTATCAGAATTAATCGAAGTTGCCGGCGGAGAAGAGTGTTTTCCTGAATGTTCGACGCAAAGTTTAGCTAAACACCGCATTATTGAAGATCAAAGTGAAGTCGTTGAGCGTAACCCTGACATTATTATTGCTTCATGGTGTGGCAAGAAGTTTAATCCTGATCACATGCGTGAACGTGACGGTTGGCAGCAAATAACAGCAGTTAAAAACAATCAACTGCATGAGATAAAATCTCCCAACATTCTACAACCCGGCCCAGCAGCCTTAACCGATGGTCTTGATCAAATCAAAGCCATTATTGATAACTGGCATGTCAGCCAGCAGCAAGGCTAAGACCTGTGGCGCAACAATGTTCACAATGTAAGCAAGAGTTCACCTGTGGCCCCAATGAAGGCGAGCAGGCATGTTGGTGTGATAGTTTTCCTTACATTATGCCGGCCGAGTTTTCTCAGGCTTGTCGCTGCCCATCTTGCTTAGCCAAAGCTATTGCAGAACGTATTGATCTCACGCTTAAAGAGCAGGGCTGTGCCAAAATGGTTGAGATAGCCAGTCAATATAACAATAACAACGAGTTAATTGATGGCATTGATTACACCATGGAAGACGGCTTTATGGTGTTTAGTAAGTGGCATCATCTTAAACGTGGATCGTGCTGTGGCAATGGTTGTCGTCATTGTCCCTATGGAACATAAGCTTAATTAAAGAGTGCACACAAATGGGCGAATTCGAGTTATTTGTTTTAGCGAGAGTCTTACATGTTCTAGGTGTGGTGTTATGGATAGGTGGTGTGGCCTTTGTCACCTTAGTATTGATTCCGGCATTAATAAAATTAGCTGATAAAGATCAACGCTTAAACTTATTCGAACAACTCGAAGGTCGGTTTGCGTTTCAAGCACGCATTGTCACTGTGATCACCGGCCTAGCTGGATTTTATATGGTCGAGTTCATGGATATCTGGCACCGTTATCAACAACCAGAATATTGGTGGATGCACTTGATGACGATAATTTGGGTTATCTTCACTTTAGTGCTATTTGTATTAGAACCACTGATCTTGCACCGATATTTCCATAATTTAGCGATAAAAGACAGCGAACTAGCGTTTAAACGCCTACATCGTATGCATAAAGTATTACTGAGTTTAAGTTTGCTTGCCGTCTTAGGTGCCGTAGCTGGCTCACATGGTTTTCAGTTTTAGCTATTCGACACTGACATTATGTTGTCAGTAGCACCTTTTATGATGAAACCTCTTAATTAATCATAAAAGAGGAAACATAATGAACAATCCAGACTATGTATTAGATCTTGCTGTTTATACTGTTAAAGAAGAGTTTATATCCCAACTGCCAACCATAAGAGAAAATCTGGGGCAGACATTAAAAGAATTTAGCGGCTTCCTGAGCCTTGAAAGCTTATCTCCCATTGGAGACAGTAGAACAGTTGTTGATCTAGCAAAATGGGACACAATGGAAAGTGTGGAGATTGTAGCGCAGGCATTTCAAAGTGGCGATGAACGCTTTTTACCATTAATGGAAGCCGTAGAAGAGTTGAACTTTATGGGCTATTTTAAGCCTTAAGGTGATGTTATCAAGGTGTCAGTTTGATTGATATCAGGCTGGCACCTTAGTTTTATCGTGATGTACCTTTTTTAATAAAAACGGAGAGTCATATGGCTGTGATCGAATTGTTCTTACCCGTCATCACAATAATGGGGACCGTATTGATTATGGTGCCGATTGTTGCCTTAGTGCCTACCGCCTTTTTTCTAGTGCTTTATTTTAAAAGGCCTCGAAATCTAATTTTACTGCCAGCGATCTTGTGGGGTGTTTATACGATTTATGAACACTTAATGAAATTCCGAGTGTTGTGTAGTGGTGAGTGCAATATCAGAATCGATCTGCTGGTGATATATCCTTCATTATTAGTAATTAGTCTTTTAGCTATCATCATTTTTATGGTGACTAAAAAGAAACAAACTAACTAAGCGTTATGAGTAAATCAGATCGCCTATTTCAGCTAACTAACTTATTACGTGCCCACCAGCCAGTTACGGCTAAGCAATTAGCTGACAAGATGATGCTGTCCGAACGAACAATCTATCGTTACATTGATGATCTGTCGGTATCAGGCATCCCTGTTTATGGTGAACCGGGAGTCGGTTATAAATTAACCGAAGGCTTTGAACTGCCACCATTACAGCTCACCTCGTTAGAGCTAGAAGCCTTAGTTTTAGGTGTAAATTTAGTCACCACCAGAACAGGTGAAAACCTCAGCCAAGCCGCTCATTCCTTATTATCAAAGATCGAAGCATCAATACCCCATGATCATGAATTGAAAAAGGCGAATGAGTCAGTCGCGCTTGCACCTTATAGTTTCTATGACGAAAGACTTCGTAAAAACTGGGACACCGTACATGGTGCAATCAAAGACAAAACTCAGCTCCAGCTTAACTATTTGTCTTTAGATGATCAGCACTCAGAGCGAAACATACTTCCTTTAGGCATGTTTTATTGGGGCGGGGTGTGGACCTTGGGTGCATGGTGTTTTTTACGGCAAGCGTATCGAAACTTCAGAGTCGATCGTATAGAAGAGTTAAGCGTAGTAAGCGAAACTGAAAAGCTGCCCGACCATGTTTCACTCAGCGACTATATTCAGCTACAAAAATGTCACTACTGACACAATGTTGTCAGTAGTGACTGTGATAATGGCTGCGTAATTCATAAAAAGGAGTTAACAATGTCAGCAGTGATTAATGCTAAAGGAAGTTGCCTCTGTGGCAATGTACACGTATCCGTTCAACAGCAAAGTACTAACATTGGCGTGTGTCATTGCTCAATGTGTCGTAATTGGACTGGCGGGCCATTTGTCGGTGTCGATTGTGGCACTGATGTGAAATTTACCGGTTCACAATCAATCTCAGTATTTAAATCTTCAGACTGGGCAGAGCGCGGCTTCTGTAATAATTGTGGCACGCATTTGTTTTATCGCTTTATCGACTGTCAGACACACATCATGCCAGCAGGACTTTTTGATGATGACAGTGCTTTTGAAATGGATCATCAAATATTTATTGATGAAAAACCAACGTATTACGACTTTGCAAATAACACCAAAAACATGACCGGCGAACAAGTTTTTGCCGCCTATGCATCAGGTGATGAATGATATGGAAATAAAAGACTTAAAAGGGTTAAGTACAAGAAGTCAGCAGAGTTTAGCCAGAGTGGGGATTCACTCTGTTGATGAGTTTATGGCTGCTGATCCCTTTGATTTATATAAACAGCTTAAAGAAGCCGTACCAGGAACAAGTTTGAACTTTATGTACGGCATTCTTGCTGCCCAACAAAATAAACATTGGCATCAAGTGATGAAAGAGCAAAAAACAGAAATTTTATTTCGTTTGGATGATATGGGCTTAGCACCAAGATCCGCTCAACAATAAAGCGTTAACAGTGTATTAATTACCCGAATCTTTCTCGTCTTGAATACGTTTATAGATTTCGTCACGATGAACAGAAATATCTTTAGGTGCTTCGACACCTATTCGAACTTGATGACCACGGACATCTAAAATATTCACGGTGACATTGTCACCAATAATAATTGATTCCCCGATGCGTCTAGTTAAAATCAACATAATGTACGTCCTTTTAATAGTGTCGTTATTGATACGTTATTTCATAATCAATATTACGTTTTTAAAAAAGGCAGCTCTTGTCTTAACTCGCCATTGCTTTGACCTTACTTTTTATTAATTGTTGCAGAAAAATAGAGTTTAGGCAGTAATTAATTGAATATTATTATTTATTTCGTCATTTGGAGTTACTGTGGAAACATCTCAGTTTGTAGATTACATCGTTGAAATAACGCAATCGATAGGCCCAGTCTATTCAAAGCGGATGTTTGGTGGCCACGGCATATTTCTAGACGGCCTTATGTTTGGCTTAATAGCTGAGCAAACCTTATATTTAAAAGCCGATCAAGACAGTAAAAATGACTTTATAGAATTAGGTTTAGCCGCTTTTTCCTATAATAAGAAAGGCAAAGAAATGAAGTTATCCTATTTCCAAGCACCAGAAGAAGCTTTAGAAGAGCTAGAAGTGATGAACCTCTGGGCAAACAAGGCCTACAGTGCTGCGTTGCGAGCAGCTAAAAAGAAAGGCTAATGCTTAGTTTTAAGCAAACTAATTAAACTTTTACCCATGGAAGTGTCACATAACAAGATTTTAGTCGGTCACTGTAAACCGTTGCTATCAAACCAGTTACAGGTGATTTTAGTTGTTGCCGTTATTTAGCGGACATTTGAGTCATGGATAATAAAAAACGCAAAGTGGACACCTTGGATAAATACTGACTATACTCCAGTTTCTATCTAACACATTGGTATAAGGACGTTTACAACGATGTTACCTTTCAGAATCTATAGTATGTTAGCGGACAAAGTGTCCGCTAAACCCTAGTTAGGCAAATATTGAATCATCGAGGAAATATGGAAGGTTTATATACAAATCGTAGCTCAAAAAAAGATTTCGTACAAAATGGCCTGTATGAAAATGTCACTGACGGCATGGATGTTTTCATTGCCTCGGCATTTTTTACTGAATTTGATGTGATTAAAATGTTACTCGAAAACAATTGTCATGTTCGGATTGTCGTCAGGTTAGGGTTTCCTACGTCCCCGTCAGCACTTGATAAACTTTTAAATATTAACAACATAGAAGCTAGATTTTATACAAATCACTCCTTTCATCCAAAAATGTACATTTTTGGTGATAAGTCGGTTTTAATTGGCTCTGCCAATTTAACCAGGTCGGCGATACTTACTAATCAAGAAGTTATGGTTAGCTTGCCATCTGATGATTTAAGGTTTGAAGAATTAACACAATTGTTTGCAGAATATTGGGATGAAGCGGAAGTTTTAAACGAGGAATCTATTGCTGCATACAGGGCAATATATGACGAATTCAAGAAAGCATCTCAGTTGGTAAGTGATTTAGATAATAAAGTTATAGCTACATTGGGTGATAAGAGCTTTTCAAATATCAACAGAGGTAAGAAAAAGACTACCAAAAAATCAATATTTCTCGATACCTATAAAAAATCATACCAAGAGTCAGTGTCAGCATTTAGAAAAATTGAGGAAATCTATTCCTTAAAAAACCGTAAAGTACACGAAGATGATATTCCTCTTCGGTTAGAAATTGATTCTTTTTTCAGTTTTGTACGAGATCATTATGCTGTTCAGGAAACTTGGAAGCAACAGTCAGTTGGATGGGATGACACCAAGAAACGCACTCTAAACTCTCTGATAGATGAGTGGCTTACTATTGAATGGAAGCACTTTGAAGAAAGAATTGTTCCTGTAAATTACCCTTTGATTAAACAAATATTTAGCACTCCAGAATCCATAAAGTCATCATCAGCAAATGATTTAGTTGATGCCTTATGTGTTTTACATTCTTTTCATGACAGGTTGCGATTTTATAAGGGTGGCTTGGAAACTCTAAAAAAAGAGTTCTTAGCTTCAAATGATCTTAACGATATTAAAAAAACCTTAATTCATCTTATTCATGGTAAAGGTGAAGTTGTTGCAAGAATGTCTGATTGTTTGTTTGATGATGGTTATAAACTTAATGAGTTCGGTCAAGCGAATGTTCAAGAACTTATAGGCTGGATAAGTAAAGAAAAATTACCCGTAATTAATGGTCGAACTACAAAGGTTCTTAGGTATTTCGGCTTTAATGTGCGTCAACTGTAATGCCTAACAAGGCCATTAAATTCGCTCCCTACGGTCGCCGGACGCTCGCAAGCTCGCGCCGTTTATGGCGGCGTAACAAGTATAGATATCGATATTCAGATACAAAGTATTAAAATTTACCTTTACGAACCTTGGTATAAACAACGATGACAAACCGATTGTCTCAGAAAATCTCCTCGACTATATCCACGCTCGATGACCTTGCTAAGTTGGCAAACTATTCTCTCGTGGACACGCTCAACTGTGATCCTGACGCGACAGAAAACGGTGCTGACCACGCGCCGCGACAAGTCTTCACTGGGCATTATGTTCCCGTCAAGCCGACTCCAATCAAAGACCCTGAGTATGTAGCACACAGCAAAAACTTTTTTTCCGAACTTGGCTTTGCCGACAGTATGGCTGAGTCTTCCGACTTCATCCGGATGTTCTCCGGTGACATTTCTCAGGTTCCAGAGCCTATGCGAAATCTCGGTTGGGCGAGTGGCTATGCACTTTCAATCTATGGCACTGAATATATCCAGCAGTGCCCGTTCCAAACCGGCAATGGATATGGAGACGGTCGTGCAATTTCTGTGCTTGAGGCCGTCATTAACGGTCGACGCTGGGAAATGCAGCTGAAAGGTGGCGGCCGCACGCCATATTGCCGCGGTGCGGACGGTCGCGCTGTCTTGCGATCGAGTATCCGCGAGTTTTTAGCTCAGGATCACATGCAGGCACTGGGCGTGCCCACTTCACGGTCTTTGAGTTTGTACGTTTCAAAAACGGAGAAGGTACAGCGACCGTGGTACTCGGAGGGCTCACGCTCGGAGAATCCCGACATGCTTATATCTGAAGCTGTCTCCATCTCGACACGTGTTGCACCGTCGTTCATCCGCATCGGCCAACTTGAACTTTTCGCTCGCCGTGCCCGTAAAAACGAACACCCGGCAGCGATGGAAGAACTCGAGAAGATTGTGCTGCACTTGATTGATCGTGAGTACGCTGACGTTGTCGATAGACAACTTACCACCCCAGAAAAAGTGGTGTTGCTGGCGCGCGAGTTTCGTAGTCGTCTGACGTCACTGGTGGCGAACTGGATCCGCGTCGGCTTCTGCCAGGGTAACTTCAACAGCGACAACTGTGCAGTAGGTGGCTTTACACTTGATTATGGTCCCTTCGGCTTTTGTGATGTGTTTAATCCGAATTATCAGCCTTGGACAGGGGGCGGCCATCACTTCTCGTTCATGAACCAACCCAACGCAGCGCAAAGTAACTTCGGCATGTTTTGTTCAGCGTTACGGCCGTTGCTGGCATCGCATCAGGACTATTTGCAAGAGCTTGACGAGATTCAAAGTGGATTTTCGACAGTGATGAACACGCAAATGAAACAGATGTGGGCTGCTAAGTTGGGGCTGGATCAGGATATAGGCACTTTGAACACAGCGTCTCACCAGGTACTGTTTAGCGAACTAGAAGCACTCATGACGCAAACGCCTATCGATTACACTATTTTCTTCCGAGAGCTATCATCGATACCCGATGACATTGGTCCACTTAAGAAAAGTTTCTACACTAACTCGGAGCATGATGCCGAGCCCAAAGAGATGGACAAGCGCTGGACAGAGTGGCTTGCAAAATGGAAAACTCTCCTTAACAGATCCAGTGAGGAAATCTCTAGGCAGATGAAGCTCGTCAACCCAAAATACATTTTGCGAGAGTGGTTTGTTATGCCGGCTTATCAGCAAGCAACAGCGGGGGATTACTCTCTAATTCGAGAGCTACAGGAGGTGATGACACAGCCCTATGCTGAGCAGTCGAAGGACGTGGAGGATAAATACTATAGGTTGAAACCGGCTGAGTTCTTTGAGGTGGGAGGATTGTCCCATCTTAGTTGCTCGTCGTGATTGTTTGGACTTAAACAAGTCGTGCCAGAAACAACTTAATAGTGAATACTAGGTCATTTTTGATAAATGATGGCTAAAAGTTGTAACTGGCGTCAGTAGTTGACATTAATATACTGACCTATCAGGATGAGCTAATGAATATAAACCTTACACAAAAGATAGAGCGAATTATCATCATTCCATAGGAGTGGTGAGGTTTGTGATGTGTTTATAACAGTTCAAACCCGCCTTACGAGGCGGGTTTTTTGTTGCTGTCTCATGGGCTTATTAAGTTAATGGAGCTAACATGAAAAAAGTGGTTATTTTTGGTAAACCTGGCAGTGGTAAGTCTGTTTTAAGTAAAAAGCTGGCTTCGGCAACAGGGATTAAGTTACATGCCTTAGATTCGATTGTGTATAAACAAAATGGTGAGTTGGTAGACAGTGCTATTTTTGAACAAGCACATGAAGAAATTTTGCGTGCTGATAGCTGGATCATTGATGGTTTTGGCCCAATGACGTCGTTTTATAAACGATTAGATGTGGCGGACACATTGATTTATATCGATCTACCTTATGTTTCAAGTTATTGGTTTGTAACTAAACGGCTATTAAAAGGTCTAGTGGTGAAGCCGGAAGGCTGGCCTGAGGGAAGTTCTGTTTTTAAAGGTACATGGCAGAGTTATAAGGTGTTAAAACGCTGCCCGATGTTTTGGAATGAGCAGTTTATGCACAAGCTAGAACAGTTATCCACAAACAAATCCTTATATGTAATTAAGTCGGTATCTGAATTAAACCGTTTTGTTGATAAAAATATCTGAACTCCTCAGCGACTAAAACTAGATAAGCTATAATGTGCCGCGCTTGGGATTTAGGAGTGTATTGCTCGTTTTATACACCGCCCACTGTTCATTTAATTTATAGACAAGGTATCGTTAAAGTGGATTTTGATATACAAACCGTAGCTATTATTGTTGTCATTGCAATTGTGGCTTTTGGATTTAGAAAACTGATTATTGCTGAAAATAAAAAAAATGAGGCTGATGCCCCAGTATTAAGAGATAGTGATACTCGACCTGGTGACCAGGGTCGAAAAACTAAAAGAGAAACCTCTTAACTAAAAAAGCCCAAAACAAACGTTTTGGGCTTTTTTTAACACTTTTACAGAAGTTAACGAGTTTTACTTGTTATTTCCTGAACTACGTCTGCGGTGAGAAGAGTTGCTTGCTGGCTCACGTCTCGGTGTTTGAGAGCGATTACCACTTGGTTTATGACCTTGAGCATTTTCACCTGAACGTTGGCCATCGCGGTGGCCAACTTTTGGTTTTTTCGGTTTCTTAGCTCGACTTGATTTCTGTCTTAAACGCGATGGAGGTACATCGTGACTAGGTTCAAACCCATCGATTATTTTTCTAGGTAATAACTCACCAATTAAGTTTTCGATATCAGACAATTGTTTGATTTCATCAGCACAAACTAAGGAGATAGCTTCACCAGAAGCACCGGCACGACCAGTACGACCGATACGGTGTACGTAATCTTCTGGTACATCAGGTAAGTCAAAGTTAATCACGTGTGGTAGCTGATCAATATCAATACCGCGAGCAGCGATATCGGTAGCAACAAGCACTTGTACTTCACCTGATTTAAAGTTGGCTAATGCTCGAGTACGTGCGCCTTGGCTTTTATTACCGTGAATTGCAGCAGCAGTTAGACCAACGGCTGCTAACTTTTTAGTGAGTTTGTTAGCACCGTGTTTTGTTCGGCTAAATACTAGAACTTGTGACCATTGGTTGTCGTTAATTAAGTGTGACAATAAACCGATTTTTTGCTGTTTATCCACAGGGCAAATCCAATGGTTTACTAATTCAACCGTGGTATTGGGTGCGCTGACAGAAACTTCAACGGGGTTATTGACTAAGTTTTTAGCTAATCCGCGAATATCGTCAGAGAACGTCGCCGAAAACAGTAAGTTTTGACGTTGTTTTGGTAAAACACGCAAGATCTTCTTAATATCGTGAATAAAGCCCATATCCAACATGCGATCAGCTTCATCCAAGATTAATACTTCTAACTGGCTGAATTTGATCGCGTTTTGATTAAATAAATCTAATAATCGACCTGGTGTCGCCACTAAGATGTCAGTTCCACGGCGTAGACGCTGCATTTGTGGGTTAATTTTTACACCACCAAATACTACGTTTGAGCGTAATGGTAGGTTTTTACCGTAAATATTCACGCTATCAGCAATTTGAGCTGCAAGCTCACGTGTTGGCGTTAATATTAAGGCGCGGACTTGATTGGCTTGTACTTTATTGTTTGATTTGGAAAGTAACTCAAGTAACGGTAGGGTGAAGCCAGCCGTTTTACCGGTACCGGTTTGAGCGGCTGCCATGACATCTTTGCCAGAAAGTACGGCTGGGATAGCTTTTTCTTGGATTGGCGATGGTGTGTCGTAACCTTGTTCGCTAACTGCTTCAAGAATAGCGGAAGATAGGCCTAAGTCGGCAAAGGTCATAAATGTTGTCTCTTAAAATTGAACGGTAAGGAGGGGAGTAATCTGGAAGAAAGCGTGAAAAGCAGGCTTTTGGATTAACTATTCCGTCATTATACGTGATTAAGCTATTGGTATTGCTTTAATTACATAAAGAGGCACAAATTTGGTGCAATTGAGCAGGCTAGTAATTAAGTTGCAGACGAGGATCGTTGGGTCTGATACTCGTCTGCAATGTTGATTAACTGCTTAGTTCGATGGCTAGTTTTCGGCTATTACTAAAGTCGGTTTTACCACTACCCAGCATAGGTACTGCTTCAACTGCAAAAATGTTGGCAGGGATTAACAACGCTGGCATGTCGGCATCAATCAATTGTTGTTTAACGGCTTGAGGATCATGTTCACCTTCTAGCAGTAAAATCACTTTTTCACCTTTTTTATCATCAGGTAAGTTGATTGCAACAAGAGGTAGTTCTGGCGCTGTTAGTGCAGTACGAACGCGTTGTTCTACATCACCTAAGCTGACCATTTCACCCGCTAATTTAGCAAAGCGTGAATAACGATCTACGATAGTTAAGAAGCCATCAGCATCCAACTTACCTTTGTCACCAGTGTTATACCAACGCACGCCATCAAGTTCGACAATGACATCGGCGGTTTTTTGTGGATTATTTAAGTAGCCTTTCATGATTTGTGTACCACCGATCAAAATCAAACCGGCTTCATCCACAGGCAGCGTTTCCATTGTCTCTGGATCAACAATTCGGAAAGTTGAACCGGGTAAAGCTAAACCGATAGTGCCTGGTTTGTTACCTTTTTGAACCTTCCAGGATTGGGTGCTTAGGTAGTCAGGAATGTTAACGCCGGCAACAGGTGTGGTTTCAGTACAACCATAACCTTCTAATATTGGCTTATGAAAACGGTTTTCAAATAAAGCACGAATTTCAGGGTTGAGCTTTTCAGCACCGGCCACGACCAGACGTAAGCTATCAAACATCATTGGCACTAGCTTACGGTTTCTGCTGTATAGGCGTAAGAATGTCGAAGTCGCACACAACATAGTGGCACGATATTTAGCGACACCTTTACCTATTGCCACAGCATCAGTTGGATCGGGATGACAAACAACCGGAATCCCTTCAATTAATGGCATAAAGCAAGTGACGGTGAGACCAAAGGCATGAAACAGTGGCAGGGTTGCCATCACGGTGTCGTCTTCACGAATGTTCAAAACATCAGCGATCTGTTTTAAGTTCGCCATGATGTTTCTATGACTTAACATGACACCTTTAGGTGAGCCTTCACTACCAGATGAAAATAGTATTGCAGCTGTGTCTTCAAGTTCACGTTTATCACAATATAGCCATTGTAAAACTCTGCTAGGTAATACACTGACAATTGCCATGGTGGTTAATCGTTGTGGTGTCGTGATCTTATTTGCTAAGTCTTCAAGGTAGATCACTTTCAATGGTTTTAATAAAGGAGCGAAGTCCATGCCTTTGGCAGCAAGACGTTTCACAAACTGTCGTGAAGTGATCACGGTTTTAATTTCAGCTTGAACGAGTGCTGATTCTACTGCTTCTGGTGATGCCGTGTAGTTAAGGTTAACCACTGTTTTACCGGCCATTAAAGCAGCCATATTACTCATGGCACCTGCTGTTGTTGTAGGCACTAATAAGCCGAGGTTTTGACCGGCAGTCTGTTTAAATACTTGGCTAAACAATACGGTGCCAGTTAATAAGCGACGGTAACTAATCGGTTTGCCATTGGCTTCAGTAATAGCCCAATCATTGGCTGCAGTTTTAGCGGTTTCGATAAAACCAGCAGCAAGAGTGGGTAGGGTATCGGTATAACTCTGCCAAGTGTGAATAGACAGTTCAAATACTTTTTGTTTAACTGTTGCCGCATCAGTTGTTGCTGCTAATGGTGGGCCAAAGGCGACAATTACATCACGTTTTAAGCCTTTTCGACGATTTTCTTGAATTCTAGTGCTAGATCGTGAGAAGCGACTACCCCATAAACCACGTAAGTAAAACGGTACGATCTTGGCATCTATACCTTCGATAGCACGCTCAAAGCCACGTTTAAATTCACCCAATTGTCCGGTGTGGCTGATCATGCCTTCAGGGAATAGGCAAACAACTTCGCCTTGTTCTAAGTGTTGCTTAACTTGCTCTAACGCTTCTTTGCTTTTAGTGGGTGAAATAGGGATCACACCAAATAGGTCTAAAAACCCTTTTAGATACCAACGTTCATAAATAGCACGCTCCATCACAAAATGAACACGACGAGGGCTGGCTATTTGAATCATTGCCCAATCTAACCAACTTATATGGTTACCCAACAGCAACATACCTTGGCCTTCAGCAGGGATATTATCGATGCCCTGCACTTGAATTCTATATTTACCTTTTATTAATGCTGAAATAACAATTTGTACTAATGAATGCGGTAAGGTTCGTATAGCGTGAATAGCACCTACAATACCTACTATTGCTAATATACTGAGTAACCACTTTTCATTAAACTCAGCTAAAGAGAATAATACGGTCAATGAAAGGCCAATTAACATAGCAATATTTTGAATAAAGTTATTGCCTGCTAATACTTTTCCTAACTTATCTTCAGTGGCGTAAAACTGGATCAAAGCATTGAGTGGAATAATCATTAATGAACCACTTAAGCCAAATATAAAAAATATCAGTGCCGAAGAGGTCAGTGTTTCAGTGTTCATTAACAAGCTTAAGCTAATGGCAAAACCAATAGCACCAATAGGTACTAGACCTAAATTAATATGATTACGAGATAGAGAGCCAACAATCATGGAGCCGACCATGATGCCGATGCCAGCCAACGCCATAATGGATTGCACGACAAAGGTATTTGTTTCACCCATCGTTGATTCGGCAAAAGAAGGAAATACGGCAAGTAGTACTTGGCTGACGGTCCAAAATACCGAGATGGCAAAGATGGAATGCAAGATACTTTTTTGTGACCAAAGTTCTCGGACATTTTGCTGGACTAGCTGACCTTTAAAGTAAGCTTTACGGTCAAATGTTTGCTGTGGATCTCCAGCTGGTGTTTCAGGCAAACGTTGTGCTAACACAGCTTCGATAATAGAACCAATAACTAGCAACCAACCCAATGGCGCGATGGTTTGAATAATTTGACTAGGACTATTAAGGTCGACAATGTGTGCTGCCAAAATGTTTTCGAACATTAACGAAAACATCACGATGCCACTTAAAATAGCGATCATCGAGATGGATTGGGTCCAGCTATTACCTTCACTTAATTTGTCACTGCCGAGTAAGTCACGGATATAGCCGTATTTAGCCGGTGAATAGAGGGCGCTTTGTACCGCCAATACAAAGGTCATGGCAAAGGCGAGATAAAACCAGCCTTGGTAATAACTTAAGGTAATAAGTAAGGTAACAAGGACGGCAAACCGAGCTGCCCAACGCATCACTATCGGTTTTTTGAAGCGATCAGATACAAAACCGGCTGGGCTGAATAATAAGATAAATGGAATTAAGATCAGGCCATTAACAATGGCGGTGAGGATGACTTGCTCGGAACCATCAAAGGATTTGAATAAGGTGTTTTGAACAATGATTTTGTGGCCTAAGTCGACAAAGGCATTGATGAAGGCAACTGCGATAAAAGCAAAAAATCCTTTTACCTTGAAAAGCTTAAGCATGGTTCTCTCCTTGATTTATCCAGCCTTGGATAAAGTTGTTTAATAAACAATCTAGGGCATGTTGTGCTGAGTGCTGGCTATTATTGAATAGCTTGTTTTTTAACATCAGCACTGCAATACCGTGTACTCCGCACCATAAAGAATGAGCGGCAACTGTGACATCAGTGTCAGTGGCGAGCGGTTTCAATCCTAACAACTCTTGTTTCACCAGATCAAATAGCGAGTCTATATTAGTAAGTAGATGTTCAGGTTTATGATCTGGGTTAGCTGCACGGTGTTCAAACAACAAATGCCACAGCTCGGGTTGTTGCTGAGCAAACTTAAGGTATGTATGACCATAACTAATGACTGTGGCTATTGATGATTGTTGCTTAGCTTGTTTAAGCTGACTTTGCAGTCTAGACAGCGTGCGACTATTCAATTGCAAAATTAAGTCATCAAAGTTTTTAAATACTTGATACAAGGTACCGGCGGAGTAGCCGATCTCTGACGCAACTTTGCGTGTCGATAAGCCGGCCATGCCATCTCGGCTGATGATGCTTTCGCTAGCCAACAGCGCCATGTCTTGTAATTGTTCACGTGAATGATCGTTACGTCTTGCCATTGTATTAACTTCAACTTAATTAAACAGTGTTCAAAATATTAATTGAACGGCGTTTAATTGGCAAGTAAAGTTTTCCTAAGTGATGACAATACTTAGGAAAAGAGGGGGGAGTTAGTTAGATTTTTTGAGGAACTTAGTAAGCAATACTATACGAGTACCGTTTACACGGCCTTCAATATGTTCTGGGTTGCTAGTCAGTGAAATGTTTTTGACCATGGTGCCGCGTTTGGCTGTGAAGCCGGCACCTTTAACGTCGAGATCTTTGATTAAAGTCACGCTATCGCCGCCGTTTAATGTTGCGCCATTGCTGTCAACCGACGAAGACGCTTCTTCTTCATCTGTTTGGGTTGCTTCAGCCCAAGTTTGCACATCTTCTTCTAAATAAAGCATATCGAGCAGATCTTGTGCCCAATTTTCAGAATCTAACTGTTTTAATAAGCGCCACGCCATCACTTGCACAGCTGGAACAGGTGTCCACATGCTGTCATTAAGGCAGCGCCAGTGATTAGCATCCATTTGTTGAGGATCGCTGATCTGTTGTTGGCAAGTGTTACAAGCCAGAATGCAATGATCGGCATCGACAGTCTTAACAGGAGCAACTTCGTAGCTGGATAACTCTTCAGTTGAACCGCAAAGTTCACATTTAGAATCACTACGTTGCAGTAAAGTTTGTTCGATGCTCATGAGATGGTTGGCCTGTATATGTAAGTTTAAAATTGAAGCTGCCATTGTCTCATAATTAGCATGGTCTTTCGTATAGGCTCACTGGCAGACAGATGTTATTATTGCCGTAAATAATAAGTAAAACTCAGGGGAAAGAGATGAATAAAACTAAAGCATTACTCGTTGTTTTGGCACATGTAGCTGTAGCTGCTTATGTCATATTTTCTGTTTGGCCGGCACTAAAGGCTGGAGATGAAGATAGGTATAACACCAAGTCAGCGGGAGTGATTGTCAACCAGGCTGCTGTAACGGAAGAAGAAGTAGTTGCTGAAGTTGAACCAGCAGCACCTGTCGAAGAAGCAGTAGAAGCTACTGAGCAAGTAGTAGCTGAAACGGTAGCGGTTGTTGATGAGCAAGTTGCAGCGACTGGCCAAATTCATATTGTGACCGCTGAAGGCTTAAAATATGCGCCTTTAGTTATCAACATTGCTGTTGGCGATACAGTTGCTTGGGAAAACATGAGTAGTCATGACACACAAGGAATGGCAGGACTCGTCCCTGAAGGTACAGAGCTTTGGCATTCTGGAATGGGTGAAAACTATCAGCGTACTTTCATGAAAGAAGGTATTTACATCTATAAATGCACACCACACTTTGGTGCTGGTATGGGCGGTGTGATTATTGTTGGTAACCCAGTTAATTTAGATGCGATTAAAGCCGCTGAAGTTAAAGGTGCAGCAAAGCGTCTAGTTAAGAAAGCAATTAAAGCCGCTGAAGAAATGGACGTGGTAGAAGTTGCAGAAGTTGCAGAAGTTGCAGAGGTTGCAGAGGTTGCAGAGGTTGTCGCCGCTGTTGAGGAGCAAGTCTCAGCAGACAGCCAAGTGCATGTAGTCACAGCCCAAGGCTTAAAGTTCGCACCACTGGTAATTGAGATCGCGGTTGGTGACACTGTTGCTTGGGAAAATATGAGTAGCCATGATACGCAAGCAATTGCAGGTTTAGTGCCTGAAGGTGCTGAATTATGGCATTCAGCGATGGGTGAAAACTATCAACGTACTTTTTTAACAGAAGGTATTTACGTTTATAAATGTACACCACATTTTGGTGCAGGCATGGGCGGCGTAATTATCGTTGGTAAGCCGGTGAACTTAGATGCAATTAAAGCGATAGCCGTTAAAGGTGCAACAAAACGTTTAGTTAAAAAAGCGATTAAAGCTGCTGAAGCAATGTAACTGAGTCGCGACACACGAAACGAACTTATAACCCTCTGTCTTGATTTCAGGACAGAGGGTTTATTTTATGGGTAATAACATGACAGAAAAAACATTTATTAAAGGCAAAGATCGCGATTTAGAATCTAGCATTGCCACTATGCAGACCAAATTAGAATCGTTTGGTTTTGATGTTGAGCAGGCATCATGGCTTAATCCAATCAGCAACGTCTATTCGGTGCATATTCGCGATAAAACATGTCCATTAATGTTTACCAATGGTAAGGGTAGTAGCGAAAAATCGTGTTTAGCCAGTGCCTTAGGTGAATACTTTGAGCGTTTGAGCTGCAACTATTTCTTTGCTGATTTTTACTTAGGTGAAAAGCATAGTAGTGGTGATTTTGTTCATTACCCTAACGAACGTTGGTTTGATGCTGATGGCGAACAAATGCCAGCAGGCTTGATGGATGAATCATTATGGGCACATTTTGATCCGAATAATGAACTGACCCCTGCCATGTTGTTTGATATTAACTCGGGTGCGGGCGAGCGTGGCATTTGCGCTGCTCCATATCATCGGGTACGTGATGGTAAAGATGTTTATATCCCGATCAATGTAATTGGCAATATTTTTGTTAGTAATGGTATGTCGGCTGGTAATACCAAGAATGAAGCACGTGTGCAGGGCTTGTCTGAAGTCTTTGAACGTTATGTTAAAAACAAGATCATTGCCGAAGGAATATGTCTGCCAGAAGTACCGGCAGAGGTGATTGCTCGTTTTCCTCTGATCCAGCAGGCACTGACAGAACTGGAAGGCCATGGTTATGCTTTACGCGTAGCTGATGCCTCTTTAGGTGGCCAGTTCCCGGTAATGAGTGTGACTTTGATTAATCCTAAAGATGGCTCTGTATTTGCTTCCTTTGGAGCGCACCCAAGTTTTGAAGTGGCATTAGAGCGCACCGTCACCGAGCTATTACAAGGTCGGGGTTTAGATCAGTTAGATGTCTTCCATCCACCGATCTTTGATATCGACGAAGTTGCTTCACCACAGAACTTAGAAATGCACTTTATAGATTCAAGTGGCTATATTTCGAATGATTTCTTCCGTAAAACAGCTGATTTTGAGTTTAATGACTGGGATCATGATGAAGCGACTGCTGATGAATTTAACTATCTAGCCGATAAAATTCATCAACTTGGCTTTGATATTTATATCTCAGACTATGAACATTTAGATGTTTACGCTTGCCGTATCTTAGTACCGGGCATGTCTGATATTTACCCTGTCGACGAGTTGGTGTGGGAAAATAATAATGAAGGCGCTTTGTTCAGAGAAGACTTCCTGACATTAAAAGACGGCGATGCCGAGCAATGGCAGTCGATTTTAGATCGTTTGGAAGAGGGCGGTTATCACGATCAAACTTTAGTCGCTCAGTTTATTGGCTTAGCACCTGACCCAGATACCTTATGGGCTAAGATTCGTTTAGGTGAGATTAAAACGATGTTGTGCTTAGCATTGCAAGATGAGCAAGCGTTAGAGTGGATAGATTGGTGCTTGGCTTTAGACCAAGCCAGTGAACAAACATTGAAGTTGTATCGTTGTTTAAAAGCCTTGCTTGATATCAAGTGGCAGCCAGAACGTGAATATGATGAATACCTAAGCGGCTTGAGCCTTATGTATGGCGAAGAAAATGTGAGCAATGGTCTCGCAATTGTTGAAGGAAAAAGCGTTTTTCACGAATTACATTGCCCTGGTTTAAGTTTAAATGGTTTTGAACGACATAATAAATTGTTGGCCGGTTACGAAAAATTACAGCAAGCTAAACGAAATAACTGGAAGTAGATACTAACTTTTGGCTATTAAAGGTAGGTGTTAGTGAAAAAGTTAAAAATTAACTAACACCTTTTAAAAAATTGCTGTATTCTTTCTCGCTTCTTCAGCTATCGGGCTTTGTTCGTAAGCCTTAGTTGGGATGGTGTGGAGCGGTAGTTCAGCTGGTTAGAATGCTGGCCTGTCACGCCGGAGGTCGCGGGTTCGAGTCCCGTCCGCTCCGCCATTTTTTTCTTGTTTTATGACGATATATTCTTATCGTCTTCAGCTAAAAGAATAACCATTTAATTGGTATAACAGTTAACCACTGTTAGCTTATTCTGAGCTGAAATATCTTCCCTTCGCAGTCCCAACCATCACATACCAATCTGCCATTGAATTTCCAGTCTTTGGGTGTTTTTATTTGTCGGCCTTTAGCGATTATTTTTTCTGAAATAGATTGCAGCTGCTCTTCAATAAAGAAAGTAGGCTTAAGGGCTGATTCCTCTCTTGGCATTACCTGACTTTCCTGGATAGCTTTGGAACGTTCAGTTTCCAAAAGAACGAGCTCGAACTCGCCACTATTAAGCTGAGCAAAAGACGTTTCTTTTTCAGCGACAGTAAAATCAAAAATAGTTTGATAAAACCTTAGCAAACGGTTTAAATCACCAGCGTAAATTACAAGTCCTGTTTTCATCCTTACCTCTTTAGAGTCGTGTTGTTTCATCATATTTAGCTTATATTTTTTAGTGCAAACTTTATATCACTGTTGTGATAGTTGTAATGAAAAGAGTTTTATTTTGACTGGCAGTTGGGTTAACCTCGGCGGTCATAAATGCTGATAGCTATTAACAAAGAAGGAATATTGTGACTATCCAAATTATAGGTGCAGGCTTAGGTCGAACGGGGACAACATCGTTAAAAGTAGCCTTGGAAATATTATTAAAGGCCCCTTGTTATCACATGGTGAATATTGCCGAACATCCTGAGCATATAGCGTTATGGCAGGCTGCAGCACAAGGTGACAGTCCTAATTGGTCTAACTTATTTAATGGTTATTCTGCCGTGACGGATTGGCCGGCCTCTGCATTTTATAAACAATTGATGCAAGCTTACCCAGACGCAAAAGTATTATTATCATCACGTGATTCAGAGTCTTGGTTTAAGAGTTGTCAGGCCACCATTTTTCCTAAAATCTTATCCACAGAGGGTGAGTGGGGTGAAATGATTCGCTCGGTTGTTTTTAATACTTTTTGTGATGATCTTGAAGATCGAGACCGTTGTATTGCTGCCTATGAGCAACATAATGAAGAGGTCAGGCGTTATGTGCCGGCAGATCGTTTAATTGAATGGCAGCCTGGAGATGATTGGCAAGCCTTATGTGCTGGCTTAAACCTTGCTGAGCCAGATCAAGCTTATCCTTATATCAATAAAACAAAAGATTTCTTAGCTCATAGTTAAAGATTTTAACGAAATTTATGCAGCTTTACGTAGGCTGCCGGAGTCATGTTAAAGCTCTTTTTAAATGCGTTGATAAAGTTGGAGGTATGGTTGTAACCGGCATGGAATGCCACTTCACCAATGCTTAAATCATTGACCAGCAGTGATTTTTTAGCCGCTTCTAAACGACGTTGCTTAATGTACACCGATATATTGAGGCCATAGTTTCGCTTAAACTGCCTTTGTAAGGTGCTGACACTCATATTGAGCTGTTGAGCAATCTCAGCCAAGGTATGCAGGCCATCAACACTGTTATCTAACGTTGCCTTAAGTGATGTAGCAGCCTTATTGTGACCAACCGCTTGCTTGCCTTGCTCACTTTTTACTTGTCGGTAGACTTCATCAAGACAATAGCCTAATAACTCCATAGTGAGATGTTCTGAGGTGAGATTTTGTGAGAATGTTTTATCGTTATTAAGTTCGATAAGGGCTGCAGCTTTGCTGATCGACTGTTGCTCTGGCTGCCACAAGTAAACACTTTGTTGTTGAAATATCTCGTTAATGACTTGTCGATCAGCGTCAGTTTGGCAACGGCTGGTTAACCATTGTTGTTCGACAAAGATATTAAGCTTTCTTATGTGCATGCCAGCAGTCAGGTGGCGAGTCAGTATTTCATCAGTATTGTTAACAATGATCGAGCCTTGTACGGCTTGGTCGCTATTATTTGTTAGTTGGTATTTGTTACTGCCGAATGAGTAATCAATCGTGCCAGTAAATAAAAAGTTAAAGCTGATGCCTGCAGGAAGTTCGGTAGTGATATTGGCATTTTGTTCTTCTACAGCATCGGTCGCATGCGAAGTGAGACCATTTTGAAAGGTATTGAAGTGAAACTGTCCCGACATGATCGGCGAAGCGTCTGGTTGGTTGTCTTTTTGTTGAATGAAACTCAGTGCTGAGCTCAGCGGCTGAATATCATTCATGTAAATATCTTGTTCGGACATTTTCTTAGCTCAACCCTAGTTGACGTAAATTCATAACAGTTTGCGCTATAGCAATAACACTCTAAAGCTTTGTTTTTAATATGAATGGTATTATAAACGAGAATTATTAGCGTTTGTAAGTTATTTCATTTATGGAGCGGATGGCTCGTTTCTAGGAGATTGTAAGTGTTTGAAAAAACAAAAGTAATAAAGAAATCAGCAGTGGCAGTATTGGTCGCCTCTGCATTAGGCAGTAGTTATATCGCACAAGCTGAACAAGTTGTTAGCCAAACACGTGATGAAACAGCAACACTGGAAACGATCAAAGTATTGGGAGCGCCAGAGAAGGGCTTCAATGTCGCGATGACCGATGACATGATTGAAAAAACTCAAGCATCTAGTTTGCAAGACCTTTTCCGTCATGAGCCTTCTATTACAGTGGGTGGCGGACTACCTGTTGCACAAAAAGTATATGTTCGTGGTTTAGAAGATACTTTATTAAACGTCACTATCGATGGTGCAACGCAAGCAGGTTATATCTATCATCACCAAGGCCGTATTAACGTTGAGCCAGAGCTGATTAAAGAAGTAATCGTAAAAGCCGGTGCAGGTAATGCAACTGATGGTGCTGGTGCATTAGGTGGTGCGATTCATATTAAGTTAAAAGATGCCAAAGATCTTGTTCGTGATGGCCAACGTGCTGGTGCATTAGTGAAAACTGCATTCCATACCAATAATGATTTATGGAAAACACATGTCAGTGCATATGGCATGTTAACGGATGATTTTGGTGTATTGGCGAGCTTTACTAAGAATGATGCCGGTGATAATTATGAAGATGGTCGTGGTGATGAAGTTGAATACTCAAAAATAGATCAAGAAGATGTACGTATTAAGTTGAGTGGTGATATTGCTGATGGTCATTATTTGTCATTAAGCTACGAAGAGTTTGATGATGATGGTACACGTTATGCGAGACCAAATATGGGGGCTTTATTTCACCCTGTTTACCAAAATACACCTGTTCCACAAAAAACACGTCGTGAATCTTGGGTAGCTAATTATGGTTTTAACCCAGACAGTTTATTGATCGATTTAGATACAACGGTTTACTACAATGATAGTTACTTAACAAAGAAAGGCGATCAATGGGTGGTCTTTCCAAACTTCGGAACCGTTTTCACTGATTACTACAACGGCGAGCATCATGGTGGTGGTGTAGAAAGTGTTGGTATCAACCTACGTAATACTAGCAAGTTTGGCGCACATGAAATTGTCTATGGTACTGAATATCGTGAAGATGAAGCTTACTTCACTAAGTCAGTAACAGGCATTAATGATGAAGAAACTGAAGTCTTTGCTGTTTATGCACAAGCTGATGTGGTGATCAATGACTGGTTCAGTGTGAGTGCTGGCCTACGCTATGATGATTACGACTATGAAGATAATAATGGTTTTGAAATCGATGACAGTCAATTCAGCCCAAATGCCACATTGAATTTTAATGTGACTGAAAATTTAACGCTTCATGGTGGTTATGCACAGGCGTTTAAAGGCGTTAGCAGCCCTGAAGCTTTCTTCTTAGAGTTCCCGTTTCCGATTCCGGGCTCACCAAATGGAAGAACCTTACAAAGTTATAACGGTGCTGATACTACAGCTGGTGGTTTTGGCGTTGGTGAGCTTAAAGCTGAAGAATCCGATAATATCGAGATTGGCTTTAAATATGAAGGTGATAACTTTGCTGCAAGTGGTGAAATCTTTAGACAGCGTGTTGATAATACACAGGTTGTAGATGCAGGTTCTGCTACACGTTACAGCTACTTAGATACGGTTGAATCAACAGGTTATGCCTTACGTGTGGCTTATTTCTGGGATGAAATTACAGCGAACCTGGGTGTATCAGAAACCAAGCCGGAATTAGGTAATGAGCCATTAGGCAGTGGTGAAATGGGCGTTGGTACGGCTTATGGTCGAACTTGGACAACAGGTTTGGAATATAGTCCGACCTTTAATGTCACTATGGGCTGGAATGCTCGATTTGTAGAAGAGTTAGATTTTGTGCAAGATGGCCAAGATGATAAAGCTGGATATGGCGTGCATGATGTTTATGTGCAATGGACGCCAACAGATCGCATGAAAGTGGGCTTAGCGGTGAGTAACTTATTTGATAAGTATTACTATGATCAAGGGACGTTCTATTCGCAAAGTAATACATCGGATCCTATAGGTTTAGCAGAGCCTGGTCGTGATGTACGAGTTTCATTTAGCTATGAGTTCTAAGCCTATTTGAAACTTTTTTCTATTTTGCCCACCTTAATGGTGGGCTTTTTAGTTTTTGGAGTGGGCAACTTTGAATGAAAAAAAATGGGTAACAAACTGTATTATTGCACTGTTTATGTGTGTGATGAGTGCGCAAGCAAGTGCTGAAATCACCATCACAGACATAGCTGGTAGAACAGTAACATTAGATAAACCAGTGAATAAAGTGGTGTTGGGCGAAGGCCGTTTTTTAGCTGTCCTCGGCGTTTTAGGTATTGAAAATCCAATTTCTCATGTTGCTGGCATGATGAATGAGTTTCGGTTGTTTGATCCGGCAGGTTATCAACAATACCAAAAAGCGTTTCCAGAGATAGATGCTGTGCCGAACTTTGGTCATACCAGTGAAGATAGTGTCAGTGTCGAGAAGATCATTCTCTTAAACCCAGATGTCGCCATCTTTGGTTTAAATGGTCATGGCCCAGGCGCACGCTCGAAACATATTACTGATCGTTTAGAGGCGGCTGGTATTCCTATTGTCTTTATCGACTTTAGAAAAGATCCGGTTAAAAATACAGTAAGAAGCGTTGAGATTGTCGGTGAAGTAATGGGCCGTAAGGATGCAGCTCAAGTTTATGCCGAGTTGTATAACACAGAGCTGAAAAAAGTCACTGATGGTATCTCAACAATTACTCAACAAGACTATCCATCCGTATTGTTTGAACTACGTGCTGATATGGCGCAAGAATGTTGTATGACAGTGGCTGAAGGCTTATTTGCTGATATGGCAGAAGTGGCTGGTGGTACCAGTGTGGCGAAAGGATTATTACCAGGACCTATTGGCCAGCTTAGTTTTGAGCATGTGATTAATTCAGACTTTGATGTTTATATCGGCTCGGCAATAGGTTCGATGTTGGATCTAGAAAATCAAGACAGTTATAAGCGTTTACTTCTTGGTACGGGTGTTGATAAGTCTACTGCTGAAGATTCACTTGATTCCTTGCTTAATAGAACAGGTTTTGTAGAAATGGCCGCGATTAAAACGCATCGTTCTCATGCTCTCTGGCATCACTTTTATAACTCACCGTTAAATATCTTTGCCATCCAAAAAATGGCGCAATGGTTTCATCCACAGTTATTTTCAGATTTAGAGCCAGAAAAAGTGCTCGACGAATTATTAGCAAACTTTGATGGTGTTGATTTATCAGGAAATTACGCCGTTTCAAATTAAATTAGGATAATGAAATGTTCCAAGCTCAGACTACGGTCCAGGCACAAAAAGCCGACAAATACATTAAAACGTTAGCCAAGCATTTTTCTAAAAAAGTAACAGTAGAAAATAATGAAGGCGTTAGTAAAATCATCTTTTCAATGGGTACATGCAAGATGACTTTGAACAATGACACCATAAGCTTGCATTGTGAGTCATTGCATCAAGATGGGCTAGAGGTCGTTAAAGATATTATCTCTAGTCATCTTATTATGTTAAAAGAGCTGAGGAGTATCTCTATTGAATGGCAAGATGAGATGCTAATCAAGGATTAACAGTGACAACAACAGCTTCTTTTGACTACTTAAAAAAGTCTCGTCAAAAAACAGGTTTAATTTTGGTAGCCGCTTTACTGCTATTGCTTAGTTTGTTTTTTGATATTGCAACAGGGCCGGGTGAGTTTTCACTATCGGAGGTTTTACAGGTGATTTTTAACCCAGACGCTCTGGGTGCTCGAATGAATATCATCATTTGGGATATCCGTATTCCAACGGCATTAATGGCGGTGATAGTCGGTGCTATGCTCAGTGCTGCCGGTGCTGAAATGCAAACCATCCTAAATAATCCGTTGGCCGATCCGTTTACTTTAGGTATTTCATCAGCAGCTAGTTTCGGTGCTGCGGTTGCCATAGTTGTAGGCGTGGAAACGATCCCGGTTTTTGGTGAAGGTTTGATCACCGTCAGTGCGTTTAGTTTTGCACTGGCAACAGCCTTGTTTCTTTACTTATTCACTCGGCTACGCGGATCTACCAGTGAAACGATGGTATTAGTGGGCATCGCCTTGTTATTTGCCTTTAATGCCTTACTGAGCTTATTGCAGTACACCGCGACCGATGCTCAACTGAGTCAGATCGTGTTTTGGATGATGGGTTCATTAGGCCGTTCAAACTGGGTAAATATCACGGTATGTTTTGCCGTGTTGTGTTGCGTGATGCCAGTATTTTTCTACCGTAGTTGGGCATTAACTGCGTTACGGATGGGGGATGATAAAGCGGCTAGTTTAGGCATTAATGTCAAAAGGCTACGCATTGAGATGTTATTAGGCGTTTCACTGTTAGCAGCTACTGCGGTTTCATTTGTCGGCACCATTGGCTTCATTGGGTTGGTTGGGCCACATATTGCACGAATGATAGTTGGAGAAAATCAACGTTTCTTCTTACCGATGTCGATAATTTCTGGTGCACTGATTATGTCGCTGACATCGATATTGAGTAAGTCGATCACAACCGGCGTGGTTTATCCGGTAGGCATTATAACTGCATTAATCGGCATTCCATTCTTTATTAGTCTTATCCTGACCGTGCAAAGAAGGAGCTGGCATTGAGTTTAACAATTAAAAATCTCAGCTTTTCCTATCCTGATAAGCCTGTACTGAAGAATATTTCTCTTTCAAACTTACCTAAAGGTAAGTTAACGGTACTTTTGGGGCCAAATGCTGCTGGTAAAAGTACTTTTTTTCGTAGTTTGGCTGGCTTAGTTGACGCTGACTATGAGCAAATCCTCATTAATCATGAAAACCTGAGTGAGTTAACCGCAGTAGAGCGAACCCAGCGTGTTTGTTATATGCCACAGATATTCTCTACTCAAGCGATGTTAACGGTGTTTGAAGTGGTGTTATTGGCACAAAAGAAGCTGAATGCCTGGTCCGTAACAGAAGAAGATGTGCAAGCAGTTGAGGCACTATTAAAACAATTTGAAATTGAGCATTTAGCACAACGTTATATCAGTGAGCTTTCAGGTGGTCAGCAGCAACTAGTCTCTATTTGTCAGGCAATGGCCCGGTCAGCTGAATTATTTTTACTCGACGAGCCAACCAGCGCCTTAGATTTAAGGCATCAACTACAAGTGATGCAACGGCTGAAAGATGAAACCCGACAGCGTGATGTCATCACGATCATTGCACTGCATGATCTTAGTCTGGCTGCGCGATTTGCCGATAACATACTGTTAATGAAAGATGGCAAATTACAGGGCCACGGCGAAACCGAAGTCATGTTTTCCTCGCCATTGATTGAAGATATTTACGGCATTGAAATAGAGTTATTTCGTAACTCTAAAGGTTCGCTGGTAGTGACTTCTGACCTTAAGTAGATCTACATTTTTTAGGTAAAATTTAATCTATTTTGAGCGGATATGGTCAATACTCCACTCGCCACCACCAGTGAAAAATAAGTATAAAAATACGAATGAAAATAGTGCTGCTAATTCTCCACCATTGGCAATCGGCCAAAAGTTATTCGGAGCGTGAGCAATAAAATAGGCGAAGGCCATTAAGCCTGATAGCAAAAATGCTGTTGGTCGGGTGAATAAACCGATAAGAATTAAAAAGCCCCCCACAAGCTCTAATGATCCTGCAGCACCGGACATTGAAAAGAGATCAAAGTCATATCGTTGTGGCAAGGAAACCCGAATATTTTTTGTGCCCCATGCTGCATAAATAGAAATGCAGTTACGATACGCAGAATGCTCAGCATGCGAGGTGTCCACGCTGTTGCTAACTTATCCATTTTATTGATTCCTTAATTTAAATTTACTTTGTCTACAACGTTGTGTAAATTTTATAGATAGAATATTTCACATTTTTTAGTAACAAACAATACGCTAAATTTAACAAATTTATATGAACCGGTATGATTTTAGAATGAGAATAGGCTTAAAGAGTCTGCATTTGTTCAAGATTTATAGAGTTTACTCGTACTAATTCACTTGCTGCTGACTTATCAGCTTGGGTGTTGTATCCCCAAGTAGCAAAAAAGAGTTTGATAGCACTCAGTTGTTGATCATTGATGACATTATGCAAAGTAGGCAGTCGATCTTCGACAAATAAGATATCTTGTTCTGGGTGCTGCATGGCTAAGTCTTTCAATACTTGTTGTTTGCTTAATTTACGATCGAGGCCATAAATTTGATCTGCCGGAAATTCGATGCCGTTACTGGCAAAAATTTGACTGACAAAACGTTCCTGTTTAGTGGTGATGATGTAACTATTCTTCTTATCTAGTTGTTGCAGCTTTTCCTTAACACCTGAAAACAATGGGTTTTTAGCCATCCAGCTTGCTAAATCCTGTTTTATCCACAGATCACGGGTATCACCAAAGCGTTGTTTCAGCTTGTCGGTATTGAGTTCATCACGGTTGATGATGTGTTTGATTTGGTTGTGGAAGTTAATCAAAACATAATCAGCACTGTGACCTTCATATAAGGCACGCATGATTAAAGTCGCTTCATAGCCTGTTTCCAATACGGGCCGAATATGGCGAAAGAGTGAAATGAGTTCTTCCGGTGCCTCCTCAGGCATTTCAGGCCAGATTTGAGTGGCTACTTTCCAGCCGGTGATAGCGGTTTCGATGGCACTATCACAGATAACACCATCGAAATCTAATGCGTAAACAGTCATGACAAATAGCGCTTCCTATAACAAGCAATGCTTGGCAAAGTCACCAGCTTCATTGGCTGTCCAATCACCTTTTGGTTGTTCCTTCATGCTGGCACACCACTTATCGCTGCCGACTTCAGGTGTGCAGGCTGATACTGAAAGGGTAAAACAGGCAGCAACGAGGGCTGTGAACAGTTTTTGTTTAGCAGTCATGATGTTTCCTTGGGTAAATGGCAGTGATTAGTTACGAGAATAGACCAGTTTGCCAGCATAAATAGTGTGGTTAACTTCATTATTAAATAACCAGCCAGCAAAGGGGCTGTTTTTACCAGCACTGACAAAGTCATTGGGTTGGCATGGGGTATGAGCTTTTGGGTTAATAATGCAGATGTCGGCTTGGCTACCGACTTTAAGTTGGCCAGCTTCGATGCCTAAAATACTGGCAGGTTGGCTGGTTAAACTAGCAATGGCTTGATTTAAACTAAGCTCTTCATCATTAACCAGCTTTAAACTCAGCGGTAATAAGGTTTCTAATCCTGAAATACCGGGTGAGGTTTCGGCAAAAGGACCTAATTTGGCATCTTTAGCGAGTGGTTGATGGTTGGAGCTAATTGCAGTGATAACACCATCACGTAAGCCTTGTTGTAGTTGCTCACGATCACGAATGGTACGTAATGGCGGAATGACATGACTTAAGCTATCAAAGTTACCAATATCGTGTTCGCATAAATGTAAGTGATGGGCGCTGACGTCAGCAGTTACATTTAGACCTCTGCTTTGAGCGTCGGCAATCATAGTGACTGCTCTGCCTGTGGATATATTCTGGAAGTGAGCGCGTACTCCAGTTTGTTCGATAAGTAATAAACTTTTGGCAACAGCGATGGTTTCTGCTGTTTCTGGAATACCTGCTAAACCAAGTCGAGCACTGACGGTACCTTCATGAACACAGCCTTGATTTTGTAACCAAGGATCGGCGGCATTAATAAATAGAGTCAGATCAAGCGTGGCGGTATATTCCATAGCCCGGCGTTGAATGACACTGTTTTTTATTTCAGATAGGCCATTACTAATGCCAACACAGCCAGCAGCTTTTAATGCGGCCATTTCGGTGAGCAATTCGCCTTTTAGGTTTTGTGTCAAAGCACCAATGGTTAATACCATGGCACGGTTGGCTTTTTTTGCTTCGTCTTCAATTAATTCAATCACGGCAGGTGAATCAATAATTGGGTCGGAATCTGGCGGTATTACTAAACTAGTGATACCACCTGCAATAGCAGCATGGGTTTCAGTGCTGATCGTTGCGGTGTGTTCTTGACCGGGCTGACGTAAGCGAGCACAGAGGTCAATTAGGCCGGGACAAACAATTTGATCGGTCGCATCAATAGTGTGATCGGCGACAAAGTCATCTTGGCGCTCGGTGACGGCGACAATTTTGCCATCATCAACTAATACATCGTGTTGGCCATCAATATTGCTGGCAGGATCAATGACGCGACCATTGCTTATACGAAGCTTCATGCTAAAACCTCTTGTTGTTCTGATTGGGAGCCGAGAGTCATCGACATTACTGCCATACGAACGGCAATGCCATGGGTAACTTGTTCTAAGATTACCGACTGTGGGCCATCGGCAACGGCTGATGCGATTTCAACACCGCGGTTTATTGGGCCGGGATGCATCACAATGGCATCAGGCTTAGCGAGGGCGAGTTTTTCTTCACTTAGGCCGTAGCAGTCGAAGTATTCACGAGCACTGGGTAATAAAGCACCTTCCATCCGTTCTAGCTGTAAGCGCAGCATGATGATGACGTCGACATCTTTTAGTCCGGCTTCCATATCATGATAAACATGCACACCAAGAGTTTGGCAGTCGGATGGTAATAATGTTTTGGGGGCAATGACACGAATTTCACCCACACCGAGTGTAGCCAGTGCTTGAATTTGTGAACGAGCGACCCGTGAATGCAAAATATCGCCAACGATAGCAACACGTAAATTGGGAAAGTGTTGTTTATGACGGCGAATAGTGAACATGTCTAACATCGCTTGGGTGGGATGGGCGTGACAGCCATCACCCGCATTGATCACGCTGACATGAGGAGCGACATGTTGAGCAATAAATTCGGCGGCACCACTTTGTGCGTGGCGAACTACAAACATATCGCTTTGCATCGCTTCAAGGTTGTGCAAAGTATCAAGTAGGCTTTCACCTTTGGATGTTGCAGAGGTACTGATGTTGAGGTTCATCACATCTGCAGATAAGCGTTTGGCTGCAAGTTCAAAGGTGGTGCGAGTTCGGGTGCTGTTTTCAAAAAACAGGTTAACGATCGTTTTGCCTCTTAATAAAGGGACTTTTTTAACCTGTTGATGGGAGATGCTAGAAAACTGTTCAGCACGATCCATTATTTCCGTTAAAAGAGGGCGTTTCAGGCCTTCAATGGTTAGAAAATGACGTAGTTGCCCGTTATCGGTGAGTTGACCACTGCTCATTTATTCGCCTCCATTGGTGGTAAGTTCAAGGTGTAAACCATTGTCATTACTAAGTTTTATGTGTTGTTGCTCGGTTAAACTAATGCTTTTACCAATAATGTCAGCATGGATTGGTAATTCACGACCATTACGTTTAATGAGTACGCCTAAGGTGACACTGGCTGGTCGGCCATAATCAAAGATTTCATTCAATGCTGCTCGAATGGTACGACCACTGTGTAAAACATCATCGATTAATAATAAGTGGCGATCATCAACATTAAACGGCAAATCGGAAGGTTGAACTTGAGGATGCATGCCGATCCGAGTGAAGTCATCACGATAATAAGCAATATCTAAGGTGCCGAGTGGTGCATCAAAAAAGTCAGCTCCGAGAATCTCTAGCAATTGTTCGGCGACCCATACACCACCGGTATGAATACCGACGAGGAGCGGCTTGCTGTTACCGAATTGTTTGCGTATATCCTCGGCCATTTGATTTAACAGCGTCTGGATATCAGCTTGTGAAAATGAAGTTGTCATTGTTGATTCAACCATGATTGAAGTATGAGTTGGGCAGAGATGCGATCAACATCGGTGCGATTCTTTGCATGTAATTTACTATTCACACCTAATTGTTCAAGTGCTTCATAGGTGCTGAGTCGTTCATCTTGCCATTCAACAGGCAATTGAAAGCGGCCATTTAAGCGGTTGCCAAATTTTCGTGATGCCGCGGTCATTTCTTGTTCACTGTCATCCATATTGAGTGGTAAACCGACGACCAATAGTTGTGGTTGCCATTGGTCAATTAAGGTTTGGATATCATCCCAATTCGGTTTGCCGGCGCGTGCTTTAACGACAGTGAGAGCAGAGGCCGTGCCTGTTAGTTCTTGGCCGACAGCAACGCCGATGTTTTTTAAGCCAAAATCAAAGCCGAGTATAGTGCGAGGTTGTTTCATGCATGTCCTGAGGTATTCGATATTAAATTAATATCGATGCCCAATAATTCAGCAGCTGCTTGCCAACGTTTATCAGGTGGGGTGTTAAATAAAATTCTGTCATTGGCAGGCACTGTTAGCCAGCTATTGTCAGCCAGTTCTTGCTCTAATTGGCCTTCAGTCCAGCCTGCATAGCCCAGGGTGACTAAGGATTGCGATGGGCCATCTGCTGTACCTAGAGTTGCCAAAATATCGGTGGAGGTGGTGAGGTAGATATTGTCGCCGAGCTCGACCGTTGTTTTCCAATGGTCATGACCATTATGTAACACCATGCCCTGACCTTTTTCTACTGGTCCACCAAATAAAACGGGCGTATTGGCAACTTGTTCTGATTGATTACTAATTGATAGTTGTGATAATAAGTCGGGTAGCATGACTTGGGTTGGACGATTAATAATCAGTCCCATCGCGCCGTGTTCATTGTGTTCACATAGATAGACAACGGAATGATAGAAAAAACTATCCATCAATGCCGGCATGGCGATAAGAAAGTGATTTTGTAGTGATGTGGCCATTAGATAGACATCAGAAAAAGCTAAAACCGACTTGGAATAAACGCTCTACCTCAGTGATATAACGTTTATGGATCAAGAATAAGATGACATGGTCTTCAGCCTCAATCACGGTGTCGTGATGAGCAATGATAACTTCATCACCTCGTACAATGGCCCCAATAGTTGTACCTGGTGGTAAGTCAATTTCATCAATACGACGGCCGACGACCATTGACGATGATTTGTCACCATGAGCAATTGCCTCAAGAGCTTCTGCGGCTCCGCGGCGAAGTGAATGCACCGCAACAATATCGCCACGACGGATATGTGCTAATAAGCTACCAATAGTCGCTTGTTGAGGTGATAAAGCAATATCGATGCTGCCACTTTCAACTAAATCAACATAGGCGGCGCGGTTAATCAGTGATAATACTTTGCCGGCACCTAAACGTTTAGCCAGCATTGCTGACAAAATATTCGCTTCATCATCATTGGTTAAGGCACAGAATAAATCGACCTTATCAATATCTTCTTCGATGAGTAATTCTTCATTAGCGGTATCGCCGAGCAGAACGATGGTATTGGTTAACTCTTCTGATAACATCACCGCCCGTTCAGGGTTGGCTTCGATTAATTTGATGTGATAATCATTTTCCAACGCTTTTGCTAAGCGTGCACCAATATTACCGCCGCCAGCGAGCAAGATACGTTTATAAGGTTTGTCTAAACGTCGTAATTCAGCCATTACTGAGCGAATATCTTTGGTTGCAGCAATGAAAAACACTTCGTCATCAGCCTCGATGATAGTATCAGCTTCTGGAAAGATGCCATTACCTTGTCGGAAAATAGCGGCAACACGGGTATCTGCTTTAGGTATATGTTTACGAAGGTCTCTTAATGGATGACCGACTAATGGCCCACCATGAAATGCTTTTACTGCGACGAGTTGAACTTTCTGTTGGGCAAAATCTAATACTTGTAGTGCATTGGGGTGATTAATCAGTCGTTCAATATAATCGGTGATGATTTGTTCTGGACTGATCAACATATCAATAGCAATAGCATCGTTGTTGAATAGTTCGGGTTGAGATAAGTACTCAGGACTACGTATCCGAGCTATTTTAGTGGGGGTTCGATAGAGGGTATGGCAGATTTGGCAAGCGATCATATTGGTTTCATCGCTATTGGTTACTGCTAATATCAAATCCGCATCTTCTGCGCCGGCGCGAGCTAAGACACCTGGGTGTGATGCGCGGCCTTGAATTGTTCGAATATCATAATGGTCTTGCAGTTTTAGTAAGTGATCACTATTGGTATCAACAACCGTTATATCATCATCTTCGCGCGCAAGGGTGGCTGCGACAGATGACCCTACCTGACCTGCTCCGAGAATAAGGATTTTCATAGTTTGGTCCTAAACCTGTTTGGTATCGATGCCCAACGAACGTAGCTTACGGTACAAGTGTGTGCGTTCCATACCTGCTAGTTTAGCTGCTTTGCCGACATTACCGTCAGTTTCTTGTAATTTTTTCAATAAGTAAATGCGTTCAAACTGTTCTCTTGCCTCACGAAGCGGTAAGGAATAGTCGATATGTTCAGCATTATTTTGAGATACGTTTTCTTGACTTTGTGCCAGTGCTTGGTCGATTTCAGAGGCGTCAATATCATCGGTATCACCCAAGACCAATATTCGTTGGATAAGGTTTTTCAGTTCCAAAACATTGCCCGGCCACGCATGGTTACGTAATCTGTTTTGAGCTGCAACGGTGAAGTGACGATAAGGTAAGTCAGCTTGCGTGGTTTGTTGATCAACAAAGAAATGTACTAATTCCGGTATATCTTCAACATGGTCGCGTAATGGCGGTACTGCTAGGCTGATACTGTTTAATTGGTAGAGCAGGGCTTCGCTGAAGGATTGTTCAATAACGGCTTTTTCTAAAGAATGTTGGGTTGCACAGATCAATTGGCAATTGTTGAGCTTATTACTATCTAATAGGTGTAGCAGCAGAGATTGAGCATCTTCACTCAGTAGTGCGACATCATTAATGAAGATGCAATTATTATGAGCAAGGCTAGTAAATTTCAGACTGTCTACTGGAAAGCTATCGGCAGTAAGTTCTATAAACTTACCTTTAGCGTATTTACTTAAGCTATATAAGTAATGGGCAAAGCAATGTTTTCCTGCGCCATTTTCACCCAGTAGCAACAGCGGCATATCATGTTGGGCAACACGCTGTGCTTGATCTCGTAATAATGCTATCTGCGCACTTTTTCCGACCGGAACTTGGCTGAGTTGGGAGTGTATCGCTTGTTGTTTATTTCGATGTTCTAAAGCGAGTTCAACACCGCGTAACAGCTTTGCCATCGACAAAGGTTTTTCGATAAAGTCACAAGCGCCTAAGCGAGTAGCTTCAACCGCAGTTTCGATGGTGCCATGTCCTGACATCATAACAATGGTTAGATCGTCATCTTGTTGCTTAAACTCTTTTAGCAGACTAATGCCATCAATATCTGGCATCCAGATATCTAATAAAATGAGGTTAGGACTTTGTGATGCAAGGGCTAGGCGAGCTTGTTCACCATCTGCAGCGACTGAGACTTGATAGCCTTCATCCTCTAAGATATCTCGGATAAGTTCTCGAATATCTGGCTCATCATCAACAACCAAAATTAACGGTTTGTCATTACTCACGCTTTATCATCCTTTAACGGTAGCCGCATTATAATACTTGCACCGTTTGACTCAAGGTTTTTTGCCCAGACTTTGCCGCCATGTTCATCAATTATTTTTTTGACGATGGCGAGTCCTAGACCAGTACCTTTTACTTTATTAGTGACATAAGGTTCAAATAGTTTGTTGACCATCTTGTCTGGAATGCCTGGGCCATGATCATCAATGGTTATTTCTAGCCATTGTTGCTGATGATGGCGAACAGAGTGATAACTTAAGACGATATCTACCGCGAGATCTTTCTCCTCACTGGCTTCTATCGAATTTTTAAGTAGGTTGTGTAGGACTTGGCGAAAGCGGTTACTATCAATTTCTACCATGATATTGTCTTGACTATTCAATAGGGTGAATTGATGGTTAGGGTTGCTTTGGTAAAGAGCTAATACTTCACGCAGTAAAGTGCCGATGTCATAACAGGCAAGTTGTAAACCTGGAGACCTTGCATAATCAGAAAAGTCGTTAACCATTTCCTTCATCGCTTCCACTTGGTGGACAATGGTGTCGGTTAATTTGATTAGGGTCTCTGATTGATCTTCAGCGAGTAGTGGTAAATATTTATACTGCAAGCGTTCAGCTGATAGTTGGATAGGAGTTAGTGGATTTTTGATTTCATGAGCAAGACGTTGAGCAACTTCACCCCATGCCGCATTACGTTGTGCTTGTAATAAGCTGGTAATGTCATCAAATACAATGACCCAGCCTTCACCATTGGGTAATGAAGTGCCACGACACATTAGCGTTTGCGGGCCGGTTTGTTGTTGCAGTTCTAACTGTTGTTGCCAACTAGAATCTGATTTTGTGTGCTGTTCAATTAGATTGCTAAATGCATTTAAAGAGGCGGACTGGCTACCAATCTTTGCCAATGGGCTTTCCAGCCGTTGCTGTAAGTTACAGCTAAGAATTTGGCTGCTAGCAACATTAGCCGTGCGTAAAAAATGTTTATTATCAATGGTGATAACACCACTAGATAAGCTACCTAATACGGTAGTTAGGTAATTGGTTTGTTGTTCCAATAAGCGGTGACTGCGTTGACTGGCATTGCGAGCCTGAGTCAATCGTTGAGTCATTTGGTTAAATGAACGTACTAGGAAGCCAATTTCATCGTGGCCTGATGCGGTGAATTGTTGGTTATAGTTACCCGCTGCGATAGCTTGAGTACCTTCAGACAGTTCTTGCAGTGGTTGTACGATGCGACGAGATATCCAAATGGCAAACCAGATAGAGGCCAGTAAGGTTAACAATACAATCAAGCTTAAGGTCAGTGTAAAGATCGTGATCAGAGGCTTGCGAAGATAAATAAGCTCTTTATAGTCGGTATATGCTTCCTGTACCGTTTTACCGAGGCTACTAAGGTGTTCATTAACGGGGAATAATACGTGTAATAAACGCTGCTGCTCCACTAAAACTTGTTTGGGTATTAATACTGCGGCTCTTAATTGTAATTTGCCATCATCACTAGGATCGAGACCGATATAGTCTTCTTGCTGTTGTAATTGTCTAAAAATAGCATCATTAGGCTTGTTGGGAACCATTACAGCTGGGTTTTCGACACTAGAGGTAACGAGTTGTCCTTCCATAGTCCAAACGCTAACTTCGATGGCGCCACTAAGCTGAGTTAGTTCACGTAGGTTATGATTGATATCACTATCAGGTAACTCACTTAATACGCCAGCCATTAATCGTGTCTGACGCAATAGAGTACGCATGCGAATGCCAAAAGCAGCTCGGCTTAATTCTAATGAGTCATCCAGTGCTTGTTCAATTTCGACATCAAACCAACTATTGATACCACGGTGTAGGAAGTGGGTCGAAAAACCATATACAACCGTGGTTGAACCGAAAATTAATAATACAAATAGGCTCACCAAGCGAAGAGTGAGTCTTGAGCCTTCTCGCTTATTTTTGAAGTCGAGATAAAGCCGGTAAAGGCTACGGCCTAAAATAGCGGTAAGTAATAATAAGCTGGCAATACCTACGCCAAAAATAACGATAAATAAATCATTAAGTCGTGAACTATCTTGGGTGGCCGCACTTAATAAATAAGCCAATATGACTAATAAAAAGGCCAGCGAAAAATACGGTGCGGTGCCAGAACTCAGCCGCTTAATAATAGCTAATGCCATGTTGCTGCTACCCATGGACTAGTCAGGTCCCACTTGGAAGAAATTAATGCTCCTGGACGCATTGGTGTGGGCAGTGCGTATAAGTCTAAGCTAGTGCGAAGTTGTAAGATTAAACCATCAGTATCTGTTAAATATTCGGGAGGCAGGCTGAAGTTGCTGATTTGGCCTAGAGCATCTAATGCGCTAGTTAAGTTGGGAAAGTTTCTATGCTCACGAGTATCCAGTGATAGTAAAACATATTGTCTTGTTAATGCATGGTAGCGCAGCTCATAACGTAGCTCAGACAACCACAGCGTTTCTTGCCATTGCCAATACTTTCCGAGTAGTGGCACGCTATGTATTAGCTCCATTTGTTGTAAGAAGGTGATGGGCACGCCATTGTCGATAGCTTCTTCGACTCTTGCTGTCAGTGGGTAACTTAGCTTGGCATCTAAGGCGTAACCATTACCAATTTTTGTGATTTCAGCAGATTGAACGCTAAATGATTCAGCAAAAGTAGCTATTGGCATTAATATTAATGCCAATAGCAACAATCTATGGATGTGTTTAGCTATGTTGTAAGCAGGCATAATAGAAACCATCTAAATTATCATCTCCGGGCAGGCGTTGATAACCGACAGGACGCCGAGTAGCCGGCTCTTGGTCGGGAATATATTCTTTTGCTTCTGGGTGTTTTTCTAAAAACGCACTGACTTGCAGTTCATTTTCTTGTTTTAATGCTGAGCAGGTAGTGTAAACCAGTAAACCATCGGGTTTAAGCAGAGGCCATAACTTTTCTAATAATGCTGATTGTTGGGCTGCTAAGTTACCAATGTCATCGGGTCGCCTTAATGTTTTGATATCAGGGTGACGGCGAATAACTCCGGTGCCGGAGCAAGGGGCATCGATTAAAATTCGGTCAAATAACTGACCATCCCACCAACTTTCAGTATCACCAGCATCTGATGCAATTAATTCAGCCTTAAGTTGAAGACGATCGGTATTTTGCTCTATTTGTTGTAGACGGCGAGGATCAATATCCAGAGCGACAACGGTATTGTCTGGCTGTTGCTCCAGAATATGACAGGTTTTGCCGCCAGGCGCTGCACAGGCATCTAAAATACGTAGACCTGCATTGATGTTCATCAGTTCTGCTACATGTTGGGCTGCGCCGTCTTGAACTGAAGCATCACCATTCTCAAAGCCGGGCAATTGAAATACATCGCAGGGTTTGTTTAATAAAATGGCTTCATTGCCTGCATCAACGGCAGATGCCATGATTTCAGCTTGTGTTAGCTTTGCTAAATACTCATCACGGGATTGATGTTGTTTATTGACGCGCAAAAACATCGGTGGTTGTTGGTTGTTCGCTGCAGCGATTGCTTGCCAGTTTTCAGGCCAGTCATGCTGATATTGCTTCAGTAGCCAATCAGGGTGAGCGTAATTTGCAGCGTCATCAGTTAATAGCTGCTGCTCGATGCTTTCTTGCTGGCGCAAGTAATTACGTAAGCTGGCATTAACTAGTCCCGTTGCCCATGGCTTGCCTAGAGTTTTACAGGCATTGACCGTTTCAGAAATAACAGCATGTTCAGGAATACGTAATTCGCGTAATTGATATAAACCTGACAATAGTAATGCGGCAATATCGCTATCTTTGGCTTTGAGAGGTTTGCGTACCAGTTGCTTGCTAATAGCTTGCAGCTGGTACTGCCAACGCAATACACCATAGCTAATCTGCTGACATAAACTACGTTCATTTTCAGCTAAGAGGGGTAATGCTGTTGCTAAGACCGCGTTAAGAGAGCGTTGTTTCTGAATAACTTCAGCAATAGTTCTAGCAGATGTTGCCCGTGCGCTGTGTTTTGTTTTAGCCAAGTTGATCGCCTACAGAAAGAGTATTTGCATTGATAAAGTCAGCAACCGCCATGGCTCGCTTGCCAGGAACTTGAACTTGGCTGACACGTAATATGCCTTGTCCTGTTGCTATATCGATTCCGTCACGGTCGACCGCAACAACCTGCCCAGCTGGGGCGTTGGATGAATCAGAGCTAGTTGTTGCCAACCAAATTCTGAAAACATTGTCTTGCCAAGTGGATTGCGCAACAGGCCATGGGTTAAATGCTTGAACTTGTCTAGCAATCTCTGTTGCCGACATCGTCCAGTCAATTAACGCTTCTTGTTTTTGTAGCTTTTTTGCATAACAGCTATTGCTGTCATCTTGAACCTGGGCATGTTGCTGCAGATGTTCTATGTCAGGCAATGTTTCAAGCAAGGTTGTTGCACCTAAAATGGCTAGACGATCATGCAGAATTTGAGTGGTATCATCGAGATGAATATCACAAGTTGCTCGTTTTAAAACGGGGCCGGTATCTAGGCCAGCTTCCATTTGCATGATGCAGACACCGGTTTGCTTATCACCTGCTAAGATGGCCCTTTGGATCGGTGCTGCACCGCGCCAGCGAGGTAACAGTGAACCGTGAATATTAATACAGCCTAATCTAGGCGTATCTAACACCGTTTGTGGTAGTAGTAAGCCATAAGCAACGACGATCATTAAGTCTGCTTGGTAATTAGCAAGAATCTGTTTGGCTTCATCTTCTTTAAAGTTGAGCGGTTGCTCGACTGGGATTTGATGTTCAACGGCAAGCTGCTTTACCGGGCTGGCAGTTAATTTACGACCACGACCAGAAGGTCGATCGGGTTGACTGTAGACGGCACAAATTTCATGGTCAGTGGTCAATAAGGCTTTTAATGTTTCGGCTGCAAAGTCCGGTGTGCCAGCAAAGATAATGCGCATGCAGTTCCTAAAGTTTTTGTTTGAGGTGTTTTTCGAGTCGTTTTTTGATGCGTTGGCGTTTTAAGTTGCTTAAGTAGTCAACAAATAGTTTGCCATCTAAATGATCGATTTCATGTTGGACACAAGTGGCCAGTAATTCATCTGCATCAAATTCGATTTCTTTGCCGTCTCGGTTTAAGGCTTTTACGGTTATTTTATCAGCACGTGTAACGACTTCGTAGGCTTCTGGTACGGATAAGCAACCTTCTTCATGGTCACGTTCACCTTCGCTCCTAATGACTTCAGGATTAATTAATACGAGTGGTTCGCTTTTATCTTCAGAAATATCGATCACGATAATACGTTTTTGGATGTTGACTTGATTAGCTGCCAAGCCAACGCCCGGCGCATCATACATTGTCTCCAACATATCATCGGCTAACTGACGGATTTTATCGGTAACTTCCGTAATCGCTGTCGCTTTTTTACGCAAGCGCGGATCAGGAAAGTGAAGTATGTTGAGTAATGCCATTGTTTGTACCTAACGGGTCTTAATATATAGACCATTGTAATGCCGCATTAAGCTATTGAATATACTATTTTTACATGATCAATAATAAAAGTGGCTATTTACTCGCCTTTTTACTCACTAGTTTGAGCTTATTTTTAAACTACTGGCTTGCATCTGAGTTATTGCCGCCATGTCCCCGTTACGCAGTTTACCTTGGTAGGGGGAAGCGCTGAATCTAAGCAGGCTAGATGTAAAGCGCAACGGGCTAGCTACAAGACGGCTATTAAAAGCTTGATAAGTCGTTGTATCAGGCTAAAAATCAGTCGCGGCGGCGATTGTTTTTCAGTTAATAATTGTCATATAATTTGATTACTGTTTATGCTTATACCACACTATGTTTGATTGTTGACTAAAACAAGAGCTAAGTAGGATTGCTTAGTTTGTTCATCTATGAGGATTATTCGATGATACGCCGCCTGTTATTAAGTTTGTTATTTGCATTACTAAGTTTGCCATTAGTTGCTAATGATGTGGTCTTGAACCCGGATCATCCGCAACGCTATGAAGTAGTTAAAGGCGATACTCTTTGGGATATTTCAGGACGATTCCTCAAATTTCCATGGCATTGGCCTGATATCTGGCAGGTCAATTCGCAGATAGAAAACCCTCATTTGATTTATCCCGGTGATGTTTTATCGTTGGTCTACCGTGATGGTCGTCCAGTGTTAGAGCTGACCCGAGGGGCCAAAACCTACAAAATGTCGCCAGAAATACGCGAAATTATTTTAGAGGAAGCCATTCCAACGATTCCGTTATCAGCTATTCAACCGTTCCTATCTAAACCTCGCGTGGTCGGCGAAGAGCTATTAGAGCAAGCACCATATGTTGTTGCTAGTGCCGATGAGCGTTTGATTTCGGGTGCCGGTGATCGTGTTTATGCTCGTGGAGTTGATGAAACTCAAGGTAAACATTTTAGTGTCTTCCGAGGTGGTAAAACCTATTTAGATCCTGAAACTGAAGAAGTGTTAGGTTTTGAAGCTATTTACACCGGTGATGCTTGGGTTGAGCAGGCAGGCGATCCAGCAACGATGGATCTGCGTTATACCAATCGTGAAATCTTAATTGGTGATCGTCTGTTAGCCGTTGAAGATGAGAGTTACGATTTAAACTTTATTCCTAGAAAATTAGAACAACCTTTAGAAGGTAGAATAATTTCGGTATTTGATGGTGTGTCACAAGTTGGTCAATATCAAGTTGTCGTTCTTAATCGTGGTCAGCGTGAAGGTTTAGAAACGGGTCATGTTTTGTCGGTCTACCAAGCAGGGAAAACAGTTAAAGATTCTGTATTGGCTGGGGAGTATGAGGAAACATATTTCAATACGAAGAATGATGGTTATGAAAACCGCAATGAGACTGTTACCTTGCCAGATGAGCATGCCGGTGTGGCGATGATATTTAAAGTGTATGAAAAAGTCAGTTATGCCGTGCTGATGAAGGCAACTCGTGCGATTCATGTCAATGATAAAGTGAGCTCCGCGGAATAGAGGGATTCGCCCTGAATAGGTTTACTAACGAGCAACGTTCGCTCGCATGCTGGCTAGCCTTGCATCGCGCGGTGGGTGTCGGTCCTGTTACTGCTGCAAACTTATTAAGCCAGTTTGCAGGGCCTGAGTTGTTATTTTCCAACTTAGATAAAGTCCAGAATGTTTCGTCAGTGGTTCAACAGTCGTTACGGCAAGCTGATTGGGATGCCGTAGAACAAGACTTAGTTTGGCTGTCTGAGCCTAATAGACATATTGTTACCCTGCATGATGAGCGCTACCCTGAATTATTGAAGCAGATAGCTGATCCGCCTACTTTGTTATATATACAAGGAGATGTAGGTTTGTTGGCGCAGTGGCAAATTGCCTTGGTAGGCAGTCGTAATCCTTCTGCTTCAGGTGCTGATACGGCTTATGAGTTCGCCCGCTATTTAGCGCAAGGAGGCATAACCATCAGCAGTGGCTTGGCGATGGGCATTGATGCGGCGGCTCATAAAGGTGCTTTGGCTGCTGGTGGTAAAACAATTGCTGTTGTAGGCACAGGTTTAGATCGGGTGTATCCAGCAAAAAATAAAGCGCTAGCTCATGACATTGCAGCTAATGGCGCTTTAATTTCAGAATTCCCTCTAGGGACGCCACCAAAAGCAGAAAACTTTCCGCGTCGAAATCGGATTATTAGTGGTTTGTCTTTAGGTACCTTAGTTGTTGAAGCTGCGTTACGTAGTGGTTCATTGATTACGGCTAGAATGGCGATGGAACAAGGTCGAGAGGTTTTTGCTATTCCTGGATCGATTCATAATCCTTTAGCGCGAGGCTGCCATAAATTAATTCGCGATGGGGCTAAGTTAGTAGAAACAGCCAATGATATTTTAGAAGAGCTGGGAGCTTTGGCTAATGTACAGCCAACTCAAGTTGAAAATGACTCGCTGCAAGATACTGATTTGACAGAATTAGATAAAGATTATCAGTTACTACTTGATAATTTAGGATATGACCCCATACAGATTGATGTTTTGATTGATCGTTGTGGATTGACGGCCGATGCTGTTTCATCCATGCTGTTGTTACTCGAATTACAAGGTCAGGTTGAATCATTACCTGGCGGGCGATATGTCCAAATTAGACCTTGAACTAGCTAAGCTAGAAGGAAGAGAATGAAAGAAAATGTACTAGATGTATTGTTGTATTTATTTGAAAACTATATAGATACTGATGATACAAATAAGCCTGATAAAGATACACTTGAATTAGAATTAGAGAAGGTAGGTTTTCTACAGTTAGAGATTCATAAAGCGTTTGATTGGCTTGAAAGCATGACTGTCGCGGCTGACAATAGCGCCGAAGCTATTCAGTACACATCAGCTGTTCGAGTTTTTAATGATGCAGAGATAGAGCGGCTGGATGTGCATTGCCGTGGTTATTTGTTATTTTTAGAGCAAGTTGGCGTATTAGATGCCGAGACACGAGAAATTGTTGTCGAGCGTGTTCTAGCCTTAGAAGCAGATGAAATAGAGTTAGATCAAATGAAGTGGGTGGTGTTGATGGTATTGTTTTATCAACCTGGACGTGAAGTCGCCTATGCTTGGATGGAAGATCTAGTCTTTGAAGATATGGAAGCGGTAATACATTAGTTACAACTCGATTACCTATCATTGCTATAGGTACTTTAATTTAATAACTCTTTAACTTTATAGCGGAAACAATGGGAAAAAAACTAGTTATAGTTGAGTCGCCAGCCAAGGCGAAAACAATTAAAAAATACCTGGGTAAGGATGTAGAAGTTTTAGCATCGTATGGTCATGTACGTGACTTATTACCGAAAGAAGGTGCTGTTGACACCGCTAATGATTTTGCAATGAAATATCAGATCATTGACCGTAATAGCAAGCATGTTGATGCTATTGCTAAGGCAATGAAGAAAGCCGATGTTTTATATCTCGCGACGGATCCGGATAGAGAGGGAGAGGCGATTTCATGGCATCTATTTGAGATGCTGAAAAAGAAAGGTGTGCTTAAAAATAAAGAAACACATCGAGTCGTATTCCACGAAATTACCAAGCAAGCAGTTAATGATGCCGTCAGCAACCCTCGTGAATTATCGATGGATATGGTTAATGCGCAGCAAGCGCGCCGCGCATTAGACTACCTGGTTGGCTTCACTTTATCGCCACTATTGTGGAAGAAAATACGTCGCGGCTTATCGGCCGGACGAGTACAAAGCCCAGCGTTAAGAATGATTGTTGAACGTGAGCTTGAAATTGAAGCGTTTGAACCAAAAGAGTATTGGACAATTGAGGCGGATGCCGCAATTGAAGCTAAAACCTTTGAAGCTAAGTTAACGCATTATCAAGGTGATAAGTTATCTCAGTTTACGGTTAACAATGCAGAACAGTCCGCTGAAGTTGTTGCCACGTTAACATCGGCAGCAGATGGCAAATTATTAGTTACCAAGGTTAATAAAAAGCAACGTAAACGTAATCCTGCAGCACCATTTACCACTTCAACAATGCAGCAGGAAGCGTCACGTAAGTTAGGTTATGGTGCACAGCGCACGATGAGTGTTGCCCAGCAGTTATATGAAGGTACGGACACGGGTGAAGGCGCAGTGGGTCTTATTACCTACATGCGTACCGACTCGGTGACATTAGCGGGCGAAGCCGTTGAAGAGTTACGAGGCTTTATTGCTGATAAATATGGTGCTACTTCAGTACCAAGCAAGCCACAAGAGTATAAAACTAAATCTAAAAATGCCCAGGAAGCGCATGAGGCGATTCGTCCAACATCGATTCTACGAACACCTGATGACTTAAAAAGCTACTTATCATCTGATCAGTTAAAGCTTTATACCTTGATCTGGCAGCGTACTTTAGCGAGCCAAATGATTCATGCCACTATGAATACTGTGGCGGTGGATTTAGGCTGTGGTACAGGAAATACCTTTAGAGCGAATGGTTCAACCGTCGTGAATCCGGGCTTTATGAGCGTTTACCTTGAAGGCAAAGATGATTCAGGTAAAGGTGAGAAAGACGAACGGTTATTACCGCCTATGGAAGTCGGCGATATTGTTGATCTAAAAGCAATTCGTCCGGAGCAGCATTTTACTGAGCCACCACCGCGTTATAGTGAGGCTAGCCTAGTACGTAGTTTAGAAGAGCATGACATTGGTAGGCCATCGACTTATGCCAGCATTATTTCAACGTTATTACAGCGTGAATATGTAGAGCTAGAGAAAAAACGCTTTCATCCAACCGATGTCGGCCGAGTGGTTGGTAAGTTTTTAGTCGAGCACTTCACTCAATACGTTGATTATGGTTTTACTGCTGCTCTAGAAGATGAACTTGATGCGGTTGCTCGTGGTGAAGAAGAGTGGGTACCGTTGCTTCGTAAATTCTGGGGTCCATTTAAAGAGCAAGTTGAGACTAAAGATAAAGAAGTTCAACGCAGTGATGTCACGCAAGAGCTATTAGATGAAGACTGTCCGAAATGTGGTAAAAAATTATCGAGTCGCTTAGGGCGTAGTGGCCGTTTTATTGGTTGTACAGCTTATCCTGAGTGTGATTACACTAGAAATATTGATGGTGATGAGTCCGAGTCTAATGAGCCGGAAGTCGTTGAGGGCCGCCAGTGTCCTAAATGTGAGTCGGACTTATGGGTTCGCACCGGTCGTTACGGTAAGTTTATTGGTTGCAGTAGCTATCCAAAATGTAAACATTTGGAGTCACTCGAGCAGCCAACGAATACCGGGGTAACCTGTCCGCAATGTAACAAAGGCGAGATACTGACTAGAAAGTCACGTCGCGGCAAGATCTTCTATTCCTGTTCAGGCTACCCAGACTGTGATTACGCGCTATGGAATGAACCCTTGGCACAAGCATGTCCAGATTGCGAGTGGCCAATCTTGACCGTTAAAACGACTAAAAGCCGTGGCACAGAAAAAGTCTGTCCGCAGAAAGAGTGTGGCTTTAGTGAAAAAGTAGAGTCAGATTAGTTCGAAATAATACTTAGAGGGGCTGATGCAGCGGCATTGGCCTTTCTAAATTGTTTGAATTCTGCAACCAAGCCGGTTGCCTTCAGTACTACGATAACATCAGCTTTCTCTTGCTTGAGACCGGCCATTGTTTTATCTAGTAATTTTCGATCTTTCTCCAATAGGCTATTTTTTAAATCGACGCCAAAATAAATTAAGTTATCAAATTTATTAAAAAGGGGCCGAATTTTTGAGTTGCTAAGAAAGTCGCGATTTTTTTCAATTACAGCTGAGTAATAATCTTTTTTCTCAATGTAAGCCGGAGTCCAATAATAGTTTCTATATTGGGTGAAGCCATAGGCATCATTGGCTTTTTTATGTTTTTTGAACTCAGTGACCAGGCTGTCGACAGTAGTTAAATAGTCGTTGGCAATTTCGACAGTGAAGGCATCGATATTGGCAGAGCTTAATTCGATTATTTCTACGGGCGCGGCCTTATCATCGCTACTATCACATGCTGCAAGCAAAAAACTGGCAGCTAAAGATAAAAGTATGTAGCGGATATTTAGGTTTAAAACTGAGTTAACGCTGAAGTGCATAGTAATCCTTTAAAACAATCTTTAGAGTTGAATCCGATATGTTTTAATTTACTACGATTTTATAAAAACTGCTATGGTTTTACTGGCCTTTGTTAGCAGTTATTTCCAGCTCTCTATATTTAGACCATTAGAGCTGGAAATACGTTGACCTGTTTTGGTGTAGTTATCGGGCTTGTAGTGCATCAAATGTTTGCAGGGCGATATCGTTTGCTTGCCCAGTTGTTGCTGCCAATACATTGTAGTGACCCATCTTACGACCAGGACGAGCTTCTTTTTTGCCGTAGAGGTGTAAGTGATTTTCAGGCTGGGCTAATAATGTATCCCAGTTTGGCTGGCTTTCACCCCACACATCACCAAGCAGGTTGACCATGACTACTGCAGAGCTAAGCTCACAGTTACCTGATGGCAAACCACATAACATTCTGACTTGTTGTTCAAATTGAGATGTTGGGCAAGCATCTAAAGTAAAATGGCCTGAGTTGTGAGGTCTAGGCGCTATTTCATTAACTAAAATATCACCTTCTTTTGATGCGAAAAACTCAACAGCCATTATGCCAACATAACCTAAGGCATCAGCAAGCTTATCTGCCATTTGAATAGCTGTTTGCGCTTGTTGTTCAGGAATGATGCTAGGCACCGTTGTGGTATGCAGTATGCCATTAATATGAACGTTTTCAGCGACTGGGAAGTTACTGATTTCACCTGTTTGACTGCGAGCTAAGACCGTTGATACTTCACGCTCAAGATTAATCCGCTGCTCTAAAACACATTCAACTTGATCTAGGTTTTCAAAAGCAGTGTAAACATCATCAATTGTTTGACAAACAACTTGGCCTTTACCGTCATAACCAAAGTTAGCAACTTTTATGATTGCAGGAAATTGGATGCTAGTACCAATGTTATCTATGTCACTAGTAGAGCGAATAGCTGCAAAGGGAGCAACAGGAATGCCCTGCGAGGCAATAAATTGTTTTTCTGTAATACGGTTTTGAGTTGAACTTAATGCTTGTGATGAGGGGTGAACAACTGTTTTTTCCTCTAAGAATGCAAGTGTGGCTGCTGGAATATTCTCAAATTCAGTCGTAATTGCATCACATTGTTCAGCAAGTTGGCTTAATGCTGCTTCATCAGTATATTTTGCACAAATATGTTGATCGGCAATAACGCCAGCGGGGCTATTAGCATCAGGATCTAAAACGATTACGTTGTAGCCCATGATTTGTGCCGCGGTAGTAAACATACGGCCAAGTTGACCGCCGCCAAGCATGCCTAAGGTTGCACCAGGTAAAATCATTGTATTTGTCATTTCTTAACTTATTGAGGAGGAAGAGTCATCTCTAATACTGCTTGATGTTGATCAAGCCTAAACTGTTCTAGTTTTTGCGCTAAGCTTGGGTCAGTAGTGGCTAATTGAGCAATGGCAAATAATGCGGCATTAGCTGCACCCGCTTCACCAATTGCAAAGGTCGCAACAGGGATGCCTTTAGGCATTTGCACTATAGACAATAATGAATCTTGACCTTTTAAATAGCGAGAAGGGACCGGCACGCCTAACACGGGAATAGTCGTATGGGCGGCTAACATGCCCGGCAGGTGAGCTGCGCCGCCAGCGCCAGCAATAATACAAGCTAAGCCCTTGTCTTTTGCTGTGACGGCATAGTCCGTTAATAAGTCAGGCGTTCGATGTGCTGAAACGACCTTAGCTTCAAAAGAAACGCCAAAAGCTTCGAGCTGTTCAACCGCTTTTTGCATAACAGGCCAGTCACTATTACTACCCATAACGACACCTACAACAGGCTTATCCATATTATTGTTCCGTAGAGTTTAATCATAAAGAACAGTCCATTTTAGCTATTTTATTGAATTTATGGAAATATTTAACGTTAAACAATGGTGAATGGAGGCTTTTTATTGAGTATTCGCCAGAAGATATTGATGAGTCCAAATTTTTAGCTGTGTTACTAGACGGTAGTATGATGTTTATTTAGATTTATTTTTGAACTAAATAATACGAAGTGTAAATGTAATGTTAGCGGACAGTTTTATTAGCTGTAAATCACTACAGTCAAAACACATTTTATTGATTTTTATAGCCTAAAGCATTAAGATTTGGTGCTCATTTTTTTCTTTGTAGGCTGTTTACACGGTCTTTTTAGTGCAAGGTCAGTAACAAAAAACACCTTAATCTTCATAGTATAATAGGAGTAGAATGTAATAGATGCTGCCGAGCCTCTGCCTTTGGTAACGTTATGTTTTTTTTAGCATAAACTGTCTTCCTCTGATAAAGAAAGAAACATTACGTAGTACCAGTAAAATAGGTTGTTAACTATTTGAAAATGGAGAATTAATTTGTCTTCCGCAAATTGTTTTTCATACGGAAGTAGCCGCAGATAGAACAGTTCTGCAATTAATAAAAAACTTTGGGTGTGAGCTAAGAGTAGCTTGGAAACTAGCTCGTTTAAGTTTCTTACCAGCCAGAGCCAATAAGTTGAAGATATAAGCGATGAAACTAACTAAAGCAAAAAAAACTAGCCAATTTAATAACGACTTCACAGCAGATATAAATGATCGCAAGCTTTATGATCGTGAAAAGTCTAGCGACAGTTGTGGTGTCGGTTTCATAACACATAAAAATTCTAAGCAAACTCACGATGTATTGTTAAAGGGCCATGAAGCCTTATGTACAATTCCACATCGTGGTGGGATGAGCGCTGAAGGTATCGGTGATGGTGCTGGTGTAAATATTGACTTGTCGGAACGCTTTTTCCAAAAGTTAACGGGTAACAAAGAATTAAAGTTAGGTGATTTTGCCGTCGCTAACTTTTTCCTGCCTAAAAGCGAAGAGTACGACAGCAATGCCATTACATTAGTCGAAGAAAAGTTGAGAGCGTTTAACTTTCCTATCGTTTTGTGGCGTGATGTACCTGTTAATACCGATATTCTGAATGACGCTAGCGTTCGTGCTCAACTCTCGCTTAAGCAAGTAGTTTTCTTACGAAGCAGCAAGCTAGCAAAGGCTGATTGGGATGAGTTTGATGCTGAAGTATCAAAATGTCTACAGTCGATAGAAAATGATTGCTATTCAATGGCTGAACTTGATGGTTTTTACCCTTGTTCAATGAGTGCGCGCACGCAAGTATTAAAAGGTCGCTTAAACTCTAACGAAGTCATTCCTTATTTTGAAGATTTGTCTGATCCGGATCATGCGATCCACTCTATCTTCTTCCATACTCGTTTCTCAACGAATACTGAACCAGCAACGATGATGGCACAGCCTTTCCGTCGTATGGCTCATAATGGTGAGTTAAACACCGATAAGAAAAATCGTTTATCTGAAAAAGCGATTGCTTCGCAGCAAGGCAAGGAAATTCACTTTCCAAAAGGTCAGTCGGATAGTTCACGTTTAGATCAGACTATTGCTCGTAGAATTATGGATGACGATCTTAGCCTGGTTGAGTCGATCATTGCGATGATGCCGCCGGCATGGGAAAACATTCCGCACCTAGATGAAAATGTTGCTGCAATGTTGGAATACTTCAGCTTATACGAAGAAAAAAATGATGGTCCAGCAGCGCTTGTTTTTGGTAATGGTCAGTTCATTGGTGCTCGTCTTGATCGTTTAGGATTACGTCCTCTACGTTCAGTAGAAACCGATGAATACCTCACAGTGATGTCTGAAGCAGGACAAATAGACTTCCCTTCAGAAACAGTGACTAAGCGTGGCCGTATTGAAGCGGGTGACATGGTCTTTTGGGATCATGAGCAAAGTCGTTCTTATACTGGCGAAGAATACTTACATATTTTGGCCGCGCGTAAAGACTATAAAAAGCTGTTGCATGATGCCACCATCACCTTAGAACAAGTTGCTGATGTTGTTGATAAGAAAGCGACGACAAGTGATTTAACTGCTAATCAGCAACATATTGCTTATTACCTAAACCAAGAAAGTTTTAGGTTTTTACTTGATACGATGTTGGAAACAGGTGCTGAGCGTGTTTATGCGATGGGTTATGGTTTAACGCCTAATGCTCTTTCAGATCAAGAAGGTGGCATGAGCCAGTATTTCAGCCAACGTTTTGCTCAAGTAACTAACCCGCCATTGGATAGTATCCGTGAAGCAGATGGTATGACCTTACGAGTTTCACTGGGTGGCAAGCCTGGCTTTGTAACGGCTCAGAAGCAATTAGTGGTTCAGTCGCCAGTTCTATTAGAGCAAGATTTACTTAAAATATTGAACCAAGACGTTATTCCGACACAAACTGTGTCAATGACGTACCAACCTGACTATAACGATGTTAAGAGTAACGCCAGCAAACTAGAACTTGCTTTGGACAACTTGTGTAATCAAGTTGAACAGGCTGCAAAAAATAATGTTGGCATTATCGTATTATCAGATCGCGATATCTCAGCTAACAATGCTGCTATACCATTATTGCTTGCCGTCGCATCGGCAAACCAACGCTTAATCAACAGTGGTTTACGCTTTAACTCGAGTATTATTGCTGATAGTGGTCAGATCGCTTCAACCCATGATGTTGCTACAGTACTTGGTTTTGGTGCTTCAGCTATCTTTGCAATCAGTGCACAAACTAGAGCTGAAGAGCTGAAGAGTGACAGCGCTGATTCAGCAATGAAGAACTTCCAAAAAGCGATCAACAAATCGTTGATGAAAACGATGGGTAAGTTTGGCTTGTGTACTGCTGAAAGTTATATTGGCGGTGAATTCTTTGAAAGTAGCTTCCTAGATACTAAAGAGCCACATCTAAAACGTATCTTTCCTGATATTGATGCGCCAGTAGGCGGCGTGCACTTTATTGATATCGCTAGCTCCAGTGCTAATTGGCATGCAACAGCCGTTCGCCCTGAAGGTGATGATACTGAAGTGCCTAATCTTGGTTTGTTTAAAGAAAGAGGCGAAGGTGCAGGTCATAGCTTTGGTGTTACTTCGGTGCGTGAATATGGCCAGATGTATAAGGAAGAAATTACCTATATAGAGCAAGATCGTCCGAAACACTTAAGTTTGCTAGATGATGCTGCTGTTGCCAGTGATAACGCTTATAAAGATTACGGTTACGAAGCACGCACACCAGAACAAATTGATAGTCATAAAATCACTGCAGGTTATGCTCAATTCATTGATGAAATGACTAAAGAGCGTGATAGTCGTCCTTCTGCGTTACGCGATGTAATGGCTCTACCGGTAGATATTACTGAAGCTAATACGAAAGAACAGTTTGACCAACTGTTAGGCGGTCAAAATATTCGCGGTAATAACTTGTATTTAACGCGTGGACTGATAGTTAAACAACAAAAACTAGGTGTTTTTCAGGTTTCTTTCACCGAGAATAATACTGCTGAACGATTAGCTCAGCTTGGCCAGCATTTTGAACAACGCTTTTCTAGCTTTGATTATAAAATTTCGGCAGAAAAAGAACATTTAGCTATCGCTGCTGCGCATCACTTTTTACATTACTTAGAGCGTATTAGAACAGCCCCAGATGCTATCGGCTTAGATGAGATTCAACCTGCTCACCAGATAACGAAAACCTTTGCCTCCGGTGCAATGAGTTACGGTGCGTTGGTTAAGCCTGCTCACCGTGCTGCAGCACAAGGTACCAATATTGTAGGTGGCTTCTCAAACAGTGGTGAGGGTGGTGAAGAGTTTTCACGTTCAAACAGTATTTTAGCAAGTCGAATCAGACAGTTTGCTTCAGGTCGTTTTGGTGTATGGGCAGGTTATTTAGCTGATCCATTACTAGAAGAAGTTGAGATCAAAATTGCCCAAGGTGCGAAGCCGGGTGAAGGTGGTCAGCTACCAGCTAAGAAAGTAACGGTAGAGATTGCCGCGATGCGTGGTGGTACTCCTGGTGTGGAACTGGTTTCGCCACCACCACATCATGATACATACTCAATTGAAGATTTAGGTCAGTTGATCCATGACTGTAAAGCAACTCGCCGTCGCGTTATCGTGAAGTTAGTGTCTTCAGAAGGTATCGGTACGATCGCTGTCGGTGTTGCTAAAGCAGGTGCTGATGTTATCAATGTTGCCGGTGGAACAGGCGGAACGGGTGCTGCTCAAGTAACGAGCTTAAAACACACCGGTCGCGCGGCTGAAATTGGTCTTGCTGAAGTTCACAAAGCCTTATGTGAAAATGGACTTCGAGACAAAGTTACCTTACGTACATCCGGGGCTCACCAATTAGGGATGGATGTTGTTAAATCAGCTATTCTAGGTGCTGATAGCTTTGAGTTTGGTACAGCAGTATTGATGATGCTGGGTTGTGTGCAAGCAAAAACATGTAACATCAAATGTCCTGTCGGTTTAACAACCAACCCAGAAGCTTATGACGGCGATGCACGTGTTTTAGCTCAGTATTATATGAATCTTGCCCAAGAAGTCCGCTTAATCTTGGCCGACTTAGGTTTCACCAGCTTATTAGAGTTGCGTGGCAGAACTGACCTGTTACATTTAATTACACATGAAAAAATGGTTGGTGAGCTAGATTTAAGAGGTTTATTAGCTCAAGTTGAAACGCAGAAAGTTGAAACACCAATTTATCTTGAAGCAGACTTTAAGATTGATGATCTAGCGTTAACGACAGTACGTAAAGATATTTTCTCGGGCAAAAAATCATCTGTTGTCTTGGAAGGTAAAGCATACAAACTTAACAACCGTGATAAATCGGTTGGTGGTCAGCTTGCGATTGATATTGAACGTACACTTAACTATGAGCTTGATGAAGAAGCATTAGCTAAGATTCCTTCATTATTCACAGGCCACAATGGTCGTCGCTACTTAGGCACAGATGAAGCGGTTCGTATTAATACTACGGGAAGTGCTGGTCAAAGTTATGGTGCATTTAGCATTATGGGTATGCATATCCATCATGAAGGCACGTGTAATGATGGTGTGGGTAAAGGCATGAGTGGCGGTATCGTTTCTGTGCAAATTCCTGCCAATGATGGTGTAGAAAAAGGCGTGCAAAATACCTTAATTGGTAACTTCGCCTTATTTGGTGCTGTAGGTGGTATGGCCTTTATTAATGGTGAAGCGGGTGATCGCTTTGCGGTACGTAACTCAGGTGCTATGGCTGTTGTGGAAGGCCTAGGTGACTTTGGTTGTGAATACATGATCAACGGTAGCGTATTAAACATTGGCGGCTTTGGTAAAGGCTTAGCAAACGGTATGTCGGGTGGTCATGCATATCAATACGATCCAGAAAATCGAATTGATGATCTTTATGATGCTAGCTCGGCACGTTATGGTCATATAACAGAAGATACTGATGAAGCGAAAGCACATGAGTTATTTATTCAATCAATGCTTGAGCAACACATTACAGCGACCGGCTCTGAGAAGGCACAAGCGTTATTAGCTAATTGGCAAACTGAACGCGCTAATTTTGTGTTCTTACAACCCATTGCAGTTGAAAAAACACAGACAGCGGCTAATTTATTAGCTCTTGGACGTAAGTCGTTAGTTGAAGAACTATCTTTTGCGATGGCTGAGTATCAAGTTGCACCATTAAAAGTGGCCTTAGCTGAAGGCAAACCTGTTCTTGATGGGCAAGTGCCGGCCTATCAAGAGCTAGATAGCTCACTGAGTTTTGAATTACTTAATGCCTATGGTGTGAAACGTATTGCCAAACAAACGGTACATGCTTTGGCCAAAAAATCAGGCATTGAAGTCAATGAGATATTTGAAAGTAGAGCTGCCCAAAATCTAATCAAAACAGATGATTACTCTCTGCTAGAAGCATTATCAAAAGAGTGCAAAAAAGCACTGGATAACTATAGTGATGAGCAATTGTCGATTATACTTGCTGATAAACGAATTAGAGACTACAAGAAAAGCTTGATGTTACGTGATGTTCAGTCTGTTAACTCACTTGGTTCAACAGCTTGGATTATCGAGCAAGATCGTAGCAATAAATCTGCTATGGGTCAGATTCCTGACTTTAAAGAATTAATTGCAGAGCATTTAGTTAAAGCTGTATTGAAAGCAAATCAAGCCGCTTAATTTAAAATTTATCAGAGTTTAATCATTTATGTCAGAACAAAATAAGATAGATGCGCCATTTAACGAAGAGCAACAACAATGGTTAAGTGGTTTTTTTGCTGGTGCAAATACACGACTACTAAAGCAAGATGATTCGGCACAGTCCAACCAAAGAGCATTAACTGTTATTTACGGTACTCAAACCGGTAATAGTGAAAGTATTGGTGAAGATATTGTGGCCGCTGCCGGTGAATATGGTCTTGCTGCTGAATTAGTTGATATGGGCGACTTGGACGTTGAAAGCTTAGCGAATATAGAACGTTTGCTTGTTATCTGTAGTACTTATGGCGAAGGTGAAATGCCTGATAACGCTGAAGTCTTATGGGATGCAATTAAAGAAGACAGTGCGCCTAAATTAGATAAGATGTACTTTTCTGTGCTGGCCTTAGGTGATAGCTCTTACGATGAGTATTGTTTGGCTGGTAAACAATGGGATGCACGGTTAGCTGAGCTTGGTGCTAAACGCGTTACTGACTGTGTTCTTTGTGATGTTGATTTCGATGATGACGCCGAGCAGTGGACTAAAGATGCTCTGGATGCAATCAAAGAAACAGGTAGCGAACCAACAGGCTCAGCTTCATCAGCACCTGCGAAAGCGAAAAAAGAAAAATCAAAATACAATCGTAAGAACCCGTTCTTAGCTCCGTTAATAACAAACCGCACGATTTCAGGTGAAAACTCAAGCAAAGAGATTAAACACTTTGAATTTTCACTGAAAGATAGCGGTTTAAATTATGAGGCAGGAGATGCCCTTAATGTAGTGCCTTTAAATGACGCTAAGTTGGTTGATACTCTTATTGAGCGTTTAGGTGCAACAGGCGATGAAGATGTTGATGGTAAAAGCTTACGCGAAGCCCTTACTTCTGAGTTCGATATTAAGCTGCCAGCAGGACCATTTTTAGATGTTGTAGCTGAAAAATCAAAAGATGAAGAGTTGAATGGCTTATTAACAAACGGTGATAAAGAAGCATTAAACAATTACCTTTGGGGCCGTGACATCATCGATTTTATTATCGATTTAGATGTGACCTTCACATTGGATGAGTTGTTACCTTTATTACGTAAGTTACAAGCGCGAGCATACTCAATCTCTAGTTCATCGAAGAAGCATCAAGATGAAGTTCACTTAACGATTTCAAGTGTACGCTACGAAAGTCAGGGCCGAGATCATCAAGGCGTTGCTTCATGTTACTTGGCTGATCGAGTAGAAGAAAATGGCAAGGTAGGCGTGTACTTCAGCCCTAATACGTCATTCCGCGTACCTAAGGATCCTGAAGCACCAATGATCATGGTCGGGCCTGGTACGGGTATTGCGCCATTCAGAGCATTTCTAGAAGAGCGTGAAGCAACAAAAGCGACAGGTGATAACTGGTTGTTCTTTGGTGACAGAAAACAAGCTGATGATTATATCTACCAACAAGAAATTGCTGACTGGCAGTCTACTGGCCTATTAGCCAATTTGGATTTAGCTTTTTCTCGTGATCAAGAACAGAAAATTTACGTACAAACACGCATGGAAGAAAAAGGTGCTGAGCTGTTTTCTTGGCTAGACCGCGGTGGTTACTTCTTTGTTTGTGGCGATGCTAGTTATATGGCAAAAGATGTTGATAAGGCTTTGCACGCGTTAATTAGTGAGCACGGTAATATGGATGATGATGCTGCTATTGCTTATGTTAACGAGCTTAAAAAAGCAAAACGCTATGTTCGAGATGTCTATTAATAAATAGTTACCACCAAATTAGCTAATACTGAAAAGGTAAGCAATGTCAGACCTACAAAATGATCGTTATTTAAGAGCATTATTACGTCAACCTGTGGATAAAACACCTGTTTGGGTTATGCGACAAGCAGGACGTTATTTACCTGAATACCGTGAAGTTCGTGCTAAAGCAGGCGACTTTATGACATTGTGTACGACACCAGAGTTAGCTTGTGAAGTGACCCTACAGCCATTACGTCGTTTTGATCTTGATGCAGCGATTATATTTTCAGATATCTTAACGATACCTGATGCCATGGGTTTAGGCCTGCACTTTGTAGCTGGCGAAGGACCGAAATTTAACAAGGTTATCCGCTCTGCCGCCGATGTTGCTAACTTGGCTGTTCCTGATATGGAAGACAGTTTAGGTTATGTCATGGACGCTATTCGCCTGACTCGTAAAGAGATTGGTGGCAAAGTGCCGTTAATTGGCTTTAGTGGTAGTCCTTGGACCTTAGCTTGTTACATGGTTGAAGGTGGTTCAAGTAAAGATTTTGCTAAAGTAAAAGGCATGATGTTTGATGCGCCTGAGCAAATGCATGCTTTATTAGATGTCTTAGCTAAATCAGTCATCGCCTATTTAAATGCTCAAATAGCAGCTGGCGCACAAGCTATTATGTTATTTGATACCTGGGGCGGCGCTTTGAGCACTGAAAACTATCAACAGTTTTCATTAGCTTATATGGAGCAGATTATTGCTGGCTTGAACCGTGAAGCTGATGGTCGAAAAGTGCCTGTGACATTATTCACCAAAGGTGGCGGCCAATGGTTAGAGTTGATGGCGGATACAGGTGTCGATGCTGTTGGTTTAGACTGGACAACAGACTTGGCAACAGCACGTTCACGTATTGGCGATAAAGTCGCCTTGCAAGGCAATATGGACCCTTGTGTACTGTATGCATCTCCAGATCGTGTGGAGCAAGAAGTCGCCAGCGTTTTAGCCAAGTTTGGTCAGGCTGAAACGGGTCATGTCTTTAACCTGGGTCATGGAATTCACCCAACGATCGACCCAGAAAACATGCTGCGTGTAGTAGACTCAGTCCATCGTTTAAGTGAACCCTATTACAAACGTTAATCAGGCTTCTGGCTTGAGTTTTGTACCTGCTTGATTAACTCATTAGCAAGGCGTTTGACCTGCATGTCATATAAGGCCAACTGACCACCGGTTCGAATCGCGCTTGCTGCGAGCCCACCAATCACCATTAATAATAATAATGCGATGATCCAAGCAATAAAGTAACTCAATCGTAACGAAGCTTGTTCTGGCCGAGAAGAAGTTGCACTTAGTTCATTCGGTGCTTGTTCAGCAGAAACCGTTTTCTTTTGCAGTGAACTGAGTAGCTTATCTAAGTTAGAACCTTCATCAATAGCTTCGGCAAAGCGTTCAATGCGCTGCGGCTCATCATATAAGTTCCAAGCTTCAAATATCACTTTAATACCGATAAATAAGCCGATGATAAGCATTACCATGCCTAATAATCTGGCGATAACGGCTAAAACTTCAGTTGTTTGTGAGGGTTGCTGTTGCTGATTCATTGAACATCCTGTTACTTGAATAATGAGTAATAATGTTAAGCATAAAAAAAGGCCGCGAGCATAGCAAGCGGCCTTTCATATTTAAGAGTAGAAACTACTATTTAGTATTGTTGGTGAATTCTGGGTATGCTTCCATACCACACTCACTTAAATCAACACCTTCATACTCTTCTTCTTCAGTGACACGAATACCCATCACTAATTTAATGACAAACCATGTCACAAAGCTAGCTACAAATACCCACGTAAAGATGGTTGCAGCGCCGACCAATTGGCCAACAAAGCTAGCATCACTGTTAGTTAATGGTACGGCTAATAGCCCCCATAAACCAACGACACCGTGAACGGATATAGCACCGACTGGATCATCAATTTTTACTTTATCCATAAATACAATGGAGAATACAACGATAGCACCACCGACGGCACCGATAATGGTAGCCATTAATGGCGTTGGTGTATCTGGACCGGCCGTGATTGCCACTAAACCAGCTAAAGCGCCGTTAAGTAACATCGTTAAATCAGCTTTTCCAAACAGAACTCTAGCAATAATGATTGCAGCGATAACACCACCGGCAGCAGCAGCATTAGTATTTAGGAATACCATCGCTACAGCATTAGCACTGGCCATATCACCTAGTTTTAATACTGAACCACCGTTAAAGCCGAACCAACCCATCCATAAGATGAAAGTACCTAAAGTCGCTAGTGGTAAGTTTGCACCTGGAATTGGGCGAACTTCACCATTAGGACCGTATTTACCTTTACGAGCACCCAATAAGATAACACCTGCTAATGCAGCTGCAGCACCGGCCATATGAACGATACCTGAACCAGCAAAATCAAGAAAACCGAAGTCATCGCCAAGGGAGTACAAGCCAAATACAGAAGCTCCGCCCCAAGTCCAAGAACCTTCCATTGGGTAGATGAAAGCCGTCATTACAACAGCAAACAGAGCAAAGGCCCATAACTTCATGCGTTCAGCAACTGCACCTGAAACGATAGACATTGCAGTTGCCACGAAGACTACTTGGAAGAAGAAGTCTGAAGCTGCAGAGTAAACTGAACCGCCTTCAAAACCATTTTCCGCAGAAGCTGCTAATGCATCAGCAACTAAAGTATCACCACCGTCGATGCCTTCAAGTAAAATACCGCCGCCGTACATAATGTCGTAACCGACAACAAGGTATGCTGTACAAGCGATTGCAAATAATAAAACGTTTTTCGTTAAGATTTCAGTGGTGTTTTTAGCACGTACCAGACCTGCTTCTAACATTGAGAAACCAGCTGCCATCCACATAACCAACGCACCCATTACTAAGAAGTAAAAGGTATCCATGGCATATTGGAGTTGGAAGATTTGATTTTCCATACTTAAATACTCCTAAGACTTACAGTGCATCTGGACCGGTTTCGCCTGTGCGAATCCGAACCACTTGCTCTAATGGGTAAACAAAGATTTTGCCATCACCGATTTTGCCAGTGTTAGCGCCTTTAGTAACTGCTTCGATAACTTGATCAACGATGCCGTCATCAACTGCAATCTCTAGTTTTAATTTAGGCAAAAAATCTACTACATACTCAGCACCACGATAGAGCTCTGTGTGACCTTTTTGGCGACCAAAACCTTTCACTTCTGAAACGGTAAGACCTTGCACACCAATGTCAGAAAGTGCTTCGCGTACATCGTCAAGCTTAAAAGGCTTGATAATTGCTACGACTTGTTTCATAGGTTGTTCCTTTATAAAAAAAACAAGACCGCTATTTGATAGCGGTCTAGACGTTACTACAGAGATTTAGATATTGTAAATACTAAACGGCCATCACCTTGGTCACTATTACCAACGGTATCGCTTCGACCATCACTGTCCATACCAGTGTAGGTCAGATCCCAGCCGAAACCAATGAAGTCTTTAGATACACCAATACGATAATCGACATGTTCTTCACTGTTTGCAGAATAAACATTAGAGTCATAATCGTAATAACCTACCCCAGCACTTAAAGCAAAATCAGCGGGTAAGTCGTAATCAAAACCTAAAGAGTAGTATGTACCATTTTCATCAGAGTCATATACATTGCTTGAGTGGGCGACACCAAGACTAAAGAAACTATAGCTTAAAGAGGCATATACTTCTGTCCAGTCATAGTCTACGCCATCATAGAAGTAACGTAACACGCCGACATCATAACCAATTCCAGTATCACCAATTTCGCTGGCAAAACCACCATAGAGATCAATTTCAGAACTGGCATCGTCTCCAAAGTCTACATTTGAAGCCCATACTCCAGCATAAAAACCACTACTATGTGCATAATCGAAACTACCTGAGATGGCTGGATCATTATCTGTTTGCGAATACCCTCGCCAGATATAGTCTGTACCTAAGGCAATACCGGCACTCGTTGAGTGGGTACCATCTTCACTTTCCCAAGCCATCGCCATTGATGATGCAGTTAGCATTGTACCTGCGAGACATAATGCTGATAATTTATTCATTTTCATTTATTGCTCTCCTCGGTTACATTTCTAGTTGTTATTTAGTCGTTTGAATCTACGCTGTTGTTTCCTTGCAACAATATGTATTCAGACTACAACATAAACGCAATAAACATGCCGTAGCAAAAAAATCAAGTTAATCAGTAAGCTGAAAGAACAATTGTCTTATTTTTAGGTGGTTCCGCCCTACTTTGGTGCTTTGTTTGTGGGGGTGCACCAAGATGGTTCTGTTGGACTTTACCTTTATTCTGCGAAGCTTGCTATGATCACGACAAATTTTTTAAAGGATTATCAGTAACATGGTGTTTCCACACATTGATCCCGTAGCCTTGTCATTAGGCCCTTTGCAGATTCATTGGTATGGCCTAATGTATTTATTTGGCTTTGTAGGGGCTTGGTTATTTGGTCGAGCGCGCGCCGAACGGTTTGGCTGGACGGTCACTGAGGTAGAAGATTTGCTGTTCTATGGGGCTATTGGCGTTATTGTTGGTGGACGATTGGGCTATGTCTTATTTTATGATCTTGCTGCCAATCTAGAGCAACCGTTGAATATTATAAAAATATGGCAGGGCGGAATGTCTTTCCATGGTGGTTTACTGGGTGTGCTGGCTGCATTTGCCTGGTTTGCCAAGCAAACAGGCAAACGTTTTTTTGAAATCAGTGACTTTATGGCGCCAATGGTACCAATTGGCTTATTGACTGGGCGGATAGGCAATTTCATTAATAGTGAACTTTGGGGAAAAGTCAGTGATGTGCCTTGGGCTATTGTTTTTCCAAATGGTGGGCCGTTAGCGCGTCATCCATCACAATTATATGAAGCAGCACTCGAGGGACTGGTGTTGTTTGTGATTCTTTGGTTGTATTCGATGAAGGCGAAGCCTGTAGGTGCCGTCTCAGGATTGTTTTTACTTGGCTACGGTAGCTTTAGGTTCTTAGTTGAGTTTGTGAGAATTCCTGACCCACAATATGGCTACTTAGCCTTCGATTGGTTGACTATGGGTCAAGTGTTATCTCTACCAATGATCATTCTTGGCCTGTTTTTTATTGTCCGAGCCTATCAAAAGGCCTAATTTAGCAAAATTGTCAGCCAAGTAGCTGCAGCAATCATGACTGTTAACAATACAGCTAACGAGCCATAGTCTTTAGCGCGGCCTGACAGTTCATGGCGGTCAGTACTGACTCTATCGACCACACATTCGATGGCAGAGTTGAGAAGCTCTACTATTAAGATCAGCGTAATGCTGCTGATCATAGCCAATCGTTCGATGGCTGAGACATTAAGGAGGAAGCTAATTAGCACGGCGATTAATAACAGTATGATTTCTTGCCGAAAAGCATCTTCATTTTTGAGGGCAGCACGAAAACCTTGTAATGAATAAACGCTGGCGTAATAAAGTCGGGACAAGCCTTTGTTTTTCTGCATTTTATAGTTCCAGTTGTAGATAAAACTTATGGGTAGATATTTATAGCTTAACTTTATTACAAAAAGTTGTATCACTCTCAATTAAAGAAGATAAGTCATCGTTATGGAGGGCATGGTAAAATACCCGATCACTAATTTTTAGATTGTCGGTAGAGCATGAGTTTCCAAGACCATTATGATGTCATTGTTGTAGGCGGCGGCCATGCCGGTACTGAGGCTGCGCTTGCTTCAGCCCGCCAGGGCGTGAAAACCCTATTACTGACACAAAATATTGAAACCCTAGGCCAAATGAGCTGCAATCCGGCGATTGGCGGTATTGGCAAAGGTCACTTGGTTAAAGAGATTGATGCGCTAGGTGGCATTATGGCGCAGGCTGCTGATCGTGGCGGTATTCAATTTCGAATTCTCAATGCGAGCAAAGGCCCTGCAGTAAGAGCAACGCGCGCGCAGGCGGATCGTGTTCGTTATAAAGCTGCGGTACGTGAGGCATTAGAATCACAACAAAACTTATATTTGTTCCAGCAAACAGTTGATGATTTGGTGGTGGAAAATGATCGCGTGGTTGGTGTTGTTACCCAAGTAGGCTTACGTTTTTCTGCAAAATCAGTCGTGTTAACAGTAGGCACATTTTTGGGCGGCCTTATCCACATTGGTATGGAAAACCACCAAGGTGGCCGAGCCGGTGACCCAGCATCAATTGCTTTATCACAGCGGTTACGAGCATTGCCTTTTCGAGTCGACCGCTTGAAAACAGGTACACCACCCCGCATTGCGACCAATAGCATTGATTTTTCAATTTTGGCTGAGCAACCGGGCGACTTACCAACACCTATGTTTTCATTTTTAGGTAAGTCTGAAGATCACCCTGAGCAAATTTCTTGTTACATCACTCATACCAATGAGAATACGCATGATGTAATTAGAAATAACCTTGATCGCTCACCGATGTACAGCGGTGAAATTGAAGGGATTGGTCCACGCTACTGCCCATCGATTGAAGATAAGGTGGTTCGCTTTGCTGATAGAGATTCACACCAAATATTTTTAGAGCCGGAAGGTTTGAACTGCGGTGAAGTCTATCCCAACGGGATTTCAACTAGCTTACCGTTTGATGTGCAATATCAAATTGTGCGCTCAATGAAAGGTCTAGAGAACGCGCATATTACCCGACCTGGTTATGCAATTGAATACGATTATTTTGACCCACGTGATTTAAATCCGTGGTTAGAAACTAAACATATGGCAGGTTTATTTTTTGCTGGCCAAATTAATGGCACTACCGGTTATGAAGAGGCTGCTGCACAGGGTTTAATCGCCGGTTTAAATGCTGGCTTACAAGTTCGAGAGATGGAACCATGGTGTCCACGTCGAGATGAAGCTTATATCGGTGTGATGATTGACGATTTGATTACCTCGGGAACAAGTGAGCCGTATCGCATGTTTACCAGCCGTGCTGAATATCGTTTATTGTTGCGCGAAGACAATGCTGATATGCGTTTAACGCCTAAAGGCCGAGAGTTGGGTCTTGTTGATGATCAACGTTGGTCAATTTTTGACAGTAAACGAAATGCGGTCGCTAATGAAACGGCGCGCTTAGAAGCTTACAAGTTCAGTCCTGAAAAAACCGATCAAGCCGTTGCCGAGCAAGTATTAGGTGAACCTTTAAAGAAAGTCAGTTCAGCGTTAGATTTATTACGCAGACCAAACGTTGATTACGACGGGTTATTAACCTTATTGGCTGAAGATAATAAGGTGGCTGATGACGTTGCCGAACAAGTAACGATTCAGACTAAATATGCTGGCTACATAAACCGTCAGCAGAATGAAATTGAGCGTCTTAAGCGTAATGAAGGCACCGTGTTACCTGATGATTTAGACTATAAAGATGTACGCGGCTTATCCAACGAAGTACGAGAAAAACTACAGCAAGCAAGACCTAATAGTTTGGGCCAAGCAGGACGTATTTCAGGCGTAACACCAGCCGCTATTTCGTTACTACTCGTGCATTTAAAGCGTGGTGACTCTAATGGCAAAAAAAGCGAAGCAAGTTAATGGAAAAGATGTTGCAACAATTACGGCAGGGTTGTATTGCCTTGAATTTGGACGTAGATGATGAGCAATTGGCAAAATTGATTGCCTATGTACAGTTGCTTGCCAAGTGGAATAAAAGTTTTAATTTGACCTCAGTAAGAGAGCCTGAACAAATGGTCAGTCGCCATATTTTAGATAGTCTGGCTATTCAACCTTATTTACTGGGTAAATCTTTGTTAGATGTGGGGACTGGTGCTGGCTTACCAGGTATTCCTCTGGCTATCCTCAAGCCTGAAATGGCAATTACATTATTGGATAGTAATTCAAAAAAAACACGATTTTTACAACAAGTTAAAGCCGAGTTGAATTTAGACAATATAACGGTAGTTCATTCCCGCGTTGAGCAGGCTGAGTTAGCTAAGTTTGATCTGGTAACGGCACGTGCATTCTCAACCATCGATGACATTATTGATTTAGCTGGCCGACACTGCGATGATGCAGGCTGTTTGGTATTAATGAAAGGCGTCTATCCTGAAGAGGAGTTACAAGCAGTCACTGGTGGCTTTAGCTTGTTAGACATAGTGTCACTTGATGTTCCTGGCTGCGATGGACAACGACACTTGGTACGCTTGAATAAAGTTAAAGGCTAAGTGAATGGGAAGTATTTTTTCGGTTACAAACCAAAAAGGCGGGGTAGGTAAAACCACCACGACTGTTAATTTAGCAGCATCATTGGCTGAAAATGGTAAAAAGGTTTTACTCATAGATCTTGACCCACAAGGCAATGCAACGACAGGTTGTGGTGTAGATAAAGAAACAATAGAAGTCAGTAGTTATGATGTAATCATGACCCAAGCAAAAGCGGCTGACGCGATTGTTAAGCCGGAAGACTTATCGTTTTCAGTTATGCCGACTAATGCAGATTTAACCGCCGCTGAAGTACAATTATTAGATTCAAAATTGCGTGAACACCGATTGCGGTTAGCTTTAGAATCAACGCGTGACAAATTTGATTATATTTTGATTGATTGTCCGCCTTCGTTAAATATGCTGACAATCAATGCTTTGGTGGCATCAAAAGGGGTGATTATTCCGATTCAATGTGAATATTATGCCTTGGAAGGTCTATCATCACTATTAAAAACGATAGAACGTATTAAACAACGAGCAAATCCAACGTTAGAAGTGACAGGTTTGGTAAGAACGATGTTTGATGCACGAAATAATTTGGCTAACCAAGTATCTCGACAACTGATTAATCACTTTTCAAAGAAAGTATTTCATTCAATAATTCCGCGGAATGTACGTTTAGCTGAAGCGCCAAGTCATGGTGTGCCCGTGATCGATTATGATCGTTCGTCACGAGGCTCGATAGCCTATATGGCTTTAGCCAGTGAATTCTTACGTCAGCAGCAACAAAATAACTAGCGATAACGGAGCAAATAAATCCGATGGCAATCAAAAAAAGAGGCTTAGGTAGAGGATTAGATGTCCTGTTAACAGATGTACAGCCGGATGAAAAAAGCTTAGACGATAGCCTGCAACATTTTCCGCTGGATTTGATCCAACCTGGTAAGTATCAACCTCGTGTTGATATGTCACAAGAATCGCTTGATGAGCTTGCGGACTCGATAAAAGCACAAGGTTTAATCCAACCGATCGTCGTGCGGCCAATCAATGATGGTCATTATGAAATCATTGCCGGTGAGCGCCGTTGGCGAGCATCGAAGTTAGCAGGTTTGGATGTGGTGCCAGCATTGGTGCGCGAAGTATCTGATCGCAGCGCGATTGCGATGGCGTTGATAGAAAATATTCAACGTGAAAACTTGAACCCGATGGAAGAGGCAAACGCGCTGCATCGCTTGCGCGAAGAGTTTTCAATGACACATCAGGAAGCCGCTGAAGCTGTTGGCCGTTCTCGTACCGCTGTTTCTAACTTATTACGCCTACGAAACCTAAATGAAGACGTGAAGCGTTTAGTTGAAAATTGTGATCTAGAAATGGGTCATGCTCGCGCATTATTGCCGTTAGAAGGTGAGCAACAATCGATAGTAGCCAATAATATTGTCGAGAAAGGTTTATCAGTGCGTGAAACAGAGCAGTTGATAAGACGGTTATTAAAGCCGGAGTCCGATAAAGCAACAACATCTGAAATAGTGCTTGAAGAAATGAATACGATTCAGAATCTTATTAAGGAAAAATTGGGTTCAGGTTATACGGTAAAACATAGTGCTAGTGGCAAAGGCAAGTTGCTTGTTGACTACAGCAACGTCGAAGAACTGAAAAAATTAGTAAAAAGATTGAAGTAAATACGCAGCAGAGGCGGTATTCAATCGATTTGGTATGAGCTATAAGTATTGCTTATGCTTGAAGTTAGAATGATTGAGTTCTTTTTTGTAACAAAGTGACCTAGACTGCACGTAGTTAAAGCCCGTGGATGTGTAGGTAAGGAAGATTTAGGTTGAAAGTATTAACTAAGCGCAGCTTGTTGTTTAGTTAGTAGTGAATACTCTTAGTGTTGAAATGCGATAATTTTCGTTGACCAGCTAATTGCTAGGTCTATATAATGCCAGGGTTTTATTAAGACATACTTATAATCCAGCGAGATTAGGATGGACCGAAGACTTAGAGTTCAGCCAATAAATAATCTCATTAAAATGCAATTTGTTTTTTTGGTGTTAGTAAGTTTTTTTTTCCTTTGGTGGCAAGGTGGAAGCGCTGCAATCGCTAGCTTATTTGGTAGCTTGATTGTAATTGCGAATACCTTATTACAGAGGTGGCATTTGATTGCGGCAGCGAAGCAAGCCAAATCAAATGCAAATATGAATTTAGGCAAGGCATATAGGTGTGTCATAGAGCGGTGGTTATTAACCATTGTGATGTTTGCAGTTGGATTTGCTGTATTGGCTTTATTGCCACTACCAATGATGGCTGGATTTATTGTGACGCAGTTTGCTTTGTTATTTGGAAACATGAATTGAGCTTGAGACCACAAAATGGCTAGTGAAACGATTACTTCTTCAGAATATATCAGGCATCATCTGCAAAACCTGACATTTGGTCAGCATCACGATGGTTCGTGGGGCTTGGCGCATGATGCTCAGCAAGCTGCAGATATGGGCTTCTGGTCTATCAATGTAGACAGCATGGCGATGACGCTTGTGTTGGGTGCATTATTAATGTGGTTTTTCCGCAGTGTTGCAAAAAAAGTAGAAGCGGGTGTACCAAGCGGCGCACAGAACTTTGCTGAATGGGTGATTGATTTTATCAATGACAGCGTTCGAGGATCGTTTTCTGGGCGAAGTGCTTTGGTCGCGCCGTTAGCATTCACAATATTCTTGTGGGTGTTCTTAATGAACTTGATGGATTTATTACCTATCGATTTAGTACCTGAAATCGCTAAGTTTATCGGTTCAAATGTATTTGGTATGGATCCTCATGCCGTATTCTTCAAAGTTGTTCCTTCAACTGATCCTAATGTCACCTTTGGTATGGCGTTTGGTGTATTTGCTTTAGTACTGTTCTACAGTATTAAAATGAAAGGTTTGGGCGGCTTTGTAGGTGAGTTAACGTTACAACCATTCGGTAAGTGGGCTATTCCAGCTAACTTCCTTTTGGAAGGCGTCAACCTAATCTCAAAACCTATTTCACTAGCATTACGGTTGTTCGGCAACATGTATGCGGGTGAGATGATTTTCATTCTAATTGCAATTATGTTCAGCGCGGGAGCCGTTATGGCTTCTTTAGGTGGCCTATTGCAGATTGGTTGGGCGATTTTCCATATCTTAATTATTACGTTGCAGGCATTTATTTTTATGACCCTGACCGTAGTGTATTTGGATATGGCGCATCAAGAACATCACTAAATTTATTGTTAATTTAATTTTTACTTCGTAGGAGAGAAACATGGAATCAGCATTACTATACATTGCAGGCGCATTAATGATGGGCTTAGGCGCATTAGGTGCCGCAGTAGGTATCGGTATCTTGGGCGGTCGCTTTTTGGAAGGTGCTGCACGTCAACCTGAATTGATCCCTATGCTTCGTACACAGTTCTTTATCGTTATGGGTCTTGTTGATGCTGTACCGATGATTGCTGTAGGTTTAGCAATGTACATTCTGTTTGCGGTTGCATAATAATAGTCGCGTTATTTAAGACTATATTTGCAATAAACATAGAGGTACAAACATGAATCTTAATGCAACCATTATTGGGCAAATGATAGCGTTCGCGTTATTCGTTGCTTTTTGCATGAAGTATGTCTGGCCACCGATTATGGCTGCACTGGAAGAACGCAAAAAGAAAATTGCGGATGGCCTAGCAGCAGCAGAACGCGGTAGACATGAGCAAGAGTTAGCCGAAAAACGTGCACAACAAGTTATTCACGAAGCGAAAGAGCAAGCTAATGAGATTATTTCTCAAGCGCAACGTCGCGGTAATGAAATTGTTGATGAATCAAAAGACAATGCGCACGTCGAAGGTGACCGTATTTTGACTTCTGCTAAAGCAGAAATCGAGCAAGAAGCTAATCGAGCTAAAGATGAGCTTCGGTCACAAGTAGGTAGTGTTGCATTGGCTGGCGCGGCGAAGATTCTTAGCCGTGAGATTGATGACAAGGCTCATACTGATTTGTTAGAAGAATTGGTTAGCCGGATCTAGGGGATTTTTAGGATGGCTGAAGCAATTACCATCGCTCGACCATATGCAGCTGCAGCATTTGCAATTGCTAATGAAAAAAACGAGTTGAAGGCATGGTCTGATTTACTTGCGGTATTATCGCAATGTGTATCAGACCCAAAAATGCAATCCATAATTACTAGCCCAGCAGTAAGCAATGAACAAGTTATCACTGTATTTGCTGATGTTGCTGGAGAGTTATTGAGTGGAAGTGATGCTCAAAACCTTTTAGCACTGTTAGCGGAAAATAATCGTCTACAATTGTTAGACGAAATTGCAGTAATTTTTGAAGAATTACGCGAAGAAGCAGAACAAGTGATGACTGCAGATGTAACATCTGCTCGTGAATTGACATCGGAACAACAAGATAATATCGCAGCGGCGTTAAAAGCTCGCTTAGGTAGAACAGTGACATTGAATGTAGATGTCGATGAAAGCTTGTTAGGCGGTGCGATTATTCGTGCAGGTGATCTGATTATTGACGGATCTGCCTTGGGTAAACTGAATAGACTAGCCACCGCTATTTCATAGCGGCTAGTTCATAGAGGAAACATAGATGCAACTGAATTCAGCAGAAATCAGTGACCTAATCAAAAAGCGTATTGAAAGCTTTGATGGGGCAACTGAAGCACGTACAGAAGGTACTGTTGTCGGTGTAACTGATGGTATCGTTCGTATTCACGGCTTAGCCGATGTAATGGCAGGGGAAATGCTTGAATTCCCAGGTAATACATTTGGTATGGCTTTAAACCTTGAGCGCGACTCAGTAGGTGCGGTGGTATTAGGTCCATACCAACACATCTCAGAAGGCGATAGCGTTAAGTGTACAGGTCGTATTTTAGAAGTACCTGTTGGTGAAGCTTTATTGGGTCGTGTAGTCGATTCATTAGGTAACCCACTTGACGGTAAAGGCGAAATCGCTGCACAAGGTTCAGCACCGATTGAGAAGGTTGCGCCAGGCGTAATCGCTCGTCAATCTGTTGATCAACCACTGCAAACTGGTTTGAAATCAATCGATGCAATGATTCCTGTTGGCCGTGGCCAGCGTGAGTTAATCATTGGTGATCGCCAAACAGGTAAAACAGCTATTGCTATTGATGCAATCATTAACCAAAAAGGTACAGGTGTTAAATGTATCTATGTGGCGATTGGTCAAAAAGCATCTTCTATTGCGAACGTTGTTCGTAAATTAGAAGAGCATGGCGCGTTGGAATACACCACAATCGTTGCAGCTGCTGCATCTGATTCTGCTGCATTACAGTTCATTGCTCCATATGCTGGTTGTTCTATGGGTGAATACTTCCGTGACAAAGGTGAAGATGCACTGATTGTATATGATGATTTGACCAAGCAAGCTTGGGCATACCGTCAAGTATCATTATTGTTACGTCGTCCACCGGGTCGTGAAGCTTACCCTGGTGATGTTTTCTACATCCATTCTCGTTTATTAGAACGTGCTTCACGTGTTAATGCCGATTACGTAGAAAAAATGACTAACGGTGCTGTGAAAGGTAAAACAGGTTCATTGACTGCATTGCCAATCATTGAAACACAAGCTGGTGACGTTTCTGCATTCGTACCAACGAACGTAATTTCGATTACAGATGGTCAGATCTTCTTAGAAACTGATTTGTTTAACGCTGGTATTCGTCCTGCGATTAACGCTGGTTTATCAGTATCACGTGTTGGTGGTGCTGCTCAAACTAAGATCGTTAAGAAGTTGGGTGGTGGTACGCGTCTTGATTTAGCTCAGTATCGTGAATTAGCAGCGTTTGCTCAATTTGCTTCTGACCTTGATGAAGCTACTCGTAACCAGATTCAACGTGGTCAACGTGTTACTGAATTAATGAAACAACCGCAATATCAGCCGTTATCAATTGCTGAAATGGGTGTGTCATTATTCGCAGCGAATGAAGGTTTCATTGATGATGTTGAAGTTGAGAAAGTAGGTTCTTTCGAAGCAGCTTTATTATCAAATATGAAGTCTAAACATGCTGACTTGATGGCTAAAATTAACGAAACTGGTGGCTTTGATGCTGATATTTCAGGCGGTATCCGCTCTGCAATTGAAGATTTCAAAAAAACAGGTAGTTGGTAAGCGGAGAGTAAGTAATGGCTAGCGGCAAAGAGATACGGACTCAGATAGCAAGCATCAAAAACACGCAGAAAATCACGCGTGCGATGGAGATGGTTGCTGCGAGTAAAATGCGTAAGGCTCAAGAACGCATGGCAGCTACTCGTCCTTATTCAGACAAGATTCACAATGTAATTCAACATTTGGCTTTTGCTCATCCAGAATACAAACATGTGTATTTACAGGATCGAGCAGAAGAGAAACGTGTTGGTTACATTGTTGTTTCGTCTGATCGTGGTTTATGTGGTGGTTTGAACAATAACTTGTTCAAAACTGTACTTAATGACATCAAAGATAAATCTGATAAAGGTTTAGAAGTAGATGTTTGTACTATTGGTCAAAAAGCATCAAGCTTTTTTAGCCGATTACCTATTAACCATAAAGGGCAGACAGTACAACTTGGTGATGCACCTCGTCCACATGAATTAGTGGGTGCTGTGAAAATCATGTTGGATGCCTATGAAGATGGCAGTATTGATAGCTTGTACTTAGTATTCAATGAGTTTGTTAACACAATGACTCAAGAAAATAAGATCCTACAGTTATTACCTGCTAAGCCTGAAGCACCAAGTGAAGAATTATCTCATCACTGGGATTATATCTATGAACCTGATGCAAAAGATGTTTTAGATAACCTATTGGTTAGATATATTGAGTCGTTGGTTTATCAAGGTGTTGTTGAAAATATCGCGTGCGAGCAAGCCTCAAGAATGGTTGCAATGAAAAGTGCGTCAGATAATGCGGGTGACCTTATTGATGACCTGCAATTGGTTTACAACAAGGCAAGGCAAGCGGCAATCACGCAAGAGATTTCCGAAATTGTTGCCGGCGCCGCTGCGGTATAAAGTAAATAATAGGGTGCAAACCCAAACGTATTGAAAGAGGAAGCAAGATGAGCTCTGGAAAGATTGTACAAATTATCGGTGCGGTAGTCGATGTGGAATTCCCACGTGACAGCCTGCCAAAAGTATACGATGCGCTGACAGTAGAAGATGCTGGCCTGACGCTTGAAGTACAGCAACAACTAGGTGATGGTGTTGTTCGTGCGATTGCTATGGGTGTAACAGATGGTCTTAAACGTGACTCAGCTGTTTCAAACACAGGCGCACCAATTCAAGTACCAGTAGGCCAAAAAACACTGGGTCGTATCATGGACGTATTGGGTGACCCAATTGATGAAAAAGGTCCTATTGGTGAAGAAGTTAAAATGTCTATTCACCGTAAGGCGCCTAGCTTTGACGAATTAGCTGCAAGTAACGAGTTACTTGAATCAGGTATCAAAGTTATCGACTTAGTCTGCCCGTTCGCTAAGGGTGGTAAAGTGGGTCTGTTTGGTGGTGCTGGTGTAGGTAAGACCGTCAACATGATGGAACTTATTCGTAACATCGCTATTGAGCATGATGGTTTCTCAGTATTCGCTGGTGTAGGTGAGCGTACTCGTGAAGGTAACGATTTCTATCATGAAATGACAGATTCAAACGTTATCGACAAAGTATCGTTGGTTTACGGTCAAATGAATGAGCCACCGGGTAACCGTTTACGTGTTGCTTTGACTGGTTTGACAATGGCTGAGAACTTCCGTGATGAAGGTCGTGACGTATTGTTCTTCGTTGATAACATCTACCGTTACACATTAGCCGGTACAGAAGTATCTGCGTTGTTAGGTCGTATGCCATCAGCGGTAGGTTACCAACCAACATTGGCTGAAGAAATGGGTGTATTACAAGAGCGTATTACATCAACTAAGATTGGTTCTATCACTTCTATCCAAGCGGTATACGTACCTGCGGATGATTTAACAGATCCATCACCAGCTACAACCTTTGCTCACTTGGATGCGACAGTTGTATTGTCTCGTTCAATTGCTGAATTAGGTATTTATCCTGCGATTGACCCACTTGATTCTACAAGTCGTCAATTAGATCCTTTAGTTGTAGGTAACGAACATTACGAAATCGCTCGTAGCGTTCAAGGTACATTACAACGTTATAAAGAATTGAAAGATATCATCGCAATCTTAGGTATGGATGAATTATCTGAAGAAGACAAATTGACTGTATCTCGTGCTCGTAAGATTCAGCGTTTCTTATCACAACCGTTCTTCGTTGCTGAAGTATTTACAGGTAGCCCTGGTAAATACGTATCATTGAAAGATACTTTAGTAGGCTTTAAAGGTATCTTGAATGGCGACTACGATGCACTACCTGAACAAGCGTTCTACATGGTTGGTGGTATCGAAGAAGCTGTTGAGAAAGCAAAAGGTCTATAAGGCTTTTAGGAGACGACAATGGCAATGACTATTCATGTAGACATCGTAAGCGCAGAACAAGAGATCTTTTCAGGTCTTGTTGAAGCTGTGTTTGCATCAGCAGTGATGGGTGAAGTGGGTATCTACCCTCGTCACACACCAATGTTGACTCGCCTGAAACCAGGTGAAGTACGTGTATTAGTAAAAGGCAAAGAAGAACAATTCTATGTGTCTGGTGGTATGTTAGAAGTACAACCGCATGTAGTAACTATTCTTGCTGATACTGCAATGCGAGCTGCAGACGTAGATGAAGCTGCTGCTTTAGCTGCAAAAGAAGATGCAGAACGTTCATTGAAAGATCGCGACACAAAAATCGATCAAGCAGAAGCACAAGCCAAGCTTGCAGAAGCAATGGCCCAACTTCGTAGTATTGAGCGAATGAGAAAAACAGGAAACAGTCATTAATCTGACTTAACCTTGCAAGATTAAAAAAGGCTGTCCTCGTGACAGCCTTTTTTTTGCCTAAATTTTGCTAGAATAACGCTTTATTATTTATATGGACTAAAAATCATGTCATTAAGTATCGTCATCCTTGCTGCAGGGAAAGGCACTAGAATGAAGTCGACTACAACGAAAGTGATGCATGCTCTAGCAGGCAAGCCCTTAGTTGAACACGTGATTGATACTGCCAATAAATTAATGCCAACACAGCTCACTGTGGTGACGGGTAATGGTGCTGAGCAAGTACAAACATTACTTGATCACAGAAACATCACATCAGCGCTGCAAGCTGAGCAAAAAGGCACCGGCCATGCAGTAATGCAGGCTCAAGACGTCATTGCTAACAGTGACCAAGTATTAGTGTTATACGGTGATGTGCCATTAACTCAGCAAGCTACCTTAGCTAGCTTGATTGAGAGTGGTGATCAAAATAGCCTACGAATCCTGACTACTAAGCTTGATAATCCAACTGGCTATGGTCGTATTGTTCGTAATGATGCTGGTCAAGTGATCTGCATTACTGAGCAAAAAGATGCAGATGAGCAAACGCTACTGATTAACGAAGTTAACAGCGGCATCATGGTGTTGCCGTCACAATGGTTGATCGCTTCACTACCTAAGTTAGAAAACAATAATGCTCAAGGTGAATACTACCTAACTGATATGGTGGAATTAGCTGTAGCTGATGGCATTGCTATTAACACTGTCTGTTGTGAAGACAATGCAGAAGTAGCTGGTGTAAATACCCGCCTACAACTAGCTGAACTAGAACGTCACTATCAACGTAGCCAAGCTGAACAGTTAATGACTAATGGTGTCACACTTGCTGATCCCGCTCGGTTAGATGTACGTGGTGATGTTACCGTTGGCCAAGATGTCAGCATTGATATTAATGTTATCTTACAAGGCAAGGTCACGATTGCTGACAATGTGACAATAGGTGCTAACTGCATTATCAAAGGTTCTTCTATTGCAGCAGGTACTGAAATTCTGGCAAATAGCATGTTAGATAATGCGGTTGTTGGTGAAAATGTCAGCATTGGGCCTTTTGCACGTTTACGTCCAGGTACGGTGTTAGCTAATAAAGCGAAGATTGGTAACTTTGTTGAGACTAAAAACGCCAATATTGGTTTAGGTTCTAAAGTGAATCACCTGAGTTATATCGGTGATACCGATATGGGTAAGGGGGTGAATATTGGTGCGGGTACGATCACCTGTAATTATGATGGTGCTAATAAACATCGTACGGTGATTGGTGATAATGCGTTTATTGGGTCTGATAGTCAGTTGGTGGCGCCGGTTACGGTTGCTGAGGGGGCGACTATTGGGGCTGGGACAACTTTGCGGAAGGATGCAGAGGCGCAAGCTTTGACATTGACTAAGTCTGTTCAGAGGACTGTGGCTGGGTGGAAGAGGCCGGTTAAGAATAGTGACTAAGGTTTATAATTGTGGCACACTCTAACTAATACAAGGATGAGATGGTTGATAACATATCTATTTGTTATTACGTATAAAAAATGGCTAAATCAAAAACAAAAGCACAGCTAGAGTCAGAAATTAAAGTTCTTCGTGGAGGGTGTTGGTTAGAAGCTGTTACGAAGTTACTCAGAACAGTTGTTATCGTTTGTGGGTTTATGTATGCGATGTACATTGTTGGAGAAGTGGCAGAAGATTGGTCTGGAAAAGATACTACGGCTAACATTAATGTAATTGCTGATTTACAGGCATCTGCGGCTTTAAACACCAAAAATAATCATGCAACAGAACAAACAAAAATAATAGTCCCTTTTTATTCATGGCTTCCTGGATTATTAGGATTAATTTTTGGAATAGCCGGGATTTCATACGGTAGAGCTGAGTCACGAGCTAGAAGAGATATTATTGAAAGAATGCATCCGTACCAGGAGGCATGGGAAAAAGAACATGATCCAAAAAGAACAACTAGCAAGTTGACAAAACGAGGCGATACTCGCCCTGAGGATATGTAATGGATTCAGTTTTTTATATTTTCATTTTAACGAGCACTTTAATTGTTTCTACTTGGTGGCTATGGTTTATCCAATATAAAAAGTTTTTTATTGACGATACGAGACAAAAACTTTTTAGCATAAGGGATGAACTATTTATTGCTGCAAGTAGGGGAGAAATTTCTTTTGACGATAAGCTTTATGGAATGACTAGAATCACACTCAATGGTGCAATTCAATATACTCATGATCTGACGGTTGCGAAGCTTCTCGGAAGTATTATTTTAGGTAAATTCTTAGGTGAAACACCGCAGTTGAAAAACTATCGTGATTCATGGAGTCAAGCTTTTTCAGAATTAGAGCCATCAGCTAAGAAACTCATACTTAAAACTCATAGAGATATGCATAGAGCAATGTTCAATCATATTGCTAGGTCATCACTTCTCTTAATGGCAGTGATAATACCTATTGGTATATTGTTATTATTATTTAAACATAAGAAACTTGAAAATGCTGTGGTATCAAATAGAGCAAGGGATGAGTGGATTAGTATAGATGTTGAAACAAACTCTATAGGTGAGAAGCTCGCACTATCATGAGGAGCCTAGGGTGAAGCCAGCTTGGTTTGACCATCACTCATTGACTAGCTACAGGTGTTTAAATATTCATTTTTGAAATCATGGGGTCAGCCAGCTTGACCTGATATTTCCTCATTTATTGATTAAATAGATTTTAAACGTTCATTTTTTGCGCGGCCAAAAAACGAACCAAAAAAGGCCGGCCCATGCTTGCCCTACGGGTTCCTTGCGCTTCTCGACATGATTGGGCGCTGCGCAACTCCCTTCGGTCAAACAGTGCTCGCGCTTATCCAATCACTTACTCCGATGCTCAGCTTCGCATTGAGGGCATCCTGTGCAGAATCTACAGTTGTTTCACGTAATGAAGCTGAATATTAGATCTGTTAAATATGTAGAGTGAACTATGTCTGTTAGTTTGTATCAAATAGGCATTGAACTAGAAGTGAGGTGAGTATGGGAAGGTTGCTAATTATCTTAGCTCTATTTATTGGCTTACTACAGTTGAGTGCGGTGCAGGATGTGATGAATCCACCACGTGACTTTTCAGCTTTTGAGTATGAGCCGGTGGTGTTGTATTCAACATCTTGGTGTGGATATTGTGCGAAAACACGTCGGTTTTTTGCGAAGAATAAAATCAATTACGTTGAATATGATATTGAGAAGTCAGATACGGCGAAGCGTGAGTATGACAAGTTAGGTGGTGGCGGTGTGCCGTTAGTGCTTGTTGAACGTCAAATTGTGAGAGGATATAACCCGAATTTGATTGTTGAGTATTTGGACGAGTCTTTAATAGCTGAGAAAGCATCTTAAAATATAAGGAACAATAAATGGCGAGTGTAGGTTTTTTAGCACTGATAGATGATATTGCTGCATTACTGGATGATGTGGCGTTGATAACGAAAGTGGCAGCGAAGAAGACGGCGGGTGTATTGGGTGATGATCTTGCGTTGAATGCTCAGCAAGTGAGTGGTGTGAAGGCGGATCGTGAGTTGCCGGTGGTATGGGCGGTGGCGAAAGGTTCGTTTCTTAATAAGTTGATCTTAGTGCCTTTAGCCTTGTTGATAAGTTATTTTATTCCTTGGTTGGTGACACCGTTATTAATGGTCGGTGGTGTGTATTTATGCTTTGAGGGTGTTGAGAAGCTGGCTCATCATTGGTTGCATTCGAAAGAGGAAGATGAAGCTCACCATAAGGCGATGGTTGAGGCGGTGAAGAGTGATGATATTGATATCAAAGCCTTCGAGAAGAACAAAATAAAGAATGCGATCCGGACTGACTTTATATTGTCAGGTGAGATCATTGTCATTTCTTTAGGCGTGGCACAAGGTGAATCAATAGTGACGCAAGCGATGGTGGTGTCGTTGATTGCCTTTTCAATGACAGTCTGTGTTTATGGCTTGGTGGCCGGTATTGTGAAGTTTGATGATGCTGGCTTAGCGTTAATTGCATCGGCAGGTAAAAGTGCTTGGGGCTGTGTAAAACGTAAAATCGGCGAAGCTATTTTATATATAGCACCACGCTTTATGCGCTTGTTATCTACCGTAGGTCTGGTAGCTATGTTCCTAGTTGGTGGTGGTATTTTGGTTCATGGTTTGCCATTTCTACATCATTTATTAGAACCGTTGTTGCATGACCTCGGTACGATATTAACCGTTATATTGCCGATGGTATTTAATGCTGTAATCGGTGTGATTGCAGGAAGCATTGCATTGTTAGCGATCTTAGGAATACAGCGTTTAAGAGCTTAGGCGAGATTTTAAATTGGCAGAGATAAATCAATTAGATTTACTCTGCCAGTTTGTTTATTAAGCTTGGTTATTAACGATGTCACGATATGCATGCCAAGTAGCATGTCCCAGCAGTGGATAAATAATAATCATACCGATTAGGAAGGTGACAAAACCTACCGCAGACAGCAATACGATCAAAAATGCCCACAGCAACATGGTTGGCAGATTATCCAAGGTTGCTTTAAAGCTCACTGCCATGGCATCAGCAGAGGGTAGCGAGTTATCAATAATGGCCGGTACCGATACGACGGATACTACAAAAGCGACACAGGCTAATATTCCACCGACAATGGCGTAGAGCAGGAGTTGTGACGGCGTTACTAACGTTAAAAAGTTACCCCACATAGTTTGATCTAGCGGCGGTGCAATATCGCCAACAGTGAGTGATAACACCAGACCTGATAACAGAAACCACAGTGCACTGAAGCCGAGTAATATTCCTGCAAAGCGAGTCAGCGAGCTTTGGCAATGCTGTAAACCATCGATGGATTCATCAAAACCAACCGCTTCATCATTTTCATTACGCCGAGATAATTCGCATAAACCTGCCGCCATGATCGGTCCGATCAGCATAAAGCCGGAAATGCTGGCAACAATGACGTAGATATTAAGGCTAGTGACGAAAAAGATAACCAGCAGTAATGCACTGACAGCAAAACCATAAGCTAAGCTGGCAATGGGGTGGCGCAGGAGATCTTGCCAGGCATAAGCGAGCCAAATGAACGGTCTGAGGAACCCAACTGGCTGGATAGAGAGTTGCTCAGGAACTTTCTGATTAATATAACTTTGTTCACTCATTTGTCTTTCCTTGCTTGGTTCATGGAGCTTGGACTGAGTTAGATAAGTTGATCAGTCCTGTTTGCTTGATCAACGGTATTAAGTCTGACAATTAACGACAGTTAAAGTTACATCAATTTTGCTGAGATGTTAACCATATTATTTAGTTATAGTTAAAAAAAAGCCCGCATCAGCGGGCTTTGTTGTTTATCTTAATAATAAGAACATCGATCGTTGTTTGCGGGTGATGTTGAACAGTAAGTCTTTGCCGTTATTGTGAACCAAGGGCTTAAATTCAGCTAGGTTGGCAACGGCTTGTTTATTGACTGAAGTGATAATGTCATTAGCACGTAATCCGGCCAGCCATGCAGGGCTACCGCGCTTTACTGAGAAGGTCATTACACCATCAATGTTGCCATAAGAAGGTGAAGACTCTTCAATATCACCAAAGGAAGCACCAGAAAGCTTGGGATGTGCCGCCGCTTTTTGAGCGACTTTCTTAGACTCTTTAACGGTGGCAGTTAAAGTTTTTCCTTTGCCATCACGTAGGATTTCTACGTCAATGGTTTGACCAACCATTAATAGACCGATGGTATTACGTAAGCTATCGGCATTAACTAACTTAGTGCCAGCGATACTGAGAATAACATCACCAACTTGTAGGCCTGCTTGTTCAGCTGCTGAGTCTTTGACAACACGAGTGACAACGGCACCTTTGCCAGATTGAATATCAAAGGCTTTAGCAAGTTCTTCGGTGATATCTTGCATTTGTACGCCAAGATAAGCCCGTTTTACTTCGCCAAATTCAATCAGTTGATCAGTAATCTGTTTGACCATATTACTAGGAATAGCAAAGCCAATACCGATATTACCGCTGCTTTGGCCGGGTGAGAAAATAGCGGTATTAATACCCACTAATTCACCACGTAGGTTAACTAAGGCACCACCAGAGTTACCTGGGTTAATCGAGGCATCAGTTTGGATGAAGTTTTCGTAACCTTCTATGCCTAAGCCACTACGACCTAAGGCACTGACAATACCTGAAGTCACTGTTTGGCCTAAACCAAATGGGTTGCCGATAGCAACGACAAAATCACCGACACGCAGCTTGTCAGAGTTTGCTAACGGCAAGGCGGTGAGCTGTTCAGCTGGAATCTTAATTAAAGCGACATCTGTAGCTGGATCGCTACCTACTAATTCGGCTTCAAAGCTACGACCATCTGTTAATGAAACAGTGATTTCATCAGCGCGTTGAATAACATGGTTATTGGTGAGTACTAAACCTTGTTTAGCATCAAAAATAACACCTGAACCTAGGCTTTGCTTGGTGCGATGACGAGGCTGTTGTTTAGGTACATTAAAAAAATGACGAAAGAACGGATCATTTAATAATGGGTTATCCCGAACACGAACATGGCTTTGAGTGGCAATGTTGACCACCGCAGGCTTAGATTGCTCTAACATTGGCGCTAAGCTTGGCATCTGACCATCATTGCCAAACCAATCGAATGGCAGGGCGGCGATAGCGACTTGCACTAATAAACTGAGGGCTGCTAGCCAAACGATGGTTGATTTCAACGTGCTCATCTCCAGTCCTATTGAATTATAAGATTTGCTCTAATTTTTCACGCGGATTAAAACTGAGCTCTTCTGCCATTTGTTGATAGAGTTTTTTGGCTTGCTCACTATTTGCCGGCGGCGTGTTAATTTGTAATACCACAAATTGATCGCCCGCTTCTTTACCGGGCAAACCTCGACCTTTAAGACGCATTTTTTGACCACTTTTAGCATCAGCAGGAATCGTTAGGTTAATTTTACCCGCTAAGGTTGGCACGGTGACTTTAGCACCAAATGCTGCTTCCCAAGGGGCTATCGGTAGATCAAGATAGATATCTTTGTCTTCTAGACGGTAGAAAGCGTGGTTGGCGATACTGATTTCTAAGTAGAGATCACCGGCACTGCCACCCATGCCTGCTTTGCCTTGACCTGAAAGGCGAATTTTCTTACCTGATACAATGCCAGCAGGAATTTTGACATTAATAGTACCGCCTTGGCTGGCCCCTGATGGGCGACGAACAGATTTCTTCGCACCATTAAAGGCATCTTCTAAGGATACGGTTATCTTAGCGTTAACATCTTCACCTTGAGCAAAGAAATTGTCTCCGCCGCCACCGCCCATACCACCGCCGCCAAACATGCTGTCAAAGAAGTTACTGAAGTTACCATTGCCAGAAGCGCCACGTTGCTGACCCCAACCCGGTGGAGGATTGAATGATTGGCCTTGGTTATAGTTACTACCAAATTGATCGTATTGAGCGCGTTTTTCAGGATCTTTTAAGACTTCGTAGGCTTCACCGATTTCTTTAAACTTTTCTTCAGCATTTGCTTCTTTACTGACATCTGGATGATATTTTCGCGCTAACTTTCGGTAGGCTTTTTTGATTTCATCTTGAGCCGTCTCACGAGAGATGCCAAGGATTTTGTAATAGTCTTTGTATTCCATAAATGTCACTAAAGGTTGTGAAAATTGATTTGGATCATAGGTGGGGGCAGAACGTTACTTTTTCAATAGGATTTAAGGGAAAATCCTGATGTGAAGCGACTTTTAACATGTAAAACTAAGTTAAAAATATTAATTGGAAAGGACAAGAGATGTTTAGGGTAAAAAAACTGGCTATTGCACTGACTGCAACAGCCATCGTGATGCCGAGTAGTTTACTTGCTGAGACGGTGAATTTGGATGAATTGGTTGTAACAGGCACCAAGCAAGAAACTGCTTTAATGGACTTGGCTGGTAATACCGCGACGGTCAGTGAAGAAGAAATTAACTTACTCAATGCAGATCATATTCAAGAAAGCTTGAGCCGTATTGCTGGCGTGAATATCCAGCGTGGTAATGGTGCGGAGTCGTTAGTGGCTTTACGTTCGCCAGTGTTAACAGGCCCAGGTGCTGGCGGTGCTTTTCTATTTATGGAAGATGGCATCGCTTTACGTTCAGCAGGTTTTGCTAACAATAATGGTTTGGCAGAAGCTCATTATGAAATGGCTGGTGATATCGAAGTTGTTAAAGGCCCAGGTAGTGCACTGTATGGCTCAAATGCCGTACATGGCTTATTCAATATTTTAAGTCTTGCCCCTTCTGCAGAGTTAGAGCGTGAAATTGGCTTTTCAGTGGGTTCAGATGACTTACACAAAGTAAAAGGCACTGTTAGCGATACAGTAGGCGCTCACGCATACCGTGTAAGCTTTAGTGGCACAGATGATAATGGTTGGCGTGATGAGTCAGGCTATGGCCAGCAAAAAATCACTGCACGTCATGATTACTTTGCTGATAGTGGTGATAGCTTTAAAACGGTCTTTTCTGCATTTAATCTGAATCAAGAAACCGCTGGCTTTATTAAAAGCGGCGATGAAGATGCTTATGAAGACCGTTCGTTAATGAAAACGAATGATGATGAAGATGCTTACCGTGATTGGTGGTCGATGCGTTTATCTACACGCTGGGATCATGAATTAGCTAACGGCAACTTATTTAGTCTAACGCCATATGTACGCAGCACTAAGATGGAGTTCCGCCAGCATTACTTGCCTTCACGTGCGATTGAGCAAAACGAACACCAAAGTGTGGGTGTGCAAGCAGCTTATTATGTTGATTTAGATGGTGGCCATAAAGTGATTTTTGGAACCGATTTGGAATATACCGAAGGTAGCTTACGCCAAGAACAAGAGCGTGCGAGTTACAGCTTCTTTGGTAAGAACCGCCAACAAGGCATTCATTATGACTATGATGTAGCTGCAACTACGGTAGCGCCTTATGTGCATGCTGAGTGGCAGTTAGCAGAGAAGTTTAGAGCAACAACCGGCGTGCGATTTGAACATGTTCGTTACTCCTACGATAACAATGTCGCTGATGGTACCGGCATGGCAGATGGCAGTGCTTGTTTTGCTGGTCCTTCATGTTTGTATAACCGCCCAGCAGATCGTGATGACAGCTTTAATGACTGGAGTCCTAAATTAGGCTTGGTTTATCGCTTAGCAGAAACACATAGTGTATTTGCTAATTTGTCGCGTGGTCACCGTGCGCCACAAACCACTGATTTATACCGTCTACAAAATCAGCAAGTGGTAGGGGATATGGATTCAGAACAGCTCGATAGTTTAGAAATCGGTGTTCGTGGTGACGCCAACATTTTAAGTTATGAGTTAACCGCGTTTTATATGAAAAAGAAAAATTTCTTTTTCCGTGACTCAGATGGTTTAAATGTGACTGATGGTAAAACTAAGCATAAAGGTGTGGAAGCAAGCATTACGATTCCTTTAGGCGAACAGTTCGACTTATCTGCTAATTACACTTATGCCGAACATAAATATGATTTCGACAATGCTGCAAGCGGCGTCGAAGATGGAAACTATGTTGATACTGCCCCCCGAAATATTTCTAATATCCGTCTTGGTTGGGATATCGATGCTGATAGCCGTGCTGAATTAGAGTGGAGCCACATTGGTCGTTATTATCTCGATCCATCAAATGCACATCAATATGATGGTCATGATGTGGTGAATTTACGTGCAAACACTCAAATAACAGCAAATTTGGCAATTCATGCTCAAATTAAGAACTTGTTAGATGAAGAGTATGCCGATCGAGCTGACTTTGCTTTTGGTGATTATCGTTTCTTCCCTGCTCAAGATCGTAATGTGCAGCTAGGGGCGACTTATAGCTTTTAATTAACTGCGCTGTGAACTAGTAATAAAAAAGCCGATAACTTTCATTATCGGCTTTTTTGTTTAGATAAGTTAGCTCGCTTGCCTACATTTCACATTGCACTGCAGCTTCACCAAACTGTTGGATACGTTGTTCCGTTAACGGGTGACTAGAGAAGTAGCCTTCAACACGATCTAGATCGGCTTGTTCTGAGTTAGCAGAGTCAGTTGGTCGATGTACTGTTTCCATGCGATTCATGATGCTGGTAAAAAAGCCGGGATTGATATTGTTTGTTTGCAAAAAGTGGTAAGCATAATCATCGGCTTCACGTTCAAAGTCACGTGAATAGTCCATTTCTAATAAGAAGGTAGGTAGACCGACGACAACTTCACCTAAAAATGAGGCATCGCCGACCAACATGACAGTGGTGAAGGCAATGACCGAGCTTTGAATCATGCTGCGTACCGTATGCCTATATTCTATATGACCGAGTTCATGGCCAAAAATGGCCGTTAGCTCCTGATCATCGCAAGAGAGGTTAACCATGTCATCAGTAAAGACAATCATGCCTGAAGGTAAGGCAAAGGCATTGGCACCCATTAAATCACTATTACGAAATTCGACCCTAATGGGGATAGATAATGACGTTTGATCAATTAGCGATAAAAACTTTTCTCGCAGTGCTTGTTGCCTTTGTTCGGGTAGCTGACTGGGGTTAAGTATCGACTTATCCATGTATTTTAGTGTGTTGTCACCAGAGCCGGCATATAAGCTGGCAGGCACTTTATAAGCTAACCATTTGGCCCCGGCGGGAATGCCATATTGAATACTGAGCCAGGTAATCACAATAATAGAAGCCAACATTGCCATCATCATTGGGTAGTGATTTTCTAACCAATACAGCCATTGCTGCTTAGATGGTGCAACTTCAGCTTGTAGGCTGTCTACAGCATCATTATCGAGTGTTTCAAATTTACTGCCATCATCAAATGAAATAGCACGCACCGTATTACCTACTCTGGCACTGATAGCCAGAGTAGGTAGGTTTAATTGTAATAACACCTGGTTGCTGACAGTGTCTTTTACGAGCAGCAGGCCATTAGTAAGACTAAGCTCAGCATTATGGCGTTTGGAGCTGCTGCCGGTAAAAAAATTGCCTTCAATCATGGTGATTAGAAGCCCATATCAACAGCAAATACTTCACCGATTTCATCGCCCGTCGCTGACACTTGGTCAGCTTGACTAGATGTAAAGCTATCGAAATCTGTAGCCATCACACTGAGCTGCTCTAAACGATATTTAGCGAGACGCACTTTGGCCCAAGGATAGTACAAACCAAGAGTCATGATAATGCCGAAAAGGTTAGTTAGCTGTATCCACAGCATGCTACGAACTTTGAGCGAAGATTTAAATTGGTTGTCAGCGATGCTGATGCCGTTGAACATTAGGTTTAACAAGGCGACATAAACATAGATACCAATAATAGCCATGAATAAATAGATGATAGGGATATAAACCATCATCGAGGCTGCTATTTGTTGTTGGCTTTGACTGTCCATGCTTGCCCCAGCTTCTGCGGCTGAATAGCCTGCAACGGCTGCAATCATGATTGATGAGAACACGCCAATGACAAACATAAATACAAAAGCGATGCCAAAGACTTTGAAGTAACTTTTTACGCGCGCATTAAAGTCGAAATATTGGTCACCAAAACGGTGGTTATCGACCGTAAAACGAGTTTGACGGTAGCGAATATAAGGGATGATTAAACCAAGGGTTAAAATAATAAGTAATGGGTAAGCAATATATTCTTTGGCCGCTTCACCAGTCGTACCAGTAAAGTTAAAACGAATATTACGGTAACTACTATTGATGGCATTAAAGGCATGCGAACGTACGATCAGCCATGGCGTCAGCAAAAATAAAAATAAGAAGAAAAGGGGTTCGACAATAGGATTAATAGTTCTAACGGCAGCATAGACTAGCAATATAGCAACTGCGATTAGCCGACCTTTTAAGATAGTGACGGGATTAGCTAAATAGTCGAAGGTTGATTGGGCTAAATGAGTGTTGCCGTAGAAGTAGCGTTTAGTCCTAACTTTAGCCCAGGCAGAATAGATGCCCAAGGTCACAATAGTTAATAAGATATTAACTATCCATATTCGAAAAAACTCACTGCCGTTGCCGGTGAATTCAAAGTGGTGTTGTTGTGAGGCTGGCGAGGGTGTTTGATTGCCAGCTGCATCGATTACCGGTTCAATCTTTTCCATAAAACTTCCTTGTATTTAAAGACTAAAAATCAGTCTTGCATGCTAACAGGAATTTTAATGGCCGACCATTGCTGGCTGTTGGGTGTTTAGATAGAGGTATTAATCATGCCGTTATTAAATAAGTAATTAACTTGGAACAAAGTATTTATGAAGGGAATGTCGGAGAGCTAAAGCCTAGCCTTAAGCTAGACCTTAGCGTGTGGTGTTGCTGCTTATTGTTGTTGGCTACGAGCTTGTTTGATAGCGGCTTTAACTTGTTTAGGAGCTGTACCACCTAAGTGATCACGTGCAGCTACTGAACCTTCTAGTGTTAAGACATCAAAGACATCTTCGCTGATGTGAGCAGAGAATTGTTGTAGCTCTTCTAAGCTTAATTCAGCTAAATCTTTATTTTGTTTGATGCCGTAAGCAACCGATAAGCCAACTACTTCATGGGCATCACGGAATGGCACATCTTTACGAACTAAGTAATCCGCTAAGTCCGTGGCTGTTGCATAACCACGTAAGGCCGCGTTACGCATATTGTCAGGTTTGACGGTAATTGCACCCATCATGTCAGCATAAACGCGTAAAGAGCCTAATAATGTATCGATCGTGTCGAATAATGGTTCTTTATCTTCTTGATTATCTTTGTTGTAGGCCAACGGTTGGTTTTTCATCAAAGTAAACAAGTTGAACATATTGCCGTAAACACGGCTGGTTTTACCGCGAATTAATTCAGGCACATCAGGGTTTTTCTTTTGCGGCATGATGGATGAGCCAGTACAAAAAGCATCACCAAGATCAACAAAATCAAATTGTGCCGAAGCCCAGATAATTAACTCTTCCGAGAAACGTGATAAATGCATCATTAATAAAGAGGCAAAGCTATTAAATTCAATAGCAAAATCACGATCACTCACTGCATCCAATGAATTCAAGCAAATACGGTCGAAACCTAATAGCTCAGCAGTCATTTCACGATCAATTGGGAAAGTGGTTCCTGCTAAAGCGGCAGCACCTAATGGCAAACTGTTTACACGCTTTTCACAATCATCTAAACGTTCAGCATCACGGCGTAGCATTTCATACCAAGCCATCATGTGATGACCAAATGTCACCGGTTGAGCGGTTTGCAAGTGAGTGAAACCTGGCAAAATAGTGTCAGCTTCACGCTCTGCAACATCTAATAAAGCGACTTGTAGTCGTTTTAATTCGCTGCGAATCGGCGTAATCATGTCACGTAAGTAAAGACGAACATCAGTAGCGACTTGGTCATTACGAGAGCGGCCAGTGTGTAGTTTCTTACCTACTTCACCGATCAAGGCGATTAAACGTGCTTCGATATTCATGTGCACATCTTCTTGAGCAATCGACCATTCAAATTGATCGTTTTCAATTTCCGTTTGAATGGTGGCTAAACCTTGCAGGATTTGATCGCGCTCTTCAGTTGTTAATACACCGACTTTTGCCAACATAGTGGCGTGTGCGACAGAGCCTTGAATGTCTTGTGCGTACATACGTTGATCAAATTGCACGGATGCTGTGAACTCTTCTACAAAAGCATTGGTAGGTTGAGTTAAACGGGCAGAGGACAGTTTTTTGTTGGCTGTAGTCATAATAGGTTGTCTTTGAACGCAAAAAAATTAGCGTCATTATAACGTGCTTATTCGTTAATCAGCGGGGAAATGATAGAATTGGCTATTAAATTTATATTAATGACCGCCCACAGTGAACCGCATATATGACCAATAAAACCGTTCGAATTGCTACACGTAAAAGTCCTCTTGCCATGTGGCAAGCCGAGTTTGTAAGAGATGCGTTACTTGCTTTGCATCCTGATCTGCAGATTGAATTGGTCAAAATGAGTACGCAAGGTGACAAAATTCTAGATACGCCATTGGCCAAAGTGGGTGGTAAAGGCTTATTTGTAAAAGAGTTAGAGCAAGGTATGTTGGCCGGTGATGCGGATATTGCGGTGCACTCGATGAAAGATGTGCCTGTTGAATTTCCAGAAGGCTTACATTTGCCAGTGGTTTGTAAGCGTGAAGATCCTCGTGATGCTTTTGTATCTAATAACTACCAATCTATTGATGACTTGCCACAAGGTGCCAAGGTTGGAACATCGAGTCTACGACGTGAAAGTCAGCTACGAACTAATCGACCTGATTTAGAAGTATTGCCGTTACGCGGCAATGTAAATACTCGTTTAGCAAAGCTAGATGCTGGCGATTATGATGCGATTATTTTGGCAACGGCAGGTTTAAAACGTCTTGGTTTTGATGACCGTATTAAATCGAAGTTAACACCGGAGCAAAGCTTGCCTGCCATCGGTCAAGGTGCAGTCGGTATTGAAACACGCGTTGATGATGAAGAGGTGAATGCTCTGATCGCACCATTACGCTGCCCAGAAACGTGGATCGTGGTTAGTGCTGAGCGAGCAATGAATAAACGTCTTGCTGGTGGTTGTCAGGTGCCGATTGCCGGCTTTGCTTTGTTGGAGAATGATGAAATTTGGATGCGAGGTCTAGTTGGCCGGCCAGATGGTACTGAAATTCTGCGTGCCGAAGTGAAGGGTAAGGCTGAAGATGCCGAGGCTTTAGGTATTGCCTTAGCAGAAGATTTATTGGCTCAAGGTGCGGATAAAATACTTGCGGATGTCTATGGCAGCTAAGTTAGCGGGATTAACTGTTTTAGTCACTAGACCAGAACAGCAAGCTGATAATTTATGTGATCTCATTGCACAACAAGGTGGTGATCCGGTTCGTTTGCCGGCGATCGATATTAAAGCGGTTACGGTTAAGTCATGGCCAAATGTGAATGATTACCAAGTCATTATTTTTGTCAGCCGAAATGCAGTGAGTCATTTTGTAGCGGGTTTAACTTCCCCGTTAACTACTAACGGTTTGTTGGTGGCAGTAGGTAAGGGAACGGCTGAGGCGATGAAGCAACATGGCTTGTCTGTTGATGTGCAGCCCAGCCAAGCGGGTGGCAGTGAAGGATTATTAGAATTAGCTGAGTTAAAGCAAATATCGGGACAAGGTATATTAATAGTGCGAGGTGTTGGCGGCCGTGAGTTATTGGCTGATACCTTAACTGCGCGAGGTGCTAAAATTGACTATATTGAGTTATATGAGCGGTGCTTACCTACACCCACAAAAACAGAAATAGCAGCGGCGTTGTCTGTGGACAGCGTGGTTTGCACGAGTGGTGCTGGTTTGAAAAACTTAAGTTTGTTATTAGAACAAGGCATAACAACATTATTAAATAAGCCATTAATCGTTTTAAGTGAGCGGTTAAAGCAATATGCAGCTTCATTAGGCTTTACAGAAATATTAGTAACAACGGATGCAACAGATCAATCGATCGTGCAGCGATTGATGGAATTGGGGAGATAAAATGGCAGAAAAAAAGCAAAAACAGACAGACAAGGAAGCAGTTTTGGATGCTGAGCGAGTGAATGATGATGCTCAAAAATCGAAAAAACCAAGCTTAGTTTGGTTGGCGATTATATTGTTAATAGTGGTTAATGCTGGCGCTTATGCTTTGTGGTATCAGCAGAGCTCAACGATTGCACAGCTGCAAAAGCAATTGTCACAAGCTCAACCTGTTGCAGACAACTCGATTGATATTAAGCAGCTGGTGCAAGCCGAAAACAAAGCCGCACAGAATAAGTTGTCTGAATTAGCGGCTCAACAGCAAACCATAACTGAAAGTTTAGCTGCATTACAGCAGGCTGCAGAAACGGGTGATAAAGGCCGCGAAGCTGAAAAGCAATGGCTTGAAGCCGAGTTACATTATTTGTTAACCGTTGCGAACCGCCGCTTATTATTGGCTAAAGATGTTGAGGGTGCGAAAAGTGCATTAACAATGGCGAGTCAACGAATTGAAAGTGTCGGCGATTATAGCTTGCACCCGTTGCGCGCTTTATTAGCTGATGAGCAGCAAGCGTTAGCAGCAGTGAATAAAGTAGATGTAGAGGCCTTAGCACTACAATTGCAAACAGCACTTAACCGTGTTGATGAACTGCAAATGTGGATGGGACCAGAAGTAACGTCTGAGCAAGAAAGTAATGATGAAGAAGTTGTCAGTGAACAAAGTTGGCAGCAGGTATTAACTTCGATGTGGACTGAAGTTAAGTCTTTAGTCGTTATTCGTCATAAGCAAGATGGCAATGCAGCAGTATTGGTACCTGAGCAACGCTATTTTGTATATCAAAACTTGCGCCTTCAGCTGGAGTCAGCAAGGTATGCATTGTTAAGTGGCGAAGTGAATACTTATAAATCTAGTTTGAAAGCAGCAACAGATTGGTTAGATAGATACTTTGTGGGTGATGAGCGTGATGCTATGTCGACTACATTACATGAGTTACAGCAGCATGATATTGAACAAGACTTTCCTGATATTTCAGCTTCTTTAAGTTGGTTGAAAGCACAAGGAACTGAGCAATGAAAGCTGTCATCGCTATTGCTATTGCCTTATTGCTTGCTGCGGCTTTGATTTGGCTAGCTAATTTTGAGCCGGGCTTTGTATTATTGCAATATGGATCGTGGAGCTTAGAAACCTCATTGATCGTCTTTATGGTGGCTATTACGGTCATCTTGATTACCGGTTATTTTAGTTTACGAAGTCTGGTCTTGTTTCGACAAGCACCTAAACGATTAGCTGCATGGAATGAAACGCAGCGCCATAAACGAGCTGGCCAAGCCTTAACTCGAGGTTTGATCATTCTTGAAGAAGGTCGTTGGGCAGAAGCTGAGCGTGTTTTAGTTCGACATGCTGGCAATAGTGAAACACCGTTATTACATTATTTGGCTGCAGCGCGAGCAGCTCAAAAGCAAGAGCAAGCAGAGCGTCGGGATAATTACTTAAGCTTGGCCCATCAGACTACCGAAGGTGCTGATATTGCAGTAGGGGTCGTGCAGGCAGAACTGCAATTGGCCGCGGGGCAAAAAGAACAGGCGCTGGCAACCTTACAGCACTTGCGAGAAGTGGCTCCTAAACATCCCTATGTCTTACAGTTGTTGCAGCAGTTACTGCAAGATTTAGAGCAGTGGCAGGATGTACAAAATGTATTGCCAGACTTACGTAAGCGGAATGTATTGGAGTCGTCGGCAGTGAAAACCTTGTCTGATAATACGGTTTTAAAACAGCTAGAAGTCGCGCTGGCACGTCAGGATTGGCAACAGCTCAGTCAGTTATGGCAAGCTGTGCCAACGAAAATTAGACAGCAGGAAAGTTTGTTAATACCTTATGTGGCTGGGCAAATAGCACAAGGTGAAAATGAGCAAGCGATAACCCTTATTGAACACTTTTTGATCAAACAATGGAGTGATACATTGGTTGCTCAATATGGTCAGTTGGCACAAGGTGATATATTAAAACGTTTAGCTAAGGCTGAAACATGGCTGAAAGCCCACCCTGATAATGCTGGTTTATTGTTAACCTTGGGTCGTTTGGCTCTAGCTAATAATTTATGGGCAAAGGCCGAAGACTATTTACGCTCTAGTTTAGACTTAGGGCCTCGGGGTGAAACACATCATGCTTTAGCAACGGTGCTAATAGCTGCAAACAAACATGAACAGGCTGTAGAGCATTATCAACTGGGCCTTGAGTTAATGTTGGCACAAACTCAACAGCGAATTAAATCTGCGTAGGTTATTGAATAATTATGGATGGTTCTCACTCAACATATTTAATTGATATATTGGCACTATTACTGGCCACGGTAATTGTAGTGCCTATTTTTCATGCTATTCGTTTAGGCGCCATTTTAGGTTACTTAACCGCTGGTGTTATTTTAGGCCCATGGGTCTTAGGAATCATCACTGAGGTAGAAGAAATTCGTCATTTAGGCGAATTTGGCGTTATTTTTCTACTCTTTGTCTTAGGTATCGAGCTAAAACCCGAGAAGCTTTGGCAGATGCGTCGCTTGGTCATTGGTTTAGGTGTCGGCCAATTGCTAATTACAGCGGGTGCGGTATATGGCATTGCTATATGGTTAGGAGTCTCTCAGAAAGAAGCCATTATTATTGGTTTTGGTTTGGCATTATCTTCAACGGCTTTTTGTTTGAAACTGTTATCAGAACGTGGCGGCATCATGACAGTAATGGGCCGAATGTCCTTTTCGATTCTATTATTGCAAGATCTAGCTGTGGTGCCATTATTAGCCTTGGTGGTCTATCTGGCTGGTGGTGATAGTGCGACTGCTGAATCGGGTTCAGGCTTATTAATGCCTATTCTGGTCATCATTGCGATGTTATTTGCAGGTCGTTATTTATTAAACCCTATTTTAGGCCGCTTAGTTGCTAGTCGAGATCCTGAAGTATTTATCGCTGTAGCAGTGTTGTTGGTGTTGGGCGTAGCTTGGATCATGGAGTCAGTTGGATTTTCAATGGCCTTAGGTGCGTTCTTAGCCGGAATCATGCTGGCAGAGTCACATTATCGCCATCAAATTGAAGCAGATATTTTGCCGTTCAGGGGAATATTACTAGGTCTGTTTTTTATGACCGTGGGTATGGGCATTGATTTTGGTTTGTTGTGGGATCAGTTTGGTTTGATCTTGCTACTGACTGTGATTTTAATGGTTATTAAGGCCTTAGTTGTTTATATCTTGGCAAGAATCAGTGGTGCTCGTCACGATATTGCCGTGCAAAGTGGCGTATTGCTATCCCAGAGTGGTGAATTTGGTTTTGTGATGTTTAGTGCTGCAACTTTAGCTGGGGTATTGGATGACCATGTTAGTCATATATTGATCTTAATAATTGCTCTTACCATGGTGTTTACCCCTTTTGTGGTTAAAGCGGCCAATGTATTGTTATTGAAGTTTTATACACCAGAAGCCGATGACGATGAAAACTTTTCTGAGTTCGTAGAAGACTCGGAGCAACATGTAATTGTCGCAGGCTTTGGTCGTGTTGGTGCGCGTATTGCTGCTTTATTAGGTGCGGCTGGCGTGCCGTATATAGCTATCGATATGAGACAAGAACGTGTTAAATCTGCTCGAGAACAAGGTTTTCCAGTATTTTTTGGTGATGCTAGCAAAGTGAAAGTATTACAGGCTGCAGGAGCAGATCACGCCAAAATGATTGTGGTGGCATTAGAGAATCCTGAACAGGTCGATCGATTAGTTTCTTTAGTTAGACAGTATTATCCAAGCATGCCTATTCATGCGCGAGCTCGGGATCGTAAGCATTGTGCTAATTTGATATTGCAAGGTGCAACAACAACCGTATCTGAAACCTTAGAAACCAGCCTACGCTTAACTGAAGAGGTCTTATTGGGGAGTGGCGTGGATGAAGCAACAGTGTTGCAGGTTATCGATGAGTTCCGTGATGACTATTACTCAAATGTGGTGAAAAAAGTGACAGAAAATGCCGTGGTCTTAGGTGAGTTAAGACATTAAAAAAGGCAGGATAAACCTGCCTTTTTTATATTTCAATATCGAATCAATGATGAGCTAAATACTACAGCCTCATTGGCATAACAACATATTGCCTATCTAATTCTTCATTGGCCGGGGTAATTAAAGCGCTGCTATTCTCATCGCTGAATACCATGGTAACGTGCTCATCTGGAATCGCATTGAGTAGATCAAGCAGATAGGCATTATTAAAGGCAATTTCTAAAGTTGCACCTTCATAATCAATGCTAATTTCTTCTTCAGCTGATTCTTGTTCTTGGTTGATCACGGTTGCTTTAAACAAGCCGGATTCTAAGTTAATTCGTACACTACGATGTTTGTCACTCGACAAAATAGCCGCACGAGATAAGGCTTGTTTTAATTGTTCGCGGTCTGCTTTTACTTCCTTATCACCACCTAAAGGCAATACCCGTTCGTAATTAGGGAACTGGCCATCAATAAGCTTAGATGTGAAGTGCAAGTCAGGCAGTTCTACTTTAATTTGCTGATTACTAAATGCTAGTGTGACATTGTCTTCACTATCATTAAGCAAACGACCTAATTCTAAAATAGCTTTGCGAGGCACAATGATGCTGCTTTTTTCAGCTAAGCTAGTCTCGGTAGTGATACTACCTAAAGCAAGGCGGTGGCCATCGGTGGCAACCGCTCGTAAAATATTTTCTTCACGTTCTAGCAATAAGCCATTGAGGTAGTAGCGAACATCTTGGCTGGCCATGGCAAAGCTAGTTTCATCAAATAATGCCTTTAGTGCTGATTGTGGCAAAGTGATCTCATCAACATAGTTGGCACCTTCACTATCAGGGAAGTCTTCACTAGGCAATGTGGATAATGAAAAGCGACTTTTACCTGCTTTTACCAGCGCTTTATTATCTTTAGCATTAAAGCTAATCGTAGCATTGCTCGGCAATGCACGACAGATATCAAGGAATTTCCTAGCAGAGACGGCAGTTTTACCCTCTTGTTCGACGGCAACAGGCAAGGTTGCAATCATCTCTAATTCCATATCAGTACTGGTCATTGAAAGCTGATTACCGTGCACTCGCAGTAAGATGGTTGATAAAATTGGCAATGTAGATCGGCGTTCAACGATGCTACAGACTAACTGTAGAGGTCGGACAATTGTTTCTTGGCTAACAGTAAATTGCATTTTTATTCTCTCAACTTAGCTTGATAAGGTGCGCAGTAAATTACGGTAATCTTCAGCAATACGAACATCTGTTTCTTTTAACTCAGCAATTTTTCGGCAAGCATGTAATACAGTGGTGTGGTCACGACCACCGAAGGCTTCACCAATCTCTGGCAAGCTATGATTCGTTAATTCTTTAGCCAAGGCCATTGCAATTTGGCGTGGTCTGGCTATAGAGCGTGTGCGTTTTTTTGATAATAATTCAGATACGCGGACTTTGAAATATTCGCCGACAATTTTTTGGATGTTTTCTAAGGTAACTAACTTTTGATGTAGCGCTAATAGATCTTTTAAAGCTTCCTGAGCCATTTCAATTGATAACGGCTGATTGGTAAAGCGAGAAAAGGCCATTACTCGTTGCAAAGCACCTTCTAAGTCGCGGACATTAGATTTAATGCGTTGAGCAATGAAAAAGGCGACATCATCTGGCAAGGTGACTAGACTTTGTTGCGCTTTTTTAATCAAAATGGCGACACGTGTTTCAAGTTCAGGTGGCTCGATGGCAACTGTTAACCCCCAACCTAAACGAGACTGTAAACGTTCGTCTAAGTGTTCAACTTCTTTAGGGAAGCGATCACAGGTTAAGATAATTTGGCGTTGGCCTTCTAATAAGCTATTAAAAGTATAGAAAAACTCTTCTTGCGAGCGCTCTTTTTTCGCAAAAAATTGAATATCATCAATTAATAAAGCGTCGGCACTGCGGTAATGTGATTTAAATTGATCGATCGCATTGTTGCGCAATGCGGTAATCATATCTTGTACAAATCGTTCTGAGGACAGATACATTACTCGGGCTTTAGGATTATTTTGTTTAATCTTATTGCCAACCGCGAGCATTAAATGTGTTTTACCTAAGCCGGTACCGCCATAAAGGAATAACGGGTTATAACCACTGGTACCGGGGGCTTCTGCAACGTGTAGAGATGCGGCTCGAGCTATTTGATTAGATTTACCTTCAACGTAAGAATCGAAGTTAAATAGAGGGTTTATAGGGCTGCCCATTGCTGGCGCCGGCTCTTTTCTTCTATCAATTCGTGCTGCTGCTTCTGGCTCTGGCTCTACGGCTACAGAACTATTAATGGTAGGTTCTTTTTTTTCTACGACTTTAGTGCCAACTTCGATGGTAACAGTGGTGATTGAACCGTTACTCAGCGCATGAATTAGTGAGTTAATCTGTGATTCAAGTTGTTCTTGTACCCATGCTTGTACATAAGGGTTTGGTGCTAATAATCGCAGACTAGTATCTGTTTCAATGGCTTGTAGCGGGCGTAACCATGTATTCAGCTGTTGTGCCGAAAGATCACCTTCGAGATGGGTTAGACATTTTTCCCAAAGGGATGATGACACGGTAACTCCTTGATTAGTATTGTTAATGATATGTTTTTTTGTCGTATTTCTGTGGTTTGTCTGTTATTATGTAACGTTCAAATCAAGACCGCTAAATTTAGCCTTAAAGGTGAATTTTGGCAAGTAATAAATATTTGTTATCACAATATATATGATTTGACTCCGGCATACTAAAAACACTATAATTTCAGCCCTTTTGCTTTAGGCCGATCATTTGGATCGTCTATTGAATAGCAAAAAACCATTATATTTTTGTGGAGTCTGTTGAAATGAAAAGAACTTTTCAGCCTAGTAATATTAAACGTAATCGTACGCATGGTTTCCGTGCACGCATGAGAACTGTTGGTGGTCGTCGAGTTATTAATGCTCGTCGTGCTAAAGGCCGTGCAAGCCTTACAGTTTAATTTTTCTCTAAGCTTTATTTAGAGGAGCATGACTTGGCACACTTTAGCCGAGCCATGAGAATGAATAACCCGGGAGATTACTCTCGGGTATTTCGTTCAGGCAAACGCATTGGCGGCGGAGGCCTAACAATTTTAACGGTAGAAAACTCAGTGGGGTATCCTCGACTGGGCCTGGCCGTAGCCAAGAAACATCTTAAACTTGCGTGTCATCGCAATCGTTTAAAGCGAATTATTCGTGATTCATTCCGACATAATCAGCTCGAGTTTAGCAATATAGATATTGTGGTGTTGTCACGTGCAGATGTAAAAAAACGTGATGATAAGCAAATCCGCATAGCCTTAGAGCGACATTGGTTAACGGTGGTGACGCAATGGCAAGAATCCTAATTAGCTTCGTTCGCGCTTATCAAATTCTACTTAGTCCTTTAATGGGCATGCATTGTCGCTTTCAACCGACATGTTCACATTATATGATGGACGCAATCAATCGTTTTGGTGCCATCCGTGGCACATGGCTTGGATTACGCCGACTATCTCGTTGTCACCCATGGCACAAGGGTGGCTTGGATCCTATTCCTGAATTAAAGACAAAAAAACACAATGGATAATCTTAGAACTTTTGCCATATTTGGCTTACTTATTGTCTCTTTATTATTGTGGGAAGCATGGCAAAAAGACTATGTACGCCCACAGCAAGCGATACAAAATGCGACTGTTGAATCAATAATTAGTGATTTACCTGAGACAGTACAACAGGATGACTTACCAAGCTTACCGTCGACACCGAATTTAACTAATTTACCTGATCTAGTACAAAGCACTGTCAGTAAATCAGAGCAAATTCATGTTAAAACAGACGTGATAGATTTGCATATCAGCTTGCAAGGTGGTGATATCCGCGACTTGGCACTGCTTCAATATGCGGTTGATTCAAGCACACCAGATATTCCTGTACAGCTAATGGCAAGTTCAGCCTCACAGTTTTTTGTAACTCAATCAGGCCTACGTTCAAACTCAACTGCGCCAACGCATTATGATAATTATAGTGCTGAGCAAACAGAGTATGAGTTAGCTAATGGCGAAGATAGTTTAGTGGTGCCGTTACATTGGCAGACTGATAATGGTTTACGAATCACTAAAACATACCGTTTTAAGCGTGATAGTTATTTAGTTGAAGTTGACTATCAAATTGAAAATAGCTCAGGTGAAACATTCTCTGCATACCCTTATGCACAGTTTAATCGTGTTCGCCCGCCGGAAGATTCAGGCTTTATTTATACCTACACAGGTGCTGTTTTTTCCAGTGAAGGCTTTGAATACGAAAAAGTTGATTTTGATGATTTAGATGATAATGCTTTTAACCGCACTGCTGGTGATGGTTGGACCGCAATGATTCAGCATTATTTCGTCGCTGCTTTGATTCCAAATACTCATGATGAAGAAGTGAGCTTTTACGGTAGATCAATCAATGATCATAACTATACTGCTGGTTTTAGAATGCCTGCTGTTAGCGTGCAAAGTGGTGATACACAACAAGCTAATTACAGCATGTACTTAGGTCCTAAGGAGCATCAGCGTTTAGAAGTTGTGACGGATAACTTAGACTTAACCGTTGATTACGGAATGTTAACTATTATTTCTCAACCATTATTTACCGTGATGGAATGGATACATAAATTAACCAATAACTGGGGTTGGTCGATTGTATTCTTGACTGTGTTGATTAAATTGGCTTTCTATCGACTATCAGCAGCAAGTTACCGTTCGATGGCTTCAATGCGTAAATTAACACCTAAATTAGCGAGTTTAAAAGAACGTTTTGGTGATGATAAGCAGAAGTTTAATAAAGCGATGATGGACTTGTATCGCACGGAAAAAATTAACCCACTAGGTGGTTGTTTACCTATTTTGGTTCAAATGCCAGTATTTTTAGCATTTTACTGGGTATTAGTAGAAAGCGTTGAGTTACGCCAAGCAGACTTTATTTGGTGGTTAAATGACTTAACAGCGATGGACCCATATTTCATTCTGCCAGTTATTTTCGGTATTAGTATGTGGTTCCAGCAACGACTAAACCCTGCACCACAAGATCCTGCACAAGCAATGGTTATGAAAGCATTTCCAGTGATTTTCACTGTCTTCTTTGCTTTCTTCCCTTCAGGTTTAGTGTTGTACTGGGTAGTGAATAATGTTCTGTCTATTGCTCAACAATGGCATATCACACGTAAGTTAGGCGCGCTTTAAAGCTAATAATGGATACGATAGCTGCCATTGCCACAGCACCTGGTCGAGGTGGCGTTGGTATAGTTCGAGTATCGGGAGCTACTGCATTAACAATTGCTGAAGCAATATTAGGTTTTACACCTAAACCGCGTTATGCACATTACAGCCCATTTAAAGATCACAATGGCGCTATCCTTGATGAAGGGATAGCGTTATTTTTTCCAAATCCAAACTCGTTTACTGGTGAAGATGTCTTTGAATTGCAAGGTCATGGTGGCCCGGTAGTCTTAGATTTGATCATGCAAGCATGTTTAGCATTAGGTGCTCGACCTGCTCGGCCTGGCGAATTCTCTGAACGAGCCTTTCTCAATGACAAAATGGATCTTGCTCAAGCAGAAGCTATTGCGGATCTAATTGACTCAGCATCTGAGCAAGCCGCGCGTTGTGCCTTACGTTCATTGCAAGGTGTATTTTCTAAAAAAGTACATGAACTGCTTGATCAACTTACCTATTTACGTATTTATGTAGAAGCTGCTATCGACTTTCCAGAAGAAGAAATTGATTTTCTTTCTGATGGCAAGGTTGAAGCAATGTTAGATAAGTTGAAACTGTCAGTTGATTCAGTGTTACAAGAGGCTGAGCAAGGTGCGATCATGCGAGAAGGCATGAATGTCGTTATTGTTGGCCGGCCAAATGCGGGTAAGTCGTCACTACTCAATGCCTTGTCGGGTAGTGAGCGCGCTATAGTCACGGATATTGCAGGAACGACACGTGATGTATTAAGAGAGCATATCCATATTGATGGCATGCCATTGCATATTATTGATACAGCAGGCCTACGACAAGCATCTGATGAAGTTGAGCGCATTGGTATTGAACGAGCATGGCAAGAGATCGAGCAAGCTGACCGTGTACTGTTAATGGTTGATAGTTCTGCTGGTGAAGCTGATGCCGAACAATTGTTGCATGCTATCTATGATGAGCAAGGCTTAAAGTCACAGGCTGATAGTGCGATTGCTGAACACCGAATAACGGTTATTAGAAATAAAGCTGACCTTAGTTCAGAGAAAGTTGGCTTTACTGAACAAGCACTATATCCAACAGTAACGATGTCAGCCAAGCAGAATAGTGGTGTTGAGGCTCTTCGTGAGCACTTAAAAAATGTTATGGGCTATAACGCAGCTGCTGAAGGTGGATTTTTAGCGCGCCGTCGCCATATAGAGGCGTTAAAGCAGGCTCAGCAATCGATATTAGATGGTGAAAGTCAGCTACATGGCATGGCTGCCGGTGAACTATTAGCGGAAGACTTAAGAATGGCTCAACAAGCCTTAAGTGAAATTACTGGAGAGTTTACTGCCGATGATCTACTTGGTGAGATTTTTGGTAGCTTCTGTATTGGCAAATAGTCACTCACGTTTAAAGTGTTAGTGGTTTAACAAATAACGTAATTTTCTTTCCTGTTGGTCGTGAACTTTGTTAGTCTTCATAACTCAGCTCCTGATCTGCAAGGAATAGTTATGGAAAAACATTTTAAATATCAGTTTGTATTGGTGATGTTTCTAATGTTTTTAATTGGTATTTCTAGTATTTATTTCCTTGCTAATATCTACTTCACTACACAAAATATGTATGAGCACCCTTATCGGGTTAGTAATGAGCTCAAACAGTTTAGAATTTCCATTCACCAAATCAACCTAGCTTCACAAAACAGTGATGATATCGACTTTCAAAAAGTAGGTCAGCAAGATTCTACCAATAGAATAACTCTAGAAGATATCGCACTGTCATACCAAGGTGATAAGGCCGATGTGAGCTTGTTAACCCAGTTATATGAGCAATGGTTAACCATTCGAGTCTATTCCAATGATAGCCAATCAACTGCTTCTGAACAGGAAATATTTAATCAGTTATTAGCTGAGATTGAAGTGATGTCAATTTTTGCTGACAATAATGCCGCTGAACTATTTAAAAAGGCACAATCTGATGCCTTATTGTTTGCGGTATATATAGCTGGCGCATTACTATTAGCTGGTGTGCTCGCGTTGTATCTTTATCTACGTACCTTAACGGACTTACGAGAAGTGGCGGCTAACAGAAAACAGTACCGCTATTTAATCGATCAAAATGTAATGATTGCAGCGGTAGAACAAGATGGTAGTATTTTTGAGATAAGTAATCAGTTGAGCCGTTTCTTATCGATGAGCAAACAATCAGTGTTAAATAAACCGATAAAAGAGATCTTTTTTTCTGAAAATGGTCAGTTTGAAGAGATGTGGCAAGATGTTACATCTGGTGCTAATTGGTATGGTGAACTTAAAATCATTTGTGACACTGATACCAAATGGTTAGGTGTAGATGTTTTGCCGATGCAAGATAGTGATTTTAGCTATTCAGGCTTTCGTTTTTTGGCACAAGATATCAGTGACAAAAAATCCTTAGAACATATTTCGATCACCGATACCTTAACTGGGCTATTAAACCGACGTACCTTAGATGAAACCTTGGACCGAGTTACTAGAGTCGCTCAACGCCATAAAGAGCCGGTTACGATCGCAATGTTAGACGTAGATTTCTTCAAACAGTTTAATGATACTTATGGTCACGCTGCGGGTGATAATGTATTAACCAGTCTTTCAGATGTCTTAAGCGGCATGTTTGCAAGAGCAAATGATTATGCATTTAGAGTGGGGGGGGAAGAGTTTGTTGCGGTATTTAATGGCAAAGATGTAGAAACATCGTTAGCTTACTTAGAGAAGGTCAGATTAGCAGTGAGGAGCTTAAATATTACGCACGAACACAGTAAGGTTGATAGCTGCGTGACAATCTCAATAGGTGCAGTCTATTTTGACGGTAATGGTTTGGCTGAAGGCCAATTGATTTTATCTGATGCTGATAGTAATTTGTATCGAGCTAAAGAAACTCGAAACCATACGGTTCAAACCATCCATGGTAAACCGCCACCAGTTTTTGAAACTGATTAATACTTAGGGTGAAAATGAAGAACCACAGCCACAGGTAGTGGTGGCATTTGGGTTTCTAATAACAAATTGCGCGCCTTCAACACCATCAGAGTAATCAATTTCAGCGCCTACTAGATATTGGTAGCTGGTCGCATCGATTAATAAGGTCACGCCATTTTTTTCAACTCGGGTATCGTCTTCACCGACTTCATCTTCAAATGTAAAGCCGTATTGGAAGCCTGAGCAACCACCACCGGTAATAAATACTCGCAGTTTTAATTGATCATCACCTTCCTCGGTAATGAGCTCGCTGACTTTTGCGGCGGCTGCGTCGGTAAAATTAACGGGGCTAGGTACTTCGCTAGTCATGATGTTCTCCAAAAAAAAAGCTTATCCCATAATTATCCTATTCTGAGTAATTTAGTCAAGAATTAGTCTGAAGATTAGCTTAACTAACAGCAGAGGATCTCGATAAGGAGCTAAGTATTAACTTGCTATTAGCCGACATCAATTGATAAAGCTAAAACCTGACTTAGTTGATTTAGGTTGAGCCCAGACTGTTGCTGCCATTCATTGTAGGCAGACTGTACTTTTTGCATATCTTTATTACTGCTTGGGTAACCATCTATTACGCCAGCATCGATCAATGCCGCTGCACCATCAGTGCCGATGATAAATCCTTGCTTACCAACATGACGCAGAAAATACTGGCAAGTGCGCGGGCCTAAACGAGAACCGTGTTTGTGTAAATAATTAAGTAAGCCGACAAAGTCAGCAGCTGGCCAGTCAGCAATGAACCGTCCAAAGGAACCATGGCTTTGCTGTATATCGAGCAACATGGCAGCATTAGATTGCACAGCAAGAATTTTTTTATGGTGCTTGATAATGCGTGAATCAGACAGTAGCTGATCAATATCATCAGGGCTCATCCATGCACAACGAGTAACGTTGAAATTCCAGAATGCCTGTTCAAACCCCGCCCATTTATAGTCGACAATTTTCCAGACAAAGCCTGCTTTAAAGATTGCTTTGCTCATGGCGTCTAGATAGTGTTCGTCTTCAGGTGCTGCTAGTTCTGTAGCTGATTTCGCAGTATTACTGAGTAAAGCATTAAGTGCTTTTTCTCCACCTTTACGCTCGAGTGCTCGTTGGTATATAGCTGCAAATTTTTTCATTATTGCTTTAATGATTTGTCTGTCATTTAATAAATGCCCCATCTTTCTTGGCGTGAATTTTTTTCACCAGGAGAAAAGCAACAGTAAACCCAGCTTAAGCCGATGATTTCGGTAATTACTGACTTGGCTCCATCACTTGTTTTCCACCACTGTGCTAGTGAAAAACGTGAAGGTTGAGCTGCATAAACGCCTAATTGAACATCATCAAAAAAGGCCATTTGATAAAGCTTAAAACTACGGCGAGCATGTACATCGCTAGAAAATAAGTCCAATGTTGAAATAGCTGGATGATTGCTTGCGAGCCAGTCCCTAACTATAACAGCAGAAAGGTAGGTGCGATTCTGTGCTGAGGCAGGCGTCGGCAAGCTAATTATTTGTGATGGTTCCAGCCCCTGGTTAATTAAAAATGCAGCGGCTTTATCAGCAAAATTAGGGTAAGTTGGCTTAAGTTCTCGCGTATTGGGGCCGCCGGTGGTGAGCAGTAAGCTGTAGTTACCTTCTCTAAACTGTGTTGCAGCTAACAGTAGTGCCGGCTCAGACAGCCAACCTTCTACGACTAAAATTTGGCCATTAATCGGTGCTTGTTGAGCCAAAAAATGACCTGCTTGTCGGATAATTAGACTAGCCGTGAGCGTCGTGACTAATAAAAGAGTTAGCAGTCCCCAAAGGGTGGGTAATAGAATTTGTCGCTGTTTAACTAAGGCTGGAAAGCGCATGAGTTATGGGTATCTTTTTCGGTACTAGATGGTTAATCTTCTTTCTGCTCTAATTGAAAGTTATTTGCGTCATCAACCACTTGATGTTCAATATCAAGAATTTGTTCATCATCGGCATTGATATGGATCATCTGGCCATTCACGGCTGAACCCATTGCCATTTCTAATAAGTTGTAATAAACATTGCCTTGCACTTTTGCTTTTGGCGCAAGCTCGATATGTTCTGAAGCAAATACGTTACCAGTAATGGTGCCATTAACAACGAGGTTAGGTACTCTTACTTCACCCTCAATCGCGCCCATTTCACTCAGTGTTAGTACTGATTCTTTATCACCCGTTGCATGGATATTACCTGCAATGCTGCCATCAACACGTAGTCCACCACTGAAGCTGATATCGCCCTTGATATGTGTATGTTGCCCAATCAGGGTATCAATTCGGGTTGATTTACTTTTACGTTTATCTTTTTTGAACATTACTCACCTCAGTTAGGGCTTATCTTCAATTTGCCAATCTAGTGTTTGTGAAATGGTTTTCTTTTTCTTTTGTTTAATTGCGATAGTAATTGATATCGGTTCAACATTGTCTGCTATTTTTAATTGGCCTTCAATGACTTGAACATGTCTCAGTTGCAAGTTTTGATTTTCAGCATTAATTTTCTTAGCGGTACCATCTGTTGTTTGACCGTTAACGGTAATAGCAACAACGCCAGTAAGTGGTTTACTAATTTTTTGACCTTGAGTAATGACCACTCGATAGTGATATGAATTCGGTTGTGATTTGTCGGCAGATAACTCTAATTCGCGAACCTGAAGTTTACTGGAGCTATTGCCCTGGGTAACGGTTTGGTAAAACACCAAGTCTTTATTAAGGTTGATTACTGTTCCTTGCAGCTCAATAAGCTGCATCTGTAATTGTTGATCAGTGGCTTGCTGTAACTTTAAGTATTGTTGTAACTCAGTTAGCTGCTTTTGCAGTGTGTTATTGCTTTGTTGTAGCTGTTGATTGTCTGTGCGAAGCAGTTGTCGTTGTTGCTGTACGCTTTTTAGTTGTTGTTCCAGTTCGGTTCGTTGCTGCTGCTGAGCTGTGGCATTGCTTTGGTTGTATAGCCACTGGCCAGCAACAGTCACGACAATAACTGTAATTAAGATTACAACTAAACGTAGTGGCTGAGCTGGCGTTATGACATGTTTGTTAAGCGAAGACATATTCTAAGGTAGGGTCGCAATATGGTTAATCGCTGTCGTTTCCTCAAAACCAAACATAATATTCATATTTTGAATCGCTTGGCCTGAAGCACCTTTAACCAAGTTATCAATGACGGACAATACAACGACAGTATTGCTACCTTGAGGCTGGTGAACAGCAATACGACAAGTATTTGAACCACGAACACTACGTGTTTCAGGATGTGAGCCGGCCGGTAAAATATCAACAAAAGGTTCATCAGCATAACGTTGTTCAAACAAACTTTGTAAATCCACCTCTTTGTTTAAGCGACCATATAATGTGGCGTGAATGCCTCTGATCATTGGTGTTAGATGGGGAACGAAAGTAAGATCTACTTCTTTACCGGCAGCCATAGTCAGCCCTTGCTCGATCTCTGGCAAGTGACGATGGCCAGCGACGGCATAAGCCTTCATGTTTTCAGATGACTCAGTTAACAAAGTACCAATAGCAGCTTTACGTCCGGCACCACTTACTCCAGATTTAGTATCAGCAATCAGGTGATCAACATCGATGATATTGCTTTCTATCAAAGGTAAAAAACCTAATTGTGTTGCAGTAGGGTAGCAACCTGGAACAGCAATCAATTGTGCCGTTTTAATTTGCTCACGGTTTACTTCTGGTAAGCCGTAAACTGCTTGTTCAATGAGCTTAGGGCAAGTATGCGGCGTGTTATACCATTGCTCCCATAAGGCAACGTCTTTCAGACGAAAATCAGCAGAAAGATCAATAACACGGGTGCCACGTTGGATGAGCTCTGGCACTAAAGCCATAGCAACCGTATGCGGTGTAGCAAAGAAGACGACATCACAGCTTGCCAGTAGCTCGACATCCGGTACGGTGAAGGCGAGATCGACATGGCCACGTAAATTAGGAAATAGTTCAGAAACAGCCATGCCGGCTTCACTGCGCGAGGTAATCACTTCAAGTGATACTTCTGGGTGGCCTGCTAATAACCTGAGTAGCTCTACGCCTGTGTATCCGGTGCCGCCAACGATGCCTACTTTTATCATGATCTATCTCTATATATTTAACTTTAACAACACATAATAAAAGAGCTACCCAGAAAGCGAAAGGGCAGATTGAAGCTCAGTTTTGATTTAACAGCTGCTCTAGGCGTTGTTTTTGTAATAGGTATTGATTAGAAGTGTAAGGGCCACCTTGGCTGAAGGTGAGTTTGGTTATGTATAGCGGATATTGTTGATGGCTTTTTCGTAACCGCAACATGAGCTCTCTAACGGCGAGGAAGACCGATTTATCATTGGCTGTACCTTGAAATAATTCCTGGCCACAATATATTTTGCATTGAGCATGATCATCGGCGGAATCCATTTCAACCATCACCGGTAAATAACTTTGGCCGGCCGGAGTTTGCAGCGGAATAACATTGACCTGCCAGTCGGAATTCACTTTTTCTAAACGATAAAAACGTAATTTGTTAATTTCATTTTTAAGCTTAATGGTATTTAAAAAATGATAAAAATGAGTGATTAATGTCGACTCTGTTAAGCCATAAAAATGTTGTTCAATCAGGTTGCCCAATTCATCAACGATGTAGATAGTAATTTGTGCTGATTGTAGTTGCAGAAATAAGGTGATTTGTTGTGGTGATTGGTAGCGTAACAGTTGATTGAATAGCTCATTATGTTTGATCGATGAGTCAACTTTACTGGTTGAAAAATGGCGGTTAACATCCATCAGTACCTGCAGCATATTGCCCTGCTTTGATACTAAGCGAACGAAACATGCTTCATGCTGCCAGTGCAGCTGATAGAGCTGTTCTGAAATGGCCACAAAGTAATTGCCACTAGTTGCAGTCGTTTTATAGTGAGTAATCACCTCGTTATAAAGGGTTGATAGCCGGTTGCTTATCGATTGACCATGAGCTTCGGATGGGCACCAGCTGATAATATTGTCAGCTGATAACTGCTCGGACTGCCATTGCAGTAGTTTGGCTAACACCTGCAAGGGACTATCTAAACCTTGATAGGTTATATAGTGCCATTGTCCCCATGAGGTTAAAACTAACGCTTCTACCGTTACGATTAAGCTCTGACGATTGGCTGCATGGTTAAGCGGGTCACTTTGTAAACTAGACAATACTAAGCCTTGCTGGCTGAGGTTATCAGTCGGGCTGTGTTCGAGGTTAATCACTAGCAGCAGTTGTTTTATAGTTGCTGGTTGCTCTAAGTTTTGCTCGCTGATTGTTGGTGTAAGCTCTTTAAGGTTTGAGCGTAATAACTGTTCAACCAGTTGTAATATTGTATTTATAGCTATTTGATGTGTTTGATCGGCAATCTTCAGTCGGGTTGATTTGGTGAGCAATTGATTAGCTATTGCCCAAGCGAGCACTTGCACCAAAGAGTCTGCTTGATATAGCGCCACTTGTTTGTTGCCAATAATGGCTACTTCATTAAGCATCCAGCCTTGCTGTTGTGTCGTTCGATATAGGTACAGATGTTGTTCTGAGTTCTTAGGTAATAGTGCTGGCGGTAAACAAGCGATAATGTCAGGCGCTGACTCATGTAGTTGCTGCTTACGTCTTAACTGTTTTATTTGTTGCTCACAGTCGAGCTGGTGTTGCTCAGCAAAATTTAACAGGCTATGACTGACATCAAAGACTATATTACGAAGTTGTTCATATTCAGTAATACATTGGCGATAAGTTGCTTGTGAACGACGGTCTAAGTCTTTAATTTGTTGCTCAGACCATTGCCATTTATCTATGAGTTGGCTACAAAACTCACGTCGCCATGGATAGATAGCATGGGCAACCTGTTGTGACAGCCGCTCTTTAAATAAAAAATACAGTGCCTGTTTAACCAGTAGCAAGCGTTCGTTACTGAGTTCGCCTTGTTGCTGTAGCTTGGTTAATTTAAGCAGGTTACTATCTATCTGTAATGGGTTTTTCTCATCTTGATAAACGGTATGTTTTAAATCATTGCACAGCCAATTATGTTGTGGGTAATTGAGCAAACAATATTGACTATAGAGCAAGTCTAACAGCGCTTCAAGTCCATGCTCCATGGCAAGATTAAGCTGTTTATAAGTGAGATCAAACAGTGGTTGTGCATCCATCTCAACAGGTAGTTCACCAAAGTCGATAATACTGTGATGGTTTAACCTGCGTTGCTGGGTCAGCTGTTGCACTGCTTGTTGATAATCTGTGGTGTCAGGCGGTACTAACCACCAGGCGGGCAGGCTGCCAGCCAATACTAAACCATTCAAATAAAAGCGGTTTAAGTCATGGGCGGTAAATGAAGACGGGTTAAGATCCGAGATATTAAATAACCGAATGGTTAAGTTAATATCCAGACTAGTCGCCCATTGTTGCAGTGCCTGTGATTTTTGCTGTAATAAGGCTTGTTCAGCGCTGGCCACTTGTTCGCTATGAACGAGCCATAGATCAAAGTCAGCTCGCAGGGGGAATTGTAGACCGCCATGATCATTGATCAAGTATAGACCTAAAATAGGATAGTGGCGTAACGCTTTGCGCTTAAAGTTAAAACTATGATTAAATTTCTGCGCGGCACTGAGCTCTACTTCATTAGGCTGATAATCACTAATACCGGCTGGAGCTGAGTCACTGATAAAAGCGGGTAATGTGGCAGAGTTACTGTGGAAGATCAGTGGCAGCAATTCAATAAAGGCTTGCTGTTGAATTGGAGATAGCTCTCGTAACCGCGCGATCCGTGTGCGGTTAAAAGCTAAAAACTGTTTAAGTACGTCGCTTGTTTCCATTGCAAGCTAATGACTGCCCTAGTGTCTAAAGTGACGCATGCCGGTGAAGACCATTGCAATGCCATGTTCATCAGCAGCAGCAATAACTTCATCATCACGCATTGAGCCACCCGGTTGAATAACTGCGCTGATTCCAGCTTCTGCAGCTGCATCTAGGCCATCACGGAATGGGAAGAAGGCATCAGAGGCCATTACAGCACCTGGAACAGTCAAACCGGCATCTTCTGCTTTAATACCCGCAATACGACTACTTACAACACGGCTCATTTGGCCGGCACCAATACCGACTGTTTGTTGTTTGTTTACATAAACAATCGCGTTGGATTTAACAAACTTAGCGACACGCCATGCAAATAACAAATCAAGCATTTGCTCTTCAGACGGTGCTTTTTTAGTGACTACTTTTAACTCATCAGCAGTGACTAATGCTGTATCGCGATCTTGAACTAATAGGCCGCCATTAACACGTTTAAAGTCTAAACCTTCAGCCTGTTGTGTCGGCAATGGCCCACAACATAACAGACGAACATTGGCTTTTTTACTAATGATTTGTTTTGCTTCATCACTAATTTCTGGAGCGATGATAACTTCAACAAATTGGCGATCAATGATGGCTTGAGCTGTTGCCGCATCTAAAGTGCGGTTAAAGGCGATAATGCCACCAAAAGCAGAAGTAGTATCTGTTTGGTAAGCTAAATCATAAGCCGTTAATAAGTCATCGGCAATCGCTACACCACAAGGGTTCGCATGTTTAACGATGACACAAGCTGGTGACTCAGGAAACGCTTTAACGCATTCCAAAGCTGCATCGGTATCAGCAATGTTGTTATAAGATAATTCTTTACCTTGTAACTGCTCAGCTGCAGCAATAGAGCCGGTTTCTGGTTCAGCTTCAGTGTAAAAAGCTGCTTTTTGATGCGGGTTTTCACCATAACGCATATCTTGAGCTTTTTGGAATTGAGTATTGAAGGTACGAGGGAAGTCTGCAGTGGTATCGTCAGCTTCAATCTTGCCTAAAAAGTTAGCAATTGCACCATCATAATGAGCGGTGTGTTCGAATGTTTTTACTGCTAAATCAAAGCGAGTAGCATCATCAACACCACCTGTTGCTTCTAACTGCTCTGTTACACGGCTGTAATCAGCTGGATCAATTAATACAGTGACAGAAGCATGGTTTTTAGCTGCGGCACGCAACATTGTTGGACCACCAATATCAATATTTTCAATGGCCATTGGTAAAGTGCAGTCGTCACGAGCAATAGTTGCTTCGAATGGGTAAAGGTTAACTACGACAAGATCAATCGGAGCAATGTCATGCTCAGCCATGATGCCTTCATCAGTACCACGTCGACCTAATAAACCACCGTGAATTTTTGGATGCAAGGTTTTGATACGGCCATCCATCATTTCTGGAAAACCAGTATGTTCAGATACTTCTTTAACAGGAAGTCCTGCTTCTTGTAATAATTTTGCTGTACCGCCAGTAGACAGTAATTCAACACCCAAACGATTTAGTTCTTGAGCAAGCTCTAAAACACCTGTTTTGTCTGACACACTGAGTAGCGCGCGCTGGATTTTATTCATGTGATTTCCTGATTGTTGCTAGGCTGTTATAAGCCGTAAAGTTTTAATTTTTTGCGTAGCGTGCCACGGTTTAAGCCGAGAATTTCGGCGGCACGACTTTGATTGCCATTGGTATGAGTGAGTGTTGCTTTGAATAAAGGCGCTTCAACTTCTGCCATGAGCATGTCATATAGGTTGGCGGTTGAATGACCATCTAATTGTTCAAAGTAATCTTTTAATGCGGTTTCAACACATTCGGCGATGGGGGCATTTTTTTGCTCGCTGGCCACATCTAATTCGAAGCAGCTAGCAGGCTGTTTTTCTAAAGCTTGTGTCATGCTGCCATCGTATCCTTATCTTCAAGTTGAGCAAAAAACTGCTCAGTGAAATCGAGTTGTTGTTGCGGCTGTTCGAAGGTGTTCATTTGTTGACGGAAAGGGTTTCCATCTCGTAACCCCTTGCTATACCAAGCGATATGTTTGCGAGCCATGCGTACACCGGTGTAGTCACCATAGAAATCGTACAGGGTATGTAGGTGCTCGATCAAGGTTTGTCTGATTTCTTTTACTGATGGTGAGGCTAAAACCTCGCCCTGCTGCAAATAGTGGTTTATTTGCCTAAAAATCCATGGGTTACCTTGTGCAGCACGGCCAATCATTAAGCCATCAACACCGGTGTAATCAAGGATTTGTTTAGCTTTGTCTGGGTTTGATATATCACCGTTAGCAATCACTGGAATTACAATTCTAGACTTGATATCAGCAATGGTATCGAACTCCGCTTCACCTTTATAAGCGTCTGCTCGTGTTCGGCCATGCACTGCTAGGGCTTGAATGCCTGACTCTTGAGCAATGCGAGCAATAGTCACACCGTTTCTATTATCTCGGTCCCAACCCGTCCGAATTTTTAAGGTAACAGGCACATCAACCGCATTGACAACCGATTCAAGAATTTCAGCGACTAAAGCTTCATGTTGCAATAATGCCGAACCAGCCATCACATTACAGACTTTCTTGGCTGGACAGCCCATATTGATATCAATGATATGCGCGCCTTGTTCAACATTATGTTGGGCGGCTTCAGCCATCATTTTTGGATCTGCACCGGCAATCTGTACGCTACGCGGTTCAGGTTCGCCATCATGGTTAGCACGTAATAAGGACTTTTTACTGGCCCATAATGATTTATTAGCTGTAATCATCTCTGATACGGCCATGCCTGCACCTAAACGTCGGCATAGTTGTCGGAAGGGACGATCGGTCACGCCAGCCATGGGGGCTAAGAAAAGGTTATTCGGCAGTGTATAAGGGCCAATTTTGAATGCGTGATCAGTCATTTCGTTGACCGGTCAAGCGAATCCATTCTTCCTTTTGGCTAGGTGGCTGCATTGCAAACCAAGTTTGATAAGTTGAACTCACATCCTGTGCTTGTTCTTCTAAAATACCTGACAAAACGATCGGTGCTTGTGGCTTAGTTAATTGTGAAAATAGCTCAGCTAAAGACTGTAATGGTCCGGCTAAAATATTCGCAATCAGTAAATCAGCTTGATCGGTAGGGCAATCATCAGGGAAATAGGTATCGACTTGTACGCCATTACGCTCGGCATTAGCTTGTGTTGCTTCTAATGCTTGCGGATCAGTATCAACACCAATTACCTTCTTTGCGCCTAATAAAGCAGCTGCAATGGCTAAAATACCACTGCCGCAACCATAATCAATGACGTATTTACCTTTAACATCTGCTTGGTCTAGCCAGTTCAAACATAATGCGGTAGTTGGATGGGTACCAGTACCAAAAGCAAGACCTGGATCTAACATGATATTAATGGCTTCTGGTTGTGGTGGTGTATGCCAACTAGGACAGATCCACAAACGTTCGCCAAAAGAGATAGGATGGAAGTTATCCATCCATTCGCGTTCCCAATCTTTATCTTCTACAGCTTCAACACGGTAAGTTGGCACGGTTGCTGGCGCCATTAAGGTCGATAAATGTTCAATGGTGCCATCAATATCGATATCTGCATCAAACAATGCGATAACCCGAGTTGCAGCCCACAAGGGCGTGGTGCCGAGTGCAGGTTCAAACAAGGGTTGATCGGCATTGTCTTGGAAGGTGATTGCACTAGAGCCACATTCCAATAGCATGTCTGAAAGCTGATCAGCAGCGTCAGGCGTGCTATCAAAGATAAATTGTATCCAAGCCATATTACTAATGCTCTACCTTACAGTCCGAGTTTCTTTTCAAGGTAGTGGATATTAGTACCACCGGTTTGGAAGTTAGCGTCACCAATAATATCTTGCTGTAATGCGACGTTGGTTTTGATGCCTTCGATACCAATTTCATTTAACGCAGTTTGCATACGAGCAATCGCTGACTCACGTGTTTTACCGTAAACAATCAATTTAGCGATCAATGAATCGTAGTTAGGTGGAACACGATAGCCACTGTAAACATGTGAATCTACACGAATACCTGCACCGCCTGGAGCATGGTAATGAGTAATCGTACCTGGGCTAGGCATGAATGTTTTAGCATCTTCAGCATTAATACGACATTCAATGGCATGGCCATTAATAACGACATCTTCTTGCTTGATAGATAATGGCTCACCGGCAGCAATACGAATTTGCTCAGCGACAAGATCAGTGTCTGTGATTTGCTCAGTAACGGGATGCTCAACTTGAATACGAGTATTCATTTCAATGAAGTAGAACTCACCATCTTGATACAAGAATTCAAAGGTACCAGCACCACGGTAACCGATACGTACACAAGCATCAGCACAGATTTTACCCATACGTTCACGTAATTCAGGGGTAATGCCTGGCGCAGGTGCTTCTTCTAATACTTTTTGATGACGACGTTGCATAGAGCAATCACGTTCGCCTAAGTGAATAGCATTGCCATGTTCATCGGCTAAAACTTGGAATTCAATATGACGTGGATCTTCTAAGAATTTCTCCATATAGATCATGTCATTCTTAAACAACGTTTTTGATTCACTACGAGTAAGAGCGATGGCATTCAGCAAGTGCGCTTCACTATGTACTTCACGCATACCACGACCACCACCACCACCAGATGCTTTGATAATGATTGGATAACCAATTTCACGCGCTAGACGAAGGTTAGTTGCATCATCATCACCTAGTGGGCCATCTGAACCCGGCACACAAGGAACACCCGCTTCTTTCATTGCTTTAATGGCAGAGACTTTATCGCCCATTAAGCGAATTGTTTCTGCTTTAGGACCAATAAATACAAAACCGCTACGCTCAACACGTTCAGCGAAGTCAGCATTTTCTGATAAAAAGCCGTAACCAGGATGAATGGCAGTGGCATCAGTGATTTCTGCTGCACTGATTAATGCCGGTTCATTCAAATAGCTTTCAAGAGAAGAGGCAGGACCAATACAAACCGTTTCATCTGCAAGTAATACGTGTTTTAAATCACGATCTACATCAGAGTGAACAGCAACGGTTTTAATGCCTAGTTCTTGGCAGGCACGAAGTACACGAAGGGCAATTTCGCCGCGGTTGGCAATGACAATTTTATCTATCATGAGATTTGTTTATCCACAGTTTGGTGTAAGCAAGATTGTTACGTTGAAATAGCGAGAACGGCTATTTATTCGATGATAACTAATGGCTCATCAAACTCAACAGGATGGCCATTTTCAACCAAAATAGCTTTAACGGTACCACTGCGATCTGCTTCGATCTGATTAAACATTTTCATCGCTTCGATGATGCAAATTACATCACCAGCAGCAACGGTTTGACCGACTTCAATAAAGGATGCTGATTCTGGAGAAGAAGAGCGGTAGAAAGTACCGACCATTGGCGATTTAACTGCATTGGCTGTGTTGTTAGCCGCTACAGGCGCTTCTTCAACTGCTGGAGTAGAGGCAACAGGTGCTGCTACCGCTTGGGGAGCTGCTGCTGGTGCTGGTGCAGCAACCATGACAGGTGCAGTTGCACTAGCACGGCTGATACGAACAGACTCTTCACCTTCTTTAATTTCTATTTCGGCTACATCAGATTCTTGAATTAAATCTATTAATTTTTTTATTTTACGAATATCCATGGAAAAACCTTATTTATTAATATGTGTAATGGCTGCTTGTAAAGCGAGCTCATAGCCTTGAGCACCCAAGCCACAGATAACACCTACAGCAATATCGGAAAGATATGAATGCTGACGGAACTGTTCTCGAGCATGTACGTTGGAAAGGTGTACTTCAATGAAGGGGACCTGCACTGAAGCTAATGCGTCACGTAAGGCGACGCTAGTGTGTGTGAATGCGGCGGGATTGATAATGATGAAAGCGGTGCCATTGGTTCGAGCAGTATGAATGGCATCTATCAGTTCATGTTCCGCATTACTTTGAAAGTTAGTTAGCTGGTGATTTTTGTCGATGGCAAGGCCAGTGAGTTTGGTACTGATATCAGCTAATGTTTCATGACCATAAATGTCAGGTTCACGAGTGCCTAAAAGGTTTAGATTGGGGCCATGCAATACTAAAATTTGTGCCATCGTGAAGTTCGCATCTTGGTAGAGGAATAATTTAAGACGGAATTTTGCACCAGAGGGGGGGGAATGTCCAGTTTTTTGAGCTAAAAATGCGCAATAATGTGGCTAAATTCGTCGAAATAGATCAGATATGGCGGAAGTCCTTATTGGGCAAGGCTATTGATATGTTGCAACAGTGCCGTCGCTGAAACATCGCCAACCAAACGATGCTGATTATATTCTTGGCCAGAGGCGTTAAAAAACAACATGGTTGGCGGGCCAAATACATTGAGTTGTTTGAGTAATGCTTGATGTTCAGTAGTGTTATCAGTCATATCTACTTGCAGTAATTGCCAACCTTGTGTGGCTGTAACAACAGCTGGATCTGCAAACGTTGTCACTTCCATTTTTTTACAATCGATACACCAGTCGGCATAAAAATCGACCATGGTCGGTTGACTGCTGGTTGCTAAAGCCTGATTTAACTCGGCAAAACTATTCACTTGCTTGAACTGCAAGGCTGACTTTTCAGCTGCGAGGTTATTGTTTGAACTAGCGATATTTAATGGCTGCCAAAGATTATGGTTGCCGCTGCTGCCACCGACAATCAGTAAACCACCATAAATTAACAAGATCAGACCAATGCCTTTCCAAAATTTAGCCCAACCACTGGCCTCAATACCAAGATTAGAGAGTGCCCCGAGATAAATAGCGGTTACAATTAAAAGTCCGCCCCAAAGTAATAAGCTAATCCAGCCAGGGATAATGCGTTCTAACATCCAAATAGCTAGACCGAGCATCAATACCCCAAACACAGATTTAATGGTATTCATCCAATCACCGGCACGCGGTAATAAGCTACCTTCTGAAGTACCAATGGCAATTAAAGGTAAGCCCATACCGAGACTAAGAGCAAAGAGTGCTGCACCGCCTAAGATAGGATCGCCCTGTTGGCCAATAAAAATTAACGCACCGGCTAAAGGCGGAGCTAAACATGGACCCACGATGACACCGGAAATGAGGCCCATCAAGGCAACGCCAATTAAAGTACCGCCTTGTTGCTGGTGGCTGACTTTATGTAAGCGATGTTGCAAAAAGTGGGGTAATTGCAGCTCAAATAAGCCAAACATCGACATCGCTAAAATGACAAATAAGCCACTGAAACTACCGATTATCCATGGGTTTTGGAAAGCCGCTTGTAGGTTTTCACCTAATAAGCCAGTAAGTACACCAGCGGTGGTATAAGTCACTGACATGGCCAATACATAAGTTAATGACAGGATAAAGGCACGGCGGGTCGTGATGCTTTCACCTGCACCAACAATAATGCTGGATAGGATCGGGATCATCGGAAAAACGCAGGGGGTAAATGCGAGCAAGATGCCTAGCCCGAAGAAACCTAATAATATTTTGGTCAGACTATCTTCGGCTAAGCTCTGTGCCAGTCGATCTTGTTCTGATAACACAGGACTTACGGTGTTGATGGCTGCGTTAGCTACATTCTGATTGGTTGTTTCAGCAGCCGACTTATTATTAGCGGCTAACAGCAGTGAAATTTGCTTGGTAATCGGTGGATAGCAGATGTTAAAAGTTTCAGAGCAACCTTGATAACGAACCGACAGAGTGACTTGTTGGGTGTCGCCATTACGACTTAACGGTAGCAAAACCTCTGTATCGTGATGATAAACCTCACTGAGGCCAAAAATTTCATCCATTTTGTTTTCGCCAGCAGGTAGCGAATAACTAAGCAATTTAACCGCATCGTTGTTGATAATTTCGAAGCTAATTTTATCGCGATATAGATAATTACCTTTTGCAACCTGCCATTGAGCTAATAACGTTGTGGCATCGATGACTTTTGCTGAAAGTTGAAATGCCTCTTCCACACTAGGTGGAACATCAAAATCATCATTTAAGCCTAGGCTATCTAATAGACCTGGCCGCGCATTTAGCGAGGTTGTTATAAGTAGAAATAGTAGAAATAAAATTTTTTTCATAAGTTGTCTTGGGTCTAAAAGCCGTCTTGTCATTGACTATCAACAAAGCAGATTGTTTCATTGAATTAAAAAAAAATAAATTGAGTCGAAATAGACTGTCATAAAACGGTAACATTCGCACTTTAATATTATCTGATCAATTAATTTGAAGAGTTGGCGTAGAGTGGAAATTAAAAATATTTATCAAATTGAAAAACAAGCCATGAAAAAAAGTCACACTGAATTAGGCCGAATTGGATTCGCCTTATTTTTCTTGGTTGGTATTTTAGCTTTCAGTTTTAGCACGAGTGGAGGCATGAACAATAGTGTTTTTTTAGCTATTGCGGCTGTTTTTGGCGGTTATATGGCAATGAATATTGGTGCCAATGATGTAGCCAATAACGTCGGCCCAGCAGTAGGCTCTAAGGCGCTAACCATGGGTGGCGCGATTGTTATCGCGATTATTTTTGAAGCTGGTGGTGCTTTTATTGCTGGTGGTGATGTAGTTTCAACGATTAAAAAAGGCATTATTGATATCAATGCCTTTGGTGATGATACAGATAGTTTCTTGTGGGCGATGATGGCAGCCTTATTAGCTGCTGCCTTATGGCTTAATATCGCTACCATGGCAAAAGCGCCGGTATCGACCACTCATTCCATTGTCGGTGGTGTGATGGGGGCAGGTATTGCTGCTGCTGGTTTCAGTATTGTTGACTGGGGCACAATGGGTAAAATTGCCAGTTCTTGGGTTATATCACCCGTTATTGGTGGTGTGATTGCAGCGGGTTTCTTATTTGCCATTAAAAAAACCATTATTTTTAAAGAAAATAAAATTGAAGCGTCTTATAAATGGGTGCCTGTTTATGTCGCGATTATGTCGTGGGCTTTTGTAACCTACTTGGTTCTGAAAGGCTTGAAAAAGGTTTGGCCTTCACTGATTTCTACCATTAATGACATCACATTTTTTGCTATTGAAGTAACTAAAAAGCCAAGCTTTACGACAGCCGCTATTATGGGTGCAGTCGTTGCTGTTTTTGTTTTCTTTTGGATGAAAAAATCACTCAAAGGTAAGCTAGATAACCTTAAAAATGATCGTGCTAGTGTCAATTTATTATTCACCGTGCCATTGATCTTTGCTGCCGCCTTATTGAGTTTTGCTCATGGTGCTAATGATGTGGCCAATGCGATTGGTCCATTGGCAGCGATTAATGATGCTGTTGTCACTGGTGGTATTTCATCTAAAGCAGGCATTCCATTCTGGATCATGGCAGTGGGAGCACTAGGTATAGCACTTGGTTTGGCTTTATATGGCCCACGCTTGATTAAAACAGTGGGTAGTGAAATTACCGACTTAGATCAAATGCGTGCCTTCTCTGTGGCAATGGCGGCAGCGATCACGGTGATTATCGCCAGTCAATTAGGTTTACCAGTGAGTTCAACTCATATTGCAATTGGTGGTATTTTTGGTGTCGGTTTCTTACGTGAATGGTTAGATTCGACCACCAGCATCGAATATGAAATTGAGCAAGATAAAGCTGAAATCAGAGATGAGAAAAAACGCCTACAAGCTTTAAAGGCTGAATTAACTCAGATCGAGAAGAAAGAAGAACGTAGCGATAACGATTACCAACGTATCTCGACACTTTATCGTGAAATTGATGAAGAAGAAGCTACCATCAAAAAAGCGAAAAAGTCGCTGAAAGAAGATAAGAAAAACTTATATGTTAAACGCGATGCGATTAAGAAAATTATTACTGCCTGGGTAATTACCGTACCTTCTGCAGCAGTATTAGCCGCGTGCATGTTTTACATGATTAAAGGCTTTATGATTTAATCGTCAACAAGCAATTAACGGCAGTTACAATGCGGTTTTAAGTAATACTCTAGTGTTATTTAAAGCCGCATTTTTATTTTATCTACGATAAAAAGAAGTCATATGGAACGCGCGCAACAGGTTCTTAAATCTACATTTGGTTATGATCAATTTCGTCATAGCCAGCATGACATTATTGAAACCATCGTCAATGGCGGCGATGCCTTAGTATTGATGCCGACCGGTGGTGGTAAATCACTGTGTTATCAGATCCCTGCTTTAGTGCGTGATGGCTGTGCCATTATCGTGTCGCCGTTGATTGCCTTGATGCAAGATCAAGTCGATGCCTTGCAGCAATTAGGCGTTAATGCTGCGTTTATCAACTCTAGTGTCAGTGCTGATGAAGTGCGTGATATTGAACAATTGATGCAGCATAACGAGTTAGATTTGGTCTATGTCGCGCCAGAGCGGCTGTTGATGGATCGGATGTTGTCGCTGCTTGATCGCTGTCATATTTCCTTATTTGCGATTGATGAAGCGCATTGTGTATCGCAATGGGGCCATGATTTTCGGCCGGAATACCAAAAGCTTAAAATCTTACATCAACGTTTTCCGGATGTACCGCGGATAGCGTTAACGGCAACCGCAGATCAGCGAACTCGCCAAGAGATTATCAGTCAGCTGCAACTAGAGTCAGCGCGTGTCTTTCTGACCAGTTTTGATCGGCCTAATATTCACTATGCAATTTCAGAAGGGAATAATCCCAAGCAACGTTTGTGGTCATTTTTAGAAAATAATCATCCGAATGATGCTGGCATTGTTTACTGCCTATCGCGTAAAAAAGTAGAAGCGATTGCCGAATGGTTAAGCGAGCAAGGTCGAACGGCATTACCGTATCATGCCGGCCTACCTCAGCAAGTACGACAAACCAATCAGCAACGGTTTTTACGTGAAGAAGGCGTCATTGTTGTTGCCACCATTGCCTTTGGTATGGGTATCGATAAGCCTGATGTCCGCTTTGTTGCTCATTTAAATCTACCGAAAAGTGTTGAAGCCTACTATCAAGAAACCGGTCGAGCAGGCCGTGATGGTGAACCTGCCCACGCCTGGATGGCTTATGGCCTGCAAGATGTGATTACTTTGCGTCAATTTACTCAAGACTCGAATGCTGATCAGCAACACAAACAGGTAGAGCATCATAAATTAGAAGCGATGTTGGGTTTATGTGAAGTGAGCACCTGTCGTCGTCAGACATTATTAGCCTACTTTGATGAAACACTGGCGCAGCCGTGTGGTCAGTGTGATAACTGCCAAACACCGCCAGAAAGATGGGATGGCACTGAATCAGCACAAAAAGCCTTATCGTGTATCTATCGCACCGAGCAGCGTTTTGGTGTTAATTACATCATTGATATCTTGCTGGGTAAAAGTGATGAACGTATTCAGCGTAATGGTCATGATCAAATCAGCACCTTTGGCATCGGCACTGCATTTTCAGCGGTTGAATGGCGTAGTGTATTTAGACAATTAATTGCCTTGTCTTATATTAATATTGATATGGAGCGACATGGCGCTTTAGTGTTGACTGAAAAGTGTCGAAGCTTGTTACGTGGTGAACATAAATTACAATTAAGAAAACAAGTTAAACAAGAAGCGCCAACCAGCTCTAAAAAGCAGAAAAGTATGGTGCGACCGCAAGACGAAGGCTTATGGCAAGCACTACGTTCATTGCGTACCGAGTTGGCAACAGAATTGGGTGTGCCACCTTATGTGGTGTTCTCTGATGCCTCATTGCAAGACATGATTAAAATCAGACCACAAACGGTCAATGACTTTGCTCAAGTATTAGGTGTCGGTCAGCAGAAGCTACAACGTTATGGTCAGCAGTTTGTGGCTGAAATTGTTAATCATCCATTGTCTGATCTGCTTAATAACCGCTTAACTGCCACCGTTAATGAAACCTTAATGTTATTTGAGCAAGGCTTAACGATCGATGATATTGCCAAGCAACGCTCAGTGACCAGCAATACCATCTATACTCACTTGGCCGATGCGATTGAGGTTGGCTTATTAGAGGTACGTGAAGTGACGGGTTTATCAAAGGCTGAGTTTAATGAAATAGTCAGCATGATTGAGTCACAAGAAGATATGGAAAAAGGCCGGCTGAAACCGGTGTTTGATGCCTTAGGTGGCGAATATGAATATGGTATTTTACGTTGTGTGCAAGCAGTGATGTAAGCGAGAGCTTGCTATGATGGCAACTGTTATAAAACTGTAATATAAAGTCCGTATCATTCAGTAATTTTGATGTAGTCAGGAACAAAAATCATGACAACAACGATTTTAGTAGTAGAAGACGACAAAGCGATTCGTGAAATGCTGGGCTTCACCTTAAAACAATCAGGTTTTGAGTGTGAATTAGCCAGTGATGGTGAACTCGGTTTTGAGTCATTAAATAAACAGCAGCCCGATCTGATTTTATTAGATTGGATGTTGCCGGGTATGGATGGCATTGAATTTATCCGTCGGCTACGTGCCAATGAGTTTTTAGCTAATATTCCGGTCATCATGTTGACCGCAAAAGGCGAAAGCGAAGATATGGTTAAAGGTTTAAGCGTGGGTGCAGATGACTACGTGAATAAACCATTCTCACCCGCCGAGCTTATCGCCCGGATCAAAGCGGTAGTACGTCGCTACAGCCCGAGTGATGCTGATGATTCTAAGCAACTAAAATTAGGTGGTTTAGTGTTAGATACTAAGAGTCACCGTGTTTCAGCAGATGACAAACGCATCGAATTAGGGCCAACTGAATTTCGGCTATTACACTTTTTCATGAAAACCCCTGAGCGTGCCTATAGCCGTGGCCAGTTACTGGATCAAGTGTGGGGAGATACAGTGTATATCGAAGAACGAACTGTGGATGTACACATTCGTCGCCTGCGTAAAGCCTTAGAAGAAACTGGCCATGACAACTTAATTCAAACAGTTCGTGGTGTAGGTTATCGCTTTGCAGAAGACTAGGTTCATTAATTAATGCGTTGGGATAATTGGCGACTGGCAGCCATCGTCAGTATGTCTGGCTTTCTCGGTTTACTGATCGAGCAAATGATGACCATGATGTTTTTTGCGGTATTGCTATACGCATTATGGTTGCAACGCAGTTGGAATCAACTCTATCGTTGGGTTAGAAACCCTAAGAAAGTGAAAGCGCCCAGTGCTGAGGGTGTGGTTGATGATGTCTGCCGAGAGATCGAACGCGTACGAAAACAAAATCGTGATCGAAAAAAGAAATTGGCGGGTTATTTAAAGCGTTTTCAAGCGACCACTGCCGCCTTACCTGATGCCGTGGTGGTATTGGGTGATGACAGTTTAGTTATTTGGTCTAATAAAGCAGCAGAATCATTGCTAGGTCTCTATTGGCCTAGAGACAGTCATGTCCGTTTAAAAAATGTCATTCGCACACCTGAGTTTCAAACCATCATAGCGGCACCGATTGATGAAGAGCATCAACTGATTGTGCCATCGCCACGCAACTCAGACATGCGCTTAGAAATCAAAATAGTGCGTTATATGACCAGTGGCCGATTATTGATTGCCCGCGACATCACCAAAACCTTAAAGCTACAACAAATGCGCCGTGACTTTGTTGCTAATGTATCGCATGAATTACGCACGCCATTGACCGTATTACGTGGTTATTTAGAAACCTTTAATCAAGATAGTCCAGCAGAAATGTGGGGCGCTGCTTTACCAACCATGCAACAACAAACTGAACGTATGCATGTGATGATCACCGACTTATTGGCTTTATCTCGGTTAGAAACCGGCGAAAAAGAACTGACTGACGAACCTATCGATATGCCGGCATGGCTAAGCTCGATTATTGATGATGCTAAAAAAATAGAGCAATTTAACGAGCATGATCTACAACTGCAGATTAACAGCGAACAGCACCTATTAGCAGATTCAGATGAGCTACGAAGTGCGATTTCAAACTTAGTGTTTAATGCCGTCAAATACACACCAGCACAGACAAAAATCACCCTTAGTTGGTCAGTGGATAAACACGGTGGCCATATTGTGGTGGCTGATGAAGGTGAAGGCATTGAAGAGCAACACCTTGAACGGCTGACGGAACGTTTTTATCGTGTTGATAAAGGCCGTTCACAACAAGCGGGTGGCACAGGTCTCGGTTTAGCGATTGTTAAACACGTATTGCAACGTCATGAAGCAGAATTGGCGATCAGCAGTGAACTAGATGAAGGCACACAGTTTAAGTGTGATTTCCCCCTGCATCGGGTGGCTAGTTAAGCCATTTACCATTAAAAACTACTCTAGGTATTGCAGGTATTGATCAATATTACTAGATGTACGACTTTGAGAGTTTAGCGTTTCAGCAATGGATAACACTGAGTGTAATTCATTTAACGTCGTTTTTTCTTGCTCAGTGAGCGTGATGCCATCAGTATTATTTATCTGTTGTTCCAACTGAGCCATCGTTGAAGAAATATCAGAGCTACTCGATTGTCCAAAAGTATCAATAATATTTATCGCTTTATTTAATATTTCTATTAAATTATCAGCTTGTTCATTGTCTTCAAAGCGCTCAATAATATCGCTGGTACTCTGCTTTATAGTTGCCAATGTTGATGATGATTCTGTATCTGACGAACTGTTGACACTCATCTCCTGTTGAAGACTGGCTAATTGATCTGCTGAAATAAATTCAAGCTCTTCCAAACGAGTAAGAAAGTCATCAGTAATAGCAAAGTTTGAGCTAGTAATATCAAAATCTTGATTTAAGGCTGCAAGCCGCTCTCCCCTTGAGCTCAAGGTTGTTTGACTGGTTTCTTGAACAGGCTTTTGCTGTGCATCTTGAATAGTTTGTTTGGCTGCCTCGATCACTTCGCTTGTTTTGCTAGAAAGCGATGAGTTGATCGTCGAGCTAATATTATTATTAATCGAAACCATAAAGCATGTACCTATGTGAGTTATTTGTTCACATAAAGCAAAATTTAAACCAGTTTAAAGTGGGCGATATTTTTTCCAAATCACACTCAAGAGCGTTTAATCACACTATAAATGTCCGCTAACAAAATTTCAGTACATTGTGTAATCGACTGAAACTAAAGGTTTACAGCCTGTTTTTGAAATGCCTAAATTTAGGGTAACACCCTACAAATGGATAATAAAAACAGCAAGGTGGACACCTTGGATAAATACTGACTATACTTCAAACTCTATCTAACACATTGGTACAAGGACGTTTACAACGATGTTACCTTTCAGAATCTATAAGATGTTAGCGGACAAAATGTCCGCTAAACCCTAGTTATGCATTCTTTACCTCAAGCTGAGAGGCCTACATTGTCAGAGTCAAAAAAAGAAAGAGAAGATCATATTCTATTCGTGGCTAATACGAAGAATGGAAAAATATCGGTCACTCATGATTCAGTTACGGGTGAATTTACATTCCCCGAAGCGGAGCCTGGCTCTTTGAGGGTGGAGAAGTCTTACGAAAGGAAATCTGGAAAACCCAAAATACTTAGCAGCATCAATTCGGACGGTGGAAATGCATATTTTGATATAGATAGAATGATAAAGAATACGTTTTCACATATGGTTAGTATTGATACGAACTCAAGGGAACTTAATGGCACAAAAATAAGCATATGCACTAGTTATTATGTGCCGGGTTTAATTTCAGATCATAATGAGGGAATTCCCTTTGAACATCTATCAACGTATCTTATTAAGAATCCAAAAAAAGACATAAACCCTGAAAGAATTGGCTGGTCTTTAATTCTTAAGCACAATTTAAAGTTCCCTCTGGATTTTCCGCAACAGAGAATGGCAATCATAGTTGATAGCGAAAAAGGCAGTCTAGAAATCTACAACTCTAGAAAGCTACCGTTTATTGGTAGCCACTTTCTTCCTCATCAGGCTATATTTTCATATGCCTCAGATAAGGACAAAGATTCCTTGCCGGGCAAGATGATCAAAATGTGCCATAACGTAGCAAATGCCTTTTTCAGAGAGATGGAAGAAAAAGGAATCTCTATTCCAGAGCTTAATAACGGCAACGAATTTCATGATGGCTATTGTCAGCTGGCGCCTAAAAATGCATAACAATCCTAAATTAAAGGGGAAGATCACATCCCTTCTTACTTTCACTAGGGCTTGATCAAATTTTGTTTGCAGTACTAATCTTATGCTTTGTGTTCGACATTAGTGTTCCTGTTTTATTCGCTCATTACAAATACACATTTACTAGTCAATGGAATGCCAGTTATGCCTGACAAGCACATCAAGTTGTTCGCTACGCTCACTCGGGACTGCGCTACCGCGCAACCCCTTATGTAAGTTTCCCCCAGTAAGGTATAGAGAATGAATAAATCGGAAGAGTTTTGGGATGGCGCGTCTAAAAATTACGACAAAACTGAAGAGAGATTTGAGTATATTCATAGTAAATCTAGAGAAAACACTAGAAAATTTCTGAAGGATAGCGACATTGTTCTGGATTATGGATGCGGGACTGGCACAGTAGCTTGTCAGTTTTCCAGTCAAGTTAAAGAGATTCATGCCATTGACATATCATCGAAGATGATTGAAATAGCTAAAGAGAAAGCTACTGTTGGGAAAACTGAGAATGTAAGTTTCGAACAGTCGGATATCTTTGATAGCAAATATTCTAATGAATCATATGACGTGATTTTGGCTTTTAATATGTTGCATACAGTCCCTAATCCTCATGATGTAATGCAGCGAATGAATGAATTGTTAAAACCAGAAGGTTTATTTATTTCTGTAACACCTTGCTTACGCCAAAAGATGTCATTTTTTGTAAACCTTCAAATCCAGTTGGTACGGGTCTTGTGCAAGCTCGGGTTAATTCCCATTCCTATAAGAAGGATAACGAGCTCTGAGGTAGACAATTTGTTAGAGGCTGGTGGGTTTCAGGCAGTTGAGTCTGAGGAGATATATAAAGGTGCATCTAGCTATTTTGTTGCGGCAAGAAAGTTAAAGACCATAACAAAGTGATCCAGTAGGTTGCCAAAAGCGGCGCTCCTGTCGTTGGGCTCACTTTTGCTCTCAACTGAGCTTAATCGTTATAAGCACAATTAGATCCGTCAGGGATGCTTCGCTTTAAAGTATCTTGAAATCAGCTTGAAGCCCACGCCAATGTTGTTTTAGCTGTTCTTTATGTTCTTCATTCATTGGTAAATCTTTCAATGCATTTGGCCATAAGCTGCGTGCTTTTTCCATGGTGTCGTTAAGGTGTGGTTTGATCGCTCGCCATGGAATGCCTGACCTGTCAGCCCATGCCTGAAAATGGCCTTCTGTCACGGTATACCATTCTTTCATTTTTCCAAGATTGAGGGCATATTGTGTTTCGTTTTCTATATAAACACGGGTGGTGACGATGTCATATGCAGGCGATAGTCTTGGTGTAATTTGGTCTTGGTAAAGTAGGCTCCAATTCTTTAGGTGGGCATCACCGTTTGCCAATAATATATTGACGAGTAATCTTCTAGCGAATTGTTGTGCATCGGCTAGGCCATCACCTGAATAGTCATAGAGAATTTTGCCAACTTGTTCGTAGTTGGCAGAGTTGTATTTTTCGTGTGGATATCTCACCAATACTTGTGCAAAGTCTTCCATATGAATTCTGGTGCTGCCGTTACGATCAAATCGTTTAATAGCAAAGGCCAGCTTTTCATCGGGCAAGTTAATTTGTGGCAAGTTGTCTAACTTATCCAGTTCAATGAGCTGAATATCAGGAATATCAATTCCGGCTAACGCTGCAAGGGACATGGCTGTGTATTCATTTAATGGTACATGTTTGTGCTTGGTGGATGGTGTTTTGATGATCCAGTCACCTAGTTCACCATTTTTAGTGAGGTTATAGCGGCCGTCCTTTTCTTTCATAGAGAATTTCATTTGAACGCCAGCTAATGAGAATTTGTTCTCTTGGTCGCTTATTTTGTGCTTCACCACTGTGGCATTGCCATGAGTGCTCAATATGCTTGCGGGTACTTCATCAGGTTCCAGTGCGGTGGCAACCAATGCGCCGGGCAGATCTTGGCCTAGATAAGAAAAAATCTGAAATTCATTATCAATGTGAGTTTTTAAACCTTGGGAGATTAATTCCCGTAATGCACCCTCAGGAAGCAGGTTGGATAATACAGGGTGAAGCCGTTGGTTTTTTATCCATGGTTGAGACATGAGATTTTCTGAGTTAGAAAAGCTGGGGTGGGTAATAAGGCTGAATGTTGGACGTGATGAGTCTGCTTTAAATTCATCAGCAAAGCTCAATACATTTCGGCCATTTTGAAAGCCTGCTAAATAGCCTACGAGTTTGTCATGTAAGGTGAGTTTAAGGATGCTAACTTCCTCTGCTTTGCTGTGCAGAGTCATTGCTGATCCTCTAACAGCTTCTTCCACGGATCATTTGAAAGCTCGTTAGCTTCTGTTTTGTTTGATGACTGGCTTGTTGTTGAAGATGATTGGACATCGTTCTCCAAAATTTCTTTTATAAGTTTTAGTTTTTCAGTAGGGATCAGCATGAGTTCACTTTTTAAACCCTTGGCAATGAGTTCAAGTGTGTTTAGCCTCGGGTTACCCTTCGACTCTAAATGTTGATATTGCTGGCGAGATATACCTACACGAAGCATCATGTCTTTTTGCTTTAACTTGAGGCTTAACCTACGCTTTTTTAGTTGTTCTAATAGTGATGCCATTATAAGAAACTCATAGATTGCTTTTAAAAATTAAGCAATATATTAGTTTCTTTTTTTATATTAAGCAATGCATACGTTTCTTTAATAAGGTGATGAACTCTCATCACCATCGAATAAGCTATCCTTTGCAGTGCTAGAAACCTATTTTTCCCCAAATAAATGAATTAAGCCATCAGCAATCACGTCTTGCCAGACGTAGTAATCATGGCCGCTGGCGTATTCTTTGTATTCACTGTCATAGCCTTTGGCGGTGAGCATGTGTTGTAAATGACGGTTGGTTTCTAAGATGCTGACTTTGCCGTTGTAGAAACTCTCGAACAGGCCGGCACTGAGGAAAAAGCGAACGGCTTGTTTGGGCATTGTCGCGATTTTTATAGCTGTGTATTCGGACTCTTTGGCAGGCGTATTTTCTGGTGACCACCAATAAGAGCCAGACATCGACAGGGCATTACCAAATTGTTCAGGATGGCGAAGGGCTATGCTGGTGGAGGCTAAACCACCATAGCTAGACCCTGATAAGACGGTTGTTTGTGGTTTAGCTTTGATTCCAAGCGTGTGTTCTGCCCAAGGTAATATTTCTGTTGCCATCGCTTTGGCAAAGTCTTTGTTATCTGGCAGTTCGCTGGCACGAAGTTTTTGGCTAGGGTTATCAATCAACACGGCTGCAATAGCCGGGATTTTTTTGTTAGCAACCAGGTTATCCAAAATCATCGGCACATCTACTTTTGAAGTGTAGTGTTTGCCATCAAACATTAATAACAGCACATTATTGGGATCATTTTTAACGTAATTAGCTGAGGTATACAGCCAAATATTACGTTGGTTGCCTAGGATATCACTGCTGAAACGGTGTTTTTGCAATTTTCCTTTGGCGACATTGTCTTGTGGTTGCCAATACTTTTCACTGTCTGTCGCTAAGTTCACACTGGAGAAGTAATTAAACGGACTGCTGTTATTGGCTGCATATTTTGCTGGAAACGGGTGTTTATTTAATGGATCAGCTTGAGCTGTGGCAAGGATGGCAACACGTTGTTGCCAAGGCGTGCCTGAAAACTGGGGAACATCGGGTGATAAACGATAAGACAGGCGGCTGGTGTTGGGCACGATAAAGCTTTTATACCAAATATCAGAACCGTCGAGTTGTTCCATAAACTCATGCTCGCTGGCTGGTGCGCCAAAGATACGCACATTATGCTTGGCACCTTTATAAACAAAGGTCATCACTACATTGTCACTATCCGCATGTTCTTCAATGATCGGTGTGCCTTGTGATTCAATGTTTGCCCAGATTTCATCGGTAGAAACATTATTGGCAATGTTGCCTGCTAATGCGGCGATGGTCGGACTAAGAAATGGTTGGCTGGGAGCAACTTGTTCCGACTTAGGGATTTGGCGGATGATTTTGAGTTGATAGTCGAAGTGGGGCTTGTTTGAGCTATCAGTTGCTTGCAAGCGCAGTGTCTTGGTTGAGTCAGTGGCAACAAACAGGAAGTTATGCTCACCTTGTTCACCATTAACTAACTTACGTTGTGAGGCCAGATCGCTCATATTGTCATCGAGCAAAATAAGATCGACTTCTGCGTCATTGCTAATCAGTTGGCCAAAGATATAATCGCCAGCAGTCACTGCTATCGGGATATCGACGGCTTGTGAATAACGCTCGTTAATAGCGTGATCAACAGAAAGTTCAGCTGCCAGGATAAGAAGAGGACTGACTAAAAGTAGCCAGCCCATTAAAATTTTCATCAACAAAGTATTTGTCATCTAAATTAAACGTGCCCTAATTACTTGGGCGATGCTGGGTGACGAGCTACTGGTAGGATGCTTAATTACCAAGTAGTGCAAATGAGAATTATTATTAATTAATCCTGGTGATAATGCAAACTTGTTTAGGTCAAAGTATTGATCTATTTAACTCTACTCATCCCCCCAAAACTTCCACCATTTCTTACTGTTCTCTTCACGAGAGGCTTGGCCTTGTTCTGAACCTTTGCCTAGCTCTTTACGTTCTTGGCTGGCTTTTTTGTCACGTTGTTTTTCTAAGCCTTTCAGCTTGTCTTCACTACCTAGATCATCAAGCGCTTTATCTTTCTTAGCCTTTTTGACTTTGTCTTTTTTCATATCGTCGATGTCATCATCGAGATCATGTTTGGCTTTGTTTGCTTTTTTGTCTTTGTGCTTATGTTTTTTATCAAGTTCGTCATCAAGCTGTTCCATGCTGTCAGCAGCTGATTTTGATTTATCTTTGCCTGCCCATTCGGGTTTGTCGGCGAAGGCAGTGCTATATATAAAGAGAGACAAAATTGAGGCTAATAGGAGTGAGTTTTTCATTTTAGCTGCGCCCGTAGTGAAAAGAGTCAAGATGATTATCACCTATAAAACTGGTAAATGTAAGTCGTTAGTGGTTGTTTTGTAAGTATTTTAACTTTGTCATAAAACGGTCATATTATGTTCATATCATTGTCACATAGTTTGATGATAATGCATCCCGTAGTTTGAATTTATTCATTTTTTACTTGGGAGTTGAACAACGATGTTCAAGAAGAATTTTGCGAAGTATTTAATTGGGCTGTCGGTAATGTCGATGACATTTTCTGCCGCAACGTTTGCTGATGTTGATGCAGCATTACCTGATTATCAAAAAGAAAGCGGTATTTCTGGCAACTTATCAAGTGTAGGTTCTGATACGTTAGCTAACTTAATGACACTTTGGGCTGAAGAGTTCAAACGTGAATATCCAAACGTTAACATTCAAATTCAAGCTGCGGGTTCTTCTACAGCTCCTCCAGCGTTAACAGAAGGTACTTCAAACTTCGGCCCGATGAGCCGCAAGATGAAGGACAAAGAAAACGCAGCGTTCGAAGAAAAATACGGCTACAAAGCAACACCAATCCGTGTTGCGATTGATGCATTAGCAGTATACGTACACAAAGATAACCCAATTGAAGGCATGACTATCCCTCAAGTTGATGCGATTTTCTCAGCGACACGTAAATGTGGCAATGCTGAAGACATCACTAGCTGGAATCAGTTAGGTGGCGACTTAGGAAATATTCAAATTTACGGTCGTAACTCTGTTTCTGGTACTTACGGTTACTTCAAGAAGAAAGCACTTTGTAAAGGTGATTACAAAAACAACGTGAATGAGCAACCTGGTTCTGCTTCTGTTGTGCAAGGTGTTACTAAGTCATTAAATGGTATTGGTTACTCTGGTATCGGTTACAAAACATCAGGTGTTAAAGCGGTTGCTTTGACTAAGAAGCCGGGTACTCCTTTCATTGCAGCTTCTAAAGAAAATGCAGCTAACGGGTCTTACCCGTTATCACGTTACCTATACGTTTACGTGAATAAAGCACCGAACAAACCTTTAGCACCGATTGATCGTGAATTCATCAAAATGGTTATGTCTAAAGTAGGTCAAAGAGTAGTGGTTAAAGATGGTTACATTCCATTACCACTATCTGTTGTTGAAAAAGAGCTAGATAAGCTTAAGTAACAACACTTTAAGTAAGACGGAACGCCTTGTTGCCACGGATGGTGCAAGGCGTTTTCGTTTTAATATTTTAAAAACTTATAGAGCTATATCTGAGATTTTATGGTTGAACATACTTTAAAAGACAGTGTATTACCGGCACTAGATTCACCAATAGCAAAACGACGTCGTGCATGGCGTGAGTTTAAAGATCGTACAGCTAAATATGGTGTGGCCGCTGGCGGCATGATGGTGATCTTTGCCATTGTATTGATATTCTTTTATCTGCTAACGGTCGTTATGCCGTTGTTTCACGGTGCAGATATGGATGTTGAATCCGAATATGAATTGGGTGCTAATAGCAGTCGCTATTTAACATTAAATGAATATAACGATGTTGCATTAACACTGAATATGCAGGGCCAAGCAAGGTTTTTTGATGCGAATGATGGTCATGTATTGTTAGAACCGACATTGCCAATTACGGCTGATGTCGAGATTACGAGTTTTAGTAGCGGTTCACCATCAACCGGTGTTTTTGCATACGGTTTTGCAGATGGTCGAGCGTTATTGTTTAAACAAGATTATAAAATCAGTTATCCAAATGATAAGCGAATGATTACGCCGCTTATTGAATACCCATTAGATAAAGAATTCTTGGTGGTGGATGCTGATGGTGCAGCCTTAGAGCTGTTAACGGTGCAAAGTAGTGAAGAGCAAACTACCTTAGCGGCTGTTACTGCTGATAAACGTTTGGTGATTAGTAGTTTGGTTCGTGAACAAGACTTTATGGATGAAGACTTATACACAATTGAAGCCACCTCTAGCAGCATTGAGTTGGCAACGATTGCTCAGCCTACCCATTTAAAGATGGATATCGATCAACGTGAGCTTTATTTAGTTGATAACAACGGCATGATTGCTTATTACGATATCACTGATATTGCAGCACCACGCTTAATCCAACATATTAAAGCGGTACCTTCAGGCACGGATATTACGAGCGTAGAGTTTTTGACCGGTGGTATTTCGATCTTAGTCGGTCGCAGTGATGGTCAGGTTGATCAGTGGTTCCCTGTTCGTGATGCTGACAATAACTACACTTTGCACAATGTACGTAGCTTTCATGAACAGCAGGCTGGGATTGTAGCCATTGCTCCTGAATATTCTCGCAAAGGTTTTGTTGCTTTAGATCAAGACGGAGTGATGGGGATTTATCACACCACAGCAGAACGTACCTTATTGATTGAACCGCTGGTGGACACGGCTAATGCAGTCATGGCCTTATCTCCTCGTGCTAATGGTTTATTAGCAGTGACTGCTGCTGGCCAAGCTAAATTATTATCACTTGATAATGAGCATCCAGAAGTGTCTTGGCATTCATTGTGGGAAGAGGTTTGGTATGAAAGTCGTGATAAACCAGAGCATATCTGGCAATCATCATCAGCGAGTAATGACTTTGAGCCTAAGTTCAGCTTAACACCACTTACTTTCGGTACGATTAAAGCGGCCTTTTATGCGATGGCGGTGGCGGTACCTCTAGGTATTTTAGGTGCGATTTACACTGCTTATTTCATGTCAGCAAGAATGCGTAAAGTGGTCAAACCAACGATTGAGATTATGGAGGCCTTGCCTACCGTTATTCTTGGTTTCTTAGCGGGACTTTGGTTAGCACCGATTGTCGAAGGTAATTTACCCGGCGTGTTTAGCATCTTGGTGATGTTGCCGGTGATGACAGTATTGACGGCCTATTTATGGAGTCGTATTCCAAGCCGGTTACGGGATCGTATTCCTGATGGTTGGGAAGCAGCAATCTTAGTTCCAATAGTGATTATGGTGGGCGTGGTCTCAATGATGATGAGCCCTACATTAGAGTTATGGATGTTTGATGGCAATATGCCGCAATGGTTGAATGACATCGGTATCGATTTTGATCAACGTAATTCATTAGTGGTCGGTTTGGTGATGGGCTTTGCTGTTATTCCAACTATCTTCTCTATTACTGAAGATGCCATTTTCGGTGTGCCAAAACACTTAACTATCGGTTCATTAGCTTTAGGTGCGACACCTTGGCAAACACTGACACGGGTGGTGTTGTTGACTGCCAGCCCAGGTATTTTCTCAGCAGTAATGATTGGTTTGGGCCGTGCCGTTGGTGAAACGATGATCGTATTAATGGCCACCGGTAATACACCCATTATGGACTTTAATATCTTTGAAGGTTTCCGAGCATTATCAGCCAATATCGCGGTTGAAATGCCTGAAGCTGAGGTGGCTAGCTCTCATTATCGAGTGTTGTTCTTGGCCGCTTTAGTGTTGTTTATGGTGACCTTTTTGTTTAATACGGTGGCCGAAGTCATACGCCAGCGTTTACGTAATAAATACAGTAGTTTGTAGAAGGAAATAACTATGTCTAATAAATCATTTTCTTCGTGGATGAGCAGTGGTGCACCGTGGGTTTGGTTAAATGCCGGTGCGGTTAGTATTAGCCTGGTCATGGTGGTCGGTTTGTTATTACTGATTTCAGTACGCGGCCTCAGTCATTTTTGGCCTGCTGATCTGATGTCGATTAGCTATAACGAGCCTGGCAAAGAAAGCGTTACTTTGGTGGGTGAACTGATTGATAGTGAAACAATCTCAGCACGACAATTGAATCGCGTTGGGGTTGAGTTACCAGCAGGTCAGGCGAGTGGCGAGCGTCATTTAATTAAAGTCGGTAATCGTGATTATTTTGGTTTGGATTTTAGCTGGATCAATGGCCCTTGGATGGGCGAAGTTACTTATCCACAAGACTTGATGGCGATTGAACGTCGTGAGTGGGGCCATTTTTATGGTTACTTAACAGCAGTGAAGCAGCAGGGCGAAGTGGTTGCTGATGGCGAAGGTACTTATGCTGAATTGCAACTACGCTTGAAACGCAGTAATCAATTGATAAGTGATATTAAAGCTCTGGAACGAGGTGAGGTTGGCAAAATCAACGCCGGTTTAGAGAGTATTCGTTTAGAACGCCGTAAGTTAGAGTTGGACAATGTTGTAGCGGGTTCAATGCAATACGTAGAGTTAACTGAGTCCGAAAAAGTGTTTAATGACTCTTATAAAGCACTGCAAGTAAGCTTAGCTGAGCTGTATACCGCATTAAATCGTGACCAAATGATGGTGAAAATGTCTGATGGTCGTGAAGTTGAAATTCCATTAGCCAAAGTGGTGCAAGCTCACCAACCTAATGCGATGGCAGTGCCAGAAAAAATGGCGGTGTATGTGCATGAGTTGTGGAAGTTTGTTTCTGGCGACCCTCGTGAAGCAAATACTGAAGGTGGTGTTTTCCCTGCTATTTTCGGCACGGTGATGATGGTAATGATTATGGCGGTGTTGGTGACCCCGTTTGGTGTGGTTGCTGCGGTTTACCTGAAAGAGTATGCAACACAAGGTCCGATCATTCGCTTGATTCGTATTGCGGTGAATAACTTAGCGGGTGTGCCATCAATTGTTTATGGTGTGTTTGGCTTAGGTTTCTTTGTGTACTTCTTGGGGGGCAACATTGATGAGTTGTTCTTCCAAGCCAGTTTGCCATCACCAACTTTTGGTACTCCCGGTTTGATGTGGGCATCACTCACCTTAGCTATTTTGACTGTGCCAGTAGTGATTGTGGCGACAGAAGAAGGTTTATCTCGTATTCCTCGTGCGATTCGTGAGGGTAGCTTAGCGTTAGGTGCAACTAAGGCTGAAACCTTATGGCGTACCGTATTACCGATGGCTGCACCAGCAATGATGACAGGTCTGATTTTAGCTGTAGCGCGTGCAGCAGGTGAAGTCGCGCCGTTAATGATGGTGGGTGTAGTGAAGTTGGCCCCGGCCTTAGCGGTAGACAATATCGCACCTTACTTACACCTTGATAGACAGTTTATGCACCTTGGTTTCCATATCTATGATGTTGGTTTCCAAAGTCCAAATGTAGAAGCAGCGCGGCCATTGGTTTATGCCACTGCGTTGTTATTAATCGTGATTATTATCGTTTTGAACTTGGCGGCGATCAGTATTCGTAATCGTCTGCGTGAAAACTATAAAGCAAGTGAGAATTAAAAATGGAAGCAGTTAAACAACAAGCGCCGGTTGCTCGAGCAATCAACATTGCATCTATTCATCGTGGTGACAAAGTGAACCTTGCTGATGAAAAGACCTGTCTAGAAGTTAAAGACTTTAATCTTTACTACGGTGACAAGCAGGCTCTGCATGGCATTAACATGACTATTCCTAAGAATAGAGTCACGGCTTTTATCGGGCCAAGTGGTTGTGGTAAATCAACATTACTACGCTGTTTCAATCGGATGAATGACTTGATTGATAGTGTGCGTGTTGAAGGTGACATGTTGCTTGAGGGTGACAACTTGAATGCACCATCGGTCAATGTGGCTGACTTACGTCGTCAAGTGGGCATGGTATTTCAAAAACCAAATCCTTTTCCTAAATCGATCTATGAAAACGTCGCTTATGGTCTGCGTCTGCAAGGTGTTAATGACCGATTAACCTTAGACAGTGTGGTCGAGAAGTCACTGAAAGGTGCGGCATTATGGGATGAGGTTAAAGACCGTCTGCATGAGTCAGCAATGGGCATGTCAGGTGGTCAGCAGCAACGGTTAGTGATTGCTAGAGCCATTGCGATTGAGCCAGAAGTATTATTACTTGATGAGCCAGCTTCAGCCTTAGATCCTTTATCAACATTGAAGATTGAAGAGCTGATCTACGAGCTGAAAGATAAATACACCATCGTTATCGTAACGCATAACATGCAGCAAGCAGCACGTGTTTCTGATTACACTGCATTTATGTACATGGGCGAGTTAATTGAGTTTGGTGCGACGGATGAGTTATTTACTAATCCAAGCAAAAAACAAACAGAAGATTACATTACTGGCCGTTACGGTTGATCGAAAGACGTTAGGAGAAAAACATGGCAACAAATAGTTCATTGCATATTTCACAGCAATTCGAAGCGGAGCTTCAAGATATTCGATCACAAGTACTGGCGATGGCAGGCTTAGTCGAAAAGCAAGTTGCAGATGCATTAGAAGCCTTATTTACCGGTGATGTTGAGCTGGCGAGCCAGGTGATAGAGCAAGATACTCAAGTGAATAACTTTGAGATGAAGATTGACGAAGAGTGCACACAAATTTTGGCTTTACGTCAGCCTACGGCGAGTGATCTTCGCTTAATTGTAGCAATATTAAAAACCATTACGGACTTAGAACGCATCGGTGATGAAGCTAATATTATTGCTAGAAAAGCACTCAATCTGTCCGATCAAGATCGACCTAAGAAGAGTTACCGTGAATTAGCAACCTTAGGTAAGCATGTCTGTGAAATGTTACGTGATGCCTTAGATGCTTTTGCTCGCTTTGATGTCACAGCAGCATTACGGGTGGCAGCTGAAGATAAAAATGTTGATGAAGAATATGAAGGTATTCTGCGTCAATTGATTACTTATATGATGGAAGACCCTCGTAATATTTCTCATGTTTTAGATCTAATTTGGTCAGCTCGTGCTTTAGAACGCATTGGCGATCATGCTAATAATGTCTGTGAATATGTTATTTACTTGGTTGAAGGTAAAGATGTGCGTCATTTAGGCGTCGATAAAATCGAGCAAATTTTACAAGATAAAAACAGCAAATAAGCGGAATTTAGTTAGAATTTTAAAAAGCCCATACCTCTGTATGGACTTTTTTTATGATAAAACCAAATTAATTTAATGAGATATGATGTAAATCACTATTGGCACTGGTCAGCAGGCCGAATGTGATGCAAAATGCCCCCATTATTGACTCTTTTTTGGTGAATATGGAACAAGCAATAGAACAGGAAATATTAGCGGCCGTTGATTTAGGCTCTAATAGCTTTCATATGATTATTGCCCGTCTCCGTGACGGTCATTTCCAGGTGATGGACCGATTGCGTGAAATGGTGCAGCTACGTGCTGGCCTTGATAGCAACCATAACTTAACAGATGAAGCTCAAGATCGCGCTATAGCCTGCCTAGAACGGTTTGGAGAACGTATTCGAGACTTGCCGCAGGGCAGTGTTCGTATCGTTGGTACCAATACCTTACGCATGGCTGAAAATAGCCAGCAATTTCTAGTTAAAGCGCGAAAAGCCTTAGGTCACCCGATTGAAATTGTTATTGGCCAAGAAGAAGCTCGGCTGATTTACTCCGGTGTCGCACATGCCTTAGCTTTTGATGATTCTCGTCGCTTAGTAATGGATATTGGTGGTGGGAGTACTGAATTCATTATTGGTGAAGGTTTCACTGGTATTCGCCGTGAAAGCATCAACATGGGCTGTGTCAGCTTTTCACAGCGCTATTTTTCTGATGGCATTATTAGCAAATCACGGATGAAAATGGCCTTGCTCGCTGTCGGCACCTGTTTACGAAGTATTCAACGACCTTATAAGAAAGCGGGTTGGATAGAAGCGGTCGGCGCATCGGGTACGATTCGCTGTGTAGCGAGTATTGTTAAAGCTAATGGCTGGTCTGATGATGGTGTTATCACGCTTGAATCCTTAGATATGCTGATTGCAGCAATGATTGATGCCGGTGAGGTCAGGGCCTTGTCACTGGACGGTTTGAGCCAAGAGCGAGCAACGGTATTAGCGGGTGGGGTAGCGGTACTTCGCGCTTCATTTGAGCGTTTAGGTATTAGTCGGATGATCGTATCTGATGGCGCGTTACGAGAAGGTTTGCTGTATGACTTATTAGGTCGGATTCAGCATGATGATGAGCGTGAACGCACTGTGTTAGCTGTGGCACAACGTTATCAGGTTGATGAAGCGCATGGTGGACGTATTGCTGAAATGGCAACACAAATGTTTGAGCAAGTTGCCAAGACGTGGAATATTAATCAGCCCGAGTTATTACATCGCTTACAGTGGGCAGCTAAATTACATGAAGTCGGCTTATCGGTTTCACATGAAAACTTTCAAAAGCACTCGGCTTATTTGGTTGAGCATTCCAATCTACCTGGGTTTTCTCGCGAAGAGCAACATGCCTTAGCGGTCATGGTGCGTGGCCAGCGTAGAAAGTTTCCTAAAAAATACATCAAACGCTTACCGGATGAGTTGCAGCAAGTGACTGAGCGACTGACGGTATTATTGCGGTTAGCGATGGTCTTTAATCGTGGTCGGTCAGAAAAGACTGATACCTTTGTATCATTAGCTGTCAGCAAGAAAATATTGAAGCTAGGTTTACCAGCAGGCTGGCTAGAAAAACATCCATTAACAGAAGCTGATTTAACACAAGAGAATGAGTACTTGAAATCGATCGATCTCAGCCTCCAGTTAACTGAAAAAAGTAGTTAACGACGAACCAATTTAAGAAGCTTGGGTCGGAGAGTATTAAGGAGGCGTGATGCGATTACTTTATACACTCATTATCGTTGGGCTTTTATATAGCTCGCCAATTCGTGCTGCAGATTCAATATTGTTGACCAGTGAAAGTGGCGATAGCTTAATGTTTCACCAGCTTAAAAATGGGGAGATATGGGCGAGTTTCATGTTGACTGATCAGGTGGTTGAAAGTTTTGCTGATCATGAGTTAATCGTTTTGCAGATTGATAATAACCAGCCTATTAATTTGGCGGGTAAGCAATCGTGTGGCGGCGCTGCTGGCAAGAAACAAACAATGAGTTATGATTTTTTGGCCAGTGATACACAAGTTGATAACTGGCAGTTCAGCCAATCAACAGTGGCAAGCAGTAATGTCTTGCAGTTATTAGAGCAAGATAAGCTGACTTATCAAAAGTTATTGTCCGATAGACGACCAGAAGTGGTGGATTTTCCTATCCAATCTGCTGTGGGTTTTGCATCATTACAGCAACAATTTCAACAAGGCCAGATTGCATTGTTTCGTTACACGACACAGGCAAATGAACAACGTGTCGCTCGTTTTCATCTTAAAACTCAGGCTACACAATTAACGGATTTTTTCGCTAGTAGATGAATAAGGTCTCAGCCAATAAGCTGAGACCTTATTTAGATTACCAGCTTACATTTGCTGCAATGTAAGCACTGCGACCTAGGCCCGGTAGGCGGTCGCCTTGGGCAATATCTGCGTTGTCAGAAATACGGTTATAACCTGCTAAATGATCTTCATAGTTTCGATCAAACAGGTTGTTGATACCTGCAGTAATTAATACATTATCTTGCGGTTGGTAATTACCACTTAGATTAAATACTGCGTAACCACTGGTTTTTTGCTCTTCATTTTCAGTTGAAACGTTGTTTTGACGAGCAATAGTTTCGGCTTCAACGCCAATACGCCAAGTATTTTGTACATAACTCAACATGGTACGCGCTGATAATGGCGCAATTCGGTACAGGTTATCGCTAGTATCACGACGTTTACCACGAACATAACTGACTGTTCCGTCCAGCTGCCATTCATTGCTTAGGCTGACGAACCAGTTGGTATCTACACCATATAATTTGGCATCAACATTATTGTATTGTAGTGGTGTCGTATCGCCGCCCATCATATTGCTGACCATTAATGCTGCCATGTTAGATGACGGTACCGCTGTGCCTTGAATGTAGTCGTTAATGTGATGGTAGAACACACGAGGTGATACGCCTGCTTTAGGTGTATGCCAATCTAAACCTAGTTCTGCTTGGTAAGCTGTTTCAGGATCAAGATCAATTGTACCAATGTGATTATTACCGTCAGCTAAACCGGATGTGGACTGCATTGGCAGCCATAGGTAACGCTCTTGATAGCTCGGTGCACGCTGTTTACGGGCCAGGCCAAACTCAAGATCAACATCGCTATTGATGGTGTGAGTGAACACCATGCTGAGATCAATCAAGGTGTCATTTTGACTACGGTCGGCAGCATTGAATTGATCACGTAATGTACGCACATTGGCATTCATCATTGCCATGCTGGAATCAACTTCGCCGGCATCCGTTTGTACATAAGTAATACGGGCACCAGATTGTAGCTTCCAGTTTGAAGAAATATTACCTGACCATTCAGTGAATGCACTGTAGCGATCACGTTCGATATCATTGAAGTTATTGATATAAAACATAGTATTGGTCGGGTCAAAAACATCGGTATTGTGATCGGCTTGATCACCATCAATACCAAATAACCAGTTATTTTGAGCATAAGTGAAGCGGTAACCTACACTTTCAACTTCAGCATCGGCATGACGTTGCATCATGCCTGGAGTGCGAAGCGTGTAGTTTGACATGCGGTGTTCATCGTCTTGGTAGTTCAAGCTAGCACTGACTGTTGCCCCATTAGATAAGGCTTTATCAAAGCTGGTTTTATAGTGTTCACCGCGAGCAAAGATGATATCCATCGGCAAGGCTGCTGTGCCGGTCTCGCCTGTGTCATGATGCTCGATGTCTAAGCTGAATTCATTACCATTTTGTTGTAAGCCATATCCAAGGCTAATCGTATCGCGAGTATGTTCGCTAGGATCAATATCACCACCATCAAACTCAAGGTCATTACCGCGATCAACACTACCAGCTACTTGGAAGCGGTGATGTGCATTGGCAATGCTTGCTAATAAACCTGCTTGGCGAGTATTGCCATTTTCAGCATAGCCAGCACTCGCATTACCGTGAAATTCAAACTCGTCACTATTGGTAAACTCTGCTTGTTTTGAGTTGGCAGTCATGGTGCCACCGATCGTTTCGATACCGGTGCTGACTGGTGCGATGCCACGATAAACAGAAACATCCGCTAAACGAGAGCTTGGAATTGCGCTGAGAGGAGAGTCCATACGGTTCGGGCCAGCTTGATTAAGTCGTACACCGTCAATTAAGACGTTAACGCGATCAGCAAATAAGCCTCGGTATTGAGCAATGCTAGTGATTGGGCCATTTTTATTCACATTTGCACCTGGCAAACGTTTTACTAAATCACCGGTATCAGGACTACTAATTGCAAAAATAGGCAGTTCATAAGGTGTTGCTTCGCCAGGCACGCCTTCGACGGACATGGCTGGCAAGCTGACGTGTTCAGCAAGTACATGTTGACTGCTAGCGGCTAGTATAAAAAGTGGCAAAAACTTATAACGCACGACAAACTCCCAATTAAATTTACCATGTAAATATAATGGTTTATGTGTTTCAAAAAGTGTGTTTTCTAAGGATAATGTGTGTCAAATGACACAATGTAGTCATTTTTCAGCATGTTACAGTGTCGCCCTATGTGAAAACGTTAAGGTTTAATTTTTGATGGAAGCAATCGCCACTTCATATATCACTGCTTTTTTGTTGGGCTTATTTAGTACTGTTCATTGCATTGCAATGTGTGGATCGGTCATCGGTGCTTTGACACTAAGTTTGCCTGCAGAAGTGAGAGAAAGTCAGCAAAAAATGCTGCCGTATGTATTTAATTATAATTTGGGTCGCTTATTAAGTTATGGCACCGCAGGTGCAATAGTCGGCTTATTAAGCTCTCCATTAGCCGCCTTTGATGGTCATTTATTTTTGCGTTATTTGTCCGTGATCGTGATGGTCGCGATGGGCTTATATTTAGCAGGTTGGTTTCCAAAATTTGCTCAGATGGAGCGAATCGGGGCACCGATCTGGCGAAAACTGCAGCCGATAAGCCAAAAACTGCTGCCTGTTAGAACCTTAAAACAAGCCTTTTTATTAGGTGCGGTTTGGGGCTGGTTACCATGTGGATTGGTATATGCAGCACTAGCTGTAGCAGCTACTGTCGGCGAGCCGGTTAAAGCATCAATGGTAATGTTGGCCTTTGGTGCTGGCACTTTACCAGCAGTGATGGGGGCGGGCCTATTTACGGGCTTACTTGCTTCGATGGCAAGAGCGAAACATTTAAGACGTATTGCTGGAATATCGATCATTGTCATGGCTGTGGCAACCATGTTGTGGCCGATGGATCATAGTCAACAGCACGACGATCATAGTGGTCATGAACATCATGTTTTGTAGGATGAAGCTCATATGACACAGATATTAGGTCAATCGCCTCAAATTACTCATCTCATGCGGACTATCCCGATTATTGCCGCCAGTGATGCCAGCGTCTTAATTTACGGTGAAACAGGTACAGGTAAGGAGTTACTTGCTCATGCCTTGCATGCTCAAAGCGGTCGTAAAGACAAACCTTTTAGCACAATAAACTGTGCCGCTTTACCGACGGAAGGTTTGGAAGAGCATTTGTTTGGTCGTTGCAATGCCAATGGTGAAATTGAACTGCGTGGCAAGTTTTTGGCCGCTGAAAGTGGCACGGTATTTCTTGATGAGGTTAATGCTCTGCCTTTATCCGTTCAAGCCAAAGTATTACGTTTTTTAGAAGCAGGTGAGTGCCAATTACAAGGTAGCCATAAATTACATACCGTTGATGTACGTATTTTGGCTGCAAGTAGTGTGGATTTACAGCAGGCTGTTTCTAAGGAAGAGTTTCGTGCCGACTTGTTTTATCGCTTGCAGGTTGTGCCGCTAAACTTACCGCCTCTTCGTGAGCGTACTGAAGATATTATGTTGTTATTACGCCATTTTGGCCGCGAATTTTCGGCAAAAAATGCAGTGGTTCGTTATGCCAAAGCAGCAGAACATTGTCTACAAACCTATGCGTGGCCAGGCAATGTTCGCGAGTTGATGAACTTTTGTCAGCGAATGGCATTATTAAGTCCTGGCAAATCGATACAAGCTGAAGATTTACCAGTAGAAATGTTGCCTGAAGCAGCTGCGAATAATCATGCTTTTGTATTGCCACCAACGGGAATTAAATTGGCGCAAGTGGAGTTAGATTTGATTGAACAAGCCTTGGAAATGGCTGCTGGCAATCGATCGCGTGCAGCTCGATTATTAGGCGTCAGTCGAGATACTTTGCTTTATAGGATGCAAAAATACGATTTGTAGTAAAGTAACGCCAGATTCAATTTAAACCATAGAGTAGAGTTATGAAACAGTATTTAGACTTGTGCCAACGAATTATCAACGAAGGTACTTGGATAGAAAATGAGCGCACGGGTAAACGATGTTTGACCGTGATCGATGCTGACTTGACCTATGATGTGGGCAACAATCAATTCCCTTTAATCACCACCCGAAAAAGTTTTTGGAAATCGGCCATTGCTGAGATCTTAGGCTATATCCGTGGTTATGATAATGCCGCTGATTTTCGTGCTTTAGGTACTAAAACATGGGATGCCAACTCAAATGACAATGAAGTTTGGCTTAATAATAAACACCGTAAAGGCCAAGATGATATGGGCCGCGTTTATGGTGTGCAGGGGCGTGCTTGGGCAAAGCCCGATGGCACAACGCTGGATCAGTTAGCAAAAATAGTCGCTAATTTATCGAAGGGCATTGATGACCGAGGTGAGATCCTCACTTTTTATAATCCGGGTGAGTTTGATATGGGCTGTTTACGTCCATGTATGCACAGTCATACCTTCTCATTATTAGGTGATACTTTATATCTAACCTCTTATCAACGTTCTTGTGATGTCCCTTTGGGATTAAACTTTAATCAGGTTCAAGTATTCTTTTTACTGCAGATCATTGCGCAAATTACCGGTAATAAAGCAGGCAAAGCATTTCATAAAATTGTCAATGCTCATATTTATGAAGATCAATTAGAAATGATGCGTGATGTGCAGATTAAACGCACTCCTTTTGAATCTCCGTCGCTACAAATAAACCCTGATATTAAGACATTAGAAGATTTAGAAACTTGGGTTAGCCTGGATGATTTTGAAGTCATCGGCTACCAGCACCATGATGCAATTAAATATCCTTTTTCGGTATAGCTAATCTGAACTTCCCTCCGTTAAGAACTTGATAGCAAAGCATATGTATAGAGGTGTATGCTTAAGCTAGAGCTCATACGGAGGTTGCAACATGAATAAACCATTTTTCATTAATTGGCAGGATGAATTTATTCAAGGTGAAGCATTGATTGATGAGCAGCATCGAGCGGTGCTGGCCACTATCAACAGTTTTCATTACTTCTTACAGCAAGGGCAGGGTGTTGAAGCATTAATGCCAACAGTTAATATATTGGTTAGATATATTGGCTTTCATATGAAAACGGAAGAAGGCTTATTGCGCGCTGCTGAATACCCAGGCTTAGCGGACTACATCGTAGATAGTGATAATGTCACTGATGAGTTTATGGCGATATGCCAGCTTGCGATTGATAATCAAAACCCGGATGGTTTGCTAGTTTTTATAAGAGAGTGGTGGCACTCTCATCTGGAACTCCATCACAAAACCACCCCTTATTTAATGAATTGTGCAGGTCAATATTGTCGCGTTGATGCTCATACAGCTTAAATTGAGTTGTTCGTTGTTATAGCTTGCCTAGCTCGGCAAAAGAGACACTTTCGCCATCGCCAATCACAATATGATCGAGTACGCGAATATCGATTAATTCTAAAGCGACTTTTAAACGTTGGGTGATTTGATAATCTGCTTCGCTCGGTTCGGCAATACCTGATGGGTGGTTGTGAGCAAAAATAACCGCAGCAGCATTATGGGCAAGCGCTTGCTTGACCACTTCTCGAGGGTAGACTGCTGCTCCATCTAAGGTGCCTCTAAACAGTTCTTCAAATTGAATCATTCGATGTTTGTTATCTAGAAATAAGCAAGCAAAGACTTCATGTGGATAGGCTCTTAAACGTTGCTGTAAATATCGTTTGGTAGTGACAATATCGACTAAGGCATCACCTCTAGACAAGGTCGACTCCATATGACGATGACTCATTTCCATCACCGCTTGCAGTTGCACAAACTTTGCTGGGCCAAGACCATGTTGTTGGCAAAACTGTTTAAGGTCGGCTTCCAGTAAGGCACGAAGGCTGCCAAAGGCATTGAGTAAATTACGGGCTAATTCAACAGCAGATAGCCCGGTAACACCAGTGCGTAGGAAAATAGCGAGGAGTTCAGCATCTGATAATGCATGGGCGCCGTGACGTAACAGCTTTTCTCTAGGCCGCTCATCAATAGGCCAGTCTTTGATAGCCATAAATATTCATCCTTGAAGTGATTGGGCTGGTGGCTAACTATATCAGGGTCTTTTCAGCAAAAACAATAACTTGTTTTGTATTAGCTGTATAAAAAGAGTATCCTACTTGCCCTTTTTTTATAATGAAAATTCATGGCCGGTAAACTTTATATAAAGACCTTTGGTTGTCAGATGAATGAGTATGATTCAGCTAAGATGGCTGACGTTCTCGCCGCATCACATCAGCTGGAAATGACTGATATTGCTGAAGAAGCAGATGTCTTATTGCTCAATACTTGTTCGATTCGCGAAAAAGCGCAAGAGAAAGTTTTCCACCAATTAGGTCGCTGGAAGCGCTGGAAAGATGAGCGCGAACATCTTGTTATTGGTGTCGGTGGCTGTGTAGCAAGTCAAGAAGGTGATGCTATTCGTCGTCGCGCGCCTTATGTTGATTTGATTTTTGGCCCTCAAACCTTACATCGCCTACCTACGATGCTGGATGATGTTAATACCAGCCGTAAGCCAAGCATAGATATTTCATTTCCTGAAATTGAAAAATTCGATAACTTGCCTGAGTCAAGAGCTGATGGCCCGACTGCCTTTGTCTCTATTATGGAAGGCTGTAGTAAGTACTGTACTTTCTGTGTCGTGCCATATACTCGAGGTGAGGAAGTCAGTCGCCCTGTTGATAAAGTACTCATAGAAATTCGTGGTCTAGCCGCTCAAGGTGTCCGTGAAGTTAATTTGTTAGGTCAGAATGTTAATGCCTATCAAGGTGAGTTGGATGGTGACGATACCGCTGATTTAGCGTTGTTGATTAATTACGTTGCTGCGATTGAAGGTATTGACCGGATTCGTTTTACCACTTCTCATCCAGTAGAGTTTTCTGATAGTTTGATTGAAGCTTATGCTGAAGTGCCTGAGCTGGTTAGTCATTTACATTTGCCAGTGCAATCGGGCTCAGATCGTATTTTGACACTGATGAAACGCGGTCATACTGGTTTAGAGTATAAGGCTAAGATTCGTCGTCTACGTGCAGTACGACCTGATATTAGTATGTCGAGTGATTTCATTATTGGTTTCCCTGATGAAACTGAAAAAGACTTCCAAGCGACTATGAAGATGATTAATGATGTAGAGTTTGATCATTCTTTTAGTTTTATCTATAGCTCGCGCCCAGGCACGCCAGCCGCAGCCTTTACTGATTCGGTTCCTGATGATGTGAAAAAATCTCGTCTAAAACAAGTACAAGAGCGACTACTAGAGCTTGAGGCTAAACACAGTAAAGCGATGTTAGGCTCTACCCAGCGTATCTTAGTTGAGAAAAAAGCAGATCGTAATGAAGGTGAAGTTATCGGCAAGAGTGAAAATAATCGCTCGGTGGTATTTGCTGGTGATGAGTCGTTGATCGGTAAGTTTGTTGATGTAAATATTACTGAAGCTTATTCTAATTCGTTACGTGGTGAAATGCTGGCTGATAGTCGTATCAGTTAAGCTTATTAGGAATATATTTGTGACAACAACCTCCCCTGTGCTCGACAATATTAGTTTTGAACTTAGTCCTATTGATAACCCTCGCTTAGCAAACCTTTGTGGTCATTTGGATGAGCATCTTCGAATGATGGAACGTAGTTTTGGTGTAGAAATCAATAACCGCGGTGGTAAATTTCAAATTATTGGTAAAAATGAAATTTTAGCGGGTGTGCAAGATGTGATTCATGAACTGTATGCTGAAACTGCACAAACAGTGTTAGTGGCAGAGCAAGTGCACCTTGCTATTCGCCAAATGGGCGGTCAAGAAATACCGGCAGCTGTTGAACAAAAAGAAGTGGTCATTAAAACCAAGCGTGGCTTAGTTAAGGCGCGAGGTAAGAACCAGCAAGACTATTTGAAACGGGTGATGACTCACGATATCAACTTTGGTATAGGTCCAGCAGGTACAGGTAAAACATACCTGGCTGTTGCTTGTGCCGTTGAAGCATTAGAACGTGACTTGGCACGCCGCATAATATTAGTTAGACCTGCCGTTGAAGCGGGAGAACGTTTAGGGTTCCTACCGGGAGATTTGACGCAAAAAGTCGATCCTTATTTACGTCCCTTATATGATGCCTTATATGAAATGTTGGGTTTTGAGCGTGTTGCTAAGCTAATTGAACGCAATGTGATTGAAGTTGCGCCATTGGCCTATATGCGTGGTCGAACATTAAATGAATCATTCATTATTTTGGATGAAGCGCAAAATACGACCACTGAGCAAATGAAGATGTTTTTGACTCGACTAGGTTATAACTCGACTGCAGTGATCACTGGTGATATTACTCAGGTTGATTTACCTAATTCGCAAAAGTCAGGTTTGCGACATGTCATTGATGTATTAAAAGATGTAGAAGGCATTGGCTTTACCTTTTTCCAAGCTAAGGATGTAGTACGTCATGCCTTAGTGCAAAAAGTGGTATTAGCTTACGAAAAGGCTGAAAAATCATAACATGACCGTTACTGTTGATTTGCAAGTTGCCTGCGAAGCTTCATTACCAGAAGAAGCGGATTTTCAACGATGGGCTGAACTGGCTTTGCAAGAAGTCGAGCAAGCATGCGAGTTGAGTATTCGTCTGGTTGCTGCCGATGAGAGTGAAGAGTTAAACTCAACTTATCGAGGCAAGGATAAGCCAACCAATGTATTGTCTTTTCCTTTTGATTCACCTATACCGATGGAGCCTCGGTTATTAGGTGACTTAGTGATTTGTTATTCGGTCGTCGAACAAGAAGCTGAACAGCAACATAAAGCTGTTAATGATCATTGGGCTCATATGGTGATTCACGGTTGCTTACATCTATTAGGTTATGACCATATTGAAACCGACGAAGCAGAACATATGGAAGCGTTAGAAGTAACACTGTTGCAATCATTGAAAATTGAGAATCCTTATCTTGATCAAGAGAACAGCAAATGAGTGACGGACGACTGAGTAGGTCAACTAAAAAACAATCTTGGTTTAAGCGTTTAGGAAGTAAGTTTCTGAAGCCGGATGACCAAACACAACTAATTGAATTGATCCGCGATGCTGCTCAGCGTCACATTCTTGATGCGGAAGCCTTAGCTATAGTTGAAGGTGCGTTAAACGTATCAGATATGCAGGCACGGGATATTATGATCCCTCGTTCGCAAGTAGTGATGGTGTCGAAAGATGCTAATGCAGAAGATACCTTAAAACTGATTACTGAAACAGCTCATTCTCGTTTTCCGGTAATAGACGATGATCGTGATGATGTTATCGGTATCTTATTAGCCAAAGATTTATTATCTGCAGTGGTCTCCAATAGTAAATTTGATTTTGATTTACGTGAGTTATTACGCCCCGCGGTTTTTATTCCGGAAAGTAAACGATTGAATGTATTATTGCGTGAGTTTCGTGCTCGTCGCAACCATATGGCGATCGTGGTGGATGAATATGGTGGTGTGGCCGGTATTATTACCATTGAAAATGTATTGGAGCAGATCGTTGGTGAGATTGAAGATGAGCACGATATTGACGATGATGCACCTATTTTAAAACGTAGTGAAACCAGCTATACAATCAAGGCGTTAACATCGATTGAAGACTTTAATGAGGCTTTTGATTCGGAGTGGAGTGATGCTGATTTTGATACCATCGGTGGTTATGTTGTCAATCAGTTTGGTCACATGCCAGAACGCGATGAAAAAATCATCATTGAGGACTTTCAATTTACCGTAGTACGGGCAGATAACCGTCGCGTCCATCTACTTGAGATGGATATTTTAGCTGAGCCTGAGCCACAAAATAACGAAACGGAGTAATGGAAATTAACAATTTTCAAGGCTGGTTAGGACAGAAAGGGAATGCTGTTGCCTTGATTGCTGGCGCGATCTTACCGCTAGCATTTTCACCATTTGATTTCTTCCCGATAGCGGTCATTAGTTTGCTGCTGCTATTTCTAAGTTGGCATAACGTAGCCACTAAAACAGCTGCCTGGCGTGGATTTTTATTTGGCTTAGGCATGTTTGGTGTGGGTGTGTCATGGGTTTATGTCGCGATTCATGACTTTGGTCATGCCAATGTCTTGTTAGCGAGTCTCTTAACGGCGTTATTTGTTAGTTTTTTAGCCTTATATCTAGCTGCACTTGCTGTATTGATAAAACGATTTACGGGCAAGGTTTTTTCTAGTTTAGATTTGATTCTATTGTTACCGGTTAGTTGGTTAGGCTTTGAGTGGTTTAAAGCATGGTTTTTAACCGGCTTCCCATGGTTGGAATTAGGCGTCAGTCAAATAGCTGGTCCTTTAGCCGGTTATACGCCGGTGATTGGTGTATTAGGTGTGTCGTGGTTAGTGGCACTGTCGGCAGGTGTGTTAGCAGCGAGTTATCTCACTCGACGTTGGTGGTTATTGATACCCGTTATTGTTATTTGGCTAGTTGGCGGCCAACTACAGCAAAATACTTGGACATCGCCGAAAGATGAACCAATAAGGGTTAGTTTGATCCAAGGCAATATTCCACAAGATATTAAGTGGAGTTCCGAGCAGTTATTTAAGACCCTTGCTCTATATCAAGCGCGTACCGAGCAAAATTGGCAAAGTGATTTAATTGTTTGGCCAGAGAACGCGGTGACTGTTTTCCACCATCAAGCCAAAGATTACTTTCTTGATCCGTTAGCAAAGCTAGCTCGTGACAATGACACGGATATTTTAGTTGGCTTACCGGTTAAGCAAGAAAATAGTCGCAATTATTTTAATAGCATGATGGTGCTAGGTTCTGAGGAGGCGTTTTATCATAAGCGCCATTTAGTGCCTTTTGGTGATTACATGCCACTAGAGTGGTTACGTGGTTTAATCGATTTTTTCAATTTACCCATGTCTAGTTTTATTGCTGGCGATAAACAGCAGGCTTTATTGCATGCCGCAGGGCAAGATATAGGTGTTTCAATCTGTTACGAAGATACTTTTTCAAACGAAGTGTTGATGACTGTTCCTGATGCTTCTATCTTAGTTAACGCCACCAATAATGCCTGGTATGGCGATTCTTTTGCACCACATCAACATTTGCAAATTTCGCGTAATCGAGCTTTGGAAATGGGCCGACCAGTCGTGCGTGCGACGACCAATGGCATATCAGCATTAATTGATTTCAAGGGTGAATTGAATCAACAAACAGCCCAGTTTGAAGAGGCGGTATTAACAGGCATGGTGCAAGCCAGGCAGGGCGAAACACCTTATGTAACTTGGGGACGGCTACCAATGTTATTTATGGCACTGTTCATGTTGATGGTGTGGGCGTATTATCGTCGAACAAATCACCAATAAGCCATAAGCAGATAAGCAAATGCAGATCCTGACCATCCAGCGTATTTTGGGCCTCTTACTTAGCCTGTTCAGTATCACCATGTTACCTCCGCTTGCCGTGTCTTTGTATTACCAAGATGGAGCAGACCAAGCCTTTTTTACTGCGTTTGTTTTATTGCTCATTATCGGTACCTTGTTATGGTTGCCGGTGCGAAGACACCGTAAAGAATTAAAAATTCGTGATGGTTTTATCGTGGTGGTGATGTTTTGGATCGCCTTGGGCTTGTCAGGAGCGTTACCGTTTTTCCTAACGACTTATCCGGTGATGTCATTTACCGACGCGGTATTTGAATCAATGTCTGGTTTAACTACAACAGGGGCAACGGTACTAACAGGTCTGGACTCATTGCCGAAGGCGGTACTATTTTATCGTCAGTTTTTGCAGTGGTTAGGCGGAATGGGGATAGTGGTATTAGCCGTTGCTATATTACCTCTACTTGGTGTCGGTGGCATGCAGCTCTATCGAGCAGAAACGCCAGGGCCAATGAAAGACTCTAAGTTAACCCCGCGAATCACTGAAACAGCAAAAGCACTTTGGGTGATATATTTATCACTAACGGTTGCATGTGCAGTGGCTTTTTACTGGGCTGGCATGAGTTGGTTTGATGCCATTTGTCATAGTTTTTCAACCGTTGCGATTGGTGGTTTTTCGACCCATGATGCCAGTATCGGCTACTTTAATAGTGCAACTATTGAGATGGTAACCGTATTATTCATGTTAATTGCCGGCATGAACTTCTCGCTCCATTTTTTAGCCTGGCGCCACCGAAGCATACGTCATTACCTAGCTGACTCAGAGCTGCGTGTTTATTTAGCGATATTGCTGCTTATTTCAGTGGTAACATCGCTATACCTTTATTTTACTCATACCTTTGATGAGCCTTGGACTGCAGTTCATCAAGGCGTATTCCAAGCGGTATCAATTGGTACTACAACAGGCTTTACCACTACAGATTATTCTTTATGGCCTGGTTTCTTACCCATTTTATTATTGATGTCGAGTTATATAGGTGGTTGTGCTGGTTCTACCGGTGGCGGCATGAAGGTAATTCGAGTTCTATTGTTGTTCAAACAGGGCTATCGCGAAGTCTTACGACTGATCCATCCAAATGCGATTTTTGCCATTAAGATTAACAACAAAGCGTTGCCTGACAAAGTGGTCGGTGCGGTATGGGGCTTTTTTGCCTTATATGTATTTTGTTTTAGTATTATGCATTTATTTTTAATGGCGACGGGTTTAGATGTGGTGACCTCATTTTCAGCGGTGACAGCATGTTTGAATAATTTAGGTCCAGGTTTAGGGGAGGTAGGAGTCAATTTCGGTGATATAAACTCTCCATCTAAATGGATGCTGTGTGTGGCTATGCTGTTAGGCCGATTAGAGATATTTACTTTATTAGTAGTATTAACACCTGCTTTTTGGAGGCGATAATATGTCGTCAATCCAAGCAAAGTGGGATGCAGCATACAGTCAACCTCGCGGTGAACGAAGGCCAGCAGCAGTACTGCTGCAAAACCAGTTTTTATTGCCTACAGAAGGACGAGCCTTAGACTTAGCTTGTGGTCTAGGCGCAAACTCAGTTTTGTTAGCAAAAGCTGGTTTAAAGGTTGAGGCTTGGGATTTGTCACCGGTTGCTATTGAGCAACTTCAGCAGCAAGTTACAACTGAAGAACTAGCTATTTATCCAAAAGTACATAATGTGATTCAGTCGCCTCCAAAGTTAAATAGTTTTGATGTGATTGTGGTGAGTTTTTTTCTGGAGCGTGCGCTTTGTAGTTCATTAGTGGCTGCGTTAAAGCCGGGCGGTTTATTGTTCTATCAAACTCACTGCCAACAAAAGGTAATCCAACAAGGTCCGTCTAATCCTGATTATTTATTAGCGGATAATGAATTATTAGCATTATTTTCAGATCTTAAAGTGCGGGTTTATAGTGAGACCTCAACGTTAGGAGATCATCAGCAAGGCTTACGCAACCAAGCGTTTTTAGTTGCTGAAAAGTAGAATGTATTTTTTACTAGTATTACTATAGTAAATAAAACTTGCTGTTAGTTAGTTAGATCAGTAGAATTATGCGGTTCACAAGTCCACATTTACATTTTGTGGTATAAATTTTTAGTAAACATAACATACGAGTATAGATATGAAAGCGGATATCCATCCAGAATACAACGAGATTGATGTTACCTGTAGCTGTGGTAATAACTTTAAAACTCGCTCTACACGTAGCAGCGCTTTGACTTTGGATGTATGTGCAGAATGTCATCCTTTCTACACGGGTAAGCAAAAAATGCTTGATACTGCTGGCCGTGTTGATAAATTCCGTCAAAAATACGGAAAATAAGTTTCCAGACCAATCGCGTGGTCAACTTGATACGAGATTGAATATGTACGTACCTAACAGTACTAGTACTAGTCGTGAAATAATTCAAAGCCTCCGCCTTCTGGTGGGGGCTTTGTTGTTTTTGTTCTTAGCAGCTTGTGCTCAAAACCCTGTTAGTGGTGAGCATGACTTCGTAATGCTGAGTGAAGATAGCGAAATAGCTATCGGTCGAACCAACCATCCTAAAATTATTGCCCAATATGGCCGTTATGAAGATGAGTTAATGCAGAAGTATGTGCAATCAGTCGGTGATCGTCTTGCCGAGGTGAGCCATCGCAAAGATCTTATTTATCGCTTTACCGTTTTAGATTCTCCGGTTATTAATGCTTTTGCCTTGCCGGGAGGTTATATATACATCACTCGTGGCTTAATGGCTTATTTAAACTCTGAAGCAGAGCTGGCTGCTGTATTGGGCCATGAAATAGGTCATGTCACTGCTCGACATGGTGTACGGCAACAAAGTGCCGCTCAAGCCGCTAATATTGGTTATACCATCGGTGCAATCTTATTTCCTGAGCTTCGTGCCGCACCATCGCAAGATTTATTCAATATATTGGGTGGCGCCTTGCTCAGTGGTTATGGCCGAGAGCATGAGTTGGAATCGGATGCCTTAGGTGCCGAGTATCTCGCCCGTTCTGGTTATGAACCGCAAGCGATGATGAGTGTCATTCGAGTGCTGAAAGATCAAGAAACATTTTCTGTTGAACAAGCCAAGCAACAAGGTCGTGAAGCGAGTGGTTATCACGGTTTATTTGCCAGCCACCCAGATAATGATACTCGATTACAAGAAGTGGTAGCAGCCGCTGATAAGTTTGCTGGGGCTGATAAAGCTGAAGTTGGACGGTTAGAGTATTTACGACGTATCAACGGAATGACCTTTGGTGATAGCGAAAAACAGGGTATTCGTAGCGAAAATCATTTTTATCATAAAGAAATGGCTTTCGCGGTTGATTTCCCCTTAGGTTGGCAGATCAATAATAACCCAGATAGTCTGCAAGCTATTTCTAACCAAGGAAAAGCCATCATTGAAATGGGCGCTGCTGATATTAATCGTAAATTATCACCAAAAGAGTTTATTAAACAGAGATTAAAAATACCTGAGTTAAAGTCTGGTCACTCTCTTAATGAACATGGACTTGAAGGTTATACCGGCTTGTTGGAGATTCAGAGTAAACCGGCACGGGTTGCGGTTATCTACCTTAGAGAACGTGCATTTATCTTTTTTGCTACTGTCAAAGACGGTGCAGAATTTAAGACGGTTGATCATCACTTCCTCGCTACAGCTCGAAGCTTCCACGCCTTAACTAGTGACGAAATTTATTTAGCTAAAGCATTAATGTTAGATGTAGTGACTGTAACGAAACATGATAGTTATAACGTCTGGGCTGCACATTCTCGAATTACCAATAGTGCTAGACAACAACTACAGTTGCTAAACGGCCATTATCCTAATAAAGCGTTGAAGCTAGGCGAGACTGTCAAACGAGTAAAATAAGTCTGCGCCTAGTCTGCCATCGCTATTAGAACAAATCAACAATAGGAGAGGTCGCTGCTTCACTGCCGTTGTCATTATCAACAATAGTAGTAATCTCTGGTTCCATTTCTTCTGGTAGGAACTGTTTACGGAAAGTCTCATAGATTGCATTGCTGGCATTGGGTGGGGCTAGTAGTCCGGATGCTGGATCTATTTTGACTGTCACCATTTCTACGGGTTGCTGTAAGGGTTCATCAGGAACATCTTTTAAGGCGACCTTCATAAAGTCTATCCACATAGGCAACGCTGCTCGACCACCGGTTTCATACCTTCCTAAGGTTTTTGGTGAGTCAAAGCCGACCCAACTGATTGCTACTAGCTCAGGGTTGAAGCCGTTAAACCAAGCATCTACTTGATCATTGGTGGTGCCAGTCTTGCCAGCGAGATCAGTCCTGCCCAAAGATAAGGCTTTTCTACCGGTGCCATAACGTACAACATCACGTAATAAGCTATTCATGATATAGGCATTTTGTGGCGAAATAATACGTTTCGCAGGTCGAAAGCCAAGTGTACTGTCATCACTTTCATCAGCAAGTTTTATAGGGCAGCTCTCACACACCGTATCGGGCTGTGCTTGCATGATGATATTGCCATGGGCATCTTCAATGCGCTGAATGATGTATGGCTCAACTCGGTAGCCACCATTGGCTAGTGCAGCGTATGCTCTAGCCATATCCCACGGTGCGGCATTACCACTACCGAGAGCTAAAGATAGGTTTTTGGGCATTTGTTCGCTATCGAAGCCAAATTGTTTAGCATGGCTGATAGCATAAGCAGCGGTGATATCACGCAATAAGCGAATCGACACTAGATTACGTGAATTGGTCAATGCGACTCTTAAGCGGGTAGGGCCAAAAAATTTGCCACTATAGTTTTCCGGACGCCAGACATTCTCTAGTCCTGGGTCATCAAATACGACCGGAGCGTCATTGATAATACTGGCAGCGGTATAGCCTTTTTCCAAGGCTGCAGAATAGATAAAAGGTTTAAATCCTGAGCCAGGTTGACGACGAGATTTTGTGGCACGATTAAATTTATTTTGAAAGTACTCAAACCCCCCATTTAAAGCGGTGACAGCGCCATCAAAAGGCGCTACGGCAACCAAGGCTCCTTGAGCTTCAGGTAGTTGTGCTAACTGCCATTGTTGCTTCTTATTTTTATGCAAATAAACCAGATCACCTAAATTCAGTACGTCAGTTATTTTCTTAGGTATTTTTCCTCGACTGTTAGTTGAGAGTTGTTTTCTAGCCCACGTCAGCGAAGACAGAGTTAAGTCAGCGTAACCGGTATCTTGAATATAGATGGTGGCAACATCACCTTGAAGAGTTGTGACTAAACCTGGATGTAATGGGCCGATTGAATCATATGCAGAGATCATTTGTTCATATGTCTCTGCAGAAAGATCATCTGTTAACTCAAAGGTTTGAACCGGCCCTCGAAAACCATGGCGCTTGTCATAGGCTAACAATGCTGATTGTAAAGCGGTGTTTGCTGCTTGCTGATGGTCAGCTCTGATTGTTGTATAGACATTAAAACCCGCATTGTAAGCATCATCACCATATTGTTCGATTAATTGGGTGCGTATCATTTCAGCTACATAGGGGGCATATACTTCAACATCACGACTATGGAAGCTAGCTGTGATTGGTGCTTGAATCGCAGTGAGGTAATCTTCCTGCGCGATAAAGCCAACTTCCCACATGCGACGTAATACATAATCCCTACGAAGTTGAGCACGCTCAGGATTGGCTAAGGGGTTAAATTTAGAAGGTGCTTTCGGCAGGCCTGCAATCATTGCAAATTGAGGCAAGTTTAGTTCTTGTAAAGGTTTACCGTAGTAAACATTGGCTGCGGCACCGACACCATAAGCCCGGTTGCCAAGATAAATTTTATTTAAGTACAGTGTTAGAATTTCTTCTTTGGTTAGTGCTTGCTCAATTTGCAGTGCCAGAATAATCTCATTAAGTTTTCTTACATATGTTTTCTCGCGACTGAGAAAGAAGTTGCGAGCGACTTGCATAGTGATGGTGCTACCGCCTTGTGCCTTCGCTCCAGTCGCAGCTAAAGAATAAGCTGCTCGTAATAAGCCATGATAATCAACGCCTGGATGTTCAAAGAAACGATCGTCTTCGGAAGCTAAGATTGCATGAATCAGATGTTGAGGGATTTCATGGTATTCAGTTGGAATACGTCTTTTTTCACCAAATTCGGCAATTAACCGCTCTTCGGCGCTGAAAATACGAAGAGGAACTTGGAGTTGTGTTTCTTTTAGTGTCGCAGCATCAGGTAGATTTGGAGCCAAAGTGGAATAAATTATTGCAATAGCTATTGCAATAAGGCCCGATGAGATTATTATTAAGGTCAGTAAGTGGCGAAAAAAACGAAACATAGGATTGTGTTTGAAAACCAAATTTGGGTATTAAGTTCATAAAGTATATATAAAATTACAGAATCAGGTTAATGATATCTATCTATTGTTTTTTTTAGGGACATGCACTATAGTCTTAACAAATTACTTTAAGTTGTGACTGTAACTGTAGCTGTAATTATATTTTAGTGTAAATGGGAATTAGGACTGCACATGTTTGGACGCAAAAAATCCCCCTTATTAGGGGTAGATATAAGTTCATCAGTTGTTAAAGTACTGGAGCTTGCTTGGAAAGGGAATAAGTACTGCGTAGAGTCGTATGCAGTTGAACCTTTGCCTGTTAATGCTGTTGTTGAAAGCAGAATTGAGAATGCCGATGAAGTCTCCGGTGCGCTGAAACGAGCTGTCAAACGTTCTGGTACAAAAGCTAAAGAAGCTGCAGTCGCTGTTTCTGCAAACTCAGCGATCACCAAAATAATTTCTTTCCCTGATTCACTGTCCGAACGTGAAATGGAAGACCAGATTCTATTGGAAGCAGAAAACTATATCCCTTACCCGTTGGAAGAGGTGAGGTTAGATTTCGAGGTAGTCGGGCCTTCAGGTGTTGATGCTGATGCTGTTGATGTTTTATTAGCTGCATCGCGCCGAGAAAATGTCGATGCCAGAACCGAAGTCTTAGAAAATGCAGGCTTAAAAGCCAAACTGGTTGATGTTGAAGCGTATACGATGGAAAATGCATACAGCTTGATTGCCAAACAAATGCCTCATTATGGTGAAGGTTTAACTGTGGCGATTGCCGATGTTGGGGCAACATTAACGACATTACATGTTTTAGTCGACGGCAAAATTGTATTTACCCGTGAACAAACCTTTGGTGGCAGAATGCTGACTGAAGATATTGAGCGGCACTATGGTATGTCTTATCAAGAGGCGGGCCGAGCCAAAAAAGAAAATAACTTACCCGATGATTATGGTCCTAAAGTTTTAGAGCCATTTAAACGCTCGATGACTACGACGGTAACACGCGCATTACAATTTTTCTTTTCAGCATCTACGCAATATCAATCTATCGATCATATTATTTTGGCCGGTGGTTGTGCGTCCATTAAAGGAATTGATGCAATGATAGAAGAAGAAACGGGCACATCAACTTCAATTGCAAACCCTTTCTCAGAGATGGTGTTAGGAGCTAAAGTAAAAATTCAGGCATTGAGTAATGATGCACCCTCGATGATGATAGCTTCTGGCTTAGCAATGAGGAGTTTTGACTAATGGCACGTATTAATCTTCTGCCATGGCGAGAAGAGCGTAGGCAAGAGCGCCAGCAACAGTTTTTCACTGGCCTTGTAGCTGCGTTTATTTTTGCTGCAGCAATTTTGTATGGCGTTATCTTATTTGCAAATAGTTTACTGGATGAACAAAATAACCGGAATGCCTTCTTAGATCGCGAAATTGTCGAGTTAAATAAAAAAATAAAAGAAATAAAGACATTAGAGGCTGAACGCGATCGTTTATTGGCGAGAATGCAGGTAATTCAAGAGTTGCAAGAGAGCCGACCTAAAGTTGTAAAAGTCTTTGAAGCACTTGTCAAAACAGTACCGGAAGGTATCCATTTAGAAAAGGTTGCTCGACAAGGGAATTCGTTAACTTTAGACGGGGTTGCGCAATCAAATGCACGCGTATCTGTATTTATGCGCAAACTTGATGATAATACTGAGTTTGAAGAATCTAAACTTAACGTTATTAAGCGTACTTCATCGAAGAGCAATGCGATTAGGAAATTCACATTAGGTGTGAATGAATCAAAGCCTAAAAAAGAAGATGGGGAGAGCTAAATGGAACTGTCATTAGATGAGTTAGATTTTAATGAGAGTGGTGAATGGCCATTACCGATAAAAATAATAGCGATTATTTTACTGTGTGCGGCGGTTTGGGGGGCAGGCTTTTATTTTGTAATAAAAGATAAGCAAGTTGAATTAGAGGGCTTGGAGCAAAAAGAGCAACAATTAAAACAATCATTTGAAGCTAAAAATGCTAAGGCAGTAAACCTAGAAGCTTATAAGGAGCAAATGATTGAGATGAGGACCGTGTTTTCATCGATGCTCAAGCAATTGCCAAGAAAAAGTGAAGTCGCAGACCTACTGATTGATATCTCACGTACAGGACTCATTAATGGCTTAGAGTTTGAGCTATTTAAGCCAGAAGGCGAGCGGCCTATCGATTTTTATGCGGAACTGCCAATTTCAATAAAAGTAACTGGTGACTATCATCAATTTGGCGAGTTTGTTAGTGGTGTGGCTGCGCTACCTAGAATTGTAACGATGCATAATTTAACTCTAAAACCTGTTGGAAAAGATGGCGGTAAGATGAGTATGGATATCACTGCTAAAACATACCGATACTTTGACCAAGAAGCTGACTAAGGATGATTAGGGAATTTAATAGTATGTTGAAAACACTAATAATTATGCTTGCTTTGCTAGTCATTACAGGTTGTCAGCATGAGAAAGATGACCTTAACGCTTATGTTTCTAAGATCAAATCTCAACAAAAATCAGATATTCCACCACTGCCTGTACTGAAACCTTATGAAAAGTATAGTTATAACGGCTCAGACTTAAGAAGTCCATTTGTCCGGACGGTGGTAGAAATGGCCTTAGAAGTAGAAAAGCCTATTATAGAAGATAATGGCATTCATCCGGATAAACATCGTCGGAAAGAAGCTTTAGAGTTTTATGATTTATCGGGTCTGCAGTTAATGGGCACACTTGAAAAAGACAGTGTATGGGCACTCATACGCTCTTCAGATGGGGTTATTCATCGAGCACAAATAGGTAACTATATGGGACGAAATCATGGAAGGATTTTATCCATCACCGAGATGGAGTTAAAATTGAAAGAAATTGTACCGGAGGGAGATGGTCGATATATTGAACGCGATTCTTCTCTTTCTGTTGTAGATGTAAATTAAAGGCTATAACTAACATGACTAGCAAAGATGGAACAATGATGCATAAGCAGCAGAATATGATATGCGCACAGGGTGTTTTCCAGAAAATGAGGGATTCTTTTATGACCACTCTTACTAAGAGCTTGATCACATTATATCTGGTGTTATTTGCAAGTTTAGTTGCCGCTACTGAATTACAGTCAGTGGGCTATTCATCATTGCCTGGTGAGAAAGCCCAATTAGTCTTAACTTTTTCAGAGCCAGTGACGGATTTGAATAGCTTTGCTATTGATGAACCCGCTCGGATTGTTTTAGATTTTGCTGACGTAACTAATAAATTAGATAAAAAAACGGAGCAAATCAACATTGGCTTAACGAGAAGTGTTTCTACCGTCGAAGCCGGTGGCCGTACACGAATGGTTGTTAATCTGGTTCAAAAAGCATCATATACTATTGATGAAGATGGCAATATCATAGTTGTAACAATAGACGGTGGAACTCTAGCGAGTTCGTCGAATGATAGTAGTGAGCAATCTGTAACAGATATTGATTTTCATCGTGGTGAAAATGGCGAAGGCTTATTAACAATAATGCTGAGTGATGAAGCAGCAACAGTTGATGTTCACCAAGAGCGCGATACGATTGTAATTGACTTGATGGGTGTTGACCTACCTGAGAAGCTGCATCGTCGCTTAGATGTCACTGATTTTGCGACACCGATACAAATGATTGATAGCGTTAAAAAAGGCGAGAATACACAGCTAACGCTATCAACATCAGGTAAATTTGAGCACTTGGCGTATCAATCTGAAAAACAACTGGTTTTAGAAGTTAAACCCGTTTCAGAAGAGAGCAAATCATCCGATAGTAAAGACCAGTTTGGTTATAATGGCGAAAAGCTATCATTAAATTTTCAAAATATAGAAGTACGTGCTGTTCTACAGCTACTTGCTGACTTTACTGGAATGAATTTAGTTACCAGTGATACGGTACAAGGTAATTTAACTTTGAGGTTAAAAAATGTACCGTGGGACCAAGCTTTAGATATCATTCTAAAAACCAAAGGTTTGGCAATGCGCCAAAATGGTAATGTGATGCTCATCGCCCCAGCCGCAGAAATTGCGGCACGCGAGAAACAAGAGCTGGAGGCATTAAAGCAACTGGTTGAATTGGAACCGTTATATTCAGAAATCATTGAAATTAACTTTGCTAAAGCAACTGAACTAGCCGCCATTATAGATTCTGGATCGGGTTCAAGCTCTGGTGCTGAGCCAGTTGGCTTTATTTCAGAGCGTGGTAGCGTTACGGTTGATGAGCGAACAAATTCGTTACTTATTCGGGATACAGCAGACCAACTAGTTCAAGTTCGACAGTTAATAGAAAAACTAGATATTCCAGTCCGCCAAGTCTTGATTGAAGCACGCATTGTTATTGCAAATAATGACTTTACAAAAGAGCTTGGAGTTAATTTTGGTCTTTCAGGTAAGAGCAACACTTTAGGTACTGCTTTTTCTGGGAGTAGTTCTGATTTTACTGTGGGAGCTGATGGCGATACCGTCTCCCCAGGCCTTGATCTGAGTGACTCCTTGAACGTTAACTTACCTGTTACTGGAGGTTCAACTCTAGGCTTAGCATTTGCAAAACTTCCCTTCAATGCGATTTTGGAGTTAGAACTGTCGGCAATGCAACAAGAAGGTAAAGGTGAAATTGTATCTAGTCCTCGTGTCGTGACATCAAATCAGCAAACAGCATTAATTGAGCAAGGTACAGAGATTCCTTACCAAGAGGCTAGCTCAAGTGGCTCAACTTCGGTTTCGTTCAAAGAAGCGGTGTTGAAACTAGAAGTAACACCGCAAATTACACCAGATGATCGTATTGTGATGGACCTCGAAGTTAACAAGGATGAGGTAGGTGAAATATTCCTTGGGGTCCCTAGTATTGATACTCGCTCTGTTAAAACACAGGTATTAGTAGATAATGGTGAAACGGTAGTGCTAGGCGGAATTTATGAGCAATCTACAATAAACTCTTCTACTCGTGTTCCATTTTTTGGTGACTTGCCTTATGTAGGGTTCTTATTTAAATCAACATCAAATAATGATACAAAACGAGAGTTGTTAGTATTTGTAACGCCTAAAATTATTAAGGATAGCCTTAAGTTTTAATCAAACACAGATTTGATATGATGAAAGCCGGATCTATGATCCGGCTTTTTTGTAGACTGAAAGTAAAGTGAGATCAAAATTACGTGATAGCAGGCAATATTTTTTTAGTTGGACCAATGGGTGCAGGCAAGTCAACAGTTGGGCGACAACTTGCAAAAGCACTTAAACGCAGTTTTTATGACAGTGATCGTGAGATAGAAAAGCGCACAGGTGTTTCTATTTCATGGATTTTTGAAATGGAAGGCGAAGAAGGCTTCCGCGAGCGAGAGAAAAAAGTCATTGCCGAATTAACATGTTTGAAAAATATCGTACTTGCTACTGGCGGTGGAGCAATTTTAGCTGATGAAAATCGTAGAGCCTTGCGAGCACAAGGGCATGTGGTTTATTTAGCTGCCTCAGAAGAGCAGTTATTGAAACGTACCTGTAAAGATAAAAATAGACCCTTATTACAAACTGAAGATCCAAAAAAGAAAATTATTGAGTTACTGGAAAAACGTGACCCTTTATACCAAAATGTAGCGGATGTTGTGTTACGTACAGGCGAGCAGTCAATTCAACATACTGTTTCAATGGTTATAAAGCAATTAGAAGAATTGGGAAAATAAGACTCAACATGATGAAAACCTTACACGTTGCATTAGATGAACGTAGCTATCCTATTTATATAGGTCGAGACCTTTTGGCTCAGCCTGAGTTATTAACTCAGCATATTAAAGGTAAAGAAGTATTTGTGGTAACCAATGAAACCGTTGCCCCTTTATATCTACAATCGGTACTAGATGCTTTGCAATCATATCAATGTGAGTCCGTTGTTTTACCGGATGGTGAGCAATTTAAAACATTAGATGTATTAAATCAGGTTTTTGATCAATTATTAACTGTGCACTTTTCTCGTCAAGTGACCTTGATTGCATTAGGTGGCGGTGTGATTGGTGATATGACAGGCTTTGCAGCGGCTTGTTATCAACGCGGTGTACCATTCATTCAAATTCCTACAACATTACTGTCTCAGGTTGATTCATCGGTTGGTGGAAAAACGGCGGTTAATCATGCCCTAGGTAAGAACATGATCGGTGCTTTTTACCAGCCGCAATGCGTGATTGCTGATACCAATACTTTAAATACACTGGATGACCGTCAATTAGCATCAGGCATTGCGGAAGTTATAAAGTATGGCCTTATTAATGACCTAGAATTTTTTGAATGGTTAGAAGTCAATATGGCTGCTTTAAAAGAGAGGGAGCCAACAGCTCTTGCTGAAGCAGTTGAACGTTCGTGTTTAGATAAAGCCAAAATGGTTGCTGATGATGAGCTTGAGCACGGGGTTCGTGCCTTACTGAACTTAGGCCATACCTTTGGTCATGCTATTGAAACGGGTATGGGCTACGGTAATTGGTTGCATGGCGAGGCTATTGCTTGTGGCATGGTGATGGCTGCTGATTTGTCACAGCGCTTAGGCTGGATCACAACTCAAGATGTTGACCGTATCAAAGCATTATTAGTAGCAGCTGACCTGCCAGTGACAACACCTGATGGAATGAGTTCGGAGCAATTTATGTCTTTGATGTCGGTGGATAAAAAAGTAAAAGATGGCGTGATTCGTCTCGTTTTACTGCAAGGAATTGGCCAGGCCGTCATGAGTGATAATTATTCTAAGGATAAACTGGCTGAAACATTGGAGTTGTTTCAGCATTAGGAGCCATATTTTGTTATGAGTGAACTTGCATCACCCTCTGCTGAACCTAGTTACATTTCGCGGTTAGCGTTGAAAGCTGCGCCTTTCAGTCAGACTGTAGATGCAAATTCATTCTTTAATGGCAAGCAAGTTGAGCAACGGCTAAATTTATTACTGCACTTGGTTCAGGCGACAAATCAAATAGGTTTGTTAGTCGCAAACCCTGGAGTAGGAAAAAGTTGTTTATTGGCACAACTAGCGTTGAAAGCGGGTGATGGTCTTCGCACTTGCACTATAAATAGTGAATCAATTCGAGATATTAAATCTTTAGCATCACAATGTTTAACAGCATTTGGTGTTGATACTCAGAGTGCTCTTTCCGGCGAAGCTTTGACTGAGAAATTGACGCAACGGTTTATTCAATTACATAAAATTAATATTAAACCGTTATTATTGGTTGATGATTTTGAGTTGCTCCCAGAAGAAGTCAGAACAGAAATAATAAAATGGTTGCACTGGCGTCATGACGACACCTTTTTATTACAAGCAATTGTTACAGCCACTGCTGATGTTAGTGAGTTAAGGCTGCTTCAACAGCGTATACAGCAAATTGATTTACCCGAATTATCTGAACAAGAGTCTGCGACCTATTTGTTACAGCGCTTGTTAGATGCTGGTTATCAAGGTGTTTCTCCTTTTTCCAGTAAAGAAATGCAGCGGTTTTACCAACAATCGTCAGGTAACCCGGCAAAGCTAAATCAATTAGCTCATCAAAAGTTGTTGGGCATTCATCCCTCGTTTGTTAGCCCGGTAAATATTAACATTACTGTCATTGTGCGTTGGTTAGGTATATTGGCAATATCAGTGCTATTGATTTCCCTATTGGTTTATCAATCTGACATTAACGAATTATTTAGCAGTGATGAAGTTGACAATGAACTGATTAAATTACCTGAGTTAATTCCGGAAGAGTTGGCAACAGTGGTGGTTGAAGATGATTCTATTTTAAGTTCGGAGCAAGCAGAGCGAAATGAATTATTGTCATTAATCGATGAACTAACAGTGCAAAGTGATGAGGAAGGAGTCGCCGTTCGGCACAGTGATACGAGTTTAGAAGTCCCGACGTTGATATTGGCTCCTGATGTCGAAGTGTTAGCAATACCCGTTGATCAAGATGAGCTTTATCAACAAGACTGGATTCTTAAGCAACGAGCTACGGACTATACCTTTCAGTTAATGGGGTCTTGGCAACATCAAGAAGTTACCGAGTTTATTGAAAAATATGCATTGGTTGGTGATGTGGCTGAGTTTGAAAGTATTCGTAATGGTCGTGTTTGGTATGCGCTAGTCTACGGTGTATATAACAGTAAACAAGCTGCGCTTAAGGCAAGTAGCAGCTGGCCAGCGCCTTTGAATACGCTACCATCATGGTTACGTCGTTTTGATAGTGTGCAAAAACAAATTAGCAAAAAGGCGCAAGCGCAGTAATTAAGCTATCAGCTCGAGCAGCTTGAGAAGCAAATACACATCGATAAACAGTACTGTTATTCACTTTTGCTTTTGAGAATAGACCGAGGTTAACAAGATCGTCTAAATTTATATCTTCCGGAGGGCGAAAGCAGATGATGCCTGTTGGCGACTGATGATGCCACCAGTTAGGTTGTACTGCTAGGAAGTTAGAAAAACTTTGTGCCTGCTGCAGTCGATGTTGCATTTGCTTACGTAAACTAGCAACGCCATTAAACATAAGACTAGACCAGAGTGGCAGAAATAATTCGCCGCCAAAAGAGCCTGGAAGTGTTTGCTTAGGTTCATGTTCTAGATAATTTGCATCAATAGAGAATAAAGGGTTTAAAGGATGTTTATAGAGTAACACTCCGCAGGGTTTAGGTTGTGAAAAGGCTTTGTGTGGATCGATTGTGACTGAATCTGCCGTAGCTATAGCATTGAATAACTGTTGATATTGCTCTAATAAAACTAAACCGGCTCCCCAAGCTGCATCAATATGACTCCAGCACTGAAATTGCTGGCTGATTTGTATGCATTCCGTAAGTGGGTCTATTTCACCACAAGCTGAGGTGCCTGCTGTGAGCACGATTGCTACAGGTACTTGCTGTTGGCAGGCTTCAGCTAAAGCTGAGGGTAAAATTCGATCGTATTCATCGGTGTCAATTTCTTGAAAAGTAAGGCCTAAGATCTGACAGGCTTTTGCCACAGAAAAGTGACTAGCATGACTACCATAAACAAGCGTTGAATCGTGGCTAGCATGTTCTCTAGCTTGCCAAAGTGCTTCTAGGTTAGCGTAGGTCGCACCGGCAGTAAAATGGCCGTGTTGGTGCTGATATAAATGACAAAACCAATTTATCAGTTGCTGTTCAACTTTTTCTAATAGGGGATACAGCTGAGGTGATAGTAAGTTGCCATTGTGTAAGCCAGCTAACACTTGCCCTAAAATACTGGCAGCAGTTGGCGATGAGGTCATATGTGCCGCCCATGCACTTTGGTTATGACGCTCACCTTCATTTATTAGTGCCTGACACAGCGCATTAATATGCTCATGATTGTTTGCATCTTCTTGGATAGCTAATAAAGATGAATCTATAGAGGAATGGCTGCTGAACTGCTGGAGCTGTTCTAGCAAGGCATCAAGTGTATGCGAACCGTTAGTCATAGATGGATTACAGTATTCTGATTATCATTATTAAAAGCAGCATAGTTTTGATAATGAATGATGTCAGTTTTTATTGCTTGTTGACGATAAAACTGTTCAAAACCTGCATCTAATATTTGTTGTTTTATCAGTTCGGCTATTAATTGACTTTTTTGTGGACTTCTTTTCACGAGAGTTAATCGCTCTGCCTTTAATTGTTGGCTTAACCATAATGCAAGACTGTCTGAAGTGACCGACCAATCTTGTGAAATTTCACTATAGGCAAGTATAGATTTTTCAGGTAGCCACACTGATAATGACGGCGTTGATGGTTTATTAGTTTTGTCGTAATAATAAAGTTGGCATTGTGGCTCTAGAGCTGAAATTAGCAGTGCAAATTGAGCCATTGCTAATAAGGCCATGTGGTGAGCATGCTGATCATCAAACTGATGTAATTGCTGTGCTGATCGAACTTGATCTGCAAAAGGGCCTCCACCAGGAACGATAATAATAGCCTGCTGTTTAGCTGCTTTGGCTAATGTAGTGAGCCAAGATTTGAGTTCTTTCGTGTTATACAGGCTACCGCCTAATTTCACGATCAACATTATTAATGCAGATTTTCTATGAGTTTGAGTATAGCTGAAGCTTTATCAAGAATTTCTTGGTGCTCAGCATCGACGTCAGAGTCAGCAACAATACCGCCTCCAGCCCAAAACCGTAGTCGATTATCGTTGTAGACTAGAGTACGGATAGTGATATTACTGTCCATTTTTCCATCAAAACCAATATAAGCAATGCTGCCACAGTACACTCCGCGGCGATGAGGCTCTAACTCTTCAATTATTTCCATTGCTCGTAACTTTGGCGCGCCAGTGATTGAGCCGCCAGGGAAGCAGGCTCTTAATAAAGATACTGCAGTTTCTTTCTGATCAAGCTTACCAACAATGGTTGTTACCAAGTGATGAACTGTTGCAAAGGATTCAAGCTTGAATGGTTTTGGCACTGAAATAGAGCCTGGTACGCAGACTTTCCCTAGATCATTTCGTAATAAATCAACAATCATCAAGTTTTCAGCGCGATCTTTGATACTGTTTTGTAACTCGATACCTAGCGCTTCATCATTAGTTTTATCAAGCAAATCACGAGGACGAGTACCTTTGATGGGCTTTGTCTCAACATGTTGCTTATTAGCACTTAATAAGCGCTCAGGCGATGAGCTTAAAATGCTGGCAGAGTCAGTCGCAAAGTAGGCCGAGAACGGAGCTGCATTGTATTGACGTAAAAGCTTATAGGCATGCCATGGGTCGCCATCAGCTTTAATTTCAAAGCGTTTAGCAAGGTTCACTTGATAGCAATCGCCTTCAACAATATAGGATTTAATTTTGTTAAATGCACTTTGGTAGCTGGCTTTATCAAAGTTAGAGTGTAGCTCGCCAGAGACAGTAAAGTTAGTTGGTTCTTTTTCGATGGGCTGCTTTAGTTTGTCAACGAGTGTATTCCAGTTGTCATGTGTTTTTGGATCGTAGCCATGGCTAGCTAAAAAACACTGTTTATTTTTATGATCAACAATAATAGCCCAATCATAGATTCCGATCGCCATTTCAGGAAGATCTTCAGCATCAATAGTTTGCTGTGGAATGTCTTCAATTCTACGGCCTAGATCATAACCAAAATAACCTATTGCACCACCGGCAAATGGCAGATCTGAACTAGCCTGTGATAAGGGAGCCAGAATAGACTGCAGTACTGTAAACGGATCGTCAGTGCTATGGAGTTGCTTACCATCTCGATACTCTATATGAGTATCTAAATTACGTGTGTTTAAGGTAATAAACGGATCAGCTGCCATAATATCGTAACGGCCACTTTCAAGATCGGTATTGGCGCTATCAAGAAACACTGGCCACGCTAAGTCACGAATAGCTTCGAAATAGTCGGCACTGTCCAATTGATAAGGAAGTTCAATACATAAGGAGGGGAAATTCGCTGTCATAGTACCTATTTTACGTGAACTGTTGTTGAGCTAGAAGAGCAACGGCTGCTGCAGGAGCATGATCTGCTGCTTCTGATAATGTTGGATTAACTAGGCTGCCGAAGTCAATATAAGGCCGATTGAGTCGTTGTGCACATTGTTGGCCGATAAAGCGACCGATGCCAGCACCAATGATTGGAGCGTCTAATGATAAGTTATGATTAGTGATGACTTGCATACAGGCATTAGTGACTTGGTGCAGTTGCTGCTCGGTAAACCATTGAGCTAGTTGTTGCCATTGTTGTGGTGCATGGTCATCAGCATCACAGCCTATCAACCTAGCGATACGGCGAGCACAATCTTTTGATTGCCATGGTTGACCATCAGCACTGTCGTCAATAATTGTATCTGCTTCAATTTTATTTAATAAGCGCCAGCAATCACCAGTGGTTGCAAACACTTCTGCTGCTAAGCTAAATAAATGACCATTAAAAGGAGCTTGCTTGGTCAGTGCTATCAACGGTGTTCGTATCGCTCCGGTATAGAGGAGCTCACGAGAGAGTTGGCGTTGGTGATCATCAACGCCTTGTGGACATGCTTGTCCATTGTTAATAGCAATAATGTCACAGGTGGTACTACCTAGATCGATAAATAAACCATCAGCAATATTGTTAGCTACGAAGTTAGCACTTGCCAACCAGTTCATAGAGGCGACATCTTGCCATTGTACTTTTGCATCAGTTGTAGATAACCATTGGTTGCTAGAATAAACATGAATTTTATCGGCTGATATATAGTTGTTAATACAAGCTAAAATTTCACTAACGCCAGTTTGTCGATCGGAAAAAATATCAACTAACTCCCCCGTCATTGTAATCGCTGAAATATCATCTTGATTACCCAGCTGTTGTTGAGCCGATTGTATTGCAGTATGAAGGTGCTCAATGCCTCTCCAAAGGGGGCAGGCGAGTTGAATAACTTCAATTAGTTTTCCGGTGTGATCACAGCGGGCCACTTTTACATGGGCACCGCCAATATCCCAACCTGAAAAGTAAGAAGCGTGTTTTGTCATGATGCTAACCTTGAGGCTATTTGCTTAGGTATTGCATTAATTAGCAATTCAGCAGGGTTGCTAGTTAATGCAGACTTAAGATTAAGATAGGATGTTGTTAACCGTGGGTTAATTTCAATTACAACAGGGCCAGAAGCCGATAGGATTAGATCAATTCCGACAAAGCCCCACAGACCCGGAATAGCATCAAAAATTCTATTAGCGAGCTTTTTAGCCTCGTTTAAAGGTAGCGTATCTAATAATGTATTGTCGATATTTGAACCTGAACAAATTAACTGTGACCCTTGTTGGCTAATCTGCTGACTATTTAAGGCTAATACTGAAACTGTTTCATCAATAAACAAGCTAAGGCTAGCAGCTTCTCCGACAATAAAGGGTTGAACAATTAACTTTGAGAGCTTGAACTTGGTTTGTTGTTCTAAATAGCTACTGACTTGTTGTGGTGTTTGAAAGAACATAGTGTCAATGCAACCAGCGCCGTCGATAGGCTTAATGATAAAACCACTGGCTTCATCAACATTAATGGTATGCCAGTCTGTCGCAAGCGTGGTAGTGGGTGTTGTAATTCGATGTGCAGCTAAGAGCTGGAAGCAGTTGAACTTGTCACTGGTCAATGTAGTTGCTTGTTGTGAGCATCCAAGATAATGTTTGCCACTGTCTATAACCTGTTGTTGAATAGAGCTGAGCTGTTGCTCTGTTTCTGGTGCAATGATTAGGTTATGCTCAGCTATTGATAAAGCTTGCTGCCATTGTTGGGCGAAGCTAGCTGGGTTACTTACCCATAAATAATCCAAGCTTATGTCGTTATTCAGTTTTGCTATAGCTTGTAGACGAACATCACGTAAGATAATTAATTCCAACTGTGGTATTTCTGCAAAATCTTGCAGAATAGCAGTGAGCATAGCATCGCCTTCATGAGCAAGACTTTGAGGAAGATCCTGTCCGGTTAAAGCACCACTGGTTATATGTTCGTAAACGAATAGTTTCATTTGAGTTTTTTGAAGGAAGTACAGTGCAAATTATACCGGTCATTGATGTAAAGGGGGGGATTGTTGTCCATGCTAGTGGTGGTGATAGGACTAATTATGCACCGTTGCAATCGGTACTTACCTCATCAGTAGAACCTATTGAAGTGATAAGAGACTTATTAACATGTCATCCATTTAATACGATCTATATTGCTGATTTGGATGCTATTGTTCAACAGCGACTTAATATTGATTTCTATAGAGAATTACACCAGAAATTTCCTGACACTGAATTTTGGTTAGATGCAGGAATACGGACAAGGATGGACTGGCAACAACTAGCTGACATTAATGGTATCCGCTGCATTATTGCTAGTGAGAGTTTGATTGAGTTAGATTTAATATCAAGTAGTGATGCTCGGAGTGAAATTTTATCTTTGGATCTACAAGATGGAAATTTCTTAGGTAATGACTTACTGTTAGCACTGCCTGAAGCTTGGCCAGAAGATGTCATTGTGATGAATTTAGATTTTGTAGGCGAGGCCATGGGGCCAGACTTTATGTTGTTAAATAAAATGAAAGGTTTAGCTGTAAATAGCCGGATTGTTGCTGCTGGTGGCGTTCGTAATGAAGCTGACTTGAAGAGTTTAACTGAGCAGGGCCTTGATGCAGCACTAATAGCAAGTGCACTGCATAAGGGAGCTATAAGCAGCGGCGTGCTTAGACATTTTGAAACAGGACACCGCCCTCTCTAAAGAGAGGGCAATGCTTTGAACTGATTTACAACTTAGCTAGCTGCAAATGGATGTGCGCTTTCTTTGTATTGTGCAACAACGTCAGCCGCTTTAGGCTCACGAGCTACTGCACGTTCGATTGACTCTTTAGTCGCACGGTAGTTCCAGTCTTGGATTTTTTGATCACTATCAGCTGTTGGAGAAATAAATACACCAACACAGATGAAGCAATCATCAGCTTCGTTAGCTGGGATTGTACCGTTTTCAACACATTCAGCTACTGCTAACGCAACACCACGTTGTGCAGGGCCGAACATTTGAACAGCTTGCTTCATGTTTTTGATTGTAACTTTGTTGAACATAACTGTAGCTGGCTTAACCATAAGGTTAGGAGCAACAACAGCTAAAAGACCGTTAACACCGGCTTTTTGGTCAGTCAAAGTACGGCAGAAAGCATCTTCTGCAGCTGAGCCACGTGGGCCCATGATTAAGTCAATGTGAGCTACGTTATCTAAGTCACCATCTTCAATGACTAAAGATTCACCTACAAGTACGCGATCGATTACTGGCATGTTAGTTTTCCTGTTCCAAAAAAATTGTTAAAAATACCCATTTCCCCTCCACTTAATGGTTTTAAGTCGGAGGTTATACGTGATCAAGGAACGTATGTCCTGCTCAATACTGTCCGCTAAAAAGCATCAAGGTATCAAAATTCTGTGTGAAGAAAACATTGACTGGAATGCGCAAAGTAATAACGTTGCTGCGGTCAAATCTGCGGTGGTTCCAGGGTTAATTGAGTTCTTCTTTAATTCTTTATCCCAAGCAATTATATCTGATTTATTGTTACTTAACTTGTTGTTGTTCTTAGTTTTACGTAATAAATTTCTTGCCTGTTCTGTCACTGCCGTAGCCTGCTCCAATGATTGTTTTCGACAAATCAAAGTATCTGGCTCGGTTGATAAGATCGTAAGATACGCTAAAGCGGTAGCCCATTCAATACTTTCTTCACATTTAATCCCAGCTGTCAAATTTGGCAGGCCAATATGGAAAATTTCCCGGAAATTATTCCCGTATTGTTTGGCTATATTGTCCCGGTTTTGAGCTAATAACATCGCTTGTTTTAAGGTGATTGTTGGCGTGTCATTAATATCTTGATTTTGCTCTTTTCCCATCCCGCCAGCTTCGGCTAACCGTATAGCTTGATAACAATTCTCGGCATCAGCAACGGTTAGCGCATTGAGTGCGCGCTCTAATTCAGCGGGTAGTTGGTCAAAGTTTTCACAATGATGAACCGCATAACAAAGAGGGGCAAAAAGTAACACAATGCCTAGATTGGTATTGCAATCGACAACGGTGCGGGTGGCTTGTATTGCCTGAAGAATCAATTCGCCAATAGCGATATCTTGTTGGGCTAAAACGGGAGCAATAGCATGTGCACTGGCGATGAAGTCTTGCACTTGCATATTGTGGCCATCACTAAAGCAGTTAACATTACCAGGCTTTGGAGCTGCAACTTCCTGTTCACACGCCCAGCGGATACTCTCTTCTATATTCTGACTAGATAGCATGGTCTGACTTTGAGGTAGTGGTGGATGGATGTTTAATTCGCTTGGCCAAAGCTTGCGCTAGATGACTTGCCACATCAATTCCAGTTGCATGAAAGAGCCCTTTCCATGCTGGAACACTATTCACTTCTAACACGGTAAAGCTACCTTCCTTTGTTCTAATTAGATCGACTCCAGCATAGTCAGCTTGTACAGCTTGTGTTGCTTTTATTGCCAGTTGTTCCATTTCGGCTGTAACCGTAGTTGCAAGGCAATGGCCACCTTGAGCAAAATTGGTGATCCAGTGATCAGACTGTCTCGACATGGCAGCACAGACCTTGCCATCAATTACAAATAACCGCCAGTCCTGCCATTGTTCAGGCGTAAAGGGTTCAATATATTGCTGAAGATAAAAGGCATCTCCGACTGCTTGAATAGCTTCAAACTGGTCGATAGTGTCGATTTTTTCAATACCCTTACCTTGGCAACCAAATAAAGGCTTAATGACCAGCGACTTACCTTTAGCTATTTGTTGCTGAGCGATTAGCTTTGCTTGTTGAGGGCTTTCAGTGGCCCAAGTACGCGGTGTAGTTAACCCTGCTAAATGTAACCGTAGCGAGGTTCGGGCTTTATCAACCGTATGCTCTATTGCTGATGCAGGGTTAAATACAGGAATACTGAGCTCAGCTAAGGTATGCAATACATCCATCCGTAAGGTGATTTGCTCTAAGCTGCCTGGCGCGATCCCTCGGACCATTGCCGCTGCAGGTAATTGAGCAGAAAAGCCAGGAATAGTGAGCCCCGTTGCACTGTCCAGATCAATAACGCAGTCGGCAAGATCGGCGAGTACAGTTTCAATGCCTAACTCAGCTAAAGCTGTGACTAATTGATTACTGTGCCAACCATGGGTGTCGTTGAAGATAACAATACGAGGAGGAGTCATGATGAGTAGGTAGTTAGGGGCAACTTGGAGTTACCCCTAATGAATTTACTTATAGGCCAAATGAAGTAGTTAGTAGCTCATTGTTTAATTCGCCAGCAGTGAAACTTTTGCCGGTAGCAGCATTAGTAATAATCACTTTTGCAGGGCTAAATAACATTGGATCCACTTTGAAGAAATCATATTCATAAGCTTTAAATATTTCAGCAAAAGGACGACCGTAATCTGATGAAGTATTGCTAGGCATTTTTTCAGCTAAGTCTTGTGCTTCTTCATCTGTGCCATTGATGAATAGATGAACCATACCGCCATACAGAATGGCATCGTTAGTACGACCCATGCCAGTCATGAAGTCACCACCTGGAGGTGCAACAGGTGTTACACCAAAACCATCAACGATTTTTTCCATAGGGAAATGCAAAGTGTGAGCTTTGTGCATTGCGACTTCTAATACACGAATAGCAATTTGCATTACACCGGCTAAACTTGATGTTGGTGTGAGTATAAATGTTAGGTCTTCAGGCTTGATACCACAGTTGGCTGCCACTTTTTCTGCAACTTCAATAGGTGGGAAGCTATCGACTTCTAAGACAATACAGGTTGATTTAGCTTCATCTTTATAGCCAAACTCTTTAAGTACTTCTTCGCGTCCAGCTAAGGCGCGACCTGGACCTGATCCTAGTGCAAAAAACTTACTGTCTTCACTCTTATGGGAAAGGCTCCAGCCTGCATATTGACTGCCTAAGCAGCTTAATACCGGCGTTTTAGCATGAACATTAACTGACCAAGGCCAATTGTCAAAACCACTATTACTGCCTAGTGTCACGGTACCAAGACCGCCCATGCAGATTTCCCCGATTAATCGTCCAGCTTCAAGACCGCCGGTGCAGTTGATACCAGCATCAACGATGCGAGTGCCATTGCTCAGGGTACTAATTTCAAGCTGTAGTGCTTGGGCGTCAGCAATAAGATTGTCAACTAAAGGTTGGCAAGCTGCATTGACGCTCGTCCAGTTGGCTGAGATGTTACTACTCATGAGGGGCGCATCCTGTGTGAATTATTAAATTACTAAAATTATACGTGAAGTGAGAGCTATGGAGTATATGAATGTATGCCTAAAATTAACGTTAGCTATTGATCTAGGCGGTATTTAATTTACCGTTTGTAGGTATTCATGATTTGGTCAATGATGTTGATGCGTTGTTCTCGTAGAGCTTGGGCTATTTCTAAACCTTGTAATCCTGCCTCAACAAAAGGTTTAGCTGTTACTTTCTGTACAGCTGAAAAACACTGTTCGAAGACGGGGATTTCAGCAACAGCTAGATCTTCATAACCAGGGCGGCCCTTGCAGTCTGCTTCACCGGCCAGTAAATATTGCGCAAACCGTTCTGGTCGACGAAATGAATCTAAGGCTTCTATCACTTTCAAAATAGTCTTTGCTTTCAGCTCAAATAACAGATGGACATGAGTGTGATATTCAGCGACTTTTAGTGCCAACGATTTAATGTCGTTTGGGACTCGTAATTGTTCACATAAACGTTGGGTTAATTCAACGCTACGTTGCTCATGACCAATATGTTGCGGCAATATATCGGCGGGAGTGGTGCCTTTGCCTAGGTCATGACAAAGCGCGGCAAAACGTACCGCAATGTCATCCGTTAAGCGTGCTGCTTGATCGATAACCATCATGGCGTGAATACCTGTATCGATTTCTGGGTGCCATTTTTTTACTTGCGGCACACCAAATAAGCGATCGACATCTGGAAATAGTGTTTCTAGTGCACCGACAGTTCGGAGTGTGGTGAAAAACAAGGATGGCTGCTTAGTCGCTAAGGCTTTTTCTAATTCTTGCCAGACACGTTCAGCAACTAAGTGGTCTAGCTCTTTGGCGGCAATCATTTGTTGGATGAGTGCCTTCGTTTCATCGGCAATGCTAAAACCGAATCGAGCGGCAAAGCGAGCAATACGTAATACGCGAACCGGATCTTCAATAAAGGCAGGAGATACATGACGCAGTACTTTATCTTTGAGATCTTGTTGGCCGTTAAAGGGATCGATTAATTGACCATCAGGTGTTTGTGCGATGGCATTAATAGTGAGATCACGACGTAGCAAATCTTGTTCTAGAGTTACGTCAGGAGCAGCATGAACAACAAAGCCGTGATAACCGGGCTGTGTTTTTCGCTCCGTGCGAGCCAGCGCATATTCTTCATGTGTTTCGGGATGTAGAAACACAGGGAAGTCTTTTCCTACTGGCTGATAGCCTTGCGATAAGAGTTGTTCGGGCGTACTACCTACAACGACCCAATCCCGATCTTTCACGGGCAAGCCTAATAGTTGATCGCGAACACCGCCGCCGACGAGATAAATTTCCATAGCGCTAGTTTAAGGTGTTTTAGCGTTAACTGCAGGCATTCGTGAGCTGATTGGGCTAATATTTTGTTTTCGTTGGTAGTCAAATACTGCCGTATAGGCCAATACATTACTGGTGTACTTTCTTGTTTCGTTAAAAGGAATGTTCTCAATCCAGATATCGGCTGGTAAAGCTTGTTTTGGAAGCCATTTTTTTATGCGATGAGGACCTGCATTGTATGATGCGGTAGCGAGAACGGGATTATGCTGATTTTTATCATACATTCGACGTAAATAAGCACTACCTAGTTGAATATTTCTAGCTGGATTTAACAGTTCATTAACTTTCTTTAATGGCCGGTTAATTAGTTTGGCAATTAATTTTCCGGTTTGAGGCATTATTTGCATTAACCCCATTGCGCCGACATGTGAGCGAGCCTTTGGATTGAAGGCACTTTCTTGGCGTGCAATACCAAACAGCCATGATGGATCTATGCCGTTCTTTTTACTGGCTTTAAGAATGTCGGTATCAAACAGAATTGGGAATCGTAAATCTAAGGCGTCCCAGTAGCGTGCTTTGCCTAATAAGGCGATTGTTTGATTATGCCAGCCCCAGCGATGAGTCAAGGTTGCTAATAACTGTAACTCTCGGTTTGATAACCGTTGCTTTAATGCATAGGCTTGGCGACGCGATTCGAGAGACATATTTAGCACATAGAATTCTCGTAACCTTTCGATAGCAGGCCGCTGTGAAAATTCAGTCAACTCCTGTTCGGTCACGGCGATAGGCTGATGATTCATTTGGTAAGGCTGTTGTAATTTATCAGCAGCTAAAAAAGAGTAATAATCACGTTCAAGAATTAGCGACTGAAAGGTTTCTGTTGCTGCTTGTTGTTGACCTTGCTCTGTTTGGCTTCGGCCCAACCAATATTGCCAGCGAGAAGACTGCTGTTCATCAAGGTTCAGGCTTAGTATTGCTTGTTGTACTGCTGGCCAGTCCTGTTGCCATAAGGCGGCGCGAACTCGCCATGGCTCAGCTGGAATATCTGCAAAGAACTCTAAAGCGCGATCTTCACGATTTAATGCTGAACGTTTAGCAATATAACGTTGAACAGTGAGTTTATCTTGCTCACTAAACTGGTAGTGAGGTGAAATACGTTGCCATGCTTCAAAAGCTTTATCGGTTGATCTTCGAGCAAGTCGACTAATGCCATGTTTGATAATTTCTCGAGCGATACTAACGTCTTGCGTGAGACTAACTTGCTGATTGTTTGATGGCGCGGGCAGCTGCTTTAACAATGAATTTGGGTTGCGATGCATTTGTTGCCAACGACTAATCCACGCATTTGCTTCAGTATTATCTGTTAAAGACTTTGCTAAGTATGTTGCTAAGCTGAACTGGTTTTCATTTAGGGCCAGCAAGATACGCTGCCAGCGAAGTTCATCATCGACTAAGCCTTGTGACTGCCAAACTTTGAAAATGGGATCGCATGCTTTTTTTTGTGAGCGAGGTACCAACCACAGTTGCGGTACTTCGGCCAAAGCCTGTTGTTGTTGACCGGTAGCGTTGAGTGCTTGTAGTCGCAAGCATTGTCGCGATGTGGATTGTGGACTTTGATAGTGTTTTAAATATTGAGGCCACTGTTTTTTTTGCGCTAAGCGATCTAACCAATGGCTTCTTAAACGAGCAGCAAAAAAAGTATCGTTATGTTCAAACAAAAATTGTGCGATGGTTTGTTCGGGAACATGGTTTAGGCGATGACGAAGATAACGGTATTCTAAATAAGCTTGTAATGGGTAGTCATCTAATTGATCAAACAAGCTTTTAAATTGTTTAATCTGATTAGTTTGTAATGCTTTTTGTGCCTTTTGGTAGATCGAACGCTGTTTGAGGCGGTCGCTTGTTGCTGCTGTTGCCATTCCACTAAATAGGCTGAGCACTAAGATAAAGTACGAAACTATTCTAAAATAAATCATGGCGTTATCTTAACGCGAAATGTCGACTTTATGCAGATAAACAACAGCGGGGTTTATTAACTCAGTTGTTTTAAGCTGTTTTCGATATTGTCTAAGTGAGGAATGAAAGCGACTTTGTTACCGATCTTAATCTGGCAATGGAGAAAGACTGAGTCATCGCTGTCGTGTGTGGCTTGGATAGCTGACTCATGCAAGGTAATGAGCTGAGGTGAGCCATAACAAGGTAGAGCATAAAACTCGACTTGGGCATTAGGGTTAATGCCGTTGAGTATGCATAGTTTATTAGCATCATCTGATGGCGGCATTTTATTATCAATCATGCTTTCCAAATCGATAATAGGAATAGCCGTTTCGCGCCATGTATAACTGCCAATGTGATAATTGGTTTCATGCTGTGTCGCTTTAATGCGAGGCATGGGAATAACTTCAGCGATAGTTGGGTGAGGCAATAATAAAAAATGATCTTGCAATGGAACTAATACACAGTGGATAAAATCAGAAGTATTCGCCATGAAGCTGTCCTAAAATAGTTGCGTTGAGCCGTTAATGTTTGGCATGAGGGTAGTTGTCGCCAAGCAGTTTTTGCATTTCAGCAACGAGTTCCGCTTCTTGATAAGGTTTACCCATATAGACATTGACACCAATTCCCATTGCTCTGTCACGATGTTTGTCACCGGTACGAGATGTGATCATAATTATGGGTAAATGTCTGAATTGTTCATCATTTCTGACGATCGAGGCAAATTCAAAGCCATCCATTCGCGGCATTTCGACATCTAGCAGGATGATATCTGGTTTCTGTTCATGGAGCTGGGCAAGAGCATCAACGCCATCACGAGCGGTAGTAACTTCAAAGCCATGACGCTTTAATAAGTTTCCTGATGCTTTACGGATAGTGATTGAATCATCAACCACCATAGCTCGTGGCGTACGTTCTTGTATTTCATTAAGCTCTAAGGCTAAGTTCGCTGCATCCTGAGTGTTTCGGTGGGCTTGCTCTAGGCTGGACTCGACTAAGGTTGGAATATCGAGAATAAATACAACTTGACCATCACCAAGAATAGTTGCGCCGTTGATAGCTGTGATATTACCTAATTGTTCGCCAACAGATTTAATGACAATTTCGCGATTACTGATAATCGAGTCAACTAATAATGCGATACGTAATTTACCTGAGCGGAACAATAGTAATGGCAACTGCTGCTTTGAACTGTCTGGTAAGTTAAATGGTTGGTTTAATAAATTACATAATGGAATGAAGTCATAGTTTTCGCCATTGAACTCGTAATAGGGTTTGTCATTGGTCAATATCGCTTTGATTTCTTTAACTGTAATTCGTTCCCCCGAATAAACATTGGCTAATGGCACTGCATATTGTTGATCGTGAGTACTTACTAGTAAGGCTTGAAGGATGGATAAGGTTAAAGGTAGGCGAATATTGAATGTAGTGCCCATACCTGCTTCAGAATGAATGCTTAAGCGGCCTTTCAATGCTCGAATTTCATTGCTAACCACGTCCATACCAACACCACGGCCAGCAATTTGTGAAACTTCATCTGCAGTACTAAAGCCGGAATTTAAGATTAACTGAATCAGCTCTTCATCAGCAGGGATATTGTCTGGACGAATTAATTGGAGAGCGAGTGCTTTTTGTTTAATTTTGTCGACATTGATCCCTTGGCCGTCATCGCTAAGAGTAATTAATATTTCAGAGCCTTCGCGTTCAAGCGTTAAGGTTAATGTTCCTGACGGATCTTTACCTGCTTGTTGCCTAGCATCTGGAGACTCTAAGCCATGAGCGATCGCATTACGCAGCAAATGTTCTATAGGAGCAACAATACGATCAAGTATAGTTCTATCAAGTTCTTGATCTGCACCCACTACGGTTAAAGTTGATTGTTTGCCTAGCTCACTATTCGTTTGTCGAACGATTCTCTCTAATCGAGCCGTCACACCTTTGAATGGCAATAGGCGTGTATTCATTAAACCTTGTTGTAAATCAGTATTTAACCGTGATTGTTGCAACAAAATAGTATCGGTGTCGCGCATTAATGATTGCATAGACTGACTGATATCGGTTAAGTCACTCACACTCTCAGTAAGCCCTCGAGATAACTGCTGAATCATCGAAAAACGATCGAGCTCTAAAGGATCAAATTCAGAGTTTTGGTTCTGAACTTCTCCTTCATAGCGAAATAGAATTTGTGTTTCAGTTTCAATCTCAAGTTTACGTAACTGTTCTTGTAGTCGAGATACCGTGTCTTCCATTTCATGCAATTGCTGGTGGATAGCATTATTTTGCTGTGTGACACGGTCACGAGAAATACTGACTTCGCCTGCAAAGTTGGTTAAGTAATCCAGTAAGTCTGCTCGCACTCGAATTTGATCAACATGGGCCGGAACTTGAGGGACGACGGGAGTCGATGCTTTGACTGTCTTTTCAACTTCCGGTTGGACTTGTGGAGTAATCGTTGGCGTTTCTACAGTTGTTGTTGGTTCTTGCCCTTCTTGCTGCTCGACTTCAGCTACTTCTTCACCAGAATGAGCGGCAATTTCAGCTAACAGATCATCGGCAAAAGCAATATTGGTCTGTGCAGCCAATTGTTCTTGCATTTCAGTTAACCGATCTTGGCAACGCTGAAGTAAATCAAAAAATGCATCATTACCTTTTTGTTGACCATTACTCACCGCTAGAACTAATGATTCAATTTGATGAGTTAAATCTGAAATAGGAGCGATTCCAGCTAAACGAGATCCACCTTTTAAGGTGTGTAAGTCACGTTGTAACTGCATCGAGGCATCTTGATTATTAAGATTTTGTTGCCAAAGTTTTATGGCTGATTCACTCGATTCTAGTAGTTCAGCGGCCTCTTCAGTAAATGCTTCTAATAAGTCATGATCAATATTAGGTATGGAGAAAGAGTGAGAAGCGGTTGGCGGTTCATCATGCTCTTCTACGGTATCGTTTTGTGAAATAAAGGCTTCAACACATTGCTTAAATTCAGTGACATCGGGCGCTGCTTTGTTTTGAATTAAGTTTTCAATATGATTATTGAGCTCTTCATAACCTTGATCTAATAACTTAAATAATGATTCTGCTTGCGTATCAGGGGTCAGGATTAGCTGATCGAGTAATTGATACAATTGGGCAATTTCCGGTAAATTGCTTTGATTAGCATTGTCAGTAAGTTTCACTAATACTTTATGAACGGAATCTCGGTGTTCCATATCATCAGGTTGACGTTGTAGTTTAGTCAGCTTTTTAGTGTATTTATCTAACAGCTCATCGGTTTCTTCGAGGAAGGTAACTAATATTTCGGGATCGATAAGTACTTGTTTAACATTAGAGTTATCAGCTTCTCGAGCTAGGAAATAAATTTTATCGGCCAATTCACGAATGTCAGGCTCATCGGCATTTACAGTTTTGATGCTCTCTAATACATCAGATAGACCGGTAATCACATCAGTGATCAGATTGATTTGTTCACTAGATAAATCAATATTATGTTTATATAAACTCTGTATAGCTTGATCAAATTGAGTTGCTAACAATGCGATAGGTGTAACTTCCGCGATGTTGGCACAGCCTTTCAGTGAGTGTATAGAGCGTAATAGTTCTTTATTAACTAGTTGATGCTCATTTAGGTTGTTGGCGGCGAGTTGTAAGGCTTGAAGGTGTTGTGTTGCTTCAGCGTTGAAAATGCTTTGCAGTGTATCTGACTCTGCTTCAATACTAGCAACCTCAGCAACCTCAGCAACCTCAGCAACCTCAGCAACCTCAGCAACTTCAGCAACTTTCTCTGTTGTGAAAAAGGCAGTTGCTTGTGAAATTAAGGCATCAACTTGTTCGGTAGTCGTTATATCACCCTGACTGAAACGAGTAAGTAATGTAGGTAGGACTGCAAAAGCATCAACCACAACTTGTTCAACGGCGATGTCATCGGATACTCTACCTTCTAACATTTCATTGAGCAGGTGCTCGACGGCCCATGCTAGCTCACCAATAACTTCAGCTCCAGCCATACGTCCACTTCCTTTCAGAGTATGGAAGTGTCGGCGAATAGTGGTGACACTATCTTGATCATGATGCAGTTGCCAATGTGAGATCAATTCGACTAACTCTGCTGAAACTTCATCCGCTTCTTCGAGGAAAATTTCGGCAATTTCGGGATCAATTCCTTCGGCAAAGTTGAGCGTCGCTGCTTGCTCAACCACTTCGACTTTAGTTTCAATCGAAGGCTCAATGTCGATTTCAAGATCTGACTCTGTTGATTCTGGCTCATCCGACAGTTCAAGTGACTCAGTATCAAGCTCTAAATCAGTGACTGACTCAATGTCGACTTCAAGATCTGACTCTGTTGATTCTGGCTCACCTGATAGTTCAAGCGACTCAGTATCAAGCTCTAAATCAGTGGCTGCTTCAATATCTATTTCAAGATCTGACTCTGTTGATTCTGGCTCATCTGCTAGTTCAAGCGACTTAGTATCAAGCTCTAAATCAGTGGCTGCTTCAATATCTATTTCAAGATCTGACTCTGTTGATTCTGGCTCATCCGACAATTCAAGCGACTTAGTATCAAACTCTAAATCAGTGACCGACTTAATGCCGGTTTCAAGATCTGACTCTGTTGATTCAGACTCATCTGCTAGTTCAAGCGACTCAGTATCAAGCTCTAAATCAGTGACCGACTTAATGCCGGTTTCAAGATCTGACTCTGTTGAGTCTGGCTCATCTGCTAGTTCAAGCGACTCAGTATCAAGCTCTAAATCAGTGACCGACTCAATGTCGATTTCAAGATCTGACTCTGTTGATTCTGGCTCATCTGCTAGTTCAAGCGACTCAGTATCAAGCTCTAAATCAGTGACCGACTCAATGTCGATTTCAAGATCTGACTCTGTTGAGTCTGGCTCATCCGACAGTTCAAGCGACTCAGTATCAAGCTCTAAATCAGTGGCAGGTTCAATATCTATTTCAAGAGCTGACTCTGTTGATTCTGGCTCATCTAATTCAGCTTCAAGCTCTAAGTCACTAGCAGGAACGATATCAATTTCAAGAGCAGACTCTTCTAATTCTAGCGTAGAAGGAATGGTTCCAATTTCAGCTAATGCTTCAGCTGATTGCTGCTCTTTAGTGTTCGGGTTGAGCAGGGAGTCAAAGTCAGCCAGTTTATTGTTAGCAGTATCTAAAAATTGATTTAAAGCTTGGCCATGTTGATTTAGACCTTCTAAATATAAATCACAGGCAGCAATAATCTCAGCAAATAAGTCTAATTTAGCAGGACTCAATTCGTGATTATTGGCGACACAAGCGAGCATTTGTTGGCCGGTTTTTTCTAAAGTTGCTGCTGCATCATTTAGATTTAACATGGTTAAGCTGCCAGCGATTAATTCAAGTTGCGTGGCAATTTCATTGAGCAGACTATTATCTTTGTTAGTGGCTTCAGCTTGAGTCGACAGCGTTTCTTTTACATTGCCTAATTCAAATAAGCATTCACTAATCACGGTGAACTGTAGTTGCTTGTGTTCAGATGTTTGGCTATCGGTTGATGTGGGTTGCAGCATTGATTCAACATTCAACACACTATCCGCTAATTGCATTAGTTGCTTATCATCAGGTACTTGCTGAGCTGCGGTGAGTGTATTTAATTCATCAACTTGGCTTTTTAATATGTGGCTTGCGGTGTACTCAGTTAATAACTGTAGGGTGTCGACCAATGGCGAAAGTTGTTGTGCAATTTGTTCGACCCAGTCAGTGGAAACATCATTGTTAGTATCGTATTGACTTATTTGTTCTTTGATTGCTTGCAGTTCATCTAAGATAGCTAAATTTGCATCATTTAGCGCATTATTGCTCATGCCGTAAATTTTTTGGCGATGATCAAAAAAGTGAAGATTAAATGTTTCTTTAAGTTGACGAATATTGTCAGTATTACTGCTTGCTCGAGCAACAAGTAACAATAAGGTCTTATCTAAGTCACTAGGAAATAACGCGAGTAATTGCTGTTCGTTTTGCTCCGTTAAGATCTTAATAGGTTGGCTGAGCTTGCCTAAGGTGAGTTTGATTTGTGGTGAAACAGCAAGATTTTGTTCTAATAATGCTTCAATAACGGTTTCAGCTGCCCACCAAAAAATAGTCGTTCGTTCTTGCTGGCAAATCAGCCTTAAATAACGGGTAATACTACGCATTTTACCTAAGCTATTTTCATCATCATTACGTAGCCAGTTTAATAACGATAGTTGAAATGCGTGACTGACTTTATTGTTTGCTATACCAATTTTTGGAATGGGCTGATTAGGCTTTGGTGTAATGCGATCAGGGAGTGGACTGGCTAGGGCTGGCTTAAATAAGCTACTTGCATCTAGGTCATCTTGATTATGGGTCGTACGAAGCTGGTTGACTGTTTCAAGTAAACATAGCGGATGGTCTTGGATACTGCCGCTTAAGAGCTGCAAATAATTAGGTAGTAATAACAGCGCATGAACGAGTATTTCTTGCGCTTGTTCAACATCGTCACAAGACTGGCTATTGAGAGCGCTGGCAACGGCAAGCATTTCACGACTGAGTAATTTAGCACCATCTAGATTCAATATATCTATCGTGCCATCGATTTGGTGCAAGTGTTTGATACAACTTGTTAAGGCGCTACTGTCTTCTGGACTATCGATGTAAATATTTAATGCTTGCAGGGCAAGCTCGAGTGACTGCTGTAGCTCACCCTCTACTAACATTAGCGCGTTGTGCTTGTGTTGAATATTTTGTGCCATGTGTGAAAGCTACTCCAACCTAGATACGCTTAATTACGGCAACTTGAAGCCAGAAACTGATGTACGTAGCTCATTGGTCAATTCAAGTAGTCGACCAACCGATGCTGAACTTTCATTTGTTCCTGTTGATGTTTGCATAGTGATTTCTTGGATAACATTCATGCTATCAGAGGTACTGACCGCTGCCGTCGCTTGTTGTTTAGCATTGTCAGAAATAGTATTAATCAAATCCGCTAATTGATGAGAAACGGTTTCAATTTGATCCAATGAAGCACCTGCATCTTGTGACAGTTTCGCACCAGAGACTACTTCGGCAGTACTTTGTTCCATGGAGCTAACCGCTTCGCTAGTATCACTTTGGATGGTTTTAACCAGTGCAGCGATTTGTTTAGTTGCTTGGCTTGAGCGCTCAGCCAATCGTTGAACCTCATCGGCAACAACGGCAAAGCCTCGTCCCGCTTCGCCGGCCATGGTTGCTTGAATTGCGGCATTTAACGATAGAATATTTGTTTGTTCGGCGATGTCATTGATCAGTTCAACGATATCACCAATTTGCTGTGAACTTTCCCCAAGTCGTTTAATACGTTTAGAGGTTTCTTGAATTTGTTCACGAATGGTATCCATACCATTAATGGCTTTTTTCACCGCGGTATTACCATCTACTGCCAGTGCCACTGACTGCTGAGCAACATCAGATGATTGACTGGCATTTTCAGAAACTAACTCAATCGAAGCGGCCATTTGGGTAATGGCTGAGGTAACTTCTGAAATTTGTTGAGATTGATGATCACTGGCATCGGTAAGGTGTAGTGCTGTTGACTGAGTTTCTTGTGCGGCAGAGGCTACTTGTAAAGTAGTTGAGTTAATTTGTTCAACCAAGTTACGTAAGGCATCAATGGTGTAGTTTACTGAGTCTGCAATAGCTCCGGTAATATCTTCTGTTACGGTTGCTGAGACAGTGAGATCACCATCAGCTAAGTCGCCCATTTCATCTAACAAACGCAAAATAGCATCTTGATTGTGGCGGTTTTGCAATTCCATATGATCCAGAGATGACTTGAGTATTTTGACCTGGGTATAGCTTAAGCGGATAGCAGCGAGTACCGCGAGTAAGGCGCTCACCGCTACGATGATGGTCATCATGCTGATATTGTTAATATATTGCTGGTAGCTGTCATTGGCGATCAACCATAAGCTGCCAAAGGATATGGCAAGCAAGATCAGCGTAACTATTAGCGTAATGAGGTTGTTTTTAGCAACCAGTGAAGTGATAAATAGTTTGCCTGTTGAGTTCATATAGCTAGTCCTAATAGGAAAGTGTTAAGCCGCAGCATTTAAAAAACGTTCATCGTCAGCGAGTTTTTGGAAACTGAATACATCCCAGTGTATGTCTTGTTGAAATACACTACCTTTTAAATAAGCTGTGATCTTGATATTTTTATTGGCATCAATGGCTTCTGGTTCGCGTTGAAAATGCTTTAAACCAAAGACTTCATCAACTAATAAACCTGAATATAGCTCGGGGTGGTTGATAACCATGATTCTACTGCGTTTTTTAAGCTGTGTTTTTTTGCCGAGTAAAAAATATTTTAAATCGAATAAAGGCAGTAGCTCACCACGAATATTGGCGATGCCATGAACCCATGATTCAGCTTTAGGTATTGGGGTAATTTGTTCTGGTATTGGAAATACTTCTCGAGAGTCGCTAAGTGGGATTAAAAAGTGATGTTCACCTACTCGGAAGCCAATGGCTGTCCAAGCTGACTGCAGATCATCTTGTTGACTTAATCCGGCTGCTTGCTGGACGCTACGCCGCTCAATATCTTTGAGTAATGAAATTATTTCGGCAGGTGAGCTAATTTGAGCCATGATTAAAATCCCAACAGCGTATTGATTTCACTGATTAATTGTTCTTCAGTCACTGGTTTACTTAAATAACCTTTTGCACCTTGTCGTAAGCCCCATAAGCGATCGGTTTCTTGGTTTTTTGAGGAAACTATGACGATAGGGATCTCGCTCGTTACCGGAGCTTTACTTAATCGACGGGTCGCTTGAAAACCATTTAGTTTAGGCATGACCACATCCATAAGGATTAAGGCTGGATGTTTAGTATTGGCTAACTCTATCGCTTGTTCACCGTCCTCCGCAATAATGACTTGGTGATCATGCTGTTCCAGTATTTTTTTTAGTACATAGACTTCTGTTGGTGAGTCATCGGCAATAAGAATCAGCGCCATGAGAGTTTAATCATCCTTGGTATTGTTTAATAAGTGGGTCCGAATAGCCCCTAATAAATCTTCTCGTGTAAATGGTTTTGTTAAATATTGTTCAGCTCCCACTGCTCGGCCCTTAGCGCGGTCGAATAAACCATCCTTGCTAGACAACATGACAATGGGAGTACTACTGAATTTGGGATTATTTTTAACTAAGGCACAAGTTTGATAGCCATCAAGACGAGGCATCATAATATCGATAAATAAGATATCAGGCCGTTGACTGCTAATAATCGGTAATGCTTCAAAGCCGTTATCGGCCGTGATGACATCACAGCCAGCTTTCTTTAATAGTGTTTCAGCAGTGCGACGTATTGTCTTACTGTCATCAATCACCATGACCTTGAGGCCAGAAAATTCTGTTTGGTTTTCACTCACGATTAAGCTGTGCCTTAAATGAAGTCATTAATGTACCCGGCTAATATACCATTATTTTTTGTTAAGCTAGCAAACAGCGGATAAAACATCACTTGAGACTAGGCTCGAAAATAAAAGTTAAGTATGAATGATAATAAAAAAGTAAACTGTTGAGTTCATCACAGTAATTCATTCGAAACATTACCGAATAATTTAAAGAAAGTGAGTTTAAGTTTATGACTTCAAAAGTTCCACATTTAACAACGGCTTTAAATGGACCATTATTACAGCTAGAAGAGCATTTATTAACTCATAAAAATCAGGTGGAAACTTGGTTGCGAGAGCAATGGTTACTGACACCTGCACCCTTTTATACGTCGGTTGACTTGCGCAATGCTGGCTTTAAAGTAGCGCCAGTAGATACCAATCTGTTTCCTGCCGGGTTTAATAACCTTAATCCTGACTTTATGCCGTTATGTATTCAAGCAGCGCAAGCAGCGGTAGAGCGAGCATGTCCTCGTGCTCAGCGTATTTTGATTATTGCGGAACAACATACCCGTAATCTGTTTTATTTAGAAAGCTTGGAAACATTACGTAATGTGTTTGAGATGGCGGGAATTGAAGCCAGAATTGCGAGTTTACGTGATGATCTTGAAGAGCCTTTATTAATTGACTTACCTTCAGGAAAAACCTGCTTATTAGAACCACTGGAAAGACAGGGGAATCGAGTTGGTTTAGGTGAGTTTTCACCATGTTTAGTATTGTTGAATAATGATTTATCTGCAGGCCGCCCTGACATTTTAGAAGGCTTGGAGCAAGAAGTGATTCCACCACTAGCAGCTGGCTGGTCAACGCGGAAAAAGTCTGAACATTTCACGCAATACCATCAAGTCGCGAAAGAGTTTGCTGCGCAGATTGATATTGATCCATGGTTAGTTTCACCTTTGTCTTTACAGTGCGGAGAAGTTGACTTTAAAGATCGTTCTGGCAGTGAGTGTCTAGCTAAGAATGTCGGTGAAATGTTAGCAGCCATTCAAGTGAAATATGATGCGTATGGTATCGATAAAGAACCGTTTGTTGTCGTCAAAGCTGACTCAGGTACCTATGGCATGGGCATTATGACAGTGAAAAGTGCCGATGAAGTATTAGGACTCAACCGCAAGCAGCGAAATAAGATGGCTTCAGCAAAAGAAGGCCTGACGGTTGAAAATGTCTTAGTGCAAGAAGGGGTCTATACCTTCGAAACCTTAGGTGAAGATGAAGCCGTTGCTGAGCCAGTGATTTATATGATGGACCACTTTGTTGTCGGTGGTTTTTATCGTGTTCATACCGGCCGAGGGGTGAATGAAAACCTAAATGCTCCTGGAATGCACTTTGAACCGTTAGCGTTTGCACAACCATGTAATACACCGGACAAAGATGAGACGCCTGATTCGGCGCCTAATCGTTTTTATGTTTACGGTGTGATTGCTCGTTTAGCATTACTAGCAGCAGCAAGAGAGCTGGCAGCCGTTTAAGCCATTCGCTCACTTAAATAAGCGATAGTCATCGTTTGGTTATGTAACTGACTATGACTATCGTCTTCACCTGAACAAATTTCACCATTGGAGTAAAAGCCGGTAATACCTGTTTGCATACCTAATATGCGGTGAACAGCGAAGGCTTCTTCAGACACTTGATCTTCCATAACCAGCTTACGTCCTACACAACTGACGCAGATAGCAAGTGATTTTTCATTAAGGTTGACACCCTTGTCTAATATTTGGCGGGCAGCATCAGTGGCACCGTTAATTAAGTTCTGATGATCAGATTTAAGAAGTCGTACTGTGGTGCCTTCAGCAATATTACCTGCAAAGGTGAGACTGTTTTCACCTTCATTTATAGCGAGCAATGTTCTGATAACCGTGATGTTTTTATCTTCAGACATAACGGCAAAAGGAAAGTTAAGCCCTGATGCCGGCAGTTCGTTGGCATAGTAGCCAATGTACATTTTGTACAGTGGCAGTGCGGGTTTATTATCTAGTTCAAACACAACATTTTTATTAGACCGGGTGATCTTTCTAGGTGGGCCATATGGTTGCCAGCCGCCGAGTGCGCCACTGGTAACAATCGCATCTTTGCCATAAATACCGACGGCAATAACAAGGCGTTCACTGACTTTGTCGTGATTAAGTAATAAGGTTTTGGTAAATTGGGCATCATCACTAGCAAGGCCGCCAGTGATAGGCGTGTTGGGCAAGATTTCTTGGATACCTTCGACTAATTCACTGCCATTAACATTCAGGCCATCACTTAAAACAAATACGCCTTGCAGTTCATCTTGTTCTAATTCTTTGGCAATTTGATTTCCTAAGCTATGCGATTGTTCCATGCTATTGACGGATTTAACAACAAATTTAAGTGTGCTGCGTTCCCACTTCATAGCCGTGATATGAATGCTATCGTCATAAACGCCTTCATCAGTGATTTCGCCTGATGTAGTACAACCTATAATCCGAGCTTGGGGATATCGTTTTTTGAGTATCTTGCCGAAGTTTCGATCATTAAATCGTTTAATAGAGCCAAAGACTAAAACCCAGTTGGCATCGGGCATAGGAGATTGCTTAGGCAGCTTGCCTAAAGCCTCTTTTGAGTGCAGGTGTTCTTGTTCAAACTTCATTGTATTATTAAGCTAAATTAGAATTATCTACGAAAATACCTTAGCTTATTTCCTTTAAGTGCAGTGAGATCGATCCGTCGATACTAGCAGAGTTTTTACCATCTTTTACAATATTTAGTCATTAATGTGAGTCTGCTCTCGAAATGAAGATAAAAAAAAGCCGCGAATAGATATTCACGGCTTTTTTATTTTGTTGTAGCAGTTGTTTAGCCGGCAAGTTTAGTTTTTAAAATCTCGTTCACTTGAGCTGGGTTTGCTTTACCTTTTGATGCTTTCATCACTTGGCCAACAAAGAAACCTAATAATTGCTCTTTACCTGCACGGTACTGTTCTACTTGACCGGCATTATTAGCAATCACTTCATCAACAATAGCTTCAATTGCGCCGCTGTCGGTAACTTGTTTCAAGCCTTTTGCTTCGATAATGCTATCGGCATCATCGCCTTCACCGGCCCAAAGGGCATCAAATATTTGCTTGGCTATTTTTCCTGAAATTGTGTTGTCAGTTATACGTAGCAATAAACCGCCTAATTGTTGAGCACTAATTGGTGAGTTAGCAATGTCTAAGCCTGCTTTATTAAGTGCGCCGAGTAACTGAGTAATGATCCAGTTTGCACATTGTTTAGGCTCTTTATTGTCTGATGCTTTTAAAGCGGCTTCAAAATAATTCGCTAACTCACGGCTGCTTGTTAATACCGATGCATCGTAAAGCGGCAAGCTCATGTCAGCGACAAAGCGATCACGTTTTGCATTAGGAAGCTCTGGCAAGCTGGCACGCATTTCTGCAATTAATTCTGGCTCTAATATTACGGGTAGCAAGTCAGGATCAGGGAAGTAGCGGTAATCATTCGCTTCCTCTTTACTACGCATTGAGCGAGTTTCATTTTTATCAGCATCGTATAAACGTGTTTCTTGAACAACACGACCACCATCCTCAATTAACTCAATTTGGCGCTCAATTTCGATGTTAATGGCCCGTTCCACATTACGGAATGAGTTAATGTTTTTTATTTCTGCACGAGTGCCGAGTTCTTTTTGGCCTTTTGGACGAACTGAAACATTAGAATCACAGCGGAATGAACCTTCTTGCATATTGCCATCGCAAATTTCAAGGTATTGCACTAATGAATGAATTTTCTTCATATAGGCAACAGCTTCTTTGGCGCTGCTTAGATCAGGTTCAGATACGATTTCTAATAATGGTGTACCGGCACGGTTTAAATCAACACCTGTTTGGCCATGGAAGTTACCATGCATTGATTTACCTGCATCTTCTTCTAAGTGCGCGCGGGTAACACCAATGATTTTCTCACTACCATCTTCTAACTCAATAGCTAACTCGCCTTTACCGACAATGGGTAAATCTAGTTGGCTGATTTGGTAACCTTTCGGTAAATCAGGGTAGAAGTAGTTTTTACGAGCAAATATTGATGGATTTGATAACTCAGCATCAATAGCTAAACCAAACTTAACAGCCATTTTAACGGCTTCTAAATTAAGTACTGGCAACACGCCTGGCAAGCCTAAATCAACAGCACAGGCTTGGGTATTAGGCTCTGCACCATAGGTTGTAGGTGCGCCAGAAAAGATTTTAGTTTTAGTAGCGAGTTGGGCGTGAATTTCTAACCCAATAACAACTTCCCATTCCATATTGATGGCCCGATCTGAATATTTAAACGGTGAATTGTACCAACTTATTATCGAAGGCTGATAATTTTCCAACCTTGTTGTGCAGCAAGTGCATTGAGTTTGTCATCTGCATCTACGGCGATAGGATTTTCAACTAACTCTAATAGCGGGATATCGTTATGAGAATCACTATAAAAATAACTACCTTCAAGCTCATTACTATGCTCAGTTAACCATTGGTTTAAGCGTGTTACTTTACCTGCCTGATATGACGGTGTGCCAGCGACATTACCGGTGTATAAGCCATCAACCATTTCAGGCTCAGTGGCAATGAGGTGTGGAATGCCTAACTTTTCAGCAATAGGTGCAGTAATAAAGCTATTGGTTGCGGTGATAATTAAGGTTTCATCACCTTGTTGTTGGTGGTGTTTAATCAGCTCTATACCAGCGGGCAAAATGATCGGATCAATCTTTTGTTGTAAATACTGAGCACGCCATTGATATAAATCGGCAAGCGAATTATCAGCCAATGGTTTTAGCTGAAACGCGAGGAATTCATAAATATCCATGGTGCCAGCAAGATATTGATCGTAAAAGTCCTGATTTTTTTGCTGAAAGGCTGCACCGTCAACAATATCGTTTTCGACGAGAAACTCACCCCATAAATAGTCACTATCACCGCCAAGTAGGGTGTTATCGAGATCAAAAATTGCTAAAGCCATGTGATTAAAGTCATATTTATAAACAAAGAACGCTATTGTAAGCCAAAATGCATTGCATACTGTCAGCGCTTTTACTAATCTTGTAACTATTAAAAAATTACGGCGTTGGTAAATTGAAGTTTATCAACGAGAGATAACAGGAAAGTGATTGATAAAGATGGCTTTAGGCCTAATGTAGGGATTATTCTCTGCAACGAACAAAATCAAGTTTTGTGGGCGCAGCGTGCGCAGCATGATTCCTGGCAGTTTCCTCAAGGTGGAATTAAGTTTGATGAAACAGCTGAGCAGGCAGTCTATCGTGAGTTGATGGAAGAAGTTGGCTTGGGTCCTGAACATGTGAAGATTTTGGGCACAACACGTGGCTGGTTGCGTTACCGATTACCAAAACGATATTTACGTTATGGCAACAAACCTTTATGCATTGGTCAGAAACAGCGTTGGTTTTTATTACGTCTGATTGGTAATGAAGCCGATGTGCAACTAGATACTTATGAAAAACCAGAGTTTGATGATTGGCGTTGGGTAGATTATTGGAAGCCGGTTGAAGATATCGTGTTTTTTAAACGCCGTGTTTATGAACGTGCCTTACATGAGTTAGCACCGTTATTATTTCCAGAGTATAAAAAGCGCGTCGAGAAGCAGCGCAGGCGTTAACTTAACGCCTTGCGAAATACCTTGGCATTACGTTGGTAGTTATAAAAGCCTTGCTTCTGTTCGGGTAGGTCACTGATCTGCGCTTGTTGGAAACCATGCTCTAAAAACCAATGCGCGGTTTGGGTGGTTAATACGCATAATGATGTTAAACCTGCATCGCGAGCTTGCAGCTCCATCGTGAGTAAGAGCTGTTTACCTCGACCTAATGTTTGGTAGCTTGGCGACACCGCTAAACAAGCTAACTCGCCGATTTGACTTGTTGGGTATGGATATAAGGCTGCGCAAGCTACCACTGTTCCATCACGTTCCATCACGGTGAAATGATCAACCTCCATTTCTAAATGATCACGCGACCGCTTAACTAATACACCTTGTTCTTCTAAGGGCTGAATTAATTCTAAGATACCGCCAACATCATCAATCGTTGCTTGGCGCGTTGTTTCAAATAATTCAGCAGTGATTAAGGTGCCTGCACCATCACGACTGAATAACTCTTGCAACAAAGCACCATCTTGGTTTCGATCTAGCAAATGGACGCGTTTAACACCGGCATTACAGGCATTAACCGCAGCACTTAATGCAACAGGTGTAGTTTGTTGGATAGCTGTTGCTGCTTGGTCAACCGTCATTTCACGCGCTAATTGACTCGGATCTTCACCAATAAAGATTAATTTATCAGCACCAAGATCGCTGGCCACTGCCGTCGCTATATCTTGATAAGGCAGATTAAAAATCTCACCTGTTGGTGAATAACCTAACGGTGTCAGCAAGACGACATTGCCTAAACTAAGCTGCTCATTAATTCCTTGAGTATCCACACGACGAACTTCACCGGTATGGCCAAAATCAATACCATCTTTAATGCCAACTGGACGAGCAGTCACTAAATTACCACTAGTACAACGTACTTGAGCATCAGCCATCGGTGTATGAGGTAAACCAAAAGACAGTTTAGCTTCGATATTTAAACGTAAGGTGCCGATCACTGAGCGAGCAATTTTCAGACTTTTTTCATCAGTGATACGTATGCCGTTATGTTGTTTAATTTCGACTTTGTGAATTTTAGATTGTTTATCAATTTGCGGACGAGCGCCAAAAACCAATACTAATTTAATGCCTAAGCTATTCAATAAAGCAAAATCGTGAATTAAATTATCAAAGCCATCAGTTGCGATAGTTTTACCGTCAAAAGCGACGACAAAGGTTGCCCCACGGTGCGCGTGGATATAAGGCGCAGCGGTGCGAAACCAACGAGTAGTCGTTGCAATTTTGTTAAATTCAGTCGTATTCATAACGTTCTTTTTATCCTAGTCGAAGCAAGCTTGCAAAGTTGCGTGTAAAATTTGTCAGATTAACTCACACTGAACTTGTTTATCAGTGTCAGAAAGTACACTTTGTTTGGAGAGCCAAAATGCCAGAATATCGTTCAAAAACTTCTACTGCCGGTCGTAATATGGCCGGTGCTCGCGCCTTATGGCGAGCAACAGGCATGAAGGACGATGACTTTAGCAAACCTATTATCGCCGTTGCCAACTCATTTACCCAGTTCGTACCTGGGCATGTTCATTTAAAAGACATGGGCCAATTAGTCGCCAGAGAAATTGAAAAAGCCGGTGGTGTAGCCAAAGAATTTAATACCATTGCGGTCGATGACGGTATCGCGATGGGCCATGACGGCATGCTTTATTCGCTACCTTCACGCGATCTCATCGCTGACTCAGTGGAATACATGGTTAACGCACATTGCGCCGATGCCATTGTGTGTATTTCAAACTGCGACAAAATCACACCGGGCATGTTGATGGCGTCCATGCGTTTGAATATTCCTGTGATTTTTGTTTCTGGTGGCCCAATGGAGGCTGGCAAAACAAAATTAGCCGACAAAGACGTTAAACTCGACTTGGTTGATGCCATGGTGATGGCGGTTGATCCGAATGCTTCTGATGAAGAAGTTGCTCAAGTAGAACGTTCAGCTTGCCCAACCTGTGGTTCGTGTTCAGGTATGTTCACTGCCAACTCAATGAACTGCCTGACCGAAGCTTTAGGCTTATCATTGCCGGGCAATGGCTCAATGTTGGCGACGCATGCTGATCGTGAACAACTGTTCTTACAAGCCGGTCGCACCATTGTTGATATGGCTAAACGTTATTACGAACAAGATGATGAGCGCGTATTGCCTCGTTCTGTTGGCTTTAAAGCGTTTGAAAATGCAATTGCCCTTGATATTGCAATGGGTGGTTCGACCAATACCATTTTGCATTTATTAGCGATAGCTCAAGAAGCAGATATTGATTTCGATATGGATGATATTGATCGCATGTCTCGTATCGTGCCACAGCTATGTAAAGTGGCCCCGAATACGCCTGAATATCATATGGAAGACGTACACCGTGCTGGTGGTGTCATGGGGATTTTGGGTGAGTTGGACCGTGCCGGTAAATTGCATACCGATACACCAACCGTCTGTGCGCCAACGATGAAAGAGGCCTTGGATGAATGGGATATCAAACGTAATCCAAGTGATGCAGTACGTGAATTCTACCGAGCTGGCCCAGCAGGTATTCCTACCCAAACAGCATTTAGCCAAGCAACACGATGGGAGACAGTGGATGACGATCGTGCTGGTGGTTGTATCCGATCTTTAGAAAATGCGTTTTCGCTAGAAGGTGGCTTAGCAGTATTGAAAGGTAATATTGCTGTCGATGGTTGTGTGGTTAAGTCTGCCGGTGTAGATGAATCTATCTTAGTATTTGAAGGTCCAGCACATATCACCGAGTCACAAGATGAAGCGGTTCAACATATCTTGACTGACCAAGTCGTTGCTGGCGATGTGGTTATCGTTCGTTACGAAGGCCCATCGGGCGGTCCAGGTATGCAAGAAATGTTGTATCCAACGTCTTATATCAAGTCGAAAGGCTTGGGCAAAGCTTGTGCACTATTAACCGATGGTCGTTTCTCAGGCGGTACCTCAGGCCTATCGATTGGTCATGCCTCACCAGAAGCAGCGTCAGGCGGTGCAATTGGTCTAGTACGAAAAGGCGACATCATTCGTATCGACATTCCTAACCGTACCATCGATGTATTGCTGTCTGATGAAGAATTAGCCGAACGTCGTGTAGAGCAAGACAAGCTAGGTTGGAAACCAAAAGAAGAACGTCCACGTAAAGTCTCTGCAGCTTTAAAAGTGTTTGGTAAGATGGCAACATCTGCTGATAAAGGTGCGGTTAGGGATCTGTCTAAGCTGGATTAAAGTAGTGATGACGGTTAAATAAAAAAAGGGCTGATGAAATAGTTTTACCTGACAACTTTCGAGCTGAAGAATAAGGTTTTTACATAACTAAAAGTCAATAAAAAAGCCGTAGTGATTAAGTTCACTACGGCTTTTTATTTTTTACTGGTGTTTATAGAGTTAAACAGCTTTGTTTTTAGCTTTACGACGGAACCCCATGAAACCTAATAGTGCAGGAGCAAATAACGCTGCTGCTGCAGGGATAGGTACTGCAGATGGAGATACCACCACATTATCAAGATATATGTTAGCTGAGCCCGTACCACTTGGGCTAAAAGCTGCCCATGTTAGTCCGGTTAAGTTAACTATGTGTGAGCCTGCGCTATAAGTAGCCAGAGGGTTCAAGTTGGTGAGTAAGTCACCGGCATAGGTATTAAAATCAAAAGAAGTTAAATCAAATAAGCCGCCACTGAATGTAAGGTAAGCAAAGTTATCATGGTTAGTATTGGCTGAACCGTCATGCCAATACAAGCCGGATGAGCTCATAGTATCAAAGTGATCGCCAGCGCCTACAGTTAATGTATATCCATCCTGTGTGTAGGTATCTCCAGCACCTTGATAGCTTGCAATAGTTTCGTCGGTAAGAGAACCATTGCCATCAAATGTTAGTGTAGTTGCATACACATTTGATGTTAATAATAATGATGAGAGTAATAATATTGTTTTTTTCATTGCACATTCCTTCCTAGAAAATGTAACCCAGCCACCTTTTGAGTCAGGACTCTTAAAAAGGTCTGTAGCTTTCCGTCCTTGGCTTACGCGAAGTTTGGCCGTTTATTTAAATCGTTAAGATAAATAGACTGCATAAATTATCTCAATTCTTGCTCTTAATAAAGCAAGATAATTAAAGCACTTTTATTTTACTCTGTAAAGCCATTAATCAGAGGGTAAGCTATTAATAATCATAAGCAAATAGGCTGTAACGGACACAGCAACAAGTGCGGGATAAGGTGTCACTCGTAGAGCGAATATTTACCTTTTTAACAGAGGCTGTTATCTAAATGTACAAGACATATTCTATTGATATCGCTGATTAATCAAACCAATGGTGAGTTCGGTTAATGAAATACACTAAAGACAGCATAACTGGAACCTCTACTAATACTCCGACCACAGTGGCTAATGCAGCACCAGAGTGTAGGCCGAATAAGGAAATAGCCACGGCGACAGCAAGTTCAAAAAAGTTTGAGGTGCCAATCAATGAGGCTGGGCCGGCGATGTTATGAGCTAGCCTTAATTGTTTAGCTGCAAAGTAGCTGATGGCAAAAATACCATAGGTTTGAATAACCAACGGAATGGCAATCAAGAGGATGGTTTCAGGTTGTTGCAGGATAATTTCTGCTTGAAAACCAAATAATAATACGACGGTTGCGAGCAAGCCCAGTATTGACCAAGGTTTGATGGTACTTAGGAAGCGTGTCAGTTGTTGACCATTGTCGTTGTTGTTTAATTTCTGGCGAGTGATAACACCGGCGATTAGCGGAAGTAATACATATAAGACAACGGACAGTAATAAGGTTTGCCATGGCACAACGATATCGCTAATGCCTAATAAGAAGGCTGTGATCGGTGCAAAGGCAAAGATCATGATGACATCATTGATCGAGACTTGAACTAAGGTGTAATTGGGATCACCTTTGGTTAATTGGCTCCAAACAAATACCATTGCCGTACAAGGAGCGACGCCTAATAAAATCATGCCGGCGATATATTGGTTAGCCGTTTCAGGTTCAACCCAGCCGGCAAAAAATACTTTAAAAAATAACCAGCCAAGCAAGGCCATGGTGAATGGCTTTATCAACCAATTAATAACCAGAGTGAGGACGATACCTTTAGGCTGCCTGCCGATATATTTAATGGCATGGAAATCTACTTGTACCATCATTGGATAGATCATTAACCAGATTAAAACGGCGATGATTAAATTAACATGGGCAAATTCGAGTTGAGCTACCAGACTGAAAAAGCTTGGAAACACGCTGCCAGACACAACGCCCAACAAGATAGATAAACCTACCCATAGGGATAAATAGCGTTCAAAAATGCCCATTAATGATGTTCCTAGTGTGAATTCGGTAGCTTGAATGATAAGACGGCGGCAGCGGCGACAAACAGTGATGAGGTAATCAGGCAGCCAATTAAGCCTGAATATTGAAAGACCAAACCTGACAACACCGTGCCAGCCAAACGACCACCAGCATTGGCCATGTAATAAAAGCCGACATTCATGGCGACTTTGTCGTGATCAGACCATTCGACGATCAAATACGAATGCACAGCTGAGTTAATGGCAAAGACGATGGCAAATAGACTTAAGCCGGTAATGATCACCCATGTCGGTTCAAAGCCTTGATATAAAGCCATGGCGATAGCAGCAGGAATGAGTGTTAATAGCCAAGCTAAACCATGTGCTGTTTTGCCTGTGGGATGATGCCCCCTGAGTACTTTCGGTGCCAACGCTTGTACGATGCCATAACCAATAATCCATAAGGCAAAGAAGCTACCTACTTGTTGATAATCCCAGCCTAAGCTGGCGGTGAGATAAACCGGTAAGGCGACTACAAACCACACATCACGTGAGCCAAATAAGAAAAAGCGTGCAGCGGATAGCCAGTTGATGGCTGCGGTATTGGAAAAGAGTTGGCCGAATTTAGCTTTGTTATTAGTTTTGCCTAAATCGCCCGGCAAGAATAACCAAGTTAAAACTAATACGACAAATAAGCTGCCTGCCAAGATATACAAAGCATTTTGAAAGCCATACACCGCCAGTAATAAACCGCCTAAGAAGTAGCCGACACCTTTTAAGGTGTTTTTCGAACCAGTGAGTGCAGCCACCCACTTAAACAAGGTTTTCGATGATTGTTGGCTGCTTCCATCAGGCAAGAACAGCTTAACGCTGGCCTTGGCGCTCATCTTGTTTAAGTCTTTCGCAATGCCGGATAAGGCTTGTGCCGCCATCACATATACAACGGTAAGATATTCGGCCGGCACGGTTAGCATCATCAAGGCGGCTACTTGCAGTGCCATGCCGATATGCATGGTATTGTTCAGGCCAATGCGTGAACCTAACCAGCCACCAACCAAATTGGTGACAATGCCAAAAAACTCATAGAACAAGAACAAACTGGCGATGGCGAGCGGTGAGTAACCTAGCTGGTGGAAGTACAACACCACCAGCATACGGATCGCTCCGTCAGTGAGCGTAAAACCCCAGTAGCCTAGGGTAATAACAGCGTAGTTTTTTAGGCTAGAGCTGTTGTTCATAGTTATAAAGACTTAGCCAACATATGAGCAATATCTACCATTCGGTTTACATAACCCCATTCATTGTCATACCAAGCAAGGACTTTCACCTGTGTGTCGTTAATGACCATGGTTGATGGCGCATCGACTATGCTTGAGCGTGCATCGTTTGTGTAATCAGCTGATACTAGCGGACGAGTTTCATAGCCTAAAATATCTTTTAAACTGTCATCAGCTGCTTGTTGGAATAAGGCGTTAATTTCTTCAGCCGTAGTTTTCTTATCTGCTTCAAATACAAAGTCAGTTAATGAACCATTTAACAACGGAACACGAACGGCTAAACCATTTAACTTACCTTGCAACTCAGGGAAGATATTTGTAATCGCCTTAGCTGAACCGGTTGTTGTTGGGATTAATGAGTTCGAACTGGCACGAGCACGACGTAGATCTTTGTGACCTTTATCAACAATGGTTTGGGTGTTAGTGATGTTGTGAATAGTCGTCATGGTGCCGTGTTTGATGCCGATGTTTTCATGCATTACTTTGACCAGTGGTGCTAAGCAGTTAGTTGTACATGAAGCCGCTGTAACAATATTGTGTTGAGCTGGGTCATAGAGTTCATGGTTAACGCCATAGACAATGTTTAATGCTGGCTCAGGACAAGGTGCTGATACTAAAACTTTTTTAACACCTTGGTCGAAGTAGGCTTGCAACTCATCTTCAGACTTAAACTTGCCGCTGCACTCCAAAACGAGATCAACACCCAGCTCTTGCCAGTTCACTTCAGCAGGAGTGGCATATTGGCTAAAGCTGATCGCTTGGCCATCAATTGAAATGTGAGCTTCTGAAGCTGAAATAGATTTATCTGCACCCCAACGACCATGCACGGTATCAAACTCAATCAAGTGAGCGTGGCAGTCAGCACCACCTTGGATGTCATTGATATGAACAAACTCAAGTTCATCACTATCCCAACCAGCACGTAAGGCTAGTTTTCCCATACGGCCAAAGCCATTAATTGCTACTCGTATTGTCATTATTGGTCTCTAATTGTTAGCAACACGCCTGATTTGGGCGGTCTTTCATATTGGTTAATGTGGTTAGATCATCCTGATAAGGCGAAGTATTAATCACGCCATTTCTGGTGGTTTCAATGATGTTTCCTGCCCAAGCAGGTAAAGAGTTATTAAGTTGGTAATAAACCCATAAGCCTTGTTTGCGCGATGATAATAAGCCGGCTTGTTTAAGCTGGGCTAAATGTCGAGAGATCACGGGTTGTGATAAGTCGAGGGTATAGGTCAGCTCACAAACACACAGCTCACCGACTTGTGACAGTAAAATGAGGGTGCGTAACCTCATCGGATGAGAAAGTGCAGAAAAGAGATTGTCGGCGGTTAATGTCATTGTTACTACATGTAGAAAACTATATATATGGAATAGTGTATATAATAGTTAATCTAAAAACAATGGCCAAAAAAAAGCCCAGTCCGAACTACGAACTGGGCTTTTTTTTAATTTAAACTAAGCGTTTTTTATAAACTTGCCCATGAGTTTTTTCTTTGGAAACGCAGTCTAGGTAAGATGAGGCCTAAAATCATACCTGCAAATAATACCGCCGCACCAATCATAAACCAGGTTTTGGCATTGTTATCTTTTAAGCTGCTGTTTTCGATAACGAGCACTTGAGTTTGATGATCAATTTCTTGTAACTTCTCTTTCAATTGACGGTTTTCATTATCTAATGCCACCGCACTAGAGGCAGTACGACGTAAGTCATCAAGCTCTTTACTTAAACGCTGTGACGTTTCGGTCAAGGTTAAGTTTTGTGAGTCCGTATCTAAATTTTGTGATGATAATGCTTCAATTTCAGTTTTAGCTTTAGCGAGCTCTAATTCAAGGTTGGCATTTTTTTGTTCACTGGTGGCTAAGCGAGCACGTGAGCTAGGCATATTGTCGAGGTAGCGAGTGAGCACCCAACCTTCAACACCAGAACTGGTGCGGACTTTTGAATAACCTGCAGGATCTGTTTCGATAACATCAAGTTTGCTACCACTAGATAACATTTTTCGAATAGCAAACTTTACGCCCTGGCCATTACGCATTGTTATTTCAAGCTCGTCTGATACATAGCGTGTTGTTTCCGCCATTGAGTTAATAGGAATTAACATCGGTAAAATGAGCAAGGCACTGATAAATAAATTTTTCACATTCATGCTTCTATAATTAAATTGGTAAGCACGCATTCTAGCAGATGAAGGCTATTTTTTAGTAATAGAAATCGCAGTTTTTCATGTTTTAAAATGTCTGGCCAGAGGTGGTGCTAAATCTAAAACTAGTTAGTTTTCATCAATTTGTAATATTGATTTGTTATGGTTTCAGCAGATTAATGAATGGAAGAAATTAAGATGGAAAGATTAAGAGTGATGTTTTTGTGTACCGGTAATTCTTGTCGTTCACAAATGGCAGAAGGCTGGATGCGAGCACTTGCTGACGATCATATTGATGTTAAATCAGCCGGCATTGAAGCTCATGGCCAAAATGAACGGGCGATAAGCTCGATGGCTGAAGTAGGCATTGATATTTCACAGCAACAATCGATCAGAGTTAATGGTGAAATGTTGGAGTGGGCGGATTTATTGATCACTCTCTGTGATAACGCAGAAGAGCAATGTCCGATAATGGGCCAACAAACAGCTAAGTTACACCTCCCTTTACCTGACCCAGCCAAGTTGAAAGGTAATGAACAAGAGTTAGCCGACGAGTTTGCTCAAACTCGTGAATTGATCAGGCAACGTGTTGAATATGTAATTCAACAACTACACCAAGTCGCTTAACAGCTCGACCTAGTCAGAATCAATTAGCCCGATTATGGGCTTAACTGAAACAAGTAGTTGCCTGCTTTTTTCTTGGCTGCCGACTTTGCTTTAGTCGCCACTTCAGCCAAATCCACTTCATCATTAATATTGTCGAAGTCATGTAGTTTAACTGCACCGATAGACAAACTGAGCAATTGATAAAACATCGGCTTGCCATGTCGATCTGTAGCGGTTATTCCTCTCGCATCAAGGTGCTGCTCACTATATAAACTAGGGTGTAAGGCGGTGAAATCTTGCAAAATTTTGCTGCAACGCGACTGCCAGTCAGAACTAGCAAACAGTGCAATAAAGTCATCACCACCAACATGGCCGACAAAATCAATCTCAGTATTGACATGTTTGCAGAGAATTTGTGCTGTTTCGTTGATCACTTTATCACCCTTACCAAAGCCATAGATATCGTTGTAAGGTTTAAAGTTATCGAGATCAAAGTAACAAACCACGATATCTAGGTTGTGCTTGATTGCTTCCTTGATCTGTTCAGTAATCGGCACATTGCCAGGTAAACCACTTAAAGGGTTGGCATGACGGGCATTAGTGAGTTGTAAATCAGTAATTTGTCGTAGTAGGTCCATCAAGCTACCGATGCCACGATAATGGCCTTTATCAGTGATGATAAACATGCTGTGCTGCTGGTGTTCATCTTGGCTGGTGATCAATTGACTTAAGCTTTTAAGCGGTAGTTGCACGTCAGCGATAACAGGACTGTCGTCCATAAACATTTGAATGGGCTTACGGCCATGTAAATCACGGCCATAGCGACTTGCATATAAGGTCATAAATTCATCACGCCAAATCATACCTACGGCGTGATTATCATTATTAACGACAGGCAAGGCAATCAGATCACTTGAATGTTGGAAGCGATCGCCAACCGTATTAACACTATCTTGGCTTTTGATAGGTACAACAGTCGTCAGTAGGCTGCTTACTATAGTGTTTGAGCGTGGTTGCATCTGGCGAAATACAGACTTTGTTTGACGCTTAGAGAGTAAGTCAGGTGAAATGGTGGATTTTGGATATTGAGTGGGTCTAGCAAAGTAATAACCCTGAACAAAATCAATGTTCATTTCTTGGCTAGCAATATACTCTTCACGGATCTCAACACCTTCACCGATCACTTGGCAATCAATACCATCAGCGATATCGAGCATTGATTGCACAAACTGGCGTTTCTGAGCATCGTCATGAATATTTTGCATAAAATGGCGATCGACTTTGACAAAGTCAGGCTTGAGTTCCGACCAAGTACGTAAGCCTGAATAACCTGCACCTAAATCATCTAAAGCAATAGAAAATCCCATATCACGATAATGATCGGTGGCATCACGCATCAAATTATAATCATCGATGGGGTATTGCTCGGTTAATTCAATCACCACTTGTTCAGCTGGTATCCCTGCCTTTTCTAAAAAACTAAGGGTCAAACCATGTTGATAATCTTCCTGGAATAATGCCGCCGGAATGGTATTGATAAACAGCTTTTGCTTAAGGTTTAACTGACTAAACTGCTTGATTGCCACCTCACGACACATTAAATCTAATTCAGCCAAACGACCATGACGGCTCGCAGCATCAAATAAATTAACAGGCGAGTGTAGAGCGCTGTCAGATGGGCCACGAATTAAGGCTTCAAAGCCATAAATTTTATTTTTTTTCAACGAGACAATAGGTTGAAATAAGGGGGTTAACGCTGCCGTTTCTAATATTTTATCGAGCGCTTGATATTGCAGTAGTTCTTCTTTGGTCATATGAAAGTCTTCTGTTGAAAGCGGTTTTTAGGCTGAACATGACAGTTTGTTTAATGACTAGGCATGATTTAAAAAAAAGCCCTACTAGTCAGACTAGCAGGGCCATTTCCCTAGAGTTACGAGAGAATTAACTCCAACACTGGTGCTTACCAGTATGCTTGCGCTCTGAATTTAAGTGAAGATGGTTCGTAGTCAACACCAGAACCGTTTACTGTTAAATCTGTCACTTTGTCGTAGTTCAACATTAAACGAGTATTTTGTGTTGGGTAGTAGTTAACACCAATTGTGAACTTATCAGCTTCATCATTACCCGAGTTTTCTTCGATTTCTGTTGATTCGAAACGAGCAGCAATCTGCCATGCACCTGATTTAGATTTTGGCTTGATACCTGATGTGTAACCTTTTTTCCATTTCAAAGATTCACCCGTTAAGAAGTAACCTGCTTCGACAGCGTAACTGTCGATTTCAACATCATCACCAGATGAACTGTCCATGTCATAGCTGTTGAAGTCAGCCATGGCGTGGAAAGAACCGAAGATAGCCATTGCATCAACTGTGAACGCATCAGCGCCAGCAAAATCATCTGCTGTAGCGCTTAAGTGTTTTGCATTATCAACATGGCTTACTAGGCGTTGTTTGAAGCTGAAGCTGGTTAAGTCTTGTTCGTTAAGGTTTAAGTAACCTGCACCGATTTGAACCATGTGCTTTTTATCTTTCATGTATGGTACGAAAGAACCACGTACTGCGAAAGTTGTACCAGAAGTTTCTTCTGCTTCACCGTCGCTGAAACCTTTATAGCCATCTTTACCTGCGTATGTGTAACCTGCAGACAATGCCCATTTGTAGCTAGGATCTGCTAAAGATACAACCGCACCTGATTGGCGAGCTGGTGAGATTGAGCTATCAGCAAAAAATGGACGATCCATGAACGTCATGTATTTAGAACTGATTTTTGTATTTAAACCAAATGGGATGTGAGATTGACCTAGTTTTAAGCCAAGCTTATTACCGGCTAGTTCAGTACCGTATTTGATGTAAGCATCTTTAAGAGATACATCACTACCTGCGAAGTCAGCTTCGAATTTGTAACCCCAGTCGTAGATAGTACCTGCGAAACCTAAGCGTGCACGACGTAATTCTGTACCTTGGAAATCATCAGCACCTGAACCATCTTCATCAGTATCAACGAAATCCCACATTACACGACCGACAGGTTGGAACGACCAGTTGCCATCAGCGCTAGTCACTTTGATTTTGCCCTTAGTCGTGATTTTAGGCATATCTTTAGTTGCTGCTTTAACTTCAGCCTTAACTTCTGCTTTTGCAGCTTCGTTGGCTTCTTTATCAGCAGCAGCAGCGTTTGCTAAAAGGTCATAGTTAGAAGCGGTGATAGTGCCTTGGTCACGAAGAACTTTAAGCAAATCTAACATTGCTTCGTTGTTCGCGTGGGCTGGCATAACAGCTGAGCCTAACAAAGCACCAGCAATTAAGAGTGTAGATGTTTTAAGTTTCAAGGGTTTATCCTCTTGGTTAATTAAAAGTATTCGGGTCGTATCTGCTACGAGTTCGCATACAATAACCAGTGAACATTTCACTATCATGAATGTTTTATTACAGTTTTATTACACTGATACAAAAGCTGACTTATGTTGTTTATAAGCAACAAAATAAATAACTTGAAAAGTCATCACATCGTCCCGATATAACAGTCACGACTTATTAATATAGGAAGGAATATGTTCCGTTCTTTATTTGTTTTATTTCTACTAGTGCCATTGATAGAAATTTATTTTTTAATCCAAGTGGGCAGCGTGATTGGCGGTTTGTGGACTGTCTTTCTGGTGGTCGCAACGGCCGTTATTGGTGCTGGCTTAATCAAGCAACAAGGCATGACGACAATGCAGCGTGCGCAATCTTCGCTGGCCCAAGGTCAGTTGCCTGCCACGGAGATGTTGGAAGGTGTTGCTTTATTATTAAGTGGCGCCATGTTGTTAATGCCTGGCTTTTTCACCGATGCCATCGGTTTTATCTTATTAATGCCACCTATTAGACAGGGCTTAATTAAGCGCTTAATCGCCAATGGCCAATTTCGTTATCAAGGCCGAACCATGCATTCGCACTCCGAATATGGCCATCGCGACTCAACAGTAATAGAAGGTGAAGTGGTCGATAACGATGAGCAGCATTTGCGATAAATTTTAGTTCTTCCCTTGAAGTTTATTTTTGCATCCCCATTTAAGGGGAGTACATTTTTTTGTTAGCTATTTTTTTTAGAGGATACATTTGATGAATATTCGTCCCCTTCATGATCGTGTTGTAGTACGTCGTATGGAAGAAGAAACTATGAGCGCTGGTGGTATTGTTCTTCCTGGTAGTGCCACTGAAAAACCTGATCAAGGTGAAATTGTTGCTGTAGGTAAAGGCAAAATTACTGACTCTGGTGATGTACGTGCACTAGATGTTCAAGTCGGTGATAAAGTTATTTTCGGCAAATATGGTGCTACACCGGTCAAAGTTGATGGCGAAGAGTTATTAGTCATGAATGAAAGCGACATCGTTGCTGTGATCGAAGCGTAAACGTTTACATCACCCAATATAAAATAAGTATATAAGAGGAATTAACATGGCTGCTAAAGAAGTCAAATTCGGAGCTGATGCTCGTAGTTTAATGATCAACGGTGTAAATACACTGGCTGATGCAGTTAAAGTAACTTTAGGTCCTAAAGGTCGTAACGTTGTTTTAGATAAAAGCTTTGGTGCTCCAACAGTAACTAAAGATGGTGTTTCTGTTGCTAAAGAAATCGAATTAGATAACAAATTCGAAAACATGGGCGCACAAATGGTTAAAGAAGTTGCTTCACATACTTCTGATGCTGCTGGTGACGGTACAACAACAGCGACAGTTCTTGCTCAAGCTATCTTGCGTGAAGGTATGAAAGCGGTTGCTGCGGGTATGAACCCAATGGATCTTAAACGTGGTATCGATAAAGCCGTTGCTGCTGCAGTAGCTGAATTACAAGATATGTCTTCTCCTTGTGATGATGATAAAGCGATTGCTCAAGTTGGTACTATCTCAGCTAACTCTGATACATCAGTGGGTGGCATCATTGCTGAAGCAATGGAGAAAGTAGGTAAAGCAGGCGTTATCACTGTTGAAGATGGTAGTGGTTTCGAAAACGAATTAGACGTAGTAGAAGGTATGCAGTTTGATCGCGGTTACCTTTCTCCTTACTTCGTGAATGATCAACAAACAATGACAGCTGATTTAGAAAATCCGTTTGTATTGTTGTTCGACAAGAAAATCTCAAATATTCGTGATTTATTGCCAACATTGGAAGCGGTAGCAAAAGCAAGCCGTCCATTGTTATTGATTGCTGAAGATATTGACGGCGAAGCATTAGCAACTTTAGTTGTTAACAGCATGCGCGGTATCGTTAAAGTTTGTGCTGTTAAAGCACCTGGCTTTGGTGACCGTCGTAAGTCAATGTTACAAGATATTGCTATCTTAACTGGCGGTACCGTTATTTCTGAAGAAGTAGGTTTAAGCTTAGAAAAAGTAACATTAGAAGATCTAGGTCAAGCTAAGAAAATTACTGTAAGCAAAGAAAACACAACGGTTGTTGATGGTCTTGGCCAAGCAGCTGATATTAAAGCGCGTGTTGATCAAATCTACACACAAATCGCTGAATCTAGCTCTGACTACGATAAAGAGAAGTTGCAAGAACGTGTTGCTAAATTGGCTGGCGGTGTTGCTGTCATCAAAGTTGGCGCTGCAACTGAAATGGAAATGAAAGAGAAGAAAGCACGTGTTGAAGATGCATTACATGCAACTCGCGCTGCGGTTGAAGAGGGTGTGGTTGCTGGTGGTGGTGTTGCCTTGGTTCGTGCTGAAAGCTCACTAGGTGAACTTACTGGTGATAATGCTGATCAAGATACTGGTATCACATTACTTCGTCGTGCAATGGAAGAGCCATTACGTCAAATCGCTACCAATGCGGGTGATGAAGCGTCTGTTATCTTAAACAACGTTGCTGCTGGTGAAGATAACTTCGGTTACAACGCTGCAACTGGCGAATACGGTGACATGATTGCAATGGGTATTCTTGACCCAACTAAAGTAACGCGTACTGCATTACAAAATGCAGGTTCAGTTGCAGGCTTGATGCTAACAACTGAAGCAATGGTTGCTGATGCTCCACAAGCTGCTGGTGCAGCACCTATGCCTGATATGGGCGGCGGAATGGGCGGAATGGGCGGCATGATGTAAGCAATTAGTCTTTTACGCAATCTTGGCGGTTTTCGTGTGAAGCCCGCCTTGATCTTGCATAAAATACTTAATTTCTAGAACATCTAGTTCATTAAGCAAATAAAAAAGCCCCGGCCAGTTTGGTCGGGGCTTTTTTTATAGATACAATTTAAGTTTATGGTTTAAAAATAACTCGATTACGGCCAGCTTCTTTGGCTTCATATAAAGCATCGTCTGCAGTGCTTAGCAGTTGTTGGGAAAGCTCATCTATTGAGTGTTCAAGGTCGACATCAAGTTTTGTCACGCCACAGCTAATAGAAACAGGAATTGATTCGCCATTAGCCTTAATAGGAGAGGCAGTAACAAATTTACAGATACGTTCAAATGCGGTTGAGGGTTTGTTATCGGTCGCATTACAAATCACTAAAAATTCTTCACCACCATAACGACCGATTAAATCAAACGATCTGAGTGCGGTCTTCATGCGTTTAACGACTTCTTTTAACACTTCATCACCGACTAAGTGGCCATAAGTATCATTAATTTTTTTAAAATGATCGATATCGCACATGCCGATATAAAGTGAACTCTTCTGGCGTTGAACTCGAGCAATTTCTTTGTTCATTGCTTCTAATACTGCACGGCGATTCAATATTTCTGTCAACGCATCATAAGTAGCATGAAACTGTAGATCTTTTAAAGCGAGGGTCAATTTTGACTGCAAATTTAACATACGGGTGCCGACTTCTAAGCGCACCTGAAGTTCAGCAGCGTTAAAAGGCTTAGGAATATAATCATTGGCACCTTGTTGCAGGCCCTCAACAATATCAGCCGTTTCTGTTCGTGCTGTGAGCAGTAAGATATAAGGCGGATTGTCACTATTGTTAGCACGTACCTTTTGACAAACTTCAATGCCTGTCATGCCGGGCATTTCCCAATCTAACAGTAGTAAGCAGGGGGCATCGTCTTGTTGCATGACTTCCCATGCGGCTTCACCATCTTCAACAACAATGGAATCGTAGTTCCATTGTGAAGTCACTGCAGTCAGCATCATTCGTGATGCTTTATCATCTTCTGCAATTAATAGTTTCATATTTTTTTATGCCTTTAGCATGTCAATTCAAGTACGGTTATGTCATCGGACTGATCACCGGTACCTCGAAAAGTAAGTGCAGCGTCTTCTAAATTGTGGATATCAGCATCGACAGTCAACATCTCACTGATTTCTGATATTAATCGACCTTGTCCAAAGTGCTCAGCCTGAGTATTTTCTGTCTCGGTAATACCATCGGAATAAGCATAAAAACGATCATTAGCTTGTACATCAACAAGCTCAGCTTCAAAGGCAATGCTGTCTAGTATACCTAGCGCTAAACTTGTAGAAGAGTATTTTTTTAGCAATTGCTGATCTCGAAAAGATAAAACATCCTCCATGCCACAGTTCCATACCTGTATTTTACTCCTATCTGCATTGACTTCGAAAAATATCGCAGCCAAAAATAACCCAGTTGGCAGCCGATGAAACATTTTACGATTTATCTCAGCAGCAATTTCTGAGATCGGTAAGCCTTTTAAGGCCATGGCATAAAAGGTGGCCGATGCCATCGGCCCGCCGAGTGCTGCAACAAGGCCATGGCCGGTAAAGTCGCCTAACATCGTATATTGGGTGTTATCTGGGCCACGTGCAGAAAACAGCACATCGCCAGACGTTGATTCAACCGGACTATTTAAATAACGCACATTGGTCGAATCAAATTGGGTCGTTGCTTGCATCTTCGCGATGATTTTTTCTACGACAACACGCTCTCTTGAAAGACGAGATTGGACATGAGTTAAATCAGCTTGCAAGTTTAGGAAGCGAAAGCCAACGTCTATTCGAGCACGTAATTCTGCATGATTAAAAGGTTTTACCACATAGTCATTGGCGCCACTATCGAGCCCTTCAACAATATCGTCAGTTTTATTACGAGCTGTTAATAAAATAATATAAGGTGGTATATGCGTGTGCTTTTCTCGGATACGTTTAATCAGTTCAATGCCATCCATTCTTGGCATTTCCCAATCAATAAACAAAAAACAAGGCGGCTCATCAACTTGCATCATCTCCCAGCCTGCTTGCCCATCTTCAGCAACGACACATTCATATCCCCACTTTGTCGTCATTGCCTCGAGTAGCATTCGAGAAGTTGCATCATCATCTGCAATTAATAGCTTCATACCAGTTTGTTTACCATTTCATTTTTTAATGCGGTGAAATCATTTTCTAATTTTTCAATGCCTAGTCGGACTTTATCTATATCGCCTGCTTTACCCGCCATTTCCATTTCAAGGGCCGAAGCACTTAATGCTTTTCCTCCCACATTGCCTGAAGCGCCCTTAATACGATGTGAAATAGTGGCTACTTGGTCTATATTATTAGACTCTACTATGGACTTGAGTTGTTCAATTTGTGCTGCCATATCTATCAGAAAGGTCTCTGAAATCGTTGCCATCAATTCTTTATCGCCCATCAGCATTGCATTCATCACTTCATAATCAAACACTAATAGGTCGGTCTGTTCTTTATTTACTTCAGCAGCATCAGACTCAGCGACATCGACTATAGTTTCAACATCTGCCGAAACAGGAGTTGATACATCTGCATTTGATAACCACTGATTTAACATGCGGCGTAACTTGGCTGGATCAATAGGCTTGGCAACATAATCATTCATGCCGACCGCAAGGCATTTTTCTTTATCGCCACGCATTACATTGGCTGTCATCGCAATTATAGGAATAGTGTGATTAATACCTTTAGTTTCAGGATCGCGAATCGTTTGGGTCGCGGTATAGCCATCCATCACCGGCATTTGACAGTCCATAAACACTAAATCGTAATCAGTACCTTGTTGTAATGCCACCAGCGCTTCTTGACCATTACCGGCCAAATCAATGGTGATGCCAAACTTTTCTAAGATACCTTTAATGACTAATTGGTTCGTAATATTGTCTTCTACTACCAAGATATGGGCTTTAAATTGCGTCCGTTCTTTCTCGGTATAACGGGTAATAAGTGTATCATCGTCGTCAGTAAGGCCAGCCACTTGTTGGATGACATTATAGAGTTCTGATTGCTGAACTGGTTTAGGCAAATAGCCATCAAAGCCGATAGCCTGCATTTTCTTGGCCTCGCCACGCTGGGCTTGTGAACTGAGCATCACCAGTTTGATATCGCTGATTGCAGCATCACTTTTTATTAGTTTACAAAGTTCAGCACCATCCATTTCTGGCATATTCATATCTAATAAACCGACGGTGAAAGGTGAGTCTTTATCACATTCTTTAAGTGCTTGTAGTGCTTGCGTGCCACTGGCCACAAGTTGATGCTCAATTTCCCACAGGGTTAACAATTGCTCCAATAAGTCTCGGTTAGTGCCATTATCATCAACGGCTAATATTTTTTGCTCTTGTACGTCAGCTAGCAGTAAGGGCGCTTCTTTTTCAAATTCGACTCCTTGTAGATCTAAGGTGACCCAAAATGTCGTTCCTTTACCTAACTCGCTGTTAATGCCAATCTCACCGGCCATTAATTCAATCAACTTCTTACTAATCGATAAGCCTAAGCCGGTGCCACCATATTTACGGGTGGTAGAACTATCAGCTTGGGTAAATTTACTAAACAGTTTGGCCTGCTGTGCTTCGCTAATACCAATACCGGTATCTTTAATTTCAAACCGTATGAGTCGTCGAGTATCTTTGTGTTCAATAGTGCAGAAAACAGCCACTTCACCTTGCTCAGTAAATTTAATGGCATTGCCAATAAGATTGGTCAACACCTGACGGAGCCGACCTGGATCAGCATGTACCCACTGGTTGATAATAGGGTTGGCTGGGCAAATAAATTCCAAACCTTTCTCTTCAGCCAGATAATGCATGGCTCTGCCTAAATCTTCGAGCATGCCCCCAAGGTTAAAATTGATATCCTCTAACTCGATCATGCCGGCTTCAACTTTAGAAAAGTCGAGAATGTCATTGATGATGTATAACAATGAGTCGGCCGATGTTTTGACTGTTTTTGCTAATTTGAATTGGTCTTGATTAAGATTGCTATCCAATAGCAAGTTGGTCATGCCAATCACACCATTCATCGGTGTTCGAATCTCATGACTCATATTCGCTAAAAAGTCAGTTTTTGATTCATTCGCAACTTCAGCCTGGTCCTTAGCTTCGATAAGGTTCAGCGCTAGCTTTTTAGCCTTGGTAATATCGGTCCGAATTGAGGTGTAACCGGATAATTTATTATTTTCATACAGCGGCACGATGGTGGTATCGACCCAATAAAAGTGGCCATCTTTGGCTTTGTTTTTGACTTCATCGTGCCACACCTTGCCTTTCGACACGGTTAAGTACATATCACGCCAATAATTTTTAGGCTCGTTACCGGAGTTGAGCAGACGGTGATTTTTCCCGATGAGCTCTTCTTGCTCATAACCACTGATTTCACAGAACTTATCATTGGCATAAGTGATAGTGCCTTTGATATCGGTAATGGAAACTAATGAATGTTGATCCATCGCGTCTTTTTGGGCTGACAGATCGGCTTGTGCACTAGTAATCTCCAACTCTAACTCTTTCGCTTGTGTAATATCAGTACGAATTGAGGTATAGCCTGATAACTTATCATTAACATACATAGGCACGATGGTGGTATCGACCCAATAAAAGTGGCCATCTTTGGCTTTGTTTTTGACTTCATCGTGCCACACCTTGCCTTTCGACACGGTTAAGTACATATCACGCCAATAATTTTTAGGCTCGTTACCGGAGTTGAGCAGACTGTGATTTTTCCCGATGAGCTCTTCTTGCTCATAACCACTGATTTCACAGAACTTATCATTGGCATAAGTGATAGTGCCTTTGATATCGGTAATGGAAACTAATGAATGTTGATCCATGGCACTTTTCTGAGCTGAGAGTTCGGCCTGAGCTAGTTGTGCTTCTATTACTGACAGTTCTGCTGAGTCTTTAGCCTTGATTAGATCTTGCGCTTGTCGTCTAACCTCCGTAGCCATGCTTTCTAATGAGGTTAGTAGCAGTGTTGTTTCGTAACTAGAAGCATTCGTTACTATAGTAGAGTCAGAGTCAGAGTCAGAGTCAGAGTCAGAGTCATATTGACCTGAGGCTACTTTTTCAGCAAGTAATATTGCATCATTAATGGCTGAGTTTAATGGATCACTTACTTTACGCTTCATAAAGTAGGAAACAGAAATACTTGAGCCAACTGCCAGTATAGAAAGCCAGATCAGCAGTTGCAGGTATTCCAGTAAGCTCGCTTCATTTTCTTGGGTATCAATGGCCAATAAGCGGTTTTGATCGTGAGTCATATTTTCAAGCAATCTAACAAGTTTGCCGCCTAATGGAGCAGCCACATTTTTTAGTTCGTAATTAGCTTGATTCCAGGTTTCTTCTCTGCGAAGTTTAAAAATTTGTTCAGGGAGTGAAGTAAACTTATTTCTAGCATCAACGAGTACAGCAAAGTCCTTGAGTTGATTGTCATCAAGCAGCTCATGATATTGTTGAAGCACTTCGAAAGAGCTCGAGTTTTCTTGCCAACTGGCTGCAAATTTCTCACTAAAAAGTGGGTCAGCAGAGATTAAAAATGCCCTGATATGAGCAAGACCAATGGCAAATGAGCCTCGAAAGTTAGCCATTGCGGTGAATAATTTCTTTCGTTCAGGAGTTGTCGGCACATATTGCTCGACATCCATCAATTTTGTAATTTGTTGGAAAATAAGATCGGCTCGTGGCACTGCTTTGGTAAAAAGTAACTTGGTTGCTGGAAGGTTATTGTCATGCCAAGCCAGAAATTCAACTTTATCTTGTGAGGTTTCAAACTTATCAAGCAAGCTGTTGACTTCAGTTAATCTTTTTATGTTGTCTGGGTTGGTCCAGTTTGCTGATAACTTATCTAATTGTCTTTGTGCTTCTCGGATGTTCTTCCAAGCATCTTTGCGTTGGGTGATGAACTGATCGTCTTCTAGTAACATCCAGCCTCGTAAGTTAGCCAAGGCCGTATTGATATTGGTTTTTAATTGATTACTGGCATTGACCGTAGGCGTTCGTAAATCAGAGATACGGTTAGCCACACTCTGAACGTCATGTAATTTAAAGTACGATACAGTCAAAATGACTATCAGGATGATTAACAATACAGCTGTACCAAGGGAAGCTTGGGTGACGGTTTTTAAATTGGAGAAATTGGCTTTCATGATGTCAGAGTTTCCTTGTAAACAAGGCTCAAACTGTGGGTAAGTTAAGTGCCAAGATGTTGAGTTTTTCCGAGCTTTGAATAGCTAAATATAATTTCTTACAGCGTATAGGATAAATATCTTATAAACAACCATTTCTGAGTGTGGTTATTTGCTTAGTAACGGATGGTTAGAACTGGCTATGAACATCTATTTAACTCTTAGGTTCTGTTTGGCTTTTCGTGGCATAACGTTTAGGGCTGATGCCTACCACTTGTTTGAATTGTTTAGAAAAATGAGCTTGGTCAAAGAAGCCTAAATCATAGGCCACATCCGTTAATGATAATTTTGGCTGCTGTTTTAAATAAAATCGAGCCTGTTTGATGCGAATATTGCGAGCATATTCTTTGGCGGTAAGGCCCACTTGGTCATTAAATAACCGCTCTAACCGCCGTTGGTTAACATCTAATTCAGCGGCCAGCGTTGATATGGCTATGACACCTTGATATTGCTCCAATATCTGTAATGCTGCATTAACGAGTGTTAACTCTGTTTGCTGAGGGCTAATGACTTGGCTTAACCAAGCTTCGAGCAGTGTTACTTTTTTAGTGTAGTCGCTTTCATCGGCGAGTTTTTGATAGAGCTCGTCATAGCCGGTTAAAGGGGTATCGGTGATGGAGAGTAACTCACCTTTAAATTCATTCAGCGGCATGGCTAAAAATGCCCGGGCACCGGCGGGTAGAAAGCGAATGCCAACCGTATCGATATGACCATTCAAATGTAATGCGCGGGTGGTGGTATTGGCACCATCAAAAATGATGTCGCCGACATCTAGACCATGATCAAATTTTAACTTGTCACTGTAGTTGAAGGTAATGCTGATGCCACCATCGGGATGCAGATACTCACTGCTGTTGATGGTGTGTTGATCGGAGCGAATAAACCAATAACATTGAATATAGGCAGCTAAGCCTTTACTGGGAGCAAAGCGCTGAAACCCTAAATGAGTTAATGGATTGTCTTCGTGGTTAGCCATAAATGTTAATTAGTTTGCTTGGTGTCGTAATTTTACAATACTTAATGAAGCGCGCTGCCTATTATTCGCCATTCAAGATAATAGGAATGGGAAATAAACTGATGATATTTAGAAAATTGTTGGCGGTGATTGCAATCACATTGGGACTCAGTGCCTTCACATTAGTTCATGCGCAAACCAATAAAGCATTTGATATTTCGATCACGACTTTAGATGGCGAATCAACCACGTTAAATCAACTGGTGGCTGATAAGCCGGTGTATTTAAAGTTTTGGGCAACATGGTGTCAGCCTTGTCGAGAGCAAATGCCTCATTTGCAGCAAACCTTTGAACATTACGGTGATGAGATTGACGTTATCTCGGTCAATATTGATGTGAATGACAGTGTGGAGGCAATTAACGCCACCCAACAGGAGTTTGGTTTAACTGTGCCAGTGGTGATTGATGCTACGGGTAAGTTGGCGCAAGCATTTGATCTGCTGGGCACGCCGTATCATCTTTTGATCGATACCGATGGCAGGGTGGTTTTTAAAGGCCATGAGGCGTCTGACAAATTAGAGAAAACGCTTAAATTACTGTCGGCGAGTAACAGTGTTATTTTGCCAGCCGTTGAAATCGAGCAGTTGATCGAACAACCGTCGTTAGTGACCAAGACGGATCAATTAACTGCACTGTTTTTTACTGCAACGTGGTGTGATTGGTATTTGGAAGCATCACGGCCAGCAATTGCTAACAACTGTATTAACGGCCAGCAGCAAGCCAATACCTTATATAAGCTGAACCCACAGTTAAATTGGTTAGGCATTACCTCGCGATTGTGGACGGGGGATAAGGAGCTTGCTGAATATAAAGGTAAATACCAGATCCAATATCCACTGATTATTGATAGTCACGATCAGGAGTTTGTTCGTTATCAGGTGAAAGACTTTCCAACATTAATTTTGTTGAAAGATGGCAAGGAAGTATTTCGAACATCTGAGTTTAGTAATCAACACGATGTGGCAAACACGATTTTAGAATTTAAATAAAAGGCTAGGACAATGGCAACAAGAATAAAAATTCATGAGGTAGAACCGGATGCATTTCAAGCCATGATGGGCTTAGAAGGTTATGTATCGGCAACGGAGTTAGATTCGAGCTTGAAAAACTTGATTAAGGTTCGAGCTTCACAGATAAACGGCTGTGCTTATTGTATTCAAATGCATACTGAACATGCCAGAACGGCAGGTGAAACAGAAAGGCGACTCTATGCTGTGGCTGCTTGGCAGGAGTCCCCGTTGTTTAGTGACGTGGAAATCATTGTATTGGCAGTGACGGAAGAAATAACACTTATTTCTGAACATGGCTTGTCGAAACAAACCTATGACAAGGCCTTAGCTGTATTGGGGGAAAATCAATTAGCGCAATGCATTATGCAGGTAGTGACTATTAATGCTTGGAACCGAATAGCTGTGGCTACTAATATGGTGCACGACTAATTAATCACAAAGTTTAGAAGGGACGCTAGGCTTGTTATTAGAAAATCGTTGCTGGTGGATAGTCGCCATTTAAGATGGAAATATCTTCGTGACTATTCGACATGCAAAAGTTGATATCCATTTGACGTACGTATGGATTGGCTTCCAATTCGTTTGGATCTAAGTCTGAATGATGGGTGGCGTCTGAGCCACTAGAGTTTAGCGTGTTGATCGGCCAAATCCTTTTGTTTTAGTTGGTTGTTATTGTAGATGATGCAGTGCATTAGCAAACTAGCAATGTGGTTGATGTGCGACTTCAATCACACAAATAGCAAGCCTGCCATTGCAATCGAGGCGGCTATTATAGAGTTATTTTATAAACTCAGTGGGTTTTTCAATGGCGTAGATCGCGTCTTTAAGTGAATCTAAATTACTGTCAATCACCTGCTGTGCATCGTTTAGGCCTTTGTTGTAAAAATAGCTGCCAAGTTGTTCACTGAAAAAGTCGAGTAAAAATTCAGCATCAAACTGTTCTAGTGGTTGTGACAACTCTTGTTGAAAATAGTCTTGTAGCTTGTGAGTTAATAGCTCTTTTTCAGCCGTTGAAAATTCAATGATTGCCATCTTTAACTATCCTTAAATACATTTTTAGTCAGCAAATAATACAGCAAGTGTTATTGCTAAATAGAGCTGAATAATATGCACACAATTAGTGCGGTTATTGTCCGAGTGCATTCACCGTGGTGCTTGTAATAAAACGGTAATAATAAAAAGTAAAGTGATTTCAATGTGTTAGCTGTTGGCATGAAATGAGCAATAGCGTGCTTAGCCAATATTGGTGGAACACAGGAAGAGTACCTAATTATGTCGTCACAAAAACTAAAGTTATTATCCTTTAGTGGCAATACACGCATATTGCACCTAAGCTGGATGGCTTTTTTTATCAGTTTTGTAGTTTGGTTTAACCATGCGCCGTTGTTAATTTCGATCAAAGATAGCTTAGGTCTGACCGATGCCGAAATTAAAACCATTCTTATTTTAAACGTTGCCTTAACCATCCCAGCCCGAATCGTTGTCGGCATGCTGGTTGATAAATATGGGCCGAAAATTATGTATTCCTTATTATTAGGGATATCTAGTTTTATCTGTTTCTTTTTTGCCATGGCAGAAAGCTTTGAACAATTAGCTGCTGCACGTTTCATGTTAGGTTTCGTCGGCGCGGGTTTCGTCATCGGTATCCGGATGATTTCTGAGTGGTACCCAGCAAAACAAGTCGGTGTTGCTGAAGGTATTTACGGCGGTTGGGGTAACTTTGGTTCGGCTGCCGCTGCAATGGCATTGCCTACTATCGCGCTAATGTTTGGTGGTGAAGATGGTTGGAGATATGCCGTTGGTTTAACAGGTGTGATTGCGCTGGTTTACGCTTTCATTTATTACAACAGCGTTTCTGATACGCCTAAAGGTTCGACTTACTTCAAGCCTAAAAAAACAGGCGGCATGGAAGTAACCAGCAAAGGTGACTTCTTCTTATATCTTGCAATGAATATTCCGATGTATGCAGCTTTAGCTTTATTGGCGTGGAAACTATCACCAGCAGGCGTGAGCTTGTTGTCAGAAGGTGTAACAACCGCTATTTATATCGGTTTAGTCGCATTGTATGCATTCCAAGTGTCACAAATTTACAAAGTGAATAAAGAGATCTTTGTTAAGCCTGTTCCTGAATTGCATCGTTATAAGTTCAAGCAAGTGGCGGTATTAAACTTAGCTTACTTAGCTACATTTGGTTCTGAGTTAGCCGTGGTTTCAATGTTGCCACTATTTTTCAGCAATACCTTTGAGATCACAGCAGTACAAGCGGGTTTATTAGCGTCTGGTTTTGCATTTATGAACTTGGTTTCTCGTCCCATCGGTGGTTTGTTTAGTGATAAATTTGGTCGTAAGAAAACATTATCAATCTGTATTGCTGGTTTAGCGGTCGGTTATTACGTGATGAGTTTAATTACGCCTGAATGGGCAATCGTCTTTGCGGTTATGGCAACGATGTTTTGTTCTTTCTTTGTGCAAGCGGGTGAAGGTGCGGTGTTTGCTGTTGTGCCATTAGTTCAACGTCGTTTAACGGGCCAAGTAGCGGGTATGGCCGGTGCTTACGGTAACGTTGGTGCGGTGACATTCTTAACGGTATTGTCTTTTGTATCAGCACAAACTTTCTTCTTAGTAATTGCTGCAACAGCAGTCGTTACTTTGGTGGCAGTTCAATTTATGGATGAACCGTCAGGTCAAATGGCTGAAGTACTGCCTGATGGCACAGTGCAAATGATTGATGTGCACTAAATAGCACGGTTAAAGCAACAAGCCCCAAGCTCAGTTTTGAGCTTGGGGCTTGTTTATGGCTGGCAGTTTGTATTTTTAAAGGACTTCACTGGCCTGTTTTTTAAAGTAACCATATTTGAGGAAGTGCTTCACTTGAGCTATCACGGTTTGATTTTTCATCATAAACGGGTGAGTGACAGGCAAGATAAGATGATCTTTCATCCCGGCTAACTTGGTTTTTTCTACGCTGACTTTGCCATCATCGGTGTCGGGTAACATCGTAGACAGGATCAAGTTGATGCTGCGAGAACCAGCAATAATACCTAGCTCAAAGTTTGCTGGACCAAGTTGATTGGGGATACTCATTGCATCAGTACCTAATTGCTGGCCAGCAGGGCCATTAATTAAGTCATAGCCCGGTACATCATGGAGCACATCAACCACTTCACTGCCTTGATTAGGCGGGCCTAACATCACCACTCGACCTAAGCGTTCAATATTGTGCTGACTTAAATATTGGCGAACTAAAATGCCACCTAAAGAATGAGTGACAAAATTAATCGTTGCCTGATTCGGACATAGTTCTAAGGCATTATTAATCGATTGTTCGGCGAGTTGTTCGATAGGGTAGTCGGTAGATGGGTAATCATAATTCACCGTGGCATAACCTGCCGCCGTTAACTCATCAGCCATGGCGGCCATGGAACTATTACTGCGCGCCATGCCGTGCAATAAAATGACACATTCTTCAGCCATAACAGCAGGAGAAAGAAGTAGTAAAGATAATGTCAGTAACTTGATTAATTTCATTGCCCACTTAGTTGGTTGAGTTGAAATGAAGAATATTACACTTTCGATCAAACGTAAGGCGAGTAAAAGATTTAATGACGGACATTAATTCGTTATTCGCGAGCAGCTAATCGTGAAGCAATAAAGCTAAATAATAAAATGCCACAGCCACTGGCAACCAAATCAAGCATCTCAACGTTACGGATGGCATATAAGCTTTGGCTGTATTCATCGATAAGAACAAAAAAACAGACCAATAAACTGCCGGTATAAATAGGCAGAGGCCCAAAATAGACACATTTAAATTTGAAAGAAATATTGGTTGCTAAGGTTAATAAGCCAAATACAGCAAAGTGGCCAATTTTATCGCCATAGGGAATTTGTCTAACCATGGCGAATAGGGCGGTATCGTTACCGCTATTGGCCATAAAGGTGACCCAAACGATAAACAGGAAAAAGCTAAGCGTAAAAGCAGCTATATATTTATACATAGCTTAGCAGCGGCTGCTACTCTTCAGATTTAGGATAAGGAAATTTTATATGGCCATAACGAATCAGCATAATGGTTGCCGCAATGAGCAGCGCTGCACTGGCAACGGCCAACATACGCCAGCTATCCATATTCTTCATATCCAGAATCATATATCTAGCTAAGGCAACGATGGCGATATAGAGAGGCATTCGTACTGGTAGCTTGCCTGAGTCCAGGTAGATAGAAACCATAGAAAGGACTTCAAGATAAATGAATAACAGCAGTAAATCACCTAAATTGACATTTTGGTTGACCACCAGACCAGTAATTTCGATGCCCATTGCAATAACGGTGGCAATGGCGATGATCAGCAGGCCAACATCTTGAGTCCAATTCAATAACTTGTGAGCAAGGGCATTCATAAGCAAACTCCATTTAGTACGAGAGTCGAGCCAGCCTAGTTCTACTAATCAAGGCGGTGCTCAATCAACATGATTTAAGAATGAGCCTGTCGATTAATGCTGTCAATAGTTGTTGGTTAAGTTATTGAAGTCGTTGTGCTAATGCAGGGCTTAACCTACTTATAAAGCGCTCTACATCTTGGGTGTAGAGGCTATTTTTACCTAGTTGTACATTCGTTGCTCGGTGAGATAAGTCCACTTTTAGCAATGATGCCGTCATGTCGAACTGCTGGGCTTTATTGATAAAAGCCGTTGCCTGCTGGCAGCTGATGGCTCGGCGAGTGGAGCAAATAGCTAAAAACGGTGATCGTTTTTCAGTGAGTAAATGAAAAGGTGAGGTCTGTTGCCAAAAGGCCTTGTTGTTACCAAAAGCACGCTCATAAAAACGTGGGGGATCTGCTGACATCATTGTTACAACATCATAAGCTGCACTATCAATGGCAATGGTAGCTAACCAGGGGGGGACACCTGCATCAGCAGTTAACTTAGCCGATGCTGCCAACATACTCACTAAATGAGCGCCGGCAGAATGCCCCATCACAATCATTTGCTCTGCATCACCACCCCAGCTGGCAGCGTGTTGTTGGACAAATTGCAAAGCCTTGGCAACATCGGTTGCTTGCTGCAACGGATCGGCCTTGGGCAATAATCGATAATTGACCGAAACAAAAATAAAGCCACGACTCACCCAGCGCTCAACTTTATTATCGACAACAGCATTTGATGCTTTATCACCAAATCGCCAAGCACCACCATGGACCATGACAATAATAGGTGCTTGTTTAGCCTGGTCAGGTAAATAGACATCAAGCTGTTGTTTAGCTTCGGCACCGTAGGATAAATCAGTTAATGAGTTAGCTGCTAATGCAGTAGCGGGATTAATAGCAAAGAATAAATAAAGATAAATAAAATAACGAAAGCCCATTATTTAGTACCTATGTAGTTTTCTGTAGCTAATTTGAGAAGATGACTGGTGGAAGCTAATGTAGCTTCTGGAGTTATGTTCAACCAAATTGATAGGGAGCGTGGTGAAATACCACGCTCCTTTTTTCAAGCTAAAAAGCTATTTGCCATCAGTTGGAACTAATGTTCTTTTAGCAATATCACTATCTGCTTTTTGCTGCCAAGCAGGCCAGTACTTGTCATATTTTGCTTTTACGCTATTTTTGTTTTGTTGGTACCAAGCTTGAGATTTTTCAGAGTTGGTTGATAATTTGGTATTAGTTAACCATTGATCAAACTCTGTCATATCCGTGTGGTAGCGAGCTGTAGGATCATTCTTGATTGGCCATAATGAAAAGCGAGCTTTCCAAGCGCCCATTCTTGGAGTGACAAGACTGAAATAGTTTTTACCTGAAGATAGATCGGCTTCCATAAAATCTGCCGCTTCAGATACGACCATAAAAGTATGTTCGCCAGGAGTTGTTGAGTAAGCTAATTTAACGCCATTTACGATGACACCAATGAATTTGATGTCGCCGTCAGTGACGTCGTAGAGCGATGCACTAATTGCACTACCTACAAAACTAGAGCGCATGAAAACAACTTGTGATGAATCTTGGGATGGAGTTTGTAGCGTTTGTTGTGGCGACACAGTCATGGGGTTGGAGGCACAACCAGCAAGAGTTAATAGTGCCAAGAGGCTGAATATTCTAATGAACATTGATAATAATCCTTAATTTATATAATCCAATTGAACGCTAACATTGAGAGAACAATGACAGCATGAGCACTCTAGTACAGAGATTCATATTTAACAATGAAATTATTCTTATAAGGAGAACGTTAATATTTTGTTGGGCTATGTAATTTAGGTTTGTGATAGGTAAAAGCCATTTGTATACAGACTCTAAGTTCTTCAAGCGGCAAGTTGTCATGAACTGAAAATACGATTGCTCGACTGCCCTCGAAAGAAAATACACCGGGAAATAACGAATTATATGAATCGATAAGTGATGTTTTGCAGTTCACATAAAAAGCATATCGTTCAGGGGCGTTTTCTTTCCAATCAATTCGAATTGTAGTGCCGCTTTTTGTTGCTGAAGTGAGGTAAGCGGGTTCGCCCCATTTCAGTGTTTCTTCGATTGTTCCTACCCCACCCGTATTGGCTGCCACATCAAGAATGAGGTCTCGTAACTCTTCGAGTTTTGACCTCACGTGACTGGGATAAGAAGCAAATTTGAGTTTTACATTTTCATTCATCGTTTCGGCTTATCTCTGCACCTATTTCAAGAGCTGAGCATCATTCGTTAGGAGTGAAAGTAGATGCATGTGATAGTAAATCAGCTGCGAGCCTCGGTGGCTGGGGTTAAGCTTGCATTATTTAACTGTTTTCGTAAGTAGAGTTCGACTGCGATAAAAGCGAAAGGAATGATTGAAGCTAAAAACACTAAAAGCCAGGTAGTGATAGGCCAATTCTGTTTATGAGAGGAGTGTAGTGATTGAAGCAGGTATGAGATAAATAAAATGCCATGGGTCATGCCTAACGTGAACACGTAATCTCGACTGATTAAGTCAAAAGAAACACTCAAAATAAGTAAATAAGAGATGCCTTCTAATAAACTGGTTAATCTAAATGCTTTCAAGCTTAAATCCTTCTCATAAATATACTTGTCGTACTGCAGAATAGCTTATTTTGATAGTTGCTGATTCAATTGATGATATTCAGTCCAGTCAATCTCAGACCATTTACCTGCATCTGCTAAGTTTGCTGCTTCTCGTTTGATTGCTGCCAAACGTGACAAAATACGGGCTGCACTGTTATCCCCGTTGTTAGTAGCGTGTTTGGCTTTGAGTTCATACTCATAAGCTGTCAGCCGAAAATCATCCCCTCTATTATTGTTAGCTTCTGCAAAGGTGACTGCTGACAGAGAAAGAGTGGTGAGTGCTGCAATGAGTGTTAGCAACTTCATTGGAATTAACCTGTTTTTAATGCGGTAGCTGCATTATTAAGGCGTTTTTGTTTGTTAACTAGTGCTTAGCTCACACTTTTTGAGTGAACCTTGATCTGTAAGGCTATTCGTTTTTGGGTGTTACGGGGTAAGATTAACTTTTGAATATCATCTATTGAGCGATCATTATGAACGACGATTTAATTCCTGAACCGTGGCAAGCGCTTTTAGTTAGTTCTGGTGATATTGCCGAGTCTGCAAAGCAAGTGTTAGCAGGTAGTGATTATGTAACGCAGTGGGGGCTTCGTCAGCCGGATCGAGCTACTGAGTTAATGACATCGGGTGACTTGCAAGCTATTTATGATGAACACGGTTTTCAAACTCGTTTAGCTGCAATGTTGGTTGATGTGGTGGATGAACCCGTTTTACATCAACAATTACGTTGGTTTAGACAGCGAGAAATGGTGCGGATTATTTGGCGTGACCTTGCTGGTTGGGCTGATTTAGCTGAAACGGTGCGAGAGTTATCGGCCTTGGCTGATGCCTGTGTGAGCCAAGCTTTGGGTTTATTGCATGGCTGGTTGGCAGCAGATTTTGGCCAGCCGTTCAATGCAGAAGGTGAAGCGCAGCAATTATTGGTCATCGGCATGGGCAAGTTAGGTGCTGGCGAGCTCAATTTATCATCAGATATTGATTTGATTTTTGCTTATCCTGAAGAGGGTGAGACACAAGGCGGTCGCCGTGCTTTAGCTAATGAAGAGTTTTTTGTTCGCTTAGGGCGAAAACTGATCCAAGCCTTAGATAATGTGACGGTGGATGGTTTTGTCTTTCGGGTTGATATGCGACTGCGTCCTTTTGGCGATAGTGGTGCATTGGCGGCCAGCTTTGATTCATTAGAAAACTATTACCAAACGCAAGGTCGCGAGTGGGAACGTTATGCGATGATCAAAGCGAGAGTGATCACAGGTAGGAGCGATGATAAGCAAGCATTGCGAGAGATGTTGATGCCCTTTGTTTATCGCCGCTATTTGGATTACGGCATGTTTGATTCATTGCGTGAAATGAAGGCGATGATTGCAGGTCAGCTCCGTCAAAAAGGCATGGAAGCCAATATTAAATTAGGTGCTGGTGGGATTCGTGAAATTGAATTTATTGGCCAAGTATTCCAGTTGATTTATGGTGGTCGTGAACCTTTGTTTCAACAACGGCCGATTTTAACTATCCTCGATTTATTAGCGGCTAATGATTATTTGTCAGCTTATGCGGTGGATGAGTTAAAAGAGGCTTATGATTTTTTACGTCGCACTGAGCACCGCATTCAAGCATGGCAAGATAAGCAAACCCATTTATTGCCTGAAGATGATGAGGGCCAAGCACGAATAGCATGCTTAATGGGTTTTACCGACTGGACTTTGTTTGAGCAGACATTAGCTGAGCACCGCCATACTGTGCAAAGTCATTTTGAGCAGCTATTAACCGCGCCACAAGCAGATGCGACAACCAATGATAGTGTGGTGTTATTTTCTTCGTCTGATGAGCATAAGGCTGCGTATTTGCAGCAGTTAGGGTATCAGCAACCAGATGCAGGCTTACTCGCTTTAGATAACCTTTTGACGAGTCATATTTGTCGAAAATTGAGTCAAGTGGGCCGCTCACGTTTAGAGCGTCTATTGCCATTGATCGTTCAGGCTGCAGCGAATGTTGATAATGCAGATGAATGTTTGACGCGACTATTGCCTTTTGTTGAGGCGATTATGCGCCGCTCGGTTTATGTGTCGTTGCTGGTGGAGAATCCATTGGCTTTGTCACAACTGGTGAGGTTGTGTGCGGCTAGCCCGATGATCAGTAAGCAATTAACACGTTATCCGGTGTTGTTAGACGAGCTTTTAGACCCAAGAAACCTTTATCAAGTGCCGAATCGTCAACAGCAGGAGGGCTTATTAAGTCAGTTTTTAAAATCTGCCGATGCTGATGATTTAGAGCAACAAATGAATTTGTTACGTGAGTTTAGGCAGGTTGCCATCTTGCATGTGGCCGCTGCTGATGTGACGGAAGTATTGCCTTTAATGCGGGTTGGCGACCAATTGAGCGAGCTGGCGGAGTTGATGTTGGCAACGGTGCTCAAACAAGCGTGGCATTTTTTAGTGGCGAAACATGGTCGGCCGACACATATTCAATCTAACGATATTGCTGATTATGGTTTTACCGTGTTGGCTTATGGCAAGTTGGGTGGATTGGAATTGGGCTATGGTTCAGATCTCGATTTAGTGTTTATTTATGATGACCGTGGTGAGCAATCAGCTACCGATGGTCCTCGACCATTAGATGTATCAGTATTTTATACTCGCTTGGCACAACGAATGATTCATTTAATGACTACCACTACGCCGGCTGGAACATTATATGAAGTGGATATGCGGCTACGACCAAGTGGTGCTTCGGGCTTAATTGTGAGTTCATTATCCGGTTTTGCTGACTATCAACAACAAGAAGCATGGACATGGGAACATCAAGCCTTGGTACGAGCAAGATGTGTGGTGGGTGATGCAAATCTTGCGCAACAGGTCGCGCAAATTAGACAAGATGTGCTGGCAACTGAGCACGATAACGCATTGCTGAAGGATAAAGTACAAGACATGCGAACAAAGATGCGTGAGCAGTTAGATAAAAGCACAGCGCAGCTCTTTGACCTTAAACAAGGTGTCGGTGGCATCACTGATATCGAGTTTATGGTGCAATATGCTGTTTTGGCTTGGTCGAAAGCCTTGCCTGAGTTGTTGGTTTATACCGATAATATCCGGATTTTAGATGCATTAGTGGAAACAGCGAAGTTAAACGAGGAAGATGGCAAAATGCTTGCCGGCGCTTATCGTTTTTATCGCAAGTTAGCCAATCGTTGTGTCTTACAAAAAATGCCTAGCTGTGTGCCACACAGTGAGGTGGCAGTGTATCAACCTCGTGTTGAGGCAATTTGGCAACGTTGGTTAGGTAAGATTAACTAGTTTTAGACAGTAATTTAACGAATATAGAAAGTAGGTAATTATGGCAGTAGTAACAATGGCAGATCGTGATGGCGTTATCTGGTTAGATGGCGAGTTAATTGAATGGCGTGATGCAAAAGTACATTTATTAACCCATACCTTGCATTATGGTTTGGGTGTATTTGAAGGTGTACGTGCTTATAACACTGAGCAAGGTGCTGCTATTTTCCGTTTGCAAGAACATACGGATCGCTTATTTCGCTCTGCAAAAATCATGGGCATGGGCATGCCGTTTGATAAAGAAACCATCAACGAAGCTCAAAAAATTGCAGTTCGTGAAAATAACTTAGACTCTGCTTATATTCGTCCGATGTGTTTCTACGGCAGTGAAGGCATGGGTATTCGTGCTGATAACTTACGTACTCACGTGATGGTTGCTGCTTGGGATTGGGGCTCATACCTCGGCGAAGACAATATGAAAAACGGCATCCGTATCAAGACGTCATCTTTCACTCGTCACCATGTCAACATCACCATGTGTAAAGCCAAAGCAAATGGTAACTACATGAACTCAATCATGGCGCTGCAAGAAGCGGTTAATGATGGTTACGATGAAGCCTTATTATTAGATGCTGAAGGTTTTGTTGCTGAAGGTAGTGGCGAGAACTTCTTTATGGTGCGTGATGGAGTGTTGTATACACCTGAATTGACCTCAGCATTAGAAGGTATTACTCGTGCAACAGTAATGACTTTGGCTGAAGATATTGGCCTGAAAGTGGTTGAGAAACGCATCACACGTGATGAAGTTTACGTGGCTGATGAAGCATTCTTCACTGGTACTGCTGCTGAAGTAACGCCTATTCGTGAATTAGATAATCGTGAAATCGGTAACGGTGGCCGCGGTCCAATTACTGAGCAATTACAGTCACTGTATTTTGATCATGTTTATGGTCGTGATCAAATGTATCCGAACTGGAATACATTAGTCGCTAAATAAAGTTATTTGAACAAAAGAATATAGAGGTATAGATAGATGGCAGGTCATAGTAAGTGGGCAAACATTCAGCATCGTAAAGGTGCTCAAGATGCAAAACGCGGTAAATTATTTACTAAATTTATTCGTGAAATCACTGTAGCAGCCAAAGAAGGCGGTAGTGATCCTGATAATAACCCACGACTACGTGCAGCCATTGATAAATCGTTAAGCGGCAATATGACGCGTGATGTGATCGAACGTGCCACTAAACGTGGTGCCGGTGAATTAGAAGGCATGAGTTATGAAGAAATTCGTTATGAAGGTTATGGCCCAAGTGGCATCGCTATCATGATGGATTGCTTAACGGATAACCGTAATCGTACTGTTGCTGCGGTACGTAATGTATTCACTAAGCGTGGTGGCAATATGGGTACAGATGGCAGTGTGTCATACCTGTTTGCTAAGAAAGGTATTATTTCTTATGCTGCTGGTACCGATGAAGATGTTGTTATGGAAGCGGCATTAGAAGCGGGTGCTGATGATGTTATTACGAATGAAGATGGCACCATTGATGTTTTCACTGCGCCAGAAGATTACGCTGCAGTAAAAGATGCTTTAGATGCGGCAGGTTTAGAAGCTGTTTCTGCTGAAGTAACGATGCATCCTGAAACGACTGTTGCCTTAGATGTTAAAGATGCTGAGAAAGCATTAGCCATGATTGATGCTTTTGAAGATTTAGATGATGTGCAAGATGTCTATACCAATGCTGATTTCTCTGACGAGGTCATGGAACAGTTAGGTTAATAGGTCTGCTTGAATGACACGTATTTTAGGCATTGATCCAGGCTCTCGTAAAACCGGCTTTGGCATTATTGAGCTCGATAAGCAGAAAATACATCATGTCGTTAATGGCCGGTTAATGGTCGGTGACGGTGAGTTTGCCGATCGTTTAGGTCAAATATTCGAAGGTTTGACCGACATCATTCAGCGTTACAAACCTGACATGATGGCTATTGAACAAGTATTTTTACACAAAAATGCTGATTCAGCTTTGAAGCTAGGCCAAGCACGTGGCGCAGCTATTTGTGCTGGCGTCAGTCAAAAATTACCCGTGCATGAATACAGTGCTACCCAAATAAAAAAAGCGGTAGTGGGTAATGGTCATGCTAAAAAAGAACAAGTTCAGTATATGATGTCGGTGATTTTGAATTTATCTGAGCTGCCCGTAGAAGATGCAGCTGATGCCTTAGCGTGTGCCATTACACATGCGAATCATGCTGCCTTAGGTGAGCGAACAAAATCCAAGTTGCCAGCAGGCATGCGTACAAGTAGTCGCCGCGGAGGGCGTTATAGTCGATGATTGGTCGTTTACGAGGCATTATCTTAGAAAAACAAGCACCTAATTTAGTGATTGATGTGCAAGGCCTGGGTTATGAAGTGGCGGCGCCCATGTCGACCTTTTTCAGTTTGCCAGCACTCAATGAAGAAGTTTCATTATTCACTCACTTAGTCGTTCGTGAAGATGCACAGTTACTTTATGGCTTTGCTACCGTTCGTGAGCGCTTACTCTTTCGTAGTCTATTAAAAGTAAATGGTGTCGGTGCCAAGTTGGCATTAACCATCTTGTCGGGTAGTGATGTTGATGACTTTGCTCGCAGTGTGCAAGAAGGTGATGCTGCCAGTTTGACTCGCCTACCGGGCGTAGGTAAAAAAACAGCTGAACGATTGATCATTGAAATGCGTGATCGCTTAAAAGAAATTAGTGGTGCGATGGGCTTGAAGCCGGTGGTCTCTGAAGCCGCTAGCTTAGCTGGTGCAAAAGATGAAGCTATTGAAGCGCTGGTGGCCTTAGGTTACAAACCAGCAGAAGCTGATAAGATGATTCGCAGTGTGCATGCTAGTGGCATGACAACGGAAGAACTTATCCGCCAAGCCTTGCAGAGAAATTAATTAATGGAAGATCGCTTTATTACCTCAACCGCAAGCAATGAAGAAGAGCGTTATGACCGGGCGATTCGACCAGAAAGTTTAAGCGACTACATCGGTCAGCCAGTGGTACAGGAGCAAATGGAGTTATTTGTTTCTGCCGCCAAAAAACGCAAAGAAGCCTTAGATCACACTTTAATTTTTGGCCCGCCTGGACTCGGTAAAACAACCTTGGCTCATATTATCGCCAATGAAATGGGCGTAAATTTAAAACAAACTTCAGGGCCCGTATTAGAACGCCCTGGAGATTTAGCTGCATTATTGACCAACCTTGAACCCAATGATGTGCTGTTTGTGGATGAAATTCACCGACTCAGTCCCATTGTTGAAGAAGTGCTCTATCCGGCGATGGAAGACTATCAACTGGATATTATGATTGGTGAAGGGCCGGCAGCACGATCAATAAAATTAGATTTAGAACCTTTTACATTGGTTGGCGCAACCACTCGTGCAGGTTCGTTAACATCACCATTACGCGATCGCTTTGGCATCGTGCAGCGGCTTGAGTTCTACAATAGCGATGATTTGAGCACTATCGTACAACGTAGTGCCCGTATTTTTGGTGTGCCCTTAGATGCACAAGGCGCTAATGAAGTTGCTAAGCGCTCACGCGGTACACCACGAATTGCAAATCGCTTATTACGACGGGTGCGTGATTACGCTGAAGTAAAATTTGATGGCCGCATTACTGCTGAGGTCGCACGCCAAGCTTTAGATTTACTGGCTGTTGATAATAATGGTTTTGATATGTTGGATAGAAAGCTATTATTAGCCATTATCGAAAAATTTGAAGGTGGCCCAGTGGGTGTTGAAAATCTGGCTGCGGCGATTGGTGAAGAACGCGGCACGATTGAGGATGTAATTGAACCATTCTTAATTCAAGAAGGGTTTATTATGCGAACACCACGAGGCCGCATCGCCACTAAGAAAGCATGGTTACATTTAGGCTTAATACCGGCTGCCAGTAATAATAATGACTGAGTTTAGCTGGCCAATCCGTGTTTATTATGAAGATACCGATAGCGGTGGTGTAGTTTACCATTCAAATTATTTAAATTTCATGGAACGTGCTCGTACCGAATGGCTACGCTCATTAGGCCTTGAACAAGACCAATTAATTTCTCAACATCAATGTATATTTGCTGTACATTCAATGCAATTGAATTTTCGTAAACCAGCAAGGTTTAATGATGCTTTACGAGTGACTTCATGTTTAGTTGATGTATCAGGCGCTAGCATGTCGTTCGAGCAAAAAATTTATCGTGATGATGAACTGTTGTGCGAAGCTGTGGTCAAAATCGCGTGTTTGAACTCAGACAGGTTCCGACCTAGGTCGATACCTTCATTTATTTTGACGGAGATACAAGGTGACTACTGATCTTTCTTTGCTGACATTGATAACTGAAGCCAGTGTTTTGGTGCAGTTAGTAATGTTTACATTGCTGCTTATCTCTCTGTATTCATGGACCTTAATATTTAAAAAACGTGGCGAGTTAGCAAAAGCTAAACAAGATGCCGATTCGTTTGAAGATAAATTCTGGTCTGGCAATGAATTAAACCGTTTATATGAAGATATTTCAGCTCGGCCTCATGGCAGCAGTGGCATGGAAGGCATCTTTGAAGTGGGCTTTAAAGAGTTTGTCCGCCTGCAAAAGTCCTCACCAGATTCTGGCTTCATTTTAGAAGGTTCGCAGCGAGTGATGCGAGTTTCATTGGCCCGAGAAGTGGATCAACTAGAAATGTCATTGCCTTTTTTAGCAACTGCTGGCTCAACCAGTCCATATATAGGTTTGTTTGGTACTGTATGGGGGATCATGAATTCATTTACTGCTTTGGGTAATGTACAACAAGCAACCTTAGCAATGGTTGCACCAGGTATTGCGGAAGCGTTGATCGCCACGGCAATGGGCTTATTTGCTGCGATTCCAGCAGTGGTGGCTTATAACAAATATTCCCATGAAGTAGAGCGGTTAATTAATCGTTATGACACCTTCTTAGAAGAGTTTTCTTCTATTTTGCAACGTCAACAAGGCTAAGAGCACAGAGTCATGGCTGCTTACCAACATAAACGCACGCGCCGCAAACCAATGGCTGAAATCAATGTCGTACCGTACATTGATGTCATGTTGGTATTGTTAATCATTTTTATGATCACCGCGCCAATGCTGACTCAAGGTGTCAATGTTGATTTGCCTAGTGCTGATGCTAATCCAGTTGAAGCGCCAGATGATAATAGTGAGCCACTAGTTGTATCCGTTGATGCCGCTGGGAATTTTTATGCCACCATCGGGGATAAGCAAGATGAGCCGATTGATGCTTCAACTTTAAAGGTTAAAGTGGCAGCGGTATTACGCCGTAGTCCTAATACACCAGTGATGGTGAAGGGCGATAGTGCTGTTAGCTATGGCCAAGTAGTGACGGTGATGACGTTGTTACAACAAGCCGGTGCACCTAGTGTTGGTTTGATTACCAAGCAACCTGAGTTAGAGCCGGCGTCATAAGCAGATGAATAAGAGCCTTATTGAAAACATCATTGCGGGTAGTTATGCACTGATCTTGCATATCGGCTTAATTAGCTTGTTTGTAATGGGCATGGAATCGAAATCAGAACCGGTAGCGGTATTGCCACAAGTTGACATAGTTAAAGCAACAGCGATCAGTGAAGATAGTGTGTTGGCTGAAATGGTTCGCCAGCAAGAGCTTGAGCAAAAGCAACTGAGAGCTGAACAAGATAGGCAAAAAAAGGTTGAGCAGAAGTTGCTGGAAACACAACAAGAGCTAGCACGCAAAGAGCGTGAATACCTAGAGCAGCAAGAGCGGGCAAAAATAGAAAAACAACAGCGTGAATTAGTTGCCAAGCAAGAACAAGACAAAATACAAAAGCTAGAGCAACAGCGAAAAGTTGAAGAAGAACGTAAGCAGAAGGCTGAAGTAGCTCGAAAAGTAGAAGAGCAGCGAAAACAAAAAGCCGAGCAAGAACGTTTGGTTGCAGAAGAACAAAAGCAACAAATTGAACAAGAACGCCGTGCCGCTGAAGAGAAAAAGCGTTTAGCTGAAGCTGACCGGAAAGCTGAAGAGCGACGTAAAGTTGAAGCTGAACAAGCACGAAAATTAGCTGAAGAGAAAAAGCGTAAAGCTGAAGCCGATCGCATTGCAGCAGAAAAACGGCAAGTTGAAGAAGAGCGCAAAGCACAAATTGCCGAAGCCGATAGATTGTTGCAAGAAAGCTTGGCGAATGAGCAACGCGAGCGAGATGCTCGACGTGTTGGCGGTGTGGTTGAGAAATACATGGGAATTATCGGTCAAAAAGTTGTTCGTAACTGGATTAAACCTGCTAATGCGACAAAGGGCTTGCAAGCAATATTGCGAGTGAGTTTATTGCCTGGTGGTGATGTGAAACAAGTCACTATAGTTAAGAGCAGTGGCAATGCGATATTTGATCGCTCGTCAGAATCTGCAGTTTATAAAGCTGCACCGTTTTCACTACCGACTGATCCAAAAGCGATGGCTAAATTTCGTGACTTTCAATTTAGCTTTAAACCTGAGTAGAGGGTAAAAAATGATCAAATCTTGGTTGATGGCATTGAGCCTGTTAATTACATTGTTGCCATGGCAAGCACATGCTTTATTAACAATAGAAATAACCGGTGGCTCTGAAGCTGCGTTGCCGATAGCAGTGGTGCCATTTGGTAATGAAGGTTTTGCTGCACCGGAAGATATTTCGGAAGTGATCAGAAATGATCTTGCCAGCAGTGGTCGCTTTGCACCGTTGCCGAAAGGTGACTTAATTTCTAGTCCGCATGACAAGTCAGAGATTAACTTTAAGGATTGGCGTTTACTTCGTTCTGAAGGATTGTTAGTGGGCAAAGTAAGCAGTGTTGATGGCGAAACCTATCAAGTGCAATTTCAACTGTTTGATGTTTATAAAAGTCAGCAATTAATTGGCAAGCGTTATCAGGTTCCTGCATCGGGTTTACGTCGTTTAGCTCATCAAATTTCAGATCTGATCTATCAAACCTTAACGGGTGAAGTGGGTGTATTTTCAACCCGACTTGCCTTTGTTTCGGTAGTTAATACTCCAGCAGGCAAGAAGCGGTATGCCTTACAAGTATCGGATGCTGATGGTGCTAATCCACGTAGTGTCTTGCAATCAAAGCAACCGATTTTGTCACCAAGCTGGGCGCCCGATGGCGAACGATTAAGTTATGTTTCATTTGAAAATGGCAAGGCAGAAGTTTTTGTACAAGAGATGCGCAGTGGCCGCCGTGATTCTGTAGCAGCCTTTAAAGGTTTAAACAGTGCGCCGAGCTGGTCTCCAGATGGTAAGAAATTAGCTTTAACCTTGTCAAAAGCGGGCAATCCAGAAATTTATGTATTGGAATTGGCCAGTGGAAACTTGTCACGAGTGACTCATAATTCACAAGCGATAGATACTGAAGCCGTGTGGATGCCAAATGGTAGAGAGTTACTATTCACTTCAGATCGAGGTGGCAGACCCCAAATTTATAAAGTATCAGCTGATGGTGGTCGTGCTAGTAGGGTGACATTTGAAGGTCGCTATAATGCTTCAGCAGACATTTCTGCCGATGGTCGCTTTATGACGATGGTGCATGGATTGAATGGAAAATATTATATTGCTGTGCAAGATTTAGACAGTGGCGCCGTTCAAGTTTTAACTGAAACGGGTCAAGATGAGTCTCCGAGCTTTGCGCCAAATAGTCGTAATATCCTGTATGCTACTGAGCAAAATGGCAAAGGGATCTTAGCTGCTGTATCGGTTGATGGTCGTATCCATCAGCGTTTAGGAGAGTCAGGAAGTGATGTTCGTGAGCCTGCATGGTCGCCAATTAGAAAATAATACATTGTTAGGAGTATCTAAATGAAGTTATTGAAATCATCCGCGGTATTGTTAGCCTTAGTTTGGTTATCAGGCTGTACTAATCCATTAGCGACCAAAGAATCAGAAGCAGATCTACAATCTGGTGAAGTGGCTGTTGAAGACCGAAATGCTGAAAGTTCAGGCATTGCAGGCGAAAATGCCATGGGTGCAGACCTGGGTGACGGTGCTGAAGCACAAGTTATCGTAGGTGAAGATGCATTCCAAGGTAATGAATTAGATGATCCGGCAAGTCCATTATCAAATCGCATTGTGTATTTTGAATATGACAGCAGTAGTGTTCGAGCTGAAGATCAGCAGACATTAGCTGCTCATGCTACTTATTTAAGTGATAATACAAATGTAACGATTCGTTTAGAAGGTCATACCGATGAACGAGGTTCTCGCGAATATAATCTTGCTTTAGGTGAACGTCGTGCCTTAGCTATTCGTCAAATTCTAATGTTGCACGGTGCTAGCATTAACCAATTTGAAGTCGTTAGTTTTGGTGAAGAGCGGTTAGCGGTAGAAGGTAGCGATGATGCTGCCGGCCTGCAAAACCGTCGTGTTGAATTAATCTACGTAGGACGTTAGAGATGAGATTGATGGGCAAAAAAGCCTTAGCGGTATCTATTTTATTAGCAGCGGTTAGCTCTAATGCTGTTTGGGCAGAAGATACTGCATTACAACAACGAGTTGAAAGGTTGGAACGTATTATTCAAGGACAAGGTTTAGTGTCTTTGTTAGCTAGGGTTGACCAACTACAGAACGAAATTCAAAGCTTAAAAGGTGATAACGAATCGTTAACTCACCAATTAGGCAAGCTGAAAGCAAGTCAACGAGAGATGTATATCGATCTTGAAAACCGAATGACAGCACAAGCAGCGGTAGTTCAAGTACCTACGACAGTAGAAACAATTGAGCCTGAAGTTGTTCAAGCTCCAGTAGTCGAAACTACGACAAGCACTGAAACGGTAGCAGCGACTGAGTCGGTAGCTGTTCCTGTTGCAGTTGAAAATGGTGAAGCCGCATATCAAGCAGCTTTGCAAACATTACGCAGTGGTCAATATGAACAAGCTGCTTCCGCTTTATATGCTTTTCCTGAGCAATATCCGCAAAGTAGTTATTTACCAAATGCATATTATTGGCAGGGCGAAGCAAATTACGTATTACGTAACTTTGAAAAAGCGATAGCGGCCTTCCAAACAGTGATTGACCGCTTTCCTGCCAGCAGTAAAGTGGCAGATGCAACGTTAAAACAGGGCTTTAGCCAATATGAACTAGGCCAAGTTGAGATTGCAAAAGCAACATTAACAAATGTGATGCAGCAATATCCGAATACGTCTGCTGCAAGACTAGCTAAAGTAAGATTAGAACGAATTAAACAACAATCAAACTAAGCCATAAAGCGAGGTAGGTGTTATGGCGCAGTGTCGTATTACTGAAATTTTTTATTCACTTCAGGGAGAGACACGAACCATAGGTTTACCTACAGTGTTTGTGCGATTGACAGGATGTCCATTACGTTGCGGTTACTGTGATACCGCATATGCCTTTACTGGCGGTGAAAAGATGGAGATTGCAGATATTGTTGAACAAGTTTCTGCATATAATCCGCGTTATGTCACTGTCACCGGTGGTGAACCGTTAGCACAGAAGGCCTGTTATGAATTATTAACAACCTTATGTGACCTCAATGTCGAAGTATCCTTAGAAACCAGCGGTGCGATTGATATTTCTAATGTTGACCCTCGCGTGGTCTGCGTTATGGATATTAAAACACCAGGTTCAGGCGAAGAAGCAAAAAATATCTACGCCAATATCGACAAGTTGAAACGACTAGATCAAGTGAAGTTTGTGATCTGTGATCGTAGTGACTATGAATGGTCATGTAAGAAGTTAGCAGAATATGATTTAGCAAATCGCTGCGAAGTCTTATTTTCTCCAATTCATGGCGAACTTGAGCCATCAGCATTGGCTGATTGGATTGTTGCCGATAACTTGCAGGTACGTATGCAAGTACAATTACATAAATACCTTTGGAATGATGAGCAAGGCCGATGAAGCGCGCAGTAATTTTACTTTCCGGTGGATTAGATTCTGTCACCGTATTAGCAATAGCTAAACAGCAGGGTTTTGAATGTTATACCTTAAGCTTCAATTATGGCCAACGTCATAATTCAGAACTAGCAGCAGCAGCTAAACTATCTAAACAACATGGTGCTGTAGAACATAAAGTTATTAATATTGATTTAGCTGCAATTGGTGGTTCAGCATTAACCGATAATGAATTAGCTGTGCCAGAACAACATCAGCAAGGTATACCTATTACTTATGTACCTGCTAGAAATACCGTATTCCTATCTATTGCATTAGGTTGGGCAGAAGTCTTGTCGGCTCAAGCAATTTTTGTTGGTGTTAATGCTGTAGATTATTCGGGGTATCCAGATTGTCGCCCAGAATTTATAGCTGCATTTGAACAGTTAGCTAATTTAGCAACAAAGGCGGGTGTGGAAGGACAGAAGTTAACCGTACATGCACCACTGATTAAAATGACGAAAGCAGAGATAATTCAACAAGGAACAAGGTTGGGTGTCGATTACAGTCAAACGATCTCGTGTTATCAGGCTGATGATAATGGCCGCGCATGTGGTTGCTGTGATTCCTGTCGATTTAGAAAACAGGGATTTGAACAGGCTGCACTAACCGATCCTACCCGCTACCAGTAGAATACTTCAGAGCATAACTGAACGATAAGCTTATAGCTCTGAATGGTAACAAGATAAATTAAACGTAGAAAGACAGGTCGTAATCACTCACGGGATGATAAGTCCTGTGATTTAACTTGGTAGTTGTTATAGATAACAGAGTGATTGTGTTCCGCAGTATTAGGCGTAATATAGACCTACGGTAGAAATGCCGGAACAATTAAGGAGACGGTGTTAACTGTCTTAATTATCTACTCCCTGTATATATAAGGATAAAGAGACTAGATAGCACTCTTAAAGCACCTAAATGAACAATAATGAAAAAAAGTTCACATTAGGGCTTGTCATTTTTGAGAATAAGCGTATTATTCGGCGCTTGGTTTGGGCCGTTAGCTCAGTTGGTAGAGCACCGGACTTTTAATCCGATGGTCCCGCGTTCGAGTCGCGGACGGCCCACCAAACTTATATATAGATAGCTGTTTCGAATGATTTGTTTTTGAAATAACTATTGACAGTTTAGCTGAGGGCTGTATAATTCTCGCTTCTTTGTTGCAACGAACACGCAGCAAACGCTCTTTAAAAATATGGTATCAAGTAATTTGTGTGGGTACTTACGTTGTTGGACTTTGCAAAAAGATCAGACGTTAGTATTCACTGTAGTAATGCAGTAATGCATAGCGTCAACAAGAGTTCGTATCTTCTTTAATAGATACAAGAGTAATTAAACTGAAGAGTTTGATCATGGCTCAGATTGAACGCTGGCGGCATGCCTAACACATGCAAGTCGA